>JAABUZ0100000003.1_pt1 | contig 564769 bp, 532 predicted proteins | sample 5562091 | NCBI WGS metagenome assembly JAABUZ01 (sample SAMN12813069, study PRJNA571459) | rock metagenome | isolation source: Antarctica rocks | place: Antarctica: Victoria Land, Linnaeus Terrace sud | collected 2015-12-21 | reverse complement strand
GCCTCTACGACTGGTAAGAACCCAAAGTCCACTAAGCCTTGAACACAATGGCTGACTGTACAAAATCCTAAGCTTTCAACACCATCGTTGGCACGGGAATCCTGGTCGAACAGTTGTCTTTCGCTTTTCCCGCTGCGCTGCTCATGTGGCAAGGTCGGAGCGCTCAATTTCTACCTCAAAAAAGCCGATATAATCTTGGAAGAGCAGGATGGCCGGTGAATGCCATCGTAGTGGCTTGGACGTGTCTTGTCATGGTCGTATACAACCTTCCGACTACAAAACCCGTGACTGCGGGTAACATGAGTGAGTAGATATTGTCTCGATCCCTGGAGTAAGCAGATAGCTTTGCCAGTTCTAATCCGTGTTTCTCGATGTGGCAGACTACACATCGGCAGTACTGTTTGGTATGGCTCTCGTAACAATGGCCAATTGGTTCTCTTATGCAAGAAGTAACTATCACGGCCCAAGTGTTGTATTGCTGGCTGGAACATAGAGTACTGGGCAGAGACTACAGGTTCCTCGACTGCATCCACGATGGTCCTAGTGAAGAGCTTCGTAGACGTCCCAAGATGGGAGGCCGACATGCAGAGTTTTTGATGAAGATGCGGAATGGCGTTGGTGAAAAGTCCGAGCGGTTTTGCACCCGAGCGCGCCTCTATGCTGGAAATACATCGAGCATAGAGACAGCCCACGGTTCTAATATGATGGTTTTCCATCTGAGAACGCCATGGTGTTCGTCTTAATACTAGCTAATTCATCTATGAAGGTCAATTGCGCTTAAGCTAGCAAAATGTAAGCTTTGATTTTAGCAAGAGCGTACATGTAGAATGGCGGCATCGTCCAAATATGCTAGTCTAAGACCGGCGGAAATACCGAAAGAATAGAATAGTGTACGGGTTTACGAAATGAAGTGCAAAGTCCATGGTGTCCGGAAGAGCATCGCCCAGCATGCGACTAAAGACAGAAGAGCAAAGTCGTATTACTGCGCGGTGGCCACTGCGAACCGGCTAGTGGAGAGGTTCCGCGAGTACAATACTCCGTACTCGTGTAGAGATTCAGTGAGTCCTCGAAAGTTGTCTCACCGAACAAGCTTCGGAAATGGCGTTCCACATCGCGGTTGCGGCGTCCATCCTCGGCTACAGCAGAGGCGTGTAATTTCTCAAGTCATTCTGAGATTGGGTTTGCCGGCGGACGAGACGAAGGTTGTCTTCCAAAGCCCCTCAGCAGCGGCCTAATCTTCTGCTCTCGAGAGATAGCATTGCGTGCGCGTTGCATCAAGGCATCAAGGAGAGAAGACTTCAACCCGCGACACGCTTAGCCCTCCCTGTTACTAGCACGACATGCAAATCTGTTCCTGATCTGTACGTTCAACAGCAAGGGAAAAGGCATGAGGAGCAAGTCGAGACTTGTCCAAGCCCGAGGCAGTTGGTAGGATCACTAAGCAATATAACTACTCGTACGGAGCTCGACCCCATAAGTCCTGGTCATGCCAAGACCTGGCCGATAGGGGACGTTTAGGGGCTACGGGGTGCTAGGTGCCCCAGAATCCGCAAACCTGTCGCCTGGGCGACAACTTCTAGATGGTCCTTCGGGCAGTCTCCAGTTAACCACACTAGTGGCACTACTAGCGTCGACCAGGACTTTTGCTGTAGACCTCCGTACTTCATACTCAGACTGCAGACATACTCAGACTGCAGAATCAGATCCACTCACTCCTTATCTACGAAACTACCAGCCTATCATCGGCTTGGGCTTTATGTGCTGGACAATTGCGATCGACCCCTGAATTTCACTCTGCAGCATAGCCTTGTTCTAGAGCTTAACGCCCCGGGACGCGCCTTTTGGGCCTCGCTTGCCGCCCAATTACATTGTCAATGTACTGTAGCCAATGATGGGGAATGCATTGGTAGGTGTACCGAAATGATCATGCTCTGGTTCACAGGGTGGAGGATAGACACAGACTGCGACTTGGATTGAGAACGTTGAAGGAGCGAAAGTGGAGCTCTGGTCATTTCCCGTGACTGCGGAGGAGCCATGCCCGTGGTTGAAGGCTCGATTGAAATTGCGGCTACAAGGATGTGGATCTGGTACCTGAGCTAGTGGCCTCCCTAATTGCTAGCTCGAACGTTTAGCCGTGGTGACTGCGCGGGCATTTCTGGGCACGCCCCAAGCGGCAAGAGAAGCCTGGGGGCCAAGACGATCATCCTCTTGTTCTCCACGCTCCTCAATTCTTCCTCTCTTGTGTACGCTTACGCTCTCGTTATTTACACTCACTCAGTCATTCTTTTGATCTGCGATATTCATTCCTTAATCCTGTTTCTACCTCGCCGGGCCCTAAGTCTGAGCTATCCGTACATACACATCTTGAGTTCTACGCGAACGAATTATGGACCACTTGTAACATCATTCGAATAATTATATTCTACTAAGCTCTCGGGAGGTCCATTTCTGCTCGGGAGTTCGGAGACGAAACTCTCCGGCCATTAACTTCGGCACAGAGGAATGGGTCGAGTGCACCTAAACCATGGGTTTCTCCACCTGAAAGGTCGGGCAGCTGCGCCGGTTGCACGCCCAAATGTCAAGCCAGCGATTGTTACTGGATTCCTTGAGACTACGAAGACGCAGCTGTCAAATCTTTCGAAACGCTCCGACTCCAGTCAGTGTACAGAGGGCGACACGAGCCACCAATGTCAGAAACCTTCGGCAGGCAGCAATGTCACCGTACCAATTGTGTTAGGGATTCTGTAAGAGTTCGTTGCTGCAAGGGTCTATGATCCAACTGATATTCTCTAGAATCCCCCTCGGAATAGCCGTGGTCCTTTTCTTCCTTCTCCACCGGAGGCACGTGAAGAAACTGAGTAAGGAAGACGCCAATGACCCCCATAAGTCTTTGGATTTTGGTATGGATTCGGGGTCGGTATCGAACCCTACGAAGAAGGGTAAAAAGGGTAAGAAGGATGGACCTGAGATGACGATTACCGAGCTTGGTCCGGAAAAAGCACTGCGTCGACCCCGGGGTCTTTCGATGGACATGGATATCGGCAGCCCCTACGTCTTACCGCCTGGTCTACATGGCTCGCGCGAATCTCTCCACTCCATGTCGCGTACGATCAACAGCGGCGATGATCGATATCGTCCAGTCACAAACTTCATGCAGAACGACACATCATTGATGCAATCCCGCACCTCTCGCCGGGCTGCGGATGACTCTTCAAGCTATGCCGATTCATCGAGCAGTGGACCAAGGCACGAGGGCATGAACCAGGATCTTCTGCGTAACGCCCAGCGTATGTCAAGATCGGTTCCACCGATCTCACGCACGCCTTTTGAAGGGAGCAATGTGTCCCAAATCAAGTCACCCGAGCCAGTCGCGGCAATTCCTCGCAAAGGATTACCGCCTAAATCCCTCGGCGCTGGTTTGGGCCCCACTGCGGCTGTCGATAGTCGAGACTCATACATGAGTAAAGATGGCGTCGATCTTCGCAGAAGCAACAATTACCTTGGACCTTTTATCCACAGCCGAGAGCCATCAAAAGACACCCACGCTCAGGACCCAACTCAACCTAAACGACCAAGTCCACTGCAATCTCAAAGTGGCTCTCTTCATAGCTCCCCAACCTCATCGCAACAATTTTCGGATCGTAAATCTCCTCCGCCGTCGACTAACACGTCTGTTTCGCTTTCTAGACCTCCGCGAAACCAGTCGCTCAAGGCTGCATCGCATTCAAGTCAAGAGCTCAACTTTTTCGACGACGAGAGTGACTATGGTGATGGCTTTCAAGTCACCCCTCCATCGCCCCGTAACGCCAGATCAACACAGCCGTCAGTAACTGCTCTTTCGTCAGATCCAAAAGTTTTACCCCCAGTAGCGGAAAGCGCTCGTGAAGGTCTAGGTGAGCCTGAACTAGGGTTTGACATTCGGAGATTATCCATGGGATTTCGACCGCTGCCACCTGATGACCCCACTGATAATCCAGAGCAGCGGGCCAACCGAATCCGCTCCTTCTACAAAGAGTACTTTGACGAGTCAAAAGCAGGCCCTCAGGCAGCAGCTGGGCAGTACTACGAAGACTACGATCAGGTATATCTTGGTGATGGTACTACTTTCGACCCGGCCAGTGGTCAATTTGCGACAGCACCAGCGCAACGCACCGAGGCGTATGGTCGACGTGCAATGACGCCTCCGCCACGGGCTCCTCCGCGCTTCCAAGGCAGTGCTCGCCATCATGCAACGAGTTTGGGCGGAAGCTCCACACCGCCTGGACCTCGATCTTTTTCGTCAGCTTCTGCCCGCCCTGGTGCCCCACGCGGTGCTCCTCGTAGGCCACCACCCCTTCCGAAGCCTCTTAACCTACTTCCTACACCTCATCTACTCAAAGAAGACTCTTTTGCAATGCCCATAGATTTCGCTCCGCCCTCGACCTACAAAGACCGCGCATCTGGTCGGCCAGAGAGTCCACGAGGTGGATCCCGTGCCTTTTCACCCTTGGTGCCAGCTCATCTGCCATTGGCTTCGTCGTTCGACGATCTGTCTGTTATGCCAAGCCCGTAAGTTGCGAACTCAATGCTAGCAAGAGGTCTTACTCAAGATAATCACTAACGCGTCTCATAGACATCTGTTGAGAAATTCTGGAACCTTTACCGCTCTCGACTTTGCACCGCCCCCTCGCTTTGCGGGTAGTGCGACAGCTTCTGATGCCGGGAGTATCCGCAGCAACCGCAGTGCCATGTCAGCGAGGCAGCTTGACAGCATACGCTCAGGCGCCTATCGAGTCAGCCGCATACCCAAAGAAGTTGTCGGGACGAGGAACGATCTTTCTGAAAGTCTGAAACCGCAATGGGACATGCATCGATGATTCTTTTGGATCTCCGCCATGAAGCCACCAAACCCGTCTACCGCATTTCAACATAGATGCCAGCATTCACTCCTTTAGCATGCATACACTCGGTTGCTGCGCAACCTTGGGCCCGACCGTAGAAGCTCGGATGGCATGAAGCAACGTACATGGAACACACACAGATGTTCAAAAGCCTTCTTTCGCGCGCGAGCTCAACAGCCTGAGCCAGTCGCTCTAGAAACAGATTTCGTCCGATCTTGACCTCTAGTGATGATATAAGGCGAAAGAAATATCTGAGCTTTGCGGCTCCTGGCTGGAAATACGGGGCCGGACTTCAATCTGCATATAGATGTAGGGGATAATAGACACTTCTTAGCTATGGAAACAATTTGGGGCAATGAGTGCAATTTGTATGCTTTCTAACGCTTTCACGTAAGAGCGTACCTGCGTCGTGAATAGCTATCGGCTTTGTAGATTGTAGATTACAATTACCTCAAAACGGCCTAGGGATGACTTCCTTCACTTCTGGCTCTCCTGTTATCTCGATACCTCGATATTCATAATGTAATTTCCCCTCGCCACTTTTGAAAATCAGTTTTCATATTCGACATCGGATTGCAAACATCACCAATACCTCAACATCAACGCTACTATTTTATAATCAAATGCTCCTATATAGAAACACGATATCTACAGATACTTTCTTGAAATTTTTATATCGTTTGTCAACTTGAGACACAAGTTATGTGTGTAGTTGAGATTTTCTCGACACATTTTGGGCACTCCCCTTCAAGCTCTACCAAGCTCCATCAAGCCCCCACCAAGCCTCCATCAAGTCCTACCAAATGCGCTCGATCAACATCTTTTGATAGCAACAGGTATACTTGATTGTGTCTACATTGCTCAAATTGATATCAAGTGTTAAACAAACTATTAGCTATACTTTACTAGAATTGTAGTAATTTAGATGGGTTGAAGTTGAGAAATTGGTGGTGTTTGCAATCCGGCGTCGAACATGAAAACTGATTTTCAAAAGTGGCGGGGGGAAACCACATTATGAATATCGAGGTATGCGGAACAGGTTCCGCCCCCCACAACTTATGAACATCTGTTTTGCCTGGTTGCTTGACGAGCAGGTATGACAGACATTCGGAGCGCCCTTCGTGTCGGTCCTTGCGCTGTCCGACAGATTTATAATCGCACTGTCGGTGGCAATTGGTCGCTAACTCGACCAGGGCTATAATCTTCACATCTACAAAGACGGGCCTATGTTTTCATTCAAGTCTCGAGCATCAGGATTATACAATGATAAATTGAGGACTCATGAAAACAGTCTGCAAGGCTATATATAAAGTAGGGACGATGTACGCCATCAAATTGGAGCAGCCATCCCTCCGAACTCGGCCAAGCAAGAAACAATCGTAAGATCCTTACGTCTACATAAGCACCGCAAACATGACATCCACCACAACAGAGACAACCGCTCAGCTGCAGTGCACGCAGAAGGGCGGCCCCTTCCAGATCGTGCACGTGCCCAAACCCACGCTCGCCCCCGCAGAGGTGCTGATCCGGCAGCGCGTCATCGCCCTCAACCTGATCGACGCCAAGCAGCGCGACCTGGGGATCCTGATACAGCACTGGCCGCGCGTGCTGGGCATCGAAGGCGCCGGCATTATCGAAGCCGTGGGCGCGGACGTGCGCGACCTGCAGCCCGGCGACGAGGTCATGGCCTGGGAGGGCAGCGGAGCGCACGAGGTTCCCTGGGGCGGCGCGTTTCAGGAGAGGGTCGCGGTGCCGGTGCAGTTTGTGGCTAAGAAGCCGAAGAATATTGGGCTGGAGGAGGCTGCGTCGCTGCCGTAGGGCTGTCCAGATCGACGAGTGCGGGTTTCGGACTAGGGATGAGCTGATGATTGTCAGTATCTGCTTCGCTACCGCTGTCTGCGCCATTGTCAACAGCCTCAAGATCCCACTACCCTTCCTGCAGGGCTTGTCAACCGAGGGGCAAGTGCCCTCCTCGATTCTTATCCTGGGCGGTAGCTCCGCCACAGGCGCCGCGGCGATCCAACTCCTGCGAAAAGCCTACCCTTCGCTGCCGATTCTGGCAACGAGTTCGCCAAAGCACTACGCGCGACTTCGCGACCTCGGCGCGACGCACGTCGTTGATTATAGATCTCCTTCCGTCGTGGCTGATATCAAGGCCGCGTCGCCGGGAGGCGCTGGCGTCGAAGTGATTATCGACTGCGTGTCGGCCGGCGCCAGCCAGACCGACATCTGCGACGTGCTCGGCCCCGCTAGCTCCAAGAAGTACGCTGCTGTCATCACCGGCGTGCCAGTTCCAGTTCCGGAGGGAGTCAACAAGCTTGACGTCGACGCGTGGTCTATGTTCGACATGCAGGGTGGCAAGCAGCTAATCCCGTCGCTCACCAAGCTTGTAGAGGAGGGCAAGTACAGGGTGCCGCTGCCGGTTAGGGTTGTTGGGCATGGATTAGAAGAGCTATCCAATGTCCTAGATGAGGTGAAGACTGTGAGTGGAGAGAAGGTGGTTGTGACGCTGTAATGGTGATTTTTCTAAGGCAGGAATGCTGGATGTAGTCTTGAGCGATCTGCGAGGAGAAGGTTACAGTACAATATTTAAAAGAATTCGAGACTTACGAATGGTCTCGTCCGCAGTCTCTAAATTGTATCAAGGAGAAGAACTCACTCTGTCTGTACACTAGCAAGGATGAGAACACAATACCACGCGGTCTCCCTTGTCTCCCTCCTCGACAGTGTCTGCCAATTTGGCCTCTTGCACGGGCAAAAGCCGTCAGTATGGCATAGTATCTAGATCTTTCAGATGGTATTGAGCTGAGGTCTTCGAATGATCGAGTTCCTCGCTCACCCCAAGCATTTCAAATGCTTCGAGCGAGGCATATGTGGAAGCCTTGACAATGACCAGGTTTGACGATGCGTCGACGATGCCTCGACGTTGGTCTCGATCTACTTGATCAGCCTCCTGAGTCAGATTGTCCTCCGAAATACTAGATCAGGTTCCTTCGCAGCCCGCGGTGACCTGAACCACGGAGGTCGCCTGTAGAGAAGCAGGTTGTAGACACCAGGCCTGCCATGACCATTTTAACGTTCAGATAGATCAGAGATGGTAATATAACAGTATAAGCACTAGCGGTCACTTTGGTCGGTACGTATCGGTATGAACGACGTCGAGAAACTATCTGGCATCAAGAACGAGCAACTGCTTCAATAACCTCGCTCTTTTCCAAATACTCCCAGCATGGTTTACTACTTCACCTCCTCCATCCCCGACCCTCCCACAACCATCTATGTCGGCAAAGACAAGTTCGAGAGTCCGCTCCTGCCCTCTCCCCGCCCAACCACTGCCCCCAGCTAATTATCCCGCAACAGATGAGGATCTAATCCAACACGGCTGGGAAGAGGATGTATGGTATCCCCCCTCTCCCACCCCCTTACCCCATCTCATCACTAACGAACAATTCGCGGATACACAGGGTACGTCTCAACCAACATTCTCGCTCCTCTGCAGGCCTTGAGATCGGCGGCGGAGCTTGACATGATATCCCCTCGAAAGACGGAATTAGTAGAAGGCAAGGGGAGGACTGATGGAGCAAGAAAAACCTAGTTCCACGCCGACAACCTCTCCAGCGCACACGTCTACCTGCGGCTGCAGGAGGGCTGGGAATGGGATAAGCTGCCCGCAGCGCTGGTGGATGACTGCGCGCAGTTGACGAAGGCGAATTCGATCGAAGGTCTGTCTTTCTCCCTCTTTCTCATACCCACAGTCAAATCCTACCCCTGTACCCCATACCCTGAACGGCAGCGAGCCGTAGAATCGGGAGCGGTGGTTGTGGGGGACTTTGTATATTGGAAGAAAGAGACTAAGGGTGGAGAGTGGCATGTAGGCAACAAGAAGGACAACGTAACAATCATCTACACACCCTGGTCGAACCTCCACAAGAACGCCGGCATGGCGACCGGTCAAGTCGGCTTCCATGACCAGAAGAAGGTACCTATCCTCCCCCTCCTCTCGCCCACCCCCATCTATGCCCCTTCTCCCATCCTCCGTCCCCAATCCTCCAACCACCCCCATCCCCCGGATCACCCACCTCCAACTAACCACCCCGCCCTCCTGACAGACACGCCGCCTCCTCGTCCCCACGCGCCAAAACGCCATCATCAACCGCCTCACCAAAACGCGCACCATCGCGCCGACAGAAAACCTCGCCACGGAGAAAGAAGCGCATCTCAAGGCCCTGCGCACGGTAGCGAATGAAGCGAAGAAGAAGGAGAAGAAGGAGGAGGAGCGGGTGCGGAGGGAGCAGAGGGATGAGAAGTGGAAGCGGGAGCATGCTTATGAGGAGTTGCATAAGGGGCTGGGAGGGGATGAGGGAGGGGATGGGGAAGAGGGAGGGGGGAATAATGCGGGGTTGGAGGATGAGGAGGATTTCATGTGAGGGACTGGGCTTGAGGTGAATTGAGTCTTGCATGCATGGCTATGAGGAATTGGTGAGGATTCTTGTGATTCATTAGAAATGCCTATGCTATGCTGTGTCGTGACATTGCCCCTGGCATACCCCGGTGTCTGAATATGCTCTCCCGTGCCTCCCAGCTGTAGGGATCGAATGGAGTTCGCCATGGCTCATCCGTAAAAACGCCATTCCGCCTTTCGCCTAGTGATGCTGAGGAAGATGAGTCTCGTTATAGGAAGTGAAAGCGCCCTGAGGCCCTATTGCACGGGGTCGGCGTCCACGCGGTCAGGAAGGTTGTTGATTTGCTTCTTCATCCATTCGAAGGAAGAGAAGAAGATGGTGTTGATCACGCATGAGCGTGCCATGGACACTCCGAGACCTAACATGTCGTCAGCGGTCAAGCATTCGGAGGGGTATATTGATAAGGAGGGAGGCTTACCTCGATACATCTTGACTTTGAAGAACTGGATTTTCGGCCTGCTCACTGGTTGACCTTTGGCCTTGGAGAGACAGTTGCGCTGGTAATGGGTTTTCGCCATGTCAATTGGGTAAATCTAAGATTGGGTTAGCTTGCGCAGCACAATTGTCGTTGAGTATATCTACGCAGGCCCACGAAACCAGACCACAGACTCCACCAGCAATAGCCACCGATCCAGGAGACGTCGGCGAATCTGCGCCATGAAGCTTCACGAGAATTTGCTTTGTGCTCTCATAGGTCGAGAAGTAGATGGCTGTGCCGATGGTATCCCTCACTGATCGCATGGAAATTGCGTTAGTTTTTTGCAGCGAGGACCAACAGGGCGATCTCGATCGTTCACTTACACAGATGTAGATTGAAGCCGTTGTACAAACCCGAAAAACCGCGGTTCATGACGATATTCTTGGCTGTCTTGAACGTGCCCTTCTGCTGGTAGCTCTGCCGTATTGGGTCGTCCATGCTTGACGTGTTGCTCTTGGCCATCAGAACCGAGATCTGCGCAGCCTGCTTCGTGAGCTCGAAAGGGCCTGCGATTATTATAAGAACGTATCTACGTAAGACTGCATGGAGTGTTCTTACATGCTACTGCGGTGATGGACGCCCCAGCGGTAGCCCCCGCTGCTGCAAAGCAGGCAACGGTCTGTATTGTCGGCGTGCTACCTGGTCGATTGACGACCACCAGAGGCTCATCTCCACCCGTTGCTCGTCCGATTGCGTCAGAGTACTTGTACTTGGCTTTCTGGTAGATCTGGAAAGACACGGTCCGCACAAAGGTAACGCTTGCTGCGGGGGCAAGGGCACCTAGAAGAACACTATCATCAGCAGCTGTCTACCCATCCCTTGAGAAATTGTGTAGGCATCATAGCCATCTGACCGTCGAATACAAACACAAGGCGCAATTGAGATATGTTGTGGCCTTTAAGGCTGGGTGCGAAGCGCAGACGAAGCTCTTCGCTTGCCAATCCTGTGACTTCAACAAGTTTTACAAGGAATATGGTGACCCACCCCGCCAGAACCCTCTCACTCCCTCAGTCTTGTAGGTATGCTGAACGCAGTCCGTGAAGTGCTGGAATTTGTAGCTTTACGGCAGTCAGCCTTCGCTTTCCAACATCGTCCAAGAAGCTTGGAGGCGTCACATACGCTTGCATCCGGGTCTTGACGGAATCGAGAGGGTACTTATGGCCGATCAGCTAATGGCGCCCTACGATGTTGTCCATGAGCTGCTTGTAACTCACGGCGATACATGTCGACAGCACACTGCTTGAGCTGGCAGCTATGACAGTCCGATATTTCCTTGCCCAGTGTTGGTTCTGATTCTGCGTTGTTCCCAGAGGAAACGCTTTGAGGGTCGTAGGCTGCTCCATTGCAGGCTGCTTGCTTGGTTGATTTTCGTCGCCGTTGCTCTTGTGTACTGGATCTGACATGTTCAGCCTGGCGGATGTGCAGTGTCGAAGGTGCCCAGGAGGGGCAAAGTCCTCAAGGAAGTCGAAGCAGTAGCAAGTCCATCAAGATCGTCCCATGGCATTAGGCTGGTTCAATGAAGCAAGCACGTGACAGAGGGTGGAGGTTTGTATAGAGCGCGGAAAATGTTGCCCGGGCCTCTGGCCGCTTATCTGAGGTGATATTGAGCTAGCCGCAACCGGTAGGATAGGTAATGGGTTGATATATGGCGCGTCAGAGGATTTAACAATATAGGACGGTATTGTCGTGGTTAGACAGCTACAGACTAGAGATGGAGTAGTTCTGAATAATATAGTCAACGATAACGCGAGAAGAGGGCTGAAACTAGATGTCTGTTGACGATGCAATGTAGATATAGAAGTATATGGCATAAGCGTGCAGATGAAGGGGTGTATATGTAGGATAGAGTCTCTTGCTGTGCAGCATGGAGTGAAATTGGTGTTCAAACGTTTGAGGCAAGTGCAATGACATCTACAGGCGCTTGTGGCTTATCGATTGAGGTTAGACGCGAGCTTAAATTCGGGCGCTTGTCAGGACGTTAGTCCGCGTGGCTGAATATCCATGAACCCGCCAGGAAGGGGATTAGAATAGCCAATGGATGTGGTAACCAAGCTACTTTGGAAAGATGGCCAGAGTATCTCGATGAGAGGCAAAAGTATTCAGACTGGCTAATGTACAAGCAAATAGGTAGGCTTCCACCCGATGCCAATAATAGTGAGGCCAAAGTACCCCTACCGCCCTGGCATGTATGTGAAAGCCAATACAGAAAAAGGGCCCAGCATATCGGGCGTCCCATTTGTACATAAGTACTCATCAAGCCAAACACCATGCTATGTAGAGCCCGATACTTGGTTAGCCCTCCAGACGATCGCTTCGAATCCATACCTAGCCTCGCCATTCCTTCCGGTAATGCAACAATGTCCCATGACCATGGTGGTGTGCAAAGGAAAAAGACCACAAGCCCTTTTTGGTCGCGGCGAAATTATAATACAGCTGTTTCCTAATCAAGGATTACAACGTCTCTCCAGGACTCGCCATATCCTGGATTCGCCAAGTCGTGATATGTTTGAGCGCCGTGTAGCTCCGGTATGGTGCTAAGATGCTGAGGAATAGCAATGTATGGCTCATCGTCGTGTGAGTGACGGACCCTTCCATTATGTGTAGACGCAGCCATGCCGTGGTCGCTGGGCCCCATCTCGTTAGTATGATTGCATGTAGGTGAAATAGTAGACTGGCCCGCTCCAAGGGTATCATACCAAGGATCTCCGAGGTCGTGAGAAACGCTGCCAGTTGGATGATGAATGTCTCCGTGGCTGATGGAGCTCAAATGGTGAGGAAGTTGATATGCGCCGGCTCTCGGTTCCTGGTAGAAACGTGGATCCTCTGGGAAGGCTGCCTGAGCTCTTGGGCTCAGCTCTTCGGGTCTCCTGGAAAGTACAGCCATGGCGGGGTTTCTGTGTCTACCGGGCAATTGCACTTGCTTCCCCCATCTGTTCTCCGTCTGTACATCTGGGTAGCGTGGGTACTCTCGCCTATCAGGCATCGCAGAAAATCCGTGACAATCCAAAGTACGATGTGGAGATGAGAGAATTTTAACCGGGACAGCGCACTCTAATCTCCTCTCTCTGTCTTCTGTCGAATATAAATCGTAATCACGCTCAGATGACATTGGCAGGTCTATGGGCACAGGAGCTAATAGGGGGCGATGGGAATGAGATGAACGCACGGTCTGATCATACTCAGACTTCGCAGGGACAGTGTTCAAAGGAGAATGTCCTCGGGTTGGCAGATCTCGAGGCGTCAATTGTACTTGCAGATGAGGTCGCGGCTGTAGTTGAGTGACTACAGCCGTCTTGACAGGCAAGCCGTAGCCAGCAGTGCCTACTGATTCATCGCTTTTCTGAACGGGCCAAGCTGAACGCTCCACCGCGAAAGGCCTGATATTCTCCTCATGGGTCGATTTTGTGACATAACCACTATGTCTGGGGTCATACGATGGCAAGTTCCCACAGTGCCCTTCTCGAAACTGATCTAGCGGTACGAGAACCGTTCTCTCTGGCAGGACTCCTTTGCTTGAGACATGGTGACGCGAAGCACCGAGAGGCTCAACATCGGCAAGTCTGCGCCGCTTACCTGGTGAATAGGCTGCGTCTACATCCAAGTCAACGATGTACGGACGTACCGGATCATTCTGGCGGTGATCAACAGAATTTTGACTTCCAGAATGCCCGTTTAAAAACGGCTTACGTCTTGACTGGTTGGTAATCGGACTTTCCACGGAAGGCAGAATTTGCTCCAGCAGACCAGGTGGTGGCTGTGGATCGTAATGTTCACCATAGTTCTGACGGCGTGCCACAATGTTTCGGGACTCTAAGGCCCCAGAATGTGAATGGTTGTCAAGCGGAAGCAGATTGCTCGACCTACCGTGCCGATTTCGAAGGGTTTCTCTCCTGTACGGGTCATAGCTGGGTCGCTGCGTGAAGGCTGTTAGCCATCACCTACCACATCTCCTGACTTCCACCGAACCCAAGAGATTATTCTACATCTTTTTCCTAGGTCATAACATTGCAAACACGAGTAGACTTACCTCCGACTGTACATCAAATTGCTGCGCAGACCTATCTGTCGTCAAGTCGATTATCTGATCTGTCAATGTGTCTTTTTTGATTGGCAGAGAAGGGTAGGGCTGTACATGCAATCTTGGAGATCTTCTTGGATCCGGATGAGGACGACCCAACGTCGCCGCTGGAACTTGGCGGCGACGAGATTGAGCATCCAGCCATGCTTGTCGTCTACGTGTATCAGATCGATCAAGTCGTCGCTGGGCTCGTTGAGGTCGTTGGCCATAGATGTAGGACCCCGACTCCTTAGTCGTTGTAAATACCTCCGGATCCTGCTCTTCAAGATCGCGCCGACTGAGCTGCCACGTCTGTAACATGTCGGCCCCAGCCTGGCTGGAAATGACCTCGACACTGCTATCTCGTTGCTGATCATGAGATCGTGAGCGCATTCCTAATTTGTCAGCGTCCTGCTCATCTTCAGAATCGTCATCATCGATGACTATGACTTCGCGTAGGATGTCGGACATTGCATCCGCATTGTCATCCTTGTCAACCCGCCATTGCATGAGTTTGTCCAGGGTCAGATGCTCCACAGCTTTGCGAGCTTGCTCCCAGCTACCGATGCGAAGAAGTTTATCATAGTCAGTGTAATTATGGCGGATATGTGCGACAACTGCTAATGTGGCGCGTCGAGTCAGCGGCAAATCCGCCATGCCAACCCGCGTATGGCCCTTATCAATCGTTAGCATACCCCTTTTACGATGAGAGAAAAGCGTCCCGATTACCTTTTCGAAGGCGTGACGGACAATGGTGTAGAGGTCCTTTTCTGGAATATTTGGAAAGAGGTCTCGAATAGCTTGTAAAGCATCGGTATCTATTGTCGCTTGTGACTCATCTGAACGTGGAGCAAGAGCCTCGCTGGCCGGAGCATTTTTCTTATTTCTCGTTTTCCGTTGTGCCTTGGCCAGATGCGGTTTAGTAGAGATTTGCCGTATGGATGGCGATCTATAGCGGCTTTGGAGGATTGTCCCAGAGCTTGAGAGCGTGACGCCGAGGGAGATGCATGCCTTGTCTACTATAGTGCTTGGAAAATGGTAACCTACCCTGTGGACTTCATGCGATAGGTTGCTGACGTTCCTCTGCTTACTCGCCTGTCTAAGGTAAGTATCGTCAACGCCATTAGTAAGAAATGACTCACGGAAACAATGAAGACGTTCGCGCCGTCATCCCTCGCAAACTTTTTGCATCTGTTAGTTAGTTGAGGGTCGCCTGCCGGAATGAAAGTATATCCTCTAGGCGCTGTTGTATTGAAGGAGAGCTATGAAATGAGTAATAAGCACCGGTAAGCTGTTATTCCGCACATCAACATACAAGTGTCAGCAGCTTCTTCTTCTTTTCCGTGACCTCCTCTAGCACCACCTTGTATGAGGGTTTGTTCGCTTGCAGCTGGGCTTTGTGCCTTGCAGCACCCGGCGCTATAGAAGAAGGCCTCGAACCATGTGTTGGGGCCATGACCCAGGCGGGATATTAAAACAGATGTTTGCCCTCTTTCCACGTTAGTGTTCAGCAATCATTCTCCGAGGCGACGCATCGAGTCGAGCTGGATCCCTGTAATGTTCACAGGGCTACACAGTGCTTCATAGTTCTCATAGTGCACCACAGTAGACACGAGCTGATATTCCGTTGCTTGCACTTGCGAGTGCTACTACAGCCGAGACTCAATACAAGCTGAGGCTATCGACGTAGATTCGGAACAATTCGGCTTGGACTCGGGGCAGTGGCGACATCGAGATTACGTGTAAATCAGGGGCCGAGGCAAGCGCGCGGTTAGCCGCAGAAATGCACTAAACACAATCGAGCAACCGTCGCAGAATTCAACTTGAAACCAGAGCTTCTCTGAGAAACAAGCCTAGTTCTCGTTGCTCAAGAGCCTCTATAGTCAGTACTGTAGAACGTCCGATGATTCCCAGCACACCTGAAGTCATACAAGCTTATCGTCAATTGTTCCGGCAGGCACTGCATGCCGTTCAATATTCATCGCCCGCTCGTTATGTCGTGAGAGATCAACTCAGTCACGCTTTTCGTAATGGTACCAGAGAAGACTTCAACGCGGACATCATCAAAAACACTATTGAATTTCTTGAGAATGCAACCAAAGAGAGTGGTCCGGAGCACCATATCCTAAAGAACCTGTTACACATCCGCTGGTGGGATACGAAGTCGAAGAAACGGAGGCGTGAGTACGTCGCAATCTCGACCGATACTTCTAGCGTCATAATTACTGATTTTTCACTAGACAAAGCATTTGGAATGGCCGTGATATCCCCTTCCATAATGCTACAATACGCCATTTCAATATAACTCTAAGAATGCTCAATCAGAGTATGGGCATCTGCCTACCCCTACAGAGGGAAGAACCTGAATGATTGCTACTGGATCCTTTCTTGCGTTGCAGAAAGAAGCAAAAGGCCAACCATTCCAACGCTCAAAACGCCCTCAGTTTCTCAGACTCAGTCGAGTCTTCTACCCAGGACATGACGGCCCTGACGACAAGGTCAATCTCTCGAGTACGGCTATGCCCCCTTATACTGATACCTGAGATGCTGCAATTCCGAAACATCAACCTCCAATATGATTTTTCGTGCCGAAATGACCATTACAAGAACGACTAAAGAGGGGTCAATTTGTTTCTCCCGTGGTTACAACGGGAAATATGAAGGGAACGACCCACCCACTGGTAGTGTGCAGATGAGCCAAAAGCCTTCATGCACGCCCTGCTTCCCACGATACGAGAAAGCATTGAGTAACACTAGAAGACTCAATCCGCTATTGAGATAGTCGATGCATCGTTCAAGGGGACCAGCGTCGGGGTTGAGTGGTCGTCCGAGATAGCTTAGGTGAGCGTCTTGGGGCTTGCTGTTGGGCATTGATATCAGGATATGGGCGGTGCACACGAGCGAAGTAATCGCAAGGAGGTCGATGATCTTGACCTGTACGAGTCGTGACGTTAACAGCGATGGCAAGAAGGCCGTAGCGGAGACCAAAGGAACGATGAGGAACAGGCGCTGATTGGTGGTGAATGTCAAGCGTTAAAGCGATTGATCAAGACCAACCTTGTATCTGTCATTGCGTTCTTCCTCTTCGTGCTGAAACTTTGCAATGAGCTTTTCCTGCTCTTGGATTGCATCAATAGCGTGATCCCTGCATGTCGAATAACCCCGGACAGCCTACCTTCCTCATCCATTTCCTTTGGTATATCCTCCTCATCACTACTCTTGTCGGAAGGGTATTGGAATGTTCTACGTAGGCGAGTAGTAGCCATGCTGATGTTTCTCGCCTTTTTAATAAAGGCACGACGATAAAGTTGTTGATTGTTGGCGATCACTGCTCGCCATCATCATGCAGACTATTGAGTTGGACTGTGAATAAGTGCTGGATGCCTCGGCTGGACTTGCCGCTTCTGAGCCACGGCAAGCTCCCAATTGCGCCCTCGAAGCTTCTACCTGCAATCAGCGGCATCGGTTGAGTGACGACGGATTCTCGTCCAAAGGAGGTGGGTATGGATCCCGTGTTCGCGAGGATGCTATCCAGAACATTCCGATACGGACGACGCTTGTACCCTCAGCACTCAGGCTACTTTATCCCTCGGACAGCACGACGTACCCTCGTCGCAGCTCCAACCAGGAGCGACGGCCCCCTCATGAGCCGTCGCCCTGACCGCGCCCTTCCCGAAATCATATCTTCTTCCAGGCTATGGCTACGTACGCTTCCAATCTTTATATTTATCCTTACCGCCTCTTCGTTAGCGATTTTCAACTACCAGAAAGCCTCCTCTTCCATAGTCAACTCAACACTCTATGCTCTGAGAACCAGTGAAGATGGTCGAAGACTGCTTGGCGACGAAATATACTTTCGGGATAAATTTCCATGGATATGGGGCGAGATGAATCAGCTACACGGCAGAGTCGATATCTCATTTGGGGTCAAGGGCACGAAGGGGAAGGGCATGATGCGTTTTCACAGCGTGAGGAAAACGAGGATGGGCTTCGTGAGTCTGCACCATTGGCTTGAGGTAATAACGAGGTAGGAGCGGCTGACAAGCACAGTTCGAAACCCAAGAATGGAGCTTGGAGATGGACGATGGGACGAAGGTACATTTATTGGACGAGAAGCGGCCAGATCCCTTCAAGAATACGGCATTGAAGGCTGAGGCATAGCATTGCTGCTTGGTCTTCCTTCAACGGATTATGATGTAGAATAGCGAGGTTCAACTGGCATGGATATTGTGAGGACCGTTGAAATGTAGTCAGCTGGGAAACCCCATGTATTGTCAAAATTCAAGACTTCTCTCGTACCTCACCACATCGATGCCATGCTGTCTGCACTGTGAGATGCGTTCGTATCAGGTTTATGTCAACTAGGTCTTAAATCTGGAGGCCTCGCCTCGGACTAATATATTTAGTCACGCGACGTCCTCTGTTTAATGCAGCAACAATGTCCCAGAACTTACAATCTCCAAATCGCAATTCGCGACGGATCTCCAGTTATCATTCCGACATACCTGTCATGGGTCCTAAAGTCTGCCTAAGCTGCTTGAGTTTACCTCCATCTTTCCTTGCGCCTCGAGTCACAATACAACATGTCGCAAAACGTGGTATAAGATCTATCACCGGCCCTCCTCGACATTCCCGCTATAGGTACAACGAAGATCTCCCTTTACTTGATTCTACTACTGCTGCTGCCAACAAACGGAAGGAGTCTACCACCCCACTACGAACGGGCGCACTTGGGATCAAGAAGGGCATGACAGCCATGTACGATACCGAGACCGGACGAAGATCGCCTTGTACGGTCATTCAGATGGACCGTGTCCAGGTGGTGGCGCATAAGACGGAATTCAAGAATGGCTACTTTGCTGTTCAGCTTGGATCTGGCTGGAAGCATCCGAGTAATGTCACTCGCCCGCTGCTCGGTCACTACGCCCAGAGTGCCGTGAGCCCAAAGAAGCATCTGGTGGAGTTCAGGGTTCGAGACGAAAAAGGATTACATGGTATTGGAGAACTCATCGGAGCGGGCTGGTTTCAGGAAGGACAGTTCGTGGACGCGAAGGCAAATTGCCGTGGTATGGGGTTTGCCGGTGTCATGAAAAGGCATGGAATGCACGGTCAACCTAGGTCTCATGGTGTTTCATTAACGCACCGGTCAATGGGCTCAGCTGGACAGTCACAAGGCGGTGGATCGAGGGTGTATCCGGGGAAGAAAATGGCAGGTCGCATGGGAGGGCAGCAGGTCACTACGCAGAACGTGAAAGTAATGAGGGTGGATGAAGAAAAAGGCATAGTGGTGCTGCATGGTATAATTCTACCACCTGGAAAAGAGTTGACGTACTGATTTCATGCTCATAGGTTGCATAGCTGGGCCGAAGGGTTGTCTTGTGAAGATGTCGGATGCCATAAAGAAGCCGTGGCCGGATATCCCCCTCGCCTTATTAACGGAGGCTACGGTTGTGCCTTTGCAAGCTACAGCTTGATTGTCGCGCACTTTCGAAAGTAAAGTGACCTCATCTGGTCAGTCAGCAACTTCGAAGATGTACCGGCTCACTTTGAGCCGATGAGAAAAACGCTTGTAAGCCCACGGCCAACACCAGACAGGGCACAGTCAGCTTATCAAGGTCGCCGAGATGATAGGTTCATCAGTGTATTTTCCCACTACTACACCTGCATATGCAGCGACGCTTCTTCGATGTACTCAAAGAGGAGGCAATGCCCCTCACCGCACTCACTCGGCGGTCGAAGTAGAAGTAGATGCAAGTGATAATAGCAGCACAGACTTCGACGACCGTGTAGGCGTCGGCAAGTCTGTCGGGAATAAGGTTCGCTTTAAAACATACGTTAGACCAATGTGAATCAGCACCAATGCGGTACACTTTTACATGTTACTTGGTACTTGGGCAGAAAAATGGAGTACAATGGAACCGTGGTACCAGATGCTGACGAGTCGTATTCGTTCAATAGCCCCAGTCGTCTGAGCGTTGTGAACTCCGCCCGTAGCTGAAAGGGGCATCGCTCCAATAGGGTTGATCCTAATTTTAATTCGTTTTCCAGCCAAGATTCGAATCATCACCTCACTCCTCCTCACCACAGGCGAGCATCACCTACAACGGAAAGGAATTTGTTCTGATCACGATACAGTCACTCATTGTTGCATAATCAAATCGTGTCTGGCAGCCAATAAGGCTGGCTGTCAGCGGTTGGAAGAAGGCGAAGCGCCACCTCGCAGACAACCCCATCCCGAGACAGCGCGACGTACGAGTGGGAACAACGACCAAAACATCGCTCTTGCATCACCGCACATTTTTCTAGAACGACACCAAATTGCGACTATCTCACCATTCCCATCGTTTCGGATTACAGCTATCGACATTGGGTCGCTTGTAGAGCCCGAGTAATGCGAATGGGTTCCTGAGTATACCCAAACTTCTCTTACCGCTACCATGGCTGCTCCAAACAATTCCACAGGTCAACCTGCTGTTCCTCTGTACGTGTACAACGACTAAAGTCCATTACAGGTCCCTTTCCGGGCATCACGACCACCTCAGCATCTTCTCCCTTCAGCGTCCCACCGTCTACTGTGACGCTCAATAGCCAATCCACGGTCGTATCATTTTCTACAGCACCTATAACGACCCTGTCACCTTCTGGCTCAACCTCAGTGCTCGTTGTAGCTGCATCGCCATCGACGACTCCTCCAACAACGTCAGCCATAACCTCCGTTGCCCCAGCTCCTGTTACCATTATTACCCAAACTCCCACGGACAGCCTTGGATCAACGGGTCCGCCAGTGACCATAACCCATACGTCCACACATTCCGACCCCCTGTTTCCGTCGGTCACATCTTCTAGCTCCTCATCTTCGACACGTTCCTCATCAACGTCCTCAGGTGCTGCCGCCCTTTCCACATCAGGTGCCGATGCAACCACGAACTCGGGCATATCACCGGGTGGCAGAATTGCAGTAGCCGTCGTTGTACCTGTTGCCGCGGTCGCTCTGATCGTTTTAGCCCTTCTGTTTTGGTGGCGAAAGCGGAAGCAACGGAAGGATGCAGAGGAACTCCGCAGAAAGGAAGTGGAAGAGTATGGGTTCAATCCAAATGAAGATCCTACACTGCCTGCGATCGGTGGGGCCAGCAACAGCGGTGATGAGCCACCTGAAATGAGAGAGTCCGATGGTGCGGGCTATCGAGGATGGGGCACAACCTCAGCAGCACGTAAGCCGTCGACTACACTTTCGAGTGGTAATGGTATCGGCATCGCAAGATCGGGCAGCGGTAGCGATCCTGGGGGGTATCAGAGTGGCTCGCCAACAGCGGGAACAGCACAGAACTCCGATGCGCACTCGAACGACCCTTTGGTTGATCGGCCATTGTCAGGCGATTCCGAAACTATTGGCGCTTTGGGTGCCGGGCCTGCAGCTGGCGGAAACCGTCAAGATCAGATTAACCGGGGACCATCGAACGCATCATCAGCCTACTCCGGTGCTCATCGGTCGGACACCTCTGGTGAGGGCATAATTCCGGGAGGCGCTCCCAGCCAGCAGTACTACAACGAGGGCATGTTCTACGATGAAAGCATGCCTCAGCATGGGCCATACGGTGACGGCAGCTATGGCGGTGGACAACCCGTGATCCGAGACGTGCAAGCTCGAAGAAATACCAGGATCGAGAAGCCGTCGGTCTTCCCTCAGCAAGGGAACGCAGGCATCGCCCAGAATTTCTAAAATGCGTAAATTGGTTCTTTCCTGGCGTTGGGGCTTGCCTTGGCGAACATTCGGGTGTTTTCGCCGTCACTCCGTGCACACCCCCAGGTCCTGGTGCTATACTTCTTCTTCATCTGGATCTTCTTCTGCTGAAAAGAGAATTCGATCGATCTGGCACACACTTGATACGATCGATGCGGAGTATCACATGCTTCGGGCATATAATCATATCATGTACACACAGCTGCAAAAGTCGTTTCTTCATCTCTTTCGTATCCGTGGGGGAGTCAATTGGAGTTACGTAAGGATCCGGGTCCCCGGGTGCTGGACAAGGCCGTGTATATTTTGGGCGCTTTATTTCTGTTGTTTGCAGCCAACATCATGGAATTCATAAAGCAGCTCTTGATTATTCCAGCGGCCCGGCGTACTGTTGACCGTAGCCCCCAGATACTACTTTATGTCCAGCGAAGTGATCATACAGTATGATCTGCGGCATCCGTACTGTTATTGCCGAAGGCTGTATTTTACTAAGCATCAAAGGAGGCGTTCCCGTTGCTGGGACCGGATGCTTGGCATGGATATCAACGTGCTCAAAGCAACCGTGATGATTGGTGACACCGCTATGTTGAACCAGCAGAAGCCTTCCCAGACCATTCATCGGTCCCAAGCCATCTGCATGTCATGTGTATTATTACTTTATGCTTCGAACGGTGCCATCTCCGGGCCTTCGAACGGCGTCCCTACACGCGCAGAACGACATGAACCATTTGGATCCAGGCACATCCACTTTCTTGGCCTCAGCTAAGGTAGAAGTAGGAAGCCAATCCAACGACCATTTCCATCATCGCTATTGCCTCTCATCTGCCAACCCTCTACTTGGTCGCTTGCGAAACCGAAAATGGGGTTGGTCGCATTGGGCTGCAGCTGTTCGTGCTTGTAGTCCTGCAGTCACTCCCTCTTTCCTGCTTGACTTTCGTACTTCGCCCCGTAGACGATCACTGCACAGACCCGTCTGCGATTCCTGACTTCGACAGCTCTCCTCCCTAAAACATGTAGGTCCGAGTACCGCCGTTTCCATGCCATCTATGTCTTTTCACAGTCTCTGAAGGATTGTGTTCTTTTGAACGCACAGGTCACAAAGCTTGACATATCGTCCATTGCAGGAAGTTCGGCAAACATCTCCAGAAACGTCAACTGGATATCCCAGAATACGCGGCGAGCTTCGTCAACTACAAGGCTCTCAAGCAGGTCAAGACGAGACACTACCAGCCATGAAGTGAAGCGCTGACAGCCCCTAGCTTATCAAACAACTGAGCGCCACCCCAAGGCTTTCGGCCCAGAATGCCTCGAGTGCTGGGCCCGAAGTTCTCGATCCACAGGCGTCCTTGCAAGCCAATCGTGCTACATTCTTTTTCAGACTAGTAAGCAAGACCCTCGTTCGATGACCTGCTGAGTGTACTCACATCATGGATTAGGAGCGCGAACTTGAGAAGATCAATGTCTTCTACCTTCAGAAGGAAGCAGAGGTAACTTGGAAACTCCAAGCTCTTGGACGCCTCACTTATCGCTCCAAAGCTCAAGCTTCGACTGAAGACCTTGTTGGATAAGAAGCGGGTGATGGAGGCCCGGACTTCGGCGTCTTCGAAGCTCTCTGCCACCTTCGTCACGCTCGAGGAAGGATTCCAGCAATTTGGGAACGATCTGAACAAATTACAAGTAAGTTGCGGTCCATGGCGCAACCGGACAATGCCTAACGAGTTCGATAGCAATTCGTCGAGATCAATGCCACTGCCTTCTCCAAGATCCTCAAGAAGGTAGTAAAACTCCGTGTTCGCCATTCCGACATTGTTGATATACTGTTAGTGGGACAAAACCTCAAAGGTCCGGTCATCTCAGCTGCTCGTCGCTCAGCTTCGGCTGACCCCATTGATAGTCCCGGACCAAAGAACTCTACTTATCTCGTGCGGTTGAGGTTCAACCATGCTTCAACCGCGATGTGATTAGCGATCTCTCGGATCAAGCCACTACAAGCCTCCTAGAATTGGGCGCTTGGGCCGAAGGAGAGGGAGTACAATACGATTCCAGCAGGCCGGCGGAGCATACCGTGAGTGGCCAGCCCATTGGGACCGAGGAAAACGACACCGACTCGCAGATTTTGCAAGCGGCCAATGTTGGGAATATCGATGTACTCCAAGATTGGATTTCTAGGTTGCGAGGGACAGCCGACGCGAAGGGCAGATTCACACGCATTTTCCTCGCCGCGATACCAGAGGCTCCAGAAGATGCATTGCGATCTTTGCTCTCAAGTACACTCGTCGATTTACACGCAGAAGACGACATTAACGAGCGAAACTGCCTGCATGAGGCCACTATCTCCGGCCGAAGCTTGGTGCTTGACGCGGCGCTGGGGCAGAATGTCGATGTCACCCGAGTCGATGTCTATGGCAGACTACCACTACACTACGCTTGCATGCATGGCCGAATCGATTTGGTCGAGGCTCTACTCCTGAAAGACCCAAGCACTATCAATGGAAAAGATCACGATAATTATACGCCTCTAATCCACGGAATTGTCCATCACGAACTGCGTTGTGTACAGCAACTCCTGACATATGGCGCTCGTATAGACCCAGATAGCGAAACCGATCATGTTCCTCTCAACCTGGCCTGTCAGTATGGATCTTCGGCTATTGCTGGGCTGTTGCTCGAGCAAAAGGCCAAATTGTTACCGGATGCGGAAGGCCTATATCCACAACATCTTGTGGCGAGATCCGGCGCCATCCCTGAAGCGCTATTGATGCTTGAACGTAATGGTGCAGACCTGGACCAACGCGACAAGCTTTATCAATGGACGCCACTCTTCCATGCTGCAGCCGAAGGCCGCGTTGACTGTCTAGAAACACTGCTTGGCCGTCGGGTCGACGTAAACATTCTAGACGAGAAAAACTTGTCAGCATTATACTACGCAACCTGGGAAGGCCACATGCAGTGTATGGGACAGCTCAGCTCAGCAGGGGTGGCACCCCCTGACTCATCTGCGTCCGGGCTCTCGAGATCGTTGTTGTCTCCTGTGTCAGCCACAGTTCCGTCGCAGCCTGCATCTCTCGACGCGGACGGTATACCAGATCTATCTCTTCCTCCTCCTATCATGCCTCTAAGACGATACGGCCACAGCTTTCTCGACACTAAAACGTTTGTCCAGCTTAGCTTCGATGCAGCGGGCGCTGACTCGATCTACTTCTATCACGACAGCAAATACCCTGCCGCTCGCCTGACCATATCATCCAAACTATCAGACGTCATACCTCGCAACATCATGTTGCCGATCCAGGAAGACTCGCGAATCATATCATTCCAGGTGGATAGCTTGGATTCCTTTGCTGTTGATCTCGAGATATATCCCACTTTTGGTTCAAAGGTCATAGCTAAGAGTGTCGCTTTACCGAACATTTTTAATGCGATATCGAGCAGCTCGGGTCGGTGTTGCTTGCCATTGTTTGACCCGCGACTACGAGCGATTGGGCAAATAAGCTTCAATTTCCAAGTCATCAAGCCTTTCCATGGCATACCATTGGAGATTACACAATTTGCTACTTACTGGAAAGCGACGAGCCAGTTCGACACTCACCCGAATGACTTCGTCACCGGTTCCAGTCTATCAGGCGACTATGTAGAGATGTTCGTCCAAATGACAAGCGACGCCGTACCAGTACTGTGTCCTATGTGGTCCATCAACCATCAAGGCATCGATCTTCCTATCTGCAGATTGTCATACGAGCAATATCTGTCGCTCGGCTCCCAACGAGGTCATGGGGTCGAGGTCCTGGCTACGCTACGCCATACGACGACAGACAGCATTGTGCAAATACACGAGACGTTAGCCGAATGCTTTCTCTCCTTGGAGGATGTTCTTGCACATCTGCCTACCAGTGTACCCATCGACATTCAGGTATTGTTCCCCACGATCGCCCAAGAACGATCGTTCGGTTTGAGTCCAAGTCCCAACATCAATGATTTCGCCGATTCCATTCTCAGCGTAGTCTTTGACCATACTCGAAAAACCAAAGCGCAGAGTCCCGATTTTATGAGATCTGTCGTCTTCACTTCGTACAATGCAGACATATGTACTGCGCTGAACTGGAAGCAACCTAACTGTAAGTGCACCCTATCCCTGATATTTGACACCAACGGGCTAAAGCCAGGCAGACCCCGTCCTCCTATGCAACGATCTCGGCGCAAGTGAATCTCCCTCTTCTCCAAGTTCCGCAGTGCGAAGTAGCGGACACGGCTCCATGTCCATTAAAGAAGCCGTACGCATAGCGCAGAGCAACAACTTCATGGGTCTCGTCTGCAACTTGAGATTACTGGTAAGCCCCCTTGGACAACCACCCACCTCCCGCCAAGCCCCTCTCGTGGAAACCCCCATACTAACATCAGCCTTAGAATCTGGTCCCTGCACTGATCGATGCGATCAAGGTCGCCGGACTGGTGCTGGTCACCGATACGTCCGACGACCCACCCACAACAGCGCCGCGCACCTCGTCCCGCATGCCAGAAGGCGTCGATGGCATCCTCAAGGGGAACGGTGTCCTCCGCTTCAATGAGTCGATTGACATGTAGAAGACCGTATGTTGGGCCTTGATTTCCGGAGGTTTAGCGTTCGTTTCTGGCAATGGGCGTTGCCGGCGAACGAGGAGTTCTTGATATTCACCGATAGAGCGACTCTTAGAGCGAATTTTCGATGTTGGTGGAATGATGGAACTGATATCCGCTATAGACTAATTGTCCTGTTTATGAGCAGAGGCCGGCTGCGATTTGGCCCCCTCCAGTTTTCCGCTGTTCTTGAGTTGATGCTGCGTGCACACCTAGTCCCTTTCTTCTCTCATCCCTCTCTCCTCTCAGCTATACCGGTGCAAGACAATCTCCATTGCGATCCCCCATGAGTAACCTCCGAAAGCGTTACCTCGATTAATACAACAAACCATTTGATAACGACAAACCTTGTTCTCGAAATTGTGGCTCTATAGCTGTTCTGGTCAAGATCAGAGTTTGAGAGTGAAGATTCGTATTTAATGCATGCGATGTAAGAAGTTTGGAGGGGCGAGGGTACTATCAAGGGTGTATATGCATGTGCACGCAGTCAACGGCCACTTTCCTAAGATTTGATAGCCTTCCCAATCCCTACTTTACCTTAGACGCCCAGAGAACCCCTCCTTCTCCCCCAATACGAAGGCTATACAATGTCAACGAAACGCCTGCAACGGTACTCACGCGGTCTGAGATTAATGGCGCTTTAGAGCAGGTAGACGTCTCGGCACCGTCTCCGCGAGATGAATCGCTGGGGATTGATGGTAGCTGTTTCTTCCGTGATGAGTTTTGTTATTTGGAGGGGGAATGGGGATGGGTGTCTCCGTGATGTGTGGGGCTGGAAGGGTATTAATCGGGTGATTGGAAGTGAGGATAGTTGGGATGGTAGAGCTTGGGGAAGGAAAGGGGGCAGCGAAAGGGACGGTCCACACACCACATTTGTTGTTTTTGGTTGGGGAGTGGGGATCGATTTGTTTTTCGTCCTCCCATGGGATGCTTTGCGAAGATGGTTGGGGGTGAATAACGTACATGGTGGGTATAGATACAGGAACGGGAAATCCAGCCCCAATCTCTGTGTAAGTCATGCAACAGCATATCCTTCCGCCAGTTCTAAGGATATCGAATGCCTTTGACCATTCGCGCCAGATGGGTAACCCGCAGCGGCTCACAGGAAAGAAAATGCGCCTTTCGTGCCCCCCACCCCTCCCGCACACGGCACCAGCTCCTCGCTCGCCCTAAAGCCTCGGCTCTCCGTCTGCAAGATCTGCCTCACATTAATCCTCGTCGTGTCTTCCGGCGGTGGATACGGCGCCTTTTCCCCCTCATTGCCCCACCATAGCGTAACATTCTTCCACCCTTCCCGCGCCCATAGCGCATGCTCAGCCACTTGCACACCTTTCGGCACGTGTGCGATCTCCTCGCTTACGCTTTCTGCGGGGAGCTGATCCACCGCGCTCGATCCCGCTTTGCTAACAACAGGGTGGAAGGCTGGAACTCCGTCCAGTGAAGTGAGCCCGTCAATGTGGATCCACTCCAGAGGCGGCATGTGGCGCGCGATGCCGTAGCACAGGAGGCCGAGCTTGGGTACAGGGCAGAGCTCGAACTGGCCGCGCAGGCGGATACTGATGCTTTTGAAATTCGGGAAGCGCGACCCAAGGTGGAGTTTCCCATGCGGAGCGGAAACGTAATTCTCCCACTGGTAAAGCGAATTTCGTTTTCTGGAATGCATCGTGAGCATTATCTTTTCAATGAGCTGGACGTGGCGCTGATCCACGCACTCGTGGAAGAGCTTGATGGCGCCAGGGTCGACGAAGTGAAATGTGTTCTCGCAGTACAGCAGTGGCGCGGCTTCAGCGTAGATGAGGCGGCAGGTGCCGAGGATGGTGGCGGAGATGGTATGCGAAGGGGCGAGGAACGGGTGGTAGTAGAATTCGATGGAGGGAGGTGAGAGATGGCAGATGCAGCGGGGCAAGGGGGACATGAGGCAGTGCATGCAGCGGTTGGGGAAGAGGCCGTTGGGGTGGGTTCGAGGGGTGAAGTGTTTGCGGGTGATGAGGAGAGGGTGATATTGGGTAAGCGTGGCAGCGTAGATCTGGGCGCGGATCTCGGGGGGGAGGCGGGACATGGGAGAGGATGCGAGAGCGGTGGAAGGGTGGGGTCGGCGACGGGGCATGCTGTGGTGGTGCGGTTGGGTAGTTGAAAATGTTATTTCCGCTCTGGAGGAGCTTGTAGAGCTGAGGAAGAGATGCGAGATGTAGAAGGAACGGGGAGAGTAGGCTTGACTGATGGTAAGAGTTCTGTGATATGGTTGTAAATGGATGAGGTTCGGTCAGTGACATCAATGCCTGAAATGGAATGTATGATGAATATAACTCAGATTTGTCAAACCGGTCCCGCGGTCGTATGAGGATATGACCAAGGGAACTTTGACTTCATGGCTTTCCTTAGATGCCGCTACCATAGAATGGGCGGCCATCAGATTTTAGTAGCGAGCCAACAGAATCATCGAACTGCGTCTTTCCACTCGCTGGCTGTACACGTCTGGGCTCCTCGATCAGGATTCAACAACATGGACACCTCCGTGAGTACAGTGTCCCCCTGGACGTGAGTGATACCATGGAATCGTGGTTCGAGGACATGAGGTCGAAGCTTGAAGATCGAAGTGGGGCACCGGCGCCAGCCGAGCCGAGCTCCGAGAATCTTGGCGTCCCAGAGTAGGTCCTCGGGAGCTCGGTCCGGTCGATGGCAGTTTGTCAGGTTTATTTTCCTACAACAAAGGACTCTCTCAGCAATGCCATTTTCCTTCACATCTATTCTCACACAAGCTTTTCAGTTTCGAGCATAAGAAGCCCCGCGACACCTTGCAAAGGTCTCAAATCGGAAGCAATGGCCCCACCCGAACCCCCTCCCTCCATCTCCGCCTCCACCCGCAATCGCCGCCAGCCAGCCTCAAGCTCAACCTCACAAACTCAGATAGAGACCAATGCAGCGCCACATCCCCGTCTTGACATCCCAGTCGGTACTTTACGTCTTCGGGCGACTGCTGCACCGAACGACACTAGGGTACGCTGGGCGGAAGACGTAATCGACAACGAAGGCCTGGGGAGGAAGAGGTCGAAAGGTTCGTCTTCCAAGATGCCTCAATTAGCCGTTCGGCGCACCGGCCGTAACGCTATGGCAACAACGGCAGGACCCGGGGATGGACACGCGATTGCTGATGTTGTAATGAGAAAGTTTGCTGCATCTACCACGCGCCCCATGAAGTGGGCGAATCGTCGTCCGACTCCTCTTCAGACTCGTCGTCGTCGGATTCGGATTCAGAAGGCGGTGGAGGTGATGAAGGGCGGGCGAGGATGGGAGGTAAGGGAAAGGGGAAGGCGGAACGCCATGAGCATGACGGGGAAGGGGGATGTGGGCAACATGGGAATAAGAGGAAGGGAAGGAGGCGGAATGCGTATGAGAGCCAGCCCAAGGCGAAGGGTGGCGGCGGTGAGGTCACGAAGTCATGATAACTAGTATACTGTTCAGTAAGAAAAGGATTGGTGGGTTCATTAGCTTGGCGTCTGGGTCGATTGTCTCTAACGGCTGGTAAGCAAAGAGAGACGGCCTCAATGGACTATCATGCGTTACGATTTTGTCATCACGGCTTCCAGCAGCAGTTCGCAGCTTCAGCCTTTCTAGCACCACAAGATTGTCGTGTGCAGGTTAGGAAACCAGACTTGGGCGATAAGCTCCAACGGCTTCGCAATCCCGTCATTCAAGCCCGGATTGGACGCCTGCCTGCTTCCTGGTCATCTCGCAGCCGTCTAAGCCGATAACGAAACTGGGATGGAATCACCCCCTCGAGGACTCATAATGCATGGATACTTGCGCACCATGCATCAACGAACGATGTTCCTTCTCAAGCACGGAAAGTGCTTTCAACAGCATGTCATGGTTATCGCTCCGCATTCTCTACACAGCATGTATGTATGCCGTGCAGATTGCTAAGATAGTACGAGCTGCTACCAAGATGCAAGAACATTTTCACTGTGCCCGCGCGAGGGAAAAGTACTTCGCTATGCATAGTCTTAGCACCTAAGGATTGCAGTGCGTGCTAGGTACTCGGAATTATCTGTTATACGTCAACAGGAATACATGATAGTAGCTCCGCTCATGCTGAATGGAAGCTTAGGTTCGGCAACATCAAAATTTCAATGGGCGCTCCGCGTTGCTGGCAAGAACAACGCCGTTGTCTGTTCAGATATGCAGGGACCTACCGAAGGATAGCATAAAGCGTGGCTTGCATGCTGCACGCCTGTTGATCTCGTGCCGCTGTGCGGACCATGGCTCGGCACGACTCCCAGTTGGGCAGGTGGTTGATAACGTTATTTGCACCCACAGGCTTAGAATCGCACTTGCAGCACATGATCACATCTGTACATGCAGTGTTTCTGCATACGTTGAATCTGAGCTATAGTATACCAGAGAGATCATGAAAAGCGTGTGGTTCGTCTGAACAGATAAGGAGGTCAATGCTACAGACTGCCTGCAGCAACTGAAGTGCATGATGCGGATAAGGAAATCTACTACATGACAGCGAATGCACGATCAAGAATACCTGACTCTCGACTCCGCTCACTCCTCTGCCATCGACCGCTCATGTAGCCTTTGGCGCGAAGCCCAATTGTGGGTAAGAAGAGGCACCGTTGAAAACGACGAATTGCGACTTGAGAAAGATATCCCCGTAGATGCTGAAGCCAATGCCCGTATTGCGCTGGATACCACCGAAGCATGTGGCGCCCGCTGTCGGTGCATAGACGATGTAGCTGCTGGGCACAACAGCCTTGTAGGATCCGATGCCCAGAGTGATACTTGGGAGCGTAGCGGAGCATGGGAACGTGTAACCGCCCTGGCTAGAATCGTATCTGGCGCCGGAGACCTTGGCGTAGTAAGCGCTGACGATGGCGGTGGGGAGATAGAGAAGTGTAGTGCCAGTGTCAGCAATGGCGTCAATGCTTGACGATACGAAAGCGCCGGAGCCGACAGCATAACCGTTGCTGGTAAACTCCCAGAAGCCATTGGCAGTGTTTACGGGAACATAAGCGATGGTCCCTGTGTGCTTCGTTGCATCGATGTAGCCGAAATCGTAGGTCCCAGGAGCACCTTTCTTCAAATCGGCTGTGAAGAGCGGGGCGTCAAGGCTAGCTTTGACATCGCTGAAGAATGTCTTCTGTGGATTTGGTTTCACTGTGTTGAGAGAATCGAAAGCCAGACCGAGCAGGCCGTCGTTATTAACATCTTGCTGGAACTGTGCGCTGATCGTTTCGGCCAGCTCGACAGCTTGGCTACTTGCCGTGGTGGCGCCCACCTTTACAGTGTCGGTGTAGACATTCCCGCTTGCCGTGCTACCATCGCCATAAGAGATACTCCAAGTGTAACCAGAGAGGAGCTTAGATGTGGATGATTGTGACGGAGTGTAGTAGCTGTGACCAGACCGTTCGCTGGATGGAAGCTCTGAAGAGAAGACCCAAAGATCTGACGAGCCCGTATCGAAATCCAGATTCAAGGTCTGGCTTCCAATAGTCACCGGAGTCAGGTATTCAGAGTCGTATTGCTCAGGGTTCGTTGTGACTGTTCCGTCGTTCGAAGCGACAGCATCGACAACATCTTTAGGAGGCGTGGCGCGATACTTGGCGTACACGGCCGCTACAGCTGCTGGTCCGGACTTGATGAATGGCTTGCGGACCGTCTGGTGAACAGTGAAGGCTGTCTTGCGCTTCTCCACAGGTGAACCTGAGGTAATAGCGATCAGAGCCGAAGCGGCAGCTAGTTGTTCGATAAAACGCATGGTGAGGCCTAGAGCTTGACTCTAGGTTGAGAGCTTGTCGTAAAAGCAGTTCTTGCACGTCGGAAGATATCAGGATGTAGATTTTTGATGGGGGTGAGCTCCATTTTATATACAACTATCCCAGCCCCCCTTGAGGTAACACTGGAATGCTACTCCGTTTGAGGTGATTCGGAGTACCATGGCGGCGGTTTACACCCCGCAGAGTAGGAAGGCAGATTCCACTATACATCAGAAATCAGATCAGCCGCGGCATGAGACCATGAGGAGCAGGTGATCAGCGGTCGTGCTGCCTCTGCTAGGCAGGTCGTTGCAAGCCTGGGTAGTCGGCAACAAGTTAGAAAGGCCGTGTGCGTCGTGGTGCATTGTTGACTGCGGTGATTACGCCAATCATGTCTTGTGCGAGACATTAGGGGCTAAAAGAGGGCCCCTTTGCGAGTTGTGCAGAAGCATGCCATGCTAGTGAGCTAAGAGATAGCGCAATATCCTCCTGGCTAACGGGCGTGAGGAAGTACGGGTGTGGTTGCAGAATTAGCTGGCCGAGCTGGAGGCACTCGTACAAAGGCTGGCTGCACGGGCTGCGCAGTAAGCTGGATATGGCAGAGTGGGGAGGCTTGAAGCGAACAGGTGGCCCAGAAGACGTGGTTGTATTGTGACATACTGCTGATAAGCTTCCACTAAGTCCATGGTCGACACCTCTGGAGCTTGGGGCAGCAGCGCCTAAGGTCGCCTCGGTCCGGAGCGCTAAAGTGACCAATGTCGTTGAGGGTCTTGGGAGGGTAGGGGCGCCGGCTAAGCGAGGTTTGGGGTTGATGATCCGGTACCACCAACAGACGTGAGGACTGTCTTACTGGCCAACCCTCGAGCCCATCGTCACCCGAATATCATTCGTGTGTCTTGATGACATTTTCATTGGCGGGAAGTTGAGGATCAGGATCATAATCGTTTCTAGGGTGTATCGGTGCGATTACTTGTTATCTTCCGTGTTGTCGCAGACATGTCGAGGACGCTTCATCCGAAAGCGGAAGGTACAATCCTATTGCTGAGGCCACCAGGGCAAAACCAAAACACAGAAATTCGGTCTCTGTCGCTGGCCTTTTCGAGTGGGAGGTTGATGTGCCTGATTTCGGCCGAGCCTCCGGATCATGCGCCACGAACGTTGCAATCATCCTCTTGAGTTGGAGGACAAGATTTGGCATTAGGCTCTTCAACAGTCTCGGAGCCATGATAGCCCATCCTCTTCCAACATCATTTTAAAAAAACATTTGCCGGGATCTGAAGGTGAGAACAGCGGTCCATCTAATGTCTTGTTGACTGATCTAACAAACAACGAGGCCATTCGATTGACTCAGTCGTTTTCTTCAAGCAATCGTAAGCCAGTGCTCTTGTTAGCGCATTGTGGGCACAAGCTGCGTGATCATCGGCCCCTTAGCCCCAGCATGGTAGTCAAGAAGGCTTCTCTGAACGGCTAGTGGTTCATCAGGTTATTGTCCGAATGCGGCCATTATAACATCTCTGGGCGCCCCAAAGTGTTGTAATCTAGGTCTTGGAAACCCGCAGCCGTCGGTCTCGTTGTAGATCTGTCTTGTGGCATCTATGCCTGGAGCTGTCGTACACAGATTAGCTATCGCGCTTCGAGTGGCCTTTCTCAACAAAAATTACTCTTTTAGACCGGTATCATAAACCATTGACTTGGCATCCAATATCTTCGCCATGGCACCGAAAAAGACTCGCTTCTCCAGTACATGTAACAGAGTCGAAGACGCTATGACATCCATCAAGTAGATGCGTCCTTCTCACTGTGAGCGACGTCAGGGGTCTTGGGTGGAGAACACTGCAGTGTGTAGACGTAATCTCCCAGCAATCCGAGTGTAATGCCCCCTCCTGTCAACCAGGCACCGTACTTAAACCACCACCAACAGTTCTTCACATCCTTCAAATTGACTTTCCAGATCGTGAGACTCAAGGTGGCCGCCGCAGAGCCGCAACTGCCGACAAAGAAAAGAGGTCCCGCACCGACAGCCAGACCAGCGGCGGATAGCAACCCTATCTGAACGACCGCCAAACCTGATAGGATAAATTTTGTCTGTTCTGCATGCCGAAGTGCAATGCTCTTGATCCCAACCTTTGCATCATCCTTGATATCCATGTGCGCATATATCATGTCGTACAGTACCGTCCAGGAAACACAGCTCGCGTACAGCGCCCCGACAGCTCTCAATGCGTCAATATTGGTAAGAACATCGAGGCCTAGGGCTGGAAACCCCATAAAGGCACCCCATGAGAAGGTAAGCCCTAGCACAAATTGCGGATAATGCGTGACCCTCTTTGCGAGAGGATAGCTCGCTACCAACAACAGACTTGGTACACCGTAGTACAGGCATGAGGACGGGAATTGCAGCAATACGCCCAAGCCTGCCAATAGCTGAAATCCTGTAAACACAAGGGCACGCCTAGGGGTTATAGCGCCGCGAGCGATAGGTCGAAGACGGGTACGATCAACGTGCGGATCTAGATTACGATCCCAGAGGTCATTGATTGTGCAACCTGCTCCACGCATGATGAGTGCACCAACGGAGAAAAGGATTGACGTGGTCAGGACTGTTGTTGGCGGAGCGACGCTATAATCAGCAGCCAACAAAGTCGAAAACAAACATGGAAATAAGAGGTAGTAGGTGCCAGTTGGCTTGTCGAGCCGCACTAGTTCGGCATATGGCACCCATGATGAAGGTAGGTATGAAAGAAAGCCAGTCTTTGGTAGCTGATATAGTTGCAAAGCACTCTTGGGAGTGGCTCCTGTTAGAGGCCTCGGAAGCACAGGCTGTGCGTCTCCTAGTAGCTGCGACTTCCAGCGCCGCTGTCGCTTTGTAATTATCGAGGAGCGTGCGCTACACTCTAGCGTATCATTCGAGGGTCGGGCAGACAGGCTGCCCATCCGGTTGCAGCGGCCAGATATATAGGGTGTGCTTCGAGATCTAGTGTTGCGTGAGATTGCACATAATGAACGTATTTTGATGATCTTGGTGGGAAAAGACAGGCTTGTGCCAGACTGCAAGGACCAATGAATGTACGGTGTCCGGCCGCAAGTTCGGCTTCCATTTTTCCAGCACGGTAGCCTCATCATAGCGAAGATAGATAGTGAAAGGAACGACTAGGATATGAGTGATTAAGAAGCCTTCGTAATGCACATGAAACCTTCAAACCCCCAATTCGATTCCTCCGAGCTTCCAAGCCGTTGGACGGTGAAGGAGCTATCCGCGTTTACAGCCTCGCGAAGCCATCAAAACATTGTTCTGCTGTCAAACAAGAAACATCGTTCTGCTGTCAATCGTGCATCCTACGTAGGTTTGAACCATGTGGATTCGTCAGACTTGTGTCAGTAAGACGATCGAGGGTGGCTGCACTCATCCACACAGTGCAACGAAGTGACCAGGAAGTGGATAACGACCCAAGGTAATGAGCGTACGAACCGAGTGAGAAGGGACATCAATGTACATGTAGAGGAAGTAAAAGTAGAACCTGGCTCCTTCGCGGTCGAAATTGACTACGGCCCCTCGGGCCAAGTATCCGAGAGATCGCTGGCTGGGGTCGTCGGGCCGTCAGTGAGTCCGGCAATGATGCAATTCAAAGGTTTTCGGAAGGGCTCGGGCTCTATCTCACTCATGTCTCTGTCGTTTAGGAGAATTGTTACTCTTGTATACGATTTCACGGAAATGACTTCTTCCTTTCCAAGTATGGCTCCAAGCATAGCCAGAGTATTCGCGCCTTCCCTCCGCTGCCAATCCCAGAAATCATCACTCCCAATCCTCCGCCGGTCATTCGCGACCCCTACCGAGCAACCACGTCTACGACTTGGCAGCGTAGCTCCAAACTTCAAAGCAAAGACAACTCAAGGCGACATCGACTTCCACGAATGGCTCGGAGACAAATGGGGCATCCTCTTCTCGCATCCTGCAGATTTCACACCAGTATGCACAACGGAGCTAGGGGCTTTCGCGAAGATGAAAGATGAGTTTGAGAAGAGGCACGTGAAGATGATCGGCTTGGTAAGGACAGAGCATTCACTGTCGCAAATGGTATACATCGAGCTCACTGTGCTTATAAGTCTGCTAACGATCTCGGATCGCATGACCGATGGATAAATGATATAAACGAGACGTCGCAAACAAACCTGCAATTCCCTATCATCGCTGATGCCGATCGAAAGATTGCATGGACATATGATATGCTTGATACGCAAGACACAGAGAACATTGACCAGAAAGGCATTGCGTTTACCATTCGCAGCGTCTTTGTCATTGATCCGAGTAAGAAGATCAGGTCGACAATGGTGTATCCAGCAAGCACAGGGAGAAACACCAGCGAGGTCCTAAGAGTCATCGACAGTTTGCAAACTGGTGATAAGAAAGGAGTGGCTACGCCGATCAATTGGACGTGAGTAGCTCAAACCACGCAGGAGGCGAAAGGCTGGTATTCACAGTGCTTACAAACCCCTCAGACCTGGCGAGGATGTTATTGTACCACCAAGCTTGTCAACCCCAGAGGCGAAGAAGAAGTTCGGAAATATCAGAGAAGTGAAGCCGTAAGTCCCCTCTTTTATCCTAATACTTACTCTAAGACAAATTACAGTTACCTGCGGTACACCAATGTAGGCGTGTAACCCTTCACGTAGGAACGCTTCTGCCATACGGTAGAAGCCCGAACATCAAGCTACAACTCTGCGAGTGTTATGAAAGGGTCCTGTGACCCCATATTGGCATACCATTTGAGACTTTATCCACAGACATGCATGGCTCGTGGAAGGCTCTGCCTTTTGTTTGATTTCGAAAATGGCCATCAAATTGTCTGTAGATTCGTCTAACGTATCGCAACTTCGATGGTAGCTGACAGCAATGTAGAAAAAAACAGAAGTTCAATTGAAGTCTAAGACTAAGCCTGGAGAACCAGATCGAATCTCTTTGGACCTAAAAGTCGGCTGCTAGATTACTGGAGCAACGAATATTGCTGCTCAAGCCCGCAACGAGTACGCCAGTACTTGCTGAGATGATGTATTCATTTCCTAGGATAATGTGCAAACCTCCTAGTGTTCATTCGTTGCTCGAGCTCCTCCAAAGCCCGTACAGGTTGTTCCATTCTCTTCTTTCCCTTCTGCCTCCAATCATGGAGTGTCTTACTCAGATTTCTGATGAAATCTCCTTCCCTCCCAAAGTAAACCTGACTCAACACATCCAGAAGCAGTCCCGGGTTTAGAGCGTCCAATGCGAGCTTCAGAACTTCTGCTACCTCGATATCTCGCTTGTTGGTGGTCGGAGCCGGCATGGTTGGTGTTAGGCGATCAAGAAAGTCAAGAGCGTCAAGAATGTTCTCGAATAGCCTATTCCCGTACTTCGCCCAGGACTGTTCTCCTGAAGATGAGCTGTCAGCTATAACCAGCAGCGAAGTTGAGTGATCAGCTTACCTCCAGAGGAACGGGCCGCGGCTTCGTACCAACGAACGACGTCGTCAAGGTCATCGATCGCGGCGATGATGTCCTTGTATACTGGAACATGGCTTGCAGCTGCCTCAGCTGCCGCTCTGCATTCAGCAAGCCTTCGAGCTTCCAGGCTTCGGTGGTCCTCGGTTGGAGTATTTCTGGATGAAGGCCTATCCGGGCGAGGCGGCTTGTCTTTTCCTTGAGAGCGACTCTCCGTATCATCTTTCTTCTTGCGATGCGGACCATTGGCCTTTTGTTTACCCCCATGCCGCTCCTTTATCAAGGGAGACTTCGAGGCGCCGTCGTCTTGCCTCCGCTTTGAATTTTCTTCCTGATCAGTGCTGCTTCGAAAGGATGAGGGGTCGACGTCTAACCAAAATCGTCGAAGTCGACCACCGTCGCCATAAGGGTCCACCACGATGTGTATCAATTGTTGAGATGTCTTCCTTTCGATGAGGAAAAGATTGTGGAGAGCTTAATTTCGAGGAAAAGTCTCCGACAAGATCAGATTGCACAAGCTACTTATATTCCTTCGGTGCTCAAACCTTCCCAAGAATGAATGATTCACAGAACACGCCATGGAGGCGTTTGTAAATTTTCAAGCAACTCTGGGTTGATCCAAGCAGCTCATGCCATCCAAGCGAGAGCAAACACTCGGCCTTAGCGAGGCGGGCAGCTACTCCACTGCACAAAAACCACAGGGACACGTCTTTGTGTTCTTGGGCTGCAATTTCTACGGAACGAACGCAACAAACCTTCTTTAGAACAAAGTTTGCCACTATGCGAGTTCCCATGAGGCCTGGTATAGTGATTTGATGTACCTCCTACATTAACGTTCGTATGGGAACAAATCACTTCTTACCTAGCCAGTCTTGGTCATTCTTCTTGGCCACGCACTGATCAGACGACACAAGCGATTCCATCGTTATGGGTCGTTCTAGCTCAGGTACAGAAGCAAAACACAACTCCCATTGCAAAATTTTATCAAGGTCGCCGGCCGCCAGCTACACAACTTTGCGAATCTCGTATCGGATGACCTCTATCTTCTCAGTACAGGTGACGGTGACCTTGCTTTCTTGCGGCTGCCGGCGTTCCTACTGATGTATGCTGGCTGCGCAAATTGCGCAACTCCCTTTCTACATTCTGTAGCCACGTCTCTGCCTTGACCACTCCACCGAGTTTCGAAGGATGCAGGATTCTCTTCAATTCCGCCACATACCGGCCCGAGTCGAAGTCCCTATCTTTGCGAAGATTTTTTGATCTGTTTGCACGCTCGTTCCTATACTGTCTTGGCGGATATGCCTCTAGCCATCGGTGATGAAAACTATTGAGGGCTGAAGATATCTTCAGCAGGTCGCTAGTGACTCCATCGTCATCTATCATGGCTTTGGGATCAATTTCCCTTCTCGCCATCGATATCTCAATGGTGGATTCCCGAGTTGTTTCGACATAGGAGTCGGCGTACGCTGTCGAGATATGTAAGTCTAATTGGCATGAAAGAATAGTAGCGAAGACCCTGGGTTTCGAGTGACTTACGGCCCATGGCTGTTTCAACGGCATCATACAGGCTCACCACATCGACTAGACCTGTGATAGCATTCTTCAGCCGTAGCACTCGCATCGCCTCTTTGGCGACCAATTCGAGTTCTCCAGGATCGTCGCCGACTTGACTGAGAAGCGTAGGAGATTCGACGTCATATCGCCCATTGTCATGACTGTATCCAGCATGCTGAGTACCTCTGGATGGATCGTGATGGGAGCGTACAAGATGCTGTCCACAACGACCTGATCCCCCGAACCTAGTGGGATGTGAAGCACCAAACGGACTATTCCGTACAATTCCTTGCCCCTGCGGAGTTCTATGACTTCCTGACGAGAAGCCAGGCCACATCTTTAGTACTTGTTTGAATGGAAGTGATCAGTATCAGTCGATATAAATCTGGAGTTCGGAATGCATTCGAGAACCTAGATGATCGAAATGCATCTTTCTATATATCAGACGCTCCACAGAGTGATTGCTCGTGCCAGTCACTGTAGTTGCTGGCCGGATCACGCAAACATATTATAATTCCAGCCCAGGAGCAAACACTTGCTCCCCTTCGTCCTAGCTAAGCCAACGACAACGCTACAACATGTATCATTAAGACAACCATCTTTTCAGCTCGCTCCGGCGAAGAATTGCCATCTGATTGACAACGCGAGGTGATTGAACAGCAAGGCAGGAGGAAAGAAAAACATCAAACAAGCCCTCAACAATGGCCCAGATGCGAAAAATTCGAATGCTTTAACACGAGACCACGACGAGCATATCATCAACCGCCACGAATCGAGTTCCCGCCAAGTGCTCGGGGTAAATTCCCACAAACGTTTGGAGCTTTTCGCTGTCAATTAGACAGCAGAGTGAACGAGCCAACGCGCTACGAGAGCGTGACAACATGAACGGAAATATGATATGTGCGTAATTGCATACGTGGCAGAAGGAAACCCAGCGCTGTTCGGATGAAGCAATCCAAGTGGCTCAAGGCCATCCAAAGCGGCTGCGTCAAACGGATGAGCAAGATGACTATAGCAGATTCTCCGATGAGCGTTCTCGGGTGAGGTGGCGCCGCGGTTGGAATTCGGGGAATAAGATTCGAAAAGCTGACTGTCGGATAGGTCATCCGTCATCACTCAGAAAGAATCGGATTTTCCTCGGTTCGATGGGAAGTCGTTCCTGGATCGAATTTGCATCTCCAAACAGTCGTTGAAGATTGTGGAGGTGTAGAGAAGCTACCATACCAAGAGTGAAGTGTGCTTGAACGCAGCGCGATGCTTCTTGCCACTTTAGCTTCAACATGCCGCAGAGACCCACGAGCTACGCTCCATCAATCAAGTGGAATGTAGCTCTACACGTTGCCATTAATTTCCTTCGCGCCCAGCTAGAGCACCATCATCAGAGGGCGAGTAATCAAGTCTGTGCGGCAGGTCGGTCGACGTCTCTCCCCACCCCCTTAATCTCCTCTCCAGCTCCAGCTCCATCTCCTTCTGCCTCTTCCCTCACGCTCCTTGCCCCGAGAGTTCTTGGATAGCCCATACGCAAATCTCGTCCTGTTGACGTCGTTCAGTCCGCCCCTCTGCCTCTCGGTTTTGGCCTTCTTCATTGGCATGTATACGCCTAGACAATCTCGTCTTCGGTGCTCATAGAATTCTTGCGCTTGCACAGCAGTATCAGAGCCTTCAACGTAACGATCGCCAATGGTGGCAGCCTGCGAAGCGTGTGTGGTGGAGCTTTCATCGAAGGCCTGAGTTCTCGCCAGGATATCTACGAAATTCGTGCAGCCGGATATTGACATGCCAATGGAGTTGTATCGGCTTTGGCCTGGCTATATGGAGTCGGACTCGATGACCTAAATTAAGGGCGCCAAGGGCGTTTGCAGCATGAAATTAGTACACTGATGACAAGATTGGGGTTCCGAGTTCTATGTAGTAAGATTGTACCCTGGTAGGGGATCAATAGCGTCTAATATATGGAATATCAGAATTTGAGAAGCTGAGCTGGTAAGTGTCAAGGGCACGTCGAGTCGGAGATTGATCCCGAACCAAGAGAAAGACATCGAGCTACTGAATGATGATAACGGAAAGAAAAATGTCGGTATGACGGGCGTGAAGATCATTAGCACTACGCAGGAGCTGAATATGCAGTGGCAGTAGGGAGAGCGAAAGACTGAAGGCCGATTATAACTTCATTTGGAATACGGAAGCTAACTTTCTTGAGGCAATATTCTTGCGCCGTATGAGGACAGACCCTCGCCTCTATCTACTGGCCCACATGGTCGACAACAATCGAAGGGAAAATAGAGGTCCAGACCTGTACATTTGAAACGTAGCATCGATGTATAAAACCTGCAAAAAGGGCAGTTTTTAGAATGGCCACGTATTTGGCTAATGCAGGGTCGAAGCACCTCTTCACCGAAGAACAGAAGAGCTTATCGGAAGAGTGTCCAGAGTGGAAACCTGCTGCAGTGACTTTTTTACGGGGAAAAAATGCTTCCCGGTTCATATCAGTCTTGCACAACTTGCAGCAAGCTCATGTCAGCTACCGCCGCTTTGCTCCAAAACGCGTGTGTACCCGAAGATACTTGGTGTGTGTTGTTCGCTTATGGTACTTGAGCAGGACATCTTCCGTTGGTGGTATCTGGGAAATTTAGGAGCCACACAGCACTCGAGACAACTTAACCAGGTCGGAAGGCAACATTGTTGTGCTCTGTGACTAAGTTGACTGTTGGCGTGATATCCTTTCCCGCGATCGGCTACAATGCCGTAGACAAGGATCTGGCTCGATGGAGATCGCTGGTCTGGAAACGTAGTTATGCTTTGAATTCCCCATTTGCATCGGGCGTCTCCCTCTGCCTGAGCGCTTGAGGCAAAAGCGCCACTTTCTCATTGAACAAGTTCTTTGCCCCTACCCATACAGGCGCTATGTCCCTTTCCGATAGCTGAAGTAGACTGGGCAAAAGTGCTTCACTAAACGCTTCGGATGCCTCTCGCGGGAGTAGAGATGGGAGATGATCTGAGGACGTTGCATATATGGAAGAAATACACACTGAGTTTCTGAAAAAAAACTTCTTCGTCTGGAAATTACCGAAACGATGTCCTTGTTCCAGACAGGTGAGCTTACCTATAGTGATATAGCTAAGGGGTGGGTCCGAGAACTCCGGAAGGGTGAAAGTCGGCTTGTTGAAGTAGGTGGGCTGGTTGGCAAAGGGGATAGGATTGTGAGGATTAGTAGTGTCGCAAGAAACATCACATCTAAGCGAAATCTGAGCGTTAGCTGCCTGTTCGGATCAAAATGGGGGTGAGGAGAGCACAAACTCTGGTTAATACGCTCTCGGTCGGTGGCAAGGGGATGAGAGCTACTCGAACTGTTTAGAGTGAATGGGGACCTACACAACGCTAAGATTGCGTGTTCCTTGCTTTAGAAAGTCCGTAGAAATGAAAGGAGGGATGGGCTCGCTCAAGTAGATACAATTGATAAAGACGTCAGCTTCCTTAACTGCGTTATATGGTCCAGGCTGAGCCGTCTCGTCCTAAGTGAACTTGTGGGTCAGCATGGGATTTCATGCTGTTGTGAGCTCCCTAAACAGAGCCTTCTGCTCTGAAGAACATGGAGTAGAGTTAGAGATGCTCAGAACTCCACTGACCATGTCCCATTTCAAAATCTGTTCCTCCGGGACGCCAGCTTGTTGACAGCACTCTAGAGCCTACGAGGTTTGGAGATTAGTATTTTAATCCAGATTGACATGGGGCCGACTGACCCCTCTTCCACATCTGCCCAACGCCCCGATAACAAGCACGCGAGGTGGTTTCCCTCTGTTCTTTTGCACACCCTTGGAGACCTGCTCCTTTACCTCCGAGTCTAGATCGCTTTTACGTTGATAATGACTTTTGCTAGGTAAATCTTCCTTTTTACCGTGCTCGAGTTGCCATGCCCAATCCAGGAGAGCCAAAGCCGCACCCGCATAGCCCGCATGAAATCCGAACGCTGCCACTCTGAGAAGATGTAGAGTATTAGAATTATCAGATGACATCACTTAAGAGCAGGCCGGATTGACCCACCGCCGGCCCTTTCCATCGGCGAGAAATTCTAGATCGTAGAGAGTGCCTCCACCTCGAGGAAAACGCCCGAGTACCTCCTTCCAGTCCCTTTGGTCTTTCTGATAGGGATTTATTTTTCACCTGCCAGGATTGATACGCTTGCGAGGAAGTTCACGAACATAGCAATGGCTGAAGGCGACGTGGGTATGCTGAATTTTCGTCAGATATTGGCTTCCAAGACTACGTTTGAAGCTTGCCTTCGGCGGAAAAGGGTCCTTGTCCTCTAACTCTTTTAACCCAATGATGATGTGACCTTCTGGTGCGCTTGGCCATGATCCTTCCTCCACTAACGTAGCCCCGACGGAGGCAAACTCCTCATCGTCGAACACTCGTTCAGGACTGCGCTCAACATTGACCTTAAAACCTTTGTCGAGCAATTTCCGGGTTACTGTTGGTGTAAGAACACTACGGTGCTCAAGTGGCTTCGTTTCGGATCGGAGGTGAAGGGTCACAGGAGCCCTTTTGAGATCACGAAATTATGGATCGTGGTAAGGACGTAGAAGAAGAAATTCCGCGGGAGTCGTGAGCCGACTAAAGCATCCAAAAGCTGTGACGGCAATCCAGACCAATGGGAAGGCAGCCAGCGGAAGGGTGCTAACCGTATACGGCTCTCACTACACGGTCTTGGCAAGTTTTCTTTGACGACAATGATGAACTTTGCCTTTGCCAACCATACTTGCAACCTTTTCCGATCTCTGGGTCAGCAGGCGTATGCACAGTATTGTACAGCCATTCCCGTTCATTTCTATCCACCATATCTCTCGAAAGTACTCTGATCGTCAGACTCACTGCGATAGCGACAGCCAAATCACTCAATGGATTGACGTTATATGTAACGGCTAAACAATAATCGTTGTATACATTGTGGAGAGCATGAGGCATCTTGCGTAAGAGAGACTCGATCTTGTTGCATAGAAGAATCATGTGAAAGCATTGCATTCTTTGCTAGATCAGATTCTCGATCCAGGCTGCCTGATGCTGCTGTCTAGCTTTGCGATTGTGATCTCTAAACAAGCTTCTGAATTTGCATGATGAGTCTAAGGTATTGTGCGAATGGATAGTTTGATGTGTGAAAGCATGGAAGCACATGGCTGGTATAGAAACAATGCTGAGTATTGGGACGGCAAACAAGACAAAAGAATGGTGTTGGCGCAACTTGCATGTGAGGATCAATAAGCAGTGACCAGCGGGGGTCAACTACGCAGACGCTTGAGCAAAGGAAGAAGAAATCTCTTAGGTTTGTCATTGAATTTTAGCTATATATGTTATAATCGTTCATCGGATTCCATTGCTAACCCATAGGTGGCCGAGTGGTCCTGGTCGTCCATCCCATGGCGGGAGTGTTAACCAAGAACACTCTTCAGGGCAAAGGGATTTGACAACCAGTGGCACTACCCGGCCGGGTCGACAGTTCGAGCCCAGACATGGTCAGGTTGAATTAGTTCCCTTTCTACAGAAGCCTCGCATCGAGCGAGCCAGTACCATCGCCGATGAGTACTAAGAAAAGACTTCGAGTCGTTTCTATAGCCTCTGAACCTCAGAAGCCACTTGGCTTCTGGGCTTCGAGGTGAATCTTTGCTATTTTGGAATCCTGGACAGGGCTGAGAATGTAGTCCTGGCTGGGCACGTGCAGAAGTACGACGACTTTTCCCTCGATAGCATACCACGTGTTTCATCAACCCCAAAGTTACCGAGCATGGTGTTGACAGTTAATCACCACCACGCACTCGATTGACTATGTCTTGTCGCGCGCAGCCAGATTGAGACCGCGGGCAATCAATTATATGTGGATGCTTTCTGCTTTTCGGCATGCGATAATTAGGGGGGTCCATGGCAATTTGTACCTTGCTGTCTAAATAACATTCTATATTGAACACGTCTCAACAGCTGGCTGCACTATGGTCTCGATGGTAAGAAGGGAGGAGAAATGACCAATATGCTAACGATCCATTGCAACCGGACCCCAGCCAGTCCGACTACTTCCAAGGCCGCACCTACCCCAAATTTGCCCGAGAATTAAGACATCTCATCTAAATCGTGTCATCTAGCCCATCCATGAGTAAGTGCTAGAAGGCGCGCATCTCGTTATCGACTTTGCATCCTCCAGAGAAAGACATGCCTCTGCCAGCTAGCGTGCAGATCCTGCATCAGCAACTCTCTATTGAATGGGCCTCTGGGACAACGCCTGAACGTCCAAGTGGCATGGACGGCTAGTCCGGCGTCGACACCTGGATCTCCTAGACAAGCCTCCCTCCAACCTATTTGATCCCTTCCGGTCCAGCGCGCGGTCCAGGTCAGTACTTTATAATCGTTCTCCTCACAGTCTCTTACAATGTGGGCTTGTACTCCCTGAGCATAATCGGGATACGCTCTATCGCTTGGATAAGCTCATCGTACTTTTCTTCCTAGCATTTGCCCGCCACGTCAATTTCAGACCGTTGTTGGTACATTCGAGCGCAAACGTTGAGTCGAGCGCAAGTCTTTGGTGTTTTGTGAGTGATGCGTCCGCTATCCGAAGTAGACCCGTTTGTCATCACTGATGGTTTCTATTGTTGTACTTTGTTCTATTGTTGTGCTATTATCAGACACTCCTCTAGCGCGAACACAACAAGTAGAGCAAGAATTACAGAATCTGCCTCACCTCTACCATCTTTCCTTCATCAACCCTCGCATAGAAACCATCTCTCTACATCATTGTCTCCATCCTCATCGCTTCCCAACCATCCATATCTTGACACAATGACTACAAACAATTTCCCATCGTCCACAGCTGTCAACTCGAACGGTGGCTGCTTCTACCACGGAGAACTTACGCAACTAGACCTTTCCACACTGCATTTCGGTGATCTTTCTTGTTTTGATCGGGCACGGTACGAAACAGCAGCAGCCGACGTTCTGCTGGATGCTGCGGAGCCCGTAGCTCGTCGGAGGAAGCGCAAGCTGTGGTTCGCGCCTGACGGCATCGGACACAAGCAGGACGAGCATCGACCTGGCGCGGTTCGTCGCTCTTGTCAAGAAGATCATCAACCCGAGCAGAGTGCTGATAAAGCTGATGAGCGTCCCAATAAGCGAGCTTGCAGAACAGCCTGTCTCCAGAGTTGATGGGAGAGACGCTCTTGCGGGGAATTTACTGTTCCAAGACTTTCAATAGGATACTGTACTATGTTCAACGGGATCTTGGGAAAACTCGCCATCGTCCTTTCGGCGTAGAGCTTGGAAGGAGCTGAATTCAGCGACAACATGGAACATAATCTTATGCTGCATGCCAAATTCAACACCTACTCTGGGAAATGATTTTTCCTAATTGATGGAGCGCTTACAGGAGCGATTGGCTCTTCGTGAAGGTATCCGTCCGCTCCATCTTCTTCTACCGCGACCTTTCGAAGAAGCTGAATGCGGTGACGGCTGCCCTCTTGCATTCAACATGGTCTACTAATACAGGTCTACCACAGCAGGTAAGCGCGAGATCCGGCTCCAGGAATTCGATAGCTAGATGCTGATCTGGAACCAAGAACCAATCACCGAGATCTGAAAACAGGGGTTGAACGTTAGACAGGAATACAGATTCTCGTCGTCGTTCTGGGTAGTCTGGACATTTTTGGCTATGCACTTGCTATGCCAAAGCTGCGGCCGATGGTAAAAACCGCGCTTTGCCGGCACACAATGTCTCTTGGTCTTTGCGTCGACCAAACTACGAGTCATAAAACGAGCTGACGCCTACGATAAGACAGGCCTGCCTTAAATTCGGATCGTAGAAAATCCTCTTTAGAGTTTCATACATACGACTGCTCCACACTGACCGTAGTCAGTATCCCACCCGGCCGATGCGCATCCTCACTCTCCTCCACCGAGTCCGCGGAATCCCCCGCGCCACGCTTCGAGTTCGGGCCTCTTACGCCACCCTCGATACCCGTAACCACAGTCCCTTTCAAAGGTCCTCCGCCCGAGAAATGTGGATACGACGCCTGCTGCTGCAATTCCAGATCGCCTCGATCCCACAACCCCTGCTCATCCAGGCTCTCTGGTTTCTTGCTCCCCAAACGCCGCGAGCCGGAGGGCCCGGCGATGATGCTCGCGGTCGGCCTGACGGGTGTGCGGCGATGGGCGAGAGGCGCCAGAGTAGGCACACAGACGCAGACTAGGCCGGTGGAGATTTCGGCGGTGGCCCAGAGGAGGATCAGGGGGCCGTTGTAGGCCAGGTCAGGGCTGTTGCTCGTGCGCAATCGGACGACGAATCCGATGACGCTGAATACAGGCGCTGTGAAGCCGACGGTGAAAACGGCGATGATGCCCACCTTCCGATGAGGATCCATGTGCAGAGACCATACCGATTTGACGGGGATCAGTAAGATGATGATGTCGGTAATGGTGTTGAATAGCCCACTGGTGTTCAGCAATGCTGAAACGTTGACGCAGGTACCCGGTACGGATTTATTCCATGCCTTTTCCCTTGGCGTACACTCCCAGATCTTAACGATTGAGGTGGCGAAATAGAATAGGATCAGGATTGCCGAGAAGGTCCGCAGGATCCAGTCCAATAATGTTCCGCTGTTTGCAACGAAGACTCGACGGTAGAGGAGCAGTATTGCGAGCTTCGTGGAAAGGATCACGACGCCATAGATGATTGAGGTAGCGTTAAACCACTGAAGGGTCATTAGAAAGCTACACAGTAAGCGAGTTTGGAGATCCTTGCATATAGAGCCTGGTGCACTTGGGCAGCAGTTGAGTCCCATTCGTGCAAACCGCCATGCTTGACATCAGTAGCGGTCATCAAAGCGCAATAAGTGACCAGCCCCGCCTGGTCGCATGTCAGTATTCCATTCTCAAGAGTATTCCGAGTAAGTTTTGGGCTGACCCAAGCTAAGCAAACCATATCTGGCAGCTTGTCAGTCCAGACACGCAAGCAATGAAGCCGCACGACTCACGATCCTCGAATACCCATTCTCGCTTTATGAAGACACGGACGTAGACGCGAAGTAGAAACAAGATGGTAGTAACGGAGAGGCATATGGAAATGGCGACAACATCCCATCTTAGTAGCGAGTTCGGATGGCTGAAATCGGAGGTCTCGCCATGAGGCGGCGCCATGGCAGGGACTGAGGCGGCCATCGCGTCCCAGTATTCTCGATTTGTATCGAAACTACAAGCGTTCCGCGATGAGAGTTTTTACACAAAGCCGACTCCATGCACGCACTACTTTCGTAGTAATAGGACGCTCAGGTTACCTTGCCTGGGGTTGCAAGGGGTCGATAAGCATGGTCAAGTGAAATAATACAGGATGAAGACTGCTTAATAGAATAAATGGAAGCCTCATGGCAGAGCAAGCCACCCGCGACGGAGATCCATGGTCTTGTCCTACGAGGAAGAGAGGGAACACTGAATTTTCTAGCGGTCGCTTTGCCGCAGGAACACCATCGTACATGGTGGAATAGTAATCTTCTCCGTACACTCAAAGAAACCTTCAGGCTTGACGAAGAGAAGGAAGAGACGATAGCCAACAGCAGGGGAGCAGTACAATCGGCGATTTACCCCTCCGCCACGACCAGCACGCGAAGGGGGGGGCCGCAACCCACGAGTAAGAATTACATGTGTGTCCAGTCGCAGATCAAGTACAGAGTACCTGCGTGAGAGCTGCATCCACTTTGTCAGCCTCGTGCAGGCGGTGAAAGTCGTCTATGTCCAGAGGCTCGCCCCCTATCTGCGAAACCAAGCCACGCATGACACAACCCAAGACTCGAGGCATGGGTTGGGTAAACCCACGATTAGGTGCTGCTGGGCGCTGTGTCAGCTCGGCGTCTTCCAATCATCGTAGAGTCCAGGTAACACCAAAGCGATGTCATGATGCCATAATGCAGGCGAACAGGATTGTGCATTGCCTGTCAGCCTGGCGGATCCCTCCCAGATTTTGTTCCGGCTTGGCCTCAGCTACTCCTTCTCACCTACTAATGCAATCCACCTAGTAATGCAACCGCTAATGGTTTAGGTGCATAATCTTAGGGTTAAGATCCATAAACCTGAATTTTGCACTAAATTCACTAGCGGTTGCATTACCAGGTGGGTTGCATTACTAGGTGAGAAGGAGTATAGCTGAAGGGCACCGCTATGGCCCCCATAATCAACGGTTCTCCCTTCTACCACGGCAAGCATGGTGTCCGATCAAACGGGCTTGGAACCAACAGGTAGTGGTCGTCGTAAGTGCTTACTTTATGCAGTACGTTGGTTTTTGCTTCTCAGGTGGCGTTTCTCTCCTTGGCGCACGGTCGTCGATCACATGATAATCGCCGCACCAATCACATTGATCATCTACCTTACGTGGAAGGAGCAATCAACATCATGACTGTTGAGCGTAGTCCTTCTTGATACTCGCAGTTTGCCGAGTTCGTCGTTTTGTCTTCTCAGGTGATCTGCATTGCTTGTAACTCTCTCACTTTTGAATGAGCTAGAAGATATGAACGATTAGAAGTATTGACGGCAACGTCCGGTTCCTTCGAGGTTCAGATAGTAATACACGGGTACGAAATCAATCATCATCCCAGGGGCATTGTCTATTTGTATTGGTGCGGATACTGGCAGCATCAAAATGATTTGTGATTACAAACTGCACTGTGCCGCACATCCTGCAGAGTTACAACCAATGGCTGGTATGTTGGGGTAATGCAGGATCAGTCTCACTTGCCTTGTTCTCTCCCTACTTTCATCCTTTTCTTGTATTTTCCGGATCGATTCATTTCGGCTTTCATTCCTTTTCGGCTTCCGGTTTGAGGTCCGTGAATACTTCCGTGATCTCCTCGGTAAATGATCTGAGGTTTGTCGTTGCTCGGCCGGGCGTCGTACCTGCAATCCCCTCAAAGTGTTCCGATTTTGTGGAGCTCGCAAGCTCTACATAGGCGTTTCAGAGCAGGTCGCATTGCTGAAATAAGACTACCACCCCACAAAGAGGCAGAACTTGAGAGGTTGCCAAATCTGTCATGGAAAAGTCCAGTAAGGCTCCCATTGGGAGCTTTATTACCATCGATGCTAAGACGCATAATCGTATGACAGTTAACCCAGTTGGTGAAACAAAAAGCCCCGACATCGACAGCTCGACCTCCAGCGACCCAAGCTCCATGGCCATTGAATGCCCGCCTTCGATCAACGAAAGAGCCCTCATCCGCAAGATTGACTTTAGAGTCATTCCCGTCCTCTTCTTGCTCTACGTCGCAGCCTTCTTGGATCGAGTCAACATCTCCAATGCTTTGACATTGGGACTTCAGAAGGATCTGAAGCTCAAGGGCAACCAGGCCAATATCGCGCTCACAATCTTCTTCGTACCATATGTCCTCTTCGAAGTCCCTTCTAATGTGCTCATGAGGCGCTTTAAGCCTCATGTTTGGTGTAGGTGCCCCAGATCTTCTCTGGAAAGCAAGATCGGGTTTTGAAAAGTTTATAGTGTCAGGATGTATACTGGTCTTTGGCATTGTAATGCTCTGCCAAGGCTCTGGTGAGAGGCGCCCATCACGTCGACATTGGACATACAGCTTACAGGTCGCAATGTGCAGTAAAGAACTACAGCGGCCTGCTGGCAACTAGGTTCTTTCTCGGATTCGCAGAAGCCGGCGTCTTCCCCGGCAGTAAGTGCAAAAGATCTTTAGAGCCACACGTAGCGATGGACTGACACGTTCTGCCAGGCTTCTACCTCATCAGCTTCTGGTACAAACGCGAAGAATCTCAACGCCGGTTCACGATCTACTGGTGTTCTGTCCTCGTCGCTAGTATGTTTGGAGGTCTCCTCGCCAGCGCAATCGCAAACCTGAGTGGAGTGCGAGGCTACAGCAGCTGGCGATGGATCTTCATTCTCGAGGGTATCGTTACCATCTTGCTCGGCATCGCAGCTTTCTTCCTGGTGTCGGACTTTCCAGAGAACTCGCGATGGTTGACCGAGGAGGAAAAGGCGTTCGTGATCGCAAGATCGGGAGCGGACAAAAAGGGCGTCAGGCCCATAACAATGAAAGACGTATTGCTATTCTTCGGAGACCCGAAGAACCTGCTTGCAGGCATTATTTACTTTTCCATCGTCATCCCCATCTACGGTACGGCGTCCCCTCTCACATCCTACCCCAATTCCTCCCCACCTCTTTCCTCACTCTCCACCAATCCAACTAACCTCCCTCCAGCATTCGCCTACTTCGCCCCCACGATCGTCAAAACCCTCGGCTACACCCCCGTCCAAACCCAACTGCACACCGTCCCCCCCACCGCCGCCGCCTTCGCCCTCTGCCTGCTCATGGCCTACCTCTCCGACCGCCTCCGCCTCCGCTACCCCTTCGTCGCCTTCGGCACCCTCCTCACCATCACCGGCCTCGCCATCCTCATGACCATCCACCACAACTTCCACGCCCAGTACGCCGGCCTCTGCCTCGTCGCCATGGGCGCCTTCTCCGCCGGCCCGATCGTTGTGTGCTGGTACGTCATGAACCTCGAGGGGCACGTCGAACGCAGCATCGGAACGGCCTGGATGATCAGTTTCGGGAATACGGGCGGCATTGTCGCGACGTTTGCATTTTTGGCGAGGGATGCGCCGAGGTATCGCACGGGGTATGGGATTGTGATGGCGTTTACGTGTGCGGGGGCGGTGGCGAGTACGCTCTATGCGGGGGCGGTGGTGAGGGAGAATAGGAAGGGGGGGAGGGGGAGGGGGAGGTTGAGTTTGTAGATTGGGGAGGGGTGAGACTGGGGTTAGATCTGGATATAGACTTTGGGCTTGGCTTGTTGATAAGGGTCTTATTATGGAGCTTTACATAAAAGCTGCGTGCCGTCTATTCGTTAGTGAGTTCGGAAGGCGAGTGCTCCCAAATATCACCTCTTCTTTCGATTCACTTTCTGCTCTCATAGACGACCGGATGGCAGATCCGCCAAACACCAACGTTCGAATGGGGACTCCAGTGCTGGGAAGTCAATGCAATCATTGCATTGATCGCAAGGCGGAAAATACTCTATAAAAGCGTCAACTGTAAAAGATCAAGAATGGTTGGCATGGTATGCATCCTTCTCTTTACGTTCCCGGAAAAAACATATACTTGCATGCCGTGACGAATGTTCCGGCGGCAGATATTCGATACTTTGACGACGGCGGTGCGAGGTTTAGGGACAGGCATGGGATGGGGGCCATTGTAGCTAAAGCATGAGAGATGGCCTTGAGCTTCAAATGACTGCGTTCTTCGGTTACTGATATCTAACCACCACCAGACTTAAAGATTGGTGCGAGCATGCCATCGCGAAGAAAGCGGGCTATAATGTGTGTAGTAGACGCGTGCCTTAACCCGGATCCTTTCTCGAGAATGTTGCACATGGAATACGCTGCATCGGGCGTGCAGCTGAGACCCTTCACCCATACCTTCCACGTTTCCGAGCGCCTTGATCATTCCAGAACGCACCGATGTGGGCGGTCTCGTCATCCGCAACTGACGCATTTGCAGTGCTTTGCAATACGCGTGTTCTAGCTGTACCGCTAGCTACACCGGTTGGGCTTGGCCTTGCGGGGCTTCGCTCGACTGTCGAGGAGGGGGAGCGCTGCATTGCCGCTGTAGCAGTCCGCTGACCGGCCGTTGTGGAAGGCGAATGCCTTTTAACTATCTCATAGTCGGCATCTTCGTCGTCCGTTTCCCACGCCTCACTTGGATGATGAGTTGCAAGATACTCCTTTATGGCTTCACTGCAGATAGCATTCCTTCGCCCGCCAGCTGCGCCAATAAATCCAGGATAATTTGATTCAAGGCCTTGAGCGATGCCAGGAGCATGGGAAGATGATCTTTCAACACATCGATCGCTGCTTGATGGCTCTGGAGATCGAGTCCGCTGTTGACCAAGTGTGCGAAGGGCTTCGTGACGATATGGTTCCTTCGGCGGAGACATCCACGTGCCGTGCACGTGGGAGCCTTGATTAGCGAGCCTTGGATGTGGGACGCTTATTTCGGCGGGCGTCGAAGGATACGTAGCATAGAGCCCATCCTGGCCTCTCCCTGAGGCTGATCGTTTGCCTTGATCATGGCTTTCGGACTTCCCATTGCTTGGCATGTTTGATATCCGAGAGGCAAGATAAGGTAAGGAAATGATCTTGATCTCCAGTAAGGCTCTAAGAGAGCATGCGTTCGATCTTAAAAGGCCATCGGGCTGTCTGCCTCCTTCAGGCTATGGGAGAAAGTTTTCCTCGAATCTAGCCGAGTACAAACGTTGGGATGTTTGCGCATCGGTACTCCGAGACAAACATTTCGATTCTCAGGATGTTTGCAAGGGAACAAGAAGATAACACCGAGAAGAGAATTCCTGACCTTTGATTGTTCATCTGATCTGTAGCCACGGATAAGATCCTCGTGGAAAAGCTCGAAGCTCCCCCCTGCAGGCGGAACTCTTCCCCTTGAAGTGACCAAGAGTTCTGTCTCTTTTCCATTCCTCGCAAGAGCTATTCTATGATCGCATCCTTTATCGACCTCTCGTTGTTTCCACCAATGACGTTCTGCTCGACCCAACTTACTGGCCACATCACCACGGCGCCCAGCACACAGAATCCCGTAGCAATGAGCTGCCACGTCAACACAACCAAACTGAGTATTCCGAATGGGCTAATGAGCTTGATCCATTCGTTGACCTGATATAGATCATTCTGGCTCTGAATATAGTAACGATTGCGTTTGTCGGGATGGTGAGGTGTAGGGTAGGGCTCGGCAACGAGCTGAAGGACCGTGGTCAATTCTACGTGAGCACGGAAGAACGGAATGGCCCAAATGCGGAAGAGTTGGCGCATCGTGACGTAGAGCTTGAGTGTTCGTTCATCATAAGCTACAATGCGAAAGATTCGTTAGCAATAGGCGCATGGGTCCGATGGAAGGCCACTGTTTCCGCAAAGCCGTCCAACTCACCGATGCTTTCTATCTCTAATTCTATCCTCGGACTCAGAATCTTGTACCAGCGATAGATGCACCATATTAACCAGCCGGAGCCATTGAAGCTTCCGGTTCTGCAAAACGGATGCGTGAAGGATGCTGTCGGTGTGAAATAATGCTCTATCGTAGCACGTTGCTTCTCCGGTGGGCTTTGGCACAGCTCGTGGATGACATGAGGGATCTCGGCGACTGCAAGCGCGTGTCAGCGCCTCACTCATGAAATTTATGGGGCATGGTTGCCAGGAAAAGGTCGAGAAAGGGCTACGATACCTGGATCCTCCATGAGTAGGTTCCTGGCGATGGAAAGGGACCAGGAAGGAAGGTATGTTGGGATTTGAAAAGCGGAGCTGAAGAGATAACTGCGTGAGACACCACAAAAAGGGCAACGGAAATAGAGTTCAGAAAAGGTAAAGAAGTTGAAATAGTAGAAGTAATCTTACTTTATGCGATGCCATGATGTCATTTTCACATGCTTTTTAGGGTCTATCGATTCCACCTATTCTTCAAAAGATTAGTACTTATTACATCGTATATTGCACGGCAGGATTCGAGATAGTTATGTCAGTTATTGCTTTTGTGAGGCTTTTCCTACTTCGGTCCGTCCATATAAAGAAGCCCCTTTTCTTTTTGACCCTTGGTATTGCGAGACCAGCCTCGCAATAGTAGGTCCTCATAAATCACTTTTCCCTGATCAACAGGTCAATACTTTGGCAATTTCATCGTTCCGGCTGCGTTCAGTCGATTGACACGTCACAGCTCCCCCACTGGCGAAGGTCCTACTTCTCTCGTGGATCATTCAAGAGTCGTTCGAATGATATCTCCGCCATAGTATTTGCGCTCCCCCACGGTCTATCAATAGCCCCATCTTTGTTTATAAGCCTTGTGCTATAGCGAGTATAGATGCCAATCAAGGTCATCTTGATGACTATGTTTAATTGCGTTACGTTAGCAAATGTTCCAGGATGTCAACGCATAAGGTTCCACGTACTTGCTAACGATAGCTCACGACCGATTCATGCCCGTGGTCCGCTCGAATAGGTCCAGAGATGGCGTGCGAGCCTTTTATAGTCGTCTTGTGGAAGCAACCAGCGTGCTGGCATGAAAGTTTCAGGATTGGAGAAGATGTCAGCTTGGCGGTTGATGAGGTAAGGCTGTGCGGATACGACTGTCTAGGTGGTTGTATCATATTAGCATCATCGTTGGCAAAGAGAGGTGCGAAGAATCCAGAAAACGGAATGATTGCTCACCCCTCCAGGAAGGAAACAGCCCAGAATCAGACAGCCACCTGGTGGAACAATCCGGGTTTGATACGAAGATATGTTATCTATCAAGCGCAGACTCTCCATGACAATGCAGTCAAGGTACGCCAAGTTGTCAACAATAGCACTGCCGTAACCCTTGGCAAGTAAGCCCATTGATCCCAACAGCTCGGCATGTAGACAGGACTGAATATCCTCATGAATGCTCAGCTGCTTGACTATGAATTCTAATGCTGCAGGTACCGGGTCCTGTCCAGCGATGATATGGTCCAGTATCTCGCTGGCCCGTTCATTGAACGTAAGTCCTCTTCCTGTGTTTGAGTCTTTCCATAGACATATTTTCCTGTATGGGCTCTGTTCCATTAATCGCAACTTCTGATCGGCAAACTCAGTCGTGACTTCTATGGATAAGTTGGACTCGTATTTCCTTGCAAGCTCCTTCAACCAAGCCTCGGCTTTCTTGTGGGCCTTTAAACCGCTGCGATTGAGTAAGTATTTAATGTGTTTGAATGGCTTCTCGCTCTCCCAGAAGAAATAAGCATCCCGTCGGTCCTCGTGACCCAAATGGATCACTCGCATGTCTAGTTCTTCCATCGTGTCAGGGCCTCCTCCCAACTTGTCTAGAAAGATCGTTCCTTCTGTCGCTGAGAAGACAAAAGCAGTAAATATATCGGCCTGGAGTGCTCGAAAGACGTGCCGGACAACTACGGGGCTGCTGGGATCAGACTTTGCAAACTCAGGGTTCGTTTGTTGATCAAGGTATCGCAGAAGTTTCGCCATACGCTGCTTGATTAGGATTTGGACAGAGGGCTGCGAGACTGCTGTCTTCGAGTAGGCAGTTGCAAAGATGCGCCGGCGTTCTCTGTGAGCTTTGCTAGACTGGCAAGAGAACATGTTGCATACTCTTATCGTCAGTTTTCGAATTAGCCAGGTTTGAGAAAGAAGAGACTGCCTGACTACGTACCCATAGTTGAAGAAAACCTCGTACCACGATGACCTTTCATAGTCACCTCCCCAAACTACCCGAACGCCTTCGGACGTCATGATCGAGACTTCACTTGGGGCTACCCTGACGAGTGGTCGGGATCCGTGCTTGCCGTTGCCGTTGATATGGGCATCGTAATAGATGAGCTTTGTGCTGTGAGAGTACTTCGTCCACAACAAGTGGCACCGAGACCATTTGGTAGACCAGTGGATTGCAGGTATGTGGGACAAGCCATCCAAAAAATGGGTGTACACAACGTAGCAAATCATCAACAAAACCATGGCAAGGAAAAGGCATAGCAGCATGTTCCGTAGGTCGAGGATTTGCAACAGCATGACTAGGCAGGAACAAAGACATAGGTGGAGCTTAGGGATTACAACGTCTAGTCTGGAGTAGAACCATGGCAGAAGCGTAGAGGGTTTTGATTACAGCATGAGGTGATGCGTATTCACTCGAAAGCTCGTCACCAATCGTCCGAAGCACGAGGTCCGCAATACAGCCACCGCTGCTCGTCAGAAGCGCGAGATCTTGGGCCATCGTCAGTGGCACAAAGCTTTGCATCAAGACTTAAGTGAAGTAGCCCCTCATCAGTCCTCTTGAGTACAAATTTAGACCTCGCTTGCGTGTATAAACATGAAGCAAGTAGAAGAGCGTGCTCCAAGACGCTTTCGAGAAAGTGAACGTGGTAGTAGACCCTGCATCGCAGGATAGGACCAATAGTCTTCAATCACCGGCCCAATCTTGCCTGTTGTTAGCAGGACTGTTGGCTCACTCATTTGGGTGCTGGAGTGGAGAACGGATTGCGATCGAGGAAAGCAATGAATTTCGAGTCCTCGCGTTAACTTGTATACCGACCGGTTTCTGGCGAATGCACTCACAGTCACGAAATGATCAAAAACAGCCAAGGGACATATATCAACGGAATTCGGAGTGCAAATCAGGCCAAGCTACAAATGACATGACATTATTAAGGATCCTAGCCCGCGCTGGCCGACGAGCAAACGATCATTTCATCCATGGGACTCATTTGAGCGCGAAATATAAGCTTCGACCTGCTTTACGCCTTTAGGTGAGTGATTGGAAAGGCATCTTTATCTCGGCATCGCTTTGAAACGAGCCTGAGGACTATATGAGTTCTTGGGTATGCTGCGGATATGAAGCTTGCGTAGCGACAGGTACCAATTTCGACGAACGCAAAGCTGGTGGCGAATCGAGTCGGTCGCATTAACGCATCGAACCCTGCGATTATCATCTTTCATGAGCTCGATGCTGTTGACCTGTTCGCGTGGATTTGGGTCTTGAAGGAAGTACGGAGTACTGCTTACTCCTTGCGGAATAGGCCCAATTTCACCGGCACCTGGTGGCGGAGACGCTCGGCCGACGGCTCGGCCCGAAGGCCTTGGCAGCATGCCCCAGGTTAAGTTACCGGGCGATCCAGGGACCAGCACTGCGAAAAAGCGTCAATCCGCAAACTTTTACTTCATACTTCAGTCCTGGTCTCCTCGTGTTCCAATCTATGATATCGCGGCGCAATACGCGTGTCAACCAAATTTCAGCTCTGTTGCTCATCTGAGGAGAATAGAATGGAACCTTGAGAAAAATCCACGAATTGCTCGAGTGGAAGCAAGGAAATACCTAGAAGTAGGCGTTGTTCCAATACTAAATTGCCTTAGGATTCATCACAAGGTATTTGAAGGCACCTAAACGTACAGCTATTTTGACTTGCCCCGTTCTGTCAAGTTTTTGCGACTCTTCATAGGCCAAATCGAATACTAATCCCTGACGCCGTATGCATATGAGGACTGGAGCTTTCAGAGTGGGCTCGGACCCCTCGTTTGCACCCACAACAAATACAGCCAGTCCTGACATTCAAAGACTGAACGGGATGCGCTCAACCGCTTCTTGAGCGAAATCGAATTCAGGCTTCAGGATGTCAGACAACAATGCCGAAGGGTTTGTGCTGGAAAGTAAATCTGCTTCTCGTATGTCCTTTTAACGTTGTGTTTAATTGTTGAGGGGACGTCTCGGCACTGTGAACTTGCATCACGAGAGTGCTATTCTTGTGAGGCACAGAGACAATGTAGCAACCCATAATGCCAGTCGTGGATCAGCAAGGATACGTGCACGTTGCATGTTGGAGGATGCGGGCTGAAGGAGCAGCTCAAGATTAAGGAACGATTGCGGGTTTGAGATTCGAAGCGCCAAAGCGCGCCTTGTGCAACACCAGATTAGCGTCTCCTTGCCTCGCTTCAGGCCCGATACTTCAGCCCCGATACTTCATCTGTCGAGTATCGCTCAAACCAATCTACTTCCTCTGATTATTTACTTCACTTCGAGCATATACATCATGATGTTCTACTATCTCATTACTGCCCTGTGCCTTGCGGCAGTGGCTCTGGGTGATCACGCAAGACTGCACTTGAGGGACAGCTGCAATAATGGATATACTCAATGTAGCCCCCAGGGTGCTGCAGCAACTGATGCGCCTGCTATCGGTAGCTCACTTTCGGGGTTGTACGTTGACCTTCTTGACTCCATCAACAAGGTGCAGAAGGTGAAGCGAGATGATAACCACCAGCTCAATCTCGAGATCCGCGCTTCAGGTGGCGCAGTCTGCTGTAAGTTGCATAACTTCAAAGAGTCTCGCGATGCTAATTCGACAGCTAGGTGCGGATGGTACCAATTGTCTTCTGTTACAGAACTATGAGCTACCATTCTGCTACGTGAGTATCTAACCTGGACAGTGGTACCGTTGACTTATATGACTTAGGACAAATTCACGACGAACTATTTCCTCCCTGGAGGCGCTTACGGTCAGGTTGTATCGGGCAACTACACCACCTCGGGGGGCCAAGCAAATCTTTTGACGGGCAATTACACACTCAACGACGGCACTTCGGGCACTATATCACAGCCCAACACTGCCACGCTCACGTTGCCAACTCAATACACTGCTTCCGGTGTCGGAAGTGCCATTCCAGTCAGTGCTTTAGGCGAGTGGACTACGTACACCACCACCATCCCGGGGTCTACCATACCTGCCACCACTGACCCGGCGCATGTCATTCCTGCGAGCATCGTTAGCGGAAGCACTGTTGCGCCGGCTACTACTGAGCCAGCTATGACACTTGCGGCCACCACTGTCCAGCCTATAACCAGCGTTCTTACCACAAGAGTAGCCCAGGCCACTTCCAGTCCAAAGAGTGCTTCGGGGACGATGGGAAAGAAGGGCGCTTTGTCATCCGGATCAGTTCTGCTTGTGTCATTTTTGACGTTCCTAGCTTTGTTGTAACATAAGTTGTGCCCTTGTACCAGAGATAATTAATCTTGTTCTAAACGCCTATCGAGGTCTTGCTCTTGTGTCAGATCGCCATAGCTATCTATGCCACGACCCGAGTATAACGTCTTAGTGAGATCCTGGGCAGTTACCAATCCTTCCTACAAATTTGACAGAAATCCTAGTCCCACTTCACGTGCTTCCAGGGAGTCAGGGCTGTGTTTCGTTAGCCGATTGACTAAAGTAGCGTAACGGGAAAGGCCGGTCCCGGGTCTGCACGCCCAAACGTCAGAAACAACCCTGCACTCTTCTGCTCTCACATCACCAAATCTACCTTGGTCACACATCTATATTCAAGGCTCTTCACTATCTGCTTGCTGAACTATTTAAGCCGCTTCTTTTCTTCCAATTCGCAAGTCCTTCAACTGCATCGCCAGCAACGAATATTACCCCTCCTAGCCACCGCCACCGCCACTACCCGAGAGCCGGTCGTTTTGTACCTACATCGCCGCCGAGGTTCTGCGTCGGTGCTGTTAAGCACAAGGATGGCGACATCAGCAGCTGCAGGGCTGCTCGGCCGCCAGCTCAAGCAAATGCAGTCCGATAAGGACATCCCCGGCATAAGCTGCGGGCTTGTCGACAACAACGTTCTTGAGTGGGAGGTCATGCTTATGATTTCTGACGACTGCAGATATTATGGCGGTATGGGCGCACAAGATCTACCGAAAAGGGAGACTTTCGCGAGAACGATTAGAGCAGGCTGATGTATGTCGGCATAGGTGGATTTTTCCGTGCTCATCTCACATTCCCCAAGGAGTACCCGCTGTTGCCCCCGAAGATGGTGTTCAAGAGCCCCATCTTCCACCCTAACAGTAAGAGCCTTTATCTACTCTCGAGCAGAAGAGACTGTGACAGTACTGATTTTGGAACAGTATACTCCTCAGGCGAAGTGTGCATATCAAGTATTTCTCATCTCAGTCCTCTCCCTTGCCTACATAGTACTTACGACATACGACAGTACTGCATCCACCAGAAGAAGACAAATACGGTTACGAGTCGGCCGCGGAGCGATGGTCACCTGTCCAAACGCCCGAGACGATCCTGCTGAGTGTCATCAGCATGCTCAGTAGCCCGAACGACGAAAGCCCTGCCAATGTCGAAGCCGCCCGTTTGTGGAGAGAGGATACGAAGGAGTTCAGGAAACGATGTAGGGCGAATGTGAGAGCGAGTCTAGGAGAGGAGTAGCAAGAGCAAGGTAGGAGAAGGATGCAATAATGGTTGTACATAAGGCAGGAGTATCTGGGGTAAGGGATACAGTGGTCTGGACAGGTAGGGATCTCGGTGGTGTTACTTCCTGCATGCGTTCAGCGAGCCTGCTATTCTATGAGCATCAATCTTCGTTCTCATCATCGCAGCCTAGCCTCTGGTGCTACCGTTTTGTCCCTTTCGGCCATCGTCACCAGTGTTCATGCAAGCTCCGTATTTGTATTACGATAGCTGTGTTTTGTCTTCGTGCTTCTTCCAAAGAAAGCCGTACTTGGAAGGATGGTTAAGTGGAGCGAAAAGCGAAATGCTAACCTTGGAACCATCACAACGAGCGAATTGGAATACCAGAGGGCCGCATCAGAAGGTCCTCTCGTGCCATGCGAAGGATGCCTTCAAGGGGCGACGTCATGACGAGAGCACATTGATACACGAGTACTGAACACCTCCTGAGCGCATATTGTCCGTCTGAATACCAACGATGGTAGCGAAAGGGCCAATTTTGCCCTACCAAGAAGAGCTATACCAGCACGGAATTGCTCGTCATTTGCTTTGCAAGGTCCTGGAGATCGTCAAGTCTCCACATGTATTTCGTGGGGCTCCTAACGCACCTTCTCACTGAGTCTGAATACCCAGCATGTGATATGTCTTCACGGTTTGACTCTTCGGCGAAGGGTCATCGCTGGGCACATACAAAGGTCATTCATACTGCTGTGGTTGTCATTCTCAGAACATTTGTCGCGTCGTCACTTGGCGAGGAGAACCTTTATCGTAATGACATGCCATCCTACTCGATAATAACCCCGGTGTCAATTTATTCACTAAGATAATCCGAGGAATCGAGAAATCTAGGCTTGTTATTGAGCAGCTAGCATCTTCGACTTTGACGACGCAGCTGTACAGTACAGCTCAATCGACCTCAATACACCGGAAAGGCCCTTCAGCGTAACTCGGCATCGACCGTGATTCGACAGTGTCGATTTCACTGTATTCAACGACGATGCCCGGTAACCTCACAGCAGTGTACGCTAGTCCACGGAGAGATATCACAGAGCTCTTCGTCGAAGTGCAATTTCCGGAGAAACCTCGGCTGGTCCTTTGATTCTATTTCTGGGTCGGCAGAACTTTTCCGCTAGGCTGCCTTACAGTACGTTACTCTTCCATTGGTTCTTAAAAACCGTTATGGTCTGTAGACTCGACGGCCAGAAGTCAAAACCCTATGATAGGTTGGCTACCGCTTGGCGAATTGACAAAATTTCATGGATGATCACGATGCAGTTTGTTTCTTGCGCTCTTGTTATTTGATGTCGAGAATGCAGTAATTGTATTCAATGGTCGATTCAAGGTATTTCTGAATGGTTGACTGGACATAGCTTCTTTTTTCCTTGACTCTAGCTTTAGTAAAGGAGTTGGACTTGACTTTCTTCGTGTAGGAGGTTCAATCCCGAATTTTCTAATTCGAGCACGCTTGTCACCTTCCTCGTTGATTGGAACAAGTGCTATGTTCGTTAAATCTTTCGGGACTTATCTTCATGATACTTTTGCATTGTCACCTTTGCCAATTCCGATTTGCTGTTCGCTGAGGTGCTGTACCTTGCCTCAAGTCCCCATTGTTTTTTATTATGATAGCCGGTTGACATTCAGGTCTTCTGGAGCTTTTGATGAATTTGCTTGTTCATCACGATACAGGCGCCAGGCAATTCAGACGTTCCTGATTGACCTTTCCTGGGGCGGGATCGAAGACTGCAAACACGGAAGTGGTTCCCCTTGAAGCAAACACTTGAAGACGTCCGATTAGTGCTCGGAGAACAATATGTCACGGCCATGTTTGCCTCTGCGCTGTCTAGTTTTCTCTTTTGCTATCAGTGCAAACACATGCAATGTAGTCTGTTCGCCACGAACGTTAGGTCTATCCTTTAGATATATGAAACTTCTCAACCTTCTTCTTCTCAAACTAAGATTTGTCCTTCTATCATTGAGTCCACCCTACGCATAATGGAAAACCTCAAAATCAGCTCCTCAACAAGAACCCTCGAGGGTCCCTGCGCAGTGCCGCCTCCACCCCGTCCACCACGTCCCGATGCACCCCAGAACTCACTATCGAATAGCAGCACTCCTGACCGAAAGCAACCACGACACAAGGAGCTATCAAAGCAGGAATCCAGAGACCAGAAGCGAGACCATCAAGGCACAAGCCACCCCTCACACTCCCACAACCGAGCAGCAAAGCCAATCGATCCAATCACCAAAGGCATAGCTAAAACATCCCAGCTCGACGACTGCGCAGAGACCCACGAAGAGGCCGACGATGCTGATCTCCCACCCCCTGAAGTCAGCCCTGCCAGCATCCTCGCCATCCTAAGCTTGGGCAACCACATCACTAATTTGAAGCACCTAATTGGCATGTACGAGGACTTCGAGAAGATCTGCCGCGGTACGTTTTCCCCTTACCAGCCTCCTTCAAGCCCAGTACGCTGACTGAACAAAGACACACCCGCCCATCCCCACTTCGCACGCCAGTTCGTCGCCTCCTTCTACCACGTCCTTCGCGCGCTCAGCCGCACTTGCAGCGAGGCCCGCTACCTCCTCGACGAAGGCCAGGGCACGGTCGAGCCCTCCGCTGTGGAGATAGTGGCTGCCAAGGTGCTTGCGATCGCTAGGGAGGCTCGTAAGGAGTTGAAACGTCGGCTTGGACAGGTGCAGTCGGGTGAGGAAGAGGGTGAGAGGTTGGACAAGGGGATGAGGGGATGGGTGATGGAATTCTATGTGGGGAAGATGGGGGCGGTGCTTAGGCAGCTTGAGGGTGAGCGGGTGGTGAGGGAGGTAAAGGGGATGCAGGAGGCGTTGGTCGGGGCGTGGGAGGCGAAGAAGGGAATGAGTGGGAAGGAGGTGGAGGAGATGGTGAAGAGAGATGGGGGTTGATGGCGAGAATTGAATGAGAATTGGGGAATTGGGGTCCACTGTTGAGTCATACGTTCGTTAACCGCCGGTTGAATCTCTCTTTGTCAGTCTCTTACGCCGCTAGTGGTGGGCGTGTAGAGGAAACAGGTTTCGTGGTAGACTATCGGGGTCCCTTCTTCTGTTGTCTGTTCCAGAAGTATGGAGACGTTCTCTGCAGCCGTGAAGCCATGCCTACGGTAAAGCGGCGCTGCGTCGACCGTACTTTCTAAGAGAGCGTGGACGTGATCTGTGGTACAACGATCGATGCCCCATTTGATCAATAATGACGCTGCGCCACGGCGTCCGTGCAGTGGGTGTGTTCCTAGAAAGCTAAGATCTGGGACGAGGGTGAGCTTCCCTCGACGGGAAAGAATTACTGAGGAAGGAAGCCCAGAACAAATAAAGAGAACCGTGGTCAGGGGGTAACAACGAGCTTGGCAATAGAGATCCTACGAGGAAAAGGTTCCTAGATACTTACGGCAACAAGGCGCACCACCAAGAATCTTCTGCGTTGCGGACTCGATCTTCTCCGTCCATTCTTTTAGACATGTAAAATTGGTCTCTTGCGGCCATGTCCAGGGTGACTCTACATACGCCTCTGAATGGGTAATTGGCAGGCTCCACTTGGCGAAGCTTATGATCTCCCCGTTACGATCTCGAACAATCAAGACAGCTATTTTGGGGTCTCGAATGTCATCCTTGGCTTTCTGAGCGATGCACAGCTCCAAAGCCTCACGAGCCGACGGAGTAGGGAATTGTGCGCGTAACAGGGCGTTGGCACCGAAGGCGGCCATGTGGATAGCGGCGATGCGATGGCAGTCGGCTTCTGTGGCCATGGAGAGAGTCATAGTCATTGTTGTGATATCCTTGGAGTCGACTTAGTTTTTTACGACCTTTGATTGTGACTCAGCATTCTACTAGCGCCCGGTGGCTAGCGATACTCTCATCTTCTCGGTCTATCTTGCAATGTCGGACACTCGACTTGTCGATCCACTCTTGAACCAGGCTCGAAGGGTCCCACAGGTTAACAGAGGACAGCCTCCATTCGGCAGCCTCGGCCTGGGCGGTCTTAATGACAGCCCTTAAGTAATCCACCTGCTTCTTATGTTGCTCAACGTCATAGCTTATCTCCCTTCCTTCGGCTTTATCGTTGCTCTCAATCATTTCCTTTTCAACCACTAGCCGCAAGATATACAGGGTATTGCCAGAAGCTGTGGAGTTCGGATCACCGTAATAGCGATGCGTCCATATCGCCCATATTCGACTACCCGCCTCTCCAGCGATAGCTCCTTTGATATGAGGTTTCTTCCCGAAAAGCTTTTCACACGCGAACTCTTCTTTTGTATGGTGCCAGAGCATGTGGTCAAGATCTGGCCTCAGCGCCATGCGGGATTTCCCACCTCCTGATGCCCGGGTCATTGTCTCTCGAATCATTCCCTCGTCCTCTCGACAGAGTCGTTCCCAGGTCACCGGCTAAAAGAGGCCTCGCTCCTGTGTCTCTTGAATTTGTCGAAGGAGGAAACTCGATGTGACTGTTGTTGGGAAAAGGATGCCATCCGGATTGTGCGTAGAATTTCTTCCCGATATCTGAGTATAAAACGCTTCCGGAGCACTTCATTTTCTCAATCTGCCAATTGCGCAGCGCTATGGCCAGCTCTCCCATCAATCGCGAGGCGTATCCGCGACCTCGATAAGCAGGATCGGTGAAGACACTGGCAACACCGTGTATGATTGTTTCGGTAAGTTCGCCTCCCCTAGTACTCAGGAATGCACGCTTGCGAAAGCTTTCACATGCGCACAAAATACGTCGCTGGCCTGGTGGGAGGTTTTTGTCGACTAGAATCCAGATTGTCATACCTCCATCTTTCGCTAGGGGCACCGTTGTCAAGAATGCTGATTCCTCCAGATATTGAGGTAACGTGAGGGCATCCCTCCAAGCCAGGGAGCTGAGTCTCCAGATAGTGAGGCATTCTGCATCTGTAGGGTGGCTCAGGTGGATATCTGGAGAGTGTGCGTCTGGTAGCAGCCGCGAATAGCCCTGGACCACCATCGTATAAATCCAAGGGCGGACAAAGCCCGCTGCGGAATGGGGAATATTGTCTGCGCTGACTGTCTTGCTCCATGTATATATAAGATATGTGCATGTACTTGGATTCTTGCATAATGTAGGGGGAAACTGAGACTAAAGGCCGACCTCTGGACTTTCGACACGACCTCTCACCAAATCACTTTCTTCCAATGGAGCGCATAACAATTGGCCCCCCCGACGCACGTTGCAAATTGTGCTTAATCGGCGATCATTGAACCTCAGCTCTCAATAATAGCAACTCATGACTCTCAATGCTTGCTTTCGCAATGCTTTCATTCGTGGGCCAATTTAGCATCGACGAGTCTAAATTGCGCCACACGCCTAACTCCTCTTCCTCGGAATATCCATCTTCTCCATACTTGGTCGAATATCACTGCCAGCGTCACACCTCGAGTCGCTCTTTTCCGCACACAATATATACACACTCATTACTAATATCTAATTCCTAAACCTTGCCTCCGGCGGCCCTTCCGAGAGTCAACTACGTTGAGCCCACCAGACCTACACCATTAAACACATTATGACAGCAATATGTCGTGACAGGATGGATAATTCGAAGAGAAAAACAATGTGTCTAGTGCCGTTTGCGCCTGTGTCCGGAGGTGGCCCCTGTTCTGGATGCTCAGATACTCACAGCGGTTGCTGTGTTCCTGCTAGCGCCGCCATGCAGTTCTGCAGCTGGGGCCAATCTCGGGCGAATGGGAGCACCTTTGTAGGCGCTAGGGGGCATCCATCCCACCCGCTCCGGGCGGGTGCCTACTGAAACTGCAGTCACTGCACCTCTAAAGAATATATTGTTCTTAGGAAAATCTCGCGTCCTATTATTTCTTCGGGCTTGTCTTATCAAATCAATGCTTGCAGCCACATGAAACCCGAGGCTTGCTGACATGCAAGCACGCTACCACATCGCGCGAAACGATATTTAATCTGGCTTTGGGATCGTGGAGGGCTGCATAGATTCAAATCAGATTGTGCGCTCGAGCACCCAACAGCAGCGACGAGACTTAATCCAGCCCCTGAAGATCTGGATCCAGACTTATCTTCTGGCTAAATTTCGCATAATGATTTTAGATAGGCGGCGCCTCCTGTACGAGTTCAGCAGCCAACGCACGATCGCGAATCGTCGGACGAGGGCACAGACTATACAGTATACACGTTTCATGTCTACCGCCATGGCCGGGATCACGCGGTGTCACAGCTTGCGCTCCGATATGAGACCTGTAGGCAGGATGGTTTCACTGACCATCAGAGGACCAGTCATTAAGAAAGCTCAGTTTCATGTCTACTCATGAGGAGCCTTCATCTCACCAAGAGTGGCAAATTTTTTCTGCTGCTGAACCTCAGTGGTGTCTGCTTTCACTTTAGGTAGTCCGCCCCAAGGCAGGACTGAGGCAGGGGGCAGAGGAAAGGAGCCGTCGCATGCAACCTCTGTAGGTAGAATTGGTTGATAAGTCGTGTGGAGCTTCACCGTATTGCCTCTACGTTCTCTAAGGTCTCCGAAGTCCTACGAGCGGACCCCCTACACTTATGCTGCCCATTACACTTGTCTCTATTCGAAAATCATCGAAACATTGTGGTGATGCAGCGCAAGCATGGACCCGATCTCAGTCATTGGCCTGTTAGCCTCGTTATCCAGTTTGATCCAAGCCAGCAACACACTCCTCAATGTAATGAGGAGCATCAAAGACGCCGAAAAGGAAATCCTTGAACTCTACAACGATGTTTCTGTCTTTGAGGAAGCTCTGAAGGGCTTCGATCGCGTCTTACGGAGTCGTCAAACAAGACATAACATTTCGACGGATGTCATCGATAATGCATTACAAGAAGGATCCGCAACAATCCAGGACCTAGGAACCCGGCTGGTACAGATATTCAAATGTAAAGTCTCAGCTGTATGTCGAATAAAATGGGCCCAGCAAAAGTCAAGCCTAAAATGGGCTCATGAACGGTTGAAAGGACAGAGCACAATGCTGCAAAGCTTTTTAGCATTGGCCCACGCGTTAGTTGCCCTCTTCTCCAGCCCTGCGACATCTAGACTTATTCAATCTACAGCGAAACCTTTCTGGTGGTCTGCAGTGAGCATCCCCAGTTTCTTCAGCTCTACTCGACCACGGCGGAAGATGATGACAACGACACCCTGTCTGTTCAGGGATCATTTGTTTCCGAGTCAACGACTCTTTATTCTGATAGTTCCTCGTCGTCCCTCCGTAGAAATTCTGTGGACACTACTGCGTCATCCATCGAAAGCTCATCATCGTCAATTCGGAAATCGACATTTAAAGATTCAATAGCGCCTCCAATGATCCAGGTTGTCGATGTCGATGCCAAACGAGAAAATCACTATGGCACCCATCTTGAACCTCCAGGAAAGTCACTTGATGATTCATCAGTCCCTCATTTGATGCAGGTTGATGCAGTTGCGTGCGACGCCAAATATGATACCAATCAGGTAACGAAAGTCGAACCTCCAGGGGCAGAACTATCGACGACGATACGACGAGCATGCCGTTTTGATTGCTATTGCAAGTGCCATCTACAAACTTATACTGTATATAACAAGTGTCTATCGAAGATTAACACACCTAAGCAACGCTGCACTGAACCGACTTGCCAAGCTGCAAAAGAGCCCGAGGACGTGGCTCGGGGTCTTCCAGATTTCTTTCGCAAAGCTCTTTCGCAGGTAATGTCGTCCAAGAGTATCAAGGTTCGCTACGAGCTGAACACGTTTCGAATGGTCTCTGAGGGGTCTGACGCCATACGACACGTAAAGCACGGTAATCTGGAAAGATTGAAAACGTGCTTCCAAACGGGCGAGGCTACTCTTTGGGACACTGCACCAGACGGGTGGTCCTTGCTCCATGTGTGTCTAGTATCACAAATTCATAGAGGGAGCTGACTAGTTTCCAGACCGCTGCTTACAACCGGCAACTACCTATAGTCAGGTATCTCCTTGATCTTGGTGCCAATACCGAAGTTGCTGATGTTGGTACACGGTCAGTGTCACTATCCCCCAACGATGTCGGTCAGCTGACAGAATTGAGCAGTAAGCCTGCTGATCTGGCTATCTTGAAATCACTAGGTGCAGACGCGACGTATCTTGAGCAAGAAATTGTGGAAGTCTTTTCTCAGAAAGATGATTATATCAGTGACTTAGATTTCACGCCAATCCATATCGCTCTACTCGAGCTCTATCATCCCACGGACCGGGAGCGTCCTTCTCTTGAACAGTAAGAACTATATAGCGTTGAAATCCATCTTCGCCCACGCAGAGAAAACACATCTGATACCTAATTTGATTAGGCCCTGAAGCGTCAATGCATCCTTTACGAATTCGTACTAACTCCGAGAATAGGCTTCTAAACGTTGTCGACGACGCCAACAACGCCCCCGCAGGAACGGATTGGGCAAAGTGGAAGATGAGATACCGCAAGAGGTCTCCGCTCTTTAGCGAAATCGTTGAGCTCTTCCGAGCTTCAGCAGCGAACAAGCTCAAAACACATAAAGTCATTCACCACCTCATCGATCAGAAAGACCAGAAGTACTGCTGGACACCCTTGCACTGGGCCAATTCGGCAGGCCGGACAGACAAAATGAAGATCCTGATCGACCACGGCGCGAATCCTTTCCTACTGTCGAATCTCGATGCCAATATCCTCCATGCCGCCGCAGAATCGAAAGCCTTGAACGGCCTAGCTGAAGCTCTCGATATCTGGAGACGCAACCCGCGGCAGCTAAACATCAACCAGGCCAACCGTTGGGGTGAGACACCGTTGCACGTGGCTTCTTGGGGCTCTTTCGCATGTGTCAGTCTTCTCCTGCAAGCAGGTGCGGATCGTAACGCTCGACAAGAGGATGGGCAGGTCCCGCTCCATTGCGCTGGCCTGTCGGAGCGAGGTGAATTGAGGCGAGACATTGTTGCTCTACTGTGCGCCGGGGACAGCGGACCCCATATCAACGCGCAAGACGTAGACGGTCGGCCACCGATCTTTGACTTCCTGGATGATCCCGAGTGCATGGAGATATTAATTAGCAATGGAGTAAGACTCGACCTGACCGATAACACTGGGAAGAACCTGTTTCATCATGCTTGCATACAGAACGAAGGGGAAGCTTTGGAGATGCTACTACGCCTATCCCCTAATACCGCCATAATGAAAGATCGCGATGGGAATATCCCGCTTATTCACGCTCTCCGCTGCGGAAGCGACGAATGTGCGATGGCTCTTCTGAGACTCGATAATGTGGGAGACGTTGTTGGTCAAGATGGGTGGGCAGCCGTTCACGGGGCGGTGAAATGGGGGAATGCCGATGTTCTGGAAACGGTACTCATGCACCCAAGCTTCGTGAGGGGTGCTACGACTAATGACGGCAAAACGATTGAGGTTGTGGCAATGGAGACGGAGAATTGGTGTGGGAAGGTGAAGGAGCTGGTCAGGAAATACAATTCGGTTACATGATACGACTTTGGATCCGTGGTTGGACTTTGGTAATCTTTCAGGAGCGACGACGCCGACCGATCTGCGAGCTCTGTGGGGAAGGGAGCTGGGTCTCGTAGAGTCCTGCATGACAGTGGGGCTAGTGCCAGAGACGAGGGAGAACAAGGGAGCAGTGTTTGACTGACCACCACAGTATTTAGAACGGTGACCGCCCACTGCATTCCCTCCTCATTGCATTCGTCACTTTGGAGCCGCTCGCCCCTCCGTCTGCCCCTCCCGCCTGGTGACCTTCCGGTGGCAGTATGCCAACTGGCAACCTCCGCCATACGCCAATTGGCAGCAACGGAGGTGCTACAAGGTCGTTGGTGGCCGAGAACTTCATGTATATACATATATAGCTTGTTTTGGGTCCCTAGTGCAGTAGCTAGTACACTATGCAGCACGAGCCGACTTGGAATAGCAGGGTTCCCTTGATACTCTCTAGACGAGTGCTTCTCTCAGAAGATACCCATCGACGATTGATTTTGTTCCTGGACCTTCAGACCTGCGTGGGAGTACTCCCTTGACAGAGGCTGTTAAGAACGTTGAGCATTCAAAATCCTCGACCGGGGTCGACTGATTTTCGACAGACAAAAACTTCCGAACAATTATATCCGATACATAATCTTCTTAGCAATATAGATCTCGACTTGTTTTCCGACAGCTTGTCGAATACTCAAGTTGTATAACAACCAAGCTCTACAGTTGTCAACTTGCAAAGATCATGCTCTCCAAGAGAATAATGTCTATAGATTAACAAGTCTCGAGTCGACTATTACAGAGGTTATACGATTGTCGATTCATGATTTTGCACGCTCGCATCTGCACCCTTTTCCTCATACCCAATTTGTTCCTATATTACATTCGACTGCTCGAAGGAATATTCAGTCACTAAAGAGTCTCGCCGACCGTTTCGTTACATACTTATTGCCTGCATTATACTAGCCGGAGGATTTCTACTACGAGCATTGCATACCATGTCTCGATTCTATCGACGATGGTGCGACTGGAGGCACGGAGATCGGTTGGAAGCTGACTGGTTGGAGAGATATATTGAAGACTGGGCAGGGGGGGAATAATTCTGAAGCTTCGCTGAGGTAGAGGGTAGTTGCTGTTGTCTTTCTTTCCCACCAGAGCAGAGTAAACCATGCCAGACTGGTCATCAACCGTTTTGCGACGATGACGACTACCATTCGAGGACATCGATGACTGGCTCCCGTTTCTGCGAATCCAAGCTTCGCAGTCGAAGGAATTTGATATATCCTCTTCTGGCCAGCAAGTCGAATGAAACCTCAACATCTGATATCCGCGCTCGATCTGGAACGTCCGCAGCGCACTTGACCTCCCCGAGCCCTTTCTCCTCGAGCTGCATCATCCGCTCCGCCACGCGTGCTGTGAGAATAGAATCCCAAATGACTTCTTGGACAGGCGTAGAGTACAGCAAGGCAATCGCTCGTCGGCGCAGAAACGGATCACGACATCTGCGTGCCACGGAGAAGAGGGGCCCGATGATACCGTGGTCGACTTGGAATATCGGTTTCCAAACGTGCCCCTGATCTGCGGCTTTCTGGGCGTTGACGACTGCGGTGGCTAGTTCGAGGAGCTCTTCGTACTTCGGCATCAGCTCATCCCAGCAGGTCTGGCTGTGATATGTAGAGACGCTGACGTCCAAGTGTACAGTGGCGAGGAGAGCATTAATCTTTAGAACCCTAGCGCCCTGTAAAGCTCGAGTGTCCATCATAGCGACGTTGCTGTCAAAGAAAGATTGGAAGGCGTTCGACCAACTGCGAGATGTGGCTCTGTAAGATTCTCTTTGAACCTCCCATGCATCTTGAAGCATTTGTGACTGGATTCCTTGCCTAAAGGAATCTATATGTTCGAAATCGTCGGCTCTCTGCTGACAAAGATTCCAATTGTAATCGAGGCTATTTCGCGCTTCTTCTAGAGAGCTGAAGGTCTTCGGAATATCAGGACAGAATCCGGGTTGGATGGCTTTTCTCGGGGCAAGAAGTGGCATCGGGCGTGATCCCGTCATCTAGAAGATACAACAGCTATCAATGCGATGGCCCCTTTACTATGAGCGCCAAGTGAGAGGTTTAACTTACCTGCACTGCCTGAGCATCCAAGCGCGCAAATACCGGGTCGAGTGTTTCGTCGTGCTTCCGTTCCGTTCTATTTGTTTCGTTTGCCTCGGACAGTATCCGAACGCCACTGTGAATGTGCGACAAAGCTGAGCCGTGATGACCTCGCAATGATTCGAAACAAGCAAAAAGCACGCAGGAGACTAAGAATGTGTCGAGATTATGTTTCTGTGGCTGTTGAACCAGATGCTGGATTGCCTTATTGTACTGCTCCAAGGCAAACTATATGATTTCGGAGTCAGCGTTCCTTCTTGGAATTGGTGGGTGGAGACATTAAGCATCTCCTTCGAACGAGTGATCGCTAGACATGTCTGAAAACTCTCGAACCGCTCGAGAGGGGAAAAAGGATGCTCCGGAAGGATAACCTACGCCTCCCTCTGCGACATCTTTGTTGGACTTCAAAATCTCCCGGTCTCCTTTCTCGAAACGCTCGTGCAGAGATGCTAAGGCAATTACAGCGTGCTTCAGGCAAGGTTCATAGTAGGTGACGCGGGGTACCAATCGCTCCCAGAAATCGGAAGGGAAATAGCCGGAGATTTCGTTCACTGTGCGAGCTCTGAAGAAGGCAAAACACCTCCTCTCTACTTTATCGACGAAAACTTCCAAGCTTGGGCAGGAGATCTGCTGGACAAGACCCATGTTCTCTGGGTCAAAAGCCTCATCTCTCCTCCTCCGGCGTTTGTCCTTGGATGTTGATGCGTAGCCATCGCCGTTCCGACCCGTGCTTGTACATCGAACACAATTCGGCTTTTCCTCGCCGCACTTTACGTGCCGAGCTGGGAGCGTATAAGTATTCTGACATTATGAGAAGAGCGCACTGAGAGTCCGAATGCTTACTTCTGTAACTGCTGTCAGCGAAATTAGGGGACCGGGTGATTGGGCTCTCAATCCCGCATGATGTATCAGCCGGCAATTCGTGTAAGTCAACGTGAACTCAACATGAGCCACGAAGAATAATTAGAAGAGCAAGTGAACAGTACGGCAATCCATGCCAGTCCATATAAAGGGATGAAGAGGGATGAGGTCGAAGGTAGTGACGTACTTGCAGGTTATGCAACCGGTTCTTACCTATGAGCAGTTAGTCAGACATGAGACTTTCAGACACATAGTCTTGAAGCATAAGCCACGCGTACCTTGGGCGTGCATCTGCGCGTCTCTTTCTTACTGGTCGGTTCGTTTGATATCTTATTTAGCATGCTTAGAGGTGCAACGCCCTCGGCTCGTTCCATAAAGGACCGAGAGATTCAAAAGGCGAACTAGTCAAGAGAGGCAAGCGTTGTGCATCTGTCTCGGGAGATCAAACGACTACAACAATTCATGATGAACACATCAGCGAGCATTCGCTGCGAGGGCATAACGCCAGAAGCTGCTCAGTCTGACTCAGCTGTTTGAGTAGAACAGGCCGCTGTAAGCACGAGAATAGAGGCGTCTGCCACAGTGTGACACATAAGGTAAATCACGATGCTTTGCTGACTTGATTTTCGGAAGCCTGGCTCAGCCTTGAGCTGGTTGACGACGCCGCCATGGAAAGGGACTAGCGCTGATTACTGGTCGAACAAAAGTCCGAGCGGGCCAATGGGAGAACTTGCCTCAAGCCCTTATCCATAAGCGGCTTAATTTGCCGCATGTTTAATTTGACTCACCAACGCTTCGCTTCTATATTCTGCCACCTCAAGACAAACAAAGGGGAACTAGAACCGACTAAAACAATACGAACGATACAACGGACGACAGAGCTCAACTTCAGCCGCTCTCAGCCTATTGCAAAGTCCGAGGAGACCAATCAAAGACAAATTTATCAAGGGCGGGGCTGTGTCCGGGGCCAACTCGATGTCCTCCCTAGGCATGGAAGACTCGACGGAAGGGAAATGCTATGACCACGTCGCGTTCAACGACACTTATACAGAAAAATCCAATGCTGATGGACCCTGATTATGTTTTATTGGCTTGATCGGACAATGCTGCTTCTTGAACGGGGTGAATTCATTGTTATGGCTCCATATTATGAGAAGCCCCAACTGCTGGATCAGATCATGTAAATATATATATAATGGTATATCAGTTCCTCAACTTTTGCTCCTTTCATCTTTCAATTGAACCTTCTTGCTCAAGCTTGCCGACAAGTTTCCTGAGAGTCCTCACCCCTGTTGGCGTACACTCCTCCTTAGCAATTGCGAATCACAACCACTCTCACAACGTCCATTCATTCTGGTTTCGCAGCCTATCAACTTGCCTCTAATTCGGTCTCCTTTGTTGCTTGAATTGTCGCCTCCTTCACTATGGGAAGCTGTCCAGGTTGGTCGACTCTCACCTTGGCTTCCAGCATCTTAAGGATTGCTAACATCAAGTTGTAACAGCCCTCCAGGTTCCGGAGAAGGATAAATTGTGGAACTTTTGCCCAAATGTGGGGGGTCAGTTGTCCCATCGTAATTTACAGTCTAGCCTCTCGTTTTCATACTGATCTTCTCGACCAACAGGCGCCTACTTCTTCGTTATCCTATTCGCTATCACTACGTGTGCCCACATTGCACAAGCGGCAGTTTACCGCAAAGGCTATTGCTGGGTCATTATGATGTCCGCAGCCTGGCAGACCGCTTCCTACGTGCTCCGGATCTTGAGTATCAAATACCCCACCATCATGGGCTACTACGCTGGGTGGTTTATATTGATTCTGGTTTGTACCTTCCTGCTACCAGTATGACACGTACGTACACGGCTAAACCTTCCAGGTGTCTCCCTTGTGGACGAATGCGTTCGTTTACATGGTCATGGGAAGGATGGTCTACAACTTCACATCCAAAGCTAAGCTCTTCGGCATCAAGGCTTGGCGATTCACGCTCTATTTCGTACTTCTCGATATCATGTGAATCTTACGCTCTCCATCAGCTCAACATTGCTGATACTAGAATCAGAGCATTCATAATCCAAGTCAGCGGTGCCAGTATGGCTTCCGGCGACCACGTACCTAATCAAACAATCTTGCGCGGACTTCAATAAGTTTACACCTAAACCTGGTCCTCCATCAAGCTTTAACGTAATCTAGCATATACATGGGTGGCGTCGGGTTCCAAGAGTTCTTTGTCCTATTATTCGCCTATGTTGTCTTCCGATTCTTCCAACAAATCAAGCGAGAAAGCCCGGCGAGATTGTCGCAAGCTCTTCTGCTACTTTATGCCGAAGCCGCTGTCTTGGTCCTCATAACAGTGGGTGCTCGAATCACCTGAACAAACCTAACGATTCTGCATCCGCTAAACGAGCCACAGGTGCGGATAATCTTCAGATTGATCGAATACTCATCCGGCCTGAACTCTACGATCCCGAATCATGAAGTCTATCAATACATCTTCGATTCTTTGCCCATGTTTCTAGCACTCGTGGTCTTCAACGTCGTACATCCTGGGAGAATCATGCCCGGTAAAGAGAGCGACTTCCCCAGCCGAAAAGAACGGAAGAATTATTTCAAACCCGGGGGCCTGGGGAACTCCTTGGATCTTCTGCCGACGACTGAGCCCGTGGGATCGGCGTCGATGCCGGAAGAGGTTGGATAACAGCCAAAAAGGCAAGACGTAGTTCCTAGCACCGGCTATGTTCGATGAAATGGTCCATATGCTCCGAATTCTGGAAGCTCCTTCAAGGTACCAGGATGAGGCTGGAGTGTTGGGGGATATCGAACCACGCCTAGACCAGTGAAGACAAGGAACGGCCCATCGACATACGAGAGTCCAAGCTATAGATTCGAGGTCACTGGCCGAGGATTGTCTGAGAGGCTGGCTAATGCGAGGGCTGGGATGGAGAGCAATTGGCGGTTAGTTGTAGATTTTAGCAATCATCATACTTTCATCTTCCATTGTCTCGTTCAGCACACACCCTCTTTTACTATACTTCTATCCTTGGCTTTCGTCCCATCTCGCGATACGATACTCTCATCATCTGTCACGGAGTCCTAGACAGCGAAGGGGGAAATGGTCAAGGATATGGCATGTCTCTTGCTTCTGGAAAGTCGGATCATCCCTTGTGCTATCAGTGACGCTTGTTTGCTGATTGCTTCTTGCGACATGACCCTTCTACCAACAACCTTCCTATGTGGCCCTTTCTTGGTTGAGAAGGGCACGTCTCTCCAATGATCTTTGTTACTTCATTGCCCCTGGCGTCTTGTTGCACCGTCTTAAGAAGGTTTTCCTTGATGGAGTCTGTTCTGCGCGCTGAGGTCATCAAATGTACCATGTAGGAGGTCGTCGGTTCGCGGCGAAATGAAGCTTCTGGAACATAAAGTTCGATATCAATGCTTCCTCTTGACAGTCCTCTTGATTCATATCTTGCCAGCGTCTCAACGCCTTAGCTTTGAAACGACCAAGATGTACAATCCTCAGCTCGCAAGCTTTCAAAAATCATGCTCTCAAGGTCTTCATGCCCGTTGATCCTCAAACATCAAGTCAGCTTCCAAAGCCATCATAGGAATCGTCAAACCATCCTCCAACTCCGACCCGTCACTCCAATGCCCTCTTCTTTATCGCCAACCCGTTCCTAACCGCATCCTCCATTCCATCGGTAACATGCTCCCCACCCCACACAGCACAAAGAGCGCCCACTTCTAGAGAAATGAGTTGATATATAACCTGGTGCTTCTCGACCACTCAGCTTTGAAGCGACCAAGATATACAATTCTCAGCTTGCAAGCTTTCGATGATTATGCTCTCAAGACTTTCATGCCCGTTGATCATCAAGCATAAAGTCAGCTTCCATAGACATCGTAAAATCGTCAAATCATCCCCCGACTCGGATACGTCACTCCTGTGCTCTCTTCTTCATCCCCAACCCATTCCTGACCGCATTCTCCCTCTTCACCACCTCCATCGGCAACACACTCCCCACCCCACTCAGCACAAACAGCGCCCACTTCCAGCGAAACGGGTTGATCGCCACCACAAAGACGAACCAATACATCAGTTCCGAGTACGTGAAGAAGTCGAACGCTCCTGTCGGTGCCCTTCTCTTCATCCACTGCGTCATGTCGATCCATTTCTTCATCCAGTACTCTGACGGGCGCGCGAGCGGGTCGACGAGGAACATGAGGAGTAGCCGTGTGTAGATGCCGATGTGATAGTTTCCTACCGTACCGATGGCGTTCACGTAGGTGCAATTGTTTGCGCAGATGCTCATATGTGAGGGAGGAAAAACTTGGACTAGAAGTATTTGGGATCAGCATTTCGGCTTTGGGTCAGTGAACACAAGCAGTATATATATCTCTGCAGCTAATGCTGCTTAGACATGACCCAGAGCTCATACTACGCTCGGAAAGGGTAGGAGATGCTCGGAATTTGTGACTTACGGTACCATTTTGGAGGCTCGTAGGGAGGTTGGAAGCACTCGTCTGGCAGAAAAGAGAGGCTTGGGCGCTGGTAGCCTGTAGCGAGGATGACCATGTCGCCTTGGACTTCTTCTTCTTCACGACCTGGTCCGCCTTTGGGCACGCCCTTCGAGCGGTGGTTGAAGAGAATGCCGTTTTTGGTGAAGCGGATAATGTCGCCGCGGAGCCATTCTGCTCGGTGCGCACGGATCTGGTGGAAGATGTCGGAGTTTACCATGGGTGTCTCGGTGAAGAGACCTTCTGAGAGAGGGGCGAGGTCCGACAGGTCGCGGTAGAAGAAAACTTTCAGGATCATTTCAGGGATCCAGGAGAGCATGGTTTCTTGCCCGAAGATATTCAGGGCGAGAACGCTGTCGACAATAGCATTCCGAGGGATGATCCATTTCTCTGAGCGGGCGAGTACTGAGGTTTTGGCTGCCCCGGTATTGACAACGAACTCGAGAGCTTCAACTGCCGAGGCACCGCCGCCAATAATAAGAACTTTCTTGCCTTGGGCGGTTTTGCCGTCGAGCATTGAGGAGTGGTAGATCTCGCCCTCGAAGGCTTCCTGGTTGGGTATATGTGGTAATTTAGGCTATGTAAAGTCAATACCGTGTCTGAGTTCGATCCTAAATGTACTCACATCACCGCAGCTCCCAATGGCAGGTATCACTCCCTCGAAACGGCCATTAGATGGGTCATTGATGATCCAGCATCCCTGCCGGTCTTGCGTGACAGACGTGACACGCGTGTTGAACTTTGTGCGCTCTTGCAGACCGTAGCGCTTCCACAACTGAGTGATCTGGGAAACAATCTGCTGGCGGTCGGGGTATCCCTCGCTCCATTTAACCGATGGGTGGAAGCGGTACATAATAGAGTGTATCTGAAGTCCAGAGGTATTGTTCACTCGCTATAAGTTCTGTCAGCATGACCACGAGCTTCGAGGAATTAGATTCCATCTATATCTGTAGGCGGTCCTTAGGAGTCTGCATCAATGATCAGGTCAACTTACACTCCATATTCCTCCCAGGTTCTTCTCATCGCCAGCTTCGAAGATGGTCACATCGAAACCATGACCAACACAATGCGAAGCAGCGGATACTCCTGTCAGTCCTGCCCCGATGGTTGCAATCCGAGGCCTGCCAAGGCGAGCATGAGGCGGTGGAGGGGTTGGGGAGAGGAGCTTATCAAGTAGCCATTGGATCCAGGAATAGAACCAAAGGATAGGATGGAAGTTCATGATGTTATTCTTGTGTATGTTGACTATGAATTCGAAAAAGATATTATCATTGTTGAGATAGCCATCGACCCTTGGAATTTATAAAGTTCACAGAAGAGTTCACGACGATGACGATATTTACATGTGAAAAGGAACGGGAGGCAACGCTACTTTAGGCGAGCCGTTGCGCGTTCCTGCAGACATCCCGCCTTGGCGCTTCTGCGCCTAGCTTAGGCGCAGATTCGGCCGCGGTTCATGTTGTTCATCTTCCTCTACCAGAGCAGGCTATGGGATTTAAGATAGTAATGCCATTACCATTCACATTGACTGCAAATTGGGACAGAGTATTCATCGTAGTTTCTAAGAAGATCTCAATCTCCCGTGAGCGACACGCATTGCACGACCCGTCTGGACCAGAACCCGTGTCCAAAGATCTCCAATAAGTATGTCAACGCCTACGATTGATCAATTCCTGAGTGAAATCGCTCGAATTCTACGAGAACACAATGGTTCTCAACTACAGAGCTACATGGTCCTAGAACCACCACTGCCATCGCTGTACAATAAAATTGTCACCGAATTAAAGCAGGTCTATCCTGTGTTCAATCAAGCACCTCTAGAAAAGAAAGTAGACAGCTTCATTCCCGAATATGAAGAGGGTGACGATGGTGGTTCCAATGCATCTTTCATTGCGTTCCTTGTCAAGTATTTCACGTTTCTGCGAGATGTCAACATTAATCAGCTGGTCGAGACTCATGACATGCTAAAGTCACTCCTGAAGTCAGTATTGTTATAGCAATTCGAATAAGAGGGTGCACATGCTGAAGAGGTCGCAGTCAATGCACCCTTGCTTTGAGTGCATCGAATGGACTTGTTGTCCTACCCACCGTTGTTTCATTATCTCGTACACTAGCAAGGCTCGCCATTGGCCTTGACAAAAGACCTGATTTGGTAGCGCACCTTACAAGACGAGAATCAAACGCCGGCAACGACACAGCCAACGAAGTAACCGAACGTGTGACTCTAGTCGAAGGTTCAGCTAACGTGATCCGAGACGCTTTCACCAAGTGCCTTAGCGAGCGGAGTGGTAACGCTTCCGGTGTCGATAGCAATGGGAAGCCTGAGGGAAGACGGATAGGCATTTACGTAACAGCAAACTTATGCCTCAAGCTCTTCTTCCATTGCAAAAAGTTGCGGAACGCGGAGCAGATGTTCGGAAACATCTACCAGCAGTCTCCTCCATTGGCCCTTTTCCCAGCATCTCAACGAGTCACATTTCTATATTACCTTGGTCGATATCATTTCGCCAATAATCACTTCCACAGAGCGCAACTTGCACTCCAGGCTGCATACAATCAATGCCACCGCCGATGTTCAGAACAGCGTCGACTGATCTTGATCTACCTAATCACTTCCAACATTATCCTTGGCCGGTTTCCATCGCCGCTGCTACTGAGACGGACAGAAGCAAGGAACCTAGCGGCGAAATTCGAGCCGATCTGCCAGTGCATCATCAAGGGCGATCTAACAACCTTTCGGCGTCTGCTTGATGTCAATAGCGACAGTGCGCAATGGTATCTGGGCAAGCGCATCCTGCTCCAGCTCTCCAACCGCTGCGAAGTTCTCGTCTGGCGGTCTTTAGCCCGGAAGACTTTCCTCCTGATCGGTACTCAAGGTGATGCCAGCAACAAGCGAGCGCCCACGCTGGACCTTCAGGACATGTTGATTTTAGCCACGTTCCTTGAACGACGAGCTCTCGGGCCGGATAAATCTGTGACTCGCGCACCTCACACGAACTCGATCTTCATGTCTCCCACACCCATGACACAATCGGAAGAACAAGAAGGCTACATTGACCCTGACTTGGCGGGCGCAGTTGAAGCTGGAGGTCCTAACCTCCCTAGTATTGCGACGGTAGAGTCAACAGTCGCTTCTCTTGTGGAGCAAGATCTGTTGCATGGTTTCATCAGTCACAAGTCTTTGAGGTTTGCTATCACAGGTGCCAAGACAGCGGGTGCTTTATCGGCAGGATTTCCGAGAGTCTGGGATGTCATCAAGAGCAAAGTAGATGACGAGGTTCCTGGGTGGGTAAAAGAACCGAAGTCTAACGGCCTAGGTGCTCCGCAAGGTCTGAGAGCAGGTCCTGGGATGGTCGTGAATCTGAGTAACGCACGTCCAGCGGGAGCTGCGCCGGCATAGGCACCCGAGCCCAGGACGAGGATAAATCTGTCATTCACGTAGACTTCATAGCTTCCTTAGCTTCGTCTGACGCCATTGACCCAATCGATTTCCCCTACTTGACAGCATTGAGAAGCCGCGTGAGCCATGTCATGTGGTCGTGGCCCTCACGAAGCGCTGAACGAATAATCAGAAAACGTTGTCCGAGAGGCTGAAACATCGAAACAAACGGCAACCATTTATCGCCCTTTCCGCCTTCCCAATCCTCTACTCTTCCTCTTCTCCCAGGCCTCTCCGACCCTCACCTCCTCACCCCCAACCTTCCGCCTCTTCTTGTCTCCCTTAACCAAACTACCCAGCTCCATCCCCATCCCGAAATCATCCTCCCCGAACCCCTCCCCCATATCTCTCCTCCTCTTATTACCCTTCTTACCCTCCCCCGGCAACCTCACCAGCCTCCCCTCCTCGTACCCTCTCCTCTCTGCCTCTTTCTCCGCTGCCCTCCCTTTCAGCCCATTACCAGCTCCTATCGACGGCTCAGCCATCGGCGCATCATCGAGTTCCTCTCTGATGAATTTATTGATGGTGTGTGAAGTGCGCGGTCGCTGGGGCTTCTTGGTGGAAGGTGGCGCCATCGGAGTGACCTGCGGCGGACGGTATACACCCGATTTGTGCGATGGAGAGGGAGAGCGCCGGGATGGCAGGCGGAAAGCGGAGGGGTTGGGTCGGTAGGAGAGGTCTGAGATTTTGGGAGGCGCAGAAGAGCGTTCGTCGCCGGAGTCGTCGAGGTCCTGCGTAACACTTTTGTGTGAATGCTTGACACCATTTGAACCTGTGCCATCGGTTGCGGTCTTCGAAGCTTCGTCTTCTGCGGCAAGAAGCAACTTGTCAAGCTGATATTTGAGGCGTGATTCTAGTGGCCGCACGCCCTTTTCGAGGTAGACGCGGAGCGCAACGAGGTTTTGCACGACATCGTGGTCAGTATGTAGATCAGATGATGAGCTTGTAGCAGTCGTATGTTGATTGCGCAGTTTCAGAATTATCAGAAAGACGAGGTTCTGCAGGTAAGACAGCAGAAACTCGTTTTTGGTGTCGAGCAGAGAGATGCCATCTGCTGGTGGTTTGACAGCGGCAGAATCGGGAAGTGAGGAGACAGCGGATGTGAGCGACTCCTTGAGCGTTGTCAAAAGTTCTAAGACAGACATAGCTGCTATTAAAATTGGTTCCCAGTATTACAACTAATCCTGGGCCTTTTTGAAGTCACAATCTGAAATATCGGAGGGGCAACTTTTACGCGAGGTCTTGGCAAAAGCTCTGCTAGCGGGTCTCACGATTCAGTAGCTTTGACACCTCGTATAATCGTGCTTCCGTAACTCAGTCAGACCGTCAGCTGGGTAGATATTGAGCCATCTTGTGGATTCCGAAGTATGAACGAGAAAATTCCAAGGGCATTGAAGAGCTAGTCTCAAAGCTTTTTACGGAATCACTGCAGAATTACGTCAAGAGTGCTCTTGTACTGCTTAGTTCCTGATTTCTAAGCTTTTCTGCTCTTCCCTCACACAATACTGTCCCGATTCCTCTCCTTCTCTCCTATTGTTCCAGATTCTCATTACACTCAGTACTCAATCCTAACCCGCTAGAGCAACCATGTCCGCCTCCAACAAAGCCGCCGTCATCAAAGAAGCCAAAGCCCAAATCACCGTCGAACAGCGCCCCATCCCAACCCCTCAGGCGGGCGAAATCCTCGTCGAAAACTCCGCACTGGCCACGAATCCCGTAGACTGGAAAATCCAAGGCTATGGATTCTTCGTCACCAAATACCCTAACGTCCTCGGCAGCGACGTTGCAGGCACTGTGGAAGCCGTCGGCTCAGGTGTGCAGCACTTCAAAAAGGGCGACCGCGTTACTGGCTTCGCGGGTGTGATCAAGACGAACAATATCGATGATGGTGCCTTTCAGCAGTACTGCCTTCTGAGAGAACATTGCGCGGCGAAGCTGCCTCAGGGAATGAGTTTCGAAGAAGGGGCTACCTTGCCTATGTCTGTCGCTACGGCAGGCGTGGGTATTTGGACGAAGCTCAATGTGCCAAGACTGGATCAAGGCAAGCAGAGCGGAGGCTTCCTGGTGTGGGGTGCATCGTCGAGTGTCGGGGCCTGTGTGGTACAGATCGCCGCGCAACTAGGCTATACGGTGTTTGCGGTGTGCAGTCCGCATAACCAGGAGGACGTCAAGAAGCTAGGCGCAGACAATGTATTCGATTACAATGATAAGGACGTCGTGAAGAGCATCATCGATCGTGCCGAATCTGGTCGAACGCCGATCAAGTACGCCTACGATGCGATCTCGGAGCATGGGAGTGCCCCTCTGTGTGTAGAGGTGCTGGAGGGGTTTGGTGGTGGCAAGCTTTGCCTTACGTTGCCCTACCCGCAGGACGCGAAGAAGCCTGATACTGTGGAGATTGTGAATACGCGTGCTTTTGCGATTGTTGAGGATGCGAAGGATTTCAGTGCATGGCTGTTCAATGAGTGGTTAGAGGGCGTGCTAGCGAATGGGTCGTACAAGATCTATCCGGCCATACAGAAGATGGATGGAGGGATAGAAGCCGTGCAAAATGCGTTGAACGTTCATAAGAGGGGTGTCAGTGGGAAGAAGCTAGTGCTGCCATTGTGAAACAGTGGTAATCGAGCTAAGGTATGAACATGAATCTAGGATTTTAGTCAGGTACCCTGTTTAACGGCTGTATTGTATTACATGCGCCGGCGAGAGGTCGAGCAGTCATCCCTAGGTATTTCATCAACGCACGAGGCATGATGACGGAACATCGGTGGACCAAATGACCAATGAACACCCACAGCTGAAGAGACAAAACGTTGCTTCTCAACCACAACCCGTCAATACCATTCGAAAAGAAAATCAACAATCCCCATAAATCAACAAAACCTCAAGAACCTCGCCATTCCCAGGCATTGAGCTAAACACCGAGGAAGAGACCAACCTTCGCCCGCCACCAGCCTATTTTGACGAATCCAAGCCAGGTTCGGCGGAAATATCAGTGAAGAATAATTTGTCAGGTCCTTGAACTCCAAGTCACATAATGAATTCTTCGTTTCTGGTCTTATTAGAAGACCATACTTGCGGCCACGGCTCCAGAGCCCCGGCTCTCTCCCACGATGAGTACTCTTGTTCCACAGCAGGTACAACCTCTGATAGACAAGGCCACTAGCTCTCAGCAGGACTCAAAGGTGCGGCACTTGCTCTTCTACCAGGCTCATATCCAATTAGCAAGCGCCCGATATATTCGCAGGCGCCAGCTTCCTACCCTCACGAAAAGCCCCGTCGAATTGACCACATCTGAGCCCGACGACGAGGCCAGAGTGGCGAACTTTCTCGCAGCAGATACCACTTGGGGCACGACGGATGCAGACTTCACCTGAGAGAGGTTTTTCAGACATTCAGTAGCCAATCGACAACAACCGCGCTTTGAATGCTTAGATGAGAAACGCAATATATGACGGTTTTGATTTACAGAAATGGAGCTAACGCCTTCCCTTGTCTGCCCTTAGTCAATTTTGATAGAGCCGTAGATCCGATGCACGAAAGCCCAGCTCGAGAAGAAGCCGATCGTGCCTGTTCCCTTTCGTCAGCATCTATCTACCTTTGCCACCATGCAGTGGGATGAAGAAGTAACAGAAAAAGTGAACTCACCAGTCAGAATGAAAAACAGAAAGCTCAATAACGCGCTATACCCGACATACAACACCCCACTCGTAAAACTCCCAAAGCTCAACTTGGTGACCCAATACAGCAACGCATGCAGAAACACATATCCAGCGCTGGCACCCGCGCATAAGAAGGCTCGCCACTGCCAGTGATAGTTCTCGGCGCAGAGCAGGAAGTAGACGAGCAGCACGGTGACGGCGGCGCAGGTGAGGATCATGATTAGGTAGCCGAGGAAGAGGAAGCCGAACATGTAGTAGACTTGGCCGAACCAGATGTTGTTGAGGATGAAGAAGAGCTCGACGAAAATGGCGCCGAAGGGGAGGATACCGACGAGGGCCATGGAGGGGAAGGGGCGCAGGTAGGTAGTTGAGGGGGGGATTTGGCGCGGGATCTGGTTGACGCGGACGGGGGGTGGGATGGGCTGTGGAGTATCAGTCAGTATCACAGATTGTGTCTGGATAAGGAATTGGGGGTGAGAGGGAGGTGCTTACAGCGTGTTTGAAACCCATCCAGCTGCCGGCGAAGCTGAGTGGGAGACTGATGATGAACCAGATGCCAAGAATGACCAGCATAGTCGAGAAGGGGACGGCGCCGCTGGAACCTTGGATCCAAAGGAAGAGGTTCAGGAGAAAGAAGGTCGCAAAGACGATGCCGGGGACTAGGATCGGGGTAAGTGCGATGTTCTGCTTCCAGGACTCTCCGCCAAAGGTCTTGTATGTCCGTGCAGAAACGTAGCCGCCTACGGAGCCGAAAATGGTCCACAGCAAGATCATAATCGTTCCCAAAGAGCCACGGTTCGAGGGCGAGAGGAAGCCGAACAGAGCGAATATGATGGTAGTTCCGGTTATGACGAACAGCTGGGAACCATTGCCAAGGAAGACGCTCAATAACAGGGGCTTATTGGGCGTCCGGAAAACGTCCCCATGTACCAGTTTCCAGCCTGAGTCTTCTTGGATGCCATCTTCCGCATGGCTGTCCGCGCCCGAAAGATCGTCTAGATTAAAGGAATCGAGCCTGTTGTATCGCGCGATGTCCTTCTTCAAGGCTCTCATTAAAATCGCACCCACCATGCCAACAAGGAAAACTACAATGATAGCCGAGTTTACCAACGAGAACCAGTGGATCTTCGGATCGAAGACGTGTAAGTATGGGTCCCATCGCGTAGCCCACGCAGTCGTTGAAGGTCTCCAATAGACACCGTATGTCCACGTCACGTCGGTATTGCCCTTCTCGTCGAGTTGAACGTGCTGTGTCCCCTTCGGAATTCCACACTCCGCCTTTCCGTCGTGTCCATCTCCCAAATTCTGATTGTCTGCCCTTGACTCCGGAAATACCATCACACCTACAACTCGGTATTGATCTTTGCCCGCTTCGTGATAATCAACCATGATATCGTAGTGATTGTTCAAATATGCTTGTTCATTTTCCATGTACCCTAGGGGAAAGCCTCTCTGAAAGAAATCGGTATTCGTGGATAGATCTTTATAAGGCATTCCAGCAGGGAGCGCATCAACTAGCCAGTTGAGGTTGTAATTCTGCTGTATCCTCCTATTCACAAACTTCGCGCTCCGCTCGTCGAACTTTTGTGTCTCGCATAAAGCCTTACAAGTCTCGTTCTCCAGCATCTTGAGCTCAAACGCCGAGCTCATTATCCTGTCTCCGAACAATATGCTGCCCAGCGATTCGGAAACGTACTTCGGCTCGTCGGTTGGTCTGCAGAATCGAAACCCTCGATGGTAGTAATCGAAGGAGAAGACATTGTGTAATTGTTTATCTTGGTCTGACTCTGAAGGTGTTAAGCGATTGACGTTGAGTGGTACAAGCGTGCCTTCGCTGTAAGATGTTGGCGCAACGCCTGGTAGGTAAAAGGCGGAGGCCGCGCTGGAGAATGCAAAGATCGCTGCAGTAGGGACCTGCAACCCCCAAGATCGCATGGCCGGGTAGACTCGAACTCAAAATGGGTGAGATGTCTGTAGATATCGGGAGCTGAGCTTGGCACGTATGTGAGGACTACGTGGTCGCGTGGAATCGAAAACTTTCGCCGACACCACTATGAGTGAGCGAGATATGAGCTAAAGTACCCCAGGATATGGCCAGGACCAGATGAGGCCGAAGGGTATGGATGGCAATGAGATTATGTGGCTTGTAGATGAGGCACAATTGGCACACGAGGCTACGGATTTTTGACACCTCTCTCTGAGCTCCGGCTAAATGTCGGCGCAATTCAGCCCCTGAACCAGATGGCATGTGAATATCTTTGTGCAAAAGATGCTTTGTTACTACAATCTATCAACTGTATCTCAACGACTTGTGATCCGGAAAGACTCAATGAATGAACATCTATCAACCACGCCTATAGCGCTACCATACACACGTTCATAGCTTGCGCTCGAGCTTACACCCTCAATAGGTTCCATGCTCTGTATCCAGAGAATTCCGCCGTAACACCGTTGGAAACCCCGTAATGCTTCCTATGATAGGTCGTACCTCCCGGTCCAGCACGTCGGCAATCCTTCCCCTCACCAATGCGCGTCGAAGAGCAAGGGAGATGTTCAATGTCGTGATGCGCCTCAGACAAGGCCGTCATATAATGAGAGTGCAGAAACGATGGTCTCATCACGCTTGCTGCCTTCTTTGAACTCGGCCATGTCCAACGACCCATTCTCGTCCTTGTCCATCATCTTGAATATCTTGCGCACCCTTTTCTCTGGCGTGTCTTCGTCTGGTGGCAACTTGACCATGGATCCAACCTGATCGTTGGCGATGAAGTCAGTATCTTCTCACAGCTATGATTCTGATTACTCAAACATCGCATACCATCTTGTATATTGCTTCTACGATATGGAGCATCTCGTCGTAGCTGATCTTTCCGTCTCTATACCCAATTTCAATCAGCGCTATTTTCATGAACTGTAATGACACATTACGGAGTCGGTATCGAGGATATTTGCTTCCCGTAGAAAACAAAAGCGGTTGTCAAGCTCATCCAGCTGCTCTCATCCGAGAGTGGTGGCTCAGGGAGGACCTACCCGTCAATATCATACAGCTGGAATGCCCAGTCCAGTTTGTCCTCCATCTTCCCTCTAGAGGTGATGCTCAGAGCGCAGATAAATTCCTTAAAGTCGATGGAGCCAGACTTGTCCGAATCAAAGACGTTGAAGACATAGTCTGCGAAGGATGTGGGGTCGCCGAAGGGAAAGAATTGCTTGTATATTTTTTGGAACTCAACCTTTGTGAGCATGCCGCTGGGGCAATCCTTGAGGAAGCCTGTAGGAAGGTTCTGTTAGCCTTGAAGGGGAGAAATCTCGGCGAAGACTCGCCTTTGTACCATTGCTGAAGCTCCTTCTTATCGAAATGTGTGTCTTTTTGAAGTTGGCTTAATTGCTCTTGCGAGAGTTTGGTTTGACTGAGCAAAAGTCAGTCACGATTCCGATCTGGTGGTTGCATTCGCCGGTTCCGAAAGCATTAATATTGGAGCGGGCAAGCGGTCCAGAGCATCAGATTAGGTTTCACAGGTATTTCCAGCAATGCGATACTGTTCCCCTTAGATCGTCTCGCTTCTAACTTGATCCCTTATAGGGGCCGTGACATGATTTGATGAATGTTGATCTGGCAAGGTCGACGGTTGAAGCTGGGGTCAGATTCTGAAGATGCACGCAAGGATAGTCATGACCTTACCGGTTTCCCATCCTGACAGGCTAGTCCACCCAACTGGAATAGATGTTGAAGGCTCAGCGGCGCAAGCGATGCTTCTCTGTGATCGGCGGTTATTCCAGGTGTCTCTTCCCTCTGTTGGTGATACGAGCTTCCACCGAGTTTGTATGTGAGCCCACAATGTGTTGAACGTTCAAAGAATGCCAGACAAAGACTGCTGGACACAAGTTCCGTTGTTTCGCGTGTAACGTGATGTGAGACGTGAGAAGAGGTCGAGTGACATTAGAGGTTGTAGAGATTGTGAGCCACAGAACCTGCTTCAAGCTGCCTGTGCATTACATTAGTGGGGCTGTATCGTGAAGTGGCACGCTTGGAGTCTCCACCCGCGGGCCCTTCCGCACCTTCTAGATTCATGCTTGGTAGAACATCCCGGGTACTAAGTACCTTACCTTAGGAGTCCATTGCGTACGATATAAACCTGGCTGCAATCGTGGGTTCCACCTCACTTTTAATCTATCAAACCCTCCTTCAGCTCTCAACAATATCCCACCATGAATACGGCACTCCAATCCCGCCTCGACACCCTTGACACCGCCTTATCCACGCTTATCGACTCCATAACCTCTCTCAACCCCTCCGTCCCCGCCGCACAATCCTTGCTCACCGCCGACGACGGTCTTCAAAAGTCTGTTAAGCACCTCCTCAAGCACCAAGCGAACCACACTCGGATCACCTCACTCCACGCCCAAATCGATTCACTCAATGCATCTATAACATCTAATATAAGCTCGCTAGCCTCTCTGCGCTCCGAGATCCTTGCACAAGACATCACGCCAATACGAGTGGAGGGCAGGCGGGTGAAATGCAACGAGTTGTTGGAGTACGCCCAGCGGATTAGTCGGTATACGGTGCCGCCTATGTATAGGCCTCAAGTAAAACAAGCACAGGCGGAAAATAGGGGAGGCGAGAATGTAGCATTACCGGAGAATGCGCCCATGAATGGAGATGGGGGTGGCACGACGGCGCAACCAGAACTTGAGAAGGAGGGAGGGCAAAACGTAGCTGAGTTAATGGATATGGGAACTTGGGTGCCGTGGCCGAGCGAGGATATCATCAGGCAGGGGCCTTTGGGGCTGATACAGGTCATGCAGGAGCAGGGGCTTGACCCGGTTAATACTACTGGGGAGGAAGGCCAAGAGGAAAAGGCTGACGTGATGGAGGGTGTTATCAAGGAGGAGAGCAGAGAGCAGGGCGGAGTGGGGGAAGATCGCATCGTCGAGCGGGAACATGCTGGGAGGAGGGAGGCGCAAACGGAGGAGAAGCCAAAGGTCTTTGGGGGCTTGGATTTGTACGATCCGGACGAGGAATGAGAAGTGCGGCGACATGGCTATTGAGCTCCTGGTCAAGAATTCAATACCGTGATAGCTACAGTATCTCTAACGCAGAAGAGGGAACGTTATTTCGGTTCAATTTGCTTGTGGGTGGTCCGAATCCTACACCAGCCAAAGATCTCCTTCAATCACTGCTCAGGCCGGTTTTCCTGGATTGCTCACGCAAGTACACTCGGACTTCAAGGTCCATGTTCAACTTGAGTCGAAAACGCTCAACTGCGCTTTGCTTGTGGGCCTTAATCGGTCCGAGTGCCCAATGTGTTATCGTGTAAACGTTGAACTCTGTCGTGAGACAACCCCTATTGGCAGATTTCTTAGCGTTGTTGACTGTTGCCCCCGGCGAATGTGGGCGTCTAAGAAACAGCGGCCTAAGGGGTTTTTTCAAAGATTGAAAGGCATCGCGAGTAACGTTGTGCAGGGATTCACACTTGCTGCTCAGAACGCGATGCTAGACTTCAGGCGACATTCGAAGCTCTTTGGTCGTCCAAGCCTGGTCAGAGGGGTTGTCTGTACCGAAAAAGCGCTCTGAAATGATAGAATGAGTAGAAGAAAGAACGGACAGGCAATGATATCAAGATGTTATAGGAATCCAACAATGGGTCTGGATGAATACGAGAGCAAGCTTAGCGGTGGTTCTCACCCAACTCAATCTGCTCTTGATAGGTCCGCGGCAACCGCAAAGAGCCTCATATACAAGCCTCAGGGCGACGCGAAGCGCTACCAAGGAGAGATTGTCGTATTGCAGATCTAATGATATGCGCATGAGCGCCTACAGCATGATGTAAGCGTTGAAGGTTGCTTTGATAGTACTTTTTCGCTCTACATCTCTCGTGCTCTTTCATCTCGACGTCGCGCATCATCAGCATGCTGTTCTCGTCTCTATCTTATTTGCTCATTCCCTGCCTCATATTATTCGACGCGAGCGCAACTCCAACCAACCTTGAACAAGTAAGAGATGGCATCGATCGAAAATCGTGGGAACAACAAAGAATTTCTTGTATGTATCATTGCCATCCTATCGGCTCATTGATTCATTCTCGCTGGAAGCAGCGCTTACCCTGCGAAAACGCGTCGATGTGACGCACGGCATCACTGAAATCTTCTAATACTATTCGTTTGCTGAGGACGCAGGTGTAAATGATGAAGAGACCTGGGAAATCCGGCTTAGGACGGTCCAAACCCTGCTTCCTGTGGAAACGGCGGCCTATTTGATGGCAAGGTTTTATGTGATTGCCATCGAAGCCGTTGATTCGTATATCGGCAGAGTGGACGATGTGGAAGATTGGGCGCTCCGTATAGGCGAGGTAACATTGGTCTTCTGTCGCAATTTCATCTGTTTCAATATCATTGGAGAATTCCTCAAGAAAATGGAGCAGCTCGCGGAAAATGGTCTAGTGGGCATGTTCGAGGGTCATATTGTGAATGTTGCCACTGGCTTGACTACCTGGGTCAAGTGGAGCATCAAAGCTCCAAGACCACGACCGGATTGATTAGAGAGCGGATCGCAGACTGCTCATTGTGCCATTATCTACTCGTCCTGGTACAGCAAACAAGCGGTTTCCGAGCGAGGGTCGGATACCAGTATGTCAGCTTGATATGTCTTTCCATTCCTAAGCTGCTAACGCCGGAGTCATGATCGAGAAAACTCCAATAAGATAAGGCTTATCTATCTGAAGTCAAGCTGATCAATGTAGTTCAACAGAAAGTGAGAAGCTTTATGTGTACAGTGCATTATCAAGTGACTACCCACATCTCAATGAATGGAAACAACATTATGATAAAGTCCTGATTGTTCGGAGTTGTTGAACGGCCCCGTACGCTTCTCCGTCAGGAAGCACCACGCAAACCACCAGAGTGACTGTAATCGGACCCTTAAAAACCACTCTTTTGCCGTAAGGGAATTGCTTGAGTTGACTCCTGCCTATTACTTACTGATTCTAGATTTGAGGCTTCTCTGTTGGTATGATTAGTAAATATGTCGCACGGCTTGACGCTTTGGTATCTGAGTATCTATTTCGAGCTTGAAATTGGATGCTTCCCATCTTGATGAGGTGCAAAACAACCTCCGATCTTTACCAAGCATTTGAAGAATTGAAGTTTTATGGTACTTCAAGGAGTAAAGCCAATTGCCAAGACTCCGACCAGGGTTCTGGCTACGGGCAACGGCTGCAAATGATCGACCTGGCCCCTGAGTTTCGACCCAGGGAGCCCCCCCGCCTCCAAAGCTCACATTCCTCTCTCTCCTCCCTCCTCTTCTTGTTGTGCGCAGACGTTCATTACTATTTCAGTAGCAGGAGCAGGTCCCTGCAAAGCTATCTGGCATACCAGCTTCACTCATTTAGCCGGTGCCAGTCCCTTCCTTCCATATTACATCAAGCCTTCCTCTGTTGGCTTAAGCCGACTTCCTATTCAAGCGAATATCCGATCTAGAAGCGACCATTCTTCCGAGTTGCCCCATTCCGCCGTACCAGATATGGACTGCGACACCAGCACAGTCGTTCCAGTTACACACACAAAAGCATCCAACCATACTGATAATGTGGTCAAGCCCACCGTCCGCAATCAACAATCCTCGGACTCCATGGTTACTGTGAGACTGTCTGATCCGGAGCCAGAGGTATCAATACATAATGAGATAACAGAAGAGGAGGCTCTTGAGGAATTCTCCGAGATGGGCGACGAAGAAGACTTCGCAGCAAAGACGGACAACCAGATTGTATACGAACACCAAGCACCCATGTCGCCCGAGGAAGCCAAGGTGGTCCAAAGGATACATCGGGATTCTGTGACGTCGATACAGCGAGAGTCAGTGCTATCGATGCTTAGCGCGGTTGAAGAAGGGGGCTCCGATGCAGCCTCCAGGACCATTCGCTCCCGAAGTGACAGTTCCGGGACCTACTCGTCAAATGGCAGTGCCCATGTCGACTGGGATCAATTGGATAAAAGTGAAGAACAAGCACCACGTGATGAGGGGTCTGACGAGGTACGATTGATGAATCCTTAATCCAAGAGTCCAAAGTACTGACCATCTCCTTAAAGTCCACTGCATTCCTCCTTGCCAGACTCGAACAGGAGAACAATGCCCTCGCAATTGATCCTAAGGCTGCTCATTCTAAGGACTCGCGGAACAGGACAAAGTCTCGGCCCCCATCAATGCAGTATCTTAAGAAGCTTGTCAATGAGCCTACGAAACCTTCCCTCCGATACTCTCTTACGCAGAATACCCCACAAATGACGGAGCTGGAATTCTGGGCTGCCCTGGTGGTTGATTATGCTCAGACCGCGCAGCGGCTTCCGACATTAACATCCAATAAAATCAGAAGCGGCATACCGCCGCCATTACGTGGTGTTGTTTGGATAAGTATTGCCGGGGCTCGGGAGCGCCTTTTAGAAGACGAGTACGAAAGGCTGTGTGGGGAAACGAGCCCATACGAAGGTCTCATTGGAAAGGATATAGGTCGAAGCTTTCCCAATGTTGAGATGTTTAGAGACCCTGCTGGAGAGGGCCAACAAATGCTTGCCAGAGTGCTCAAATGCTTCAGTCTCCATGACGAGAAGATCGGATACTGCCAGGGTCTTGGCTTCGTTGTGGGCCCACTTTTGATGCACATGGGCGACAAGGAAGCCTTCTGCGTCCTTGTGAGGTAATCATACCATCTACTGACATTTGACTTAACCAAGAATGCTAATGACTTGTAGACTAATGGAGCACTACGATCTGAGATCCTGCTTTTTGCCAAACCTGTCTGGCCTCCACCTCCGCATCTTTCAATTTCAGCAACTGCTCTCTCGACATCTCCCAAGGCTGACCGCCCATCTCGAAGGCTTACAGATAGAGCCGCTGTATGTATCACAATGGTTCCTTTCATTCTTCGCTGTTACCTGTCCTTTACCTATGCTTTTGAGAATATACGACGTCATCCTCACAGAGGGCGCTTCAGAAACACTAATGCGGGTGGCATTGTCCCTGATGCGTCGGAATAAAGACAAGATCTTAAAGTGTACCGAAATTGAAGATGTCATGCAGCTTCTGCTATCGCGAGAACTGTGGGATACTTACGGGTGCAACGCGGATGATCTTGTGAACGATTTCGTGGGGTTAACCGGATTGGTGACACGCGAAAGCCTTGATTCACTTGAACGGACCTTCAAAGAAAGTCAAGCAGAGGACCTGGCGTCCAAGGTTGAATCTTTACCAGGTTTGCAAGCAGCCGCATCGCGATTCCTCGGACGATTCTGGTCGGGATCAGCCGGGAATGCCAAAGTCACGTCTGCTGGTCTTACCTCTCCAGGAGCTAATCTTAGCGTGTCAGGGCCGTCGCGCCCTACTTCCTTCCTGCGCCGGACACCTTCGAAGCAGAGCATGGCCTCTACGCTTAACTCTATTGAAAGCTCGGAAAGCCAGCTGAGCGCAGCATCCACTGAGGCTACCGCGATGTCTCGAAGCCCCTCCGATTGTGCACTCCCGAAGTCAGTCATGACTTCACGCGACAAAGAACCGCAGGTTGCAGGGCTTAGAAACAAAGACAAAGATCTTCATAGTCAGATCGAAGACCTCCTGACTGCGTTGAGCGATATCCAACGTGATCAGGCGCTCTTGGGCAGTGAGCTCCAAAAAGAACGCGAGGACCGCGATGAGGATCGTGCGGTCGTTCGTCGTTTCGTAGAACAGTCACAGCAGATCCAGAATATACAACAGAAACCGGACGCCACCGCAGAGGATCAAGCACAGCCATTTCCTAGTAGCGCGGACGATTCGGACACCGACTGGTATACACCCATGAGAGAACTAACAGAACACTTCGACGTAGCCAAGGCCAAGAGATCTTCGATCAACCAAACGAAACAAGAATTGCAGGAAGACATTAACCTGTGGAAATATCAGTATGAAGTTGAAACGGTCAAAAGCGTAGAACTATTGCGTCAATTGACTGCTCAAGAGGCCGAAAACGTCCGTTTGATCGAGCAGTTCCGGGATTCCAGAGCGCGGATGCAGGAAGCGCTTCAGGACAAGCAACGCATGGAGCAGAGAATTCAGGATATGAAGGCTCGAAGGGGCTCAATGCCGGAAGGGCCCGCCGAGATCAGCGCCCCGGCGGATACTTCTGAGGTTCGTACTTCGACACATAGCGGGTTACGGGAATTGAGGCTGGGCAGAGGCGACGCATTACGCTTATCTCAACCCTCACCCGCCTTCTCAAAACGGGCAAGCAGCCTCAACATGCAAGCGGTGCTCGCCACAGACAATCACAAGCCTGCTGCGGAGGAAGCACTCCTACTCGAACTAGTCAATGCCAAGACTTCTGAAGCTGTTGCCCGCCAGGAGCTCGAGGAGGTGAAAGGAAAGCTCGATAGTCTGCGAAGGATGCTTGGAGTGAATACAAGCCCCTCTGCTGTCAGCGGACATCGACCAAGTCCTAGTGAACCGTGTATCGTCAAAAGTGCCAGTCTCGCCAGCTCTGCTTCATCCAGGATTCCAGCGCAAGGAAGCGCGAGAGAAACACCACCTTCATCAACCACGGGTGGGTTCTTCAGTGGATGGGGAAGAAGAATGCCTTCGAACCCGGTGGCTGTGGCAGGTCAGGGGGCGTCGTAAGATACCACAACGTTAGCCGGACGCCAGTCCTTGATGGATGCTGGATCTGTCCGATATTCTATGTGACCGCGACACAGTTCCTTGGGGGCATTATCACAGGTTTTCTACTCTGTTGCATATTGAGTGGATTGATTGCCATCTTCTATGAGAAGGGTCTCTTGTAGGATTGATGGAGCTACCAGGTTCCCCGTTGGGGGTTTTGCAACCTTCAAGATGTAAAATAATAGTAGCAAGCACGTGTCTGAGCAACATTCTAAATCTCTTGCCTCTAGTTGTACATTATTGCAGCCGGTCCTGTAGCATTCGGATCCCCCAAGTCGAGGTACCTTTTGGACATGCCGTACTAAATGAATATACATTAGGATGGCCGGATGCTGTGAGGACGGAGATGCGCTAACCATATCGAGGTTTCCCTTTATGGGCGTCGGTGCTTGGTGTCTACCAGCCGTAGAAGGTGAAGCACTCATTGCTGCGCAGCGATGCCGGTCCAAGCACGCCCTCGGCGATCCTATCAGAACTCAGCTCATGCTCAACACAGCTCGACTGAAAGCTATGAACCATGACAACGAAATCTGGGTAAAGTAGGCTCGTATCCTACGCAGATCCTGGCCTTGGTCTGTAGGGGGCTTGTGCACCGCAATAATCCGCGTTTTGGTAGAGCGCTAGGATAAGTACGTTAGTAGGAGACCATCATCTTGAAGGTGTCCACCCAGAACGAGTAAAGTCTCCGGAGTCTCCTGTTTCCATGTCTCTTTATGGCTGCGTTGTGGATTTCTTGTCTCCCTATTACCCGCTTCTTGCAAGGAGTTAGATGTTTCCTTCTTATCCAAAAGAAAGGTGGAACTTGTTCAGCGTCAGCCCTGCTTTAAGCCATCGCTTTCAGTCCTCATGGGGATGAAATACGATGAATGTGTATGACTTTCTCATTAAGGTATCCAGCAGCGCCTCCCTATTCAATGGGAGCTAACATATCCGTAAAGACGCTCCGTCAGCTGGAGGCAGAGTCAATGTTCAGGTTGTGCCTGGGACTGAGGTGCTCTCTGGCTCTCGAGTATGTCCTGATCTGTACTTACAGCCGGCGAGGTTATGGTAGATGTTGACTCGCGTCACTTCGTCAAGTCCTTAGCCAAATAAGACCGGATGCTCGGATCGCGACCTTCAGATGACCCTCGTGACCCCTTTATATACTCCAAGCGTCGCTCGCTAATATTTGACTACTCCCATTTGCCGAAACCCAAGATCTGACATGAGCACAGGATTGGAGTAGGTTTGGAAATATTCATGCTTATTAGCAGCGGCCACGGCGGTCACGTTGACTGAAGGCGCCGGGCCACTCTCCCTCGCTCCCATGTTTCAGCAACTTATCGAAGCGTTCAGTTCGATTTTTGCCAACGTTGTTCAATTTACTGGTGCCTCAATCTTAGTTCTGGGGTTCAGTAAAACCATGTAGTAAATTACTATTCTCAGTAAGCAAGCGGCTACAGGATGCCTCACAGCAATTAATTTGGCCGAAGGCCTTTCTAAATAGCGTCCACGTTCTTTCGTTTTGGTAGCATGATTTGGAGACCAAGAGCAAACCCTTATAGCAATTGCATGGGAGCCTCCGTCTTTAGTGGTATATCGCTGCTGGACCGGCAGAGGTAGGGAAAAAACAGTCGGATTGTGGAACTTCCACTAGACAACTGTCTACGGACCATACAACCCAATGTTGTTGCGGATATTACATTCCTCCACGAAAGGGAAACATACAACAAAGTGTACTTTGCTTCTTATTTTGATTCCTCAAGGTAAATCGTCCAAGAATAACCTCAACCTGATCCTCCATATTGACTTCTCTACAGGTCCGGCCAATCATCGCAGGCCCCATGGCCAAGTTCTCTCGCTGGCGCGACTACTGGTAGCTAGATGCTCCGATGCTGGCTTTCAACTTCTTCCTGGTCCTATTTGGTTTCTCAGAAAGTAAATGGCAAGGTATGCATCCAGAAGAATTCCGGATGATGCAATCTGAAACAACGTCTGGATCTTTATCCAATAGAAACATTGTTGACACGACGGTTGAACGTGCTGAATCAGAAAAGGTCGCAACACTGCTGGGTCTAACACAGTCCCGACAGCACAACTGTATCCATGGTCGCACAAGGGCAAAGCAAGCAAACAGCAATTCAAAAATTTTTGACCAATTAATCACCCGTCGAAAAACATTCTTCTAGACTTGTGGATTCCCTTCAAAGTCTTCGCATTTCCTATCGTTGAGTTCGCCCTATTCATCGTATTGTGGAGCGTTTTCTGGGATTTCACGCTCAATCTCACCTGATCCCAAGGTTTTACCACGTCCCCTTACGGTTTCCCGTCGGAAAAGATAGGCTTCTTCAAATTCGCCATTCTTGTTGGAGCTTTGGTTAGACATTTTCACTGCTGGACCCCTGACCGACTGGATCAGCATGAATCTTACAACGAGAATATGAGAAGATCAGGGAGCCTGGGATGAGGCTGCTTACCACGACTTAGTATGTCATCCCAATGATTGTCAGTAACTTCGTTGTTGCCTTCGGCTGTCAGCAGTTGTGGGACTGGAAGGTAGGCTACCATGCCTCGCTCCAGCATACGTCCTTGCTGACTCCGTGCTCAGGTGATAAGCATCATCGGTGCCGGATGCGTAGGCCATCTCAATCACTGTCAAAAAGAATGTGTGGGATTATGGCTCTTCGAAACTCATCACACCGTGGATCATCAAGGATGGCTACGTCCCGCCGATCATAACCAACATGATCTTGACATCTCTGTTCGATTTACTATCTTGGGTTCTGGGGAAGAAGTCCAGAGGCTGGACGACGAATAGCAGAATTCACGTCATGTCGCTTTGGGAAGAGGGTGACATGGGTCCTTTCTTGTATTCGATTTTTTTATACGATGATATCGGGTTTTTGTGGCTTTTAGCAAGACACTTGGGTAGCTTGTTGGCTATATATGTGTACTATCCAACGCAAGATAAGGGGTTGCATTGCACCCGGACTGACCAAGGCTAACAAGTTTGGTAATGTTGCCTTCGTTCTCCGCCGGATACGAATGTGCAGATCTTTTTTGCACGTTCTATTTCTTGATCTTCAATCAATCTCTCGACAAAGCTTAGTTGGTTCACTGAGACTTATTATTTCTACGTCGACCTCCAAATGCCGTAAGGTGGAGGATATATAATTCCCGTGTTGGATTGAGTTGCAAATCCAGTCTACTCTGGCTTATTACACTTCGCGTGGTAGTAGAGAGCATTGATAGTCATTGCAAGGAATCACTGGATACCGGATGGCCTCTCTAGCTCAGTCTGAGGGCTTAGAAGCTCTTGGCGGACTAACCAGATTGAACCAGCGTGACCTCAGAGAGCTTATTTCCCGGCGCGTACTTCTTACGGAGTAAACAGAGATGCATCAACAATGATTTATTCCCTGCACCGACAACCATTGCCATTGCGCCATATGACGGTTCTCTTCACGGCTTCTACTACTGCTCCCCATATTGTGCACTCGGGCAACTGAGACTTGCACACACGCGATCATGGAAGATTCACTGGTCGAGTCGGTATTTGATCATATGAGTGATTCGGACGCTTTTTCACCCGAGCAGGCCGTCGTATGTGATAGATACAGCAATAATATGTGAATGCTCCGGTAGCAAACTGACGATTTGCATCCTAGAAAGCCAAGCCGAAGCCCAAGGCTACAGCTGCCCCGAAAGCTGCATCCAAGAAAGCCGCTGCCCCTAAAGCCGCTCTCAAGAAAATGTCACAAACCACATTGACTGCCAAGCCAAAGATCACTGCATCGAAGAAACGGCCAAAGCCCGAGACGGAGGACGAGGACTCGGATCCGGCGCGCGACTCCCTGCACGACGACTCACTGCTCTCCACTACTCCACCCAGCGCAAAGAAGCAGAAGAAAGCTCCTGCGCCGAAGAAAAGCGCAATGTCTGCTCTACAAGAGGTTGAGAATGAAGCCATGAGCTATGATGGCGGCATAGAGCCAAAAGGGAAGAAGAGTACTGGGAAGGCCAGTGACCAGTACCAAAAGGTCAGATACACTACCGTTGCGCTCCTCGAGCTGTCATGTACTGATCCGAATTCACAGCTCACTCAATTGGAACATATCATCAAGCGGCCAGACACGTATATCGGATCTGTCGAACGAACTGAGAAGCAGATGTGGGTCTACAACACGGAGTCAGATTCTATGGAATTCAAGGAGGTCAGCTTTGTGCCTGGCCTGTACAAGATTTTCGACGAAATTCTCGTCAACGCCGCAGATAATAAGCAACGCGACAAGAATATGGACACTATGAAAGTCACTGTGGACCGAGAGAAAGGCGAGATTAGTGTGTACAACAACGGCCGTGGTATTCCTATTGAGATCCATGATGTACGTATTTGACTCACTTTGCTTGAACATCTTGCTGACGTTGTAAATGTAGAGAGAGAAGATATATATTCCCGAGATGATCTTCGGTCATCTGCTAACTGGCTCAAACTACGACGATGACGAGCAGAAAATAACCGGCGGGCGCAACGGCTACGGGGCTAAGCTTTGCAACATCTTCAGTACTGAATTTATATTGGAGACAGCCGACTCGAAGACCAAGCAGAAGTACAAGCAAAAGTGGACTAACAATATGAGCCAAATGGGCAAGGCATCAATAACACCCAACAAAGCTGACGATTACACGAAAGTAACATTTACCCCCGACTTTACGAGATTCAAAATGGATGGCATGGACGACGACTTCGAAGCGCTGGTCAAGCGCCGGGTGTTCGATTTGGCCGGTACGAGCAGAGGTGTCAGAGTGTGGTTGAATGGTGAGCGGGTCAAGGTGACCAACTTCAAAAAGTACATGGAGATGTACACCAAGGCCATCAAACACGAACGAGGAGAAGAGGCAGTCAATGATGCATCCGAAATTATCACAGAATCCCCAGACCCGAGATGGGAGATTGGTTTCGCTGTGTCGGACGGAACGTTCCAGCAGGTTTCCTTCGTAAACTCGATTGCAACGACTTCCGGAGGTACGCACGTCAATTACATTGCGGACCAGATATGTACGAAATTGATAGAGGTCGTCAAAAGGAAAAGCAAAAAGGAAGGTGGTGCGCAACTGAAACCTGCTCAAATCCGGAACCACATTTTCATCTTTGTCAACTCCCTCATCGTGAACCCTGCATTTACGTCTCAGACCAAGGAGCAATTGACGACCAAATCCAGTCAATTTGGCAGCAAGTGCAGTGTTACCGATGACTTTCTTAAAAAGATCGCGAAGACGGAAGTGGTCACCAATATTCTGCATTTTGCCCAGCAAAAGGCGGACCAAATTTTGAAGAAGAGCGATGGAGGTCGCCGAAACCGGATGGATAATCCTAAGCTCACAGACGCAAATAAGGCAGGGACCAAGGATGGTTACAAGTGTACGCTCATCTTAACTGAAGGAGACTCGGCCAAAGGTCTGGCTATCGCAGGTCGGTCTGTTGTGTCCGCAGATCTTTTCGGTGTCTTCCCGTTGCGTGGTAAGCTGCTCAACGTGCGCGATGCGTCTGTGGATGCCATATCAAAAAACTCTGAAATCCAGAATATCAAAAACTTCCTGGGTTTGAAGCATAAGACGCAGTATACCGACTGCAAGAGCTTACGATATGGCCACTTGATGATCATGACTGACCAAGATCACGATGGAAGCCATATCAAGGGCCTGCTCATCAATTTCCTGCAAGTCCAATTTCCAAGTTTACTGAGGATACCTGAATTTTTAGTCGAGTTCATTACGCCCATTGTCAAGGTTTACAAAGGCGACCCAAAGCATCCCAAGCAGTCACAGGCCTTCTTCACGATGCCTGAATACGAGTTGTGGAAAGAGCAACATAAGGGCGAGCGTGGCTGGGAGCACAAGTACTACAAGGGTCTGGGTACTAGTACTACAGAAGATGCTCAGATGTATTTCCGAGATCTCGACAAGCATTTGAAAGAATTCCATACGATGCAAGACAACGAACCAGAACTGATCGAGCTGGCCTTCTCCAAGAAGAAGGCTGATGAACGAAAAGAATGGCTTCGCCAGTTCAAGCCAGGGACGTACCTCGACCACTCGGCAAAGAATGTAACTTACACAGACTTCATCAACAAGGAGCTTATATTGTTCAGTATGGCGGACAACATGCGTTCCATACCCTCTGTAGTCGATGGCTTGAAGCCTGGCCAACGGAAAGTTCTCTTTACATGCTTCAAGCGCAACCTCAAGAAGGACACGAAAGTGGTCGAGCTAGCGGGATCCGTTTCTGGCCTCACAGCTTATCAGCATGGGGAGGCGTCACTCCAGATGACCATTGTCGGTCTGGCGCAGACTTTCGTTGGATCAAACAATATCAATTGCCTTGAGCCTAGCGGTAATTTTGGAAGTCGTCTCCAAGGTGGTAGCGATTGCGCAAGCGCTCGTTACATCTATACTAGGCTTTCTCCATTTGCTCGGAAAATCTTCCACGCTGCGGATGAGCCATTGCTCACGTACAATACTGACGATGAGCATACTATCGAGCCTCAGATGTATGTGCCAGTAGTGCCTATGGTGCTGATCAATGGCGCAGACGGTATCGGCACCGGATGGAGTTCGAGCATACCCAACTATAATCCGGAGGACATCGTTGAAAATCTTAAGCTGCTGATGGAAGGCAAGGAGATGAACACCATGACACCATGGTTCCGGGATTTCAAGGGGACGGTCACTCCCATGGGTCAGGATCGTTACAAATTCAGTGGCATCGCAAGGCAGACAGGCGATAACGAGATTTCGATCACAGAGCTGCCAATTCGTATGTGGACGCAAGACTTTAAAGACAAGATTGTGGAAATCATCAAAGCTGAGAAGGTGCCGTCCTTCATCAAAGATTATGATGACTACAATACTCACAAGGACGTCCATTTCGTGATCCGCATGGAAGAAAAGCATATGAAGCTTGCGCTTGAAGAGGGGTTGGAGGAAAAGTTCAAGCTATCAAAGTCCATAGCCACTTCGAATCTCGTAGCTTTCGATGCTGAAGGTCGGATAACGAAGTATGCTAACGTCGAAGATATCATGAAGGAGTTCTACAACCTCCGTATCAAATTCTACGAGAAGCGAAAGGTGAAGCCAACGACCTCCTGCCAAGACCCATATGCTGACAAGCTGACAGGCCTATCAACTTTCGGAAATGCAGAAGGAGCTCGAAAAGTTCACCAACCAGGCTCGATTCATTCAGATGATCATCGATGGCAAATTGGTCGTTTCAAAAAAGAAGAAGCTTGCTCTTGTCACGGAGTTGAAGAAGCTGAATTTCAAGGCTTTTCCTAAGGTTGCCGATGCAATCAAGGAAGGAGAACTTGCTCCGATCGCAGACAACGAAGACGAGGCTGAAGAAGATGCCGAGACTGGTGCCAATGCATATGATTACCTCTTGGGCATGCCCATCTGGTCTTTGACGCAGGAACGCATTGACAAGCTCAACAAGCAGATTGGGGACAATGAAGCTGAGATGGACACCCTCATCAAGCTCAGCAAGGAAGACATTTGGAAGCGGGATCTCGAAGACTTCATCACTGAATGGCGCTTCCAGCTCGAGGACGAAGCGAAACGCCAGAAGAAGGTTGCCAACCTGGGCCGCCGAGCATCCAACAAGCTCAAGATCGGCGCCGCAGGACCGGCGCGGAAGCGCAAAGCGGGTGACGATTCGGATGACAGCGACTTCGCTGGACGTATTCGAGCCAAGAAAGCCGCCCCTGCTAAGAAAGCTCCCAAAGAACCCTCGGGGCTCCTGGCTGGCCTTGCTCCTGTAGCTGCTGCGAACCAGCCTAAACAGCGAGGTCCTAAGCCAGGCGCCAAAGCAACGTCGAAGGCCGCTGAGCCCAGCAAGCCGCCCAAGAAAGAATCCCAAGACGTCTGGATGGATCTCGCTACCGATGCTGCCTCCGATCCCCCCGTGGCTCCGATCTTCCAGAAAGCCAAAGCAGCAGCTCCCACTACCAAAGCAGCGCCGCTCAAAGCAGGAGCACCACCACCGAAAGCTCTATCCGACGACTTCGACTCCGCCGACGAAGAGATCCCCCGCCCGGCTGCTGCTCGTGGCCGCCGCGCCGCCACCAAGGCCACAACCTACACTCTCGACGACTCCGACGACAGCAACGGCGACGACCTGCTCTTCGACGTTGGCAAGATGGTCAAAGGCATCGGTTCCACATCTCAAGACACCACCTCCAACTCCCGCCCCTTATTCTCCGCATCCCTATCCCGTCCCGGCAGCAGCGCCGGCTTGCATAAGAAACCTTCACGGCCGACGACCGACTTCGATGAGGCGGACGATACAGACTACGCTATGCTTGCGCCGCCACCAACGGACAAGAAGGCCGTCACAGCACGGGAGACGGTCCTCAGCGACGACAGCGCAGACGACGACGACCCCTTCGTTGAATCCCCTCCGAAACCAAAATCCAAACCCACCAAAACCGCACCAGCAGTCAAGCTCGCCGCCGCCGCCAAGAAAGCCCCTGCACCCAAAAAACCTGCCGCCAAGCCCGTTGCTGAGCCAAAGAAGCTACCGCTCAGTCCCGCAGCGAAGGCGTATGCGGCGAAGAAAGCAAAGCAGCAGCGCATCGTGCTTGATGACGAGGACGGAGATGACGACGAGGTGGAGAAGGTAGCGAATGAGCTCCTAGATGATGATGAGGACGATGAGCCCGTGGTGGCGCGGCGGCCGGCGAGGAAGGCGGCGGTTGCGGCTGGGGGGAAGAAGGGGGGGTGGGGTGCTGGGAGTGAGGACGATGATGATGATGGGGGCGAGAGCGAGAGTGAGAGCGCGAGTGAGGAGTTTGATGAGGAAGAGGAGAGTGGGTTTGATTGAAGGAGATGCAGATGCTCGTAGGCCGGGGGGAGGGGAGGTTTGGGCTCTGAGGAGGGGGGGTTGAAGTTTGGATGTTGCTTTTTAGGGAGCGGCGGAAGGGGGGAGGCTGGATATCGATGCGGGTTGGGGTGTAGGTTAGATATGCGTGATTATGCGGATGCGTCTTTTCCAGCTAGGCATACTAGGGCAGATATCGAGGAGCAATCAAGCGGCATCGGCTCTGTTATCTTCGGTCGTCTGCCATCTCGATCTTGACCTTGCGAAAATCGTTTATGTATTCGCCAAGACTGTCAAGCTTCTCGATTTTGCAATGGAAAGGGGGGTGGCAGCTGAGTCAAGGTAAGAGAGACTAGGACTCTTCACAATCACAATGAATCACGAGCGATGGTGCCCCCTCCAGTGTCTATGTTCCACCCCTTCCCACCACTCTGCTCGAGATCTTCAAATCGATTACCCAAAGATCGAAGTAGATTGTGGCTTGAGGAGCAATAGCGGTCTGATTATAAATTGAATGAGAGGGGCTTGGTGTAGAAAGCTGAATGTATGGGGGGTGGAAATGGAGAAAAGGGGTATGTACGCAGCAGCACCCTAGATTATGAGAAAGAAACCTTTACTGGCCGGACATTGTTAACCTGGGACCGATTACTCCTGACCTCTAGCCCAAATGACGAAACCCCCCCCCCCTTTCGAAAACATATTGCTCCAATAAACGGTCCGACATCTTAATCACGTGAAGCACAACCCCTAGATAGCAGAACCATACCAAGCCGATTTCTCAAAGGCCAAACCCCATACCATCCCAGATCTCCCCCTCCCGTCTCCTATTCTTCTCCAGAAACTCCCCCACCGCCTCATCAGCCGTGCCTCGCTCCGGCAGCACACTTCCAAACCCCGCGCAGGCGCACGCATAGACTTGGTATAGCCACCGCCTCTTCGCCCCTTTGAGGACAGACGCGAGCTCGCTGAACGGCGTGTTCCGCTTCAGGTCCTCTTCTGTGACGAGCCCGAAATAGGACAGGGCGTCGGCGTCCGAGATCCAGCGCGGTGTCTGCCTGTGCGGGTCGAAGAAGCGGGCGTCGTTCGTAGCGTGGATGCTGGGGGCGCGCCATACGGCTGGGAATTGTTGGCTACTGCTACTGCTGGCGACTGCTGATTCCCCACTGCTGCTGGGTGGTGAACTCTCGGGTGCGGGTTCGGTCAGGAACCCCTGTTCGTGAAGCGCGGCTGTGAGGTCTGGCCGGGTGGTGTGAGCGCCTTCGTTGATCAGGTAGCGGATGTAGCTAGAGGGAACGGCGCTGAGCTGGGCGCCGAAGTGCTGGCCGAAGTCGAGGATGTAGGCTGAGCCGTCGTAGTTTAGCATTGTGCCATTGCGTCTTGCTGCGCTGCTGATTGCGAGCTTTCTCCGGCTGGAGGGCGAGCCAGCCATCTCGCTGTCGTCGAAGAGCGCGGGACGCTTTCTCTTTTGGGAGGAGGGCGTAGGGGTCGAGGGAGGGGTGAGAGGGTCCGAGGTGGGCGCTAGGTAGTTGCCCGCTGTCAGTGCTGCTTGGAGATTCGGTTTGTCTGCGTAGACTTTCTCCCTGATGAGCCATGAACGGTAGGATGGTGGAAATTCTTGGAGCGTCTTGTTCTTGTGCGCGCCGAATGTTAGGCGGTATCCTGCTGAGTCGCCCATTGTAAGGTTCGGTCTGCAGCTACAGTCGATATGTGGTGTGATCGCTATGAAATTGGACGCGCGTAAGACAACCGCAAGGCTAGCCTGAGTGGGCGTTATCGCGAAGGAGAGATGGTATTGAGGGAAATCGGTAGCAGCACGTAAAACAATTGGAGATGGCTCGAATAGCCGCAAACCTTTCGTACCTGAGCGGTCGAGCTACAGTTTGATAAAGGAGAGCAAGAAGGATAGAGGAGAGGAAACTCGAGGCCTGAGGTCGAAATCATATGTACGCTCGTAGAAGCGGGCTGATCATACCTGGTGGCTTCAGCACAGCCCTGCTCATTGGTCGTCTCTTGCGTTGACGCCCTCGGCGTGCAGCAAGGCAGCTTCTCTACATCTTGAGCTTCCTGAGGGTGTGAAGTATTAGCGCTATCCGATACGTGCATTCCTTAGGATTTCTCCTAATTAGTAATGCTATCCGGCGAGTCTCCATCATGGGGCCAGAAATTGAAATGTTTCGACGCCTTATTAGCTGTCGGTCTTTACACTGAACAGCCCATCTCTATTTCGTCGAAGACTCTTTCCTTACGAAAGTGCCAAGGAGTAGTGCGCGATATTCTGCCACCATCGCATGGGATAATCGTGAGTGAGCAGCTCTGGTACCCTTCTCGGCCCTCAGTCTCGAAGGTAGAAAGTCACCATCAGAGGTAACCGATCACGTGTCACCTTGCTTTAGCGTAACTGTCTGACACCGGCCCGAAAACATCCCGAGAATTAGCCAAGATTGACCGCGTTGTGACAAAGGTTTTTCATATTGCTACGAACCAAGCACATTTTGATATCAATCGGGTGCAGACTGGGAGCAGTGCGCTTGAAAAGATTAGCAGAACGAAAAACAGAAAAGGTACCATTATACACAACGCCGGGCGGTTTGTAACGTTGTCAATCTGCTATCCCCAATCCATGTGGTCCAAAATCACAATCAACCCCATCCCCTATCATTCTTTATTCATCCCCTGCCTCTCCCTTCGTTCAATCGTCCCCATCTCCTCCCTCGTCTCGTTCGTCTCGTTACTGCCCTCCGCAGAAGCCGAAGCTGCCCCCAGTCCTACCTTGTCCACCAATTCCGCCGCCCCCACCTCATCGCTATCCCTCTGCTCCTTTACCTTCCTCGAATCATCAGTAGCTGCTAGCATAGCCCCCCCAAACGGTACGGGACCCGTGAAGAACGGACACGCCCCGGCTGTGAAGTTGCTGAGCTGGGCTTGCGCTTCGTCAGCATGAACGGCTGATGGTGGGGAGGGGAGTAAAGTTGTGGGTAAGGTGTGGTTTTGTGAGTGTGAGGTGGAGGCAGTGGAATCAGTCATCGGAGGTTGATCAAGATTGTGGCCTTGATCGTTGATGGTTTGTTCCGTTAATGGAGAGGGAGCTTGCTTGGGGCTGGACAGAATATTCTCATGATGGACATTTTTGGGATCCTGGTTCGCTTCTTGATGCGCTAAGGACGTAGTGCTTTTAGATTGACTTGCGAAGTCGCTGCTGGTGGTGCGGTCGATGGTTGAGGATTCTTCTGAGGTAAATCCTCTCTTTGTGCCGTGCTTGCTTCCTACAGGCACGGTGTTCTGGGCTGAGCTGGCAGCCACAGTCCCACTATCTTCATTGTGTACCGGACGCTCGCCGGAACCAGAACCTTTTGATTCGAACTCTGGTGTCATGTTGCTATTGAAACCTGGTATCTGCTCCTCCTCCATTGCAGGCGCGAAGTCCGTTGCCGACGCTACGACCTGCTTATTGACAATTCCCTTCGGAGCAATCTGCCGGAACATCTCCAATGGATCGAACCAAGTCTCCACCTTCTGCAGCTGAACCTTGTCGTTCACCGTCGCGACAGTGACGCCCTGTATATCGATTGTACCACCGTGAGCCGGAGCGGTGATTTTCTCGCCCTTGCTATTTGATCATAAAGGTAAAGTTAGAGATGGTGGAGTTAGGTGTATTGAAGACAAGTTGATTCTCATACTCATTGAAGCCCACATAGTCCTTCTTCATTTCTCCCCAATGCCTCCATCGAAACGCCACCTGAGGCGGTCCACTATACACCTCTAGCACCTCCCATGCGAAAGTCGGCATCATGTGCTTAAAGGTCTTGTGACTCGACGCGAAGTCGGACGTCCGGGGACTGTAGAACTCATTCGGCTCTGCGATAATAGCGTTGTAAGTCCCGACCTTCAGCATGTACTCTGCAGTCTGTGGAGGCCCGCCATTGATCGCGAAGGTGTAGTTTGGATGGTCGACGGTCCGCCAGTCCGCAAGGTTGGTCTTGAAGGAAGCCTCGATTTCCCAGTTCTTGACGAGGTTCTGAACAAGGCTCGGGAGATCAGGAGTAAGGTGGTTTGTGCTTTTGGCTGGAGATATACAACAATCAGTGCACGGAGGTCTGAAGCATTGCGGGCGTTCCTTCGTGAGGAGACTGACTTTGTTCCCACACCGCGCGTGTGTTGCTGTAGTCCGGAGCCTTGCCATATCGCCATTGTGCGCTGTCCTTGAGGACGGCGTTGGGGTCGGTGAGATAATCTGGCAGAGCGGGAGGTGGTTCGACTGCTGGCGTGCTCATGTTTGCAAGCGATCAGTAAGAATGAGCCTTAGATAAAAAATACCGATTGTAGACAGACGCGAAGCGTGATGTGTGAAGCGTGATAAGGACTATATTGCGTTTGGTGAGCCTGACAGATGCAGATTTGATCCATACGAAATGAGGGAACCCCTGACGCTTATCGCCATGTGGACTTCTTATAGTCCCTGAGGCAAGACTGATGGGGAGGACGGCCTCCGCAATCCTTCGTGGGGAATCCTACAGCTGCATATCAGTTGCCTCGGCTTCACTCGGATGAGCGTTACACAGCAGTGCTGTTAGGTCGACTCATTGGCTCGGTCGTCGACCGAGGCCGTCAATCGATGGTTAACAGCTCTTTCTTTGTGATACATGTGTGTAGCAATTGGAAGATGCCCAAATAACGAAAAATGTGATATGTGATAAGACCGAGCGCTGCCAAGTGCTCTGCTGTTCGTTGAGCACCCCGGACGTCAGGCAGGAACAACTCTGAAGCGAAAGATAAGGTGTGACAAAACCAAGCCCGGTAGAAAGGCGTTAGATATCATCTGAACATCCAGTGCAAAAAGCCCTAATCTAGAATCTGGCTCGGCTACTATCGCGCCACTGCCCTTTCGCCGGCTAGATAGTTTCTTTGAAGAAGTTGGCCGGGACGCTGGCCGCTAACAGTATGTATGAAAGTACGTCTCAACCCACCGTTGCATCGAAAGAGCATGATGTAAAACGGCTTGGAAAACTTCTCGATCGTATATCTCGTCGCGAACCAATGCCCTGTTAACATAAGGAACTCTTCTTAAGCATACGCGTAGGTCAACAAAAGGAATCATCGGCACACATAGCATTACAAGAAATGGAAACCAACACATATCGTAGGTAAAAGGCTAGGGTTCAACATTGCCCGCCATCGAACGAAGTTGACCAGAGGAGAGCGGAATGGTGCCGGCGCTTCGTTTAGTCTCGTGCTCCAAGCATACCAAAATTTGGACAAGTGGGTCTTTCATGGTCTCGACCGGCTTACGTAGCTTCATGCATCATCCTTTTCCTGGACACGGAAAGATCACTCCGCTCGTTCGGTACGGGGTGGGAGATTGTGTTCATGCAGACAGCCGCAAGTCTCCGAGTCTGGATGTACGCGTGTACAAGGCTGGTCCATTCAAAGGCTTGGGATTGAATAGTTCCCTCCGTGCGTAGAATTATGATGAGAGATGATCGAGGGGTTGTCGTACCACGGATGAGGGTCGTTAGATCTAGCGGGTGTGGTGACTGAATGGTACGATGATATCCGTCGCGCGTCCCGTTCCTGGAAATTGTCCCCGTTCCACGGTACGGGGCAGGCCTCGCTACGGCTTGCTACCATTTGGCCAACAGGTGTTCGGTGCCGCAATATTCCTCGTCGATCAGATCGATTACTGGTCCGCGGATGCACGCTCGACGAGCACGTTCTGGACCGCTCCCTCGAGCTATTGATATATCATCGGACGGCAATCGTAGCCCTGACGCCAATTCTGAATCCGTGCAAAGCCCACAATACGCCATCTCGACAGCACGGCCCCCAGTTTTAGCACGGGAAGAGATTGAATTCATTCGTTGTCGGATATGTGACGTCCCCTACCAGCGGAAGTAGAAAGCGAAGCGGTTTCAAGGAGGATTATGGTCGCTCACGTCATACGTTCGTCGACTCAGGAAAGTCGTTGCTCTGTAGCCGTTATGAGCAATTCACAACCGCGTCTAGTGTTCAGTAAGCTACTTGCTAGCATGCCAATGAAACCAACGACCAAGAGTAGATACTCCAGATCTCGTCTCTCGTTCGTTCGGAGGATTGGTAATATGCTCCCGCCGAAGAGTACTAGCGGAGCTTGTCTGCCATCTCGCCGCGCCTCCTCTAGAGGATTTTCCTAAGATCGACTGGGCCCCCGCGTCTGCAACACACAATGGCGAGGATTACGCGGCTCCCTTGCACACTAGATGGTAGGCAACCAAGTGAGGAGCAGCTGATTACAGTTATAGTGCCTCTATGGCCTGTCATTACGACAGCAATGCTCGTCCACGGAGCCTGCGAAGGAACGAAGAATGAAGCTGCATCAAGCATACCGCTTGCAGTTCCACGAACGATAAGTCCAAAGCTGCGATCTATTCTCGTTGAAATTGCAGGACGTCTTTGTACCGGCTCTTGACAGCGGGCCGTCACTGTCGACTTTGTCTGGGCATCAGCTTGCCGGCGAGCTGGGACAGAAACGTCCCAGGCCTGTGTCTACCTTCTTCTGGAAGCTGAAAGTCTGCAACGAGCCACCTTCTGTACATATGCATGACCGCGCCACGGCCCTTTATCATGCCTTTTCCAGCTAATGCGGGCCGCTCTCCTGGGTCAATCAGAGTTGCTACCGCGAGGTTGTTTAGCCGCAAAAGGAATCCTGCTAGCCGCAAGTCTCCCTGCGATTTGGTCAATATACGGGTAGATACTCGCATAGCGGGCAAGCTTCTGTTAGGTGAGCCTCCGGTGAGTCTATAGACCAAATTCATCCTAATCGTAGACGTACATCTATGATCTAGCCGTTAACCTCTCAGTCGGGCCATCCATAACCCTCAGAAATGGGCTTCAGTAGACTGACCGGCCTTGTTACCACTGATCAGGGCGATACATGTCAACAAGTACGGTCAGGCACGCGTGCATCGAGTCTTCAGGCTTTTCTAAAGTATCGGTCACGTTTTCTTTGTCCTACCTGTCTCGGGTACGGCAGGGCTCCGTAAGGCCTTGCTGCACGTAGCCGTATGGCATAGGTGTAGTTGCCAACAAGCCAAATCGAGGTTGGCGGTGTCAGTGTTTCCCAGATGTACATGTCCAGAACAACCAGCTAGGCAAACCTGAGCGTGGGTCACGACACCTGGAAGACATCCCATTTGCTCTTCTTGCCCGTCTGATTAAGCAAATGCTCGGCCTTGTAGGAGCCAATCGAAGATCCACTTACGTGTCATGGAAGGCGGGTCTAAGCACGAAGAGACGGATACGCACTGACTCTGGTGAGACATCTGCCAGGATTCCTCGATGTTGATATTTCTTTGAGGCGCAATGCCGGCACGGGCATGTCGGGACGCTTGTTCGGTTGTTGACCCAGAAGCAGCTGGGATGCTCATGCCGTGAAGAGCACATTGAGATACTCCCGTAGGAAAGCTTGAAAGGAGACTGATACGAGTTATCCGAGAGACAAATCGATTGTCGAAGTATATATCAATGGCGTCACCCAGTAACGAAAATGCCTGAAACATCGTGGACAGCCAAAAGGCCTTCAAACGACTCGCACTGCGTCATCTGTCACCTACTTCACCGCTGTCTTTCCAGTCAACCTTAGGCTGCCTCGATATATCCAGATCTAGCGCTAAGCCTAACGCTTCTGGGATCAGAGACAAACAGAGGAGCCCTTCTTACCAACTGCGGAATCGCCTCCCTTCACCGCGTCGCCCTTCGTAGACATATTTTAACGAACTTGCATCAGTGTCTGCATATCAATCGGAACAAAGCCAAAAACCATACCTGCATCTGGACCTTGCCCCCTACATCCTACCTGTGTTCGGGACAAAAGGAGACCTGAGCCCCTTGTGCCAAGGTAGCAGGACGTGTCCTGGCTTACAGACCTTTGACTCGCTGTCCAACCCGCAATTTGCTGTCGAGCTTGACGTCGATAGCTTCACCCCAAAGACGTGTTTGCCAGTATATCAGGAGGCTTAGCCCAGCTTCACCAGATTTTCCCACCGACTGTCCCTTGTCAGAAGCACTCTTGTAACCCCTCTCAACATCTCAGCTTGACGTCCTTCTGGAATCCTACAGATATAGCATTCCCATCTCGGTTACCACCAAGAATATCAACAGCCGTCAACCATAGAGAAGACCCCCCAAGAATTCGCACCATGGTCTCGATTGCATCACTTCTCAACCCACTTCCACGCTCGTTCCAAGAGTACCGCGAAACTTCAAGCCCTTGTTCGAGCGCGTACACATCAAGCCCTTCATCACCGTCGCCACCGGGCAAAAAGCAGAAGATGTCCAAAGATATGGCCATATTCGCCAAAGGGAAAACCAGAGGCGAGATCAGATACGCACCCTGCGAAATCCAGAATGAAGAAGTAGCAGAACAACATGCTACGTTCCAGCTCTACCCGATTGGGCACATTTCGGACTATTGCAGACACATCCCTTACAACAGCGAGAAGAAGCAATTCTTGGAGAAAACAGGTAGAGAGAGTTTCGAAGGCAAGGCTGCCCACACATGTAGTCCGCTTCGAACAGATTCAGGCTAACCATCATCGTTGCAGTCTTCCAGTACACCTTCAAGATGCCTGGAGATGACCGCGAGTACACTGTGATGTGGGACTACAACATTGGGCTAGTACGAATAACGCCCTTCTTCAAATGCTGCAAGTACTCGAAGGTGCGCCAGGCTCAGAATCCTAGATGTCGAGACTTTGACACTTACCAAATGCTCATAGACGACTCCTGCGAAAGTGCTCAACAACAATCCCGGACTTCGTGACATCACGCATAGCATTACCGGCGGAGCGCTCGCTGCCCAAGGTAGGTTCTCCACGGTGATATGGGTTGACGAAGAGGACTGACTTTGGATAGGCTATTGGATGCCGTTCGATGCAGCCAAGGCGGTAGCTGCAACCTTTTGCCACGAGATTCGATACGCGCTTACTCCTGTCTTTGGATTGGACTTCGTGTCGCTTTGTGTTGCACCAGAGGATCCAAGCTTCGGGCGCATGGTCATCGACCGCGGCATCGTGCAACGGTGCACAGAGCAAGCGACTGGATTTCGGCTACTGTCCAGGGAAAGTTCAGTGACAAGCAACCCCCGCTCTCCAGGACCGTCGGATGGGTTTAGCAAAAGGACCCCTAAATCCCTCAGGCCGAAGCCGATCAAGAGTATACGTAGTAAGAACGGCTTCGAAATGGATATGGATAGCACTAGCAATTATCTGTACGCACCCCAAGCTCTCTCAAGTCCTGGATGGACGGCACTCAACACACCACGATCGGTCATGACACCACAATGGTCACCGCAGTTGCCTAGTCAGCCGGCCTCGCCATACCCAAGCCATGCCGACGTGACATACCGATATGGGGATTCGTCGAGTAGCGAAGAGAACCGACCGGCAAAACGGATTCGATCTGGAGAGGATGACGATGACGATGATAGCTCATCGTCGCGCTCGTCTGCTTCGCCACAGATATCGCCAAGCCGTAAGGAGAAGCCGACAACCTTCTCCAAGGAGTCTCGGGCAGCTTACATGTTGATGCGGATGCATGTGGACGATGCAAAGATCGACCAGACACGGTCAAGGTCTCGTCGTGCTTCGACATGAATGAGACGGGGGTGGAATGCAGAGATGGGCTTGGTGAGCCTTGATGATGGATTTCTCTGAGCAACTTCGACGGCCTAAAGGCTGTGGCTGTTTGGAATTCGAGGTAAAAGCGCGTCCACGAAAAGTCATGTCGTGCTATACAGCATTATCCACCGCGACGGCCATCTTGGGGATCTCTTAAATGCCTTCCTCGTCAGTCGACTAAGGTGGGGAGACATCGGTCCAGTCGTTTTGTTCTTCCTCGAGCCGTGTACGATATGGTAAGGCAGCTAGAAGAAGGTGCAACGTTATCCAGGAGCAGTCGAGCATATGCTCCAGAGCCCATGTGAAGCTGCTGTTGCTATCATTTACATTGCAGAGGTGATTGATGGAAGGAACGAGCTGCTGTGACGAGCACGCGAGCGATGTAGTCAGCCGCAATCACATGCCAGAGCCAGTGGTAGGTAGGCCCCATCGAACACAGAAGAGCTTTTGGCGGAGGCGATGTCAAACACAGAGTAGCCTCTCGCTTTCCCGGAAGCAACACGTAGTGAGTGTGTTGTATCAGACGTGTGATGTGAGAAAAGACAATACTTAACATCTCAAGCATCTTCGTTGGCACCCTGTCCGAATCTTAATAATCCGGTCCATCGTCATTGCTCGTTTCTGCTGTGCCGCTAGCGAATCGAAAAATCCGGATTGCTATCTCCCTCATCACCCCCAGGCACTCTTCACTTCATCACTACATCTTCGTCACCATCTCTCATTTCTCCAATTCACACAGAAAGTATTTCAAAGCTCTCCTTGCCTCCGTCTCGGTGCTGCATCTCATCCGCATAGCTTGCAAAGATGGCTGACGCCCCTCCTCAGCTCGGAGAAATCCCACATCCCTCTGAATTGCACGTCCCGACTTTGCAGTCAACCATGGATACCAATCACAGCAACGACTCAGTTCAGAGCGCGAGAAACGTCATTTATGACAGTAAGGTAAGCTCTAGCTGGCTCCGACCCCCGGTGTACCGTGCTGACCATGACGTTTGAAGTACCAGACCAGCTCGCGTGACACTTGGTCTTTCATTAACCAGGCACGTTAGACGCTCAATCCGCCTACAACACGGTCCAGAGCCACCCTGCTACACAGAATGTAAAGGAGTCGATGAGCAATGGTTAGGTCGGTCCACTATTTCCGCCATATGTTGTCGATAGAGCTGATTGTGTAGTGGATAGCTTCAACCTCTGTACCTTCGCCTACCATCAACTAATCCTCACCCAGGACCATTGGCCGAGAGTGTCAAGGATCAGAATGCTAAGACACAGCACGAGTTCCGCAATCTGGCCAACTCACGCACTACTCCGGAGCAGTCTGCTGCGACCGGCCAACCCCTGACTCGTACGTATCCAAACTGCCTCTCGCCAGTGCGAATTCTGATGAGAGCCTCTCTAGATTATCACTCCTTCTTCTACAACTTGTTGAGCGTACGAGCCTTCTCCCCGTCCGAAGCTTACAAGTCCGGGCACTGATGTCAGCTAGTGGGACAACCCTCGCGTTTCCGCCATGGCCTTCCTCTCTACGGTCCTCCTCATCTTTGCAGTCCGCTATCTGCCTGCACTACGCTTGACCTTCAAGATGCTATCTTACGTCCTTGCCTGTAAGTACCACCTGTCCAGCCCACCAAGGAATTGCTGCTGACGTTTCAAACACAGTCACGGCATCTTTGGAGTTGGTAGGCAAGCTCACCCTAGGCAACGGCCTCGCGTCCTCTTTCCGACCAAAGAAGTACTATACCATTCCCCGCGAAGCCCTTGAGTCCTCCTTGGAAGATGTCGAACAGCTCATCAATTTCTTCGTCATTGAATTCCAACGGATCCTCTTCGCCGAGAACGTTACCGCCACTGTTGCTGCCTTCCTGGCCACCTTCATCTCATACTGGCTCATCAAGTTCACTCCCCTCTGGGGCTTGTCCCTCATCGCCACTTCGGTCGTCTACTTGACCCCCTTGATCTACAAGAGCAACAAGGAGTTCATTGACCGCAACTTGGAGAACGCGTCCAACATCGCCGGTTCGCAAGCTCAGCAGGTCAAGGATCTTACGGCTCACCATGCCGGGAGGTATAGCGAAACCGTCAAGCAGTATGCCGGAGACTATACCGCCAAAGCACAGAACTACATGGGCAGCGGTCGTGGTCGCTCTTCGTCCCCTGAGGTCAGCAACTCGAAGCCCATCAATGCCCAGCCCTCCAATGGCCCTACCAAATCCGAGCCTGGCGACGCTCCCAAATACAGCTCGTCGGACTTCCCTCATGCGCCAAAGCAGGAGTTTACCCCTGGTGTTGCGTCCCACCAGGAGCAGTACGAGAACTCCCGCTTCGGCGGGCAGGCAGAGCCTGCGTATTAGACAACGGCTTGGAATGCCATTCAGTGGGCTTGTCAGGCCGTTACCGAAGTGGTGGAGGCTTTGGTTGGGTCACAAGACAGCAGCACGAGAATGGACGGATGGACAGTGGTTCAATCAGGTACACGAACAGCGATGGAGCAACGAGCGGTAGAACGGTCGATACGATCGAGCAGGTTGCTCGGCTGTGCCCTTGAACTTTCCTGGGCGTGCAGTCTTTGTGTTTGTACTTTACTCTTCACTAGCATTCATTAAGCTCGAATTAGCGTGTAGCCTGGCAGTCTCTCTGCCTCTAAAGCGTGATTATCCATTTAGCCCTTCCTTGTCGTGATTCGACAAGTTCATATGCTTTAACAGTACCAGTGCTGCATCTCCCACTCCTTCGTCCGCTCCAAGCAGTCAGCTTTGAGGAAGGCCAACGAACAGACCAAGTACTGAACCCCGATCACTATCGAAGTCCAACGTCAAATGCAAGTCACTGCGTAGTCGCCAGAAAGAAACAACAGCAAAGCTAAACGTCCCTTTCTTCAGACGATGACACGAGTCTCGTGGTCCGGTTACCCAACTAACATCAATGATGCAAGACTTTATGTGATGAGTAACAAGATGTGGATTAAGGATTATATATTCCGAAGAGCACCAACAACGGCGCCAATCCTACCCAAACCTAGCTATGCGGACGCCCCCATAGCTACATCCACTCACGAAGAGAAGTCGCGTAGCCTCGATTCATCCTTCCCCTTTCTTTACGCATTACACCCCCATAAACTGGCTCACTCTCACCCACCCTCATTACAAACATCTACAGTCCAAAAGTCCACCCCCCATCCCTCCTCAACTTCTCCCTCCCCTCCAAATCCCTTTGGATCTCCTCGCTCGTCAGCCGATCCTGCACCCACGCCGCGCTACTCGTGCGGTTCCGAAAGCGCTGATGTCGGTCTTTGAACATCTCCTCCATATGCGGGCTCTGCTGCGGCCCGAAGATGACGTCCGGGTTCATGGTCTCCTCCTGGCGACGGATCTGTTCCCGGAGATTTGGGGACTGCACCCACTCCGCCACGGTGGGACGGCTGCGCGGGTCGGGCGAGGCGTCGGAGTCGGTGTCCGTGGGGATGTCGTCCAGGTGGATGTTTTCGCCGTTGGGGAACTGGGGCGAGGATTTGGATGGGGGGGCGAGGTGTCTGGGTATGGGCGTTTTGTGGGTTGGGGCCGGGGGGTTGGGGGCGTCGGCGAAGGGGGGGCGGGCGGAGGCGTATTTCGCCATGTCGTGCGGGTGTTGGCCTGGACGGGGGGGTGGTTGGTGTGTAGGGTGCTGTTGGTAGGGGTTGGTAGCGGTGGCGGATGATTTGAGCAGACCGAGAGCCGGTTGATGGTGATTAGCGGGAGGTGGAGCGGTGCTATAGTTGTTGTTGAATAGTGATGGCTTGTGGAGTTCCTGGTAACGATTAGCCGGAGTTCCCGGGAATAAACTCGGGTCTTCTACCTTGCGTATATTAGATTGCCTGATCGGAGGAGCCATGGTCGGCCGTGCAACCTCCTGGGTCTCTTCGCCTCCAGTCCGTCGTCTTTTTGCCTCATTCGGCTGATACGAAGGGCCAGTCGGCGCGCGCGTTGGTCGTAGAGCTTCATCTTCAGCTTCGGACTCGATGACCCGTTTGATAGGTGGTCTCGCCGGGTTTGGTGCAGGGTGATTTGTCGCTGTTCTGCTATGGTCCTGAACAGTGTGAAGTCTTGATGGGGCACGCGTACCACCAAGCTCTGGACGATACGCTGGCGGAGCTGGCTTCTCGTACGCGACGATCTATATCAATGCATTAGTAAAGCGTATTCGAACAAGAATGGAGACTTACGCTATCGTTGAGAGCCCTTGGCGGCACACGTTGTTGGTCTTTCTTTGCTAGCTCCAACCTCCTCTTCTCAATCAGTTGACGTGAGGCAGTCTTTTTCGAATCTTCCGACGCCGCAAATCGCTCTCGCTCTCTCTGTCGTTCTGATTCCTCACGCTGCAATCGTTCTTGCTGCCGCTGCTCTTCTTGCTGCGCGGCTCGCTTGCGCTCGATCTCTCGCTTCTGTTCAAGTTTGCGCTGTGCTTCCTTCTCGTCCTACAACATCTCAACAGTCTGCCAGATTGGAATGATATAGCTTAAACTCACCTGTTCCTTCTTCCGCTCAGCTGCGAGTAGGGCCTTAGGCTTAGTAGTTGCAGAGTTGACCGAGCTATTAAGACCGCTGTTGGAGGTGGAAGTCTGGATAGAGAAATTGCTGGGTTTTCTTACTAAACCTGCAGGTCGTGTCTGAGCTGCAGGCAAAGACTCCTGAAGCGATGAAGAAATTGCTGCATTTGATAATGGGATTCGCTGTTGGGACAATGGCCCAACTCGAATCGTCTGTGGCTTCGGTTTGGAGGCTGCTTCTTTCGCGGGTTTCGCTGGTCTTCGAGGATCCTTCGGGCGCTGCAGTTGAGAGGTCGGAACCTGCGGTGGCCCCATCGATTGTTCTGCCGCCACGACGTTGACATTGCTCGGACGACTTTCCTTATCCTCAGCTATTCGTTTTGATTCAGCTTTATTTTGGAGGCGCCTTGGACTCTGGCGTGTTGGCTTCGAAGGCTGGCCCATCTTGGATTGACCTGGCTCCGATGCTACGACTTCGTTCGATTCAGAAATCACCCTCGCCTCCTCTTTCCTTTTCTCTTCCTTCTCAGTCGAGCTTCGCGTCCTACGCCCTTCAAGCTGCTTTCTTGTGCTCTCTAAACGCGACTGTTGCATTTTCGAGGTCTTTCCACTGTCAGCTGGTGGCAGACTCTGGGCATCGTTGATGGAGTCATTCTCCTGTAATTTGCTACGGGTTCTTGTTGATGGCGATGACAGCGCTTCGATTTTCGCTTGCGCGGATACTCCAGCGCTGCTGGTGAATAATCCCCTGGCCGTCTTCATGATTGATTGCAGCTTTGACTTAGAAGCACTTATAGGACCATCGACATTATGCTTTGGGCGTGGTGTTCCAACCGGAGTCGTGCTCATCGGAGGCTGGTCCAGAGTGTTAGGAACCACAGCTGAGGCCCGATTTTCCTTATAGTCGTATCCCTCTGCATCTGCCTGTGTTCTGGAGGGTGAAGCCAACAATGCAGCAGAAGCTGACCTTGCAAGCCTGGTGGTGCTTGTAGTGGGGTTGCCCGTGGCATCTGGTCGAATGACAGATGGTTCCTTAAAAGCATGTTCATCGTAGTAGCCTGGTCCGAAGTCCTCATCGCAAATATTCCGCTTTCCTCTAATGTTCTCCATGACGTCCATAGTAGTACTTTTAGGCAGTTGTGGACGATTTGGTTGGTGTGACTGTGTTGGCGGTGGCTTGATCCAGTCATCGTCATCTTCCTCTGGTGTAATTTTCGCACGGGGCTCGGGAGGGTGGAGAGCGCGCTGAGTAGACTCTTGTATGTGTAAATTCGTTTCTGGTAATTCTGGATAAGAAGTGTTCGATATGACCGCGGAAGGAGGTATCGACATTGTCGGTCTCGCTGGCTGTGACTTACCCAACATATTGATTTTGTCGTGTAACCTTTGCGTAGAAGATTTGTTGTGAAGCTTTGTCATCTTCGCATCTCCATCGGATTCTTCTCTGTCCAATGCCGACCTCACTGGCTCCTCTATTTCCGGCTCATCGCCGCCAACATCAGAATCCGATTCGGTATGCCTTGCTGCTCCTAGCGATTTCCCATTCGTGAACCTCCCAAGAAAGCTTCCTCGATTCATGACGTTTCTGGCTTGATCTACATGACTGGTTCTTGAAACTCTTGCGCCAATACTCTTCTTGGTTGTCAAGGGCTCTCGGGCTGGCAAAGCCGCAAACGTGAGACTGCTCTTCCTGACCAGGTGCTTTACCGGGCTCGAGCCTTGCGATGGCGAACGCGACTCATCGATAGGGTCCCCTAGGATAGACCCATCATCAGCTGCATCCAATTGCATGACCTTCTCACTGGGCTGCAGACTCGTCGGCGGTGGCGGCTTCGGTGACGGTTCTTTCGATGAGGTAGTCGGACTCTGCGCCCGTGGAACTCCAGCAACGTTCTGCGAGAGCGGCTTTCCATCTTCATTCTCTGTCGGCTCTTCTCTCGCAGAGTGGAATGATCCATCAGCGGTTGTGGCTCGCTCTGTAGAAGGGGCAGAATCGTCCGCTGTATGAGGTATGGATGGCGCAGGATAAGCTATATCCCGTGTTGCGTCAAACACCTTCACGGCTTGACCATTTCTTGTCCCCGCCTCATCCGTGTCCATCTCGTCTTCTGACATGCCGTGATATCCCGAGTCAGTGTTTGTCTTTGGGGCCTTCGGTATGATAGGCGGAAACACGACGACAGGTGCTGCGGGTTTCGTACCCTCAAAAGCTTTAACCGGGTTGCGGGATGGGCTGGGCCCTGTTCTTGCATTCGTGGAGAAAATATCTGTTAACGGCTAGGCAAAGTCAGTTGCGCCCCGATAAACCAAGAGCGTATATTGCACCTGTCTATTTTCATGAGGATTGCGGTTTCTCGCTGTCCTTGGTGTCTTCCCACGTAGCTTTCCAGGGGTCTTGAATATCTCTGTCACATCGCTACGCTGTTGTTAATGCACAATTCAGATCTGTGTAGTACGCAAACTTACACTTGAGTCTTAGTAAAAATATCCGCCATATGCTCATTCAGCCATTCGACTTCATTACGAGCGGCGAAAGCAAAGTCCTCCGCTTCTTGAACACCAAATTGTAGGACGTGGTCGTTTTCATCGTGCATCCATTGCGCTGAGCCCACCGGTACTTGCGCTCTGGAGCGGACAGATGCCATTGTGATGAGTGACTGAGAGCCACCAAGGTCACTTCGTTATGAAGATGAACGCCGGACTAACATCGTCCGTTCCCGAGATACCAATGCTGCTATCTGTTAGTAATGTGGGAGCCAAATGGCCATCAATCATTGCTGAGTACCGTCTGATCCGAGGTCTGGACGACCATTGTTTACATTCGAAAAAATCGCGCTAGCCAGCCCCTGTCTCCCGCTCCCACGCTTCCGAGGATGCCGCCCAGCAAGAACACCTCCTTCTCTGAGAGCTTTTCTTAATGCGCTGGTAAGATGTTATTTGTGTAGTCGGAACCCGGAGGAGAAGTGTTCCATCAGCTTTCTATCGATGTACGGTCCAGCGAAGCCAGCGGAAGATAGGTCTTCTCTGTCTATGTAAGCATACCAGTCGCTTTTCTCCCGTCATCTGGTAGCGCTTTCAAGGAGACGCTGCAACGCCTGAGATGCTGGCATTTACATGACCTGAGATGCGAATCATTCGTTCAACATTTTGCGATACTTAAACCGGCATCGCTTTCTCGACCATCTCAAATAACCGATACGGCATTGGGTCGTCCGAATCAGTATTCCCAATTCTAGGTACGGCTGTTACAATGACAATACAGCGCACCTTGCTGTGTTCGTCCGCCAGGACTAGGCTTATAGTCCCTATATTCTTGTACGCGAGACGCTCCCCGCTACAGCGAGGTTTTCTTTTTCCCAGCGCGCAAACCTGATGACTGGAGCTCTCAGGATGCTCCGCGGAGCTAGATATCTGGTAGGCCGTATCAAAGCTATGCTCGCAGTCCTCTGACGAATTTTCGGCCCAGCATGATGGGTCCGAAGATTATCCACACAAGCTCCATGCGGCTCTAGCAAGCGATGGATGAATAGAAAATGCTATACCAGAACACGGACAGCACAGAGATGAGGAGTTCTCACCTTAGGCTCTACGATATTCAGATACCGAACCTGGATGCCGCTGGCGGTGAAGTAGGAGTTCTGACCTTAGGCTCTATGATCTTCTAATACCGAACCTGGATGCCGCTGGCGGTGAAGTGGGGGAACTCGAATTTGACGCTGATCGGACGTTTGCCTTTCCCCCCTTGGGCGCCACCCATTCTTCCTCAAAACCCACCTGTCATTCCGCCTACATGCTAGTCATCCCCTTTGACGGACGGTAGGCCCAGCTCGGCGCGTATAAGGAAACCTTTGCCCGCGCGTAGAGCACAAATCCAGAGGACTCGGAGATTCTGCTCTCGGTATATCAGAAGCCACCATGCTGCTGTAGACCATTTTCCAAAGCGGTGCTGGCGTCACTAGCGCACAGTCAGTTCATGCTAGCGTCCATACTACTCAGGCGGTGGCGAGATTTGCAAACGCAGAGCGGCGGAAATGGATGCTTTCTCGGCTCATTGGAGGTGAATGAGAAGCGTGCTTCGGCATCACAGAGCCTAGATTAGAAGACCTCGTGCTGTTCGAGACGGTGATACCATAACATATTCGGCCAAAAGATCTGGATATCATCAGCCCAGGTAGCTTCCAAGATGATCCTCTTTGCTCAATTTCCTGGCTGGAAGACGTGGAGACGCCTTCGGAAGTCCTATCGTTGGTCTCCCTAGACTTGACCCGACTGCGCCGTTCTCGACGTCAAAAAAATGGGGAAAACGGGCTGCAGGGCTGTAGATGTCAACGAAGTCTTCTCCGACATTTATTGCCTGCCTCGAATTCGCGCTGATAGGGGAAGAAGAGCAGGATATCGAGATCGCCTGCAACGCCAGACGGAGACTTTAGGCTTGAAACCCACTAACAGTGCTAGGTTGTCTATCGGAGGAATGCCGAACATTGCCTGCTGATGAAGCACTCGGACTTGGCTATGCTGTACTCGAGAAAGCAGCCATATATGCACAAGAGGGCGTCTTCTTCGCCACTACATATTTGGGAATACAAGTGTGTATACAAGCGTCTCCTCCTGTGTTAATCGCTCTACCCGTGATTCTAAGTGGCTTTGTTCGAGGCCCTGTCTAAGGGTTTTTGTAGGTGTAATCCTCAGCTCTCTTGAAATCAAGCAGTACACCAGGTAGTGGTGGCGGTCATCTCGCTCATCTCCTTACAAGCTTCACGTTGATAGAGGATGGGGGTTAGGCTGAAGACACTCCATTCAACCCGTGACTTCTGCTACGATGGCTCTATTGCTCTGAAAGTCCTACATCACTAATTTGGTTGATTGCATGTGCACTCCAGCATATAATCTCAGTCTTTATCCAGTCCCATCCCATCCATCAGCAACGTCTACATCCTGGTCTTTACCCAAAGAAAGCGCATCGCCTTACAATGTCAGATGACTGATCAAGGCACGACAGTGGCCTCATCGATTGATTACCTCTGGTACTTTAGAAACGACAGGCTTTGAGATATCTTGAATGATGCAGTCAAAGAATCGAAGGACGCATAGAGAAAGGCTCGAACTTATTTTATCTTTGAGCACACCCACCTTTACCAGTGCACCCAATGCGATTGTTGAGTCCAAAGGACATTAGTGCTAGATTACGTCAGGTCGGAAAGCTCAGATGCACCTTCCAAATACTTCAGTTCGCTGCTTCATAAGGCACGCTAGTCCTTTTAGACGCCGGCGCGTCGCCATGGAAGCCTGCAATCAGTCTCCTCCTCACTTCACTTGAAAGCATCCATCTTCCTGGGGAAGTATTTATCACTCAGGCTCTGTGCCGCCAACTTAGTCAGTCGACACCACCGGGCACTCTGCGAATCTCTCCAGTCGGTTAAGCATTGTGTCGTCCGTAATCTTGCTGCACCAGAACCATGGACACCACTCTTAGCAAGCAGCTAACCTGTCGACAATGGAAGCTCAACCCGGTCGGCTGTCTTGTTGGGACCGTCGATTGCCCGTACACTCATGTAGATACTGGTGTTATGAGCCCGCCGTCCTCAGTTACTTGCTGGGCGTGGAAGCACGGTAATTGCAAGTACCATCATGATGGCTGCCTCTTCGCTCATAGCAACACCGGCATCCTCCAAACCTCCCCGTTCTCTGCTAGACGTAAGTCATCCCACCCTCTCTTTGACTGGGAAACATGCATACGCTGAGCCATCTCGAAGACCGTCCTTTGCGTAACAACGAACGCGCGATTGCGAAAGCAGCAGCCCTTGCTGGCTTCGACTGCTCAGATATCGACCGTTTGATGACCTTGGTCAACGCAATCCTCGAAGCAGACGCCGGTACTAAGTATCCGGATTACTATCGCGGAGCATCGAAGTCCCAGTCAAGCTTTCCACCGGCCCGCTTTCGACACCGCAAGAATGTTCTCCAGTCCTATCGTGACGCGGACAATCCTGTAGTCCCAGCATTCAGTTTCACTCCTGACCAGATCCTGAATGGCATGCGTCAATTCGGCCCTGGTGGTGACTTCATGGGGTTCATGGGTTCCCACCTTGTAGAAACCACCAAAAGCCAGACCATCAACGTCTACAACAAACGCAATTCCAATGGCAGGTATCGGCCTCGACCAGCCAAGAAGCTGAAAACATCTAACACGCAGCTTACCGCGACTACTGATAAAGTCACGATCGACCTAACACAGGATGATCATGCTCTGGGGGACTCGTCCATGGTTGACGAGTCCCAAGCAGCCGAGGATACGTACACACATCCTTCACGTCGTGGCATGGTGCCTGGCACTAGTCGAGACAAGCCTGCCAAAGCGTCTCAGAGCGCGAGTCAATTCCGCGCAGAAACTCACGAGAAGGTTATGCGTGCCCAGACGACCAACGCTCTTACTAAAATCACAAATATCCTGTCGACCCAGCTAGACCAGCTGGCTCGTGCTCGAGAGTCCCTAAAGGTTCGCTGGGATCAAGATTGTCATCTCCAGGTCCAGTCTGTGACCGATGATCTCGCCGCCCTCAATAGGTGCTTCGGCCAGATGGAAGATGCAGGCAGAGACTCTCTCAATATCGTGCAAGGTCGACTACTGAGGTAGGGGGATGGCTAGACAGGGTAAGTAAGGCACATAGTCAGAAACCGACTACGAAGTATCGCTAACGCTCGCTTCAGGTATTTGTATTGCTCGATGATGCTCCGTGTAAGAGCTACAAGGATTTCGAATGGGCTAATTCGCTGGGCATGTCTTTAGAATGTGGATGTATGCACGATATGATGTTCATCGATGGTTATGTGTCTTCCGGTTCGGATGATACTTGCAGAGATGTCGAATTTGGGAGAGAACACAACCCACTCAGCTTCTTTGCTGACTGCTTAGCCTCTATAGTTTGTAGCAATTCAGTGCTGTCTGTACGAGAGTGTACCTCAAACCTACAACCCCGCTGGCCGTGAGCTCTAGCGCTCAATGTTAGTCTGCAGTTCCGGCCTGTCAGACCTAGCACTACATCAGAGTTACACAGGCGAGGATCGTTCTACGAAAGAGATCCCATCCGCGTTTCAGACTATAGAGTTGGCAAATTTTCCAATCGCCTCTATCATGATCTCCGGAGCCTCAATGCAGTGCCAATGGCCCATCTTTTCAACTACCTTGAACTGCTTCCTCTCCGACCCAATGCGTTTGTTGATCTCCTCACACCCAGCCAGTGGCGCACTCTTGTCCTCCTCTCCAGCAATGATCAAAGTAGGACAATTGATGCTGGCATAACTGGGGACTTTGGCATCTCTGATCACCTTGCACATCGACTGGTAGCCCTTGGGGTTCTGCGAGAGAAGCAACTGTCTTATGAACGCTTGCTGCAGCGGCGTAGCACGTGAGCCTGTGCCTCCCATGGGGACCGTGTCTGCCATGGCCTCCATTCCCTCTATGATGCCCACATTAGCGAAGCAAAGATTTGGCAGGGCTGACCTCTCAGGCGGTTGCTCACTCTCTTCAATGGTCTTCACTCGCGCCTCGAAAAGCTTAGCCACATCCTCACTGGGCAGTACCGGACCCAGCATCACCGCCGCTAAGATTCTATCCTTCTCCGTAGCCGCCAAATGTGCCGCTACCACTCCAGCAAAGCTATGCCCCACAAACACCGCCTTCTCGATCTTCAACGCATCGAGCACATCGATCACGTCTTGAGCGACGGTCTCGATCGATTGGGGTCCTTTAGCGAGGTCAGAGAGACCGCAGCTGATGGCATCGTACGTTATACAGCGGAGGTTGTAGGGGGCTGCGGCTAGGGTGGGGACAATGACTTGGTGGTAACTGTGCGTTGAGCCCAGACCGTGGTGAAGAATGAGAGTGGCTATGGAGGAGTTGGGGGAGGAGGCTTGGGTGATTTTGTAAAAGATGCGGCCGCTGGGTATGGAAAGGAATGGCATTGTGGGATATGGGCTTGCTTTGGACTATGACTCAAGTCATATCGTTCCCCGCCATTACATTAAGCAACCAAGCAAGCCAGGAGTATCATGGAGGGTCGTGGGTCGTTATCGATAAGGGTTTTCAGGCTTGGCGTATGATGCTTGGTATAACTCCAGGCCTCAGAATTAACAGTCAGTCCTCTCAGGATTAGACAAGGTACGACCATTGAACTCTACCAACGATGGCTCCCGCTTCAACAGTCGTCGTATGTCAGAGCAACCATTTCCCTTGACCAAGTGAACTTACTGACTTATCTCACAGGCGAAGATCAAGGTCCAGCTGAAGCTGGCTATCAGTAGGCTACGAATGGTACAACAGAAAGATACCGCTATAGCCAAACAGCAAAGGCGGGTAATGGCTCAGCTGCTCGAAGTCCGTGCCATTCCGGAACGATTGCTGGCTCATGGAAGCTTATCTGATGCAGCAAGGAAAAGACGAGTCAGCACGGATCCGCGTGGAGAACATTATCCGCTCCGATATCGACACCGAGCTTCTCGAGATTCTGGAGCTCTACTGTGAGCTACTTCTTGCCAGAACAGGGCTTCTAGAAGCCAAAGAATGCGATCCCGGTCTCGAAGAGGCAGTCAAATCTATCATCCATGCAGCCCCTCGTACCGACATCAAAGAGCTTCAGCAGACAAGACAGCTCCTGGTAGAGAAGTACGGGAAAGATTTCGCGCTGCAAGCAATGGAAAACAGCGACGGAAAAGTAGCAGAAAGAGTAGTCAAGAAGCTGAGAGTAGAGCCACCGGACCCTGAGCTTGTGACTATGTATCTGAAGGAAATTGCCCGCGCATACGGCGTCAAATGGCCAAAAGGAGAACAGACCTCGGACGGGCAAAGCGACAACGACGATGATGACGAGCCAGGCAGTGGCCAGGCAGTCAAAAACTTGGAGGAGCCACTGACGACGGAAGCACTAAGTAAAGCAACACCACCTCGAGACATTGGCCCCAAGTCTCCCGTAAGCGTGGCGCCGCCAAGTCCAAGTACAGACAATATCAGCCCTCGCATCAAGCTACCAAATCCTCCAGACCTAAAGCCGTCTGCTAAGATGACGGGACTGAAGAAACAGACGCCAAGTACGCAAACGGAGAGCAACTCCAAAGGTTCTGATGCTGGAAGTAAAAAGGATGTTGTGGGCGGGAAGATCCCGGACGTCGATGAGTTGGCTAAACGATTCGCGGCCTTGAAGAAGTAATGCACAAACCTTCAAGAAACTTTTGTCTCTCAGCATCTACAGACGCAGCACCGCTGCCCTGAGTGGGAAGTAGGATTGACGTCTAAGATCCTACTTGACCGAGATCCTGATAGGCGCGACTTTCCTGTAGTCGGCGAAGCTTCCAATGGTGCCATATACAGAGTAGCCTTGTCAACACTAAGAATGTTCAAGCCTAGCCACGGAGCTGAAGGTGTAAGGCTGACTTCAGTGCAGGGTCTAGCTGGCTATGGCACGCCCTGGGATCTCGCATCGACATGCTCTCAACATAATTGAGTGGGATTATGAGCCGTCTGAGGGCAGAACGGGAAACAAAACCGGCCGTAAGTTCTTGATGGTAGCAGGTGCTCTCAGCACGCATTCTATAGGTGCGCCTGATCCAGTTTTGTGTGGTATAGAAGCCTATTCCCAGTCACAGACTGAATTGAGTATGCAGCTGCCTTTTGCTCTTTGGACGCTTTATGAGACGTATGAGATTGCTCAGTCCACGCGAGGCCCTTAAGGATCTGTTAAGACTTTGCACTTCGGCGTGCCTTTCCTTGCCAGTGAAGGCCTTCGCTGAGTATACCATCAAGCTGAACCATAATCATTTCGAGGATACTTCCTCTTGAACCATGACAATCAGTTTGTGATCTCTTCGATCCAGTACAACTCAAAGAGTCCATCAATGTTCTGTCCTCCAACAACATAGTTTGTGCTCGCTCAAGTACGGAAGCCTCGCTGCAGATTGTTTACATTTGTCTGCTTATCGATCGTTTTCTTTCCTGAATCCTACTCGCTCAGCTCTCGCGCGCGACCGATCTACACAAAGTACCCGAGAGATTTCTGCGGCAATCGCTGAGACCTGGCAGTCATCGTTAACAATTATCAAAACCCTACTGTCTCCTGTCTGCTGAAAGCCTTGTCATCCGAACCCTGGCACTTCAAACGAAGTGAACTGAATCAAGTCTCATCTAGCGCCACACACCATACATTTTCGAAGACATTCTTCATCAGTCCGAACCTGGAGCTCTCACCAGAATCATCCGAACACTCAATCAGATAGATTTCAATACGGTAGCCAGGAAGTTCTTGCTGCCTTAGATCCTACCTTGTCAGATACTATCAACAGCTGAGGAACCCTACGCTTGACAGTAAGCTCACTCGGTCTCATTCCGAATCTTCGACTTCCAAGTGAAGTGAAGTTGCTCACTCTTCCTTGACCCTAGCGCCATTACTTCTTTACAACCACGATCACAACTTCAACATTTCATCTACAATCATCCAGCACATCTTCTTCGTTCTTACACACCAGCAGAAACCCAAACCTCTACCTTCAAACAAACAGGGAACTATCTACACCCGTTTCAAATCCAATATCACCGAACAGTAAGTGCCTCACTCCACATTCCAGCTCCACCGAGACTCATCCATCGCCACCAGAATCATCATGTCCGACAAAGCGACCCCGAAGGGTGCCAAAGCAGCTACTGGCAAATGGACCGATGCCGAGAAGGTACATCATCCCTTCCTCTTTCCATCCTGACCACCATCGGCAACAACTCCCAACCCTTCACATCCCCTCCTGACCTCCCAAACAAACTACTGATGAATCTGCCACTAATACCACGCCCCAGCTCGCGCTCTTCATGTCCATCATCCAAGCCTCCGGCCCTACAGTCAACGTGAGTTCCCTGGCGCCCCCCACCCCCACCTATCCTTTCCCTCCCTCCTTTCCCCTCCCCCGACCCCTCTCGCCCACCCCCCTCATCTCCAAACTAAACCCCCCTCCAGTGGGCAAACGTCAACCTCCCCGCCGGCCGCTCCAAAATGGCCTGCTGGCACGTCTACAACGCCGCCCTGAAAGAAGCCTCCAGCGTCCCCCTCGCCAACGGCGACGCCACCCCCACCAAGAAGCGCGCCAAGAAATCCACCACCTCCCCCACTACCACCACCGCTGGAAAGCGTAAGCGCGCCCCGGCTGGCAAGAAAGGTGCCACTACGGAGGGGGGGATTTCGGATGGGGATGAGCAGGAGGTGGTGGGGAAGAAGATTAAGAAGGAGGAGGATGTGGAAGAGGGGGAGGGGGAGGAGGAGGAGGAGGAGGAGGGAGAGGTGGAGGTTAAGGCTGAGGTGGAGGGGATTTGACTTGAGGGTGGGGGGGTTTTTGTGGCGGATTGGAGGGGGTGGATGGGGAGGGGGGGGTTCGTGGGGTGGTAGGGTCGTGCTGATGGTTTCTGAGATTGTGGACGGGGGTAGAGAAGCGAGAATAGGTTTATGATGGTGTCAATGAGACTGATTGAAAGTGATTAAGCGAGGACGGTATTGAGACTTGAATGTAATGCCAATGTATGATATGGGAGTATTGTCAAGGCCCTTTAAAGATATATGCATGCATTCGCTAAGTCGACGACTCTTACCATGGTGTATTTCGAACCTCTGTGCTATTATCCTCCTCCAACACGCCTACCAACCCCTACATCCTCTTACACATCCCTCTACATCTCCCCACCCCCCTCGTCCCCCCGCCCCCCATCCTCATCCAACCCTGCCGCTTCCCCCGCCAAACCCCCCACCCCCCCATCCTCCCCCCACCTCCTCCTCACCCACCCACAGCCCTGCTCCCGTCCATCCTTCACAAACTCCACCGTCGGGAAATAGTGCTCGCACTTCTTCATCGTCGCCACCCACGGCACATTATCGAACGTCACCACCCTCAGCCTAAAATACGTATTATCCTCCACCTTCGTCACCTCACACAAAAACTCCGTCAGCGTGGGCGTTGGCACATCGTTGACCGCGGTGATGAAGTTCGTGGGCGCGAGGCCGTACTGGTACGAGGGCGAGCCGCGCGTCCTCGCGGAGACGTAAACCTCGGAGTGGAGCTTCGAGATCTGCTGGCGCACGGCGTGGTGCGGGCGGTGCAGGACGGCGCCGCAGAAGATGACGGCGCGGGAGGTTTCGAGGTCGGCGGTCGGGATGGTGGGTACGGTGAGGGCTACTTCGGTGCCGTTGCGGACGACGAGCGCGGTCAGGGCGTCGTGGTCGTACATGATGTCGAGCTCGGAGACGCGGGTGATGAGGTGGTCGTTGAGCGTCAGGAGGATGTCGCCCTCGCGCAGGGTCTGGCCGTCGGGGCCGGGCGTGGGCGGGCAGTCGATCTTGCGGATCATGAAGAGTTGGTGGCGGGAGGGGTTGGCGGCGGCGACGCGGGAGATCCAGGCTTCGGAGACGCCGATGATGCGCGCTTGGGACATTTGCACGGTGTTGGTTTCGATGTTGAGGATGCGCAGTTGGGGGGTGATGTCGTTGCGGATTTGGGAGATGATGGGGAGGAGGGTCGGGGCGGAGAGACCGAGGTGGTATTCGACGTCTTTTTGGGAGGAGTGGGAACGCTCGCCGAGGTAGTTGAGCCAGAGGGCTTCGACGGTGCCGTCTTCGGCGATGAGCACACCGCTGCCGCATTGGCCACTCAGGCCTGTGTCGACGGTGATGGCGTCTAGGTTGATGGCTCGGTAGCGAGGTGCAGCAGGATTAGAAGGAATGGCCACGGTAGTGATGTCTGTGACGGTTGTTGGTGTCAAGACGGCTCTATAATTCTGATTGAAACCTAGGAAGATGGTCGAGGCACCCTGCTTTATTGGCTTAGTAGCTAATTTTGCGGTCTTGACTGGTGCATCGACCAGAGACGGGTCGTACTGGATGATGGTATAGTTGGCCAGAGGGTGCATGAACCGGACCTTGCCCTCAACGATGATGGAATCCGCAATAGTGATTGACAGATCGCACAAGTCGTAGGGCACTATTGACCTTGATACAACGACCAGGCCTTTCTCCGCATCTATCACAAGTCCAAAGCCAACCTTCTTGGTACGTGGGAAACCATCTAGCTTTAGGGGCATCGTGCAGGAGACACGTACAAAACTTCTGATGGCGTCAGCCGCTGCAGGATGTGCAACGGCATCGAGCTTGATGAAGTCTGCCCTGCACGGTTTTGGTGGAACTGCAGGGATCGGATCTGCCAGGTCCGTAAAGTCCCATATACCCGTGGCATCGTTGCGGACAGCCATGCGCATTTTCTTGGCCCAGTGGCGATCCACATAGATGATGCTGGTGCTCAGTGTGTGAAGATCTCTCAGATGCTTGTAGGTCACCACTACACGTGATCTGTCTGGGATGCCTTTTACGATCTCGATGAAAGTGTCCAGATCCGGCGTTTTCTTGTGGTCGATCGAGTCCAGAATCCAGCCTGAATCACTGCTTTCAAATCGGAATGAGCCCGCAGCTTCGCAGATGAAGACACCTCTACAGGCAATAGCATAGAGGCGAGCTTGTTGATAGGAAAGGTTATGGAACGATCCACCGCCCACAGTAACAAAACGATCAGGCGTAATATCATGAAGGTTCCCTACTTCCATGTCGACTTCGACATCTCTGCCGCCTCGTTGGACAAGGATCTTGACCTTCTGCCCAACACCGGAATCCAGTATGGAATCCAAGCGAATGAATTGAGTAAGCAGCTCGCCGTTGACTTTGATAAGGACGTCGCCTTCTTCAAGCTTCTTATCCGCTGGTCCTTCGGGCAGGATAATCTCAGCCACGAGCATTCCAGTTTCTTTAGGGAATCCTTGTCGTATCATGTTCTCGCATTCGGGGGTTAGGCCTAACCTTCTGCACTCGTCGAATGGCTTGATCATCCATTGAGTCTGTATGGTCCCTCGTTCTATGGGTACACCCTTTCTTAAGCATTCCAGAGCTCTTAATGGCCGATTTAGGGGCAGGAAGTAATCTGTAGCAGCACTGTCGGTCCGACCGCCTGCCTGTAATGCCACTGCAAAGCCGTCTACATTGACAACGGGACTACCAGAACTACCTCCACTTGCAGCTGCCGCGGCTTGTATATAATTGGTATTGAAGTCGCTGTAGCCCTCTCCGTATTCTGGGGCATTTCTATCCAGCCTACTGATGACCCCAGACAGTATGCTTAGTTTTTCACCAGCGTCGTTGCCTACTACCCGTATTTCAGCCCCCACTTTTGCAAGATCCGGGCGCAGGATTAACTCTGTGAGTGGCATATATTTGATAGCTTTAGGATCGAACCGTAGAATACCAAAATCGTGAACGGGATCGCGATATACGGGATAGACATCACACTTCAGTGGAGCGTCAGTATCGTGAACTTTGGATAAAGACTCTTGAACATAACCTACCTCTTCATGATTGTCAAATATACAGTATCCCCAGAATGGACCAGGTCCCACGACATGCCGGTTTGTCAAGATGTACCCTTTCTCAGCATCCACGACGAATCCTGTGGCCTCGCTCGAAGTCGCCGCGTCCGTGTCGAAGGAACAAGTCTGGCAAAAGTGTATCGAAACCACGTTCCTCACAACCTTCTCTATCGTAGCCTGCCACTCCGGTGTTTCTGCAGTCGCAGTCACTGGGAGCATTGGGCTGCCGTCGCCGTCGCTTTCCATGCCGTTGACAGGGGTGTCGTCAGGTGTCCACTGTCCGTCGGGCGTTCCGTAGATGTCAGGTTTGAATTGCTTTGTTGGGCGGTCGACGATGTTGACAGGACTCGTCTTGCGCTTTCGTAGATCGCCATTGCGCTCCATTATAGAGGTGGTAGATATAGGACGTCGAGACTGGTGTCGCTCTAGTGACAGGCGCTTTGTGATGGGAAAAGAGGTGACGCTGTATGACAGGCTTAAAGACAGTGTCGTATTAGAATTGCTTCGAGCAATAGAGCTGTTGTGCAGTGACCGAAGGGTTGGTGACGGAGCGCTTGAGCAAGAAAAGAGCCTTGCTGGTAACCTACCTTTGACTCTTACAAAGTAATTGGAATCTGCTGCAAGGTTTCTGCAGCTATGAAGAGACACGCCCCTGAGTCGGGCGACTGCATGCATTCAAAGAGAATGCTATGACCCCAAAGATATCACACTCCGCGTTCTCTTGATGGCCTCGCCTTCACGACCTCAGCCTTTCCCAGAAAGGCTATCTAAGCGAGATATAAGCCCCCTGAAGGAAAAGGAGGTCTTTTACACTTCGTTATAGCTCGCAAAATATATCAGCAGCTTCACTTTCCCCGTTCCCTGTCTTGGGTAGGAAGACTGCCATCTTGAACATTTCTCTCATGAGGCCGCTACTCGAAGATGATAGAGTGATGGCAACTCCACAAGTTTCACGCAAGACATAATTGTTCGCAACGACTGGAGTCGTAATTCATCATACTAGTAGTACATCTAAGTAAGATATCCTTTCCTATTGTACAAATGCCTGGTGAAGATAGAGCGGAAAGGAATGCTCCATACGAAACATGGTAGAGTAGCTCCTTGACGAATGCTTAGACGCTTTCCTCAAACTCCGCGCTGATTTAAATCATCATCAGAATACTCAAAGGTCGTTATGTTCGAGGATGGTGGTGAGAATGGTAGCCAGACGCAGGACTACGACAGAAATCAGAGATAAACCGGCGAAACCACCGGTGGACGTCAACAGTCAACGCGGCGGACGTTAATCCCATGTCAGAATGCCTGGCCTCCATCGTCGTACCCTCTGCCGAGACTGATCCATTGCTGTCGTTGCCATCGTGCGATCCACGGATGAGACTGAGCCATCCTTGCCTCAGAGCCCAAAACAACTTAAGCACCATTCTTAGCTCCAAGCATTTTTTGTCTTACAACTCCTAGCCCTCTCATGCACTCTTGATGCCTTTCCCAACTAACGTCCCAATGCTGTCTGACCCTGAAGTCTTCCTGAACGCCTTGCATGTATTGCTTGTACCCGTTGTCACCGACCGAGCTCATCCAATCTCTGCTGAGTGTACCAACATTACTTTGTCTCTCAGTAAAATGAGCTATCATTCTTGAATTATACGTATTCCACTCGAACATGTAATTACGCATCTGCGCCAGATAGCGCTCCCAGGACGTCTGGGTAAGAGTGGTTGGCACCAGAGGCGGTTTTGGCGGACCTGGTATCTCGAGAGGTTTGGGCGGCGGATCGCTCGGGAGCTTGAGAGACGGTTTGGACTCGAACGGTAGTGCCGTGTTCAGGTCTTTAAGGTCCTTGAGACCCTCTGCATTAGGCACGAACGGTGCAACATTTTTGAGATCGCCAAGATTGAGGTCTTGCGGCTCATTGCTCGCCTGATCATCCGGCCGTGGCAGTACTGGAGGACCGGGTCGACGGCCGTTCTCAGTCACTGTCCGGTCGGATTGCGCCGATGATCGATGTTCACCACCAGATTGGCCTGATGGCGGTGTGAGCATTGGATCGATGTCCATAGCACTTTCGTTATCGCTTGTCCGACTACTTAAGCTCCCGACACTGGCAGCTTCCGGATCTTCAGTATGTTCATCGGCCAACCCCGAAACGCTTGCCATCTGTGGTCGTTTACTTGGGATCTTAGAGTATTTGCGCGGCGTCTTTGCTCTCTTACGGTTCGCGCCTTTGACAGGCGAACCAGAAGCTGAAGGAGGGTACTCCCAAGTCGCAGGCTTGAAGTGCTGCGCCCAATCTTCTTTCGAAGTGCTCAAAGGATCGAGTCGAGAAGCAGGAGCTGTAGACGAATCGGTCGTTGTGGTCTCGTTCTTTGACAATTGTGCACCGCTAGTAGGGGCACTCATCGAGGAAGCCTGCTCTTGGCGTGGAGGCGGTGGTGGAGGTACAGGTCGGCTGTCGGTGGGCGAAGCCCTGGAGCTTGGAGCGAAGTCGCCATTCCCACTAGTGAACGAACCTTTCCAACGGCCTGAGGAGAACTTTGTATTTATTGACTCTGAGCTGTGACTCCTAAGTGGAGGCGCTCGAGGTAAAGGTTCGTTCGGGTCACCACTAGGAAAAGAGAAGCTATTATCGGAAGTCATATTAGCATCATTATGAAATGGATGGTTAGCAAAGCTAACAGCGGGGAACGAGGGACGTGTGGCCTCCTCGGAGGCCTCAGCTGTACCCTTCTTCGAGGGTGAGAAGCCGGAGGGGATCAGAGATGAGGGGATAGCCCAATACGGTGGACGTTCCGAAGAAGTCCGTGGCTGTTTGGGGGACATAAACGGCCATTGCTCTGCCCATTTATGCGATGACGGGGTAGAAGGAGATGGGGAATACCCAGAAGGTTCATACATGGGGCCGTGATCCGTCTGACCACTTGTACCAGGCCTGGGGTCCGCTCTTGACTCGTAGACGTTCTTTGGCGTCCCATATTGCTCATTCCAGCTCTTTGGTCGATGCAGCGGGTGCTGTGATTTATTCTGTTCTGTTTCAGTCTGTTCAGCCAACGAAGGTCGTCGAATTGAGTCACTGCGTAAGGACTCGCGCTTCATGCGATGCTGTAAGAATCCCTCAGGCTGGTCCGAGTTGAACGATTCAGTTGCTTGTGGCTTTCTAGGACCATCTGTCCAGCTATTACGAAGCCCCACATAGCTCGGCTGCGCTGCCGCTCCACCATGAGCGTGATCGACCTTTACGGTTGGTTTCAGTATTGGTTTCGGCTGTGCTGTTGCAGGGTTACGCGGAGGATCCCTTCGTGTACCGAAGGCACGTTGGGGTGTACTGCTCTCGTCCGAAGATGAAGTGGAAGAGATCGACGGTGACGGAGGCACTTGCTTTGGTTTCCGCATTTTCGGGCTTGCAGAATGGTGCTGCCGATGAGGCGTTGACGAGTGCGCACTGGGTTGAGGAGTGTCCGACGGGCTAGCATCTTTTTCATACCACTCAGCCGATTTTCTTCTTTCTTGACCATTCGCCGTTCCACCTAGACCGTTGCTCCAAAAATTTGTCTTCTCACCTCCTGTGGTCGCATACGGAGTGCTGATACGGTCGCTGTTATTGAGAGTGTCTTCGCCTTCGAACTGTGATCTGAAGGCTCGGTATGGGTCAGCATTCCTTTGTCCGGGCTGTGGTGGGGGTGCGTATTGTGGACTCATTCGATGTGTACGATCCGGTCTAACATGCGCGTAGGCTGACTTATTTTGGGCTGGGGGCACTTCTCCGCTGGGAGCATGAGTAGGCTTTTTTGGTACTCGTGTGGTATTTGCTCGCGTCATGCGCGGCAGGGATTGTGCCTCCTGTTGAAATTGCTCCCACCCAGGGGCCGTCCGCCTTAAAGGAGGGTTTTCGGGGACTCCATTCGCATTAGACCGCGGTTGAAATGTCGTCCGTGTCGGTCGAGGAGGTACTTTTCTGGTTGGCAGCGGTCCTTGCCCATGCCTCATCTGCTCCCATGCCTTGAAGGCGTTTGCCTTTGTCTGCGCATCATCTCCTTCTGTGTTAGGCCGTGACTTTGACGCCTCAGCGTTTGTATATTGCGTATATCGGTTCGTGCCTGTTGGCGGAGGAGGGAAGTTGGTCTTCGTGGCAGTGGGTGGAGGGGGCCGTGGAGGAGGTTGGGGGTAGTTTGTAGCAGGAGACCTTGGGGGCATGTTTGGTCGGGTGGGCGAGGCGTAGCTGTAAAACAAGCCTGAGCGGATTCGGTCTGCATCGTATCTGGCACGCTGTGCGGGGTCTGTGAGGATTTCGTTGGCAGATTGTATGGCTTGGAACTTTGAGTTGAACTCGAGCTCCCTTCCAGGGTTGCGATCAGGGTGATACTTGAGTGCTGCGATCGCCACTTGTCAGTCCTTTGTGTTCGCAAATGGCATAGGAGAGCAACTACCAAGTTTCTTGAATTGCTTCTTAATCTCTTCCCCCGTCGCCGCTGGTTGTAACTCGAGATCCGCATAGTAGTCGCGACGGGGGTCGGCCTTCACCATCCTGAAGGCAAGCCACTGGCGGTAGATGAAGGAGCTGAGATGCGGTTTGTACGGACGGTGGTTTACGTAGCTGAAGTCATGATGTATTTCTTACGGGCCAGCTCGAGGGTCTGAGGCCGTTCCTTTTTGGCTGTGCAGGTTCCCGAGAGCGTGCTGTTGTCCGCTATGCATGAAACCGTGCTGTGGGGTGAAGCGTTTGGCGACCAGATGTCAAGACGTGAAGAAGCCCAGCAACCGATAGTAAGAGCTGTTCAGTGCACAAACCGGTGACACCCCCACAGAGATCGAGTGGATACACTGGTAGATACTTGCCGTACGTGCGGCTAGTTCAGTGTTACAACAACCGGTCAAGCCAGCGGTGTTGTGACTTGCGGTTGCCTTGCACTAGTGTTAATACATGTACATAGCAGTCAATGAAATCTGGAGCGTGTGTCACAAAAAGTGAGTGAGGAGAAAGGTCACGAGAGAAGGCTAAGGTAGATAGCGATAGGGAGTCCAGGGTAAGAATGAATGACCAAAAGCAACAAGTTGCGAATGAGCATCGAGGTCAGGCAGTGCCACAGTGTGATGGACGTCAGTGGCTGGTATTTGATTGGTGCCATGGAGGTCATGCAAGCTGAACTGTCAATATGCTCATTGGCTGCCCAACTATCGAGCTTCAGAAAGATCATCGAAATTGTTGCGCAGAGGTTTACTCTGTACGGTTCATGACAAAGGCTTTTCTATGCAATTACATTGCTGGCTTGTTGCTCTTTTGCAATCTCCGTCGAGCACCCGTTCAGCGTGCTTCCCCCATGAAGAATATCTGCCAGAACACTTGCTGTATCTCGGAGAAATTTATCAACCTCTTCTACTGTACCAACTGTGACCCGAAGGCAACCTTCGCATCCCCACTCCTTTCCTCGGAATCTGACGACCACCCCTCGCGTTTCCGACAGGCGCTCATACAAGGCCAGAGCTACTTCATTGTTAGGTTTGCCACCACTGCTCCTTGGTCGATCCAAGATCTCTACGAGCAGAAAATTGGAGTCCGTCCCACCTAGAAACCTGCCAATGCCCGGAATTTCTGGTAAATCGCGTATTATTCTATCTCTCTGTCGTATGATCTTCTCTCTGTTAGACTGCATGACTGCAAGATTTCTCGGCTGTAATGCGGAACGCGCGAGCGCGCTGGTCGGGCTGGAGATGTTGTAGGGCGCCTTCATACTGTTGAGTAGGCGAGCAATTTCAGGTGACGTGAAAGCCGCTCCTAGTCTGATACCGGCAAGGCCAAAGGCTTTGCTCAGCGTCTGCATCACGACTAAATTAGGCCATTCGGTGACCCATTCGGCAAGGCTTGAGCCTTTGGGAGCAAAGTCAATGTAGGCTTCGTCCACGACGACAACGCCATTCCACGTTGGATGTTCAAGTAGTCGTTGAATATCCCCCTTTCTGATTAATTTCGCAGTGGGGTTGCCAGGCGAGCAGATGTAGACTATTTTGATCGATGGCATCGAGGAGAGAGCTTGATCAATGGCATCCGGGTCCAAAGAGAATCCATCCTTTGCCTTCAGAGGCACTTTGACAATCTCGACATCGTTGACTTGGGCGCTCACCGCGTACATCCCATATGTGGGAGGACATGTAAGGATCTGATCTCGGCCAGGAACGCAGAAGCAACGAAGAAGAGCATCGATAGCTTCGTCCGAGCCCACACCAACAATGAGATGATTGGGCGTCAGTGACTTGGTTGTATGTGTTTTGGTGTTGCGGAGGTTGCATAGCATTTGCTTCAGCTCAATCTGATGCCTATGGGATGAGCGGAAGCACACCAACGGTGAGAGCTAGCGGCAACCTACGGATCAGGATATCTGTGCAAGCCGAGAAGGTCCAGTTCGGTATCTCGGGAACCAGCATGGCCGTTTACTGCCTGGCTTTCGAACCTGCCATGGCGGTCAAGGTCTAAGCCAGGTCCGTAGGCATTTTCGTTGGCGTCGAGCAGAATGTTGGTGCCGTCGTCTTTGTAATCGCTATACCATCGGTAAGCAAGAAACACTGGTGGGAGTGGTCATAGTCACTCTCGAGCGCATCTATATGGTTGTAAGGCAAGGATGTTCGGTCTCGCGCAAGTTGACAAGTCAAATGGTGACTTCATTATCGCTTGACAAGTTGAGCCTATCTGTATCCGGCATCCAAGTGGCAGCTTGCTTCGGCGGCTGTTTTGGCAATCTGAGCACTACTTCTAGGAATTTGTGGATACCTTAAGGTTGGGGGAAGGGCTGCCGCAGACCATGGTGTCTAGAATTGACTCAGCGAGCTAAGCCGCGGATACGGCGCTCCGCGCCGACAGCACCACCAAGTCAGTCCACCTTGCCACAAGAAATGAGTCAGTCGTCAACTTGATCAGAAATCCTCGGTAGCGCCGTAGCATTTGGTAAAATCTTTTGAGCGTTCAGATGGTCCCAAACAGGGTCCATTGTGCTGATTTCTGGCCTGGCTTTATCGAAGCGGGCTGGCGTTGGACACGAGGGCGAGAGTTTGGCTACTGCACGACGGATATCGGGGGTATCGCATGCGCCATCGAAGAGCAGCGCATGCAAGGTGCCCGCCAGGGCCGTGGGGAGCTCGTTCGCAAGTCGCTTGGCCTGCTTTCTGCATCCAGTCATTGATAGATGACGGTCATGGCCGCGGTGTAAAGGCGCCAGAAGAATTGACCGTATAGGTATCATACGAGGTGTTTGAAGAGCGGTCAGTCGACCAGACGATGTCAGCATCTACCAAGAGGCTTGAGACTTGCGGCGAGATGTTTGGACAGAGCTGAGAGGAGCCGAGTCTTGGTTGAAGGCGGATGAGGAAGGCGGCCCTAGGCGCTAGTTATCATAGCTTCCGCTGCAAACCCTGTTTCCTGCATGGCACAACTGCAGTCCCAGACCCTCCAAGAGCCATCTGTCCAATCGTCTTCCTTCCACCTACGTCCACTTCCGACGACTCGCTCCCATCCAGCATTCTATCATCGAAGCTAGCTTCTCACCACGCTCGTGCTCGACATGGCCCACAGCTACATCCAGCCCGCCGGTCCTCTATTCCAGAACCCCGGTAATCATGCACCTCAGATCCCTCTTCAGCAGTCCCACCACGACTTGAACAAGCAATATTACGCGAACCATGCTCCCTACTCACACGCTCCTGCTCCTTCTTCAACCTTCATTCAGCCACATCCCTCGCCTGACCCTCACTTGCAATCAAGGCAGGCGCCAATCCAGCAACATGTACCCAATCACCCCCTCGCTCGAGCCTCCTCTGCTTTCATGCCACCTCCCCAACGGCCAAACAACCTGTGGCCACGAGAGCTGAGCGAGGAACAGCGCCAGATACAAGACCAGTATATCCAGAATGGTAAGTCTGCTAGCCTTGCGAGCATGCTTGAGCGGCTTCGGAGCAGATGTTGACATCTCTTAGCTTCAGCGACCCCGATCAACTCGTATTACGCTCAACAACCAGCAGCAACAGCAGCTGCTTCAATAGCGCCCATTACGTCCTTCACTCCATCAATACACTCGCAACCTACCCACTACCCGCGCCAGCATACGCAGAGCCCCGCTACCACCTCCCAGCGTACGCCTTCAATGACTGCCGCCAGCCTTCCAGTAGCAGCACCTACACCTGCAGCTCAGCCTCCCTCTGCAGTCACGGCTCCAGCTTCCGAACCTGCTACTCTTCAACCTGCGAAACCCATCCCCGCACAAGCTCCGAACCCGCAGCCTCCACAAAGCAACACCATTCAACCGCAACAACCAGCCACGCCAAACCCCACCGTACCGCAACCACAGCTCCCATCCCCTTTTGAAGCCCAACGCGTCAGCGCTCTCCTCGACATAAACCGATTCCTCCTCCTCGAGCTCAATTTCCTCCAGACCAAGCCCCCTTCACCCGCGGAACCCCCGAAAAGTGACCTTACGAAACCTCCCCCATCCAGCCCGAACCCGCCGTCTTCTCCGCACTACGTGGATTACATGCGGCGTCTGCAGTCCAATCTCGCCTATCTGGCTAGTGTAGCGGATAGGCCGCATAAACCATTGAATCCTATTCCCGCATGGCCAATGATCATGAACCCTCCAGCGCGCAAAGATGCCGAAGAACAAAATTGCGGGGAAGAAAGCGAGGCGGAGACGGAGGTGAGGGAGCGGTATGAGGGGCTCAAAGAGCTTTGGCCGGAATGGAAGGGCAAAGCAACTTCATAGATGAAAAAGGGCACTGCGAAGATGTCATGAGCTGAAGGGGCTGGCTGCATCCGAACAGCGGCTTTCGTCCTTGGTTGTATTACGGAGGCTGGTGCGCCCTTCACTCTACGGACTTGGGGAGGCATTGTGCCCAAAGAGGGCCTTGCAAGGCTATTTGTAGAAGAACAACGGAAAGGAGGCATGGGCTGAGCGAAGGGCAAAAGATTGTACGAGATACTACGTGGGCAATGTACTGGATGGGTAGGGACTTTTTAAGCATCGTTATTCTGTTACCCTCGGACCAAAATCTGACAGGGCATTTGGGAAATTTCAAAAAGCATGTTACGGGCAGTCAGCGATCAGAATAACCAAGGCCATCTGTAGTGAAATTGAACAGACGAGTGTTTCGGGTTTGTGATCGGGGGTTTTGTTGGTAGCGGGAGACTGCCACGAGGTAACTATTTCCTGCGTGTGTGTATCATGGATCGCAGGACTCTCTTAGCTATTATGTTTAAATTCTGGCTGCCTGCGTCTTGAGAGCAAGCTTCTTTGGGGTAGCAAGGGACGAAACAGCCTCGACAGCGAAAGAGGCGTGCACCATGGGAAGAAGAGGGCTTGTGGAAACGACATTATCGACTCGTAAATGGCTCGGCCTCAACAAGGTACATGAATTGGAAGAAAGCTGCGTCAAGCAGTCGCTACTCTAGCAGACAATACTTTGGCACAGGAAGTAGTAGCTTTAAGGGCGGTTCCTCTTTCAACTTAATTTTTTCGAAGTCGCTGGTGATGATAGGAGAGCCACCTACTTTCTCTTCTCTTCAACGTTGACCGCTTGCAGGCTTTTGGATTCGCTTCGAGGGAGGTCCATTTGGTTCGGGATAGAAGCGGTGGGAACGCGATCAATGTCTTCGCCTAGTGATTTTTCTGTGTGTTAATGCGGATGAATTGCTATACCATGTGGTGCACTCCGCGTGGTTCTTACAGTAAAGCTGACATCATTCGGACTCTTCCAGTGGAGCCGACCGTTCAGCAAGTGATCCTTTCAAAAGCTTGCCTATTTAGCCATTGGGTCTATGTTGGCTGAGCGTCATCTCGTCGAAAGGTTTTCTTACCAATATACCGAGGGAGAGTGCACTATTTCTTGCCATCGCGTGGGATGCAGTACTCGTTTGAATCTGTTCGAAGGCTCGTCGTGATATGACTTTGCAGTTTTTCGCGGTGTATTTGGTCCTTGAGAGCTTCTGTTGGGACTTCCCAGAGATGGATATATGCTGCTATTATGTCTGGAAAAGCATGGCGAAGATACGGGATTTCATCGATTATGAGTATAGTCATATAACATATTCAGAACACGAAAGATTTAATCGGGCTTTAGGCTCGCTATTGTTATTGCTGTCGAGACGCCTCCGTATTCTTGGGGTAATTATCATCAAGCCACTCCATCGCCGTCACAATGACTGGCTTGAGCTGGAAATTCTTCTTGCCATCAACGAAGGACTTGGAGGTTGATCTTGCTTTCCTGGCGAGAGAAAGTATATTTTGAGACCCCAGAGACATTTGGGATATCCATAATTGCCGAGAATGTGCTCAGGGTAGCACTTCATCTGGCGGGGTCAGGACCTGACGATGCAGGCTGCTGCCTCGGCGATCAGACGGTCTGTAGCGCTCAGATTTATGATGATGTTTGTCGCGGTCTGCCGCATTTCTTGGGTGCTGTCGAACAGCGTCTGGACTGCGACTTCGGTGTCGGCGATGATGATGGTCTCTGGTGCGACCGTTCTCGCTCCGCTCCTTACTCCGATGGTCATGGTGATGGCGGTGTCGGTGACTTGGATTTTCATCTTTACTCCTGTCGGTGACATTCAAATCGAAACCCTCAAGCTCATCCACGTGCTTGATTCTTCGGCGCTTCTTCCTCTCCTGACGTCTCTCCGCCTTGACCATGTCCCGAAACTCTCTATCCCTTTCCTCCTTCCACCTCCGCCGTTCTCTCTCCACTTGCCGCAGCTCCGAGACGCCCTTCTGAATAACAGCCATCGGATCATCGGACACCAATCTCATCTTTTCACGCTCTTTCCTTCGTGGGTCCTCGTTACCCCACACATCTCTCGAGACATTCTCCTCCGCGTTTCCACCATCATCAGCAGCACTGACAGAAGAGTACCAAGGCTTTTGACCAACCGACTGCTTGAAGCCCGCAGCATTCGAGAACCGCATCGTATACTGATCCTCAAATTCCTTTTTCTTCTTAGCAGCCTCAGCCTCAGCCTCTGCATTCTTCGGCGCATGATGCTTGGAGCCCTCAGCCGGAAATACATTGATATGACCCTGATGATCCGTCAGAGGCGCATCACTGTTTTTCCCTAACTTAGCGAGCGCCTGAGTGCTTCGTGAAGCAGTTTCCTGGTGCTCTCGCGCGATTCGAAGGTCCCTGTCGGTATCGTCCTCGCCCGCTATTCGCCGTCTTTTCCTATCCCGTCTTGGTTCATCGCGGGTACGAGTATCCTCAATCGCTTGCGTTTCAGCTGGTATATCTTCTGGACGTAATCCTCGCAGTATCTGGATACGACGCTCGGCATCGACCTCCTGCATTCGCTGCTCTTCTGCGGCTTCGCGCGCCGCGGCGGCGGCCTCGTCTTGCTTGACCTTGGCGATGTTGTCGGCATTGTAGACGTTCCATGACTTCTTCCCAAGGAGGTGACTAGGGATTGAGTTAGTGAAAAGATGCTAATGATTGCTCTCAAGACTTACAGAGGCATTGTTGCGATTCCTCAATCGCAGTGCGTTTCGAGGAAAGGTCGGAGGGTGGGGCTTCTTGGAACAGATCAACCCTAATTGTAGCCTAAGTACCTTACTGCTCCCGTTTCCGTACTCTTGAAGTATGGGTGACATTTATTAAGACATATGATTACGAACACTAGATTTCAGGCAACTGCGAAATATATGTCGGCACAGCAGACTCCGCTGACATGCTTCCACGATAGCACCTCCACCTCTGAAGCTTGAAGTAACGATGTTTGGTTCTCGTAACCCTCGACCCCCCGTTGGGCGCCAACCTCCTTCTCAGCAACACGGCCAGGGCGGCGCTCCTTACTCGAGGTTACCTCCGGACGGCGCAGGTGGCTATGGTGCTCCTTCACCTAACGGCCGAAAATCCGCCGGCAACGACAGACCTTACCATGAAAGCGCGCCTCCGGAGAAATATGAATACTCTCGAGGTGGAGGACGGCCAGCTGCTGGCGGACATGCATTGCAGCTCAGACCTGCCAAATCGCCAGACAACCAGTTCACATTTGGAAATTTGTATGTCTGGGATGTTAGTCTTCATTGAGCGAGCTGATCGTTGTCCAGAGTCGCAGTCTCGCCCTCCGATTTCCCACCTTCACGAAATGGCCAAGATATATATCTTATGCTGAATGAATTCTTTGTACTTTCCGCCCGGCCTTTCGATGGCTTTCCTCAGGGACAAATCAGCCTTTCGGATCCACAACGGACGTGGGCGTCGATAAGTTTGATGGACACCGTTAGCGTCGAGCCATATGATCCCACCCAGGATGGTGGATTTAGATCTCTAGGTTCTCTCGATGTAGAACTCAGCTTTGCAGGCAGAAAGACCACTGAGGCGCCGTATGACCAGGATGAACTTGCGAAACATTTCAAACGGGTTGGTTCATTGCGTACTGTTGGTTCCTACATCGATTAACGGTCCACAGACGTTTGATAGACAAATGTTCGCCCCAGAACAACGACTTCTCATGGATTATAAGAGCGTGCCTTTACTTATCGTCATCAAGACTGTCCAGCTCGTAGATCTGTCAATAGATGGATCTACAGCCGCCTCAGAACCAACCGTTACGGATCCTCGAGCACGGGGTATAGTAAGTCCGCAGACCCAGATGAACTTTTTTAAAGACTCAAAGTCCGGCGTAAATCTTAAAGCATCTAGTCGGAGACCCGCCGCCAATGCCATTCTCGCGCCCAACTTCAAATTCGAAGACATGGGCATTGGAGGTCTTGACAAGGAATTCAGTTCAATTTTTCGAAGAGCCTTCGCTTCTCGTATCTTTCCTCCAGGGTTGATTGAGAAGCTCGGCATCCAGCATGTCAAGGGTATTCTATTGTACGGTCCGCCTGGAACGGGAAAGACTTTGATCGCTCGAAGGATAGGCAAGATGTTGAACGCTCGCGAACCCAAGGTCATTAACGGACCGGAAGTACTCAACAAGTATGTCGGTCAGTCCGAAGAGAACATTCGAAAGCTGTTTGCAGACGCAGAGAAAGAGTACAAGGAGAAGGGTGAAGAGAGCGGCCTGCACATCATCATTTTCGACGAATTGGACGCTGTCTGCAAACAGCGAGGTAGCGGCGCTGGAGGTGGGACTGGTGTCGGCGACAGTGTCGTAAATCAACTGCTGTCAAAGCTGGACGGTGTGGATCAGTTGAACAACATCCTAGTCATTGGCATGACGAATCGAATGGACATGATCGATGACGCTCTCCTACGGCCAGGTCGACTAGAACAGCACGTTGAGATCTCGTTGCCCGACGAAAAGGGACGAGTACAGATCTTCAATATCCACACCGCAAAGATGCGCTCGAACAAAAACCTTGACCGCGACGTCTCCCTGGAAGACCTCGCCCGGCGGACCAAGAACTTCAGCGGTGCCGAAATCAGCGGGCTTGTCCGTGCAGCAACATCCTATGCCCTGAGCCGGCACGTCAAAGTCGGCACCGTAGCCGGCGTAGCCGATGATGTTGACAAGATCACCGTCAACAGAGACGACTTCGAGCACGCCTTCGACGATGTCCAGCCCGCGTTTGGTGTCTCCGGCGAGCAAATGCAAAGCCTGCTACGCGGCGGTATCATCCACTTCTCGCCCTTCATCGATAACATCCTCAATGAAGGCCAGCTCATCGTCCAGCAAGTCACAGAACCAGACTCCACCCCCCTCTTCAGCGCTATCCTCCACGGTCCCCCAGGATCGGGGAAAACAGCACTTGCCGCCAAAATCGCACTGGACAGCGATTATCCCCTTATCAAACTCATCAGCCCAGACAATATGATCGGGTTCAACGAATCCATGAAAATCGAGCACATGCGCCGCATCTTCGACGACGCCTACAAATCGCCCCTCTCCGTTGTCCTAATCGACAACATCGAGCGCATCGTCGAATGGGTCCCCATCGGGCCCCGCTTCAGCAACGCCGTCCTCCAAGCCCTGATGGTGCTCCTCGGCAAGGAACCGCCCAAAGGCCGCCGCCTGCTCGTCCTCGCCACCACAGGCGAGCGCTCGGTGTTGCAGCAGCTCGACCTCTTCACGGTGTTCGACGCGGATATCGCAGTGCCGAACGTGAGTGGGTATGGCGAGCTGAAGCACATCGTGGAGCAGTCGGGCGTGTTTAAGGAGCCGGAGCGGGCTATTGCGGAGTTGAGGGAGATGACGGGCAGTGAGAGCGTGGGTGTTGGGATCAAGAAAATATTGCTGGGTATTGAGACGGCGAAGCAGGATCCGGATCGGGAGGGGAGGTTTGCGAGTGTTGTTGGGAGGGCGGTGGCGCAGTTGGGGTATGCACAAGCTTGATGAAGTGAAGACGGCGTCGTGGGGGCATTGGGAGGGCATTGTTGGCGTACTAGAAACATTCGTAAGGCGTTCTAAAGATTCTTGAAACGGTCTTGGGCTCGAAACGCAGTCAAGATATATAAACGGATAAACGCCATCCCTAGGACACGGCAGTTCCGACAGCTCATCGATCGCTGGGTTAGATCTCTACACCAGCCTATGCTGTTCGCTATGCCTTATTTCATGTTCTACGTGATGTCTTACACACAAGCCACTCGAGGCTTTCGTCCTCCTTCTCCAGCGACGAAGCCACGTAGTCATTACACATTTCCTGCAAACTAATCGCCATATCCAAAGCCATTTGATCTGTCGTGGTCTTCAACGACTTACCTTTCTAGCCATGGTTCATCAGTGGTTGATCAATACCTTGCCAATCTGTTGACTGGCTTTTCCAGCAAGTATCAAAAATTGACTTGAGCAAGATTTCGCGCCAGCGCATCGGACACCTCTGAATGGCCACGGCCCCCAAATAACAGTGTTGCCATACCGAAAGCCGTACACATCCGCTCATCGTCCCACGCTCTTCCACCCCTTCCGTCAGGAGTGGCTCACCGTCAGCCTATTGCTGCTTCCGCACCCACTCATCCACCAGCCCCCTATAGTCCTCCTGCCCATAGCTGCCCCCAAACAGCTCCCCCACCCAGCCCCACCCTTTCCGCCAACTCCTCAGTCCCAGATCACTGAGCAGCAGATCAAAGTACGGGATCCCATCGAAGACGAAATCCGGGAACCGCGCCCCGTAGCCCATCGGGTAGCGCCAGCGGCCGAAGCGGTTGAAGAGCGCGGTGTCGTACTGGATGCCGTCCGCTTGGTTGAGAGGTTGAGGCGAGTTGCTGATGGGTGCTGGAGTGCTGCTGAGTTTACCGTTCAGGTAGGCGTAGGCCCATAGGCTGCTGATCTCGGTGCGGAGGGCACCTTGCAGGTTTAGCACCATGCCGAGGAACACGATGGTGCGGTCCTGAAGGGCGGGAGGAGCGATCCCGCGCCATAGACGCCAGGGTGGGATATCGAGGCGGTCTGCTTGTAGATTGGTGCTTGCCAATGCGGATGGAAGTGGTTCTTCAGGGATTTCTGGCAGCGTTGGCTTGGCTTTCGGACCTGTGGCCAGGTACGGGAACCGGCTTAGGATTTCTATGTCTGCACGTTGGTCGAGGCGATCCCACATCTCTTTCTCTGACTTCGTGTACATAATGCTCGGTATTCCGAGAGCGGAATGGAGACTTTCTGGGAGATATTGAATGTTGGGAACGGATTGCCAGCCCATGCAACACACTAACGCGTCGACCTCCATGGCTGAGCCATCTTTGAGTTTAATAATTGAGTTCTCTTCAAGGCAGTCCATGTCCTTTCTGAAGACCTTGACCTGACCATTCTTGATGAAATCATGTATATTTGTAGGGTAGTTAATTATGCTCAAGTTGTTCGCGTACCAAAATGCAGACTTGTCCGGTATCAGTTTCTTGAGCTCCTCATCAGCCTCCAGACCTGTCTGCGCGATGACATCGGAAGACAGCTTGCTCCAGAACTTGTCAACCAGCCATCTCCCCGTGCTTGTCCCATGCATCAGTGACCGGATGTAGCCAAAACCATCCGCTTGACCCCATACGCATGGTGAGAATAGCGTGAGAAATCGTACTGTCGTCAGCTTCTCCAGCCAGCATCTGAAGGGGCCAAGGTAGATATGTCCCGGTGCCATATATGTGGGTCCGTGGCCTGAAGCACGTATGATCCATGAGACTCGCTTGCCATTACTGGCAAGCATATACACGGCGTCGTAAGCGGCCTTGGAACCACCGTAGACGGCGACATGTTGAACAGAAGGTTCAGCAAGTAGACGTGGAGCCTCTTGCCGGAAATGGGCGAAGTTTATGACTGGTGCTTCGAAATTTTCCTGACCTCTAATGTTGATTGGCGCAGGGTCTGAGGTCAGACCAGTCGCGACAACGAGCTTCGAGCAGGTCACTATTTTAGATTGATTTGATGCTGGCAGATTTCCATGAATGACTGTCAATCTCCATCCTGTTTCAATCTTCTCCGCCGACTGTATTTTACTCATCGACCAGATGCGTCGGGTCAGATCATACTTCTCTGCGTACTGCTTGAAGTATTCGAAGACGACTTTGCCGGGGATATGCTCTTCCCTTTTGACCCCGAAACTTTCAGTCATTGGGAAGTCTGTGTATTCATAGGTCCCAAGGAGGTTGTTCGAGCGAAAGCCAGGATAGAGATTCTCCTTCGCCCAGACTCCACCTACAGTTTCATTTGAATCTATGATAAGGAGACTAGCAGATGGCTCAACCTGGAGATAGGTCTTCGCTGCGGCTAGGCCTTGAAGACCTGCGCCAATGATGACTACATCGTACTGAGAATTCATGGCAACGAAAGAGTGTTGAGCAGGTTACTGAACGAAGCAGCTAGACAGCTGACTTTGAAGTATGGTTGCTCGTCAAAGGAAAATAAGGAAACTGCGAGGTAGAAAAAGGACTAACAGAGAAAAGTTTAGTGTCACCTAATTATCCTGCAAGGCTGTGCAAGCTTAATGTTAGAGCGCTGTTGCTATTGTGGTCTAGACCATCCAGGTGAACTAAGTCGAACCGCTATATGCGCCTCAATCATATACCTCGAGACCCAGAAGCTGAGAGACTTAGTGTCGGAGTCAGCGAGATTCAGAAGACCTTTAGCTCGAAGCGTCGTCCACCAGGTGAACCAAAGGCAATTGCCAGGTCTTCCATCGCTCCTCGGGTGGCATCAAGGTGGGGAGTGTGGATACCTGACCATCTTTGCTTGTGACGGTTAAGCACTGCACTGTACAACGAGCGATCTGTACGAAAGTCCCACTAAAGTAGAAGTAATATGCGCTTTCCAGGGAACCTTGCAGAAGTGATGCCGCTTGTGGCTCGCTAATTGGCCAATCATACTCGTTTTCACCTAGTAATGCACTGAGTAATGCACGCGCTAGCTATTAGGACTCAGTAATGGGAGCCAAGCCTCAATTCCAAACCACCTTCTGCCACTTGTCGCAATAGAAGAGAGCTAAGGAGTCTGTATGATGACAGATTGGCATTCATATCTTTCGCTGACCTTATGGTAGTCATCTCTTGAGTCCGACAACCATACGTAGAGAAGCAGAAAGATAGGCCTGGCAGTGCATTCTAGAGCTAAATCATGGCCTCTACAGTTCGTCCACCACCCGAAGACTCTTCCAAGACAGGGTCCGTCTTCAAAATGGCCTCGAAAGACGGCCAGTTCCACCGGCAAACCTCCTCTTTCCGTTCGTTTATCACTCCATCCTCCGTGCAGGACTCCCCGTTTCCCGCAGCCAAGGATCGCTACGTCCTTTATGTCAATCGAGGCTGCCCATGGGCTCATCGCGCAAATATCATGCGGTCGCTAAAGCATCTGGAAGACTTGCTCCAGCTCGTTGTCATGGATTGTGATCTCACGCCCGACGGCTGGGGTTTCACGGGTCGCGATGGCTCTGAGGAGAAGGATCCGCTCTATGGGTATACGAAGGCGAAAGAGTTGTATTTGCATGCTGACCCAGATTACAATGCACGATACACGGTTCCTTTCATATGGGATAAGCAGAACGAGACAATTGTGAACAATGAGTCGAGTGAGATTATCAGGATTCTGGAGACCGCTTTCGATGAGTTCCTACCTGCTGAGGAAAGGGAACCTAGCAAGGGCGACAGCGGCTTGTACCCAACCCATTTAAGGGCGGAGATTGACGAATTCAATAGCTGGGTTTACGACAAGATCAACAATGGCGTCTACAAAACTGGATTTGCTGCGACGCAGGAGGCTTACGAGACTCATGTCATTCCGCTGTTCGAGGGTCTTGACCGAGTCGAGAAGCACCTCGAAGATCCAAAGCACAGACCATACCTCTTTGGAGAGTTTATAACTGAAGCGGATGTAAGGTTGTTCACCACGATGATCAGATTCGATGCGGCCTACTTCACAATATTCAGATGCAATTTGAGGATGATAAGGGACGAGAATTATTACCCACGTCTGCATGCCTGGTTGAGGAATCTGTACTGGCGCAATGAAAGTTTCAAGAAGACGACGTTCTTTGAGGAGATCAAAAGGGGCTATGTGAGGGCTACGAAACAAAACATCATTCCCATGGGGCCATTGCCTCCCATCCTGCCTCTGGAAGCAAGGTAATTCCGGCGCATGTCCAATGTTTAGTCGCTGAAGAAACCTTTATTCCTAAGGCTTGCTATTTCACATGCGCTGGCAGGGTGCTAGATCAAGGGCTTGCAATTGCTTGGAACTCTCTCAGCACGTTTTCACGTTTTTGGATGGCCTACCTAATGGATAGGGACCTATAGCTAAAGAGGCAAGTCGTGAAAGTACGTCACCTGTTTATCAAAATATCTCCGCATGACACATTTCCAATAGAAAGAGAAGAGTAGGGCTTTAGGGACTGTCAGGAGATATCTAGCAAGCGCATAGGATGAAGTGCTGAGCTGATCCACGCGGCTTCCTAGCCAGATGGAATATCTCGCTTTTGGTGGGCTAGCTGGAGTATCTCTTACCCCACTCAGTGTACGTTAATCACGATTTGCTACGAATTCCTGGTCCTGAGAATTCTTGCGTGCGCGTGAAGATTTCCTCGCTCTATGAAGCGTCGATCTGTGCCCATGATGCTTAGAAAGCCGGGGTGCTGGCAGGCGTTTTCGAGGTGCATGCAAGTATCCGTCTGTATTCAGCGAATCGCTTGTACTTTCAGTCGGTGGATAGCTTCTGGAGGATTAAAATCCAAGAGGCCGCTTCTCAACGTGCATGCTTCTCCTTCCTACGCTTGGAATGTGCAACAGGGCCTAATAGCCAGCTCCGAGGTCGTACGGCATATGGTCCAAGATAGTCATAACATGGCTGCGAGGACAACCCCCGTTCCCCCGGAGCATCCGATCCTGTTACCAGCGTGAAAGCGCAAGCCGATCTCAATGGGTAGTCAGATCTCTAAAGATACCATTATATCTGCATCAGCGCTTGCCGTTGCTATGGTGGCATTGGTCATCGCCCCGGCCCAGCTTCTTGGGCAATACTTCGCAACAGCTGATGGCTATCGACGATGTCAAGTTTCAATGATGGGTGCCTGGGCAAGACATACACGCTTGTAGTGGAGATGGTCCCAATTTCGTTTCGAAACGTTGTTCACCGGTTCCGGAGATCATCCTTCTTCCGCTAAAGGCAGCAAACGCTGATAAGCATCTGCCGATGCCTACGCAGAAGGGGAACCTTAAATGGATTGCCAGCCCCGAAACCCCGACGGCTAGATGCCGGACCGAGGAGGGCCTCGTTCTCGATCTAGACGAGATTGATCCTCTCTACCTTGGATGGAGACAAGAGAAGTCCGATAATTTCAGCTTCCAGAAGGGTAGTTCGGAAGTGGCTTGTTGGCTCCCATTTCTGCAAAGCCTGAGTTACTGCGAGTTGTAGACGTTCGATCTTGGTTGTTATTCGAACCTCATTGACGGCCATAATCTACGTCGACCAGCCTGTCGATTTGTGCAAAGCTCATGGGACTTGATGTCTCCAGAGCTCCTTCATCCCCTTGCCATCACATCGGTTGGAGACGTTGCGGTGATGGGTGAGCGTCTGGGGACGAAGTGGCTAACACTTCAATCCGAGGATGGAATGATGGGGGCAGAAGGCCACCGACCAGTAATATATTCAATATTGGTCCGATCGATAGGGCCTATTCTGCACTTTTCTTGTGGACGGGGTCTACCAAGGTCATCCAAGACAACGCAAAATCCACTTAAAAGTAATGAGGTTTTCATATCGTCCTGGGCAGCGGACATGATGAGATTCGGTCTATCACCTGTCGAGGATTTACTTCTTGCTGACCTGGACCCTTTAGCAATGGGAATTGTCACCGAGGTTTCAGCTACTCTTGATATCTTCGACCCCAGTGGACGCTCAAGCAAGAAGGTCCGCGACAACCGTCAATTTCAGTCAACGGCAACCTTTGGATTCTCGGATCTGATATCCATGTCAGCACCCATGCTTCGCTGCCGACGAACCACCATGAACCGCCTACCCGTACCTACTGAGCACTCCACTGGACTCACGTATGCCAGAGAAGGATTCGTGGTGTTCCGTGGGTGACTTGAAGAATATATCGATCAATATCCGGGAGAGGTATCTGAACAGATCTACTGGGTTGTGGGTTGTGGATCAGTACGATAAGCTCAAAAGAGATTTTCGTTATTGGGAAAACGATCTCAATGTTATCAATCGTATCAATGGTCACAGTCTGAAATTTCTGGAACACGTGCACAGACTATGGGAGTGTACCTCGATCTACTTTCAAGCCCTCGCCGAACGCGAGAAGGATCCAATAAGCTTCTTTCTTTGATCTCGTATCTTGTCATCTCAGACACATTGTCGATTTTTGGCACGAAACGAGTGATCGGATGCGATATGGCGACGTGCGGAGTCACGACGGTGTCAAAAGCTTCGCGACTGGCTTGCTGAAGGAGCACATATGTACTGGGACTATCTACCCAGAATCGCGGCTCAGTAGAGTCCAGGGAATTTGAGGTGGATGAATCTGCCGTCTCCGAGGCTTGGATCATGCTCATGTTCCGGGCTTTCTGTTGGTCACGGTGTCATTGACTGTGTGCTTCCGAAGCCCAATATCCAGATTCGACAAGGCTGCCTTCTCGTTATTGGAACAGTAAAATGCCGGTTTATCTTGGCTGAGGCAAGGCGTGATTCCAGTATCTGCCGCATAGTGGAAGCTCTCATGTATGTTTGGACATTGTTTTGAGATAGTCCCATGTCTTGGGTAAAAAGATTTTTCGAAATTCCTGACGATCGTTAACAATCGAGGCAGACCCACACGTTTCGACGCTCAAAGCCAGTCGTGCACCTCAGCCTTCAGTGATATCAGTTTCTTCGAAGCCGAATCCGAGTCTTACATTCTTGATAAGCCTGTCAGATGATCGCAAGCACTGGCACTATGCAGAAGTCACCAAGCACCATAACAAACGGATAGCCTTCTTTCATCTGGTCATGCTTTAGGTCTTATATAAAGCACGGCACATCAGCTGAGGAAATTCGATCGTATGATATGGTTGTAGACTGTAGGCTTGCTTCATCACACACTCTATGACTTGGTTTAGATGCCTCAATATGGTTACCTTTCAATATGTCTTACGTTCCAATCGTTCGTAATGTTCAAGATCCGCTTTCTTCGTTCCAATTGGCTTGGAAAACTGACGCTACTCTCAAAAAAGATAAGCGCACAACAGGCATTCCTCAACCCCTCGACATTGCCAGCCCAAAAACCTCAACTCAGCTCCCCCACCTTATCCCCACCTCCCTCATCACCTTACCACCTCACCACCCTTCCCCCATCCAAAATAAAACACAAAATCACCACACCACACCACTAACAACCAACCAACACGAAAATGCCGCTCGACCACCACACCCCCTCCAACGAAAACCCCGTCACCTTCGTGACCTCCAGCCTGGCCAACGGCGTCAGCGGCGTCGCTAAGACCGCCGGCGGCATCATCGGCGCCGGCGGGCGCGGCGTGGGCCAGACCATCACGGGCGTGACCGGGAGCGCGGGCAAGCCGATTGGGGATGCGGTCGAGGCGCTGGGGAATGGGGTTGAGGGCGGGGCGAAGAGCGTGGGGGATGGGGTTGAGAATGCGGGGAGGGGGAAGAAGGATTTTTGGCGGTAGGTGGGGTGTGAGAGGGGGGGAGGGAGGGGTTGTGGGGATGTGTTGACACAACGAGGATCCGGGTCGGGAAAAGATAGCGGGAAGGTGGCATGATTGAGTTCGTGGAGAGAAAGGATATGGATGGCAGCTTTGAGATTTGGTGGATTTGTATTAGCATTAGTATTAGGTAGGTTCTATTGATCGCCCGAGCTCCAAGCTCGGTATGGTTCCATCAAAGTCCTTCTGTCAGCCCCTTATCTACCACACACCCCTTTTAAAACCGTACATAATATAAGCATTCGGGTATCGTGACCTGCCGTCGCAAGAGAGTAGAAGAATGTTGTACACAAGAAGAGTTGGAAATGTCACTTCTTACGTCGATGTACTTTCCACTCCGCCTTCGCAACCCTCATCAGAAGTTCCTCGTCGCGGATGGGGATCCAACTCGTGAGCACTTTCATCGCATTCTCGAAATCGGAGTCGAGGAGAATCTCCCTCGTACCGTCGATGAGGGCTGCGGATGTGGCGTGAAGGACATCAAGGCCTCTATGAAACGAGGTGTCAGACCCTTTGGTAGTGGCTGAGACTGGAGCACCAATTTCGGGGTCTCCAAGGAGCATGAAGACATCCCAGACCCGGAGTTGCGCTGGGAAGGGGATCGAGTAGTTGAAGAGCGTGAGATACCAGCGGGTGCCGTAGGCTGTGGGGCTAATACCGAGCTCGGTCTAGAGATCAGTAAGCATGGATCATGAAGAGTGAATGTAAGCAAACACACCAGACGAGCTGCTACTTCCCCACCGGCAAGCCACGAACTCTCGAACTCATCCAACGCTTTCATTAGCCCCTCAAACCCGGCCTGGTAAAGCCGCTCAAGACCTCTGAGCTGCCATAGTCGTACGAGCATCACAAAAGCCATCTCTTCATCAAAGTAGCACAACAATGTTGCTGCTAGTGCCGCCATGCCCTGCACGTAACCTGTATCTGGAAAGTATATGGACATGCAATGTAGAACCCTGAAGAGCAATCTCTGACCTCCTCGGTATCGTTTCCGAAACATGATATGGCAATTGATGGTTCGGGGAACGTCGATATCGATTTGAAGGTCGTCCGGCGAACCCTGTTTCAGAAGTTGCTTGAAGATCGAGATCAATTGTTCATCACTCTCACCTCCTCCTCTTTTCTTCGCACTCGCAGTCAAGAAAGCGTGCCAAGCTGTTGCCCGCCATCGGTCAGGGATACCCTTCCAGGTTCTTTCAATCAGCTTTGAGCTCGTAGTGTCGAACTCGAAGACCATGCCACCACCATTCCTGCTGTTCTCTGCAACCTTTGCCATCTTCCTCCATTTTCCTTCTCGTTCCCACTCCCGTCTTCTCAAGGCTTCCCCAGCTTTGCAGTCATCGTCGCTTTCTGCAATATCGGCAAGACCTGGTGGTAGCGTAAGCATATCGCCAGCTTCATCGACACAACGCCGGTCCTTGTTGTGCGGCAAACGGTTTGCCGCTGATCGAATCTTTGATTGTGTAGCATGTATGCTGCCACGATAGGAACTCTGGGATGATGCTGGACGGTCAAGCCGTGAATTTGGCCTCGACGTTGTTTGCGCCGAGGCCGAGCGAGCAGGACTTTTCGACGATAGAGTACGCCCAACCTTGCTTCGCTCCCCTCGGGGGACTTCGGATGCGACTTGCAGAGCAGTCGACGTGCGTTGAAGACGGGTTGGTTCGGGCGACATCGCGCTTGGTGAATTCACAGTTGAGCCCCTGGAGGGGACCCGTCGCTGTAGAATAAATCCATACCGATCAACATCGCCACCATTTACGTCTTCCCAATCTTCGATGCCACCGGCTAGCTCGTTGTCCTCACGAAGCATTGCGCTCTGGGAGGGATCTAAAGCACTAGGTCTGCGTGGATGGTCTGCCTCTGTCGGAGACGCAATAATGGTTGGTAGACGTGGACTTGAAGGAGTGCGATATTGATCTATATCGCCATTACGACCTCTCCTGGACAGGCTTCCCTCTTCTTTTCGCGACTGTCCGTTTGCCTCGCTATCGTACATGGAGCGAACTTCGCGTGAGAGTATCTCATCGTCTGTAGATAGCAGTCTTGAGGGTACGGCCAACAAGGGTGACATCCTGGAAGTGCTTGGTTTTCTACGAGACCCAACAATGTGAGGTAGCCCGGAATCGTCGCCGTTGAGATAGTTTGCTTTCTTGCCCCCAATAAGTATGGAGCCCCTCTGCGTGAACTCCACCTGACCCGGCAATGTCAAGTCCTCCATACTTGAAGTAGGGATCTCTGTGGTAAGAGCTAGAAAAGGCAGCCGCGGAACTGGCGGAAGCCCCTTGTCCACATCCTTCTGCTGCTGGTTCGTAAAATTCCACCGCCTTGCCTTTCTCGGATTACTTCGGGTATGAACATTCTCGAAGGTTAAGCTCTGAACAGTTGGCGATTCTCTGAGACTGGACGAGGAGTCGAGATCCGTCTCAAGGGTTGTGTGGCTGCCTCTAGTGGTGGAGCTTGAGGGCGCCAATCCCGAGTCTCTTCGAGCATCATTCTGTATCTTCATCTTGGCATCACTGGGCGACAGCTGGCGCTTAGAGATAGACGTGATATTTCTCAGCCCATTGAATGCATGGGCGGATAGTGAAAGTGGTGATGGAGATTCTGACTCAATGGTTTGCGATTCGTCTTCGTTCAGCGGCCTCGTTAGGTAGCTTTTGGTGGCCATCTTGCGCTCTCTTCAGTCGCCCCCGCAAGCTGTTTTCGGGCTCCATCCAGGACATTTTCGCCACAGCACTCCTGCGTCCATCCCTGCTTCGACAAAGAGGATTAACAAAGGCGTAAGTCGCGGAATCCCGCCTAATGCGCGTAATGGACAGCAAATTTCCCGCTACTCGCCGTTTTCGGCCTAGCGTCTCCTGCGACGTCTGTCCAACCTGACTTCGAATTTCTACCAACTCCAGTCAAATTGCAATTGCATGACGGAAGCAGACTAAGCAACAATGTGACTGGCTGGGGTATCTGCGACACGTCTGCCTGCACAAAAGCGACGGGAAGCAATTGACTTTTTCGGGCTCCGGGTATTTGCCTCGCTTTCTAACGCTCCGTAGGCCACAAACTACCAGCAGAGCCGGCAGCACAGAGCGTACCGTCATTGGCTTGGATCGTTTGCCTTACAGTCTGTGAATTGCACGCCCAAATGCACGTCCTTACTCAGCCGGAGCGTCGCTCGTTCTGTCGTCATATACTTCTGCTGAGACATACATAGGGCGGATGCCGCAGAAGCATATGTCCTGACGGATTTGGGATTAGAATGACAGCGCATTGTCCCGATCCTTTCCAAGTACCACTGCATTGCATTGTTCGGCTTCAAGAACCTCATTCTAAGAGGCTGCGCCTGCATAGCGTGTTTTGTTGTAACCCACCAATGCGCCATATCGCAGAGGATCGCCTATCCTCTGCTGAATAGACCAACGAAAGGCTGGATCACTGCAATCAGCAGTCACAATGTGGTTTTTCTGACACCACAACACTCTAATCGCACCAATGGCCGCGTCTATTGCAAGCCGGCTTTTCCTCTTTCTTCAAGCAGCAAGGGATCGAGCGGAAATGCTGATCCTCTTGGAGGGTCTCCTCGAGCTATTAGAGGTCAGACCAGGGATCGAGGGTCGACAGTCAAAGGCTAGTTGGTGCACGAGGGAGCATTTCTGCGATGTCAAAGCGGGGTCAATGGGCTTGTGGTCATGAGAGATATCATGGATGGGCCCATATCGGTAGATGGTAAGGGTCCTTGAGCCAGGTATAAAGAGGAGGTCAAATGCTGGTTATCCTAGATTCTCTCCTTCTTCTCTTCCTTATCATTGAGCAACCCCTGCCAACGTGAAGCAAACTTCTTCTCGCTTGCTCTCCTCCAAACGCAGCTTGTATCAAACTTAGTATTTGTCCGCATCTCTCAACAGCCTCTTGTCATCTACTCCAAGACATCTTCCCAACCCTTTGGCTCTTTCATTCGTATCCATCAAGATGCCATCAACTCAAGCAATCCAGCCTCGGTCCCCACCCACTTATCCCATTGGTGTCCCGGGAAAATCTTCCCAATACACACCTCTTGCTCGAGCAACGCCTTATAGCCGGCCTGCCATCTCACCTCCTCAGCCTGGTTCCAGCGCCAATACATCAGCCGTCCCCTCTTTGACATCTGGCAGTTATTCCGGCAGCGCTACTGCAGACGAAAACTCGAATGCAGGCGCATCTGGCGTTGACCTTATCGAGTTGCTGAACGACCGCCTCAGCAATGCTGTCGATCCGCTACCCTTGGACCGCAGTCTAGCCAAGCAAGCGCAAACGTGGGTTCCTAATCTTACCTACAGCTATTCCATCTGTATCTTTAATAGGCTGACGATTCTAGATCTGGCGAACTGAATGCAAAGCACCGCGAGCTACTCGAATTGCAAGCGCTGGCTCAGCGCCGTCTCAAGGGTACCCGCGCCAACATCGCGGATGGCATGCAGGCCGCAAAGGAAGTCAGAAGAGATCTCGAGTGGACGCAAAAGCGCGTATCGTAAGTCTTGCTCACTGTTCGCCCCGCTATCAATTTGCTCATTCTGCTACAGTGCACTCAAGACCAAGGCCGAAAAGAAGTATCCGACCGCATACAAAACCGCGAATCAAAGATACCCGACCTCTATCAATTGCTAGATATCGCTCACCTTGTTCTGGCGTTCCGATAGTCCATCATTTGCAGGACGTTGAAATTGGGTTGCGTTGAGGTCGCTAGCTTACCGTTTCTGGTTACGCTAGGCCATGTGCTCTGCGCTTGACAGGGCTGCTGGTCTGTCGCCGCTTTTGCTTCCTACAGCTCTGGCGCGCGTCTGTTGGACAGGTGGCTCGACAACGGTAAGGATCTGATTTGCTGCTGTCTCGCAATGCGTTTCTGCAAGGTACGTACTAGGCCACTGTCCGGGGCCACTCAAGGTACATGGGCCTCGAAGACAGGTGAATCCTCGGGAGTTTAGGGCTCCATTCTCGGAGAAGACCACGAAGGCGATTGGCAAGCCATTCACGAGTATTTCTATTAGCACTTAGCTTTCACAAGCCTTAGCCAGGCTCGTCGGCAAAAATGTGGAATCTCTCAGACCACTCAGCTCACGAGTGCAAGCTTCTGCCGTTTGATTTCATTAGCTGAGAGCACTGAATTTTGATGACCCCACCATGATCATGAAAAGGGTGTGCTACTCTCTGCAGCTCCTTCGAGGTGCAGCTCTAGACTGGTCTGTGCTTCCGAGCATCTCCGTGTGACCAATAAATGGCAGTGCTTCGCCGGCTGTTCTATTCAAAGCCTGGCGAATACGGTGCCAGCTTGCTTTGATTCGTCGCACAGACCGGTTAAGCTGTTAAGTGCTTCCATGGATCCTCGACAAAACTGGCGTCATAGTACGCCACATCTCCCCTCTCGGTCCTTATGCCCCTTCTAAGGGACTGCCAATCGTAATTATCCTGGAGTTTGCCCGCCGGTAGCCCCGTTGAAGAGCCCACTGCACTAGTCGATATTGCCCCGGCACCCTCCATAGCACCACCAGCTTTTTCCCCCTTCCTGGATTCCACTTTTCCGACGGTCTGGACTGACTGAATGTGATGTTCAAGCCCTTCGACCTGCTGCTTGTTGAACCCTCCAAGCCCACCATCAGCCTCTTCCTTCTGGCCCCTTGGCTTCCCCAACGGCATGCTGTTGCTTCCACTCCCACTTCCAGCACCGGTCCGAGAAGCAGCGACCTCGTCCAGCTTCCGCTTCTTAGATGGTGGGTTGGGCTTGGCGCCGAAGCTGGAGAAGCCCATCATTGCCGCCATGTCAGCTGTCTCGGTATCGGAAGCGGAAAATGAGCCGGCTTCTGGATCCGCTGCCCCAGACGCTGCAGCTGACATAACTGAGTCCGCACTCGCGTCTGCCATTTGGGAGTCCTATGGACGACTCTGTAAAGGGTTTTAAATGTCAGGATTCGGTCGTTGTAGAGGTTTCGAAGTCAAGGTTGGAGATTAATCGGAAAGGGTTATAGCAACACTTTTTAAGCTACTTTGGGACCCGGGGTAGGACAGCTGCCTTACAATAATTATTCAAGCTTCCTGACAATCAATTGGAGTGGGAGCTTGTCGTCAGTGGACTTTGGAACCATCGGGTGTTGTAGGTTAGCATAAAGTAGGGATATGGCGGGGATATGGGTAGGTGTTCCGCGGCGGATGACTTGCATATTAGCGGTTTCATGTCTATCCGAAATCCTTGGCGCTCAAAAATCGACTTTCTCCCCCCCCCCCACCATATATACACCATCAACGAAAACGAAGTTTAACCTTAGAAAATTAATTTGTATATATTATAGATAATAATCTATCTAGTATCTGAGTTTAAGACGTTCTCAAAGAATATTGAAGTCTCTATACTATGTTCAAGTAATTGGCTATGCCTGGCGGAATCTTGGCAATTTTCGGACCTTTTTTGTACTGGCTCTAGCATAGTCAATTCTTGTTTAAACTTGCTCAAATTTGAGATTTAAGTAGTTTGTTATATAGATGTTCTTTAAGTCTTTTGTTATTATGTAATTCCTCAATTGATAAAGGTGTATATATGGTAGGGGGGGGGGAAAGTCGATTTTTGAGCGCCAAGGATTTCGGATAGACATGAAACCGCTAATAATAAATGGCACTAGCTCCCGCCTGTTTCGACTTGGGCTCCATGAAGTACTTTGAACTTCTCATCCTCCATCCTACAATATCGTACGAAATACTTGGTTCATAATAAGCTAGCCTGTGACGCAAAGGCAGAGACGTCTGCTCTAGAGAGCTTCAGCCTCGTCAGAGAGCTGTTTGTTCAAGGCTATGATTATGCATATCGGTAGATAATAAATCTTCAACACTACGCAACATAGGAGCTCGGTATCTTGGCTCGCTGCTTCGAATCCGAGGTTTTCCAGCCAGTGATGGCTGCGCCACAGATTTCCAGTCTCAATACGCTTCGCAGCTCGCGAGGTGGCCGTACACCGCGCCTTGGAAGGCCCATAGGTGCCGAAGAAGAGCGGGCTGCCAACGACAAGATAGTCCAGGGTACCGACAATGATGCCAGTGTCTCCCGATTGAGCGCTGTTGAAGTCGGATACTTGGAAGATCCTTTTGCAAAAGCATTCGTACCCTCTGAGACAGACAGATGGATCCGGAGATTTCCAATCATCAATCGAGGTAGGCTTCTAGATTTCTCAGAAGTAGCTTTGTCGAGGATAGAGTTGAATGCCTTCGGTAGGTACATTCGTAAGGTCTACAGCCATCGATAAACTAGTCTGGCGATTCCTCTCTGCGGGATCTAGCGTCAAGAAACAGATCATCTCTCTAGGCGCAGGGTCAGATACTCGCTGCTTTCGCCTGCAGACCGACGTGTTCTCTCGGCTGCATCCTTTCGTCTACCATGAATTGGACTTTGCAGAAAACACTGCCGGGAAAATAAGGACTATCACGAGTGTTGCCAAGCTGAATCAATGCATTCAGGGGCCTGTTAATATTTCGACTGATGGGACTGGGCTCCATTCTCCAATGTACCACATCCACCCCATTGACTTGCGGTCTCTTGCCTCCTCAACAGATGCTTCTGAGCAGAATGCTCAGCCAACGAGCCTGGCGGGTCTTGATTGCTCACTGCCCACTTTGCTGATATCAGAATGTTGTCTTGTGTATCTCCACCCCGCAGCTGCGGACGCGGTGCTAAATCATTTCACTCACCTGTTTTCAGCCGAGACACCCCTCGGCCTAGTTATTTACGAGCCGTTCAACCCCTTTGACTCTTTCGGAGAAGTGATGGTGTCGAACCTCGCAGCCAGAGGCATAGTCTTGCAGACGCTTCAGAAGTATCACTCGCTGGACGTACAGAAAACTCGTCTTAAAAGCCATGGGTTCTCAAGCGCTGAAGCTGCGGATGTTGACTTTCTGTGGGAGAACTGGATCACTGTCAAGGAGAAGGAGCGGATAGCTGAGCTGGAGATGGTAGATGAAGTCGAGGAGTGGAGATTATTAGCGAAGCACTATTGTGTTGTATGGGGCTCGAGAGGCACAGATGACAGCGTTTGGGAGAGGTGGAAAAACACACAGGACTGTAGAAGTCCTCTAAATTGAAATGAGGCGTGCTCAGCGCCAAGCTCCTTTCTTCGCCATGCATAATGCCTCGTTATAGTCACAGCCGTGAGCCGATGCACCATACGCCTTTATGATGCTTCTCAACCGATTCCCCCTTTACTCCAACTTATCGAGATGCTCTAACCGCGTTAACACGACTTGCTTACTCGTCTCTTCGATCTCCCCAGCCAGAAACACCTCGTCGAGTATCGCATAGACCTGTCCGTCAAACATATCAGCACTCCCATCTCTGACTTCCCTCCACTCATACGCCCTTGCTCCATCACCACCCGATCTACACCCGCAAATCGTCTCCACGTCAACGCCCACCTCCAACAGCCGCCCAATAATCCCGACTCACCTTATAAAAGTTAAACACCAAATCCAGCTCACACACATTCCCAAAGAACGCATCCAGCACCTCCACAAAGAAATGTATCGCCTCCAGATACGCCAGCTCGTTATCGTTCGCATCCACACAGACACAGAAGAACAGTCCCGCGTAGCGCCGGTAGACGATTTTCGTAGAGCGGAACTCAACGAAGTTCGATTGGTGCTTTTGGTCCCGCGGCGCGATCAGGCGGTGCACTTCGCCTTTGAGCTTGACCTTTTCTTCATCCTGTTGGAGGAGGAGATTAGGAAGAGGTGATGCGGGGAGGGGAAGGAGGAAAAGGAGCTGGGGGGGGGTTACGCTGTACGGTGCGTACCATTTCGCCAGGCGGGTTTTGCCTCTGGGTGAGCGGGGTTAGTGCGAGCTTGGTGTTTGAAGAGGGGACGGGTACGGCTTACTGGCGGTTTTGAACAAGGATGAAGGAGAGCACCATTGGTGCTGTTGGATCTCGCGGAGCGAACGGAGATGGTCCTGGAAGTTTGTTCTCTCTTGATACCGTGCGGCAAGTATGCGCCGGCGATAAGGCAGCCTTCGGAGATAACGTGCTCATAGTGCCAAGCCACGATGTTAGCCGCCGGGCGACGTTAGTCAGCTTGCCAAGACACTCATTCTGAGTATCTGATGACTAATTAAGCTAACTTCATTGGACTCACCGATGCCAAGCCCGCGTGACGGTACATTCCGCTCTCCGCAAGTAAGGTAGGTACATCGCAATGTCAGTGAGTTCACGATGCATACGCTTCCCAGTCATATCTCCCGAGCGGGATAGAGATTCTCTTTGCTTCCGTAGTTCCTTGAAATCTTGGTTTTTGGAGAATCTGCTGGATGCTATGCCCATGAGAAGCCGGAATTTTCTTTGATGCGGCTTCCAATTTTTCAATTTTTCACTCTAGAAATGCCGTTCCCTGGCGATAAAAAACTGATATTATACTTTACCCTTTGCTTTCTTCCTGCTTACGAGCTTTCACCGGTAAGCATGGATTACCTGCGAGGGTTGAGCTCTAGCATCAAAACCGTATAACTTGTGCAGAGAAAAGATCCTCGGAGCACCAATACTCAACCACCCCCATCGAACGTCACACTTAGGAAGACCTAGGAGACTACCGCGTACGGCCTCTTGTCCTTGTACTCAAGACTTGATGTACTCCGTTACCTGCGTGTTGTCGAGGAACTCGACCGTGGTCTGTGGCAAAGTCGCAGAATCAGTCGGCATAATGGTAACAACAGTGATCCCATTCAGCTGTCCCTTGAAATCACAGAACTGGAGCTTCGGATTTGCAACCGTCCCGTAGTAGGTACACAGCACCGAGACCGTAGTCCCATCTGTCTTTGTGGCCTTGAATTGAATCGTGCAGGCCTAAGGAACGCCAACAGAGGCTTGGGTAGTCACGGCGCATCCTGCGTAGGTGCTGACCAAGTCAAAGGAAGTGACAGGAGAGCCGCTGTACTTGGAAGTGATGTTGGCTGGATGGCCAGCAAGCATGTTGTTCAGTGGGACGCTGGTGGCGGTGTTCTTGATAGATTGCGAATCAGCATCGCTGTTCCAAGCCAACGTTGTAGTTTGTTCGGTGAAAATGAACGGGTTAGTGAGATCGGTACTTACAGGAGAGCTAACGGAGCGAAGAATGCTGACGCCGTCATTGCGAGCATTGAAGCTGCCAAAGACGAGACCGTTGTAGGGCGAGGGGATGGGGCTGAGCTGCGCTAAGGCAGGATTGGAGACAATATCGTCGTACTGTCGGGAGTGTTCAGTGGTAAGGCATTGCGCACAGGAATGCGTGGAGACTTTACCTTGATGAGGATGGACTTGGAGGTAATGGTCGAGAAGACCGGAGTCGTGCAAAGGGTGAGAAGTGCAAGGGACCACATGTTGAGAGAACCTAAACGAAGAGCAAGATGGAAATGGACACGGGATAATTTGAAGAATCTGCTGTTTGTTGCGTTTGAGATGGTGGTCCAGGAAATCGAGGTATGTCAGTCTTCCTTATATACTATCTTCTCCCACCTAGAGCGATGAGCCCCACATTCTTCGTACGACCTCTGAACCTCAATGACGTGGTCGGCGGCAAATGATTCCAGAATCCTACTGCTGTCGCAGAGTGTTCTCCTTGCCCGGCCTTGATCATTGCAAGGACCTCGCCACACCTAGAGGGCTAGAGCTCGCCATACCATAATATCCGCATGAAGCAACCACGGAGCATACGCTTCCGATGCGTTTCTCGCGAATCAAAGCCAGATTCCCATGGCATGTCTCCAATCTCGTCGGCTGAGGATTCATTAGTTGCTTTGTGGGTGGAGACCTCGGGCACGGTGATGCTCGGACTTGACATCAAGACTCGGAGAGCAAGCGAAGTGAAACAGAAAAGAAGATCCAGTCATTACAAAATCAGTAAAGGAGTTGTGGGGACTCGATCCGAAGGTCTCTGTAACTCCGTGGAGGTATTTCAACATGAGGCCGGGGTTGAGAAGCAGACTGTCTGTGCATGTGCGTATGCTATGCTTTTATAACGAAGCTTTCCCTTGATCATAGATGGATGACAAGCCAGACTGCAGAACTCCCGGGCCTGATCTCATGCATGGCTACTAAAGGAAAGCATGTCTTGAACAACAAGGAGGAGAAAGTGAGACAGAGTAGCCACGTGTATTTCGTGGAGCACTTCCCTTCAGCATGAGCACGAAGCGGACACCGCTCGCTATACTCAGTGCTATGCACCAATCTTCATGCCACAGCCGCATGAGAGTACTGCCGCCGCACATACTCGAATAGCTACCAGCTGAGCAAGTTGCATAGCGCTGCTGCCCTAGATACAATACCCGTAGCCCATGCTTTCGAGCCACGCCGGTCATCAACCCGCACATGTCCCCCTGGATGATCCATACACCCACGTAATGCACATCATAACATCAATTCATCCAGCATAACTTCAATCCTCGTCGTTCGAATGGTCCCAGTCCTTTCTCTCAATAAAACTCCCATTGCTCCCACTCCAATCTAACTTCGCAAGGAACTCTTGCGGGACCGTGGGGATATACCTCCTCTCCCGCTCTCGATTCGCACCGCCGTATCCACCACCATAGCTGAGTCTCATGTCCACCGTCGTCGGCAGGGAGAACTGTAGCATGTGGGCGGGGTTCATCAGGAAGCTTTCGAAGGCGGTGTCGTCCTCTTCAAGCGGCGGCCCGAAGTTGCTGACTTCGCATCCTAGACCCTTCGGTGCGGGAGCGTGGGCTGGCGGCGCGTCAGAAGGCCTTGGTGTGTTGTTTAGTCGCTGCCGAGCCTGCTTTCTCGTTTCCGTGGCGAGGCTGGCTAGGCGTTTTCTCGTGGGCTTCGGTAACCGCGATTCGTCCTTTTCGTATCGATAGTGATCTGCGGAGTGTAACAATTGCTGAGCTGTCAGACGGGTCATCTGACTCAATGTGTTCTCTAATGAGTCAAGAGAGGTGGCATTGTCCCCCAGCGAAGAGAAGCATTGCAGCCACTGTAGGAGTTGGATTATAGGAGTGAAGTGTTTGCGGGCAGCGTCCATGGTGTTCTCTCCGGATGTTGAGAGGGAACCGTTTTCGTAGTGCTCTGGCGTTCGATTATTTGCACGCGCCCAGTCCTCGAGGACAGAGATATTCATCCGTATTTGCATTGCTTTGGTTCGGGCGAGGTACTTCTTGTCGGATAATGTGTGGTTGAATAGTTCGGCACCTATCCAGTAGAAGAGTTGTGCGAGGATTTGGGATATGATGACGGAGTGTATGTCGTAAAGATCAAGGACAAAGAGGGTTGATGATAGTAGTGATGTGACATTTCTTGGTTCAGGTCGTGTCCTCTTATTTGGTGGAGGAGGCTTGTAGCTCACTGGTTCAGGAGCTTGATTCTTGTTCTTGGATCTGAAAAGGTTCCACTCCCCTGCGAACTCAAGGTCCCCGAAAGGGATCGTCTCAAAATCGAGGACTGCGGCATCAAGTATTCGTTCCATCCTTCGTTCAGCGTCCCTGATAATGAGAATGAAGATCTCATTGATAAGTTCCACTAGCTGTACCTGAAATTCCGTGGTTGCTCCTAGAAGTCCCGCATCTTTTTGAAGGTAATGTAACAACAACGTGGCATTCGAAATCCAGAACGCCAATACAGTCATGTCCCACTGATGTCGTTCGACCTTAGTGTTGATTTTGTCCATCGCGGAAACAAGCAAAGTAGCTAATAGCTCCGTACTTGCATGATAATGAGCGTACCGAGCAGCCAGGAAGAGAATATTTGCAGGCACAGGCTTCTGCGAAGGCGATCGTTGGGGCGTCATCTCTGTAATGATGATGTCCAATATTCGACTAAGCTCATTTTCCTGAAAAACGAACATTTGATCGTTCAAGCACCTGTCCCAGACGAAGTCTTGTTGCTCTTCAAGCTCTTCGGGGCTCTATTGGGACTTCAGCTATGTCTGCGAATGCTGCAAGGCATTGGGTCTTACTTCCGGATGCTCGTCCATGACCAAACTAGACAAGTCGACTTCCAAATTGATGGAGCTTTCCATCATCATACGTCGTTTCATTTCGTTCTCTTCCATCTCTTGCTCAAATCTGTCTTGGGAAAACCCGTTATCATAAAAGTCCTCGCCAATGCCAGAATCACCGATGTGGTAGCCGTTCTTTTGTAGAAAATCCGATATCTCGCTATTTGGGGGAGCAAAGTCGGAAGCCGTCCGGCCTGAAGAAGACTTGATATCTGGAGAAGCACCATGGTCCAGCAGCGTTTTGGCAATGTCCTTGTGCCGATTGGTCATTGCCCACATTAAGGATGTCCATTGATTCCTGTCCTGCCGATCAATATCCGCACCTGCATCGAGCAGAGCCACCACTACCTCCAGATGGCCCTGAACGGCTGTTAGATACTCCAGGAAGTGTATCAAGACCGCCCAAACTCACAAAGCAACTGGCATAGATGATAGGAGCTGTCCCCTCTTCGTCCGGCGCATTAATGTCAACATATTCCTTCGCTTTTGGCCGCAATAATCTCTGTACCCGCTCCACATCCCCGTTGCTGGCAGCATTGTGTAGAGACTTCTGTAGTAAGCTTTTCTTTTCGGCATCTGACATGGACTTGTCTGTGATGATGCTATCTTCGTCCTCAACCGCAGGGCCATCATCACGGTGGGCTGCTTGCGCCGCCAGCATTTCCAGGAGTCTTGTGTCATTGTCTTCAAGCCGCTGTTGCAAGCGATCATCGTTCTCGAAGTCATGGTCGTCCAGTGAGAGTTTAAAGCCGAGTGGCTGAGCTGGAGTTGGACTGGTCAGGAATTGCGAAGAACCTGCGCATCTGGCTTAGCATGAGGCTCCTTTTTGTACTCCGCTCTTCATGGAGCAATTAGGAGTCCGCACCCTACCTTGCCAGGCATCGTACATTTCTGTCTCGCCTCCATAGCTTCTCACTGGCTGTCGGTCGTCTAGAGACTTGGGCAGATCCGCTGGCAGTTGCCTGGACCCTGTGGGCGCATCCTCATACACTTCGTCCACATTTCCATCCTCCATGTAGGGATCGGACAGGTCCATCGTGATCGCAGGGCGTAAATCTTTCAACGAACTCTGCCTCGAATATCATAGTTTCCTGCAACCATCATCATTGCTTATATTTGCGTCAGAGTCTTGGGCACTGAGCAAGCTTGTCCTGCGGCTATAAGAGCCCTCCAGATAGCTTCAGGTTCTCAATACACCAAGATTGAGTGACACAGTTGAGCTCATTGCTCTCTGACCAATCACCACGATGGTCCACACAGTACGACCGATATACAGCCGAAGTCACGTGCAGAGCGTCATGAATCTATGAATTTGAGAACTTGCTTGACTGTTTCTAGTAATGGAGGTACATTCTCGTTCAGTCTTGCTGTAGCATTAATATTTCCTTCCAATTGTATTATGTAGGTCGTCCCTTCATATTTATTGTTCTTTGCCAATGCAATGCTTGTGTTGAAATCGATGTTTATCTGAAGCACTCTAATGAGGCCTGGGATTCCGCTTAGTGCTGTCTAAATACACCGTGTATCGAAGCCTTACTTTCAATCTTCGTTTAACGTTAGAAAACTCGACTTGACGGGCTGACGACGGAGCGATCGGCCACGAAGACTCGTAAAGAGGCGAACTCCTGCTTTACTACATGAGTCATGAGCTCGGCAAACAACACTGAAGTGGCAAATGGTCAATCAAAAATCCCCGCACAAGAGCACGACAGCGAAAGTGCTCCTTTGTTGGACCACGATGGCTCGGAGCATGTTGGGGGGAATGATGGCAACGCTAAAGCAGCTGGGAAGACGCAGAGATACCTTAAAAAGTCTGGACGGTGGCTTCTCAAGAATCGCATGGTAGTTGCCATTATTACCTTACTGATTGGTGGTTTCATTGCCCTCTGCGTCTACTTTGGAGGTATGTGCGACTACCAATTATCCTATGCACCGGCATGTATGGGCGATTCTTGATTGGAGATGCCCTTTTTTTACAACTTTTAACCGGCTCTCTGACTGCATCGCTAATGTCTCTCGACGGCCCATCGTTTCAGCATTGAGAGACCATTTGCAGATCAGACTATCGTCAATTAGTCAACACACTTTTCGTACATGTTGCTAACCGGTCTTAGCCATCTACAATGCAGAAAACCCCAAGTCTGAATCTTCTACGATATGTGTTACTCCAGGTTGCGTGCTGGTAAGTTAACCTCTTTCTCCCCCCAGCGAGCATTCTTATTCCTATCTGAGCGTCTCAAGGGCTCCGAAACGTGTTGGCGTCTGCCCCAAAGATGACCTCTGTGTGTCCTGGAATACTGACTCCAAAAACCTGTAGGCTGCTTCGGAGATCTTACAGAACATGTCACCTAGACACCGCGAGATCGATCCGTGCATTGACTTCGATGCATTTGTCTGCGAGGGGTGGCGAGAGAAAAACGACCTTCGAGATGATCAAGGCGGCTCCTTCACAGGCACGCAAATGGCAGAGAACTCCCAGATGATTTTGCGGCACATCCTTGAAACTTCATTTTCAGACTCTCATCCGCGAGTAGATCCGGAGACTTCTGCAGAAGGGGCCATCTTCCAAAAGCTCAAGGAGGGCTACAATGCCTGTATGGACGAGGACCGACTAAAGAAGATCGGTTCCGAACCTCTGCTTAACATATTGCTGAAAATCGAAGATTTATTTCCCGCTACAAGGCCTCATCACGGGTTTGAATCCTTTCCTAAACTACTGCATCAGTCACAGAAAGGTCTAAGATACGATGGAGAGAACCAGCTATCGACTACCGTCGCCTACCTGATCAGCGTTGGCGTGACATCGCTGGTCTCATTTTCTGTTTCTGCTGATGACAAAGACCCAGACTCTGTCGTCATTTCAATGACCGCCCCGCGACGACCAGGACTCCCCTCGAAAGAGTACTATCAAGATGCCAAAATGCTTGAAAGCTACTCGAGCACTATTGGCCAGGTTCTAGAATCATTACTCCGCGAAGCCATGCCAAATGCGACAGGCTCATCAGACAATGGCAGCGACCTCGGCATGTACAATGAGGGACTTGTAAAGGCGTTGGTCGATTTTGAAACAAAGCTCGCTGGAGCTACGCCATCAGAGGAAGAAGCCGAAGATGTGACGCAGTACTATAACCCATTAACGCTGGACGAAACTAGATCTCTAGTGCCACAGCTTTCAATACAGTATATCATCGCAGGATTAGCGCCAAATGGGTACGTTCCTGAGCGCATAATTGTTGGCTCGCCATCGTACCTCAGGGCTCTCTCAGATATTCTCAAAAATACCAGTGCCGAAACGATTCAGGCCTACTTTGTGTGGAAAACGGTACAACGATATGCTTCCAGGGTGGAAGACGACGCCTTGAAGCCCCTACTCCAATTCAACAACCAACTACTTGGAAAAGCTCCAGATGCCACAGAAGAGCGGTGGAGAACCTGTGTCAACGTTGTCGACGATGGTCTGGGCTGGATACTGAGTAAATTCTTTATTGAGAAGGCATTCTCTGAGAAAGCAAAGGATTTCGGCGAGCAGATCGTCTCTGACATCAAGACCCAGTTTACCAAGAAGCTCAAAGTAGCCGACTGGATGAGCAAAGACGTTCGAGAGCTCGGGATCAAGAAAGTGCACAACATCGTGCAGAAGATTGGCTACCCAACCAAAAGCCCTGATATACGCAACTCATCAGCCTTGCAGGAGTATTACCAGACTATCAACATCTCCAGCACGGCATTCTTCGAGAACGCCATCTCCATCGCCAAATTCGAGACCGCTCGCCAATGGTCCGCACTGGGCAAGCCCACCAACCGCGACGAGTGGGGAATGTCAGCACCGACCGTCAACGCCTACTACAACCCAGCGGGCAACGAGATCGTATTCCCAGCAGGCATCATGCAGGCCCCTGTCTTCTACCCCGACAGCATCCCCCCGTATCTCAGCTACGGAGCCTTCGGATCAGTCAGCGGCCACGAGCTCTCGCACGCCTTCGACTCTTCGGGCAGACACTACGACGAGACCGGCAACTTCACAGAATGGTGGGACCATGCGACCATCGAAGCCTTCAACGAAAAAGCCCAGTGCTTCATCGATCAATACCACGAGTTCACCGTACCAGGCCCCGGTCCTGGAGACGAGCCGCTCCACGTCAACGGCAGGCTCACCTTGGGCGAGAATATCGCCGACGCAGGGGGTCTGAGCGCGGCGTTCGCAGCATGGAAGGACGTGGAGAAGAACAAGCCCAGCCAGCTCCTCCCAGGCTTGCAGCGTTTCAGTAAGGAGCAGGTGTTCTTCATCAGCTATTCGAACTGGTGGTGTGGGAAAACAAGGAAGGAGGCCGCTGTTGATCGCATCTATCGTGATCCGCATGCGCCTACCTGGGCCAGAATCATTGTCAGTTTCCTCTTCTCTTCCAACCAGTCGCCACAATTGGCCAGGGGATAGATAGCCCATGGTCGATCGGCCCACCATCGATCCGTCAATTCGTTTCCCAAAAATTGCCAAAACAAGACCCTCCTGCTTGACAAGTCCCCTAAATTGAGGCACCGGAACTAGCTGACATCGGCGTAGGGCACAATGGCTAACTCGCGCGAGTTCCGCGAGAGCTTCAACTGCCCGCAGAAGAATCCCACCTGTGAGCTTTGGTAGACAACAACAACAACAACAACAACAACAGGTCCCATATGACAACTTGCAATCCGCAGATACGAGTCGTTAGCGTACATACATATGGCAGAAGATGGGAAACGGGGGTATACATAGGGTTTTGGAGATATGGATCAGGGTGGCACATATGTGATTTGTACATACATCTGGCCCAGGAGGGGCGTGGGGAAATGTAGGACTTAGTATATAGCTGGGGGAATCAGCCATCTCACTATTTGGGATTGTAGGTAGGAAGACCGAGCGTGCTGTGAGACGATCAATTGTGGGAAACACAAGGTTGAGAGCTTCACCGAATCCGTACGCCTGTTCGAGAGGCTCTGGATCAGGATGAAGTAAGGAGATGGAGAACGCAACGATCTGCTTGTCCCCCCCTAGCGAAAAGCGATAACATTGTACTGTACTTATGTCAATTTCATCCGCTTCCAGCACGCTCGATTATCTACTAAGAACGATCCCCATCGTAAGGTAACGTAGCCAAAGGATACCACGCCCTATCCTAGCCTGTATACCCCAATAGAATCTCCCATTCATAACGACATAACGTTCGTAATAATATGCATCATTACCCGACCCAACCCGTACCAGGGCAGAACAACAGGAAATGCATGCAAAAAGGAAAAAAGGAAAAAAGCCGACGGCGCTATCCTAGCCCGAGCCCCCATCCTGGTCGTACAGCCGTGAAAGATGTGATATCCAATAATGTCTCCTGCGTATCATGATAACATACCCAATCACAAGACCGAGTATCCAGTCGACCAGGCGAACCCCCTACTCCAACTCCTTGCTCTTCGCCCTAATCATCTCATCGCTCAAACTCGCCATCCAGAGACACCTCTCAATGGCGCCATCCACCGGCTTGAGCTGATACTTAGCACTCGCATCAATGAGCCGCAGCAGGCTCTTCACAATACTAGCCGTCGTGCGATAGCGCTCGAAATTGACCAACGGCATGCCCTCCCTGGTGCTCGCAATCTGGCTCGGCTTCTGCGAGTTGTAGGTCAGGTCGTGGATGTACATGGCGACGACGGGGATGCAGCCCTCGTCGCTGTTGACGGTCTCCATCTCCTGGCGCAGGTTGTGGAAGTTCTTGATGGGCGTCACCAGCGTCTCGAGCTCGGCGAGGGTTTTCTTCTCCGCGGCGGGCACGAGCTCCCAGGTTTTGGTCAGGCGGGAGCAGTCGATGGAGGCGAGGGCGATGGTCAGCTGGAGCATGGTGGCGTAGTTGTGGGTTCGCCGGGCGTGCACGGCGATGTGGATGTATTTCATGACGCACATGGCGCGCTCTTCCAGGCCTTGGGTGAGGACGATTTCGGACAGGGCCCATTTGACGACGATGTTGAAACGGGCGGTGACGAGCTCGATGCCGGTTGCGTCTTGGGTTCGGAGGAATTCGACCCAATTCTGGGTTGAGGGGGAGTTATGGTGCCAGCGCGAGTTGATGAGGTCTTGCCAGTTGATCTCGTTGAGGGCGTCTTTTTCGATTATGGTAAACTGCTCGGCAAGGACTTTGGAGTCGAATGAGAGGACGAAGGGTATGTGACGTCGAGTCAGGAAATTCCGAGTCATGGTTGGAAGAGGCTGATCATTAAGTGTCTTTAGAGTGTCTGGTGTTCGAGTCTTGGGTAAATCACCAATTCTGTTGACTGGTGATGGCTCAGGAGTAGGAGGCTTGCGTTGGTCTGCAAAGTGCTGGGCTTGAGATGCTATCTTGGCTGCGTTTTCTGTTGTCATAGGAGGCGAAGGCAATTGCCCAGACGTATATCCAGGGGTTGGAGTCATTGCTCTATCCTGAAGCAGCTGGGCAGACGATCCGTACGCTCCATCATCGCGCTCGTCGTCCTCCCCAGAGACGTCTGAAGACAGATCGCTGAGGAACTCATCTTCATCAAGTAGAAACGAGTCCGTCGTAGTAGGGATTGATGACAGATATCTCGTCCTTCGGGTGCTGCCTCTATCCTGGCTTTGGTCTACTGACAGTAAAGAGGGGTTCGACCGATCATCAAGAGCGTCTAAGCTAGGACTGAAGAGAGGCCGTGGAACCGAGACTTCTGTAGCATCTGGTATCGCTTTGCCTCGGTTCTTCGACTTGGTACTGAGGCCGCGCTCCAGCAGCGGCGTAGAGTTGTAAGATTCCTCGGATTCTGCGTAAAGACTCCTAGTCATGTTGTTTCTGTAAGCATAACCTTCATCGTTGGCTGCATTGGGTGGTTCGAATTGTGCCGGCGAGTCTGCCGATACAGGAGCTGGTATCACCGTTGTTCGCTGAGGTTGAGCGTGGGTCTCTTGCGTACTGGAATCCGGGCTTTGACTTGGTAACCCAGATTGTCCGCCCACCCCAAGCGGATCGGGCAAAGCCAGCGAACCATCAACGGGACTTTTCCGGTACTTGCCTTCGAGCTTCAAGAGCGTCGCCTCAATGTCACCTCCGTCATCATCCGGGATTCGAGCGAATTCTGCGACGGCCGCTTCGAAGGAAGGTCGTAAAGCTGGTTGCGAGGAGTGCGTCCGTACAAGGGACAACTGCTTATCTGCTTTACTCAACACACCCGATGGGATCGATGGAGGGCCATGGGAAGCTTTGCGCTCGAAAGTTCCTCGGGTCCCTCGTTTTCGAAGTAGCTCTGAACCACGCATGGAATCCGAGAATGTTGCGATTGAGCCTGTCGACCGAGGACGAATAATAGGTTCGAGGTCGTGCACGTTCTCATTGGCTCGAAGATCGCCGCCTGGTCGCCGTCTCAGCAATCTCTGTTGGGGCGGTCCATCAGGGTTGTTCGTAATCCATGGTGCGTTGGAAGCGTCTGTTGTCTCCCAATCGTCCTTCGGCATACCACTTTGGAATGATGCGTATCCCCTGATCGATTTTGATCCTGAATGGTTAGGAACATAAGATCTACCGCTGGGAGCTCTTGAAAGACCACGACGCGGGGAAGAATGTACACGGCTATTCCTTGAGTCTGCTTCGAAACTTGGACGATTGGGCTCATCGCGAGATCCGACGACATCTACCATAGGTGGCAGAGAACCCAGAATATCTGCTAGTCCTCCTTTCGACGGAGGTCTAACAACAGGAGCATAAGAAATTGCCTCAGTTTCTGAGACGGCTTGAGTCGAATGTGGTAGAGTATTATTATATTTCTCGGTTCTGGGTACATCGGAATTTTCGGGTACTATTGGCGTCGAGAATTGCGGAGGAACACGAGGCATAGGGGGCTCCGCACCCGTATCGTCCACAATAACAATGGAGCGACTGCCATAAGTGGTCGCACTATGATTCCTAATCAAAGGCTCGGGATGACCGCCCTCCGGAAGTTGAACAGAATCTGGTGATGGCTGCTCGCGCTCATTGCCAGAAGCGACGCCAATGCTACTGAGTGGTTGCAGTTGCGCTTGGGACATCTCCTGTAACGCACGCTGAAACATCTCATGGACGTCTGCACAGAGAAGGTCTATCCGGGTGTGTTTTTGGACGGCCTCAAGTTGCTGCGCGTTACCATCAAGTAGTTTTGCAGCTTTCGGAGGCATATTGACCGGCCTACCGCCTGGAATGGGTGGCACGGGAAAGCCGTGTCCGAGTGTATTTGTTGACTGCATGGCATGAATTTGCTTACTGCTCAAGGCTCGACGGATGCTGCCAAATATGTTCCTCATTCCCGGTGTCAGCGGAGATGGGTTCCTAAGATCCTCGAAGCTATCATCATCGAGGTTGTGCATGGTAAAGGCCGGGAATTCGCGAGTCGGCGATGGTGGCGCAAAAGTATCAATATAGGGTGATCCAGGCGGCACGACGCTCCCTCGTATCAGGCTACCGGAATGCGGAAATGTCAATACTGAACTCTCTGCAGACCGTTCCTGCATACACGGCAATGAAGCCCGCTTATCTCTGAATGCGTCGGAAAAGCTTCCACTTCGCTTGTGAGCATGCTTTGGACGAGATCCTGCGTCACTCGAAATCGCTGAAGGAGCGGCTGGGCAAACCCTTTTCACCATTGCTACAGGAACTGGATGTGCGCTGAAACCTTCTTTCGGGTGGGCCACCAATTTTCTTAGACTACGTCCCGGTATTGTACATGACATAGCCTGGACGCTTTGTTCGCTTGTAGGCGAGGTAGGCAGACTTCGAGAGGTCACAACCGAGACTTGACGTTCAGGACCCGTGCTACTGGTGTTGCCAGCTTCTAGAACAGCATCAAACCAGTTATTGAGCGCAGTGACAGCCTTGTCGGGATCCACCGAAGATTCGATTCGTGGGGGGGTCACACCGATAGGTCTGTTCCAGAGCTGGCTGGGGTGGGTGAGCTGACTGTCACGGCTGCCAGAGATACCGCCAGGATTGATGTCGAGATCCCGTCGAAAATCTTCTTCTGATAGGGGAACGTCCCAGTATAAGGCGCAGCGGCCATTCCAGCATTTCTTCAAGTCCAGAATCAGCTTCACGTCACTGGAGGCTTTCGGTCGCTCGCGGACGAGCTTTGACAATGCATTGAGGCGCTGACAAAAATCTACACGGAGATCACGGTCGCCGACAAAGTCGTAAGGGAAATAGTTCAGGATCCAATGACGAAGGGCAGCGAACGCCCTCACTCGAATGACCCGACCATCGTCATCAAGTCGATTGATAGCCCATTCGAAGCGAGCAAGCAGATATGCAAGAAGATCGCGAGTCGAGAGATACGCCCGTACGGTGAGAAAGAAGTCGGAGAGTAGCTCATAGTCTAGAAAGGTTTTGGAAGTTATCTGAGCTATTATCCGAGCGGGCGTGGCAGCGGTAATTTCTCTGGAGTTGGGCGAATAGCGGACAATGGCAGGATCATCTGGACTTGCGGATATATCATCATATATAGACGCAGTGATCGGGTCCTTGGAGCGATGGAATGTAACCGCTGTAGTCGTGGTAGCGTCGTTCTTGGGGGCAATCCCGATAGAGAACGGTTGCGCTGAAGAATGGGAGTGTCGGCGTGATAATACAGAGCGAGACTCCATACCAGGAGGGATTGGAAATAATCCCTCATGTTCAGGTCCCGACATGATGGAAACCCGGGTGTCCTCGTTCACAGATGCTCCAGTGTGGACAGAGCTATGAAGGAAAGCGGTGCCCCGGGCGCTGAAGTGCGGTGTCCCAAGTCGATAATGCGGTATTGGGACTTCCAGCGTATGCAGGACAGGTTGTTGTGGGTTGGCATCTTGTGGCTTTGGGCGATCGATTACCACCTTGAACGCCCCAAGACCTTGTCTGTGGCTTGCATTTGGATTCTCCACAGTTGAGAATGACTGAGTACGTGGGCGCGAGGTCGAGTCGGAGCGCTGTGTCCGTCGATTACTGGATTGGGCGCGCTTTGGGCGTGTTGGTGTTTTTGAGGTCTGCGTATCAGACCACATGCTCGCACGTGCTTCTTCGGGAGCTGCAATCTTCACGGCTGTGTCTGCGCCGGCACTATTGGGGGGTGTAGCAAGTGGATACACGAATTGCGCTATGGGAGGTTTCTGCTGGGATCCTGGCGCAATCGGTCTAAAATGCAGTCTTTTAGCTAACATCCACCAAGCATGCCAGTATTGGCATCTGAAGAAGCACAGCACGCTCTACAACCAAGGTTTCACTTACCTCAGGTAGATTCTGCCATTATTCCCTACATTCGCCACGGTGAACTGTCGGCCCTCTCTACTACCAGCATTGCCATCTGGCGCGATGTCTTGATTGTGTCGATTCGTAGAGCGCTGTCGCATCACCTCTTGGCTGTTCTTGACATGACGCAAAGAGTTTTGGCGGCCTCTGCTGTGTTCTCGTCCAGATGCCTGTAGCATCGTTGATGCACCATTTGGCAGGGGGGGTCTCCTGTAATTTGCATTTTCTTGCATGTGTCCTTCAGGGTCGATGAACCTGTCCAGACGTCGTCGGCTCAATTTTCGCTTCAAAGGCGCGGAAAATGGATCTGAATTGTAGCGTTGGTCTCCAGCCACAGGCAGTACTGGTGGCATAGTTGGAGCGATCATCATGGTCTGGATGGTGGAAGTCGGTGGGAGCTAGACAAGACCGCCCCAGTGAGATCAGAAACAAACGAGCCTCCTACCCAAGTCGGTAGTCGGGCAAATAGCGATCTTAATCGACGGCAGTGATCGGGTAGCACGACAGAGTATGCGAAGCGTTGGTCGCCCGAGAAGCAAAGCCCAGCTGGAAGGTCATGATCTCGTAGAGAATGAGAAATCCAAGACCGGTGGTGGATGTTGATTTCCGAGACAAGTGAATCGTGGCGACAGGACCTGAGCGGATGATGCTATGTACAGTTATCCTGGGCGGTGAGAGCAGGACTTGGTGGGTAGGAGAGTTAGAGCAAGTGCACCAAGGTCCAGAACGGAGGGATGCTTCCAAGAGGGGAATCACGGGACTGCCTACCGTGGGTGGCAGCCGCTGATTGGCGCTACTTTTAACGTTATGACAGGACGAATCTGGAGAACGATTGGCTTGCCCCACACGCAACGCGCATCACGCATACATGCAGCGCTCTCGACTACCGTTATATTCCCGTACGTGCGTCTTGTACATAGCACTGGAACCTGTCATCCCTTCCTATGTAAATGTTGCTTCTGCTTATCCGAGAGGCTTTCGTCGTGAAGCAAGTGCAGTCGGTGGAAATCACCGTCTGTTCCCGAACCGTCACATACCAAGCCTATTTAGATTAGTGTGGTTCATGTAGAGTGTCGCAATTGGGCATGGATGTGCCAGTGCCGGCAACTGCTCGAATCAGAGCGTTGCTGAGACTTTCGATCGGTCCGGGGCACTCTGATCCCTTCCGTGCACGTCGGTGTACCAGACAGCTGGGAATGATGGCTTTCGGTGGCTTCACAAACGAGCAACTTTTGTCGTTGCATTAGAAATCAAGATCCATCTTCACTTTCTTGGTCATTCTATGCGTGCGTGCGATTCAGCATTCCATGTACTAATCTCGAAGAAAGGCTTTGGCCCAGCAGTGTATTTAAAGCCCTTATCAGTCCATGTCTACACGAGAACAGTCGTCGTTTTTCGGATCAAAGTTAAAAAAATATTTCTTTTAATTAAGAATATATGGCACTTCGTCTAGGGCGAATTTAATGAAAATCAATTGCTTTGCACTCTGAAACAACGTGCTGACGAGATAGCGGTGGACTGGACACCCAGCACTGGTCCATCGCCGAAGCGGCAAAACGTTAGAGGATAGCAGTCACGAAAATTGTGGACTGGAAGAAAGCAGCAAGAGCTGGGCTTTCATAGGGGTGGAGGAGCGAAAATAACATCCATCGATACCAGCACATAGGATAAAGCTGGAGTACGTCCAGCACGACCGCCAAATTTCCCTACTACCAGCGGAATCCGGGTTGGACAAACGGCATCCCATGAATCTGAACTTCAGTGGTAACGATTGTCTATCTGTGAGCTAAGACCATTATGCTACCCATTCTCCTTCACAGCTATCAGCCTTTCCGTGGGCATGACTTATCGTCCATGTTCATCGTACCCGCCCACTCCTCAACGTCTAATGCCTCAACCCATTGCCTTTCAGCCTGTGAACACTTGGTTTCTCCTAACCCACTCGCTGCCTTGTAGCAACAGCTCTTAATACCGTCTCCAACCGCATTCTTCACAGCACACTTCCACGCACGTCAATTTCTGCTCCTTCTCCATCCCCGTCGTTTCCCTCCAGCTCCTGCCTCCATCCCACATGCTCAACCACGCCTGCTTGACATTCCCCTCATACGTCCCTTCCTGCGTTACTAGACTCGGCAGCTTTACGTTCATTATTGACCCTTCTAATCGAATAATTGCCAGGTGCCGAGCCGTATCTTCCGGCAGCCGCGAATGGTAAATCATTATCACCGGGACGGGCGGAGGAAGATAGTATTGGTTGGTGACGGGGTCGAAGAACGAGGTAGAAGTCGGTGGGAGGATGGGCGGAGTTGTCGCTTGCGAGAATAGATGACTTGGTTGACGTCTGAGAGGCGGTAGAGGAAGCGGTGGCTGCGGAGATGGAGGAGTCGCTTCACGGGACGGTGTGCCATGAGAGGGCGAGCTCAGCACTGGACATGGTGTCTCCGGCGTGGACGAACGGGCCCAGGCTAGCTCCGCAGGAGATGTTGTAATCGGCGATGAGGAGGGAATATCAGTAGCGGTTGCGAGAGGGTGAGAAGCTGATGTCTCCGTTACGGGTAGTGGTGGGAGAGGCGGTGGCTCGTAGATGTAGGGTGCAAGAGTGGTTTTCTTCTTCGCTGAGGACACTGATCCTGAAGTTGTAGACTCTGGTAGTTTTGGGGAGGTGTATGTTATTGACATGGTGTCGAGTCGCTTGAGTCGCTTTGAAAATCGTGATGAAACAAAAGATGACGATGGCATTGGCCGTTTTTGGTTGAGTTAATGGCGGTGAATGCCATGATGATTCTAAGTCTTATCTGTGAATGGTTCTGCAGATTCACCGAAGATGAAAGAGCAAGTCTCCAGGTTATACAATGAATGGCCTAAGACGCAGTGAGGGAATTATGCTAGCTGACTGAATGAGTAATTGGTGAACGCAACTCGAGCAGAGAGAATTACCTTGGACCAGAATAGTAGTTTCTGTATCCACAAAAGTATGATGTCTAGGCAACGATCCCACGGAGTCCCAAACGCAAAGAACGAAAGAAAGTATCCTATGCGCGAGTGTTCTGCAAGCTTTAGGGATGTATGCTGAATCATGAGCTTTATGACGGTATAAGTGCAATGTTTTGACGCTTTGTCTCTTGAGCGATGGGGCTTTACTGTCTAAGCGGAACCGTTTGTTCAAGAATTGCCATGCAACGGTGACCATGCCTTGCCAGCACATGGGATCAGGTCATCCGTCTACCAAATCCAGATGCTCTTCAGTCCGCTGGATAACCTCAGCTGAACAGCTCCACTGTGCTAGGAATTGGGCTTTCTCTGTCATCCATTGTACTTTGAGCGACGAAGTGGGGACACATCTTGATTCTTTGCCAGCATATAAAATAAATCAATGGAGAGCTTGATTCCAACTCTCGTTCGTTCTTTGCCGCCGAATACCAGCCTCAATCTTTCGGCTCTGGATCCTCCGCAGGCTAGCAGGTACTACGTCGCTATCCTCGCTTGGAGCTTTCGAGCTTCTCGTCGTAGCTCTTCTTCGTCTTGTGATTCCCGCGTCAGAAGAAGGCACATCGATGAATACATCTCTAGCCTCATCGTCCGTTGTGGCATCGCCGATAGCTGCAACAGTCGGCTTCGGGACTTTCTCTTCAGGAATCGTACTATATTGATGATATGTAGGTCGTGTCAGGAGGCCACTCTGAAACTCGTTCGCCCCGACGATTAGCTTTGTGAGATCGATCAGCTCTTCGAGGAATTCAATAATTTCAGCTTGTGCTGCGGAAGCGGCATTCCAAGCCATGTATTTCCGCCGCACGGCAACCCGATGTGCCATCTTGCCCATTTCCTCCTGTTTCTGGCCTTCGCCCACAGATTGTAGCACCACTTCTCTGACTCTATTGACCATACGCAAATGAGCTAGCCGTGCCGAAGGAAGAAACTGCGGTAGTGGCATCTTGGTAGTCAGGGCTCCGTGGATTGCGAACAATGTAGTGGTAACAGAACCAGCTACGTTGCGACGATAGGGGTATATCTCGAACTGACACGCGCTTAATATTCAATTTTGGCGCCATAGTGTCCAATACTCACATTGAATTCTTCCAATGGACCCGAACCATAAGCAGTCCTGAGTTGGAGCATATTGTCCATTCGATCCACGATTTGATGTAGAACGAACAGCATCTATGAAACCATTAGCTGACAGTGAGAGTTTACCGCAATGCGTAGTTCACCTCGGTATATATCAAAGAGAGGGCTTCAAATGAACCCTTGATCCTCGGTTCGTCAGTACAGAATGGTACTGTAACCATGAGCATGGACTAAAGGGACCACATTGGGGGTCACATTTGGTCTCACAGAATGTCTCCGCAGCAGTCAATGCGCTGTTAGCCTTCCCACTGGCATGCTCGAACTCGACAATTCTATAATTCGGGATGCCCTCGAGATTACGACCTTCTTCGATACCGATTGCGATGACATTCTCCATCTCACTGATCTGGCGAAGGACTGCTGAGATCGATTCGACGAGACGTGTCCGTGCTTTCACGGGCAGCACAACCATCTCAACGATGAGGGCTACGACGCCACCTATCATAAATGCTATCCTTTTCCAAATAGTAAGCCAAAGAACTATATGAGGAGTTAAACGCAATAACTAGTTGTTGTTTACCATCGTTTCAGAAAATTTTCCGTCGCTGTCCCTATGTCTGGATGAGCACTTTGGCCGCATAGTCGAGTAAGAAGGAGGCCTACCTGGCACTGTACCGAGTTCGGTGGAAAGCGCAACGACGCACATCGAAATAATGCTAACCATCCCAGCCTTTGGGTATTTCGTTCCAAGCTGAACGTAAGTAGAGGGAATTACACCTATACAGATTATCACAGCGCATACGACAGGTTCGCCGCCGAGAGCTTCCCACGCTGCCCACCCCCAAAAGCATCCAAGAGTGGTGCCTACTCCGCGCACCACGAACGTCCATACCGACGTGCCTAAGGAGACTTCGGTTACGAAGATAAGCTGCAACGCAGCCCACACTAGACAGCTGTTAGCTACCATGATTATATCTCAACGCTCAATTGTAAAACTCGCCTCCTCGACTTAGGGAAAACCAGGTATTCCATGACGCAACAAATGCTGGCCAAGTCACAAGGAAGAAGCCCACAGTCAGCTTCGCAGCATATACGAAATCGTCGGAATCCTGCAGCCACTCTACCGTATCTGCAATTGTACCCCGGAGGCGTAACGTGATCGTCAAACCCTTCGATGCCTGAGTCCTCTCCATCGACGTTTTTGCTGGGGCTTCAGTCTGATTATCACGTTCGTGGGTCGCCTGCTCTTTCTGCCCAGCAGCTTTCTCTACATCTGTTGCGTGGCCGGCTTGGACCAAATCATCTTTGCTATCAGATGCGTCTTCGCCTGCCTCATCCATGATAGGGTCTTTTGCGGCACCTTGCCTATTTGCTTTTCGACCACTAGTAGGCACGGCTTCGTCCTGCTCGCCCCCACTAGAAAGCCAGCTGGCCCATTTAATTCTAGGTGCATAGAGACGACGCCGGCCATGTCGCTGGTGGCGCAGATCGACCAGCTGACGACAATGCTTTAGCATATTCTGAATATGGGTTCTGTGATCGTTAGTCTATACTTGCACACACACACAAGGTCCGCCTCTTACATACGCGGCTTGAGTGAAATTTAGGAGAAATGAGGAAATCAAAAAGATCTCATCCCTGGGCATGATGTCGGGCTCAAAGCCTTCCAGTTCCTGCTCCATGGCAGCGCTTTCGAGGGCTGAGGTAGTGTCTTTGTCGAAGGTCTGCATCTCGGCTTCAAGTCTGGTCAAAGCCACATCCAGCTCCTCACTCGCGATGTGATTAGGTGCGTTTTCCCCAGAAGGCAATTCTGCGACGTCCTTGGCCAATGAGCGAGGTCATGTGAATATGCGGCGAGCAGGCACTCACGTATGTATAAGCAATGCAAGAGGTAATCAACGTGACCGTCTCGAAGACGGCGAGGCTCAATTTAGCATATGGCTTTTCGACGCGGCACAGTAGGAATTGGAGAAGACGAACATCACCAAATTCGATCTCTCTGCGAGGCTTGATCAAATCCAGTTCTGCTCTCGTCACGTCCTCGCCGCTTTCTCCCTGTCCCATCGATAACCTCTTTTCACCATCGCGGTGTCCCTCTGTCAACTTCTCGTCGACTATGTCTCCGATCAAAGCGAATTTTGATTCGCAAGTGCTTATGATCGCTACTGTATTGGCAACTAGTTTAATCATTGAAGGGCTGCTGATAAACTTGAGCTTCCGTGGCGGCAGCACCGAGAACGCAACTTCGAAATTGCACTCGTTTTGCGCAGCTTTGCACTCTGTCAGCTTTTGCCGCAGACTTCCCTTGAAGCTCGTCAATGCACTCAATGGCAGGATCGGAGGGGAACCATTGGCCTTACAGGCATCTCCTGCCGGATGCTGATTTCCTGCCATATCCCGCACTTTCTGTCCGATCGTATTGGTTATACGCCTAGTCAGTTTAGGCTTATTGAATCCGTCGGCATCGTATTGATTTGAATGTTGGCTTACAGTGGAGCAATCGAGCTGACGATGCAGAGGTTTAGATGTCTTCTGCTTCTGAAAGCTTCTATCCTTAACCACTGTATCGCTCCCGTTCGCCTCTGCACGAGGTTCTTCATGCTCTGCAAAGTAGCGACCGGCCTCCTTCAAGGCCGTGGCTACGTCATTCAATGTTTCAATGGTCGCTTGACCCAAGAAGCTGGAACTGAACTCGGGGAATACAATTAGATTCACAACCAATATAATTCCTATAGCCGTTAAGATGGGATAGAGAATCTGCGTGACCACCGCTTGGGTTACTCGCTTTGCAGTTGACAGTAGCGTTACCGCAGATACAATAACGAGAAGGATGAGACCGGTGAACAGACGCGGTGCATAAGACCGTAGATAGCCGTGAACCAATACGGCTCTTCCAAGAAAGAAGCCTTTGATTGCGTAGGCTGATGGTGGGTTATGAGAGACAGCCAGAGAGCTCAAATAAAGTCCTAAGATCGACCATGCAAGTCCCAGTGAAGCACCCAATATTGACAGCGTCAGTGCCTCAATAAGCTGGCCGAATCGCCTGCCTGGATGGCCAAACACAGTGGTCATAGCTGTAAGATATGCTGCTTTGCCTATGACGCTCGCTGCTGCAGGAATGAGACATACGCTGACTGTAAAAGTGCGTTAATCTGTGATCGTGGATCTTAGCCTTTGACTTACCAGCCATCGTCGTTGCTGTGGTGTTCTTTACCATTCGCTGCCATAGGTTCTTCTTTCCTAGGTTCTCGTAGATTTCCAATGCCCGCTTCGCGCCATAACGGCGAATGCCATGTAGACCCGCCATGGCACTGTGCAGCATGTGGGGGCATTATCGCGATCGCTCAGGAAAAACTCTTGATCGAAGTTTTCGGGTTACTTGTCAATTGAGGTTGGGACGGGAACAAATGAAAGGTGGAGATCTTTCGGCAGCCTTGATCAGCACGTGACCGCAAGTGCACCTACCTTACCTTACTACCTTACTTTGCTTCTGGACTGCCGTTGAGGCTATGAGGCCCGTGATGCTCTTCCTGAGTGTATCAGGTATCAGAAATGCATCAAAATGGTCTGCGGTCTACAGTCATGAGCAGCCGACACATGAAACTACTTATTTTCTACCAAACATTTGCTGGGACCTTTACATCGTCATTAAACGCAATCGTTTTACAACCGTTTTAGACAGATAAGCTTCACAAGTCTGCTAAGGATTTGTGGAGTTTTGGATGAGGAGAGAAAACATGCATTGCTCCAGGCTACCAGATACAGAACGCCTAATAGGGGGTATCCAGATTAACCATTCGACCGACGGAGCTCATAATAATCGTTGCTCAGCTTCATTCCATAGTACCAAGTCCCTTCAGATGTTCTCAATAACCCTTGCGTTCATCGCCTGCTGAAATCCGTCGTCAGCACCGGTGTCGAATGGTTGGTTTGCCTTGCTACTTCCGCTACTTCCCTCGCCATTGTAAGCATCAGCCTCCTTCAGCGCAGCCGGCGAAACCGTTTGATTGTTTGCAGGCAAGAAGATCTAAGGTTTCAAAGTCAGTATTGAGGTCTTGAAACATCGGAAGTCAGGCTGAGCAACGTACCACTTTGCTGTTCGCGGTCTTCGCCATCGCCTGCATCGCCTCGAGATATCTGATCTGCATAGCGGGTGCAGACGAGAGGATGTCGGCAGCCTGGCGCATCAACTTCGCAGACTCGACTTCTGCGCGTGCGGCGATAACTTTGGATTCTCCGATACGCTTGGCTTGAGCGGCCATTGATAGCGAATCTTGCAGCTCATTGCTGAAAATGATGTCCTTGACGAGCATGGACTCCACCTGAACGCCCCAACCAGATGCGACGTCTTCGATGATTTCGCCGATGGATTGTGCGATCTCTTCGCGACGCTCGATGACGTCCTGCAGGACGCGGGCACCTACAACGTGGCGAAGTGTAGTCTGTGTGCGCTCGACGAGGGCTTGGCGAACGTTCGAGATCCCGAAGGCGGCTTTGTGAGGAGACGTGATGTGGTAGTAGATGACTGAGGTGAGGTGGACGCTGACATTGTCCTTGGTCATGCATATTTGCTTCGGCACCTCGACAATTTGAATCTTGACATCAACTTGTATGAGTTTCTCAGAAAGTGGATTGATCTTGACTAGGCCGGGATCGACAGCGCGGTAAAAGCGACCAAACTTGGTGACGAGACCGACATTACCCTGGGTGACAGGTTTGTAGGGGTTAGGGCAGACGACACAGCATGGAATAGCGCCGCAGAAACCGATACAAGTACCGAGAGTATTGACTGGATACCTGTCAGTATAGTGGACGTCCTATGAACATTGAAGGCGTACTCATTGATCCATACCAGCCGTGGCTGCCAGCATCTTCACTCTCGCCTTGCAATGTCTGAGCGTAGGCAGGCTGTAGATCCTCACGACGAGGCGGTTGCACGTTTATCAAACCAACGTTGGCGCCGGCTGGAGCATTGTTGCGAAATCCATTTGATGCTGGTGCTTTGCCGCTGTCCATTGCAGCAATGTCTTGATCTGAGGTAAGCTCTGAGGATGCTATAAGGCTGCGTGTAGAAGACAGTTTGATGGAATGTCGACCGGATGCGCGAATTTAGAAACGGACGGACACCGTGCAGTTAATATAGTTGATGAGAATACTTTAGATAAGAAGGAATTTTGGGTGGCGTGTAATAATGGATGGGAGCTTGAGTGGTTTTAGATGACGGCTCGATTGTCTTCGAGTAATCTGAAGGTGCTAGCGTGCAGTCCCCGCAGTGGCAGCTGCGGACTAAAAGCAACCCGCCCTCATCTTGGCGAGGCTCACCTGATGGATCATGCGACAGGCAAAGGATTGATTGGGGCAGTGCCAGGGATGGCAGCAGGGCTTTGAATCGCGGGTTCTTCTATCTGCTTCACGGATGGTAGTCCCGCGCTCAGTCAAAGCTTAGCATCTCCAAGCTCCGTCTTGAGACTGCCCGGTTCCAAGGGTCATCGGCGGCGATTTTATCTCTTCTCATATGCACTCCTATTCCTGCCAGGGAGTATTGGTGAACTGAAGTCGCTTGGGTACTTAATGAACGCATTCATTCCTTTCACTTCACGAGCGGTACAAAGCCTGGGCAACGAGGAGCAGCACAGACGGTCTGAGCCAAAATCCTGGGCATGTCTCTTCTCTTCTCAATTGAACCTTTTCCTGACGATCTTCATGTCACTCCACGCTGGATCACTTTGCATGGCCCGGGGGCCGGGTTTGCCGGTTGCGCCCAGAGGAACCGAATATGCCTCATCAGGTGAGACCACATTCCTCACGTATGGAAATCAATTTCGCTTCGGCATGTTGATGCGACTGACACGTGATTCCAAGCGAGGGGCTTCCTTCGTAACGCTTGTAATCATCGCTGGCAGGCTTAACAACAGTACAATCTTTCCTTGTCTCCCTGTCTGGCTGTTCTGCATTCAATGGTACCACGCATCTCGGAACAGATCCTAAAAGCACCAACTCCACGGTGCGAATCACGAAGTACCGAAACTGGATCCCCCAAGGAACACCACTTGTACGGCGGCGAATCTGTATCAGGTTCCAATTAGCAACAACAGCCTGAGCCCTGAATCGGTCAGGGTAGGCCTTACGCTGTTGTTGCAGCAAACACATCAATGCGTCTAGCCTTCGTAATTGTCGCCAAGGTGAGCGAGAAAAATGCGTTGAATAACATTGTAAGTGCTAGTCGTGCCAATGGTTTCTCAACAAAGTAAAGGACCAAGATCGATGCCGTAGGCAATAGTGAAGCAAGGACAGTGCTAATGGAATTTGCCAACGTTATAAGACCTTCTTCCTCATAATGCCAGACACCATTCCATTTGGGGCTAGGATTCTCTTTATGCTTTTGTCAATGTTATCAATGGTCCTTCCGGGTTGGTCGCTCACTATGTTACCTTCTTTCGATGACCCCAGCGATGATGGTACCATGGAACAATCTTGTCGCTTATCAACCACGTTAGGCTGTCCCCACGTTCTCGCGACGGAACCACAGCGATGAGATCATTGTCTTCGTCCCAGATATCTGCCTCTCGACCTCGTAGGAAGAAGTCACCCCCTTCGGGTCGGTTTAGCCATCCCTTGAGCACTTCGATTGACCTAAAACTTGGGGCCTCCAACTCCTGGACCTTAGTGTATTGCAGAAGAGCGTCGTCTAACAATATGTCGCGACTTCGTGAGCTCTCCTAACGATCGAAGTTGGGATGTGGACGGACTGTAAGCCTTTAAATTCCTGCGAATTTCCATGGCCTTGCGCCATTGCAAATCGTTCTTTGTACCGGATGAATCCTTGAGATCGAAGAGAGATACTTGAAAGGCCGCCTTCTGGACATCTCCAGATTTTCCATTCGCTAATTCAATATTCTCTAATTCCGCCTGAAGATGGATCAACTCTGCCTGCATATAGAGGATGTTTTTGGCATTGAGGCTCGCAAATTTCCTAAATATAGCTAAATCCTGATGTGTACCAATCAGCTTCGACAGTCGTGAGTAACCAGCCATTGCACGGATCCAGTAGAGGTATTACAAAAGCTTGCAGCCAGCTCTCTGAAGATCTTGGACGTTGATAAATAGGCTTCAGGAACTTTATTGTCAACTGGGGAATTTGGGCTATGTTTGGGGCTACTGCCTCGCGGCAAAAGTTACCAATCAAAGTGTCCTTTTCCTGCGCTGATCGTGTCGACGAAACGGTCGCTGTGCGTCTCGCCTGATCAAAAGTAGGTACAGCCAGTGGAGTGATATTCGGCCTACATCGAGACTGCATGTATCTCTGCAGCAAACATGTCACGACTTCGGTTGACATGTCCGCGTCTCTCCGCAAATTCTTGAGCTTGAGATCTTTTGAAGTAAGGCTTATCCGAAATCGCTTGATCGTGTTCTCGCTGCAATCCTTATCAGTGATTATTACCATCGTCCTCTGGTGATGTGAATGCAGGCACTATAGTATGCATATGCTCCCATAAAGGGGTTGGGCACAATACACTAAGGAATCGGTTGGCTACCGGGTGTCCTTTTTCGAATCCAGCAAAACGTGGCTATGCAGCTCGAGCCTTCGTGATCGAAAACGGGCCTTGCTGCATTTGGTGCTTCAAGTCTCAAGCGCATTCTAGAGAGGAAAGTCAGATGGATTATACATTTGTTCCTAGAAGGCGATTAGAGCTTCTTGTGACAGCACATATATTTTGAACCTCTCCAACATCCAGCCCGTTTTCGATGATCACCAGTCTTAAAGCGCAATGCCCAAACTTGGGTAGAGGCTGCGACCGGTAACATCCCACCCAATTCGAACCAAGCGGCCGACTTTGCAGGATTGCGTCTATTCATGGTATCCTTTCTGACCCCAGGTATATCAGAAATCTGGGAGAAATACGTTCAAGACACATATATAATGCTGTAAAGCATATTGGACATCACCATGCATGGAATGTCTCTCGTCAAGGTAGTCTAGCATCTAGCAACAGCTGTACTTGAAATGGGGTTGAGAATCTATAGGTCTTTCTTTTAGGCCGTAGGAGAAGGAAGGCACCTCATGATGCGCGACCAAACCGACCCCTCGAGCATCCAAACAGCGCCGATACGGTTAATGAACGCCCAAGGCAGTCATGCGCAGCTTCCCTTGACCCATTGCCGGTGCTTCAGCCCCCACGCATGGTTGACAATTTTGAAGAAGTCGAGACTTCACCAGCTATAATATCTGCTCGATGCGTGCGAGACGACCATCAGCCCCACGCTCCAGCCATGATCGAACTGCCAACAGACACAACGCAAGCAATCAACATGCAGCCCGAGGCAACTTTCGTGGCGGTCGAGCAAAGTTCAGACGATACCAAAGCAAATCGTCCAAAGAAAGAGAATGGTAGGATTATCATAGGGTCCGGGCCAAGCGCCCACTGGAAGACAGTACTTTATATGATAATACATCTTCCTGACGGGAGGAAAAAGATGAATCTTGCGAAGCTGGACACAGCGGCAGCGATCGATATACTCAGTTTGGAGATACTCGAACGTCTCGAACTGCCGATGGAAGAATACCATGGTGGAGATATCAGTCCCCTTGGGGACCCGATTAGGCCTTTGGGACAGATTACACTCGATTGGCACGTCAAGGCCATGTCAAAAGTGTATACGACTACGTTCGCTGTATTGGACAATCGAGCCACAAGGGGATTCGATGCATTGCTGGGTTGCAGGACCATTGGGGAGATCGGCTTCTACACAGTGAATGAGTCTGTCTGGTTTTTCGATTGACTCACAGGGTGGAACGATCATCAGCCCTTGTGTCTCGCTCATGATAGGCAAACAACTCCAACGATGCTAGCCGTACATAAAAAGCAGATACTCTCTGGCGATAATACAATATAAACGGCGGCTGCGAAAAGCTTAGTGCTTTGGCCACCTCTCTATCAACAACGTGCGCAGCTCTTGCTCTCGTGTCATCGGCGACTGGAGAAGCCTGATCAACCTCACGTGCTGCGCACGATCGTATTAAGGTCGGTACATCGCTATTACACAGCCCAACATCAGTTCTGAACCAGTATCAAGTATCGGTATGGGAGGCTGGCGACTTTCAGCCTATTCTTTTGCGGATTTTCACCGGTCTTCACCCGGGATCTACTCGCCATAGATTCTCTCCGCACATGTACGAGTATCCAGCCACCCACCCGGTTTCTATTGTTAGTTATTCTTAGCTATGGCTACAGCCGACGAGACAGTCAGATAATCGGGGAGCAGTTGAGATCTTGTCGGTTGTCGTGCCTTTTTGATTGTTATGAGCCCTTGTAAAAGCGATCAGCCTTGTATTACCGTCCCCTTGGCTCAAAACACGTTTTCCTCCAAGCTAGGGCAAAGACTGCATCATGCGGCCCAGCCCCGCAGTGACTGGCTTGCATTAATGCACATCCCAATGCGAGGCCAGTGCGCTGCCGAAGAAAACATTGTCTCGATCCAATGAGTTGGCCAAAGTTTAGCGGTTTTCATTCCTGAATGCCAACCCTTCCGATGCGTCTCCGATCTGTCATCTAAGACTATACGTAATCCAGTCTATAGGCGCCTCACGGTCATAGTAGAGCTGACTGCCTTCATAGATGAGGTAGTAACGCCCAAATGTCCGCATCGATTTCATCGGAGCCTAGTCGACAAGCACGCAGGAGGTCAGGGATTAACATCACTGTTTTTTCCGACGCTGGAGAACTCGTCAAGATTGACGATGTACTGGTCGATGAGACTCTGCAGAAATGTCTGATCTCTAGGGCGCTGGTCGATGATTTGGCGGCCGAGTATCAGCTACTCAAAAAAGGCTTTGCGCTGGACGATGGCGAAGATGTCAGACCAATCATTGGCAACGTGGAACTTCAATGGCACAGGAGAGGATCAGGCAAACCATACATCGAGATCTTCGACGTGGTAGATACAACATCATCCCTCGTTGTCCTGAGAAGAATCGCTGAGGAGGATGCTTCCGAAGTATTCAGTCTCGGACTCGAGATGCAGACTGAAGGTATATTCTCTACCTCTCATTCATAGGTGCAGTACCTGCTCTGAGGTAACCGTGTTGTTGATCATCTCTACGATGACAGCCCAGAAACTTCAGCAAGAGAAGAAAAGGCAAGAACTTCAGGAGATCCGCAATCAGCAGAAGGAAGAGCAATCACAGCGAGAGAAGCAGAAGCAGGCCGAGGCGGACAAACAAACCTGACCAAGGCAGCATCTTGTCATGGCTCCTCCGAAGCGGATGTTGTCTCACGCTGTCAGTTTCCTGCCGACTAAGTGGGCCATGTACTATACTGAGTCAACGTAACAGGAATACTTACATCATCTTAGATTTCTCATCATTTATCGTGCTTTACCACCTTGTTATTCTCTCTATTCAATCAACCCTCCAATGCAAGCATTGGGGAGAGACCGAGACGACTTACTCAGGCGAATATATGTATGAATTAAGGAACCTTCTCAGGTGAAGAACAAGAAGAATTGGCGCTTGCAATTCACGGCGTTTAGGGCTAATCAAAAACAGCACGTTGCGTAGTGCATATGACGACGACACTTTGTTTCATGTGAGAGCGACTCAACGCATTGTCGCCTTGACGATTTGCCGACTTGACCATTTACTCCCCTGTTGGTGCTGTCAGGGGATGAACGAGACACATTTGGGTAAGGAGTGCCAGCCGTCTGGGTCCCTGGACATTGGGAACCCTTGGAAATCGAAGACAGGAGCATACCGAGTGTGTAGCAATCCAAAGGCAGGCAATATTTGAGATTTACTTATATAAAAGTACTTTTACATGGCAGATCTAGTCGGTTCCATGATAGCACTCGCACGGGGAAGGTCCAACCGATGCCAATCAGCTAGTGAGACTGTGGGGAACTGGGGATGGACCTCGGCAGTCCTCCATCGTAGGACTGCGCATCATCGACAGACTATCATGGGTTTTCCAGCACCCCCTTTCACGACATCCAGGGGATCTCGTGTGCCTCCTCAAGGATCTTATCCCTACTGTATCCTCTTCGACTCCATCAATGGCGCCTCAATGGATATCGAAATTGCAGCCCTCAGGCCCGCAAGGCTCAGAGCTTCTCGAGCAAGAGCGCGCTCAATCTAACGTGCCAGTGGAGAAGCTATCGGACTTTCTCTTCACGAGGGAAGTGCTTGATCGTCAAGATAAGATCCTGAAAATCCTCGTTTCTGAAAAGACATTCGACAAATCCCAGAATTACTTCGATGGTAGGGTCGAGAGGTTTCAGACGGCTCTGGCACGCCAGAAACGCTTGCAACAGCTTTCTGTCAAGCACAATTGGACAAGCGATGAGTATCTAATGGCTTCGGAGCTGATTAGCGAACCTGGACCTTATGGACTTCATGTCAGCATGTTCTTGGTAAGCGAACCCCGGATTGTCGTAGCTCGGTCACTAAGGTCGATAGATTACGCTGCGTGACCAAGGCACCCCTGAACAGCATGAGTTGTTTCTCAAGAAAGCAGAAAACTACGAGTACATCGGATGTTATGCGCAGACAGAGCTCGGCCACGGTTCCAATGTGCGAGGCTTGGAGACGACTGCCACGTGGAACTCCGGTGGGTATTGAGAAATTTTTTAAAGAACAGACACGGGATTGACAAGACAAGAGGACAAGACATTCGAGATACACTCGCCTCATCTTACGGCTTCTAAGTGGTGGATCGGCTCGCTTGGTCGAACAGTGAGGCTTAACATATTAAGGGGTTATCAGACTATAGCGATGCTGATTGGTTGTAGGCCAATCATGCGGTCGTCATGGCGCAATTGATGATCGACGGTAGAAGCTATGGACCACATCCTTTCGTCGTACAGGTACGGGACATGGAAACGCACGAACCTCTGGAGAATATTCATGTTGGCGATATTGGGCCAAAATTTGGATACAAGTACGTGCCTTTCCACTTTCTAGGCCAAAAATTTGGCTTACCACACTCTATAGTACCATGGATAACGGATTCCTACTTTTCAATCATGTCAAGATCCCGCACGTCAACATGCTGGCGAAATACTCGAGCGTCGACCCCAAGACGAACAAGTATGTCAAGCCTGCGGCAGCTTCCCTTGTATACGGTACTTTGACGTGGGTCCGAAGTACCATCGTGTTGCAATCTGGTAGCGTGCTTGCACGAGGGGTTACCATTGCTACAAGATACGCTGCTGTAAGACGACAATTCCAGGACCGAGATGCCAAGGAGTGGGAGACCGGAGAGAATCAAGTCCTAAATTACGTAGGTCGGTCTGTAACCTTGAACGTGGGACTATGCTGAGTGTTTTCTAGACTATGGTCCAGATACGGTTGTTGCCGCTATTGGCTGCTACATTTGCGTTCCACTTCACAGGGCGTGGGATGATGAAGCTCTATGAAGAAAACAAGAAGAAGATGGCTGAAGATGCCAGTAATCCATCCTCATCACACCGAGGTCCAAGTCCAGAGGAGCTTTACCCGAGTACAGACCTCCAAGCCGATCTACATGCGACATCCTGCGGTCTCAAAGCTCTAAGCAGTACCACCGCAGCTGAAGGTCTGGAGGTGTGCAGGAGAGCTTGTGGAGGTCATGGTTACTCTGCCTTCAGTGGTATCGGTAGCTGGTATGCTGATTATCTACCGACAACAACGTAAGCTAAATACACATTCCCACTTCATTCGCTGAGCTTACTATTCGTAGGTGGGAGGGTGACAACTATATGTTGACTCAGCAAGTTGCAAGATATGTGAGCTCCATCACTTTCTCCTTTGCTATTAGTCTTGCTAACGATTTCACAGCTTCTGAAATCTGCTCGTGCAGTCCTGAAGGGTAAACCGTCAGACAATGATACGACAAGGATCTTTCAGGACTTCCTCTCTAGGCGAGATATGGGTGCAGCCTTCGATGTACTCGGCCGCGATGAAGATATCGTAGCGGCCTTTGCTTGGCGCACATCATTCTTGACTTTCGAGGCGCTCAAGCATCGCGATGAGGAGAAAGGCTCATGGAACAGCTTGCTTGTCGACTTCTGGCGTCTGAGCACCGCACACTCGCAATATCTCGTCGTGAAGAACTTCTTCGAAGCTCTTCGCAACAATGATATCGAGTCGGCCTTAGGAAAAGAGACTTCGGCACTCATGCACAAGCTGTTCCGCCTGTATGCTCTCCACACTCTAGAGAAAGAGGCTTCGGAGTTCTTCTCTTCGGCCGCCGTCACGGTACGGCAGATACAGCTTGCACGGGCAAAGGCCGTCATGAAGCTGCTGGAGGAGATCAGACCGCATGCTGTACGATTGGTGGATGCGTGGCACTTCCCGGATTGGCAGCTGGACAGCAGTCTGGGGCGATATGACGGTAAACTGTATGAGGATCTATTTAGGCGGGCGAGCGAGCTGAACCCGTTGAATGCCTTGACGGTCGATCCTTTCCCAGATTCCGATGTTCTAATAAAAAAGGATGAGAGGGAGAAATTTACAAGTAAATTATAGGACATCGTAAGTCTTGTATATAGCTAGAGTAGAACATTACTGTCTATGACATGAAAGCATAGTAGCATTGTGTCTCCGCAAGCTGTAAAGAGAAACTTGTCGTCTGTCTCTGCGTGGAACATTTAGGGTCTGATTGAACATGAGATCTTCAGGCTGATTAGCTTGCACGTTGACATAACTGAGCGTCTTTTCTTTGAAGCCCTGATTATCCGAATTGGGAAGGGCCTGCCCCCAACGCCGACATTGCTCCTTAGATCCTGGTTCTCCAGCTCATACTCCGGCAAAGAGCTGTTCACAATGCTTTACCTCATCGGCCTCGGCTTAGCCGACGAGAAAGACATCACGGTCAAAGGCCTCGAAATCGTCCGCAAAGTAGAGCGGGTATACCTCGAAGCCTACACCAGCATCCTCCTCGTCGACTACGAGAAGCTTGTCTGGCCCTCTTTCCCCCGTCCACCAAACTCTCCGAAGACTTGACTGACACCAGCAACACAGTAGCAAGCCTACTATGGCCGGCCCATCATCCTCGCCGACCGCGAAATGGTCGAATCATCCAGCGACGAGATCCTAGCAGGCGCCGAGAAGTCGGACGTCGCTTTCCTGGTAGTTGGTGACCCGTTCGGGTACGCTATTCCTTACTGCTATCGACTCTCCTCGCCATTCCGTACTGAGAAGTGGCCAACAGCGCAACAACGCACACCGACCTCCTCCTCCGCGCTCGCACCCTCTCCATCCCCACCCACACCATCCATAACGCTTCCATCCTCTCCGCCATCGGCAGCACAGGCCTGCAGCTCTACAACTTCGGCCAGACGGTCTCCATGCCTTTCTTCACGCCCACCTGGAAGCCCTCCAGCTTCTACGATCGCATCAGGGAGAACCGCGCTATAGGCCTGCATACCCTCGTGCTGCTGGATATCAAAGTCAAGGAACCGAGTCTGGAGAATCTGGCGAGGGGGAGGAAGATCTATGAGCCCCCGCGGTTTATGACGGTCGCGGAGTGTGCGGGGCAGATGCTGGAGGTGGAGGGGGAGAGGGCGGAGGGGGTTTATGGGGAGGGGAGTTTGACGGTGGGGGTGGCGAGGGTGGGGAGTGAGGAGCAGAGAGTTGTGAGTGGGACGTTGAGGGAATTGTGTGCGGTGGATATGGGGAGGCCGTTGCATAGCTTGGTGTTGGTGGGGTGCAGGGTGCATGATTTGGAGAGGGAGGTTTTGAGGGAGTGGGCGGTGGATGGGAAGACGTTTGGGGAGGCTTGGGAAAGGGAGTATGTGAAGTAAGGTTTTGGTTGGTTCCGTGCTGCAGTTATAAAGCTTGTTGTGCACTGTCGTGTGCTCTGCTACCTAAAGTGTACAAGTGTGATATAGTGACTAGACGTCTGGCTATCGCTCCTCCCCCCCTCCTCCTGTACTCTTTCTGCGCAAACGACTAAGTTTGCTAGCAATGTCGCTGATGCTGCTGCTGTTCGACTCTGATGGCTTTGCCTCAGCCTCCTCAGTGGTTGCCTGATTCGCGGTATTGGAACGACGTCGTGGCGCCAACTCAGAGAGTCGACGCAGCGCCTTTCCTACCTTTGAAGCCTGAATGCCATATTAGCACGTTCTAGGCAAGGGAAGCGTAATAGACGGCTTACCTCACAGCCTTCATCACCGGCCTTCCCTGTCTCCTTCTGTGCGGCTTTGCCTCTCTTTTTTTCAGACTTGAGCCACGCTCGCTTCAACTCTTCGAGCTCGTCATGCTTCATGATGGCCTGTGTCAGCAAGGCGTTCTACCAACGAGCAGAAGAAACCTACACGATCTTGCCAGAGCTCTTGATCGGCAGACCAAGACTTATGTGCTTGGTGCAGCTTTACTTTGATATCTGCCAACTCTTCCTCATCCTCTTCGGTCCAGACAGGCGGAATCGATAAATCGCTCGCTCGTTGTTCAAGTGCCTCAGTAGGACGCGAGTGAGGCGAGGCAGGAATGGGTGGGGTGGTCCTTGATGCCATTCTCATGAACTATTCGAGTCTCCGCTGTTCAGTGTCTGTAGAGAGTCTGAGGAGAACTCAAGATATAGCTGTTGTGATGCTTTGATATAACCGGACACACGAACAATGCTTTGTGCGCTTACGTGTTGTGAGGAGGGGCGGAGGTGCTGCTTGGATTGGGGCTTCCCCTATGCTTATGACTCTGAAGCCGTTGTGATAGTATTACTGGCCTTTGGCCGAGGCTTGCCAGCAATGAAACAGTTGCATGCCCTTGTGAGTGTCAGGTGCCTTTTCCAAAAAAGCATTATCAGGATTGTCACTTCGGTATGCAGACGATCTGATGTCACACGCCGTGCTTTCATTTTGGAACTGCAGAGACTCAAGAAGGGGGTGTTGGGCTTATAACAGCACTTTAGATAATCAGTTACTTCCAAGGAGATACTGAAAACATAGATGAGATAGTAGTAAGCTGTAAAAAGTAATGATATGACAGGATGCTGGAAAATAAAGGTTTGTACAGAGATGTCTTTTGCTAAACACTAAGGGCACGCTATGCCTTATGAGCCATCACACGTGAAGCCATTGTCGCGATCACCTTTCACCCTCACTAGATCAATACACAGCTTTCGTCAGCTCTGGTCAGCTTTCTAAACATCTCTCTTCCAAACCGCATAAACAGTATTGCGTAGTTCCCTTTCGTAAGTCACATTTTCTGAGCGTTTCGAAAGCCCCCTTTCGGGTGCGATCAAGAGCTTTGAGAGAATTCTAGCTCCAAACACCAACCCCTGGGTCGTATCCTTTTACGCAAAGACGGAATGCTGACTCCAGACTGAGACAGACCAATGGCAGGAGGAAGTAGATTTCGGGCGAAGTGGAGGCGCTGGACGAGGGTTTTTCGACGATCATCTCCCAAGCCCGAGCTCAATCGGGTAGAACAACACGACCGCATTAGGAGCCTTGAGGCTTCGGAGCAGTGGTGGACGAGTGAGCATCCTGGGAGGGTGATAGACTGTAAGTCGAATCTTACCTTCTAAACCTTCTGCTAAGGGTGCAAAACAGGGTTTGCAAATATGGAAGCCACAGGTAAAAAGACTTTTTACCGACTTACCTATCCCAGAACATTGACTGCTATACAGATGAAGGAGCCGATGTTGAACCAGACTTGAGCCAAGGTGAGTTTGCCCCCGTGCAAAAAGACGATAAACCGTATTCACGGTATGAAGCCTCTGCCAACGGCGTCGTCCCCGAGAGGGAGGACTTAGAAAAGGCAGCCGAGGAAAGCGCTGAGAATGAGTGTAAAGAAAAGGAGCGCAAAGAGAAAGAGCTTCAGGAGAAGGCTTTGAAAACCGCCGGTGAGTTCTTCTACTGAATCTAGAATACTCCCAGACCAACATCTTTACCAGAGGTCGGAGCGGCTCCACGTCGCAACACCATGACAGCCCGTGGTCTCTACGAGAAATACTGAGCAACACCTCTTCTCCGGCTTTCCTTTCATCTCATTCCAGCACAAGGGCGACACAGATACCATATTAATCATAGGAGACACTTCTCACGGAGTTCACTGCAGTCCGGCCAAGCTTACATTCCTAGCACCTTTCGAGTTAGCTTACTATTTAGCCGCGGCTACACGCGATAGCTCTCTATCAAAGTCAAGTCGCGTCGATCACTATATTTCTGTTAAGACTCAAAATTCCTCACCTTCGCCGAGTCACATACAGGAGCCAAAACACTCTGGTTTTCTTCAATGCGAACATAGATCACACTTTGTGTTGAAACAATAGCCAGGATGCAGGCTCCAGTGGTAGTAATGAGTAAAACCTCCCAATTTTTGGCTCCCAGCAGCTCCCTTATGCTAAGGGGAAAATGCAGATACGCAGTCTGGCGACAGACAAGTGGGTCGCAAAGCGCAACTCTCGAATATCACAGCAGCGAAAACGTGGGCACTTCTCCCTTGGACGCTGGGTTCTGTATCTAACAACGATGGGGTAGTGTCGCAGACATAATACGATCATGTCTTGGGCCCAAAGCTATGCTGAAGATGCTTCTGGATCCTATGGGTGGTATCGTCTTGACGAACGACGGCCATGCTATCTTACGAGAGATTGAGGTGGCACATCCAGCAGCGAAGAGCATGATCGAGCTGAGCCGAACACAAGACGAAGAAGTGGGGGATGGGACAACGACGGTCATCATACTAGGTATAGTTCTCTACCTTGCAGAGAGACGGATCTCCTGACAAACTTCAGCTGGCGAGATCCTTGCGCAAGCCCTTCCTCAACTTGAACGCAACATCCACCCGGTGGTCATAATATCGGCCTTCAAACGCGCCTTAGCAGACGCCCTGAACATCATCGAAGAAATCTCTTTACCGGTGGATGTCAACGACGACAAAGCCATGTACAACCTTATTTCCTCTTCAATAGGCACCAAGTTCGTCTCGAGGTGGTCAGAGCTGATGTGCAATCTTGCTCTCAAAGCGGTCCGCATAGTCTCGCACGATATGGGTGGGGGGAGGCAAGAAATCGATATAAAGCGCTACGCCAAAGTCGAGAAGATTCCTGGCGGTGAGATAGAGGACAGTAAAGTCCTCGACGGCGTAATGCTGAATAAGGACATCACACACCCGAAGATGCGACGACGAATCGAGAACCCGCGAGTCGTGCTGCTCGACTGTCCTTTAGAGTACAAGAAGGGCGAATCGCAAACGAACATCGAAGTCAGCAAAGAAGAGGACTGGAATCGCATTCTGCAAATCGAAGAGGAACAAGTCAAAGCCATGACCGATGCTATCATAGCTTTGAAGCCCGACTTAGTCATCACCGAAAAGGGCGTCTCGGATCTAGCACAGCATTTCCTTGTCAAGCATAACATCACGGCACTTCGAAGAGTGAGGAAAACCGACAACAATCGTATCGCACGCGCTACAGGAGCAACGATCGTCAACCGTGTCGACGACCTTCACGAATCAGATGTTGGCACGCAGTGCGGTCTCTTCGAGATTGAGAAGATCGGCGACGAGTACTTCACCTTCATCACACAATGCAAAGGCCCGAAAGCCTGCACCATCCTCCTCCGTGGCCCTTCCAAAGATATCCTCAACGAAATTGAGCGTAACCTTCAAGATGCGATGTCCGTTGCCCGGAACGTCATGTTCCACCCGCGACTGTCGCCTGGCGGTGGAGCCACAGAAATGGCAGTATCGGTTCGATTAGCGCAGATGGCGAAGGGCGTTGAGGGAGTGCAACAGTGGCCGTACAAAGCTGTCGCAGAAGCCATGGAGGTCATTCCACGAACTCTGATTCAGAATTTGGGAAGCAGCCCAGTGAGGGTACTGACGCGACTGAGAGCAAAGCATGCTGAAGGGGGCGCTACCTGGGGTATTGATGGAGAGAAAGGGTCATTGGTGGATATGAAGGAGTATGGGGTTTGGGAGCCTGAAGCTGTCAAGTTGCAGAGCATCAAGACTGCTGTTGAGGTAAGCCTGTCGTCCGGGTAAAGGAATCTCAAATCCTAATGTCTCTAACCTCTCTAGTCCGCTTGCCTCCTACTACGGGTTGACGACATTTGCAGTGCTAAGTCGGCGAAACAGTCAGGAGGTAATATGGGGGGTGGAGGCGATGATTGATCCTGCAGCTTCTCATCCACGATATGCGCTGTAGCTCAAAAGCAAGTATCCAGCGATACGCACATAGATATGTAACATATCAAAGACGATGAGATCATGATATCTGCATCTTCATGGGGTATCAACACCATCGATCGATGCGAGTAGTCCAAAGCCGAAGATGCCCATGCTGAATGCCCCCTATTTCCGTATGCTCACCATAATAAGTGCTTCAGCTATGCAATGCCTACAACACACTCCCTTCATAGCTTCTATCAGCGATCTCCTGCCTCCTAATCTCTTGAACGGCTTCATCATCATCATCAACATCGCTTTGGTCGCCCAAGGTGTCCGCTCTGGCACGGTTATGCTGCTTGCTGCTATCATCACCTGCCCTCAGCTCGCCGTTCAGAGCCAGCGCCATACTACTCCTCACAGGTACGCCCTTCATGCGGTCTTTCGTGTCCGCCTCTCCTTCGGTCGATGGACTTCCGGACCTGCTTGCTGCACCAGAGCGAGACCCGCCGCCGTCACGACCAGCTTGTAATACCTCTCGTTTCGCCGGCGAGAGCTTTGGTTTCTGAGATTTTGAGATCGAGAGCGAAGTATCTGGGATACTAGCGTCCTTATGCTGAACCTCAACCTGCTGCATTTCATTATCCTCCGGCCAGGGAGATTCGTCCTGGTCTTTGGCCCTCTCCAACTCCACCGCCCGCTCTATATCCTCCCTCAGCCCCTCATCCGCAAACAAGTCCGCCGTATTCTGCCTCCTAGCCACCACCGTCCTCGACACCTCCTGCTCCCTCCCTGGACCCCACCTCTTCCGTATCGGCACCGGACTCGGAGGCTCCGCCTTCCTCCTCCCCTCCTCTTCCACCTGCCTCTCCTTCTCCCTCCTCAACTCACTCCACGTCCTGAGCTGATTCTTCAACTCATACTTCCCATTCTCCTCATTCAGCTTCATGACCACAAACTCGCAATGGTTGACATTCCGCAAATCCTCAAAATACTCCACCGAGAAATGATACCACTTCATCAGGAACACCCTCGACATCAGCCCGTGCGTCACAAGCACACACACGCTCGCGAACCCCTCTTCCCCAAACTGCCGCCACAGACTCTCGTTGAACCCGCTGACCCGATCATACGCATCGGCTGCACTTTCACCGTTCGGGATGCGGTAGAAGAAGTGCCCGTAGTCGGCGCGCTCCTGCCACATCCGACTCATCTCCGCGGACGAGGGCTGGAAGTTGCCGAAGTCTTGTTCCCGCAGCCGGGGCTCTTCGTAGACTTTGATGGTGTGCCGGGGGAAGGGCGAGGGGGATGGAGAGGAGGCCGTCAGGGCGGAGAGGATGCCTTCGGTGGTTTCGCGCGTGCGGCGGTACGGGGAGGTGAAGAAGTGGAGGGTGTCGGATGGGCGCAGGAGGGAGCGGAGTTTGCGGCCGGCGGCATGGGCTTGCGAACAGCCTTCTGGGGTGAGTTTGACTCTGTGATCTGGAATGGTTTGGTGGATGTCGCGGTTTTCTGGATAGGGTTAGGAGATAGACAATTGGATCGAGAGGGCCAGGAGCGTACTGTTTCCTTCCGATTGGGCATGGCGCACTACGATAATCATCTAGAGGGTCCTTAGAAGATTTGTCATTCAGTATGGGAGGGAAGATACACACCCTAGGCTTGCCCATCTTGCTGTAGATTCCGCACGAAGAGCGCCGATCCTCTTCGGTTGAGACTTGCCTCACTTTGCCAGCTCCGAGTACGCCATGTTATAGAATCCTGTTGGAGTTTGTATTCGGAGGGGCTTCTTTCATAGTTGACTCTCGTCTGTAATCTACTTTACCTTATTCTAGATCTCGACAAAGCCTTATCTTATCTATCGCGGCAAGACGCCTGTTCGATTACCAGCTGGGCTTCAGACTCAACGGATGGAAAGCATCTGAGGACCACGAGGCCCTAATGTGTCAAGGTAGGCATTCTGTGCACGATTTAGATCAAGAACAGTCTTTAGTATATCATTGGGTGAATTCTGCCTTGAGATGGGAAGTCCTATTGAGAACGCTCGAACAGCATAACCGGTAATATAAGGGGTAAACGCTCAATGAAGCGTCTTAATCTCGTACCGCATGCACCCAGCCTGAACAGACCCACCTCGCCCGGCGTTGCTATCGCAACCGATCCAAGCCCCCCATATCATCTCATGACACGTCCACTTCCTCCAATTGTCGCGATGGGGCTGCATGAGATGATAGTTGCGATCGACCCCGTTCGCCTTCAGGTCATTCACGCACCCGGGGACAGCGGAGATCGTGACGTTGTAATCATCGTAATCATGCGAGAAGTACTCGATGAGCCTCTTTTTTCCCGGCGGCGTCTTGTCAACGGGAGGCACATACTCATGATGATCGTACATCCGTGGCCCAAGCACCCAATTGTCGATGTTATATGTCATGTTGCCATGATCGCTGAAGCTGGAGGCGTTCTTGTTGCAGAAATCATGGGCGATCCAAAGCACGTTGCCGCAGTGCGCGTCAAGGAACTCGCCATTGGGCTTGGGGAAGCATTTCAATGAGTCGTAAAGGATGGGGGAAGTCTTCAACTCCGGTGGGATCTTAGGATGCCAGGCTGGAAGGGTTGTTAGTTGCTTGAGGGGAGCGGAGCTCAGTGGTGGTGGGTAGACGAAAACTTACTTGAATCGCGACCTGGCCTCTCGCCGAATTCCTTCGAGGCGGAAAACTCTTCATTGGCAACGCCTCCAAAGGGACCATCTGCCCCCAAAACAGGTGTCCAGTCACTCCCCTTTTCTCCAGGCCAGGTCCGCGGATTAGCCCCTTCAAGAGCCGTCTTCGGTATTTCAAAGGCGGGGTTTTTGGATTCCGAAGGCACGTGGAGGGGTTTCTTGTCCCGAGCTAGGAGGGTACGGGATATGGACCTTTTCCCATAGTCATGGTAAAATGGAACCCTGATGTGGGAATCGGGAATGCTGAGTTCCCAGCATTCATTCCAACGTCTTCTCCCGTACCAACTATGATCGTTGCCAGTAACAAGGAGGCTAAAAGTCATGATGAAGAGGGTGAGGGTGGAGAGCCTGGAAATTGGAGCAGTCATATTGACGTCTAATTGTTGGTCTGTGTCAAGCTGATCTCAAAGGTGGTAGATTTTGATGCAGAGACTTCTGAGTCGAGAATGGAGATTTGTAAGGGATTTAGGAGGATTGGACATTGATATAGTACTTAAGCACAGAAAGCCGTACGGTGTGCAGATTATTTGCTCGGCCAGGAGGCAATTTTCTTTGTACCATAGCACACAATAGTGCTCAAGCCGAAAAGAGTAACATCGCAGCGGCATAAGACGAAAGGGGCAACTTGAAATATGACACATGATAGTAGCGTATTTAAGCTTGGCACTTGGGAAGTACAGGGAAAAGCGTCTTTGGGGGAATTCATCACTTTCATAAGAGACCGCCAATTAGGATCCGAAAACAGCCGATGTTTGGTAAATTGTGGCGGTTGGCGGTCCAGAAGAAGCGTTACACCCCGAATGCTTACCCTTCTTGATCGTCATCAGGTTATGTCCACAAGCTCGACTCCATCCAGGCTCTTCGCATTGTCGTTGCCCCTGCCTTCAAGGAGAAGTCTGACACCAGCCAACCCTTCGAACATGCAGTATCCAGCAGCTAGTTCTTCCAGTTCTTTCAACTTATCAATCCATATCATCTCTTCTTGTGGCTCTCTCGCCATATCTTGGCGCTCTTCAGTCGTCATCCCTTTCAAAACCCCCTGCATTGTCTTTTCAAGGATCGAATCGTAACTGAATGATTTCCGCACCTCGCTTCCAAGGGTGCTGTCACTGCTCATGATGATAATTTTGCCGATTTTCCTAAGGGTTTCTAACGCGCTGTGCTTCGTAACATAGCTGGCGTGGACAGGGCATCTGTCTCTGATGACCTCAATCTTGCTTACTACTTCTTGGTATGCGTCGCCAGACATCTCGAATTGGCGGGAATCTTTGATTCCCTTGGTGTAGTCGACATTTAACGTTCGCCAGACGGATTTTGAGTGGTACCCAAAGTCGATGGTTTTCGCACTCTCAATCTTAGTGAGCTTAGACGATTCCGCCTCGATGAGGTTCCCAATCCTAGGGGACTCTTGAGCTGCGACGAGGACGATTTTGCGAATAGTTTTCCCGTCTAAGGTGCCGATGATTTTGGGAAGCTTGGCCGAACGAGCAGGGTCAGAGTTCGAAGTGGCCGAGTCGCTGATGGAAAGAGCGCGCACACGCTTGATCGGCTTGTCTGTCATGGCTCGTTGAGAAGAGCGCAAGACGGAGGTGGTTCGGACGAGCCAACAAGGCATCACGCATAAAACACTACCAGGATGACTTCGCTAAAGGCGCGCTAAAAGAGATTGCGATTCGAGCAGAGATTTGCCTCCCTCCGAGTGTTCTCTTTTTAGCCATAGTGATGAATAGATCTGGACTGCCAGAACTTTATGAAGGGCGTCGAGAACACCTGGAGTGCGCACGAAACACGCCAAGTCCATGTCGTATGAAGCCATGGAATGCTGTAAGTGCCTTAAACGGAGTAGTAGGCGAGATTCGAAAGCGTTACTGCCAATAGCTATTCTTCACAGAATACTCTACATGTAGACAACAATGAATGACCAATGCAGTAACAGCAGATTGATAGTCATTCTCAGACTACGGAGCAGTGCGCCTTGCGGTTCACACTTTTGAAGCCGACTTTGGACTGACTGCCACGATGTTGCCTCTGAAAGCCCCGTCCTCATTTTATGATGCTTCCTTTGATTACATGTTCGAAGATCTGCACCTTTGATGGGGCACCGATGATTAATGCAAAACACCCAAGTTCTGGCTTCGACGACGACGTTTGGACCAAGTGAAGATTATGTTGCAGGTTCTCGCGATTAGCGAGTCGTGACTTACCCATATGGGGCCACCCAGGCTCGGCCAGGGACTTTTTTAGCACGACACTAACACCAAGTTTCTTCCCAATTGGGATCTCGGCTTGAGCCCGATACTGATTTCATGCGGTATGCTCTGCGTCCTGCCCCTGTTCCACCATGTCGCCGACCGCCAGCCTGGCACATCAGTCCAGAACGTGGCACACGATAACCGCCTACCTCCCGATGGACCTGACGATTGAGGACCCGGCACCATGGCCCAAATTGCGCGCCCGTTGCCAATAATGGCATAAGTCCCTTCCAACATAAGTAAGAAGTAAGAACACTCGAAGCTCTCCCCTCTCATTCCCACCATGGCGCCTCACCGAGCTGTCAGTTTTCCCCTTTCACGAGTCGACGAAGTAGTAAGGGAATCACCCTTCAAAATCCACAAGGCCGATGTTGCAAAGCTCGGCGCCTGCGATGCCTTCCACATTATTCGTAGTATACTCGCGAAACAGCAGGATTCAGAGTAAGATCCCTATTTCCTAACCACCTCTCCACGTCTTCTCCTCTCTGACACTTCGCAGCTTCTGCGAGCACCACGAGCCCATCAGTGCCCACGAGAAAGAAGCCTGGCTGCTCCAGCGAGACATCACCCATGCCTTGGTCCTGCCCATCCTCCAAATCTTCCGGCATGCCGCGAGCGTCGCCAAGTCCATGCTTGGGAGCCGGAACATTTTCGATCTAGAGCTCGTATTTCGCGGAGAAGCTCGAGGTGCTTTCTCCTGGCTGCATTGCTTCATTGCCGAAGACGAGGATTGGTGTCTTACGAGAGGATGTCCTGGTATGCCTTCCAACCTCCCTCCCTCCCTACCTATCAATCTCAATCCGCTCATCATCCGGTACATAGCCTGCATCGTCTCCAAAGTCTTAGAAGCCGAACCTACTATCCGCATCATCCTCGTCGCCTGCCGCCTCTCCTCATCCCTCCGCCAGGCCCACACACACCCAGGCCCCAACCTCAACCTTCCCGCGCTCGACTTCTGGCTTTCCTCCCTCCGCGCCGCCCTCAATGAAGACCCCTTCTGGGGCCCTGACTTCCGACAGCATCTTGAAAACAGAGCCGAGATTCTCGAGAAAGGAATTCGAAGCTTAGTGCAGCAATGTTCAGAGCTGGAAGAGCTGGTCGCCACCACCAAAACCGAGGCCGCGGCTGCTGTACCCGTGAAGACCCATCGCTATGCGTCTAGCAAACCGACGGGCTTGCGGATGTCGAAACTTGCGGAGAGGCAGACGTCGGTGGTGGAGGAGGAGAATGGATGGATGCAGAGGGTTGTGCTGGGGTGCTGGACGACGTTGCTGGCGGACGCGGCGAGGGCGAGAAGGAAAGCATCGGTCTCCAAGGGCGCCGTGCACCAAACTTCGAAGGCTCGTTGCTTGACCTCTTGAATCGACGATGTTCCGACATGTATTACTATTGATGGGACTAAGGGATGGGGTAAGGCATTGGTGGGAGGCAATATTGCGAGCGAAGGCGCTGATGCGATGGTCTTGGGCCACGAGGGATGATCAAGGATACAGGATAGATGGGGTTGATGGAGGTTGGGTCACGATGGGCAGGAACTAAGGTAGATGAGTAGACGTTTGCGTCTCTCTTGGTTTTTCACACTGTACACTACTCCTTATGCACTTTAATTATTACATGGATTCATTCACTTCATTCCCCAAAACCAACGCCATAGCCTGCCTGGTCCATCGACTGTTTTAGTAACCCCTGAAGCCCTACTCCTACGTTCTTAGCGTTTTCTCAATATCCCTCTCAATCTCTCCAGATACCCCATCCAGCCATGCCTCACCCTGCAGAAGCGATTTCCCACGCTCCCGTACAGCACATGCAAGCAGCTTGGATGCATCAGTCACTCATCACTAACAGCACCGAGTCGAACGTCGTTGTCATTTCTGGGAGATCCCTTGTAGGAACGACAGCCATCGCCTCCCCCTCGTCACCGATGTCACATTTCCCGCAATAGCCAAGATCACGCTTCCAGCACCTGTCGCTCGGTACCACTGACCAACCCGACTTAATCATACGAATAACATACACAGCAACGCCCTCACACCGCCCTCCCCCCCTTTCCTTTTCGGCCAAAACCAATAAGCCATACACTCAACTGCCCCAATCCTCCCGTATACATCTCCAAACCAAAAGACCCAAGCACAAGAAAACCCATCCCTGGTCCAGGGCTCCCAGTCTCAAACCCCAAATCCTCCAGTAAATCAATTACCAGCCCCAAAGCCGGCTGATCGAAGCTATAAGTCTCAAACCCCAGAACCTCCAACAATCCGAAGCCCTCGCCGGCTTTGCATTTGCTCCGTGGTTCGATCCGCAGGAAGTCCCGTCAGAATTGTGTTTTTTCTTTTTGCTGGGGTGGGTGCATTGGGTGAATATGATGGATTAAGGTAGGTAACTACTCCGCCGCGTTACGGACATGTGGCTGGAGATGTATTCTGTGATGGTTGGGTGTCTTTGAGATTGAGAGGGTGGCATGTTAGAGATGGGGGGGTTTCTAGGGAGGTTTGGGGGCTGGCTGATAGCAGGGGGGTCTCGGCCACTCCCAGGATTGGTCTCCGCATCGTAGGCGTTCGAGGTGCCAGCGGAGATGGTGAATTTGAGACCATTCGAAACGGGGTTTGCGAGATTTCTTTATGAGAGATTGGCCGTGGTGGATAGTGGTGGCTTTGTCTGACCGTGAGACAAACAGACCAAAGGTAGTAGTTTTATAGAGGATAGAAGAACTATGGGTAGTATGCTAGCAGATGTATGTTTTTGAGTACCTCAAGGATCGGTGTAGTGCAGGTTTCGTGAGTAGAGATGGTTTGGAGACTGGACATACGCGTAGGAGATGGCTTCCCTACCTTGATTTCGTCAATCGAATCATGATGCTCGCTTACGTGCCTGCAGGGAATGGTGATATGACGACAGATATGAATTCATACTCGGAAATAAGAGGTGTCCGGAAGAATACCAGATCGAGGTACATGAGGCAAGCGACTAGGCCAGACTCATGCACCGAGTACGAGACGACACCACAGAACACAAGAACACTGTTTGAAGCACTGACTGTGATATCAGACCAAGGTCCTGCTAGCAAAGGACACTCATGGAGGCCTTCGTTGATTAGCTAGTCAATGTCCGCCTGTGCATGCTCCTATTTCTTCTGCCGTTTCGTACTTCGGCCGCTCTTGTTGCTCAGATGGCTTACGACACTGGCACTCCGCTTGCGCATCGACTCACTACGCGCAGGTGCAGCGACGGCCTCCTCCTCCTCTTCTGCGTCCTGGCCTTTCTCCTCGTCCTCGTCTTTCGCGTCTTCCATGACTTCATCCTTATCCTCAGGATCATCATCTTCACCTCCGGCATCCCCTTCGACGTCCCCTTCGTCATCCTCATCCACTTGCGGCGCGATATTTACAGCATCTGCCGCGCCTTCACCGTCATTCGTCCCCTGGTTGTCCTCGAGTGAGGCCCGCGCAACCTTGATCTCATTCTCCAGCTTCTCGCTGACTTTTCTTACATCCAACAACACATGGATGCTCTGCACCAATCGCTCAAACTCATCACAAACCGCCGCTGTAGGCATAGTAAGCCTATTCGGTATCCCCAACTCCGTCAAAGCGCTTGCGATCTTAGTAGACAAGACGTTCGACTTCGCTTGAGCGAGTTTATTAATGCGTTCATGCCGGAATTGCGTCCCCGTTTGCGTGCGCTCGTTGTGCGAAATGCCGAACTTCGCTTCGTCCCTCGCTGAGAGCTGTTTCTGACCTGGGCCTAAGCCTGCACTGCCGGAAAGGGAGGAGCGCTTGTCTGCCGGGCCGCTGATCGATTGACGATGACTGCGTTCGGCTTGGCCTGTGCCGGGCGTGGTGGCACCGGTAGAATTGCTAGAGCCCTCACCAGCTAGCGAGCGACGTTTCTTGTTCTTATCTTGGCTAAGCAGGGTTTGCATAAGCTGCAGGAGCTCCTGGCTGGTTTTATACGTGGCCCCGCCGGTGCTGTGGGGAACGGAGAGACGATCGTAAAGATCCTTGCGTTCTTGAGCGAATTTCTCCTGAGAGCTAACGATGCGTTTGAGTTCCACGAGGAGGATTTCTTCCTCTTTTACTTCTTCCGGAGAGCGGGCGAAAAGGGTCTCGGCGAGCTTCTTCCGAGTCGCCTCAAGCTGAGCGTCGAATTTGGTCATCTTTTCGTGAAGCTCAAACTCGGTGGTTGACATGCTGGATAAAGGCTGATTCAATGCCATGGTTTTGGCGGCGACGTCGTAGTAACGGGCTTTTAGGTCCTCCATAGATCGCTGCGCTGGTTGCACGGCCACAGCCATGGAGTCTTCATTCTCTTTCGCTGCCTCCTCAGCAGGTTGATACTCGTAACGATCCCAGATCACTACCCATCGCAGATCATATTCAAGTGCCAGGCTGACCAAGTAATCCGTCTCCTCTTGGCTCCATTCATCACTCTGAAGATGCGAATCGTACTGCTCTTGCGTATATTCCGGTACATTGACCTTCACGTTAAACTTTGCGTAAGGGTAGTGAGGCTCCACTTTCGTTGCCCTTTCCTTTTCCTCCATGTCCATCTCCGAGGCAACATTTGAGTCGGCTGGTGTAGCGAGAGAAGCAATGGCGGTATCCTCACGGCGTTTCCAATGGCGTAATATTAGGCCATCGTTGCGAGCAGGATTGCTGAACGCTGACTGCTCCCTGCAATGGTCAGTATATAGACAAGCTCCGAGCTGGAAACAGCGGACCATGGATGGACTCTCTGTTTGCTTGACCATTTCGGGCGTCCTTTAAACTTGTTTTCGGTGATTGCAATTGGTGGTGCTCTTTCACCCCAGAGAGCATACAGCTCTCGTGTCATACCATCTATAGTAGGTTAGTGCGGGTACGCAAATGGAACCATCACTGCGAGCTCACCCGGCCGCTTCTCAACAGCCTTGTGTTTCTTCGCTGGTGGATGGTGGGCTGCGGCTGTGATGGGCATATCGCCCATCACATCCTTGATGTCGGCAGCATTCATGTTGGGCTGGGGGTGACTGATATGGGTGGGGTCAGGTATCAAGGGCTCAGATCCACGGTAGTAGTCATAGCAAAATTAAGGTCATAGTCTTGCGTCGTGTGAAGATGCATGAAGTGATAGAGATGGGGGTGAATCTTGTAGGTCAAGCGCGGAATCGCGGCGGAAAGACCCCTGCCCAAAATTGAGCCAAGCACCAAAAGAACATCTCGCGTGCCCTGGATGCGACCTGACCACAACGACAATCATGGAGATATCGCAGCGAAGGCCATTACGGCTATTGCATTCATTCCTAATATTACTTCTCTCGAGCTTCATCATCCCAGCTCAGGCTGTGTACTTCTACATCGAAAATGCTTCCCCAAAATGCTTCTACGAGGAGCTCCCTAAAGACACCTTGGTAGTCGGTCTGTTCCCATGCTCGCCCTCTCCCCTTTCTATCTACATATCATAATCAGTCCCTAATACACTATCATCAGGCCACTACAAAGCCGAACAATACGACGCCGCCACCTCCTCCTTCGCCGTCTCCAACGACCTCTCCGTCGTCGTCACTGTCGACGAAACCTTCGACAACGACCACCGCGTCATCTCCACTAAAGGCGGCGCCACCGGCAAATTCACCTTCAGCGCCGCCGATAGCGGCGACCACCGCATATGCTTTACGCCATCTCACCCTGGCGCTAGCGGGTGGTTAAGTGGAGGGCAGCTCGCTGGGGGAATCAAATTGACGCTGGACATGGCGATTGGGGAGACGAGCATGATTGAGAGCACGGATAAGGGGAAGATCAGCGAGATTGTGCAGAAAGTGAGGGATCTGAATGCTAGGTTGCAGGATATTAGACGGGAGCAGGTTTTCCAGAGGGTTCGTTGAGCCCCTATTGCTTGGCAGGAGTTTGGTTGTAGGTCATGGACGAGTGCTAATACTTGTGGGTTACTAGGAGAGGGAAGCCGAGTTTAGGGACCAGTCCGAGACGACGAATGCAAGGGTGGTGAGGTGGACGTTGCTTCAGCTCGTGGTTCTGGGTGTCACTTGTGCCTGGCAGCTGTCGCACTTGAGGGCTTTCTTCATTAAGCAGAAACTCACATGACGACGCTTATTAGCAGCGGTCGAACACGAACAGGATCGCGCAGAAGGAGGTGTCGAAGACAGCAAAATCTTGGAACGAGGATGGCATCCTATTTACTGCACCCGAAAGTAGCTATATTCAGCCAGCTGTGGGTGCTATGATGTGTTTGCCAATTGTTCCAGAAACCCTTCGTTGCTTTCTCTAGATACCCAGACCACGTCACTGATGTTGCTTGACGTCTTGCCGCTTTGGCAATGGGCCATGACAAGTCAGCCCATTAACGTTCCATCAATACGTTGTTCCAGACTGTAAATTAGTTGATGCTCGATTCATAAGAACCCTGCCAGCGCAAGGGATATTTAATGATCCGTGTTGTTTACCATACAGGCCTTGCCACTATCGTTACTCATCGGGAGTCAATCTAGACTTCCGTACAAACATGTCCCGAGAGATTGGCATCTTAAGTATCGACAGTAGATGACCCGTTCAAGACGGCACAGGCGCCGCCGGGTTAGCTCCTCCACCTATCTGATCTCGCCTCAACAAAGATAACAACGAATAATGTCCGCCTGCCACCGGCCGAGCATTGAAGTAGATCGGCGACGGAGAGGCAGGATAACTGCCCGTATCAATGGTTTCATATAAATCCGTGAATGGCCTGTCAGTGTCCGTATGGTTGAGCCAATAGCCAATCGCATTCACAAACAGTCTCCGCGTCTGAGGCGAGCAAGTAGCGGCAGTCCACATCTCCCAGTCAGATTTGGTATAGGAATGCCTATTGTCGAGTGGTATGCCAAAGATTTGGCTTGTTGTGGGATACCAATTGGATTGCATGTCGTACAGAGACTGTGGAATGAGGTTCAAGCTGAGCAGCATGTTTGGGAAGGTATTGTAGAGGAGACCATATGAAGAGCGCCACTGATAGGACAATAACGTGTGGCGTCCTGATGGATCGATGGCGAAGGCTTCCCACTGTTTGTAGAAGCCCGACGCTGTGGAGCTGTAATTTTGGGAGGACGTCAGATCGCCAGCAATCGTCGCTATATTTGCCATGGCTTGCAAGCCGACAATTCCTTTGATGGCCAGATTGGTTTGGTTAACTAGCTGACCAGCGAAGTCATCAGTGCTCAGTTGCAAGCCTGGGGCCAAGGAGAAGTTAATGAGGTAGGTCGCAAACTGCTGCAATATGGTGTAGTGCTGCTTGATGAAGGAAGAATCGCCCGAAAATTTGAAGTAAGCGTAGGTCATCAAGATCATGTTCCCACTTTCTTCTACGGGCATGTACTCATCATTACCCTCAACATGACCAGTAGCGTTGGGGAAATGTGTTCCCAAGTCATGCATACTATATTGGTTAGGATAGAAGCCGCCCTCCTGATTCTGGTACAGCGGCTCGAGATTAAATCTGAGAAGGTTGGGGTTCGCGTAGAGAAAAAATGGCATGGCCGGGTACATAACATCAACAGTGTTCACGTTCCCGTCCGAGGATATTTCCTTCTGAAACATCAGAGGCTCAGATAAGTTCGAGCTTGAATTAGAACATCCTCCGGACGGCGGTACCGTGAAAACGTAAGCACCCATGACCTGGCGAGCCGAAAGAGCGACAATGGAGTAATAAGCTTCCGCCTCCTTGACATCTGGTATCGCAATGCCACTGAAATTGGCGGGTTCCAGAAATCCGTAAGCGTTGTTCGGGTCGAAGATATACTGCTCCGAGTACTGGTCGGTGCCATTGTAGCCCATGGTTCCATTTGACCAAGGCGGAGGGGCAGCAGGCGTGTTATTACTGTACACCATTGCCATATTTGCGCTATAGTACGAGTCGACATCCTGCTTCAGCTGGGTCTCAAACTGAGAGGCTAGGATCTGTGTTGTTGCAAAATCATTGAGATGGAAGTCGATCATCTGGAAGATGTCACCGTAGCATTTCATCCACCAAGGCTGCAAAGGCACGACGCCCGTCGAAGTCAAATATCGTATTATTGGTTGCTGAACAGAACCAATTGAATATCTCACCGAAGCAGCGGCGGTCTGGCCGAAGTCATGCGCATACGCGAAAGCCGGCTCCCGGGTAGCGAATGGTCGGTAGTCTGGGTCAACGACATTCTGCAGAGGATGTTGCATTATATGCTGGAATCTGAGAGTTGACGAGTATCCGCTTTGGTAAGTAAAACTCCTTGCGGCCAATTTAGTCGAGGAATATGTAAAATTACCCCATAGTGGAATATCGGCTTCTTCTGCGAATTCGTAGGGTTTCTGCAGGGATACAAGCCTAGTACGGCACTCAGCAAGAATGTTCTACACGTATTGGGAAATGAATTTACCAGCTGTAGACAGAGGAGCTATTCCCTGTCGTAGCATTGCCAGTGCCGTTGATGGAATTGGAACCCTCATACAATGACCACTGAGTTGTGACGTTCGATTCCGATGCGACCCATGCCGCGTTGACGTCGCTGTAGAACTTGACGTCGTGGGTGCTGTTATCAGTAGATCTCACGCTCGTGGTCAAATAGCTGAGAGGGATGGAGGTGCGACAAAGGTCTTTCGGTAACACAGCAGATAAGAAGCTGGCTGTCACCTCGACCGGACCTGCGGAGAACGTGAAATTTGAGTACTGCGAATCGTAGCTGACAGTCAAAGGGGTCGCAGGCTTGAGGTTTGGTAAGGATGGCAGAGCTTGCGAGCCTGTACCTAAGTACTCGTAGGATATGCCATCAACCGTAACAATCTGACAATGCATAAATGTCGTGCCTGCCGTGAATCAAAGTTGGTGAGCACTCACGCCTTCCCACCCAAGGGGCGTCCCAGGCCTGCGTCAGTCAGTTTAGGGCCATCCCGCCGGATACCAGGTCATCTGCCCACCAGTAGATCACGCCATTGGTATTGAGAGTTCCATTCCTCGATGTGCTGCTCCAGGCGTTAGTATACGGGCCCCTGACGGCAAGCGGGACGGCTGGAGGTCGCGCAGGCGAGTATGCCGGCAGAGTATTTCTTCGGAAGCATACTGTCAGCCAAGGCAACGTAGCAATTGAGACAGATTACCCATTGGAGTCTTTCGCAGTCGTGTATGGATCTTGACAGCGGGTAATGGCGGCAAAAGCGAGCAGGAGCAGAGTAGAAACCCACATTCTTGTGGTGCCTCGGCGCGTTGTAGCAATGGGGGATGGAGAAGGAGCTCCAGGTTAGAGCGGAAGTAGAAGGGAGCTCGCATGGTTATAGGCTCTTTCGTCATAACTTTCGGCTCGACAGCTTTGGCAGAGGTGTGCGTAATCAAGTCAAGCCTTGACCGGACATTCTGCAAGATGTGGGGAAGTACATCCGGTATACTTTACTTCATTGCGGGGTTGACCCTGGTCATCATCAAATATGAGGGGAAGACGCACGGCTGGTAGAACTAGAGCAGGATCTAGCGGTGGTAAAAGAGTAAGGACAAGGCCGAGAGATGCACTTAGTATGGAGAAACATGCCCGGTTCAATTGTTCGGCTCGTATATGAACTGCATCTTGCCCGAGGCTCACAGATGCACCCACAACGACCTAGAGCTTACTTGTGGCCATGATATTTCAATCGAGTATGGGCGTATCTCAGCTTGCCTTCATAGCCGTCGAGAGAGGTGGGTTTCCTCAGGCTCCAGTCTGCACATAGGACGTTCTCCCTTCCCTTGGACAGGTCAGCATGCATGAGTAATCGAGCGAACCTTGCCTTAAGTGACGCGTAGGGGTCAAGGCGACAAAAGGAACATAGAAACACACTTTTCCCACTGCCTGAACGAAATCACATATGACAGGATGCCAGTGACAGTTGTAAAGGAGCTTCCTTGCGCGGGAGATTGCTAAACTCACTTCCGGATCTTGATTGCCATGAAGATGCTTCCTAATTCCGCTCATCCTGGGAACACTAATTGCCTAAAGTATGAAGATGCGACCGGAACCGTCCGTACGGAGCTGAGCTGACCTTCGTTGACTTGGGGAATTCATCTCTTGCCAAAGAACTTCTTGATGGCTTCCTTCCGCCCACCTTTCGACTTCGAGTAGGTTTAGCACAGGATCATCACATCATCAATAAGGAGGAGCATACCACCGGACGAAGATCGTCTTCGAACAACAGGTCGGCGCGTTCCTCGTCCCCATTATAGACGGCAAACCAACCCAAAGTTGCCTCCGGTGCGAGAGCATCGCGCAGGTCGGCCATAGCCTGCCAGTCCTTGGCAGCTATGCTGTGCGAGCGCGTCTGTTCGATATCGATAGAAAGCTCGCCTTTGATGACAGCGTCGCAAACGTATGCGAATGGCTGGCTCTGTGCGTTGGAGCTGACATCGGCTGGATCGTACTGTTCCATGAAGCGAACTTTCGGCGCCCCGCTCATTATTTCCGGGAACTTGACTTCAAGGGACTCGAGGATAGCTTTGGTGCTTGTCGGTGTCATGATGTACTCCGGCATGCCGTCGTCAACGTTGTTGAGGATGATGTGGTGTCGAATCTTCACACGGCCCCAGCGGAATCCATGCACGAGGTAGACCGGCATTTTGGGTCTTCCCCACAGTCAGAAATTTATCGTGGCAGAGGCAGAGTCGAATGAAGGACTACCTTGGCTTAGTTGTTGGCTTGAGCCGGCGAATTTGAGTGTAGATTGCGTTTGAGATCAGCATACAAGAGCCGTGGATTCGGAGGGATTGTGAAGGTGAACATGATGAGGAACGATGCAAGGAAGCTATTATACAGTATATGTATTCACAGGGTTGCCAGCCGGCGACCAATCTTCCGGGACAGAAGGATGTTTGTGACGTGTAAATGAAGGCTTTCGCGACGCATACAAAAAGACCAGGTCCCACAAACACTTTAAGATTGCCAAGCTTTGCACGTGACTTGATAGTCCCTTTATGTTCGATTTAGTCTTTGCTCTGAGGTAACGTAGTGTGCTGCCATGATAACAACGCATTTTCGCACGCTAGTCTATTCAAGGAGTATTCCGGTGGTTCTAATAGCAGTATTGCCTCGTTACAACAACGCCAATTTTGAATCCCTCCTATACCTTTGCCCCGAACCAATCCAAGGTATCTTCCTATCCTTTACCATCTGAACCGGACTCCGTTGCAACACAGTGGAACCTCCAGACAAACTTACAAATGCCTCTCCTTGATCGATTGTTCAATCGCCTTTGCCTTCCTGACGTGGCTATGAACGTAAAGGCGTTAGCCTCGTGGGAATTGGCTCATGCCCCGTACGTAGAGGCCAATCATCCTCCTACTCCTCAGGAATAAAGAAATTGTAGTTTCGTAGGCTGTCTTCTTTCCCGAAGTCCTCCCTATTGCGACTGATGATGCTCGTTCGATTAGGAGCCAGCGTATTCGCCGAGGAGGCGCCTCGCTCTGTGGGCAATTGGCCCTCCCAGGAAGCTATGCTCACGGTCCGTAGAGACTTCTCTGGCTTTTCGCTCTCCGCTTCCGATGCGGCTCCGGTCCCTGCAACAGAGGCAAAGCTCGTTCCTGGGATAACCTCCTCCGTCTCACCTTCGCAGCACCATCGTCTCCCTACGCCAAGTCCACTATCAACCCATTGCCTGATCTCCTTCTCTAGATCCCCTGCATTGATGCGGTCTGAAGTATCTTTCCTCAAACCGTGCCTACAAACCCCTATCGTACCACTCACGGCTCCCCAGAGAGCATTCTCTCCGTCCCCTCTGACCTTTGCCTTTCGGCAGACCCGCTCTTTCTCCTTCGCCTCGCGTTGAAGCTGTTCCATCCAGGTACCGACTTGTGGAAGGTTTTTATGAAAGCTCGTGTCTGGCGGAGCGCCGCCGCGCCCCGCTAGACGGTTGTGTTTCCCACGGTGCGATGCCGAAGTTTTTGGCGAGTGACCAAGAACGAACGATAGAAGATGGAGAAGGATCGTCGTCAATGAGAACACATCGGCCGGGAATGAGGGGTTTCCTATGAGTGATGGGGGAGCAAACGTGGTGATGAGGGCAGTTCGAGGGCGCGACTGGCTAGAAGAAGACGAAGATCCGGTCGTTGACCAATTGTTTCCGTGTCCATGAGTGGATGTGGTGGAGTTGGAGCGAGAAGTGACTGCTGGTGCAGTTGGCATCCGACGCATGGTACGGCCACCACCTTGGAGTAATGTCTTGAGAGGCGCTGTCTCGTGCAGACAAGCCTTGCGCTGCCAATTCTCTGGGGCAGCATGATCGTAAATTTCAGCTTTGTACGGGTTTGAGGTCTCCCCATGGTCTAGAGCCCTTTGGGCGGCAAAATCAAAGAGGTATATTGTATTATCCGGAGAGACGGATATGCTGGAAGGGTGAATACTTTGATGAGTGAGCCCTCTGTTGTGGAGGTAGGCTAACGCAGATGTGAGACAGTGAGTCCACTTTAGCAGGGTCTCGTGGCATTGAACTTTGTCGAGCTGTTTAAAGCTTTTGGGCGGTTCATCAAAGAAGCTTTTAAGTGTGATTTCGATAGATGGAGTGAAGAGCATGTAGCTGAAATCGTTCTGAGTGTATGAAGCCCAGAGAGAGACGAGGTGCGGGTGCCGAATCGCATGGAGGGCCTTCACGTGCATAACAAAATGTATCTTGTCGATGCCACTCTCTCCCGATGTTGATACCTTCTTCCGTGTATACACGCGCTCGCGTATGTACACTTTATCAGTGGACTGGTTTCCTGCGACACTGTTTCGCTTGGCCGCTGACTCCAACGGTACCACTTCTTCCTCTCGGTAGTCAACATGATCACCAGGCTCTAGGTCATGGACAATATAATTGAACTGCTGCCTGTAGAACTTTTTATCCAGTGTCTCCGACTTACCGCCGAAGAGGTTAAGATCCCATAACGCATCTCTTGACAAAGGAAGGTCATCGTCATCCAAGGATTTGTCCAAGACATAGAATATGAATTCCGGTGCACCAATCTGGTTCAGGATAAGGAAGAAACGTTTGCATCTTTTTACGATCCAGTCGAGATACGTATCATCAGTCAATCCCTGGCCAAAACCCATGGGCCGATAAAGCTGTTCGCGGTGTCGCTTGGAGGCTATTTCCCGCCATACATACTCGCTCCGGACCTGAGCATTGATTCTCTCTTCGGACCACCACGCCGGCATACTCAACGACCCGAGAGCATCTTCCGCTGTCGCTGGTACGCCAGAAACGGCATGAAGGGTGAATGGGAGCCATGCTGAATATAAGTGGTACAGATAATGATGTTCCCTTGTTGCTTAATAACCCTGCCTGTCGGAATGATAGACTGAGACCCGTGCGTAGCTCCCTCGGCTCGTCGTATTTTTGGTCGAGATACGCGAGTGCCGTGTGCGTTGAAAGGACACCATGTCGAGATAACATGCAAGCGCGGGCAGACTAAGCACGCGGAAATGGTACAATGTGATGCGATTGAGTAAAGCAGGATTGTGGCGTGATGTGGGACGTGATGCGGGACGTGATTCGATTGAGACGGGGAGCGAGGGCTGGCATCCGGACCCTTGGGAATCCTTCACGAAGCACGAAGCTTTGAGGCGCCTGCCAGGACCAAGATCTGCGTAAGAATCGCTAGGGTTCCCGCGCCCAAAGAGGGAGCAAGAATCTGAAAATGGATGGCATTCGGAATTTTGCATCTTCGGTCGCTGAATTGCGTGCAGCCGTATCCCGTCGGTTTGAATGTCCATTGGCTGATGAAAAAACTTGCTGGTCTGTGAGACATATGTGTCTCGCTCAGCTTGCCTCGATGTGCGAGAACGAAATGCCACAGCGATGGCCCCCAAGCTTGTCTATCGACACTTGCATACGCTGCCGAAGAGCTGAAGCTTTCTGGCTCTTGGCAATGGAGATATTGAGACGCGCAAATGAATTGTTGGGAGGTCAGCCATCCTTCGAAACGAGTGGTCCACTTTGATCGCAGAAGTCGAGATAAGGGTTGCATATAGGCGCTTGTGCCACATCAAACTTACTTTAGCGTCAGGAAAATTACCAGCCGGTTGTTCAAGGCGCTGCGCCTTTGCAGGGAATCCACTCCATCGATAGAAGCCTCGCCTGTCCACGACGTACGCTTGCTCTTGATAACGTCCAAAGGACGAGGCTTTCGAAGGATGCTGCCGAGGAGTTGTGGGTGCTGTTGAAAAAGCCTCAAAGGTCCAGGTTCTTGATAGCAATGACGCGAGTCCCACATATGGCGGTGGACGCTGACGCCAAGACGAAGTATCTACCCGTGTTGTGGGAGGGTTTCACTCCTCAATGATATCTGTCGATTGAGGAACATTGCGATGCTTTAGATTCTTCGAATCCTCCTGGTGGGCGTCATGAACGCAATCAGGCAAGAAGCTAGGTATGGCTATCCAACACTAGAATTCGATCATAGTTCCGTCAATTCACTTTTCGCAAGCAAGGCTTTCTAATAAGTCTTTGGTTTCCGCCTACTTTTCTACTCGACTGTTGGGTTGCATGACGTCAAATCGCGCTCTCGTTCCTGAATGAAGGACTGATCCAGCAGCACTCCCGTTGCATTGTCAAAGAAGATCCGGTCTCTTCGCAACACGAAAGTCATCATCGTTAGTGCCGACACCAGTGGCTAGACATCACCGCAACCCTTAGCACCATCCTGACTCCAAATGAAGCGACTGTATTTGGCGTCAACTTCTGCGGGGGAAGGCTCAGAGGAGGATCTAAACGCTCACACGGCGCATTATATCTATAAGCGCAGGAGTAGAATGAGGTGGCTACACTTAGCGAGACGAAGGTTCCGTTGGGGGAAGGAGTTGTGGAGTAATTAAGAGCTCTGTTTATTTGTCGATGTGAGGTAGCTTGATCAACCTGACGAGTGTCGAGATGGTACTCAAAGGTGAGTGTCTGAAGGATCTGTACGTTGATGATCGATCACCTTGGATTAAAGGGGGATTGGCACTAACAAGATAATGGAATAAAGGGATGGCGATGCGCTGGATAACCAGTAGGAGCCCATAGCTGAGGAGGTAAACACTCATAATTTTTTACTTTCAGAGTCGTTGGACCGAACCAGCGGACCCGACGATGTGATTGAGAGCTGACTAGTACACCAACCAGGACATGGAACATGCGTAAAGCAGCCAAGCAATCATGATCTCGTTACTCGTCTAGAATATCTAAAAAGCGATGAAGCAGCGCTACAAATAACGTCGTTGTCGTAACAAAGCCAAGAGAGCAAAACAGTCATAAACGGTAAAGAGTAATCGTTACAAGCTCCAAGGCGCCACATTCTCCTTCGCCCTCCCCAAGCCCCTCCCCTGTATTTTCCGCACCTCGTCGACCGAGGGTTTGCTCGTTGCGTGCGAGATGCCAGAATAGCGCTTCGTCGAGACCACCACTCCAGCTTGCCGGGCTGACGGCCTAGGCACTTGACGTCTGCTCTCCGAGCGCAGGAGTTCGGCTGTGTGGTGGCCGTAGTGTGCTTGCGGCCCTTTCAGAGCTTTGTCGGGTATAGCGGGTTTCTCTGCGGAAGGAGGACCACAGTCTTCGTCCGGTACGCCAATGAGCCAGTCTTGGGGCTTGTAGTTTGAGGTGGCGAAGAGGCCGTGGCCGAAATGCTCGTAAGTGTTGCTGGTCGAGGTGTTGTGGGTGGTCAACGGAGTAGACGGGATTGGACTCGGAAGGTCGAAGCGCTCGATCATACGTGCCTGGAATTTGAGTTCTCCAATGACAAGCTTGATATATTCTGGACAGAAAGACTGGGCGCCATTGTCACCAAAGTGTTCGGTTAGAGCGAGTATGGCCTGTCTCGGAGAGTGGTGGGTTGCCAGATAGTACGCCAGCCTCTTCTGTACTGTGCGTCGGTTCTCCAGACTTCGTTGAGGAGTAGATTTCGGAATAAGTTTGTTTGACGGAGAATCAGGAACAGATCGCTTTACCTTGGCTGCTGCGATGGTAGAGCATCGTGTGCCCGTCGGTAATAGTGAGTGTCTATAAGTGAGCTTTGCAACTAGGATCGGCGCCGGTGACGTTCCCAGCATCATGTCCAGTTCGTCAAGCAAGTCTCTCGAGCTCGGAGAGCTACCGTTTGTCGTTTTAGAAGCTGGCGACGGTGACAGAGTATAGCCTTTGGCCGCTACAGTCCCTACTCTCACCTTCACAAGTGCAGTGACCACTTCGCCAGGACGCAGCTCTACAAAGTTCTTTTGTCCCATGACCATCTCGATACTGCAACTTGGACCAGCCTCAATATCTAGGACAAGGTCGGTCACCTTGCCGCATGCTCTGCCTCCACGTGCATATGCGATCAGATCCCGAAGACTGTTGAAGAGGCTATTAGAATTTTCGTGTTTGCGCCGAGCCGTGGACGGCAGCGAGCTGGAACACGCACAGCCAAGCTTCCAGCCGTTGCATGTTACTGGACCGGGTCCTCGCCACGGAACGCTGCCGGGGGACACTATATTGATCGTACATGCATGATGAGCCACAAGATTCGGATCTAGCCCGTCTGGGTTCCCCGTGAGAACGAAAACGTGCCCGTAGGCATCGTCTCTTGGTTCACTGTCTGCTGGTCGAGGAGTGAAATCGGTAAGTAGGTCGATTGCACAATCTATCGCAATCCCTAAAGCAGTGGGGTCGGGCCTCTCAGTCGAAATGACGATTGTATCCACAACCGATTTGATCGTACGTATACTAGTGTGACTCAGAGGCGACACGATGTTAAAGTCTGGCGGATCCGTCTTTTGTGGTCTTGTGGTAAGAACAGCCAACCTGTCAACAGTAGGATCCAGCAAGGAAGCTATGAATCGTGTAGCTTCGCAGTGCGCTAGTAATGCGGTTGGCGATGTGAAAAGGCTACAGAGAGCATGTCAGCTATCAGTTATAATACTGACGGACGGGAGACTGACGTGCTGTCGATAACAACGGCAATGTCGAGACCCTTGGGAGGTGCCGATATTTCGTAGGATTCATCCCTAAGTAAGTTTCGGAGTCAGCATTCCTCCTTTCAGTCAATGAGGTGCATGCTTTGCGAGTGGATACAGCGGAGACATGTTTCACGCTTCTTGAAACGCTCGGAAAGGGGTAAGAGATGCTCCGAGATTTACTTACGTTGGCCCGACAATCCCAGTGATCTCAACAGCTACGAAGACACTTTTTCCGTCGTCGAGGCTTAGCTGGTCAATCTCTGGCAGTAAGTTGAGTTGTGCCCCCGGGATCGCATTGTTGGTCGGCTGCACTCGCCTTCGCGCTGGTGTCGCTGTCGTGCGCGAGGTCTCAAAGGATGCTAGAGTCGTCGGGGATGTGACAGTGGACGTTGGAGGCGTAGGAAAGGCTGCCAGAGCAAGTTCCAGATTGCCGCCAAAAGTCGAGATGGTCCCAATACTTGAAGCTGTGCTTGGTCTTGGTCCTCCCACTTCTTGAACGTCTCTGGTTGCTTCGCCGGTATGGTTGCTATCAAGCTGTTGCACCACCATTTCCCGCTCCATGGCAGCATGGCTGACTTGCGATTTGCTCGATACACCGCTCATGACCCGAAAGAGCAGACGTTGTCGCAGAGAAGGTTGCGTCGAGGAAGGCTTCAGGGTGCCGGGATGCTGGGACGTAGAGTTCGGGATACCACTCTGCATGCTGCCTACTGTCACAGCCCTTGAGCGAGTGTCATTGGCGAATGGCATCGGCGTTGTTGGCACCGAGCCTGCCCGTGTACGACGCTGCTTAGGCACATGAAGGAAAGCCGGCGGATTGTTCGCTTGCTTGGTAATACGGAGAGGACGGGGCGTTGCCGCTGCGTCCATGGAGTCGACGTAATCCGGGCAACCCGTTGACAAGTTCATCGATATGATGTTTTATAAAAAGCTGTAGACAGAGAATGCGGGTCCGAATGAGATGTTGAAGGGAAAAATGTCGAACTAAGTGGAACTGTAGATATACCTGGTGAGATTTCATGTCAAGGAAAGTGCAACGCGAGCTCCTGCAGGGCACTCTTCTGCATCCAATGGGTCAACGTGAACTCGGTAATCCGTTGATACGAGAATTGCTCCACAATGAGCATGGATGCATTGGTTGATCATTACAATGCTCATGAAAGCTATAAGCGGAGAATGCAAGCAAACCAAGCGTCCAGTCGGTCAACGTAGACTCGACAATCAGTTGCCACGATAGATCTTCAATAAAATCCAGGTTCTGTGACCAGGACCTGCGCTTTGATGGCTTCTATGAGCTCACTGTCAGCTTCAGCGAAACGTATCTACAATTATAGTCAGATTCATATTGTAACGTAAAAGGTTTCAAAGCCTACTGGATCGTCATTCGCACTCGCACTTGAACCGTACAGGACTGGGCCAGAGATGCTCGCTTCTATTCCCTTCCTAACTCTTTCCTGCCACACTCCATCCCAGTTCCACTCATCTGACTGTCTCGTACCTTCTGTCTGAGTGGAATGTTCCACAGTGTTTGGTCGATGGGCATGCCAGGCCTTCCAAGCGCCGGGGTTGCCCGCCGACTCAAAAGGCAGGTCATCCAGGGTCCTCTCATCATCGAATGCCTTCTTCACGTACGCAAGAACCTCTGCAATGCCATTCTTTCGCGGGTTCGTCCATATTAAGGATGACGGTGCCTGTAGTGGGTCTCCTGGTACGCTACGTGTCGACGAAAGCGCTTCTGAAGAGCTTTGATGCTGGTAGTCTTCGCCTTCACATAAAACGCCCACATCCCTCGAAGACGCAGTGGTTGTACCCTCATGCCTAGCCAGACCAAACCACGTTGGGAAGCCATATTTCAGATTGAAACCTCCAGGAGGAAGGCGTCCTTCATCGCTAGCGCTGACAGTATCAGAGCTAAGCGCACCTGCAGAGTGTGTGTACGTCGTCAACGGCGTTACAAGAGGGTGGAATATATCGCTAGTGAAAGCGATAACAGGCGGCGACTCCGGATAATTCACAGGGAAGGAGACCTGGAAGCGTAGGATACCCGGCGCGTAGGGCCCTACCCAAATCATGATGAGCCTCATAGTCCTGCCTTGATCAAGGATGCTTACCTTTGCGAACGAACAAGACGCCCGACCACTGCGCCGGGTTGCCTGGTTTCAGGCTCAGGTAGACGCCGTCAGGACATGACGTTTGAAGGTTTGAACTGGGAGCGGACGCATGATTCTTAGCCGAGCTTCAAGATCTCATCGCAATACTCACTACTCGAGCAGGATCCGCTGATGTGAATTGCGATGCCACTGACGTTGGCGCGGAACATGCATCTCATCGTCAACATTACTGGCGATTGCGATCGTCTTCGAGACCTCGGCTAAATCCAGGCACCCTTCCTCAAGCCTTTTTGAGCTACATCAACATCACACGGCTTTTGACAGCAGTGGAAGACCTGCTCAAGAGGGTTGTCTGGTTGCAGAGCCCAGCTTTCTCACTCCTCAATCAGCGAGGCGCCTCCCGGCATCCACGATGGCTTGCTTTCAAGGCACGTTAATGCCATTTCTCTATCCATGCCTCCAAAGTTTCAATGGCTCGTCGCGCCAGCACGTTTTGACTTCAATAATTAGTGCGTCAAGAAGACGATATCAATCTACAGTCCCGTCAGCGCAGAATGAAACTATCCCGAGTCCAATCGCTTTCGCCTCGCATCTGGATCCTCTACCCGAAGATTACGGTCGGACGATTTTTGCCGACAAATGCACAGTGAATGTCAGCGCGGGAGGAGGCGGCCATGGATGTGTCTCGTTCTTGCGAGAGAAATATATTTCCGCTGGCCCGCCTAACGGAGGGGACGGAGGCAATGGCGGCAGTATCTACATTCAAGCTGTGCGTGAGGAGACAAGCCTGCACAAGCTTGCTCGTCGCAGGTTGGTTAAAGCTGGCAAAGGAGGGAATGGTCAAGGGAAGGGAAAGGGTGGCGAAAGGGGGGAAGATGTGCTTCTACAGGTTCCCGTTGGAACAGTGGTCAGAGAAGTCTCGAGATACGATCCTCTTGTCGAAGATGAAGAGAGAAGAATACACGAGGCCAATGCCCCAAAGACTGGAGAGAGTGACAGTCCTGATTCATCGAGGAGAGAGAAATGGATCGTGTATCCTTCGGCCTCTCCATCTGACTTTGCAAGATCAGGATTCCCTTCCCTACCGCGACCCAGAAAATCCAGTTTGACCATGGCACAACCTCATCCGCCAATCACGCTGGATCTCTCCAAGCCTATGGACAAGCCCATGCTGCTTGCTGCAGGAGCCATGGGGGGCTTAGGCAATCCGCACTTTATCACGACAGAAACGCCCCGTCCTAAGGTTGCGACGAAAGGCGACGCTGGATTGTCAGTGACCCTGGAGATGGAGCTTAAGATCCTCGCAGATGTTGGGTTCGTTGGTATGCCTAACGCTGGCAAAAGCACGCTCTTACGCGCTTTGAGCAGGAGCAGAGCGAGGGTCGGCAACTGGGCGTTCACGACTCTACAACCGAACCTAGGGACTATGATATTGGACAACAACCGGGGCAGGCCGAGTGTGAGATCCTTAGATGAAAGAGGGGAACCGAGGACACAAATATCGATAGCAGACATACCAGGTCTGGTACCAGGCGCCCATTTGAATCAAGGATTGGGGCATGGATTCCTCCGACACGTCGAGCGGGCGGAAGTCATAGCCTTCGTGGTCGATCTCAGTACTAGGGATGCTGTAGAGACCCTAAAGGCTCTCTGGTCTGAGCTTCGAGAGTTCGAGGCAGCCAAAGACATGGAGATCAACCTCAATAGTTCGGGCAAGATCGTCGACTGGAAAGCGTTTGGAAGTTCTCTCTCATCGGCCTCCGCGGAAGACGGCGATCTCGCCACCGATGATGAAGGGATTATGATCAGGTCCTCGTCTTCGCAGGCGCTCCCTGCGTTACCCATGGCACCAATCTCCACTAAACCCTGGTTTGTCGTCGCAACCAAAGCCGATCTAGAGGGCACGCAAGAGAACTTCACTCATCTCCAGGCCTATCTTGAAGCATTGTGGAAGAGCATGGTTGACCATCCGAGTGGCAAGGAAACCGCATGGAGAGGGCCCTTGGCAGCTTTGCCTATCAGCGCTATACGCGGCGAAGGCGTGGAACGCATTCCCGAGTGGGTGGTCGGGCTTCTGGAGAAAAGGTAGTGACTCCCAGATTGCTCTGCACTACAAAGAATATGATTATAGCTACTATATATGCCTATCACAGCTATCACAGGCGGGTTTAGCAGTGACCCTTTCGCGTAGCCTGGCATTGTCCACTTTGCAGAGGCTCGATTTGCATTACTCCACCTTTGAGTAGTATGCTGTTGGAAGTCCCAACTCAAAGACCAGATTCATTTGGCGATATGTCTGGTTCTCGACTGCTCAATTAATTCAGTGTCATAGCCGTCAACACGTCTTCAATCTTCTGCAGCGATTGCTTCTTCACACGGATGCCACTCAATATGTAGTGCATCAGCTGAAAGCTTTGGGTGCCTAGTACTGCCGAATTGACGGCAGCGACACTAGAACAAGTGCGCCGCCGGCTGGTGATTCGCACGTAAAGCGTGAGAGCGGGGTGATCCAGACCGCGTTCGTTTTCATCGGAGATTTGATCGCCAATGATCATGGTTGCGAACACGACCGCTTCAAGGGATCACTCCTCCAGTGAGTTGCTACTACCTCTATCGAATCCAAATCCGAAGCGGTGAGACTCGGAATCTTGTCGCCCAGCTGCACAGCGATCGATGAAGTCGTTCGAAAGAGGAAGATGTCATGCATTCGAAGTCTAGCACCTCTAGCACCTCAATCAAAATGGGGAAGCAACATCCCCACATTGTCCAACGGCCCACCAGTGGCTTGCCTGAGGGATCATCTTATCATGCCCACCATCCCCGATATAGCGCGTCCGCTTCTCATCGGCCGTCGCTCTGAGGTGGGATGGCGATGCCGCATAAAGTAGCCTGTGTCAGCCAGGCACACTTGTTCACACGCTGCCGGAAAGCAGTCTGGCCGTTAATAAAATTCCTGCATGCCAGACGGAAGTATTAGCCCCTCGGGGCGTGCCTATCACGACGTCGCCCACGCTTGCCATGTCAGAACATTAAGTATGCCTTGACCATCTCTTACTTTCTGTCTCATTGTGCACTCATCTCCCTACCTCATTTTCATCTCATGATTCATGCAATCTTCATCTCTACCTCTAGCTTGCGTTTTCCTGCCTCTATTATGGACAGATATCACGCCCTACAGTGGACTCGAAGACCAAACTGGGCCTTTGAGTGGAGATAGATAGTCAACGACATGGTCCCCCCAGTCCAAGCTGATATCGCTGTCTTGATACCACCCTAGACCATCATCTTCCGAAACGAGGAAAATGGGCTCACAGTACAATCTTTGAGCAAGAATAGTCTCGCGCTCACCCTCTGCGGAGGTTGGTAAACGGCTGAAATGCTTCTCCCGCGACAATGGTACTCCACACCGCCGCCCGCAAGAAATGCGGTCGCCGATAATCCGACTTTGTTGGTCTCGTGGTGGTGCACTGGGTTCGCTTTGGCAATCATCCTGGTGCGGGTTTCAGGAAGATATATACGGGCTGAGAGATTGTTTCGCGAGGACCAGGTAAGTGAATTCTTGAGCATCCTTTACTCTTCTCTGAAAAGTCCAGGAAACTTCAAATATGTCTTAGCAGCATCTGCTCGAAAGACATGCCTCAGAGTCCCGTCCTCTAGTTTCAAGGAAAAGAGCTGACTTCAGAATAATTTAGATCATGGCACTCAGCTTGGTTCCACTGCTGGCGCGAATGGCACTCGTGCACCTAGTACTTTTGTGGGGTACGAACAATGCTATAACAGATGGACTTACGCCATTGGATGTCCAACACCGTGAGATTGGCAGCAAGCTTGTTCTGGCATCCAGAATTATGTATGCGGCGTTGTAAGTCATGCGTCGTCCAATTGTATTTACTCGAACAGATCTGACCATGATCCAGTTTGTGGATCGCCAAGTTCACTGTGTCCGAGTTCCTTAAGCGTCTCACCTCACAGGCCTGGAGGCGATCGTACCAAATTGGTCTTCAGTTCATAAGATGGTTTCTGGTGGTCACTTTCGCCGCTGTAGTAATTGCGACGCTTGCGGAATGCCAACCCTTTTACAAGTATTGGCAGGTTATTCCAGATCCGGGACCAAATTGTCGCCAAGGTCATGCGCAATTGATCACAATGGGTATCAGCGATATGATCACGGACCTTCTTCTTGTTGTCTTCCCAATCCCAATTGTTTTGAGGTCCAGCATGACCGTCAAGCGAAAATTGTCGCTTGTCTCGCTCTTCAGCTTTTCTCTCATCTTGGTAGGGATCACGACATATCGCGTTGTTGGAGTCATCGATCGGCACTCTGACCAACGATTCCGCTCGCTTCTAGCCTCTCTTGAGATCCTTGCCGCGGCTGCTGTTTCAAACGCCGTGGTTCTGGGATCATTTATCCGGGACCGCGGTGAAAAGAAGAGACGTTTTCGGTTCGAGAGTACCGCCGGCAGTAGCAGCCTAGACACGTCACATAACCAGCAAAGAAGCAGAACTCTCACGCAACGTCATTGGGGCAGCGACGCCGATCTAGTTGGAGATCTTGGGATGAGAGTAGCTCGCGATTTAGAAGATCACGAAACTAATGTACCCAGGCCTGCTCCAGTGGCTTTGCCACTAGCTTCTCATGCGGCTTCTGTAACTCCACAACTCAACAGCCATTGGAACTTTGCTTCACGACCATCTATCGAGACCGATGAAACCGATCTCAAGGCTGCGGTGCATGACTCAGGAAAGCAGCGCAGCCCCACAGATATTCCCACACCCGCACCTACCCCACGTCGTATGTCTTTCTTCGATGTTGGTGGTTTACTAGAGGAGGAGCCTTCGCCAGCTCCTCGACACCCTTCCGTTGCTACAGTCTCGCCCATTGCAACACTGAACATAGCTCATGGTCCTTCGCCAACGCCCTCAGAACCGCCCGCCGAAGTAAATTGCGTGCAAGAGCGTCGAAGAGGGAGTCACGCCCTCTTACAAGACGTAGGTGGGATCTCAGCGCCAGCGCCATCACCGCAATTTGAAATGACTCTCCGATCTGCACCGACCAACCCGAATTTCAGTCGCCCTCAATCGCCAGGTGGGGGACGACCGCTGCCATCGACACAGTCAACAAGGTCGCCGGGTCCAGCAGCCCAGCCAGAGGGCCAAGGGCATATTCATTCGACGTCTTTTCGCGATGTGGGTGGTCTGCTTGACTGATGCCTGAAGATTCATGATCTTGTACTGTCGTCCATAGTTCTAGCGTGGCGTTGGGGATCGTCTTTGGATGCCATTATGCGCGCGCTGTGCAAATTGATGGAGTTTACGACAGTGGCGATTGATTATTCCATGCAGTGGCAACATGTAGTGCACCATATATTTGGCCCTCACTGAAGATACGTGTCGACAGCTCTACGATGGAATAAAGGATCGACGGCGACCTATACATGAAAAGGGAAACACCCAACAGGAGGATTCGGGGAGGGAATTGGGTGCGCATCAAATTCGACAAATCCTGAGAAGTGGATCATGACACGGGATAGAATATAGTAGAGATTCATCAATACAATGACTAAGACTGAGACTATGGTTCTTTGCTACACCTCGGAAGAAGCCACGAAGTTTAGAGATATAGACAATGAGCTTGAAGGGAGCATCTTTCGTTGTTACTCAAGGGTTGGGATGACCACGACTGAGATGAGCCAACGTCCTCTGTGTTGCTGTTCAGAGTCTTGTTCACTGAGGTTGACGCCTTCTTGGCTTTCGCTTTTATGCACTCATGAATTTGTGCCGATGTATCAGCTCCGTGATAGTAGTCTACATTGCTGCAATGGAGCTCGCTACGTGGCGCTGTGGCGCTTTGACGCCTGCCAAGCAGAGAAAATTGCTCGCAATTCGAAGTCTCAAGACCATGAAATATTTGTCCTCCTTCTCCGCCGCATCTATCTGGAACGTCTAGATACCATGACTTTCAGACAACCAGCAGTCTTTGCATTGAAGTCTTTGCATCATTCATCCTGAACTCCAAGGAAATCCATGTCCATGTCCGTTAAGCAACGTCCAGACAAAGAACTCCCTGTATTGCGCACTCTTTCTTCATATCAATCGATCTTGCCAGCATCGACTTGCGAGTCACCAGACTGTGCCACACCTGCTCCGTCTTTTGCGACATCTTCCTCTGGTAGCTCCTCTTGATCTTTGAGGGCCCTCCACGCTTTCACGAGACTATTGACTTCATCCAGAGGTAAGCCGTGGTATTGCTTTTTGGTGCTGCGGCGGAGATGGTCATTCAAATTTCGCTCTTCGCTAAAGGCACTATTGCAGCCTTCTAATCTGCAGCGGAACTTGGGTGTGTGGGGTCGAAGTATGTTCCCTTTTGGTGAACCTAACGTGACAGTATCGTTGTCCTTCTACGACGTCTTCCACCCAATGTTCGAGAACTGCGTAATGTGCTAAGACCAGGTCGCCGGGTTCCAGTCGTATCTTGAGACGCAAGTCAGGGAACACCTGATCACCGCCTTTGAATTGACCCTCGCAGTTGACTTCTGTCCAACCATCCTTGACGTCGTATCTGTCTTTATGTGCATTTACTGCCACGTTGACTAACAGGGCTAATGCAGCATGACACCCGTTGGGCCCTTGATCTAGGTGCCTAAGCTTCCCTGCTTGACGAAGGTTCTCGTACAACGTTTTCTGTTCTTCAAAGGCTTTTGGTTGCAAGGCCTTCATCCATGCACTAATTTGGTCGTGCTCCCATGCCGTGAGCTCCATGTAGGCTTTCACAGCAGCCAGCTGGATTTCCGAGTCTGGACAGGCATCCGCGGATACTATGGCAAGTTTTTGGGTGCCGCCTTGCTCATGCCAGTATGCAAAGGTCTATCCGCGAGGTTAGTACGATCTCTTGTTGTTGTGAGCAAATTCTCTTACAAAGACACCCCATGGCATGCCCTTGGCCTTCCAACTCTTAAGCTCCGCCTCACAGCCTTCAGGATGACGCGAGTTGTTCGCTTTTGGCGGCGGGGGAGGGTAAACTTCCAGAAGGTCTTTGATAGCTTGCAACGTCTGATTTCTCATACGTGTACCTTCTTCTGCAGTCATACCTGCAGTCATTCCTCCCTTGATGAAGTATAGTAGCGGTTCGCCATCATTACACTCAACAGTAGTGCTTTCCGTAAGCACTAAGTAGTCCTCAGCATCCTTTTTAAGCTTCTCGTGGTACTCAGGGTCCTTTGGGACTCTCTTGTTTTTGCCCTTGAGGAAGAAGTCTGAATGCTTTTGGAACGTAAGTTTGCGACAACTCTGCTGGTGAAAGCCGTCTCCGGCGATCATGTAGCCGCCATCAAGTAAGTCTTGAGCTTCCTCTGCTTTTGCTACGTCCTCTGAAGCGGTCGACGCATCTGAATCTAGAATCAAGATATTAGCAGTCTTCAAGGTCTTACTACTTAATGTGTACCTACCTCCTCCTTCGACTACCGACTTGCCAGGTATTTCTTGCTGCTTCGTTTTCTTCGCTATTCTTGAGCCGATCACCTTACTGAGGGCGGGCTGGCGGGCTTTCTCGGTCGCTCCTGATTTCTCTTGACGAGGGGCCATGCTGGTGAACGTCGCTTTGCAGAAGAACAATGAAAGACGTCGAGAAGCTGATCAGCTTGGACTCTGAAGAGGTTGCCGACTGAGCTCGCCAATGTTGGTTGTTTCGCTATGAGGATCAGGGACGAGGACGGAGGGTGATTGACAAAGTCGCTGATCTTGCAACAAGGAGAGAACACGCGACAACGCCTTCACAATGAGCTACTTTGCAATAATGAGTGTAGGCAGTACGTTGGTAATGTACGTTGTCCTGGTGCTGTGTAGGAAGACTGGGTGAGGGTGCTAAGATCTATGATTGTTCCACAAGTGAGGAGGACGTAAACAAGACCGGCGACTCAACTCGCTCAGCAATGAGGATAGAAGACCAAGCAGTTCTCGATGCACAAGTGCTTGCAATGAGGGAAAAAGATGTTGAGTGCTCGGCTTGTGGGCGTGAGGGTCGTTGGTGTGAACAGCAGGAGGGAGAGCGTATTTCCAGGAACAATGGAGTGAGCTTACAATACCACCAGTCATAATACTTGGCGGTACTTCACATTCAATTGAATTTTCCCAGGTAAGGAAGCAACTTCTGCTATTTCTAAGGCTATTTATCATAAATATATATCAAGCTCATGGGAAATCAGATTGAACAGCCTGACATAACATCAAGAATATTCAATATTGGTTCTCCAGGTAGGCTGTCCAGGATCGAGATCAAGGTAGGCAACGATATCTATAGAGTATATTACTCGATCTTGTATCCTTGTCAATAAATACAAAGCATGTGTGACTACCGCAGAGCGATATAAAATGTCCTCGGCGCTGATGAAGTCGCAGATGAAGGGGCTTTCATTGCCTGAAACTCCATAGAAGAGCGACCTCTCTCAGACAGATTGAAAAACTAGGTTTCCAACACTTCTGAAGCCCCCAGCCATTTGGCATCTCCTGTAGACTGCCCCTGAAGGCCGGTGTAAGCTTGTAGCTCAATTTAGGCATCACAAGATGAGGATACTTATACGTTTGCGGATCGTTGTTGCTAGGGACACATGAGAGCGTGCAGATGATCAGGCGTGTGATTGCTGGCAAGCCTGGATCACGAGCCCTCATACTTGATTCGCAGATGCTTCCTACAATTGTGAATATGCGGGAATTTTGGATGCTGTCACAAAGTAGCCTGGGTAAAGGTTGTTTGGTGTCAGATAGTAATGCTTTGCAACACACGTTCTGAATCGAGTGAATGACAGAAGTATGTTGATGAGCATTTGGAAGTCACGAGACTAGAACTAGCTTATGTACTTGTACCTTGATCTCTACTTTGGGCCCTGCCGCTGGGTTATCATGATACCGTATGTCGACTGCTTTGACGGTCTGCCGTTTTAGCTATGAGGTTTTCTTGGTCAACCAGTCCACTATCATTCCGTCAATGCGTGTAAGTGTCGAATACCTAGCGTACCAAATCTTTGGAAGGCATGAGCTGGAGTGAATTTGCAGTATAGCATGGTTTTTCCATAGTCTAGATGCAGGCCAGACTCCACGATATGCAAACAGTGACACATATCTCTCGCCGAAACTCCACGCTGGACCTCCCTTGCAACGGTCAACAAGCATAGACCAACCCTTCAACTCCTTCCTAGAGCCTCATCATGAACTCCCATACCTCAGACCACCCATCGATAACTCGCATACCTCCCCGCCGTCTCGCTCTTCCGAATAATCTTCACCACCTGCCCCTTCTTCAACCCCAAATACCGCGCCACCGGATCATTCACCTGAATCCTCGGCAACTGCGCATCCTTCAACCGATACCGCTCCAGCAAAACCTTCTTCTCCTCCCTACTGAGCAGCACATGCTTCGGCACCAGCTCATGATGCGTGATATTCACCAACAGATCCTGCTCCTGGAACGTCTCTACAACATGCGGCAGCAAGATCGGCACAATTTTCATGGCAGCCGGTGTGATGGCGTTCTGGGTGACCATGATCCCGGTGTGGAAGTTATGCTCGTGGATATGATGCCCAAAGGTCCGCATCTGCTTGATGCCGATTGAGGGCTCGGGGTGGAACTCCACCCAGATGGTGCCGATCTCGCTGTCTGGCTCGGGGTTCTTGGAGGTTTTTTCTTTGCGGTGTTTGTCTTGCATGGCGAGTGTGGGGCGGGCGCTGAAGGTCATCTTCGTGCGGCTACGTGATGGGGGATTAGTCAAGGAAAGGGGGGTGGGGGGGGGTGGGGTTGAAGGTTGAGAATGAGAGGGTTCGCCTACTCAGGGCCGCCTAGAGGGTCGGAGTATTGTGCGCGGAAATCGTCAAGGGAGATTCGCACTTCCTCTTCTGTGAGTTCGTAGCCCTGAGTATAAGCGTCAGTGGGTCAATGAGGTTTGCGCTGAAAGGGGATACTTACTCTGTCCTGGCACATTTCCTTGACGGTCCTCCAGGCGCGCCATAGCCGGGTGAGCTCGCGCGAGGCGGCGTCGTGTAGTTTCTGCTGTTCCTGCTCCATACCTGGCCAGTGCGGTGTATATCTCCCTGGAAGGTACAGGATACTGAGAGGTGAACGAGCCTTGAATGTCGCGAACAAATTCCTGTCCGCGGGGGACGGACCGACACCCCGCCGCTAGCCGCTCCCGGTTTCACCTCAGAGCTGCCCTGACAACTCTGGTCACGGACCGAAGCCTAGTCCTTCGGCGAACAGCCTCATGCAGTCTCTAAACGCCCGACTCTGACTTGAGAGCTTCGCACAAGGCTGCTCCGCTGCCTGGTAAAGAAGTCATTTCTGGGTATCCTCTGGCTCTGTTACTCTAGCCCTGTCTCCGCTCCTCCCTATAACCATACTCTTCTACCGTCTATCTTAGCATCCGCTGACCTTACGCCTGAGCTCCGCATCCAAGCCAATTTCGATCTCTTCGTCGAGTCAGCACCCTCAGGATGCAACTTACAATGCACTACAGGAGGACAAGCGGCCTCACAGCTGCCCATTTCGATGAAGTCAATCTGAGAAGTCCGGCACTGGTTGCGACGTTGCCATTTGACCAGAATCGAGTCCCGCGACACACCACAGACCAGGTTCTGTTTCGTACTAAAGAGCGGTGGTCATGGTTTGCGGAGGCACAGAAGTTTAATCCGGCTCTAGGGACCTTCTTCTATCTTCCTCCAGAGGTTCGCTCCCTGGTATTTAAATATGTACTCTCCTATCCGGAGAGGGTGAGCACGGATGGTATGTTCGAGTACGATTCGACTCTTGGATCTCCTTTCAATCTGTCCGCCTATTACTTCGGTTTTGGTCGGCGTTTCTTGATTGATGTTGGCGTGATGAGCCTTCGCCTTATATCATCGGCCACAAAGCTGGAGTTCGAGAAAGCTTTCCTGTCGAGGCATACCTTTCGATTTAACTCTGCTGAGAACCTCCTCATCTTCTTTCATCGCATAAAAAACATTACGGAAGCCCCTGTCCTGTCGATCGATATCGGCATTTGCCCGCTTTATTTCCTGGATCCGTGGATGAGCGCCATAATGCGTCTGCCTCCTGAACTACTTCACATACGTTTTCTCCTTTATCCTACTTTTGCCATTCCTAAGACAGAAGCGAAGGTCCAGCAAGCCCTAGAATATCTAGAGAAGCTGGTCGAAAGGGCGGCCGAGAGCTCTCCTCACGCCAAAATCTCCATCCGCAGCACGACCCAGGCCCCTTTGCAACCGGAGTTTCAAGGCGCCGCCGATACTATAATGAGGCGTCTCGGAAACAGAGCTGACATTAAGGAGAAACTCAGCAACCGGCCTTTGGCGGGTCAACAAGTCACGGACGCGGAGACTTTTTCTTTCTTGTATAAGAATTATCCTCTGGTTTAGGGATCGGTGAATATTACTCGCCAAAGGAAAGCGAGATCTTTTTGCTGCAGACAAGGATGACTTCGAAGCACCCCGCCATGCGAGATGATACATGCGCTCTGCTGAAGCGGGCAACTTCCGCTTACGAAGGACCAGACACCTACATTTCCGATAACGGTCAGGAAAGACTGGTCCGTCCTCGGCGCCTTTCTCGCTCAACCTTGCCTCCACATCAGCTCCAAACCGCCTAGCTGTTATTCTGTTGTTGAGCAGTGTGTTCGAGGTGGGGAACTGTGTGCTCCCGTTCGGCGGTTGCTGGCAAAGATCGGCGGAGGAGACTTTGATTTTGCAAGGTTCAATCAATTAAAGTGGAGCTAATCGGGTGTAATATGCCAAATCTCGTTTCCCATAGGTACGGGTGTTCAAGGCTTTCATAGCGAGGCGCAGGCAGATGCGCGCCGTTGCCTGACAACGAGTGGTGTTACTGAAGTCTCAGCCTAACTCATGAAACTATAAAGATGAATCGATGGCATTGTTCCAGTGTATCACACCGGCCCAACTGAATGATACCGTACCCTTTGCACACAGCTAACAAAATTTGGTAATATGTTCGACGAAGCGGCAATACTGAGTGAGGCCAATGCGAGTGTCTTCAAAGACTTCCAGGCACATCGTAATCAGCCCAGTGCTTCAACGGAAGTCGCTATTGTGACCTCTCTACGCAAGCATTATCCAGGCTGGACCATAACCGTCACACCTGAATCGACTGGTTTGATAGCTTTTGCTGACGCTGGCAAAGCTCAAGCTAAGCTCGACAGAGAGACTGACCAGTCAATATTGCGGCGAAGCTACAAACCTGCGACTGGTCGAGCAGCAGGAATGCCAGGCCAGTTCGAAGATCAAATAATCTTCGCAAAATATGAGTATCGTTGGGAGGAAACCCCATTCCTGGTATACCTTGCGCACTACGCCGAGAATTTTCAAAACGTGCGGAATTATTTGGTCCTTTACAAACGCGAGGAAGCCGACCTTGTCAATGGCCAATCTAAGACCGTTGACGCTCTGATCGCAGCTGCGTCGCAATATGGTAACGACTTGCATGAGGAAGTGTTGATGTTTGACCAAGAGCGTTGGACGAAGAATAAGGAACTCTGGAAGGGTGTTCAGGAGTCGACTTGGAAGATGTCATTCTTGATAAGGATCTGAAAGATGTTCTGGTACGAGACGTCGAAGGATTCTTTGACTGCAGGGACGACTACAAGCAATTCGCTGTCCCGTGGAAAAGAGGTATCATTCTCCACGGCCTACCAGGAAACGGCAAAACTATCTCAATCAAGGCGCTTATGAATTCCTTGTTTGCTCGCCCAGATCCGATACCCACGCTCTATGTGAAGTCGCTTGCTGGTTGCCGTGGTCCACATTTTGCTATCCGTCTAATCTTTGTCAAGGCGCGGCAAATGGCCCCTTGTCTGCTTGTTTTCGAAGACCTAGACAGCTTGATCACAAATCAGGTTAGAAGCTTTTTTCTGAATGAGGTTGACGGACTTGAGTCAAATAATGGGATTATGATGATCGGAAGCACCAATTACCGTTAGCTGCACTCTTTGTCCCCAATTTCTGGTCACGATGCTGACATCTTTGGCAGTGGAACGCCTCGATCCTGGGATCTCCAAGCGTCCTAGCCGGTTCGATCGCAAGTACCATTTCACCCTGCCTGCAACCCCTGAACGAGTCAATTACTGTGACTACTGGAGGTAGAGTCGCCCTTGTGGATGAAATCTATTGCCAGCCATCTGATTTATCCTCTAGATTCAAGCTAGCGAGCAACAAAACCATCGACTTCCCTCCAGAGCTTAGCAAAGCCATCGCCGACATCACTGAAGACTTCAGCTTCGCCTATCTGAAGGAAGCCTTCATCACCTCTCTTCTCGTCATTGTAGCCGTCCAACGAGGGACCAACAAAGAGTTCAGCGAGGCCCCAGAAGAAGCCAACGGCGAGCCTTCCGAAGGAAGTGCTTCGAAGCTCGACGATAACCTCGTTTATTGTGTTCTCCGCAAGCAAATCCAGACACTCCGTCACGAAATGGAAGGAAGTCGTAAAAGCGCGGAAGAGGCTGTTGATCGTAACACGCCCAATGGTCCGGTAATGTCGTGCTATGGAGTTGTGGAAGGGGACGCTGCCGTGTCTGGCAGGTCTTCTAGTTCTCTAGTGCCACAATTGAGAAAGAAGCTGCGCAGTTGATGTGGATGATGGCGATGAGTAGACAGGGGTTTGATGCTCAGACGAGGTTGGCGTTCTTGAGTGTTCCTGATCCGAAGAATGCCGGGTACTACTAGAAATACGAGGAAGGTTGACCGCCATTACGATAGGTTGATTTGCACATTCGAAGTTTTCCATCTTAGCAAAAGATCCGCAAAACTACCTCAAAACGGTGTATCTTGGCTTGAGCTTCTCGATCACCTGACTTCGAGATCCTGTCTAATTCTCTTTTTTTGCCTCAGTCCTCCAGTCAGTTCCAGCCTCTATCTCTTCTGTCTCGTACACTTAAGGTTGCTCCCTGCTCACATCCTTTCTGATTCTAGTTTTAAATATCTTCTTCACATAGTCCAGTCATCGTATCAAGTGCGCCATATCTTACCATGTCCTTCTACAGTGAAATGAGAGTATATGCTGCCATTCTTTCCATCCGTCCAATGATGGAGACCATGGGAATGGCAGGAGGCGCCGTCGATCATATTAACAACCTTCTGGAAAGCGGCACAGATTTCGCGACCGAGTCTATGCAAAGGCTCCCCACCAAGATGCTTGAGACCTACTACCATCTTAGGGACGAGGATTACGGCTCTGTCGACGCACTTCTCGACCATCTACACGATCTTCACGCGCAGTTCTACGATTGCTACACATACATCATACTGCTATACAGCATACTTCCGCATGATGGTAGCCGGCCTATCGTCAACAGTCGCAACACATCAGTCCTCAACCACCGATATCCCGAGTTTCGTTCCACTACCCCACCTTGTATTCTCGACTTGTATCCCAGACTCTTACAAGGTCTTGGGGTAGTCCAAAGAAAAATCGATCTCATCAGGACGCTAAGCAAAGGTATAAGCTGAACCTGTCCATTCTATACCAGCAATTCCAGGACAAGGTCGCATCTAACGACTTTGGATTTAACAATTCACACGATATGGACCAAGATGTCGTTGTCGATGCCTCCCGGGAGCTTGCAAATATCGTCGAATCAAAACGAACGCCATTACAGACCAATCCTAGATATCTTCTCGACATTGCTAGGTTCTGGAGGACTTTTCGGGGCAAAACTGATCGTATCCCATTGCAGCCTGTATACGAGTGGGTCGCGGGATCGTCGTTGACGGTGGAAGAGTAGTCTCGGATTTACTAGATTCGGGCACGTCTGGTTGACTCTTCGGGGCAGACATAGGGCGTTTTCTGGATTGTGACCGTTGATCCTCCTTCTCAACTGTACCTCCCGCGTTCTGTACTTAGCTCTAAGTTTACGAGGAAAACACTGAGGAACTCCAATTCATTGATTGCATAATTCGATATCCGTCAATCTTCCGCGTTCAAAACATTTTTGGGAACGAGGCTGGTTGCTTGCTCAGGTAGCCACCCAAAATTCTTGCCATTGCCGTACTATTCTTGCGATAGTCCTCGATGCCAGAACTTCTCCGTCAAGCTTATGTAAAAGATGCCGTGCTTCAGTTAAAGTAGTTCGTGAAAACCTTGATTCCTTCAAGCCAAGCAAGGTCGACAGACCATATCTCGCTGAGATACCAAACCTCCATGCACTCTGAATATAGTGACTAACAAATGCCTCCATCATATCATACTTTAGTTAAAAACAACGCAGCTCAATAGCGGCTCACACAAGAACCTAAGGCTCGCACCAGGGCGTTGTCTGTCAACCCTACTTCTCGCTCAATCCGGATAGCCTCTGGTCTTGGTTTCTTACCGAGGTCCAAGTCTTTCACTTCTCAATTGCAAACATGCTTTCACAGATCTTGGAGACTCCTCTTGACGTAAAGGTACGAGGTCGCGACATGTATTGTTTCCTGAACTATCTATTCTGAGATGATGCAAGCCACGCGATGCTCGAATTTCGCACCCAAGGCTACAATGGCTACGCCGTTAAATACTCCCCTTTCTTCGACTCCCGCCTCGCCGTCGCCTCGTCCGCCAACTTCGGTCTTGTCGGCAATGGACGACTATACATCCTAGGCCTGACTCCCAAAGGCATTATTGCAGAGAAATGGTTCGTCCAACAACCTAACCCCCAATCCCGCCGCTCACGACGTGCTAAGGTTTGATACTCAAGACTCCCTCTACGACGTCTCCTGGTCCGAAGCGCACGAGAACCAGCTTGTCGCCGCCACAGGCGATGGCTCCATCAAGCTCTTCGATATAGCGCTCGACGAATTCCCCGTCCAGTCCTGGCAAGAGCACAAGCGGGAGGTCTTCGCCGTTCATTGGAACCTCATCACCAAAGACACATTCTGCTCAAGCTCCTGGGATGGCACCATTAAGATTGTACTTTCCCCCCCTCCAGCTCCTCTCCTTCCCCTCCCGGCAAGGACCCACTCCGCTAACCACCAACAGTGGTCCCCCCAGCGCTCCGACTCCCTCCTCACCCTCCCCACCCACTCCTGCACCTACAGCGCCGCCTTCACCCCCCACTCCCCCTCCCTCCTCTCCTCCGTCTCCTCGGACTCCCACTTCCGCCTCTTCGACCTCCGCACCCCTTCCTCCGCCTCCAACCACCTCACCCTCACCATCCCCCTCCACGCCGCCCCAACCGCCGACCCCAGCGCCACCCGCCTCCAGCACACCACCCCCCCCTCCGAAGCCCTCACCCACGACTGGAACAAATACCGCTCCAGTACCTTCGCCGCCGCAGGCGTCGACCGCTACATCCGCACCTTCGACATCCGCGCCCCGGGCCAAGGCCCTGTGACGCTCCTCGCGGGGCACGAGTACGCGGTGCGCAAGGTGGCGTGGAGCCCGCATTTGAGCGACGTGTTGCTGAGCGCGAGCTATGACATGACGTGCCGGGTGTGGACGGACGCGGCTGAGGGGATGAATAAGGGTCCAGATGCGGGAGGCGGAGCGGGGGTGTTTGGAGAGGAGATGGGTAGGATGGGCCGGCATACGGAGTTTGTGATGGGTGTGGATTGGTGCCTTTTTGGGTCGGAGGGGTGGTGTGCGAGTTGTGGGTGGGATGAGAGGGTAGCGGTTTGGGATGCTAGGAGCGTGATGGGGCCTGGGAGGGGGGAGAGGTATGGGAATGGGTGAGGGCTTGTTGAACGGGCGGGGAAGTGAGAAGGCGTTTCTGGGAGGATTAGAGTGTTTGGGAGTTGCTTGCAGAAGCGGAAAGGTTCTTTATGGTTTCCGTATTACTTTGTTATCTTCGAAGACTGTATAAATGCCTTACATGAGCTTACATGAGCTTACATGAGAGCTTCGGGTCTTTGCGGGCTCTCGCACTGCTCTATCATGACTCGTCATGCAAAGAAGTTGCTCATTAGCACCCGCATTAGTGACCTCTATCCTTGGATTACTTCGTTTCTCAAACCATATTCTTCCGAGTATCCCGTGCGATGGCACCAGCAAGTTCGCTCTGCAGTCCTTGTACAAACCCTTCTCCTGCCGCTTCCCTAAGACTCTAAATCTAAGTCGCTGTTATTCCTTCAACGCTTTACCGCTTTGGCGATGGGTCATCCCTGGTCATTTATCCCATCGCCATTCCGTCAACACGTTGTTCTATACTGCAAAGCACACCCAGCCCCTGCGATCAGCAGCCTGCCAGCGCCTGAGATACACAACAATTTAGCAGCAATTGCATTCGCGATCTATTAACGCACTGTCTGTCTGAGCTATTGTACATATTTGATTGACGTAATTTTAGTTGATTCCCAACCTTCAAGCTCCTCAAAGCCCGATTCCTTTGACCCTAACTACCTTCACCATCTACCGGCAGCCATCCTCCGCTTGCACCTCTTGCAACGACGCGCCGCGCAGAGATTGCATACGAGGGTGTAGTTTGCTTGAACCTGATGGCAACCGTGGCACTCCTGGTTAGCTTGATTGTCCTTGCGCCATTGCTGGTGGGGGCAATTGAGTTCCAGACCCCATTCGTTATGACCTGGGGGTAGCACTATAGGTGCAACAGGCGGTAGCGCCGCTTGGTGTGGTCGTGGTGGCTGGGGACGCTGGACAATGGGATGTGGGTTAAGCGGACGCTCGTTAATGACGCGATCGTTCGCTGCAAGCTGCCCATCTCGGATTTCAAACCCTTCTGGCGGCCCGTCGGCAAGGAACCGGTTCTCAAGTGCTTGGATTTGGCGTGCGACGTCTGCCTCGCGATCTTGCGCTCCTGCACGGCCTTCACCTGGATCATCGATAGCAGCCCGGATGTGTTGCTGTTCGCGACCGAGATGTAATCCTTGGAGACGACGCGCTGCTCCGTCCATTTCTCTGGCGTGCCTCATTCGCTCTCCTATCGCTTCTAAAGCGGCAGGCCCTGGTACGGGTACTCTCACAGCTTCTGGCCGTCGTGGCTCATTTGCTTGTGGTAGTAGATCAGCGATATCCATCCGGTCCGCCCTTTGAGGTCGATTGAGCTGCCCTTCGTCCTCACCAGCTCTACGACGGGCGCCTATACGAGCTTGTACGATGTCGTTAACGCGATCGGGGTTCGCCGGAGGTCGGATCCAATCTGGATCTGGGAAAACAGCCACTCGTGCAGGTACAGGTGGATTAGGATGAGGGCGAAGTGGAAGCTCCACTCTTTCGGGGTGCTGTGGCCGAGGTTCAGCTCCATCCGGCGCGAAATGCAGACGAAGATTCTCCACCAGTGCAGGTAAATCCCACATGGCAGCAACTTGGGGTCCCACCACTGGCCCCAATATATGCTGGATTCGTTGCACGTTGAATTCTCCACGATCTGCGGCCTCGTCGAAAGCGTCCCAGAGATCGTCTTCTAGAGCTTGGCGAACTTCTTCGGGTATGTGGGCATGGGGATCTATGAGTTTGGAGTCAGCATTCCGTCCCTAAGTTAATGGATTGAGCTTGTGGGCATGTCTTTGGAGCGAATGCTGCTTAAACAGACATATATCAGAGCTCATTGATCAGCTCAGAATGAGGCAAAGATGCTCCGAAGTCATAATTTACCTTCGTCCATAGCCCGTTGTGCTGCGGGTAGGAAAGCTTCATCGAACAAGGGGCAATGGCAAGTCCTCCATCGCTCGCCACATTTGTAGCAGAACTCTTCACCGCAGGTACCTTTCTGGAGTTAGCATTCCGCCTTTGAGTCACTTCATGCTTAAAATGAGGCAATAGACATGATCAGATACGCAAATGTCGGCCAAGATGATCTGCAGGTGTAACTTACATCTGTATAGTTAGTCAGCAAAGGCCAGCAACGCGAAATGCTGTTTAGGCTTACATTATGTGATTACAGCCCGCAGTACGTTCGATCAGTCGCCTGCACTGCGAACATTGCTGATACCCCTCTTGTTGTGCCGTTGCCATGAGCGTTTGGACTGCTGGATCGTCCGGACATTCTGATTCATCTTCATGGAGCTTTGCTCTGCAGTACGCGCAGGTGGTTTTTGAACACGCAACGCAGGTTGCCACGTTGTTGTGAATATGGGTTGGAGAGATCCAGGCAGAACATGTCGACTCGTAACAGTAGACCCGATTGGGTGTGCTGAACTCCTCCTGTATGGACTCATAGGCCCTCACGACGCTATGAAGAAGGAAGATCCTGACGCTCGCAAGCTCGATCGGTCCGTGTGCGCACGCTGGTGGAAAATTTGCTTCGCTCATTGCAGCGCTGTCGAAGCGGTCGTTTAGGCATTGCCTGCAGTAGTGATCTCCGCAAGGCAATGTGACCAGATCGACCGGATGTACAGTTTCCAGGCAGACGACGCATTCCTGTCCTAATCCAGCCATATTGGTGTCACCTGAATCTAAAGCTGCATTGAAAACGCGCGACAATCGCGTAATAATGTGCCAGTACGTTGAGGGACCACGTCCTCGGAGGCCCCGAAAGTGATCTCGATAAACCGTTAATCTCTTGATATCTCGACAGCCAGAATGACCATAGGCGGGGTCTTCTTACATGTAAAGATATCGATGAACGAGTGTGTACCTGGCTGATGTTGGCTGATGTTGGCGTAGTAATCGTTGATCTCGATAATCAAGTAGCAGTGGCCGTCGTATGGACCGCCCCGACTGGGCGTAGAATTTGCAGGTGCTACCCCGAGTCAAGTGTTGAGCCACAAGATCGGCAGCAGCGACGAATGACAGATTAGAAGGCACTCATAGGAAGACAATGTAGCGTCCTCTAAGAATAAGTAGAGGAGACCTCTGTTACTCCTGATGCGGACCAATGTTGCATGGATAATGTTGTGGGAATTGTCAGCGGATTTGAGCGAGCTAGCTCATGAGCTCTTTAGCTTGGGAACACAGGCATCAGCCAAAGATCACACCCAGCTACAATCCAACAGTCCACAAATTTTTACGAAACCATGAGACGGAGATAAAAGAGTACAAGCTGCGGTACCACGCAACTTTCTCATGCTGACAGAGATGGTGAATATTCTCTGATCCATATTGATTCACACCTTGAGACAAACATGGACACCTTGATCAAAATTTCATGAAAGTGTGAACTTCCCATGGTACTATGCCTTGCCATCGTATAAACTCATGACAGATTTACTAAGGCTTAATAATCTGATATCTTGTCCCTGGGAGAAGAGACCCAACAAAAGTACATCTTTCTTTCATTGAGCCCAGGACTTTTTATCGACTGACGATTTGACTAAGATTATTATTTGACCCGGTTGACAGACAGGAGAGGACATATCCTGCCGGCAGCGCTAAACGCGGCAAGCGTCTATTCTGAGTGCTGCCTGCCATTGGCTCTGAATACCTACTCGAAATGGAGCCAACAAATGTACTGCTTCAAGGTCTCAATGTTCTCTTCCATGAAATCGACTAGATACATGGATCTTGACATAGGCTCAGACACCTTTATGAGGATGCCTCCTTTTCCTAGGCATGTTAGGCACGGAACATTGTATGTGGACTGATATGAGCTGTCATGGATGCCTTTGTCTCGTCAAAAAGACGTCGTACGGATACTCCGTATGGCGGGCTGCGAAGCTACCATTTGAGTCCGAATCCTACTAAAGACGAAGATTCCGAAACAACTGATATGAAAATTGCCACTTTGGCCTCACTCTTTCCAAGCCTAGATCAAGGGGCTCTACTTGACTTACTAATCTCAGCCGATGGCTCCGTAGACGAGGTCACCCAAATACTACGGGGATCGCCGGATTCAACATCACCTCGGAAAAGATCTGCGGTCGGCAGTGGTGGTATAGGCTATCAGGCTTCTCTGGAATCATTCCGTACCACTGACGGCTCCCCAAAAGCTATTGCTGGAAAGCCAAAGTCTCTAACGAGAAAAAATGCAACACTACATCTGTACACCCCTGATGATATTGTGGCCCACACGCCATGCTCCATCATCCATAATTTCTTACCCGCTAAACAGGCCGATGCTTTGCTCAAGGAGCTGCTCGAGGAAGCCCCTACTTTCGGTCGGCAATCCTTCAAGCTGTTTGACAACGTTGTGCAAAGCCCTCACACTGCATGCTTCTACGTTGACAACCACGAAGAACAGACAAAACAGAGGACTGAGTACGTTTATAACGGAAGCTACCTGGAAGACGTCCGTGAGATTACTTCTCAAATGCGTGCAGTAGCTCCCATAGTACAAGCCGCTGTCAATAGGGAGGTCTTAAAGCGGATCAAAAGCCATTATCCGGAAGGTAAGAAGCTCAAGTATCAATCACCGGATCTTTGGATACCTAATGCGGCTTTCGTAAATTGTTACAAAGGCGGTGCGGAGAGCGTAGGTAATGCATATCAGAAGGAGGATATATTGGATAAGAGTAACGTTGCTTGTAGGCTACCACACCGACCAGCTGACATATCTTGGTCCTCGTGCCATCATCGGCAGTATAAGCCTTGGAGTCGCTAGAGAATTCAGAGTGCGCAAGATAGTAGCTGCTGAAGCCGGATCAGCCGAAGGGAAGAATGTTTCACAGCAAAAGGACGCCCAAGGCCAAATAGCGATCCATCTCCCTCACAACTCACTGCTTGTCATGCACGCGGAGATGCAAGAGGAATGGAAGCACAGTATTCATCCAGCTTCAGTCATCGACCCTCATCCGATTGCCGGTAACAAACGTATCAATATCACCTATCGAAACTACCGTGAAAGCTTCCACCCGAAATATACTCCACGATGCAAGTGCGGTGTGGCCACAGTGCTGCGTTGTGTCATGAGACGAAAGGAAACCCGAGGACGCTATATGTGGATGTGCTATGCAGGATACACGGCGGGCCAGCAAGGATGTTCATTCTTTGAATGGGCCGAATTCGACGATAATGGCGAGCCGCCGTGGGCAACGAAGCCTCAACCTTGAAGGATCTGATAGGGATAGCAGGAAGTGGAAGTCAGTCACTCAGTGATCAGTAGAGCTAACAATTCCGCACACCGCTTGAGAAGTCGCCAGCCAGAAGTGCCGTACCAAACATGTCCTTATACCCATACTCAATTCCACCAAAAGCTCACGCTAAAGCTCACAGTCAAGCTCCGAACATAATGCCACCATCCCACCGGAATATACAGACACTCGCCCTCCTGCAAGATGGTCTCCACGTATCTAGCACCCCTGAACAGCGGAAAGCTCTTATCAAGCTGAGTCTCGTCCCCTTCAGCATCGACCTCACTCGTATTGCTCATGTCCACACCGCCCTCGTCACCTCTCGCATATAGCCTATCGCTCTGATCGGGGTTGTACAGCCGGACGTACTTCTTGCCCACAACCTGGCACAGGAAGTTGTAGTACGGGTCTGTATGCAGTGGGGACACCGTGCCGGCGGGGCCAAACCAGGCATTCAGCAGGGGCTCGGAAAGGTGTGATGGAGGCTCTTTGATGATGTCCTTAGACACAGGCGGAGGATTGGTGTAGCAGTAATCCGGGATAGAGATGTCATTCCGCAGCGACGGGATCTGAGAGAAGAGATCATGTTGCGCCAGATAGCCAATTCCACCCTCTGCATCCTGTTTTCCACCATTCCCAGACTCATGTCCATTAACTACCCCTCCTTCCGATCCCTTGTCCACCTCCCCACCACCCTCATCCACCTCCCCACCACCCTCATCCACCATCTCCCCCTCCCCCTCTATCTCCACCCCTGGCATCAAAAACTCCTCCACAAACTCCCCAAACCTCACGATCCGCTGCCCCCACCCCTCATCCGTATAGCTCCTCCCCACCTCCACAGGCACCAGCCTCCTCCCGCCCATCGTCCTCTCCAGCAAATACCCCGGACACCGCCACGGCCGCTCATGCAGCGCGGGCCAATGCTCCAGCGCATGCCTGATCTTCAACGGCCCCATCCCCGCCGCAAGATGCTGCTCGAAGTCCCGCAGCGAAAGATCAACCGCCGAAGAGATGGGATGGCTAATTATCGGAATCCGTTGGGAGCGGGGGGATGGGGGGAAGGTGGTGGTGTAGGGCGAGGGCGCGGCGGAGGGGGAGAGTCTGCGGCGTTTGCTGCGTCGCGCTGGGCCGCTGTATGAGGAGTCATCATACGTAGCGTCCTCAGCAGAGAGCTTGCCCAGCGGACCTTCATCTGCGTCAGAGAGGTAGCGCTGCAGCGCTCCAAGCAGCGTCTCGATCATATCCCGCCTGCCTTCCGCGCCAGCCATGATGATCGCCATATCCAATAGATTCACTATCTTCTGCACCCAGTCCTCGCCATCCCCCTCCTCTTTCCCATCAGCATCGCCGTGTCGCCTACGAACTGCGGAGCCATCCTCCAGCACTTCGACAACCGGCTCTGCGCCCTCGTCTAGGGGTTTCAAGCCGAGTTCTTGCTGCGTCAGGTGGATGGCGTGGATGATGCTAGCGTCGACGAAGAGACATCGCCAGCAGGGGGGGACTTGCGCGTAGGGCCAGGTGTAGAGCTGGGAACGGGCGAGGCGGAGGAGTGAAGAGGGGTGGGTGGGGAGGAGGGCTAGGATGGGGGGGCCGCAGCCGGAGAGGGGGTCGGTGGGGGAGCGGGGGAGGAGGAGGGTGGTGAGGGAGGTGGAGAGGAGGGGGGGGAGGTGGGGGGACATGGTTGGTGGGTGGTGTTTGATGGGGATGTGCTGTTGTAGGGAAGATTCGGGTTTTGAGGTATTGATTGAGGAGATTGAGTCTCTCAGGGGAAGTTGTTAGTGGATATGTGGAAGAACGTTTTCACGGTTTCACAACCAGGTTTGCGTGCGAAGATGGATTGGTCGCTGAATCGTCGAATCGTCGAGCGCGGGCAGACTTGGACTTCTTGATCAGGAAATGGTGAGTTCGACATTCGAGCATAGGGGGTGATAGTATCGAGCGGTTTTGTGGATGATGCTTGAGCCTACTTTATGTACATCAAAGCTACCGAACAATTTCCAGCATCCCAGCATAGATACAATAAAACGCATCCGAATTTTTCTCCAAGCCAAACACCATCGCAAAAAGGCAAGACACACACTGCGAAAGGGATATCCAGTAATTGCTCACAGAAGCGTCGACGGATCAACACCTCGACACCCAGTGAGGTAAGAAGTATAGTGCCAGCTGCTCTTGCCAAACAGAGGAAATGGTATCAATAAGAATCTCGACATCGAGCCCCGCCCAAATTAGAAATTAAATCTTAAGTATATGTAGATAGTAAGGGGCATGTCCAACATGGCTCAGATATAAACGTGAAATCTCCCATTAGATAATCCTGGCAGTGAAGCTAATCGCTCATAGAGCCACTATGGCGATGGCGGCAAGGACAGTCAATCCAAAGCCTGCCGTAGTGACGTGGATGTTGTAAGCAGCACCTGTCGGCTTCACGCTTTGTACGACAAGAGACTGCGATGGCGTGCTGGTAGCATTGACTGAGCTTGAAGCACTCGCGGAGGGCAGCGAGGACGTTGCATTCTCCACGAACACGTGGGGCTTGTACTGAAAGCTGAGGTGCGTTGGTGCAACATATTGATGTGATTGAACTTCGGAGTAAGTACTGGACGCCTGCGCAGTTGTACTGGGTGCTGCGCTACTGCTCACTAGCGGTGGTGGTGAGAACGAGGACGTTGATGAGCTGGATGATGATGGAGAGGAGCTGCTCGACGCAGGGATTGAGGGAGAGCTGCTCGACGCAGGGATTGAGGAAGAACTACTCGACGCAGGGATTGAGGAGGAGCTACTCGAAGGCGGTGGTGCTGAGCTCGATGATGGAGTAGGCGTAGGGGTCGGAGAAGGAGTCGGAGTGGGCGTGGGCGTGGGCGTGGGCGTGGGCGTGGGCGTGGGCGTGGGCGTAGGTGTGGGAGTAGGCGTGGGACTGGGAGTCGGTGTTGGGTTTGGTGTCGAACTTGGCGATGACGAGCTGCTGGGCGGTGGTGGAGGTGGAGCAGCAGAGCTGAAATGAGGTGTATTTGGGGACTGTGGAGCTCCTCCGGCACCACTGGCACCGCTGCTCATTCCCCCTTCAAATACGACGAAGTTGGCGCTGGCTCCTTTTGGCACGGTCACGACGCAGAAGTTCGCGCCGCCTGCTCCATTGGTGTTGGTCCCATCCATCTCATTGACTGAGTGCTTAGAAGGATCGATAGCACAGGGAAGACCATTGCAAGTACCATCACAAATGATCTCAACGCCCCATGTGGGCATCTCGTTCCGGAAAGGGGTGGCAGGCTCAAGGTAAATTGGATTCCAGGCTAGCTTGATGAATGTCTCGCCAGACTCCACAGTGTTGGCGCCTGCGACATAAGGGCTCCAGTTCCCATACGGGTTCGAAGAGGAACCCCAAACGCAGGCTTCCTCAGTTGATACTCCCGGCGGGTTGATATAGAAGTGTGCAGCGGTTCCGGCCCAATAGCTTGGACCTGGAACCGCGAGTTGTGCCCATGTTTCGATACTGGTTGGTATCAACATTGCTTCGTTGCCTGGCAGTACCGTTTGGCAGAAAGCGACGTTGCCGCTAGCTTTGTTGGTACACCCAATGTTTCCAGTACCGTCCATACAGTATGGTTTATCTGGAAACGGCTTATGAATGTTGCCATTGTTGTCGCAAAAGAGCCCGCCGTTCATCGACAAAGGATAAGTGTATGCGGTAGCCTGAGGATCCCATTGCGCCATCACCTGGCCCGGAGGGCAAGCGTACGGACAATAATGTCCTGGCTCACAGCACTGATTCGGACTCATGGCCCATCCACCGTTCTGGTCATTTGGAGTGACTGCGACCAGTCCCGCATCGGTTGGAAATTGACATTGTCCACTTCTCTTTTCAACATTTGCTGCCCTGATCTCCACGACCGAATCGGTCTCTGCTACCGACGTGCGGAGCCCCTTGCTGTGGTGGTGCCTGTGCTCGAGCGCGTTGTGGTGCGAGTTGCCATGCTTTGCGGATGCAGAAGTAATTCGGATTGCGAGCGCCGCGCTGATTGCGCCGAATGTCGAGTACTTCATTGGAAGGTACTGATCTATGGACGGCCAGAATCCGCCGGTATCGTATTATCTCTGTATGCGCTCCTGGCCAGTATTCCGATTGCGACTTGATACCTGTGTCTAGTTACCAGAAGATAGCTTTAGACCTGGGTTTCCAGAGCTTGTTGGCGCTATCTGATATTACAGGGCGATGACTGTTATAGATAGGTCTCCTGGAGGTACAAAGCAGCGCAGTAAAGGAGTGACTGAAGTGAAAATTGTAAGGAACGTGGAGCCGCGACAGCAGCAGAAGAGTCAAGAAGCGACAATGAGGGAGGTGTGGGAGAAGGGGAAAGTCGAAACAATTTGCGGCAAGATGAGCTCTTGCGCCGCAATGCAGACGGTGCGACTGCAACGAGGCTAACAGACCCAGCCATCACGCAGAAGGTGGAGATCAACCAGGGTTCATCTCCGTGTCGAACAGAGGCGGCAACAGGAAATGAGGTTCTGCTGCCGACATCCTTGTCGCCAACCAATTACCTCGCTGTGCGATCACGGCTAAACCATCTCGTACCTGGCGCTATTCAGCGTTATAAAGAAGCTTGATTGAAGAGTACATGTAAAGTACGGGGTAATAATCTCAATCCAAATGCGCCTCCCAATCATCCATCGGTCTTGGCCTTGGCCGAACTGTCGAACATGCAGGTTCCTTTATTGACATCTCCAGCTTCGAGTGGGATGCCCGTGATCTCAACAATAACCTCCTAACGATCGCGTTGTTCTTCGACTTGATGCCTCACGACCAATGACCCTTGCTGGCCCAGAGGAACCAGAGCATTCTCCTCATTTTGGCAGCCGTGGAGAGGCGCAAGTGGGACCGGAGCGATCGAATTATTTCACGCCACGAGCGAAGCTACTCACACAAAGCATCTCGACTATCGACCAGCACGCCTTGGAGATTTGCAACTTCATCATGATATTAAAATGACAACGATCATCGTCGACCCAACTCCCCAGAATGTTCCCAGCAATGAGCAATGGTTCACTTTTGACGATTGAGTTGGAAAATTGTGTCGTGAAGAAGAGCTTTTCACGCTTCCAACTTTCATGAATGTGGGACCGAGCTCAGAAAGGAATCATGGAATAAAGTACTTACCGCACGCACAGCTACACTCCTTGACTGTCCGCAGCACAGTCGAACCACCATCCGTAGATCATCGATGACTTCGCTAGTTGTTTGGTTCAATAGTTCGCTCCGGAATGTCCTGGTTCGAGATCTCCGAGTAACCATTCTCAAGAAGTCCCACCACCGGATGTTCACGAAGATACAATGTTCACCGAGGATAGTATGTCAAGTTTTCGAAGCCCAGCATGAGCTCCAAAACACGGTCTTTGCGACAATGACACGAAGAACCACTGCTTGATCGGCTGTAGCCCGCAGTCAACGGCGAGTATATTCTCATTGTTACACTGTTCTTCTTTTATCTTTCAAGTCTTCCGTACGGCCGAACTGTAAATCTTCCGCGGTCGAACGATTCGGGGAGCGAGTTCAACAATTGATAGTAGGGCTCGAAGCATTGGAAATCGAAACCGCAGGAATTCCATCTCATCTACTCTTTGCAGGGCTCGACGAGCGTTCGCTCGCGTATAATCTCCTGGTTTTGAAGCGGTGGTGGCGGTCTACTCGACCAGCGAATGAAGAGACCATTTCTTGGACCTTAGCAAGGATTAAGAATGCCACGCCTCCTACGCCTCCATTAGACCTCTCAGTGAGTGACTTGGGGCAACGCATTGTTTTGACGGTTTGCTTCTTCACTGCATTGGTCGATCAATCCAACGTCATCCCGTCAATCCGTTCTTTCATTGCTACCAAAAAATGGGTGTACCGCTTTTTGCCGGCGTATCGGACATGACCAGGCATCAGCAATCGCTCGACCTAATGTGCGTGAGATTATTGCCATTTTGGTCCATCGCAGATCTCGAGAAGGTGTACAAGCATACTTGTGCATGAGCGGATCCGTACAAGGTGGGTTCCCCGTAAGATCTCTTTCAGCGAAAGCATCGTCAGGTCATTCCTTGCTCATAGATGTAATTTCTCTTTTCCTGCAAGCCGTAACTTCGGCCAAGGTGGGGTCTGTGCTTGCCGGGCGGCACGGGCGCACCCTTTCGGTTACAAGTAGCTCGTACCCTCCTGATCACACCAGCGAACGAACCCTTCAACGAGCAAATCACTCTGGATCCACAAGTACGAGGCACAATGATCGACACTTACTTTACAGACCGAGGAATTGTGCGTCATATTCGTCTCTAGCATGCGGCATGTGTGTGGGATGGTGCAAGACCAAGCACGCACAGCAAAGTCTATCTGCACACTTCTTCGCCCCTCCTTCCAACCGAGCTTCTCCAGACAGCCTTCAACACGCTCGTGGATGCACACACTTCAATGGTTTCTATATAGAATGCTTGTGGATGGCTTCTTAGTGTTCGGCTGAGGGCACTTGCGACTGCAGCAATGGCTTACTCAAATGGAATGATGGGTACTTGAGATCCTCCAGTGATACTCCTACTACTTCGTTTGCCAATTGTGCTGGTATCCTTTGGCATGATGGGCTCGAGCACAAAGCGATCGATTGACCTAAGGCACGATCCAGGCATCGCTCAACTGGTTATCACGGTTATCTTTACTCTCCTGGCCGTTATCGCAGTCATTCTGCGATTAGTCTCCAGACGGTTGTCTAAGGCGAAACTTCAGCTCGATGACTATATCATCATTGTTGCCCTAGTACGCGCGTGAGTGAATTATCTTTGTTGCACGCAGCTCACAACTGGTAGGTAGGCATTTTGCACATCGCGGCAGCTGTTATTGTTGGTATGTTGCCAGTAATCTTGCCTGGCGCTGGCTGGCTGACTTCAAAGGTGTTACTGCTGGGGGAGCAGGCTTACATAAGGATACGCTCTCTAAAACGGAGATCAAAACGTACTGGAACGTTAGTACTTCGTGGCCTAGCACATCACCGAACATAGTCAACATGCTCATGCTAATAAGGCGTTTCGCAGTCGGTATTCATAATACTCCTGACGTGGCCAATCGTTCAGTCCACCATCAAGATATCTGTTCTTCTCTTCTACGTCCACGTCTTCATCGTCAGACCGTTTCGGATTGCCGCTTACTCTCTCATGCTGATCTGCTCATTGTGGTGCGTTCAACAACTGCTTGCCAGCCTGCTGCTATGCAAACCTGTCGTCTTCAACTGGGATCGTAGCATACCGGGGGGCCACTGTGGGAACGTCAAAGCAAATGGCGTCGCCGGCGCGGCGATTAACACTGCGATCGATATTGCGACCGTCTGCCTACCCATGCCGATAATTTGGGGCCTACATCTACCGACCAAGAGCAAAGTTAGCTTGTCCTTCATATTTGGGCTCGGAGGCCTGTAAGTCCATTCCCTTGGGAGAACCCAGCAGGGCGAAGCTTATAACGCGTACCAGGGTATGCATTATGAGTCTAGTCCGACTTAAAGCCCTCCTCACCGACTTTTCTGAAACGGACGGTACCTATAGGAACTGCCTCCCAACTACCCTCACCCTTGTCGAGTCAGCGCTAGGAGTTATCAGCGCCTGTCTCATCGTCATGCGTCCAATCTTCGGCCGGTTCTTTCCCGATCGCCTCAAATTTACAAAAAGAGGTGGCGGGTCGTCAGGTCCTACCACTTCAAATATCAAAAAGCCGAAATCGCACAGACAGAAGAAGAAAAGCCCAGTGGACACGAACGGCATCTCGGATGGGAAGTTTGTACGGCTCGACGAGGATCCATACGCCCGGCCTCCGCTGAGTGGAAAAGATGGGATAGCCGAACGAGCTAATGCTCTGAAGCCCATCCCTATCGTAAGCCATACGCATTATAAAGATCGTGATGTCGAGGCACAGTGAAAGCTACTTTTCAAGAAGGGTAGGCGTCTGGTTTGGAAGTGACAGTGGATATTGATAACTCGGGAAAACATGGATAATATGGGCGATTATATTGAAGGCCTCGAATCTAATGATGGGAACGATGCTGAAAAGATCCTAGGATGGAATCTAATACATATCTTCCGTATCATTGAGTAATCTTTATGTCTGCGAGGTGGTGCTGCACCGCTTAGACGCTTCATCCATACAATATCCGGGAGTCAGAGCATCCTATATGTACACGACCACTTTCATGAATCCAGTCCTAGGTATCGAAGGCAGATTTTCACGGCATGACAAAAACATCATTGGCGAGATGTGTCGTGATTTCGAACCAAGTCGTCCTCTCGAAAGTTCTTGCCGGGGCATCGAAAAATATCTCAAACATCATCTCCAGGTTACCCTCCATTATTACTTAGGGTTTGCGAGTCCCAGATAGGAAAAATAAGCGAATGGATTCTCTGAACCGTCCTCTAGCCTCTTATCCACTGCCCTGATCTTAAACCATTCCGCGTTGACGCCAATTGCACTCCGTTCTGCCTTCCTGTTCCCAATGGAAATTCAAGCGCTCTCCCCTGAAACCATTCAAGATACTGAACCCCCCACCACCTCCGACTCAATCCCCGCCGACCTCATAACCCCCACCTTCAGCTCCACCTGCACCGGTACTCCTTTCCCTCTTTCCCTCCCTTCCTTCAAACCGCTCCCCTCTACATCCTCTCTAACCCTCTCTCCACCTTACCCCTCTCCAAACCTCCCCCCCTCCACCGCCCTTACTAACTCCCTCACCCTCCAGACCTCATCTCCGCCCCCCTCTCCCCCCACATCCTCGCCCTCTCCAACGAATTCTTCGCCCCAGCCCTCAACCTCCTAACCCCCTCCCCGCCCATCTCCCGCCCCAACGTCTTCCTCCCCACCGGCGCCTGGTACGACGGCTGGGAAACCCAGCGGCACAATCCCGCCCCCTACGACTGGGTGATTGTAAAACTCGGCGTCGCGAGCGGGCGCGTCCACGGCGTGGAGATCGACACCGCGTTCTTTTCCGGGAATGAGGCACAGGCGGTGAGCGTGCAGGGGTGCTTTGAGCCCGGCGAGGGGGCGGATGAGCGGGTGAAGGGGGAGGGGTATGCGGGGTGGAGGGAGGTGTTGGGGCGGAGGGCGTGTGGGCCTAGTAGGAGGCAGGCGTGGAGGGTGGAGAGTGGGGTGGAGGTTACGCATGTGAGGCTGTGTATGTACCCCGATGGGGGGATTGCGAGGTTCAGGCTGTATGGTGTTGTGGTGCCGGTGTGGCCGCAGGATCGGGGGGAGGAGGTGGAGCTCAGTGCGGCGGTTATGGGCGGGGTGGCGGTGGGGTGCAGCGATGAGCATTTTGGGAAGATGGGGAATTTGCTGCTGCCTGGGAGGGGGGGGGATATGGGCGATGGTTGGGAGACGAGGAGGAGTAGGGAGAAGGGGCATGAGGATTGGGTGGTTGTGAGGTTGGGGGCGAGGGGGAGGGTGGGGCGGGTGGTTGTCGATACGAGGCATTTCTTGGGGAATTTTCCGAGAGGGGTGAGGGTTGAGGGGTGTGAGGTTGGGGAGGGGGAGGAGGTGCCGGGGGCGGGGGATGGGAGGTGGGTGGAGGTGCTGGGGGTGGTGGCGATGCGGCCGGATGAGATGCATGAGTTTGGGAGGGGGGAGTTGAGGAATGTGGAGGAGAGGGGGTATACGCATGTTAAGATGACGATGATACCGGATGGGGGGGTTAAGCGGTTGCGGATCTTTGGTACGAGGACGTGAGCTTCTGGTTGACTTATGTATGCAACTCGCATTAGTGTTCAGGGGTATCCCCATAAACGACCAAAGACGAAGCATAGCCTAAGCAGCCGAGGCAGACTCGAGTCGCCCTCAAGGCCCACGATGCAGGTTAAGCTCAAGACCGAAGCACACAGTGCTTCGAGGGTATCGGCGATTGCGAGATCCGGGGAGAGGAGATCAGAAGTGTATACTTCTTTCCAAGTTGCCTGTGCTTCAAGATTGTCAGAATTGTTGGCTTTTAAGGTCTGGGAAAGGCTCTACGAACTATGAGAAGAACAAGTCCCAGAGTGGCACTTGTTCGATCAGAACGCACAGAAACTGTCTAATGTCGGTCCACCAGTGCAGACTCGGGGGTCAAAAAACAACAATATCTTAAAGAGATTGCTACAGACTTCCATACGCCAGACTATGCTGCAGCCCTACACACCCAAAATCCAACACATCAAGAGCAACTCATGCCATTCGGAACAGCCAGCAGACGCCTTAATCATGCCGTTCAGCCATGCCGTCAATTTCCTCCCGTCACTTCATCAATTTGTACCAATCTCCCCTCACGCAACCTTCATTTCGCCACTTTCTGCATCTGCCCCCAGCCCTTACAACCCCAACTTCTGCTTCTTCACCCTCGGCAACACCCCTATGAGCACGATTCCAGCCGTCACAATGACTGCCCACAACTGTATCTTAAGCGTCCCCTTGTTGAAATCCGTCTGCGTTGCCGCCGCCACCGTCGTGAAACTCAGTACCAGCAGCACATACCCACTCATCCGATGATACTTCCACACCGCCTTCGCGTTGTCCACGCCCCCATATACAGCCGGGAAGTAGTATTGCGTGATTCCAACTATTGCTTGGATGAGGAAAACGATGTAGGTGATGAGGCCCAGGATGGCATGGGGACTTTCGAAGTGTGTGCCATTGTGGGCGATTTTGTTGTATTCGATGACGATGAGGCCCGCGAGGAGGCTAAGGACGGAGGTGCCGTTGAGTATGGCGTGTACGTTCGTGCCCTGCTTCTTCTGTTTCGGGGTGTGGGTGGGTTGGAGGACGAGGATGGCTTGGGTAGTTAGGAGGATGCCGGCAGAGTTGAGGAGCTGTTGAGAGGGTTAGCCTGAAGTACTGGGGATAAAGGGAGGAGGTAGAGGGGGTTTCTCTGACCGGATGTGCAGAGAAGAGTATGAGGGGATGGAGGAAGACAGAGGCCCATATTGTTGCTGTGAGCTGGTGGGGGCGGTGATTAGCTGCTGCATGTCTTGTGAGGGATGGGTAAGGACGAACGATCCAGATGCCGGCTTGAGCGATGATGGCGGTACCTGTAGGAGAAGTCAGTGATAGATTCGGTAAAAGTTAATGTGGAGGCGTACCGAGGACGAAGTTGAATTGTATGCCTTTCCCATCTTGCTGCGAAGCATCCCCAGCTCGGCCAAGAAGAGGCTCGTCCTCACCTCGCCCTTGCTGGGCAGGATTCTGTTCAGGGATGCCGGTGGCAGATGCCATACTCGAAGTGTCAGGGAGAACAGGTAGTGACGCCTAGGCACCCAAGGAAAGGTGGGTATATTTATCAAGATGTGGGGCCAGGTGGGGTTGGACTACGAACACTTTATGTAACGGGCATTGGGACAGCTTTCTCGATGCACTAGCGATCACAGGGGAGCTTCGACCAATGACCGTAGAGCTCTTGAATGGTTATCTGCATATTGCCTGCATGTATTTTTAGCCGCATCGTTGATATGAAGCATTGGTGGAATCTTAAAGTCGAACTTCTCGTGATTCGTTCGTACCTCAATATTCAGAATGTGGTTCCCCCCTCGCAACTTTTGAAAACCAGTTTTTTTTTTCGACGCCGGATTGCAAATACCATCTATTCCTCAACACCAACGCTATTTTTCTACATAAAATTGATCCCAAATAGAAATACTATATCTAGGAACACTTTGACAGCACTCTTATTTCTTAGTTCAACTTGAGACAAAAGTTATGTGTGTAATTGCGTTTTTCGAAGCTTCGTCTCGATCTATTTTGGGCACTCCTCACTCAAGTCTTCATCAAGATTTCACTAAGCTCTATCAAATACGTTCGATCAAAGTCTCTCGACAACAATAGATACACACGATTGTAATTGCAATGCTCAGATTGAATCAAAATTAATGTAAAAACTATTATCAATATTTTACTAGAATTTGTAGCAATTTAGATGCGTTGATGTTGAGGCATGGATGATGTTTGCAATCTGGCGTCGAAAAAAAAAACTGATTTTCAAAAGTTGCGAGGGGGGAACCACATTCTGAATATTGAGGTAATCATCCTCGGCCCGGCAATCGAAACATGGTAAATCAAAGAGAATCTACAGTATAGTTTCTATGTTTCTTCTAAGTCTATGAAGGGTATCGGACATGACGTTGGTAACGGCTGTCAGTAATGTTCAGCCATGCAAGCTCTCCATCCAGTCTAATTCGTAATGTCGTCAATTGACATGAAAACCTCATCTGTGCCTCGTGCTTCTGCAGAATCCATCATGTCGTCCCTCCATTCGGCTGCACTTATGGTCCTGCGACACGTGGTCCTCTCCATGGCTAGCCTCGTGAGTAAAGACATTTGAACGGGTTTTCCACCGTGTGCTTAAGCTTCCGCTCGAAACGTCTCCTCGTCGTCGGGCTCCCAATCTGATCCATAATAAGTTCGCAAGATTGCGTGAGCGAGCAGCTTCGAGTCATGCATGCCTGTAGGCATGTGATGCCCGACATCAAACTCCAAGACCGTCTTCTTGATCTCCTTCTTAGATTCGTTGAGCGTGTTATCGTCCTGAAACCCTTCCTTGAAACACCGTGCTAAAGCCTGGCTGTTGGGCAGCACTGGATCCTTCTTCCCATGCATATGCACGCTCGAGACCCCGATCGTATTCCAGTAGCTTTTGTCATCCTTCGACCCTCCGTAGACATAAGGATCTCCAAGCGCTGTAAACCTGCTGTCCAGTGATATAGGGGGAAATCCGCCAACGAGGAAAACACCAAACCGGAATTTCTGATCCTCTCCTGCAAGACCTCCGCCCCGCAGATACTGTTCCATCAAGATCCCTGTCGCGAGCATTGCGCCCTGTGAGAATCCTAGCACGCCCACGAACGGCATCCCGTCTCCTTCCTCGATCATGGCTTTTCGTATGACGGTTCTGACCCTCGCGACGTCGTCGCCTTCTTTGACTGGTGTCCAACGATAGTAGGGACCCGCGGATTCGAAGATAGGAAGAACTCCGGGGCCGGCTGGAGCGGGGAATGGGGCATCTAGGAAGACGAGGTGAAAATGCGAGCGAAGGAAATGAGCCAGTCTTATCGTTTGTATCTTGAAGATCATTGCACTGGTACCGCCCCCATGGAGACACAATATACGTGGGAGGCGCGGTCTGGCGACTGCGGGGTGAACAGAGGATACCATGATGAAGCGTTTTGAGATTCAATCCGGGGATTGGAGACTGGTTGACAGGAGACTGAAAGTTGAAGTCTAAGAAAGCGATAAGTCGTTCGCTCGGATCATGGGCTCAAACAGCGTCGTTCGGTTCAGCGGTCCTGCGCTGGCAACTGTGAATTGAAACCAAGTTCTGAATTGTCTGTCGCAAACATTCGACGGGTGCAGAAGAAATCAGGAATTGCTGGCTGAAGTGGCAGTCGCGAAGGTGTAAGCTCGGAGAACGTTTGATTGGTGGAGAAAGGGTCGGTCCCCGAGTCTCCAGTGGTATCATCAGTCTCCACGAATACCTCCTGTGTTAACAACATTGTTCTCCGCCAATGCATTCTAGAATGCAGCGCTGACACATAGAAAGCACGAAGGTGTCATTCTGTCAAGATACGAATAACCGGGACTTCGCTTTGCAACAAGGCGAGGCGCATCATCGCGATGATGCAGAGTTTCTCTTGTCACAGCTCTGAAGAGGCGTATGCGGTCACGTTTACAAGATCCAACAACGGAAGTAAAGCTGCAGTTGAAGGCTATCTCCCAATGGCCTTTCACAAGACCGTTTGTTAGTCGCCGTTTATAATGCCCCCAACGACTGCCACAACAGGGGCTCGAGCTCTCTGCATATCCACCGCGTTTAGCGAAGCATCGGCGCAAAAAACCTTTTTCTACCCCATGAGCTGGCACTATTGGGTGCTAAACTTGCTTCGCATCTCGTCAACGCGTTTGAAGGTACGGAAGATCGAACTCTTTGGAGCGAGCCACTGAAATTGGCACCGTGCCACTGCATGAGATATAAAAATCTGTTTGGATCTTTAATAAGAAAGGGTATAGAACTATAGATTGATTGATGTTTACAACATGCATCCAGAAGAGTGGACAACAAGGATGGGTCTCATTTCGTGACCACGGATACTGTCTGCATCTCCACCTCGTTACTCCCTGGCCCGGACCTTCGCTCCCAGGACGCATCCACAACCTCAAGCGCTTGGATATACTCACCGTGTTCCCGCACAATCACGGCTTCTCGATCCACTACTAGAACCTTGCCGTCCCTGAACAACGGTGGGTAAATATACTGGAACCCCAGATAATACATAATCCCCAGGACCATACTCGCCAGCCCCGCTGCTGGAACAATGTACCACTGGACACCAATAATTGCCGTGGCGAACGGCGAGCCGGACGTTGGAGGGATGAACCTGGCTGTAATCAAGAATGCGCATACGACGGTGTAAATCATTGCTGCGGTGGGGCCACCCCAAGGTTTGAAACCCGACTTTGTTATCCATTCGCGCCGTTCGCGGGCGAAAAAGCGTAAGTAGAGCAAGCCACCAGCCACGAAGAAGCCGATGAGCGTGACAACGGCGTAGGAGTACAGAGAGACAAGAACAGTGTAAGCGATATCTGGAGTTGTGGAAGCGGTTGCGGCAATCATGACGACAGAGAAGATCCAGTGGAGGAACAAGGCTGCCGTCGGGCTCTGTTCAGGCTGATTGTTAATGTGCTTGGATGGCCAGAAGCGCTGGCGAAGACGGGCCCAAGGGGTTGTGCTGCTACTAGCGAAGAACAGGGAGAAAGGAAGGACGCCTTCCTTGGCTATTTCTTGTTTGACTGAATGACGAATAGGATAATCAGTTCCTCGGTCTTTTCTGGCACCAACATTGCGTCGAAACGTTGGGGTGGCTCTTACCTCTGGCGGCGGTAAATGTCATGATAACAACATTGCCAAATATCGAGAGGGCAATGATGCCTGACATGGCCCTCGGAGCAATCTCATTGCCAAATACCTCCCGAAAGAACACAGTAGCCATGTCGAGTTCTCCGTTCAGGCGTCGATCAAATGAAACTGCACATAGCTGTGTGACCATCAGCGGCGCCTGATGTGCTTTGGTGGCTGATCTACGAACATATGCGGCATTCACCAGTACAAACAGGATGCATGCCAGACCCTGGCCTGCAATTGTCGATTTAGCAAACATCTTCTTTGGCCGATAGACCTCGCTAAGAACCTGTGCCAATCCATCAGACACGCTCACAACTCAGAATCTCCGTTGGAATAGCTGACTTACATAGAAAGGCTGCTCATACCCACTGAAAGTATACACGACGTAAAGCAGTGATTCGGCATAGCTAGCTGGATCGTTGCTAGCAAATGCAAAAGAGGAGTGAGTGCTGAAATTCGAAGTTGCGTTCTGGGTCTTGGGGTCGACAGTTACTCCGTGAACAGGTCCATGGCCGAACGATGCTCCCGCTGACGCCGCAAAGCCGATGATGATGATGGCCAAGAGCACGAGAACTTTCATGACTGCCAGCAGATTATTGACGATGATACCTCCTTTCCGCCACGAAGCGTGCAACAAGCAAGCAGCTGTAAGGCAGACGACCGCAAGACCTCGTTCGAGTTGCTGATGGCCTTCGATACCAGCCGCCTGGCAGATGTAGATACCGAAAGCTACAGCATTCCCTGACAAGTTGCCTAGAACGACATAAATTACTCCGAAGATGCATGTAGTAGTCCGTGTCTTGGGGAATCTGTAGATGTACTCAAGCTGATTGACGGTTAAGCAGGGAAGTGAGATGACGCTTGCGAGGGTACTCACATAGTTCTTCTCGCCACCGTTTCGCGGCACACCTACAAAGTTTCGGAGTCAGCATTCCTCCTTTCATTCAGTTTGTCGAGTCAAGAAACATGTTCCTAGAGCAGATGCTGCTCGGACATGTCTCAGGCCTCTCGGTACACTCGAAATCGGTTATATATGGTCGGAAAATATGACTTACACTGTAGGGATGGACCTCCCTCACGGACGGTGTCATTTTCATCTCGATTTGCAAGCTCGAATTTGGGGATGGAAAGACCGAGCTCAAGCCAGACCAGAAGAGCCGACATGCCTATGACTGTTCCGAAGGCCCAGAACAACAGCGAAACACCTACGCTACCAGTGCTCCGAAGTACTATTGCCGGCGTGACGAATATTCCCGATCCTATTCAAGCGTAAAATGCTCAGCGGTCTGCCCCTGATACGTTTGAATCGTGATACGTACCGATGGTTCGATTGAGGATGGTACACATGACTGTCGCTGGACCTAATTTCTGGGAGTCTGGGGCGCTGAGTACAAGCACTCGGTCGCCACTCGAGTGTGCTCCCGACTCCCGGATGGCCTCAGCCACTCGAGCTTGGTCTTCTTGGTCCAAAGGCATGTTGTGAAGCGATCAAACTTTGAAGCCCGTTCTAGAGTAACGATTCTGCGGCAAAAGTTTGTAGCCCGGATGCACCCAACTGGGAACAGTAAAGTACCAAACAAGTATCTAGCAGTGGCAGCGCAAAGCGCAAGAAGCTGAAATAAATTAGGGGAAACAGCATGATAGGACAATTAAGTATGGAAAGCAAGGCTGACCAGTGCATTTGGCTGGGCTACGGTTCCTCATTCTAGAGAGTCTGGGGGAGGTGTCGTGACACACCTCTCTGTGGGACCGAGCACTAAAAGACGCCTATTGTTGCTTTGCATCATCTGCCATGGTACCCTTTCGGCCAGTCTTGCAGCGCCGTAAAATCGCCTAGCAAATCAAGTGGAAGGCCGAGCGACGAGGCTGTGTCTTGGTGCATCGTGTGAGGCTGCAATGACTATTGGCAGCATCTAAGGCTTGCCGGTCAGAACACTAGCCCGTGGGAGGTAGCGATGGAGGGTGCCATCCAATTCGGCCATTTATCATTCATGGAGAACGACTTTCCTCTTCGAACATTCACCACCGGTTCGTACACCAAAGTTCTCTCTCTGAGGCATCGTGGTGATGAGTTTCGGCTTCTCCATCGGTGATATCATCGCCGCATCGAGACTCGCTCAAGAAATTTATGATAATTGCTTCTCAAGTTCGCAAGCGGCTGGTGAGTTGCTGCGAGATCGTTTCTGTTGCTACACTCTAGTCATGGTCACGTGACTGCTCTCTACTGGCATCGCAGTGACTGACTTCCGCTCCTTTCCTGGATTTTTAAACAGATGTCAAATACCTTCGTTTTCGCCAAGAGATCCAGTCTCTCGGACACAGTCTGAAGCAACTGGAAAACATTCTCATCAATGCTGGCGCTCAGCGCACAAGACGACCATGGCATACCGACGCAGAACACTTCGGCGAAGCGTTACAGGTCCTGCCTGAGGTGACAGGAGACTTTCAAAAGACGCTGAAAGATTGCGAGCGACTCCTGCAGGATCATGCTCGGCTAGGGTATGGGAGAGCAAGCATTGCTGCCAATCTGGCCTGGTGGACCTCGACAGAACCGGATGTCAACAATCTCCGAGAGCGAGTGAATTTCCACATCACGAAAGTGTCGTTCATCGCCAAACCGTTTGAAATACAGTTACTCTTGGAGATTCGACGTGAGCTTCAATTGCTGAGAAGTGATGTGGCCCAACTACGCGGGATCCTGACCAACGGCCCCAACGTGTCAAATGACTCTTCTAATGCTTCGTACCTGCAGTCAGTCCACATATCAGACGAACTAGCAATAAGATTCATGACTGCACTGGGGACAAACAAACCGTCAGCATTCAGTGAAAGAAACGAGTGGCCGGTCAGGGAAGGCTTCAATGCCCTTGTGTTTCACTTTGCCAAAAGTACAGTTGAGTTCAGTTCAAATCGAAGCCTCGGCCAGAATGTTCCAGACCCCCCTCAATACCTAAATTTGCTGAAGTCTGTGTGGACTATGAGGCAACTCAGGGACAGCCCTCGCTTCCAACAGACAGGCGCAGAGTCACTTTGGGCTGACTACATGCGAGAACTTGAAGCCGACATCAAAGGTCAGTTTCACCGTTTTGACGCTCAACAGCTTGTCCGCCCTTCTATTAACGACCTACTACAACTTCCCGACGAGTACTACACTATCTGGGTCGATGAAGAACCGCCATTGCGTTCGCTCGATATAGTGGAGCAAAGACCGTTAGAAAAGAAGATCCTCGAACTTGCCCTGCCAGAGTCCTACGGCACTCGTCAAACTTCGTTGACTGTCTTCCAAAGAAGCGAGTATGAATACCGCCTAGTGAGGACCACCAAAATGACCGACAATCCATTGTACCATAGCGAGGAAGGTTCGAACGTTAGCATGAATTCTACCCGCCTGATTCCAGCCTATGCGACTCCTGATAATGCGTCTTCAGCCGCTAATAACCTTGCGCTCTGCAACGACAGAGGCGAACATGAAGAGTGGCACCTGCTGAGGAATTCTAGCGATGTGGCTGCTCTTCAAAGAGCGTTGACCGGATACAGGATCCACCATGACATGTCCGACTTCAAATGGTGTATCAATGGGTCGCGGGAACCCGAGGATTCGGGAACCGGGAGACTGCAGATGTGGCAATTGAAGCCTCTACCGCCAATTGAGCCAGAAAGCGGACCCAGGCCACTCGATCGGGTCTTGACTGGCGCTAGCCAAGCTACTGTTGTCAATGACAATTCCGTGCAGGCAGGCGGGGGCAGCCTGGATCGGAGGAGAAGCTCTGGTAGAACACCCTCATCAGACACTATCAGACTCATGGACTAAGTCTTTACTAGGATGTTCAAGTACCACCACAAAACCGCGAGCTGAGAGCTCTGATGTGAGATCGATGGGATCATCGCACACAACATTGAGATCGGGCACAAGCATGACAGCATCAGTGAACGGACCGCGTGGCGATGGCATCGAGCTCATGCGCCCTGAAGTGCCCGTACTAATCATCTTCACCATGTGCAGGGGAAAGTACACCTTCCTCCACTTGAAGCGTAAGAGATCCGGACACCTTCATAAACCCTCTCTGTCCCGGCTGACTGCATGTAGTTGAGCCACATATATTCATCAATCCCAAATCGTGTGCCTGCACAAAGCCTAAATCCAATTGCAAACGCGTAGTCCTTGAAAGCAAAAGCAAGAAAAAACCTTTCATACTCCGCAGACTCTCCGCCGATAAGGAGAAAGAGCAAGGACTTTTCAGTTGGGATCTGGCCATGTTCCGATACCCTCATCGGCCAGATTTCAGCCATGTCACGGTTGTTGAGAAGATGAAGTATCTGGATCTGGAGTTCTCCAGTATTGAAGGTAGGTCGTCCCCAAACTCTCCTTCTTCCCTCCTTCTGCAAGATCCTCCGATGCGTTTGGCTCAAGCGACGCGACAGCAAAAGGAGAGTTCATCTCGGAACTTGCACAGCTAGAGAACGTGCGAAATATCGACCACAACAACTACGAGAGATATCTGCGTGAACGAAGAACAAGACCAATGTCATAGAGCGAAGCATGATGACGGGTTATGAATTTACGAATGCGTTTTGCGGGGTGTTGGCTGGTTGATCTACTCCTCGCGATGATACCCTGGGGGAGCTTACGCGTGATTGCTTTCCGGTGAGGGTGCTCTTTTTCTCACCTTTCGGATGACAACCATCCACCACATCAATGGTCATCATCATCGTTTCGAATGCGCTCGAGACATTTCGTTCCTATCACGCTCTTTGATTCACAGCCGTACTAGAATTGCGCAAACGATTACATACGAATAGTTTAAGATCATAGGTTTCCCTTATCAACATCGATTCATTGCTCTAAAGACTTGAGGCCACCTTAGGTAGGTCGGCCCCCGCGCGCAACTTTTGGTGTGTTTCCTTCCTCGTGTTCCACCTATCCACGTAGGCCTACGTAAGATAAACGTTCCCCCTATTGCACTCGTGCTGTAGACCAGGCGTGTTCATTCCCAGTCCCCTACCCGTCCATGGGTCCTCTCGATCAACTTATAGGATTCCACCCTGCAGATCTTCGAGCATAGATTCGACGAGGATCAGGAGAAGGATGGCCAACGGCATCCCGGCTTGCTCCTGGCTTCTGCTGACTGCGAGTTCACCAGCGAAATCACGTTTCAGCCTAGAAATTCTGCGAAAACGAGCACCAAATTTTGCTATTTCTGCGTTGTGCGTCTCACTCCAGACACGGGGGCTAGCTACCAGAGCGAACCCTTCCGTGGCGTTTGAGCACAGCAGTCGATCCTGTATAGCTTCTTCGGCTTCTTCTTGAGCCTTTTCATACACCCTAGCGCTTCTTCGCAGAATCTACCTCTAAGGTCCCAAGCTCGGACAATATACACTCGGACTTTGGGGCTAGCTACAGAACTAGACCCTCAAGAGCAGCAAACGCTTGTGCGAGAGCTCGTTAACTTCATTTGGGTCTCTGCAAAGCCTTATTTTGTGTCGCCACCTGCACGCTCAGTATTCTAGGTTCACGATTTGTATCCTCCTTTAATCGAGATGCCGCCTGTATGCAGGACTCGCTTAGCCATGTTGTCTTGTTGAAAGCCTTTGTTCTGAGTCAGCCGTCCAAAACACCAGGATTACTAGTCGGTCTATGTATTTATGGGTGGCAGAGTCTCGATCTGCCGTATCAGAAAGCTTTTCTCATCCGTGAACTGATCATCATCCGTCCGGTCTTCTAAAAATCTAGGCAAGAAGGTCAGGAGCCGATCGCGGTTGTTGACCAATATTCGCTGCACTGCAGGTGATTTGTTAGGATTTGCCACGAAGACCTAAAGGATCTTGTAAGCGAGCTGGATCATGGTTCTTAGGGGCTGGCCACACCTTGAAGACATGGAAACCCTCGTATTGCACCATCTTCCTATCGTCTTTCAACAGGTTCATGCACAGCTTCAGGTGCTCTCCTCGAGCGACGTATTCTGTCATCACGCTGTAGTTGGCCCTGTCGAGGAGGATCTCCCCTAATAGCTTGATGGATTGCCTCTTTGTGACATATGAGCTGGACTGTATCAGGATGTTGTTGTATTTTTGGAAGAAGAGATCGAAGTTGATGTCGAGGTAGTGGGCAACCACTTGCTTGTGCCTCGTGAGGAGTTCCTAGCCCTTCAGTCAATGGTCTCGCAAGGCACAGTCACGAAGCATACCCTGAACGTCGTGAACGCATCCGTGCTGACTTCGAAAGCTCCGCCGTCTATCCAGGAAAAGAATTGCCAGAAGACTCCCTCCCCGGATTGTTTGGCATCTAGATTCTTGTCCTCAAGTCTCCCCCCCTTCTCGTTTTCGCGTGACTGGTCGTAGAGGATGGTTGCCGCTACCCGCTCAAACTTCAGAGCCTCCCGCAATACGACACCACATGGCATGGCGCTTTCCTTGTGCTCATATCCTCGACATAGTGCGACGAGTACTTCCGGCCTTTGATGAACGACGTATCTAAGGGCGGGCGGATCCGACTTAGCGTTGCTCGTGGGTTGGTGGCGCAGAACGTAAGAGAATATCGATTGGGTATCTTTGCGCGCTTCAAAGGGAAGGAGATGGACGCTGCGCGCGAGGGAAAACAGAAGATCTTCTTGGATGATCGAGCCGACCAGTTGGGAGACTTGTTCGGGGCTACTTTCGGTCTCTATTAAGCCGTTCAGTAAGACCTTCCCACTAATACCTTGGTACTGGATTCACTACCTTGTGTGCCTTGCAAAACTAGCTTCATCTGTGCAAGCAACCTCGCCAATTCCTCTATGGTCTAGGATACAAGTCAGTGGCTGTTCCACAGTTGAATCGACCGTCCCCTACCTTTGGTGCAACTGGGGGTTGCCATAGCCGTGTGAGTAATTCTTTGGCGGGTTTGGCGAGATCAGACTTTGTTTTACTCCTAAAGAGGAAAGCCATGCCGGCTTGGTGTGTATGATCGACTCAGATGGTGACAAGGTTGAACTATGGTCAGCGTGTCCTTGTGGAACAGATGTTTTCGCTAGGCCACTTCTTGGGTGTGCTCAAACAGCCTCTAGATGCTCGAATCTGGAACACAATGGTGTTGACATGCGCCATTGAATGTATAAAGACCAGAGGCAGAACGCAGAATGCTAACAATATTATTCAAGGGGGGGAAAGGCCTCGGCGGCCGGTCCCGGGCCAGACCAGATCAAGTCAGATCGCCGCTAATGCAGGCGCGATCCACGGGAACAAGCGAGACGCTAGTGTTTGAGAATAAGTTGAAGCACTTCGACTCCGTGGTTCAAATGTTGTTTTCTGTTTTCGGATGATTTACGAAGGGGAAGTGTAGCCTGGACTCTGGATCTCATAGATTTGGCGATGGATGACTGAGGTGACGCCGGATACGCAATGCTCAAATCGCCTCTTTGAAATCCGTTCGACGTATCAACGATGGTCTTACTAAACGTCGAGCCTCCTAGTCCTATCAGCGATTCGGACTGCGGTGACCTGCCGAATGAACAGGATGATGAGGGATGGGAGGACGCAGAGCCAGACGAAGAGAATATATCCCTGACGTGCCTGTTCGGCCAGACTCAATTCGACAATGTCCTCTCCCTGTTGCAGCACTGCAAGGACTCGCACGACTTTGATTTAGCTAGCCTGAAGACTAAGTTTGGTGTGTAAGTCTTTGCTTCTCCTATCTTAACTGGAATTTTCTGAGATGGGTTGTTTTGGCAGCGCTTGATTATCTCGGCTTGGTGAAGCTGGTCAACTATGTTCGGAGTCAAGCGCGCACTGGGATCTGGGGTAATCATCTGGAGATAAACGATGAGTCCGTATTTCAAGACGACCAATATCTGCTTCCTGTGTTAGAGGACGATGCGCTTCTTTACAGTCTCGGAGACATCGCTGAGTCTGAGGGTCCCAACGGACGGTCACCGGGTCAGCCATTATCAGATACCTCACCGGAAGTGAAGGCTCTATCGCGGATCGTTGAGCTCGAAGAACAGATGAAGGAGCTTCAGCAGGAACTTAAGAACTATAAAGAAACCGTAGATAAGACCTTAGAAAACCGCTGGGACAGTAGCGACAGCAGTGACGGACCCTCGAGGTCGAGGCTGGCCGGAGAATTTCACTCAGCCCCAGATGAAGACAAGCACTATTTCCATTCCTACTCTTACAATGGTAAGGAAGTACCCAAGCGGAAAACACCAGGGCGCTGCTGACATGCGCCAGAGATACATGAGATCATGCTGAAAGACACCGTACGGACAGACGCCTACAGAGACTTTATATACGAAAACAAGAGCCTCTTCTCAGGGAAGGTGGTACTAGACGTCGGCTGTGGAACAGGCATCCTGTCAATGTTCTGCGCACGAGCGGGTGCGTCCAAGGTGATAGCTGTGGATAATTCGGACATCATTGATAAAGCACGCGAGAACGTCTTCGCAAATGACTTGGGGCATATCATCAAGTAAGGTCTTCAGCACGATCCTCGCGAAAGGGGCTAAATTTCTGTCTCAGCTGCCTCAGAGGCAAGATCGAAGAGGTCACGCTGTCCGTCCAGCACGTCGACATCATAGTATCCGAGTGGATGGGCTACTGCCTGCTCTACGAAGCCATGCTCGACTCCGTCATATGGGCCCGGGATCGCTACCTCGCTCCCAACGGGCTAATGATCCCTTCTCACACCACGCTTCACATCGCTCCACTGACAGATCCGGATTACGTAGCCGATCACATCTCATTCTGGCAGTCCGTGTATGGCTTCACCATGACCAGCATGCTAGCCCACATCTACGACGAGGTCCTGATTCGAGACGTTCCAAGGCCGAACATACCAGCGAAATCGACGGCTTTCCGGCAATTACCTTTGCACACGGCGGCTCTGCAAGATCTGACCTTCAGTGCATGCCCATTCTCGTTGGAGATCACAGAAGATACAGATAGCTTTGACGGCTTCGTCATATGGTTTGACACGTTCTTCATGCGCTCGAGGGATGCCTTCGATCCCTCGAGCTCAGGAGCAAACCAACTGGCGAAGGAAAAGGGTGTGATAGCGTTTACGACGGGTCCTGATGGGCCTGGGACACACTGGCGGCAGGGTACGCTTTTGATCGATTACGGCAACAAGCAGTCTGAGGCACTTAGGAAAGGGTCGGTCATCGATGGAGAGATAGGGTACAAGAAACATGAGGATAACCCAAGGGAACTAGATATCGAGATCACGTGGAGAATCAGAGACAGCGAGACGAGGTGGCGGCAAGTCTGGTTTATGCGGTAGATAGAGTATCCGACACAATACATTGACTGGATGCAGCATGCAGTTTCCCCCTTTCTCGTATATTACCATCAAGCTGATACGAAGATTACTGTCGTAGGTCATCAATTTGCTATGATAATAATGCCCATATTGACATTATTTCTCCTCAAATAGCTTCGGTACCTCATAAATTGCCAAAACCAGATTGACTATGCTCACCAGGCCCTCACCCAGGATGAGCCCAGAAGCCAGCACAATAACAGGCGTTTCCTCCTCCCGGCGATAGATCCGCCAATACCAATTCATCAACCCACCCACCGTTCTCGCAAGCGTAAAAGACGGGGTATTGAACATGCCTGCCCCACCATCAGCATTCCTATCTTCTCAACAAAACCGACACATAAACCCCCCAAAGCACCTACCAACAGCAACCGCAATCCCTCCCGGCACCCACCCCACCCACCACCGCTCCCTCCCCCACACCCTCACCCCCGTCAAAACCATCCACACCGCCCCCGCCCCCACCGCCCACTGCCACGCCATACTCGGCAGCCCCTTCCCCGTCACCAGCCGCGCCGTGAAGATCCACACATACGCCGTCGGCACCTGGAACATGCCCCCCGGCACCTCGTACACGCTCGTGTACAGCCGATACACCAGCGCGCTGACCACCGCCCCGGCCGCGCTGCCGATCATCTGCCCGTAGAACTGCGCTTTCGGGGTGGCGCCGAGGAGGTGCCCCGTCTTGAGGTCCTGCATCATGTCGCCGGCTTGCAGCGCGCCGGACTCGGAGATGGCGCCGGCGAGGAGGTTGATGGTGATGGCGTTGGGGGAGTCGGGGGGGGTGACGAGCGCGAAGATGAGTTGCTGTGGGGTTTGAGGTGTTAGGGTTGCTTCTTGCAGAGTGGGGATTGGGAGTATGATGTCAGGGAGCTTCGAGCAGATGATCGCTAGTCGTGTTTCAAGGCTCTAGATGTGCTCAAATAGGGAGTGGGATGCGTAGAAGATGACTTACGGTGATTTTGCTAATGCCGGACACGGGATTGAGGTCTGTTTCGCCTAGGGCGCGGACACCCATGAGAGAAAGGATGAGGGCGAGGAGGATAGCGAGGAGGGTGGAGGAGAGCGGTATCAGGGAGCCGAAAATGGAATGAACGGCGATGATGCAGAAGAGGATAGAAAGGATGAACAAGATTAGGATGGTGCGGTTGCTGATAAGATGTTCGGGTGGGGCGTCGGGTTCTTCGATCTGTTCGGGGTATTTAGAGAGTTTGGAGGGGGGAGAGGATGGGGAAAGGACGGTGTAGGCGCCTCGGGAAGGGCGAGGCACGCGGAAGAGGGAGGAGAGCTTGTTCTTTTTGACATAACGGCGAAGCTGCGAGAAGTAGTGCGGTCCGTGGAGGATGATAGGTCTCAGAATAAGCCAGGCAAGGCTGACGAGTGAATCGGCGAGCATGATGGCTAGGCTGACCCAAACGATCCAGCCTTTGCTACCACTCTCCCAATCGTCGACGGGCCCCGGAGCCCATCCTTTGTGTTTGGCTAGTGGCGAGAGAATAGCCCAGCCTAGCATGGCTCCGAGAAGCATGTGGAAGGTCGTAGCTGGGCCCATGATGATGCCTTGCCCAACGTAGGCGGGGGAGGGATTCAAACTCCATAGCCAGTTGTGCGCCAAAGGGAGGCCAAAGATAGGAACGTTATGAAGCTGAGGAACGAAATACGATGCAAGCGTCTGAGTGGATTAGCGAGTATAAGGATGTCTCGTTGTTGCACCACAAGACGTACGTAGACAGCAGAGATGGAAAATGCATATATTAATAGCTTTATCTTAGACTTCCAGTCATCCCTATGGTCTATCTCTTCTTCCATTCCTGAAGCAGCCAAATCCGCAGTGGCTGGCTGTTGAGATCCTTCGGCCTGAAACGACGCCCTGGGCAAACTGGACGTCGAGCGCATGAGATCCTGACTTCGCCGCCTGAAGGTTTGCAGCCCACTCTCCACTTTTGTCAACTTTGCTCCATTAGGATTGCCGTGCAGGACACCGATGACAAGCGCCGTCGCCGTTCCGCTTGGGAACTTGAGCTTCTCTCTGATGATGACTTCTCGACGTAGTGGGACCGCGAAAGCGACTCCAAAGAAGCAGATGCCCAGCGCCCATATGACCAGCTTCCCCGTTCCCAAGACCAGAGGCCCGTTCTCATCCTTTCTCAGCAAATAGTTCAGCGCAGGCATGACACCAACGAATCCACACCCTAATGGCATAGTACCCACTGCTCCTGCCACGGTCTGTACCAGCACGTTCTCCACAGGCGTGAACGGGTAGTTGATCCATCTAGTTATGCTCTTGAACCAAGCAAAACCAATGAGGGCTGCTGGCATAGCCATTCCGCTGACCCATCCTGTCTGCAGCCCAAAGTACGTATTCGAGAAACAAATGATCACTCCAATAACAAGGCCAACAAGGACGCCTCGAACGGTGAAGTTTTGTCCTTGGTCCGCTTGCTCGGCGAGGAATTCTTGTGCTTCGTGGCGGTCCTCGAGGAGGATGGCTCTCTCATTGTCTCCGTTGTCGACGTTATGCTCTATTGCTTCTTCACTGATATTCTCCCCTTGTCCCCCAGCATCGATTGCCTTGACCTCGAGCGAAGGTAGTCCTCTATCCGGTGCCATTGTTTCTAGGGTGTTGTCTGGCCGGCCTCATCCGTCAAGGACTGCGAGGCTTGATATACTCACACCATATCGAAGAGTCTCACCGGACCTGCCGGGCTGAGGGAGGAGTCACCCGGCCATTCTCGGTATTGCGCAAGTCGGTCAACGTCACGCGTAGACTAGCCCTGAAGATTGCGCTAAGCCCTAGCGATAACCCTTATCAGGAATATCTCAACTTCGCCTCATTCTTGATCTGGCGAAGTACATCAGAGGACTGAGCTATGTCTGTGCCCTTGGTATCGTACATCACGAAGATACTTCACTGTTCCCAGGTCCTAAGTGCTGGCACTCATGTGCTAGGTAGCTTGTCAAAGTCAGCCTTAGAAACCTTGAACGTTTCGACGCTTTCACATTAGGCTATCATTATTGAGTAAGCTATCGCCATTTCGTCAACACGTCGTCCCAGTGTGCACGGCGATCTCAGTGATTTAGCCAGTCGCATGCGATATGTATGCTCCAGTAGCGTAATACTTTATCATGGTTAATAATCGGAGGGGGGACTCCCGCGCTGGCATAGTCAAGATACTCAAATGATAGCATTAACACAGCTTGTTTTCAGTTTTCAGAACGGCGCACGGGCGGTCGAAACTAGACTCAGGACGATGGCTATATTGATGCATCCTTTAGCGGTACCCTTACACAATGCTTCATGCTATGCTCCCAGATGAATTACCCTAACATGCCATGCGACTCGCAGCACTAACGCCGCCACATTAGAACCCAAAACTGTCGAGCAAGCTATTCCCAGTCGGCTCCTCGAATACCGGTTTCGGAGTCTGCTTCCCAAAGTGGAACTTCTTTTCCGTCGGCGACTTGGGACTCGGCAAGTCATCGACAACAAGACTACTTCTTCGCCTGAGAAGCTTCCGGGGATCGGGCGGCTCGTCTTTGTTCTGCGGTAGGGTTTCTTTGGGTTGAATGTGAAATTCCCAATTGCGCACGAGATCGAGGGCAAGTAGGTCACAGCCCATGCGATCGTAGAGTCTTGCGTTTTGGATGACGAACTCCCACTCCGTGCGAGGTGATATCTTCGAGGCGCCTTTGAGCGTTTGCAGTGTCTTATCTCTGAGCTGCTTGTAGAGCACCACCAGCGCCGGGTCGCTTGATAGATAAGACCTTGATTGCAGGTTTGGCGTTTCGGGAGTATCTATCAAGGTGTAGACGGGTGAGATGAGAGCCCGGACAGCCATATCACGTCTGCCAAGCATCCAGAATGCCCAGGTGGCCAGCCATCGATTGCCTTCGAGAGCCGCTTGGGGCAAGACTCTATCTTCGAGTAATGAGCGTAGGACGGGGCTTTCGTCGCCGTCGTAGACACGTGCAACCGCTATAGCAAGCTGTAAATCCTGAAGCTGGTTCGCGCAGACCTCGACCGCGCCTTGAAGGTTGCCGGCTAAGAGGAAGAAAGCTGCGGCGTATTCGAATCGATGCCGACCGAGTAGCGCGTACGCATTCTTCAAAGCTGCTGTTTTCCACCGGCTTTCTTGGAAGTTGTTCGACAACAGTCTCTGCGTTGCCGACTGCTCTCGATTCCAGGCCGCCATGCGCCATAGCCCTATCAGAACGTTCTTCTTTCGGAGTGCAATGTAATAAAGACTACAGTCGACTGGGTTCTTCTCATCGGTCTTTGTGTATTCGTTACGAGCAATGACTTCGAACTGCGCCCTAAGCGCAGTCAGATCAGTCATCCACATGAACATACCACTCTCTCTGGCGTGATCCCAACGTATCCTGCCGCTGAATTGTCTAGCGACCAGATCTAACAGGATATCTTGACTCTCGCTATGGTATGCCCAAACGATCTCTCTCCAGGTAATGTTCACTCGACTGTTGGGGATCTGACCCTTCCTGAGCATATGCTGACGGAAGAACAACAGATATCGCATAGCGTTATCGTCCATAGAACGTCTATGCTTTTCTGCTGTTGCAACGCATTCGATGATATCAGCTAGATGCATCTGCTGATGACTCGACAGTTGTGGAATGGCCATCTTGGCAAGATTCTCGTTCAGCGAAGCAGCGAGGTCTTCTGTGACAGTTTCAGGCACATCGTCTTCTTGATTGTCAGAAAAGGACGCGTCCACCCCCCTTTTAGCAACATTTAGGGCGAACTCTCGGTCTTGAAACAAGCTTTCCGGCGGTAGGGTCAAAAAGCTATCAAGCTCATCTCCAGGGCTGAAGAATCGAAGAGCCTTGTGAAGGCCATTGATGATCCTTTGGACTAGCGTGGACTTGCCCGCTAGGATACACTGGCCAAGGAATTGCGGATGGAATAGGGGCAGAGGACCGTTCAAGTAAGTAACCAGTTTGAAGAGGTCCATCGCTTTATGCTCGTGCACCGGTATCGCAAGTTCTGTGATTATATCATCCGAGGTGGTTACCTCTTTATCATATATGAAAAGCTGATTCCCCGCGCCGATAACAAAGTTGCCGCCCCCGAGCCACGTACTGTCCCCAATTGGATGCGGTGTAGACTCCTTGATGTTGATCTCACGGATGGGAGCCCATGCCGGCCCAGTACTAAGATAATCGAAACGCATCTGAGCCAAGATAACGACCTTGTGGGGAAATCCCACGGCCAAGATAGATTGGTCGTCAGGTGTTGACGACCAGTCTAGATCTCGAACTTGATCTTGTGCTTGGTATTTCACGTCATGTTCAAGCTGACCGCTGCTCATGTCCCATATGGTCAACCCGGTCTTGGATGAGTCAACCATAGCGCTTTTCCGTATGGAGCTGGTACTCGCAAGAGACGGCATCATCACACCCGTTTCCACCGTCGACGTGACGAGCCATGCCACAGTACGCTTTTCTAGGTCAAGAGCAGCAGTCCACGTACGAAGGACTCCGCGGTCAGTGTAAGATACCGCGACATCTTTGGCGAAAGTATCCAGAAAACCAGAAGTTAGCACTAGCGATCCTGCTGGATCAACGGGCAGAATGAAAGTGAGATCATCATGCACCTCCGTCTGGAACGTGCAAAATTGCTTAATCGTTGCCTGGACGGTATCAAGAGCATTACGTTCTGGCTTAGAGGGCAACTGAACTTCCCAGACGACGCCTTTCATTCTTGAGCTGATCATGGCAAGATAAACCGTCGTGGATTCCCTTATGGATACTGGCAACAATATGAGGCATAGTGGCTTCCCTTCAACCTCGTAGTCGCACGATGCTACCAATGCGGCAACAGGAGATTGCGCATCCCATACTGTTATCTTCTCGTGATGCAGATTGACAACAATATCGCCTTCTCGAAGCAAACAGGTTCGGTGGATATGCTCAGGGCACTTGAGCGTGCTTGCTCGCGCCAACAACGTTCTAGTGCTTTTCTTAGGCTGCTTCCAGACCAAGCCTTCATTGTCGCTTGTGCGAGATATGAGGGCGCGCCCGCTGGCATTCCTGACTATCTTTCTGATTTGAGCGTCGTGCCCGGTCCACAAGGCCTTTTCTTGTATACGATCTAGACGTGGAGATTGGTCAAAAAGTTTGTCAGGCCTGACATCAAGCCATTGGATCCTGCCGTCGAAATGGTGCACCAGCAGAATGAACGTCGACCCTGGACCTATTTCACAAAAGGTGAGGAATTGCAGGTTCCTGTCCTGCGCCGTTTCCTCACGTGTCATAGGAAGTCTAAAATAGTTAACGTGCGTAATGTTGAAGATGTTGGTGGCTGTTCGCGCTTTGCATCCAACTTTTTCCAAGCCCCAAGCGGACATGTGGCCATTTGCATCCAATACCACCATTATGTCTGGGCTCCTGTTCGCAATCTCCGATAAATGCTCCCGAGCATGTGATTTCGCCTCGCTTTTATTTGAGACTTCTTGCAAGACATTCTGAGATACATGCTGAAACTCTTCAGCGTTGATAAAGAAAGCATAGCGTTCATCAGGGCGGTTTAGCAAGTCATTCAGCCTGGGTTGGATTGACTCCATTAGGTCTATCTCTGCCCATAGTTGAAGCGCTTGCACACCGTGAGGGTCCATCGTCGCCCAGACTCTGACCTTTTCATCGGCGCATAGCGAGTATAGAACGTCGTTGACGGCATGCTCACCATCGCGGCCTTTTTTCCAAGAAGCTCCGGTCACTGTTGCTGGATGGTACAGGTACGTAAAGTCAAATCTAGTGTCTTCAGCCCCGAACGACTGCCTTCGCCAGACCTTGATCAGTGAATCATAGTAGCCGGTCGAGGCGATGAAACTAGCATCGTGTGAAAAGATCGCAATCTTTACAGGCTTAGGCAGCCTGCGGTGCCAGATTACTGAGTCGTCCTCTGCTGTCTGTAACAGCTTTAACGATGACGTTCCGAGTAAGAGCTCTTCTGCCGATCCCCAGGATAGCGTTGGAGAGTGTAGACATTCCTCAGAGATCTGGCAGGTGCCTTGCAATGACCACTATAGCGCGTTAGCGAAGTGCTCCAAACTGTAAGACCCCATGAATACCTTGAGAGCACCCTCTCCCTGCCCATAAGGGCGATATATGTACACTGCTCTTGGGTCGCATGTTGCGATCTTTCCTGTGGACCCGCTGACTACTACGCTGTCAAGTGTACTGCAGCCATCGTGGTATATAGTCTGGAGGAGTGTATGAGGGCCAGATAGGATATTGAGAGCATTTCCGCAGATATATGCCTACGCAACATGCAAATCAGTGCCGCATTGATGAGAATGGGTCCAGATCTGTACCACTAGGCGTTGTCCTCCCCATTGCGCGGTGCAAACTGTCTGCAGTCGAGCCTGAGGTTTACCGGGTAGCACGGCTCGCATGGGGTCAGAAGATGGCCGAAGTACGAGTAGTTATTTGTGTCTTGTGCAGAAGACGCGCTCATATCGAAAGGTGAAGCCGCAAAGAAGGGAATTATGGCTGTGTTTCTCGAATATTGGGAAGTAAGCATCTGTGCTCGATAGATTACAATTCACGATCAGCAGCTAAGACATAACACTGCCAGCAGCGTTTCAATGATGAAGGTAATGCTTCGAAAAACAAAGCAGAGCAACCCGCGATAAGAAGCTTTGGCGTGTCGAGCATGTGGTGATCTCATATTTGCCTGTGAATGTCTTGGCGTCGACATCTAGATTCAAAGGAAGTCCATATTCGCAAATGAAGAGCTACTTTACATAAACATAGACCACGATTGCACGTCTCAAATTAATTGGAGTTGACCATCATCGAATTGATTATATTATGAATGAGTCACAGACGGAACGCTGTTGTAAACCTCAAAACGTCCGCCAGGGGTATCACTTATGCACACAGTCCTTGATACCATATCCAAAGGCGCCCTTCCTAGATACGTATCGCATAAATCGTGGAAATCGTTCATTAGCCTCTGAGTGGCGTTCGCGGTGGAGCTTCTGGTATAGCTGCAAAGGCACTGTCACGTAACGTGGCGGTCCTTGATAGCTGTTTGCGACGTGGGGAGCGAGGCTCTGTCGCCAGTTTAGATCGTAAACGGTGTTGAAAGGGTGTGCCGATTGGCGTCGTCGAAGGCTCAACGATTGCTTTTGCCCACGCAGCTCGTTTCGAAGGGGTACTGAGACGACCATGTAGAGGCGTGATGCCAGTCTGTGCTTTCAATGACGGGATCCAATCCTCTTTATCAAAGCCTTCATCGAAATCCCTTTCGTCCATGTGACTAACAACGTTTTTATAAGTGTCTGCACCATACGGAAAACCTGGCTGTTGTGTCCTTGAAAACAGAGCAGGATTCTGTACAGGCCGGTGAAGGCTCGCGGCGGTCTTTGCTTGCCAGCGCCTGAAGACATTGTAAAATCGACGCTTTTCATGGAACGATTTCAAAGACTGAGCACTTGCCTCCGGTCCACGCGTCACTTCGATCACGCGCAGGCGCAGCTTCTGAAGCCATTGGGAGGTAATGCCCTGAATCCGCAACCTGTCGTTCAGGTTCGCAAGATCTGCCATCCTCCATTGTTTCTCCGTTCGGCCGGACCATGATTCAAGGTGCTGCGCAGTAAGGTTCGCGTAATAGTGGTGTTCTGCTTGATCGCCTTGTACCAGCTTCAAGTCTGCTTGGTTTCTCCAATTATCAAAGATCTCGGATCCAAGATGTAGTAGCCGTCCTTGATCACGCAAGCGAGCCTCTTCCAGCAATTGCCGGGTATGGGCTGCCATGTTTCGCCATTGATGTAACAAACGGGTTGCATGGTGCATCTTTACTGTACGTCTTACCTGTGCGTACGCGTCGCGGCGCTTCTGTCGCTTTGCCTCGATCATGGCACCATGCCAACGCTTTTTGATCAGCTTAGTTGCAAGAAAATAAAATTCCGCATCCTTCACCCATGTGTGAAGCTTCTGTAAGTGGGCATTTCTAGCTGTCCACGACTGCAGCGTCTCCTGAGTAATTCTGGGAGCATGGAACCTGGATGCAAGTCTTTCGTCCCGCGAGTTATCGTCCATCTTCGAGCGCCAATGCTTTACGCTGGAGGCCAAAAGCGTTCGGTTTGCAGCGGTTTCGGTAGTTCGAGCAGCAGCAACACGATGTCCCTTTCGATCCGACCAATGCTGGACCAGGCTCAACAACGCTTGTCGTTGGATCCGCTCTTGGTGAAGCCGCGCTAAAAGGATGTGTCGTTCTTGAATCACCCATCGATAGAGAGCCTCAACAACAATTCGATCATCGATTCGTCTAATTAGTGTCTGCTGCCGGAGTTGATCATTCCAAAAAGTCCACGCGTTCCTGATGACACGCGACCGAGTTACCGAAATCGCTTGTCTTTCAGTCCTGTATCGAGCAACGACCAGAGCGAAAGTTATTCCTGCCACCCTCCAGTCAACCATATTAGACACTTGTCGAGTCAGTGGAGCATGATACGTTCTGCGCCTCCATACTACGAGGGTTTGGTTGATGACTCTAGTTCGGTTGAAAGAACAAGCGGTTTCCGAGTCTCGAATGAACCCTCGGACTCTGGCAAGCCAGGTTGAAAAGTGTCTTTTGGCGATCCTGTAGCTTCGCTCATTGGCAATACGCTGGTCCCATTGTGCAAGCTGATGTTGCTTCGTCTCCCATAGTGAGAAAAGCTTCTTCTTCATCCTGTTTTCTCTCCACACAGGCGCACGCGTCTCGCAGAACGTCCAGAACCAGGTCCAGTAAGCGGTTTTAGCAACCCGGTGATTATATAGGAGCATCGCCCTAGCATTGTATGCAGAATTCTGAGCAACGCGATGCCGCCAGACCTTGAAAGCTTTCGAGAGTTGCTGGCGGCGGACCTTGAGCGAGTTGACGGTGGTCAGATCTAGCCATGCGTTAAAATACTTAAGCTGTAGAAGCCGCTTGCGAGCCTGATCGTTTCGTGTCTTGATCTCGGAGGAGCATTCTGCCCAGTGAGTAAAAGCCTTTGTTAGGAGATATAGATCACGGTCATGGCTCATTTTTTGTTCCTGTTGAATGAAAAATCTTTCGATATCCGCTGTCCGCCGTTTGCGTCGACAGCAGGCCCGCCAGTGTTCAAAACCGCTGCGTAGCAACGTACTAGTGTCATGGCTTGTTGCTCGTTGCCCCATGCTCCAGTGAGCATTCCTCGCTCGGAACGCTGAACCGCACCATTGTTCGAATACAGTGCGAGCGACCTGATGAGTCCGGTAATACTGGAACGTCTCCACATCTCGCGTCAATTGTGTATCAGATGGACGATAAAAGAGCGCTTGCTGATCTACAACGTAAGGTGATTCCGATTTGTGGGAGTCTCCTATTGTGTTGGGGTCTATATTGTCAGCAGCATTGATAGCTGGCAATGCGCTACTTTTGTTGACAGAGCCATGAGATCTGGCTCTTGCCGACTGTGACGGACGACCATGGTCTGATGCATGCCTTCTCTGATAGTGCTGAAGATTACTCGCGAATTCTCGGGCCGTTAATCTGTTTCTGCTAGGCTGTATAGGAATGTTCTGCGTTGACAGAGAATGGGCTCGGGTCTTTTCTGTTGGTCTTGTAGTCGCTCTGGTAGATGGTCTTCCCATCTCGAGGGTCGGCTCCCCAGACTGTGCCTGAGACATCGAGGCCCGCGAGCGCGGACGGAAACGAATCTGTCTGCTACTTGCTTCCTCGATGTCGCGTAAAGAGTTAAAGGAAGCTCGCCGTGAACGCGCATGGTTTCCATCCGTGGTGCGCACGCGTGGGGCAGCGGCATTGCCAGCTGCGGACATGTCCTCGTCCTCGTCCTCGAAGTGATTCTGTTGGCTCTCGAACTCTCCATTACTGAATTCGATCTTGATTCCGAGCTCTTCCAATAACGTTTCGAAGTTACTGGAAAGGGACACGCCTGGTTGCTTCTTGTCGCCCAACTTGAAGAGGAAGCGCAAATAGACCTGGTCATGATCGGGATTGAGTCCATCTTCCGCCAGGACTCTATCGTATGCAGCGAAGATGGCTCGGAAAGGAAGGGTATCGACATTAGGGCTCTGTTCTGCGGCAGTGATGATTCGGTAGAGGATCGCAACTTCTACGCCCGTGTATTAGCAACAGAGGTGAAGTGGGCGCTTTGACGGTCTTGCCTTCATTGGTGAGGGTCGGATAGTCTTCTGCAGGCTGTTCTGGCTCATATGGAAATGGCACTGGAGGCATCGACAGATTCGGCGCCTACTTCGCGATTTCGAAGGCATGAAGGCATGAGAATTGGTCAGTAACCGTATAAAGGTACTAGGTTGCAGCAATTGATACTGGCCGGGCGATGCGATGTCGAATGGTATGAGCAAGCTAAGAATGCAGCAATGGTCAATACTATTGTAGAATTGACGAAGGCGCATTGATAACACGGAGAGTCGCGTCGAGTTAGTATGCCATGATTGAAGCGGCCTAGCGCGGCCAAGCTCAAATAATAATGTCACGTGTCGCTTGGGATTCAACCTTATCAATTTTCCTGACTTCAAGCATCTACCCCGTGCCTTAGTTGACGATACCTTACCTTACAATCCCCTAGATGACCATCGGCAATGTCAGGCGTTTGAACTATTAACGTCGGTTTGGTGACGTTCTGCGGATGTATGACGTGCATCAGCCAAATACCCTAGGACCGCCAGGGAGAGAGTATTCGCGATCAAAGCTATGCGGTCCTCTGTTAGCAATGGCATCACCTTTGACAAGGTGATGGCGATTGCTAGCTTGATCATGAAACTTACCACTGGATGGGTTGTTCTACCATTCTGAGTTCATGAACTGGTTTTGCGCGCTTGCAGCCGCGCTCATCCCACGTTTTCTACTACAATGATCCCTTATCCTTCCTGTTGCCGACCTCTAGCTGCGGTAAGTAGCTTTTCAATCGTTTGTCAAGTCTAGTAGTTGCTGTCTTATAGTCGGCTATCCAGCTGTTGTGGCATGGTATGTGGGGTTTTCTCCACAGCGGCCCATCGCGAGTTGCGACTCTCTATACTAGGCCAATGTTATGCGGTGTTAATGTCAATCATGGGACTACGTCGTTTGTAACCTATCGATAAATAGATGTTTCTGCCTTGTGAAAGCCTTGGTCCGTTCCTACAACTATGACTCCTGGACGAAGAAAGTAACCACGGCATTGCTCGCCTTCAACGAACAGGATATTAGGGATGTCGGCGGCCAACATCATGTCGCTCGCGTGGGTAATGTTCCTGTCCACGACATCATGGACAGCATTCGGCCAGGCGTCCGTAATTACGCTTCCTTCGCCCAACGGTACAGAGCCGGCGCTCTTTAAGTAAGTCGAACAAATCATATCTCTGGCCAGACTGACAGATGGCGAAAGTACAACCGCTGGACTCGCAAACACACATACCGTCGAATTTTCCGCAGGCTTAAACACCTTTGTCCGTCTCAGTTCCTATCAAGAAGGAAACTTTGTGTCGGCACCGGACGTCTACATGTCGTGCACATATGGCTTATACAGGCTTTCTCAGCGAATCCCTGCTCGCGGTCTCAAGTCGTCTTTGCTCATGGATGAACGCGTCGTTGAAGTCGGTTCCTCCAAGTTAGAGGTCCGCGACTCCGATAGCAGCCCTTACTTTATGACAATCGGCTATATGACCGATCTGCTGTACGGTCTATCGGAGGCGCTCCACTCGGCTCTTTGGAATGTGGAGGCTGATATTGAGATATGGGATCGAACTACGCGGCATCACGTGGGCCATGGCACTCTTGAAAACAGGTATACACCCAGACAAGCAGCGGGTACCACGAGTAGAGGGAACGGGACTGCGACAGCGCGATAACTAGCAAAGCATCTTCGTTAGCGATTACGAGAAATAAACGAATGCTTCTAGGGATTTGGATATCCTTGTATATTATATTGAGACCCTGAAATGGTCACAGATGGTTCATGAATCAGCGCATATGAAAGCAAGAAGAACCTGCAACTGCAATTCGAAAGGCCACATGATGGAACAACTATTCGACGACTTCCAGTATAGCTTCTCAAGTAAATTCGGACATATGTGTGAACATTAGGTAGGCTTGTGAAATTTCTAGCTAACTACATGATCACCACCAACACCATATGCTTACCTTACAATTTGAAGATTGTGTATATGGGACTCCGGGGTACCAAATCATACACCAAGAACCTCTGAAATACCTTAGTATCTGGCCTTGGAGTGGTGGGAAGAAAACCTCAAATCACCAACTTCTGGTATAATCGTTGCACAAGTGTGCCATTATTATGAATGAACCTAGTCTAACGATCACCCATCCAGCGTAGCGTGAGACTGCGATCGTAATGGATCGATACATGTACTTTGATTCCTGCACATTTGTTCCATAGGAGTCCATCCTGTGTTTCTTTCCTCCAAAGCCTCTTCCTGGCCCCTTCTTGGCCCCTTGGAGTTTCCGACAATGCCAGGCCGAACGCGCCCCATTGAGAAATTCGCTACCGCGGTGGCGAAATGTTCCGCTGAAGTCAGTATCTTGCTCGAGTCAACCGCTCTGCTTCCGTCCGATTGCTTGCCTTGAAATGATTTTCATCTTGTCTTGATTCCATTGTCCACTTCTTTTTTTATAATGAAAGGGATGAGGTGCTGAGTTCGGTATTAATACAGTCTTCCACATACGGAAAGTGTGTACTAGCGAATTATCAGAGCACGCACAAGGATATGTGCGCCACGGAGTTCTTGAGGCTGAAGGATTGTTATCTGGTCAGTCCGGTAGTCTTGGAGATGTTAAGCTAGGGTGGTGGGAAGAGGGCTGGGCTAATGGGTGGTGCATAGGCGAATGTAAAGAAGAAATGAGGATGCTATGGCCTGGAGTACCCACGTTAGATGTCATGAACGCATTGGTAAGTAGGGAATATGGATCCATCTAGTCTATTTGTATGCTCGTCCTCACATACAGCAAATGTAGCTTTCTCATCGGCAAGTCGACTCGTGGACACATCCATCAACCCCCCCCATGTCCGTACTCCATCTTACAGCTTCACCAACCGCAGCAAGAACGTTGCCTTCTGCACCTCCTGCTCCTCCTCCGCAATCACCACATCAACGTCACCATTCGGCACCTCACCTCCGAACTTCGTGACTACATGCTTGTCCAATGGCCTCCTCAATGCTTTCTCAAACGCCTTGCCGTGACCTTCAAACACCTCTTCAAGGCCGATCTTCTCTGGGTCTGAGAGAACCTTGTACTCCATCTTCACATCATCGGTGGGCACCAGCTTCGCCCTCTTACGTAGCTGTTGCACGCGGTTGATGACTTCGCGAGCGATACCTTCGCGTGCAAGCTCCGGGTAGAGTTCGGTGTCGAGGATGGTGAGGACGTCGTTGTCCGTGTTTGTCTCGAGGGTTTTGGAGGTGTCGTCTTCTTTCAGTCCACGTCTGACGATGAGGTCCTCTTCACCAAGCTCGATGTCCTCTACGGTGATTGTCTTTGCTTGGACGAAACGCCGTACGTCGTCACTTGTGAGGGTGGGCAGGGCTTTTTTGACTTTCTGAGCGTCTTTTTTGAGCTTCTTGCCCAGGGAGGGCCAGTCTGCGGTCACGTTGTATTGCACTTGGTACTTTTCTTCGTCGGAGGATAGGATCAGGGAGTGTATGTTGAGTTCTTCGATGATGTAGTCTTCCAGAGATCGAATGTCTGCTAGGTATGATTCATCCGGGTGAATGACGATAAGCGTCTTCAGTGGCTGCTTTAGGCCGATGGCCCTTCGTTCTCGTGATACTCGGCCAAGCTCGATGACACGCTGCATGCGACCTACTTGCCGCTCGACACCTTCATTGAAAAGCTCTTCTCGCACTTCAGGAAACGGCAAGAAATGTACACTTCGTGGGTCTTCGCCCTGAAGCGATTTTGGGATATGAGGGAGAAGTCTTTGGTAGATGTTGTCGGTGATGAAAGGCGTAAAAGGAGCGAGACCGCGCGTTATTGTGTACAGAACTTCGAACAGGGTATTGAGCGCTCGCTGGGTATCTTCTATGCCATATTCGCCTTTTAATCGTCGCCGGTTGAAGCGAATGTACCAGTTTGTTGTGTTGTCGATCAGCTCAAGCAATTTGGGGACCACAGTGTATAGTCGATAGGCTGCCATCTCTTCATTTGTGAACTTGAGCAAGCTCTGGCAACTGGCAAGAATCCATCTATCCATGACATTTTCATTAGCTGATTCTGCGTTGGGGTCAAACTGAAAATCTATGCTTTCGACCTTTTTCATCAGAAGGACCTGATCCCGGAAGAACTTGTATGAATTCCAGAGCGGTAACAAAACTTTTGCGACGATCTCCTTGACACCGGACTCCTTGAAGCGAAGGGTTTCTGCACGGACGACGGGCGAGTTGATCATGTATAGCCGAAGAGCGTCTGCTCCGTACTTATCAATGACAAGGCTGGGATCAGGGTAATTCTTCAGCCGTTTTGACATCTTCTTACCATCCTCGGCAAGAACTATGCCGTTGACTATGCAATTCTTGAACGGGAGCGTGCCAAAGAGATGGGTGCCAAGTACTGTCAAGGTGTAGAACCATCCTCGGGTTTGGTCTAGACCTTCAGCGATGAAGTCGCCAGGAAAAGAAGCCTTGAATTGCTCTTGATTCTCAAAGGGATAATGTGACCCGGCATAAGGCATGCTACCCGACTCGAACCAGCAGTCGAACACTTCTTCAATACGTCGTAGCTGACCTTTCCCTTGCTTGCTGGGAATAGTAATATTATCGACTTTATCACGATGCAAGTCGGTGATATCGCCCTCGTAGCCACTCAACTTCTTCAGCTCTTCCACACTCCCAATACAGACGATCTCTTTGTAGTCGTCACTCGCCCAGACTGGCATGGGCGTGCCCCAATATCGATTCCTCGATACATTCCAATCCCTAGAATTGGCAATCCAGTTGCCGAATCGATTATCTTTGACAAAATTAGGGACCCAGTGCGTCTTTCGAAGCTCTTCAAGCATTTTAGGGATGATGTCTGGAATTTTGATGAACCAAGCCGGGACCGCCCGGTAGATGAGAGGTGTGTCTGACCGCCAGCAGTAGGGGTAGCTGTGAGTTATCATGCTGTCCACGATCAGACGACCCGTGCCCTTTAGATGCTTAATGATAGCCTTGTCAGCAGCTTTTACGTGTTGACCAGCAAAATCTCGCACTTGGGCGGTGAAGTGGCCTCTTTCGTCAAGAGGATTAGGTGGCAGGCGCTTGTCGCTGATGACCCCACCGTCCATAGCGACCTTATAGTCCTCTTCACCGAAGGCAGGTGACTGATGAACAATGCCCACGCCGCTATCTGCCGTCACGTACGTGGCGTTGAGTACCCGAAAGCCGGCATCTTTGAATTCTTCGTAGAAGTAGTCAAACAGAGGTTCATACCGCCAACCTAGCATGTCTTTTCCTTTGAGACGCTCGACGATTTGGAATTTGGCTTTCTTGGGGTCCTTGTACAGAGTCTTCGATAGCGCTTCTAGCAGTATGTAGTGCTTGCCGGACGCTTCATCTAATATTTTGACATACTCGAAATCAGGATGCGCGCAGAGACTTGTATGTGACGGTAATGTCCATGGCGTTGTTGTCCAGGCCAGCAGACATGTTTGAGGGTCGCTGAGGAGAGGAAACGTGACGACCACGGCAGGATCTTGGGTATCCTTGTAGTTCTGCTGCGCTTCAAAGTTGCTCAGAGGAGTATTGAGGGCTGTCGAGTATGGCATGACGCGGTAACCTCGATAGACAGCGTCCTTTTCATAAAGCTGCTTGAAAACCCACCATACCGACTCCATGAATGTTGGGTCCATCGTCTGCCTTTCGAAATCAGCACAGTATCTACAGCCATTCGACTCTCAAAGTGCCCATGCCTTGTAGTCATTGTCAAAGTCAATCCACCTCCCCAACCTGTCAATGGTCTGCCTCCACTCCGTAGAGAATCTCATGACAATCGCCCGGCACTCTGCATTGTACTTTGACAGTCCCATCTCCATGACTGCATCCTTGCCAGAAAGCCCCAACTTTTTATCGATCTCATATTCGATTGGCAATCCATGCGTATCCCAGCCAAATCGTCTCTCGACATAGTGACCTTTCATAGACCAGTATCTCGGAATGATGTCTTTGATTGTGGAAGCGAGAAGGTGGCCATAATGGGGCAGGCCTGTTGCAAATGGAGGTCCATCATAGAATGTGAATGGTTTCCGGCCTCTAGAAAGCTCGACTTGTCGCTCGAAGGCTTTGATCTCTTTCCATCTTTTCAGTACGGCCTCCTCCTCTTTAGGAAAGTCGATTGACATGATTCAAGGGCTTGGAAGTGTGTCATGAGAAGCCGAATTCGCAGGGTGGAGTTCAACTTTATATTCGACTCTGACGCAGTGTGACTCAGATGCGGCCACGGACGCTACCACTGATGGAAGTGTTCGTAGGGTACCCAGAGAAAGACTTATAGCAGTGACAGTGCGATGAACCCCGACAGCATGTACTCATAGCAGCTTCCAAGAGTACAAAGGCGTAGTGTTCTACGCATCTATCGAAATTAAATTTCTACATGCCCTTTATATTTACAAATCGAGTACGAAAACCACTGGCTAGGCCTCCCGTCAATCATGCTGGCCCAGACCACAAGGCTGCCCTATGCTTCATTTTCGTCCCCGGCTTCCTCACCTGCATTATCGTTGTCAGATTCACCGTCGGAAACCGCTTCGCCATGAGCCCGCAGACGTTCCTGGCCAAATTAGATCCAGATGAATGTGCTGGCCGGGTGGAGAACATACCTTATCATTTGCCCGCTTTTCCTCAAGATCACCTAGGACGATGAACAGATCATCGAGCTCTCCTTGAGCGGTCTTTCGAGCTTCTTCTTTTGCGTCGACATCGCCTTGCAGGCTGGCTGATCTCGCTTCAGCGTCCGCTGCCTTATCCTCGGCGCGCTTTAGACGAGCTTCCAGGTCTGAGAGCTTTAGAGTGTAGTCTTCGTGTGCGGTTTGAAGGTCTTGCACATGCTCCTTGCTTGACTTCTCAAGTTGGCCCTCTAAGCGGCGAATGGTGGTTTTCAAGTCTTCAATTTCCTCGTCGTTCCTGCTGCGGATTCGCGCTGCCGCAGCTTCGATTTCCTCTTTCATCCTGCGCATGTCCGCTTGCACAGCACGCATCGCCTCTCCAGATGCCTTTTGATGATTCGACTGTACCAAGTGATGATCTTTCGCGATTCTTTGTAGATCATCTTCATGGTTACGCTGAAGTGCTTCGTTGATACTCTTTATTCTCGTGACCTCTATAGTTGCTGACTCTTTTCCCTTGCGATGGTCTGCCTGCTCTTGAGCCAGCTTGCGGTCAAATGTTACCAGCTCAGCCTCAAGCTTTTGGATCCTTTGGTTGGCGTCTTCCACCTGAGCCTTCAGGGAGTCAACGAGCTCTCTCGAAATGCCTTTCTGGACACCATTTGCAGCAACTGGAACTTCGAGGTTGGGTGATCGATCTATGGCACGTATAATGCGGCTGAAGTTATCTTTCAAAAAGTCCACGAAAGTCTTGTCGAAGAAAACCTCTGGCAAACCCCCGAAATGACTAGAGTTTAGTCCCTGGGGCAACACTTCGTAGTCGCGGATCATATGATGTTCTCTCAAGCGGGTGATCTTGCCAACGTATTGTTCACGACCTAAGCGCGTTGCCAGAATTTGTTGGAGAGTGGCTCTAGGTATCGGAGAGTCTTTTGTTGAGAATTCGTAGACAATGCCCAGGAGGAATGTGCATAGACCAGAGACCAGGGGCCGGGATTGATTGTTCTGAGTGATTAGCTGCACCATGCTCTGAACACTGCTTCCTTCGCTGAGGAAGTCGTTGACTGCATCATGGTCCTCGTAAAGCCATCCGCAGAGGACCATCAGGTAGCCGAGAGATACTCTCTCATCTTCACCCTTGTGCTCGCAAGAGATGAGATTGCCGGAAAGGGCTTGAACGCAAGTCACAACCTCCTCTCCTGTACTGGCATCGCCTTCTGAAACAGCCATGGCTACATTCTTGGCTTCAAAATCTTCGAATAAAAGATGGAAAACAAGCACAGCCGCAATCCATGAACGATAGGGGTCTGCTCCGCGTCCAGACTCCGAATCCTCGAGTAGAATTGAGAGAACATTGTCATCTTCATGACGGTTATGACCCTCTATTGCTCGATTGAGAAAGAACAAGCGGATAGGCGCATGCTCCCAGAAGTACGCCTTCAAACATTCGCATGCAGCCAGTCGGACGTCGAATGCATTGACTGATGACATCACAAGCGCTAGATCTATCAAAGCCGAAATTACGTTGTCCCTTGGCTGAGAAGGCTTGTCACGAATATTGCCGTTGACTTGTGCTGGCGCAGCTTCGCTTCGCGATGAAAGAACGTCAAGTTGTGCGAACGCTTCCTGCAGACCTCCGTTACCCCGTATGAGGTCGGCAGTGGTCACCAAAGCCTAAGAGACAAGCATCAGTCCATCTATAATGACCCAAGTGATTGTCAATCCTTACTTCTGCCCTGATGGTCATATCCATCGAGCGGTGAAAAGCTATGTCAACCACTTGCACCAACACACCACTCTGCCAGAAGGATTTCTGATTGGACTGCGAACCGATGCTGCCTTTAAGCAAGAACAGCCTTATAACCACAAGCAGACCCCACAGATTCTTATCGCGCTGAGGTCTGGCCCACTCGGCCACGCCTTCTGGGGAATCTTGCTCTCGGAGTGCTTCGTGCAGAAGCGCAGCCAACTTTTTGACCCAGCCAGTCTCGCGGAAATAGGATTGGTTCGACACGTTCAGGCGTAAAAGATTGGCGAGCAGGGAGAGACAGTCTTGTACGGTGACTCCACCCTGCGTCAGCGATCCTTCCGCATCGATAATGTCGAAGATACGATCAAACGCGCTCTCGAATGCTACGAGCTTTTGCAGGTCTGGAGAAGAGGGAGTGAGAGCCCCAAGCAGAATTAAACCCTCTAGATAATTGCCGGACCGTTAGTGAAGCCTGAATTGTTCAGAATCTTTGGAGCTTTACCGCTACGCACCGCTTCTCGCTTGTCTTCAAGAACAGCTACTAACCTAGACACCCCCAAAGGCGCAGTATACACACATTCTTGTGTTCGCTCAGGCCTAGCAGACGAAATGGCGGATATCAATTGAATGGAGTACAGCCGGGAGAAGAATTCATTCGTATCTAAGAGATCCAAAAGTGCTGTGATGTTCTCTTGCCGCTAGTCCCTGACTTCAGACCCCAGGCTTCCCATAGCATCCAATTGCACATACCTGGGTGAATTCGTCGGCGAGCCAAAGTGCGATGTCGTCAGAGGCCTCTGGCTTCTCAGAGTCAGCAGGAGCTCAGCAATTCAGAGAATATTTGCTCACGCTCGTTTCGTCCGGATTGAAGAGCATCAGCAAAGTTTCCAACGTGACCTTGGTGGAATCCACATCTTCCACATCTTTATTGAGACAACTGATAAGAGTCCGCAGCGCCCCTGATGCGACTGAAGCAGGGTATACCTTGGCAAAGCTCCGAAGACCTAGGATTGCCGCCCGACGATCTTCTAGTAAAGTAGCGCTTTGCAGTCGACCGCTTAAGGTGGCTATGGTATCTTCCGCAGTCTGTTTAGCTGGTGCTTGAGACTCGAGTATGCGGAACATCTTGTCAATGTGGAGTCATGGTAGTCAAGCTAGCAGGTCGCAAGCTTGACAAGGTCGACCAGGTTAGCGCAAGATCCGCCATGCCAGTATCTCCCCAGGGCCGTCCATAATGTCACGCTGAGCTTCTCTATCGTGGAGAGTGTGCAAGTGCTGGCGCTGGCATGTTCGGAGTTGTAATTTAAAAAGAACGTTAAATTAGTGCCTGGTAATAAATCTGCCCAGAAACGGTTAGATGCAAGTTTTGGCTGGTGAGACATGTTCGATGATGTCGATCAGAATCTTCTGCGGCCACGGAGCTCACGTTTCTCTCTGCGAACCTCAGAGACGAGGTTGGGTATGATTCGAAGTTCAGATTCAGCACTTTCCTAGAGTGCGCGCCTCTTTGTTCTATCGAAAGCTTCCACCTCCGTCACCCTGGACTTCGATCAGAGATCTCTATAATCTTTTCACGAGCTCTGCGAGCGAACGCGACTGGGACCGTTTTTACGTTACTGATGTTTATCAAGGCATGCGATAACTAGCAGCTTTTACCGAGAAGTGTCACCTTACGGTGGACCGAGATCTCGTGGCTCTACGCTCTTACTACTAAACCTTCAGCGGTAGCTTCTCCTATATCAGACTATGGGTGTCCCGGCGCTTTTCCGATGGCTCTCTCAGAAGTATCCGAAGATAATCTCCGCGGTTGTAGAGGAGCACCCGGTAGAGGTTGATGGGCAAGAGGTGCCGATCAATACTGCTCTCCCCAATCCGAATGGCGAAGAATTCGATAACCTGTACCTTGACATGAACGGGATTGTCCATCCTTGTTCTCATCCAGAGGACCGACCACCTCCAGCCACGGAAGGTGAAATGATGAAGGCTATTTTCGAATACACTGAAAGAGTGACTAACATGGTTCGGCCCCGGAAGCTCCTGCTTATCGCTGTCGGTACGTTGTTAATGTCGACTATTGGGGCTTTGAATGGGCTTTTGTTCCCTTGCGGACGGCTGCTTTATCTATATAGATGCTGAAGTCGCCAAGGGGGGCACAATTTCTTCCTTCTGCAACTCATGCTGACTGTTGCTTGTTTAGATGGAGTGGCACCTAGAGCAAAGATGAACCAGCAACGATCTCGCCGTTTCAGATCTGCGCAGGAAGCTAAAGAGAAGGATGAAGACAACGCGGAGTTTGCGAAGATGCTCAAGTCCCAGAATGGAGGTGTCCACCAGCTTGCAGATAGCATGGCGTCAAAGAAGACATGGGACAGCAACGCTATCACTCCTGGGACTCCGTTCATGGACATTCTCGCGGCCTCTTTACGTTATTGGGCTGCATACAAGGTCAATACGGATCCTGCATGGGAGAAGGTACCCGTCTACACTCTATCACAATGACCGATTATTGATGATCTAGGTCAAAATCATCATCTCCGATGCTACGGTCCCTGGCGAAGGAGAGCACAAAATCATGGAATTCATCCGTTCGCAAAGATCGTCTCCCGAACATGACCCCAATACGCGGCATGTGCTCTACGGTCTTGTAGGTCAACATTCGATGCAATCAACCTTGCTGCTAACATTAATTGTAGGACGCAGATCTTATAATGCTTGGGCTGGGTGCGCATGAACCACACTTTCGCATTCTTCGTGAAGACGTCTTTTTCCAAGAAAACAAAGCTCGGACCTGCCGATTGTGCGGTCAGAAAGGTCATATGGCCGAGGCTTGTCGAGGTGAAGCAAAGACAAAAGAAGGAGATTTCGACGAGAAGGACAAGGCGATGCCATTAAAACCTTTCATATGGCTCCACGTCTCTGTCCTTCGTGAGTATCTGGCAGCTGAGCTTTACGTGCCGCAGCAGCCGTTCAAGTTCGACCTAGAGCGGGCACTAGATGATTGGGTCTTCATGTGCTTCTTCGTTGGAAACGATTTCTTACCGCATTTGCCCAGTCTCGACATTCGCGAAGGTGGCATTGACACTCTTATAGCAATTTGGCGCGACAACATACCTGTAATGGGCGGCTACGTAACCAAGGATGGCCACGTTGATTTGGAGAGGGCGCAATTCATTCTAGATGGATTAGCTAAGCAGGAGGATGCAATCTTCAAAAGACGAAGACAAACAGAAGATCGTCGGGAAGCGAACGCCAAGCGCCGGAAAGTCGAGCAAGAGAAACCGAACGGCAATCGACGCTCGGGTGGTCCAGACAAGCGTCGGAAATCTCCAGATTATAGCACACCAAGCAACATGCGTGTTGGTGCAGCCAAACAATCTACCGCTGCTCTTCCCGAGCTCCCGGTATTTGAGCAAGGAAAAGGCCCTACAAGTGAACAAAAGGCTTTGACTCACGAAATGGTCGTCAATCGGGGCGCGGCTTACAAAGCCAACCAGGCGAACAAGAGTGCTGCCGCAGTCTTAAAGAGCCAAATGTTGAATGGAAAGCAGATTAGCGACGGGGAGAGCGCGGCCCAGGAAATCGATGATGATACAGCCCTTGCAGGGAAGACGGACAGTCCTACGAATAATCTCATGGAGCTACCCAAGACTCCCGGCTCTGCTCTGGGTAAGAGAAAGGCAGATTTTCTGGACGAAGATGACAACAATACACCTAGCCGCAACACGCCCGATACTGCCTCGAAACCCACAGACCCAGATGAGCCGCCCCCAGATCACGTCAGATTATGGGAAGAAGGTTACGCCGATCGATATTACGAGCAGAAATTCAAGGTGGATCCAAAAGATATCGCCTTTCGAAACAAGGTCGCAAAGGCTTATGTTGAGGGCCTTGCATGGGTACTGTACGTTTCTCCTCCCGGGTGTTGGGATCTGTTGCTGACAGTGGCAGTCTCTACTATTTCCAGGGATGCCCCTCCTGGACGTGGTATTACCCATACCACTACGCACCTTTCGCCGCGGATTTTGTCGAACTGGACAAGATGACCATCAGATTTGACAAGGGTCGTATCTTCAAGCCTTTCGAGCAATTGATGGGTGTCATGCCTGCAGCTTCGAGTCACACAATTCCCGAAGTGTTCAGAGATCTAATGAGTGAGGAAGACAGTCCTATCATCGACTTTTACCCCACAGAGTTTCCGATTGATCTGAATGGCAAGAAATTTGCATGGCAAGGGGTTGCCTTACTGCCATTCATCGACGAAACCAGATTACTAGCAGCTATGGCAACGAGGTATCCTCGGCTTTCCGCAGAGGACGTAACTAGGAACGAACCAGGAAGAGATGCGCTCATTATGTCGCAGCGCCATCCTCTCTACGACGTACTGGCATCGAATTTCTACTCCAAACGGAATAGTTCACAGAGCTTCAAGCTAGACTCTAGGGTCAGTAGTGGACTTGCTGGCAAAGTTACAAAAAACGAGGATTATATACCCCAAAGCTCGCTCTACTTCCCGCTTGATGGCATTGAAATGCCGAGCCTTGAGGAGGATCACAGCATCAGGTTAGTACTGTCACAGTCCGCAATCGACCTTTACTGACAGCAACTAGCGTCCACTTTGAGATGCCGCGAGCCAATTATGTACATAAATCGATGTTGTTGCGTGGTCTCAAGTTGGCGCCCCCTGTGCTTGATCGCGCAGACATTGAATCTACCAAAGGCCGTGCCAGCCACTCGGGACGTTCTTTTGGTGGTGCGCCTTTACGAGGGGGTGGTGGACGTGGCCGTGGTGGGCATATGAATTATGCAGACCAGCGACCTAATCCCTTCGCCGAACACCTCAACTCTGGGTATGGAGCTCCAGGTGGCGGTCATCCAGGTCCACCTCCTCCACCCAGTCACGCAATGCCTCCTAATGGCTTCCCTCCGGCCCGTAATGGCCATTACAATGGTCCTCCTCCACCACCATCCAACGGATATTACGGAGGTCCGCCTCCACCACCTCCCAATTTCAACTACCCCCCCGGTATCCCGCCGCCCCAAAATGGGTATTACGGAGGTCCACCACCACCTTCCAATGGCTATTATCCACCTCGACCGCCTCCTGGTAGCTATCATGGTTCTGGTAATAGTTCATATAGGTAGTCTCTCGACGAAATGTAAAGGGGGCATGGATAGGTATTGAGGTCAATCATCAGGCTTCGATTTCTACATTATTGCCAGCTTCTGTGTTGATAATGTATCTAGCTAGGCCACGCCTACCTACTGGGTAGGACCCAATCCGGTGGCTGGTTTATGTCACAGGGGTCTTCAGAGAGGAACAACATACATGTATCCATTGCCTTCTCAGAAACCTTGTATCGGGTGCTCCGATCGCCCAGGACAGATGCTTTGATGTTTACCTTTTTGATGATGTATCTACATTGGTCGTCCAATCAATTGTAAAGCATCATTAGAGTAAGGTACATTTCTCCTCTCCGAGGACTGTCAATAAGATGTGCCTCATTCCTTTACACTACATGGGATGAAAGCTACCATTGATTTCGAAGGGTTTGCCGCCGATATCGGCCGAAGAAGGAAGTTCTCCAGGCTGACCGCTTCGGGTGGGGCAATGCTCGGGTACCTGCCAAGAACTCAATTTTGGATATTGTAACTTTTCCCCAACAATCTGAGAGTATCAGGAAAGACAACGTGATTCTCTGTCAGCACCAGAGACAAGGCATCCCACTGTCTCGTTATTCCTTACTGCCCCATTCAAGCTGTCAGCTCATGATTCAATCCGCAATCTAGGCTTCCTGTAGATCTGACCACTTCGGAGTACTTGCTGATGATTCAGCTTCTTCCCAAGTGCGGAATTGATATGATTGTCGAATCCTTACACTCAGAACAGTGTGATACGCTAACTCGTTTATTTGTCGATTTGCCCGCATGCTGACGCTGATCTCCTAATGAAGAAAAGGCTCAAAGCCGCACAATGTGTACTCTTCTTACTTTATCTCACAGCATCATCACTTGCTACTGACGGGTGGTTGAGTCAGATAGCGCATCATGGTTGAGATCGAGGAGCCCACAAAAATTTCCATACTGGGTCAGGAGAATATCGTTGTGCATTATAGCATCTGGGGCTCCTATATTATAGAGGATCTTCTCCATAATGTACGTACTTAATTCAACGTCTTGACTCTACAAAGCATTGCTGACTCCGAGAACTACCCAGATCGCCTCCTCTACCTACGTCTTGATCACAGATACCAACCTCTACGGCAAATATGTACCGGCGTTTGAAAGGAGTTTCAGAGAGGTTGCTGGGAAGAGCGCTCGCCTTCTCACATATCAAATTCCTCCAGGGGAGACTTCGAAGTCACGGACCACGAAAGCCGAGATAGAGGATTGGATGTTGTCAGAAGAAAGAGATCCGCCATGTGATACAAAGACGGTCATGATTGCCTTGGGCGGGGGAGTCATTGGGGACATGATTGGTTTTGTGGCCGCGACCTTCAAGAGGGGAGTCAGGTTCGTGCAGGTTCCTACGACATTGCTGGCGATGGTGGACTCCTCGATCGGTGGGAAGACTGCCATTGACACGGAAGCTGGCAAGAATCTTATCGGCGCTTTTTGGCAGCCAGCGAGAATATACATAGACCTACAATTTCTCAATACCTTGCCCATGCGCGAGTTTATAAACGGCTTTGCGGAAGTCATCAAGGTGCGTAGCAGCCACAATGTCCACAGGAAAAAGGGCCGCCGTAAACACGACTGATCAGCTTTGTAGACCGCCGCCATCTGGAATCAGAAGGCATTCGTCGAATTGGAAAATAATGCAAAGCGCATCATGAAAGCTATCAAAGCCGCACTGGAGGAACACAGTCATAGGCTAGTAGACGTCAAAGATATCTTGAAGAAAATTGTCGTCGAGTCAGCCTCAATCAAAGCTCACGTTGTTTCAGCAGACGAGCGAGAAGGAGGTCTGAGAAATCTTCTAAACTTTGGCCATTCGATTGGCCATGCTTTTGAAGGTATCTTGACGCCGCAAATACTTCACGGCGAGTGTGTTGCTATTGGTATGGTGCTCGAAGCCGCGCTTGCAAGGCATCTTGGGGTCCTCGATGGAGCCGCCGTAGCTCGACTCGTGAAATGCCTCTCAAGCTATGAGCTTCCATCATCTCCGAATGACTCTATAGTCCGGAAACGATCTGCAAACCGGCACTGCTCCGTGGAGCAGTTACTATCCATAATGAATGTGGATAAGAAGAACGAGGGTAAGAATAAAAGAATTGTGCTCCTGTCGAGTATAGGCAAAACATACGAGCAGAAGGCCACCGTCGTAGCCGAACGAGACATCAGAGTCGTACTATCTGATGCCATCCAACTATTGCCGATAGAGTCCAAGGTTCTCACAGTCAACTGCGTTCCTCCCGGGTCCAAGAGCATCAGCAACAGAGCATTGATTCTTGCAGCTCTCGGACAAGGCGAATGCCGCATTCGAAACCTGCTGCATTCGGACGATACCGAAGTGATGATGAACGCTATATCTAAGTTGAAAGGGGCCAACTTCACATGGGAGGATGATGGCACAGTTCTTGTAGTAGCCGGCAATGGAGGAAGGCTGCAAGCGAGTGAACAGGACCTATACCTAGGGAACGCAGGAACAGCGTCTAGATTCCTTACCTCCGTGGCGACATTGGCAGAGCCTACTACTCAGGATTACTCGATATTGACTGGTAATGAAAGGATGAAGTCCCGTCCTATTGGACCATTGGTAGAGGCCCTCAGATCCAATGGGGCTACAGTCGACTTCATGGAGAAGGCGGGAAGCTTACCTCTCAAGATTAAAGCGAGTAACGGGATGGAAGGTGGAGATATCAATCTTGCGGCCACTGTCTCGTCGCAATATGTCTCGTCGCTCCTCATGGCGGCGCCGTACGCCAAAAAGCCTGTCACTCTCCGGCTCTTGGGGAACCCGATCTCGCAACTCTACATTGACATGACTACAGCAATGATGGCCACATTTGGAATACGAGTCATAAAGTCTGATACCGAAGCTAACACCTACCACATACCTCAAGGAAGATACCAGAATCCTTCTGAGTACGAAATTGAGAGCGATGCTAGCTCAGCAACATACCCACTTGCAATAGCTGCGATAACTGGGACGGTATGTACTGTACCAAATATAGGATCATCGTCACTTCAAGGTGACGCCCGATTTGCAGTGGACATCTTAATGCCCATGGGTTGCGATGTAAAGCAAACGGCATCAAGTACAACTGTCAAAGGCCCACCGAGAGGATGCCTGAAACCCATTCCAGAGGTCGACATGGAGCCCATGACCGACGCTTTCCTGACGGCGTCCATACTTGCCGCTGTGGCTCAAAGTAGCAATGGAAAATCTACGACGAGAATCACTGGTATTGCAAATCAGCGTGTCAAGGAATGTAATAGGATACAGGCCATGGAGGATCAGCTAGCTAAGTTTGGTGTCACCTGTCGACAGCTGCCAGACGGTATCGAGATTGACGGGATTGACTATGCTGATTTGGGATGCTCTCCCGACGGTGTGGAATGTTATGATGACCACAGAATTGCTATGAGCTTTAGCGTTTTGGCCACAATAGCCCCTCATGGAACGTTGATTAGAGAAAGACTCTGCGTCGGCAAAACCTGGCCTGGCTGGTGGGATACACTACGCCAAACATTCGGCGTGGATATGCAGGGTATTGACTTACAGCATGCCCACTCTGAACAAAACGGGAAGACGGACAACCCTAGATCGATTCTTCTAATAGGGATGCGAGGCGCGGGCAAAACGACAGCAGGAGGCTGGATAGCCGACATACTGGGCTGGCCTTTCGCAGACCTCGACAGCGAATTAGAGCAACAGTCAGGAAGTCAAATTCCCAAAATAATAGAAGAGTCTGGTTGGGAACGCTTTCGGTCCCTAGAGGTGGACATACTCAAGAAGGCACTCAAGGAGAAGCCAGAAAGTCATGTTTTCGCATGTGGCGGAGGAGTAGTTGAGACACCAGAAGCACGAGAAATACTAATCTCATACCACCGGTCAGGTGGTCTGGTCATCCTAGTAGAGAGGAACATAGACGACATCATGGCCTATCTGCAAATTGATAAGACTCGTCCAGCTTACGTCGATGACATGCAGAGCGTGTGGCAGCGAAGACGAGCCTGGTACTATGAATGCAGCAACTACCAACATTACAGTCAGAAGTCGGGAGCAAAACAAATGGAAAGCTTCGTATTATCCATTACGGGGGGAAGACGATCTTTGGATGTGATCAAAGCCAAGAAACGCTCTTTTTTCGTATCGCTTACTGTGCCTGACGTTGCCGTTACTCTCCGTTCACTTCCAGAGGTGGTCGTAGGCTCGGACGCAGTGGAGCTTCGTGTCGACCTACTGGAAGATCCGCAGAGCCCGAAGGGTCTACCCTCAAAGGAATTTGTCGCGAACCAGGTCTCGATCTTGCGTGGCTCGACGAGCCTACCGATAATCTTTACTGTGCGTACAAAAGGCCAAGGTGGCAAGTTTCCAGATGAGGCACAGGACCACGTCCTGGCCTTGTCTCTTCTAGCATTGCGCATGGGTGTCGAGTTTCTTGACTTGGAGATCCAGCTTCCTGAACAGATCCTCAGTTCTATTACTAGAGTAAAATGCTATACGGCCATAATTGCATCTCACCATGACCCCACAGGAGCCTTATCTTGGAGTAACGGGTCTTGGGTTCCATTCTACAACAAAGCCTTGTTATATGGAGACGTAGTCAAGCTCGTCGGTATCGCTAAGGACCAAGATGACAATCTCAAGCTTGTGCAATTCCGTTCATGGGCACAATCGGCGCATCAGACTCCTTTGATCGCGATTAACATGAAGCCAGAGGGCCAACTCAGCCGGATACAGAACACATTCCTCACTCCTGTCTCTCATCCAAAGCTACCATTCAAGGCTGCGCCTGGCCAACTGTCGGCTGCTGAAATACGGACTGGACTTGCTTTACACGGTGTGATTAAGCCCAAGCGGTTCTATCTGTTTGGCAAGCCAATATCGCAGTCTCGCTCGCCTGCATTGCACAACGCCCTTTTCAAGAGTAATGGACTACCTCACAGCTATGAGTTCTTTGAGACAGATGATGCATCCGCGCTGCGCAATATTCTGCGGTCTCATGATTTTGGTGGCGCATCGGTGACTATACCGCTGAAGCTGGATGTTGTCCCCTATCTGGACTCGGTTTCTTCAGACTGTAAGATCATCGGTGCAGTCAATACCATTGTGGTAGACACAGCACGATCAGATAAGAATGGCAAAGGTCAGCACCTTATCGGTCAAAATACGGATTGGCAAGGCATGAAGCTAGTCCTTGAAAACGCTGGCGCTCAGGGTGGACACGGCCAGGGTGCCCTGGTAATAGGAGGCGGCGGCACTGCACGAGCAGCTGTCGTGACTTTGCATGCCATGGGTTACTCTCCACTCTACTTGCTTGGCCGCTCACCTCAAAAACTTCGGGACCTCGTTCACAGCTTTCCGAAAGATTATGAAATAATGTTCATAACATCCAGGGAAGATGCGAGGATCCATATACAAAGTCCACCGAGTGTGGCGATCGGGACCATACCAGCTGACAAGGCCATCGACGACACAGTGCAAGAAGCCCTGCAGTACATTCTCCACATAGGCAAGCCCGATGAAGCCAACCGAGACGCTCCTCCGGAAGCAGCAAAAGTGCTGTTGGAGATGGCTTATAAGCCCAGCGTCACGTCGTTGATGCAGCTGGCGCAGCGGGCAGGGTGGAAGACCGTTCCTGGACTGGAGGTATTGGCAGGCCAAGGCATGTATCAATTTGAGGCATGGATGGGCATTACTCCCTCATTCGAGCAAGCAAAGGTCGGTCAAGCGCTTCATTCTCCCTGTTCCATGATGGACGTCTTCGATGTCCGCAATGACCCGTGCTTTACAGCCATCACTGACGATGTTTGCAGCATCTGGTGATGGGTTCAAGCTAGGGTCTGAAAGCCTACCTATTAGAAGAGATCAACGCAGGGTGTGCTCTATTGGGTTGCTTGGAATGGTTCGAAAAGGTGTTGCGTCTCGTTGAAGAGATCCTATGATTACTTTTACGACCGTAGGTCTTCCTCAAAAAGCTCAGTGCATGAATGTGGAGTTTAGGATAGATGTAGACGTACTGATGTCCAAGACTCTGGGCTGGCGAAAATGCACTTTATTCTGAGTCCAGTTTGATAGAAGAAAGACGGAAGACGAAATACTCTGTAGAAAGATGCAGAATGCCAATCGAGCTCGAGAAGGATTTATATCCTCTCGCTATCAGCATGTAATCTCATCATAAGTAGGGAAGCTTCAACACTTTGTGTGGGTGTACCCCCTTTTGCGCAAGATTAGCCCCGCCGCCAGCCCCCTCGCCTAAAGCCGACCGTTTGGACATCCGAAGCTCGAGCTCACCCTCGCTGATCTTCAAACACTTTGTTGCCCAAGCCTACAGCCTGAACGTCGCAACGATCGTCCTTCCGGCACATACGCAGCCTTGTTCACGGTGCAAGTGAAGCTGTACAATGTGCCTCTGGCGCCTGCTTTGACCGCCATCGGAGCTAACATGAGCTCACTTCATGAGCGGCATCGGGACTTAGTGCGATTTTGATCGCCGCGCAATCATCTTGTCACCAGCTCAGGGCGCCTTGAGGAATTAGGCCTCCGTCGATTTTCGCAGCCCAACTCTGTATCACCTCTACCACGATGCCTGCGCAACGACCCTCGGCTTCGTTCGAGCCGATATCTCCAGATCTCGACCTAGCTGCCCTAGTTGAGGAAACTCCCAACTTCGAGTATGTGGTTCGCATATCGTACGATATGATTGAGTCGCAAGGGTTGGAAGCTTTCGAGAAGCTAGTCTTATTGCACGTCATCATAGGGGGGAAACCTTTGGTTATCGAGGGTTTCCATCGTCAGCTTGACTCATGGTCATTTGCAAGCCAGTGGTTGCAGGACAATCTGGGCAAGAAATGTACGTTGCTATTGTTACATTCGTGGTCGGTCGTTGCTTACACATGGATTTTCAGTCGAACAGGCACGGAACCTTACACAGCAACAAAATATGCCGCTCTCGATCGGGCACTACTTGAGTAACCTGGCCAATCTTACCAACCAATGGAACAATTACAACTACAAGGAGCCGGACAGACAGCGGATTTATCTAAAGGACATCGACTGCCCTCAGATCTGGCATGATAAACTCAAAGAGCATATTCCTTCCAGCGTATTCTATCTTAGTGAGAGTACGGGCGAGTTTGGAGGGCCTGGCTCTGCTGACTACAAGTCCCGCGGCATTGCGCGAGCCGGAGACCTCATGAGTTGCCTACCTCCGGCCATGCGCGCCGAGAATCTGATGTGCTATATCGGGCATGAAGGGACATATACGCCAGCTCACCGCGAGATGTGCGCAAGTCTAGGGCATAATCTCATGGTGGAAACGTCTGGTACTACATACGAAAACGGAAAGCCAACGAAGCCTGGATCGTCCATCTGGTTTATGACAGAGACGAAAGATCGGCATTTAGTATCTGAGTACTGGCTATCGACGCTCGGTCACGATATCGAGATCGAAGCACATTTCGCGCAAATCAATGCTTGGAAGGCCGCTCCGTTCAATACATACGTCGTAGAACAGAGGGTCGGTGATTTCATCCTGATACCTCCGCTGGCTCCTCATCAGGTCTGGAATCGAGGTACTCGAACAATGAAGGTGGCTTGGAATAGAACAACAGTCGAGACATTGGAGATGGCTCTGGACGAAGCGCTCCCGCGTGCGCGTATGGTGTGCAGAGACGAGCAATACAAGAATAAAGCCATCATACTTTTTGCACTGGACAAGTATTCCAAGTTGCTGAGAAGAGTGGACCAACTCAAGGAAACAGCAGCAGATCCGCAGGTAAAGATGGACCTCGGTTATAGCTCTAAGATCAGGCAACTCCAGAAAGACTTTAAACGACTATTTTCGCTCTATACAAGGATACTCATCTCGGAAATGCTAACACCCGTGCCGGCGGAAGAGAAAGGTCAGTGCATTCCTTATGATAGCAACATCACTTGCTCCTATTGCCGGTGTAACATCTTCAACCGTTTCCTCACCTGTCCCACGTGCATCGTTCCTTTAGACAATGGTGAGGAAGATACGTACGACATTTGCCTGGAATGCTATGCCATGGGACGGAGCTGTAGGTGCAATTCCGGCTACAAGTGGGTAGAACAGTTTCCATGGTCAGATCTAACCCAGAAGCATGAGGCATGGAGGAACCAAATTATAACTTTCGACGGCCTCAACGAGAAGTCGCCAAAGCCCCTTCACGTCGAGCGGAAAAATTACAGAAAGAAGACACTGGCGCAAGTATGCCAAGAACAGCTGAAAGAACGACCCTGGCTTGATCCGAGCAAGGACCCCCCTGTGCCTCCATCCACTCTAGCAAAGAGAAAACCTATAACCGAGGCGCAAGTTAACGCTGACGGAAGCGTAAAAAAGCAGCAGAAGTCACAGAGGATTCGAGACATAGTGAAGAAGTACCCAAATTGTCATGTGTGTTGTTGGCCCGAATTCTCCTGGAAGCTCGCCTTCTGTAGCTGTGGTAGAGGTTATTGTTATGGTAGCCTTTTCCGGGCATTCGATCTGATGCCATCAAGCGTTATGGAGGACCCTGACTGGAAATGTCCACATTGCTTGAGGATATGTTCATGCGGAGGATGCAGACGACTAAAGAACGCCAAACCATACGAGCCTACCGGAACGGTTCTAGGTTGCGACACCAGAAAAGTCGCAGACCCCAGAAGCTGGGAGAGTCTTGTGAATTACAGCGTCTCGAACATTAATTGGGTCAAGAAAGCAGGGGATGATCACATACACGGCACAAAGCGAATAAGACGTCGGCAAGATGAGGCGAACATTGCAAAGTCGAAGGACCCAGCTCTCGATGCAGACAATTACGTTGATGAGGAAGAACCTACGACCGCGCGTAGCCAGGCTCCTGATGGCAGAACCAACGCCCCAACTAGTGATGGTATTCCTATCGATCCATTGTTGTTTGCTGATCAGACCCCAGCTCGGCACAGCGTTAGTGATGCCAATAGCGAGATTGAAGCCCCTACATCAACTCCACCAATGCATCAAAGGAACCCGAACAGTACTTTGGGGCCTGTATTCTCCCGCTTCACGGCCCCAATGGTAGAACAGCATAGTGAAGGAGGGAAGATCAGGAGTACCGATGTCAACGGGATTACTTTCGAATACCCAGACCCTACACTTGCACCAACAGGGGCGCCGCATACAGCACCAAATCGGCAGCCATATCAAAGTGACGACACGAACGGTCAACTCCCGCATCAAGACGGTCACGGCATCCCGCAGAGCGACTTAGATATCGATACGGAAAGCGCCGCGCAGGCTTATCATCAGGCGTTGCTTCACCGGCCTTCGACAGAAGTAGTTGGCAATAATGGCCAAGCTGCCCAACCAGTCAATGGAGGACGAAAGTCTCTGATGATGAGATTGCGAGTTGACGGGACGAAATTGGCGGAAGTCAAGCTGAGGCCTGTTCAGCTCAGGCCCGAAGCAAGGATCTTGCAATCAGATTTCCCCAACGGACATCAGGCGCGGACCGTGAAGAAGCGGTTAACCCGAGACGAGAAAGACGATGACTTTTCGAGTCGGAAGAAGTTGAAGATCGCCGAGAACAAACCCAAGACGCGGATGAGCCTTCCGAACTTTAGGCGTTCTGGAGATGATAGCCATACCTCAAGCGAAGACGAGGATGAGGATCAGGCACCACCTAATACTAATTTTGCTTCCGTCAACGGAACGCGCAAACCACGACAGCTTCCAGCATATCTCGCACGACGAAGCCTCGGCAGCCACGATGCGCCGATCCAGGCCGCGACGCACTCTTCGGGAACGCCAAAGGGACGAAGGGGGAGGCCACCGAAGTCGCAGAACTCAACGCCTGACACCCGTCAGGCTCCACCGAAGCCGAAAGCCGTTGCTCCCACCCCGTCTCAAGAACCAGACGATGCCTCCATAGCGACCGACGACGCAGCCATCGACGCCTTTCCCCCCAAGCAACCCGTTCCCAAATCCAAGACCGACGTCGACCTGTCGAAGCTTGGTCCTGGACAAGCCGAAGAGGCCTCACCAACTGTCAATGATGCAGAGAAGATGATCACCCCACCCACGGACCGAGCCGAAGACGACTCCCCCTCCCTAGACGAACTCGAAGAGCGTCTCCCGCCCATGGACGAAGCCACGAGACGAGCAGAGGAGAACCGAAAGGCCAAGATGAGGGCGCTGATGTGGGCTGAGGGCGGATCGGACGATGATGCGGAGATGTTCGATGGTTATTGAACGGTGGGGCACGGTTTCTGTTGTCCCAAACCATTGTAGCCACATCTGGTCTGTTTTCAACAATGTGTTACATATTTTTTCTACTTTTTTATTTGCGATACCCACCCCTGGCGTGTGATATCGAGGGGCTAGGCTGGGAAGAAGATATTACGAGGATCGAGGGATGCTCGGGGGAGGGCTCACGGTGCACCAATGTGTATCAAAATCCGATATCTGGGAAACGATGTCTCTACTTTACTGTGCTAGACCATCAGATCCAGGCTAAGACAGTACGTTAGAATCAATCTCTCGGAATCTCCAATTGGCCCTCTATCTCCTTCATCGACAGAAATATAAACAACAGCGAGCCTTGCACAAGCTATTGTCCTGCTCAACTATGAACAACCCCCCCCTTCATCCCTCCACGGCATCTCTCCTTTGTTCCGCACAAAGCATTGTCCCTCCGCCTCCCCCCCAACCAAACCCTTTATCCCCCTCTAACTCACCCATCCACCATCCATTAAACCCCCTCCCTCATCACAACCCTCCCCACCATCTTCTCCTCATCCATCACACTCCCACCCTTACTCCCCAAAAAACCCGGTGTACCACTTACGGCTAAGCCCATACCCTCCCAAAACCCACAACCCATCACAAAACCCTATTTCAAAACCCACACCCACCCCTGTCCCCCCCACAAACTCCCTACCATGTGCATCACAACAAGGGTCCGCTTCTCGACCTGCACCCACGCCTACCTCTCCCGCGCCTCGCGCTGCATGCCGTCCCAGCTATCGCACGGCAAGTTCTGCGAGGGGCAGGGTGTGGGCGGGATGGATGTTGAGGGGCTGTGTCCGGGGTGCTGTGCGCCGCTGCCTGCGGAGACGGAAACGTCGTCTGTTGCGGGCGCTAGTGAGACGGAAACATCCTCTTCTTCTTCGGCGGGTAGTGTTGCTGATGCGGATGGTTGTGCCGGTGGGGAAACAGGTGGGGATGGAGGAAAGAAGGAAATCCCGGGGCCGGGCAGTTCTCTGGATGATATCCCGGGGTTTGAGATCCGGGATGTGGAGAAGTGGAGGTTTAGTGCGTGGGGGCTGGGGAGGGGTGTGGGGATGAGGATTGGGGGGGAAGAGGTGAGGAAGCCGAGGAAGTTGCAGAAGGCGAGGCAGGTGCCGAGTGTGAAGAGGGCGAAGGTGAGGATGGTGCTGGAGGAGGAGGGGGAGGAGGTGTAGATGGGAATCAGGAGATGTGGACTTTAAACCTACGCGTAGAGAGAGTGGAGTTTTGTTGTAGTTGTCAGGATGAATTGAATGCAGTTGATGAAGCATGGCTTTTGAAGCTTGGTCTGGCTTATCTATGAATCTCGTCGTAGTGTGGCATATGCGACATTAACCCACGCTCAGGTTTCATATCTTGCTACCTATGCATGTTGTTGACGCCCTATCTTGCACGATTTGCATTAGCGATCAGTGCGCATCAGGCAGTCTTATATGGGCTACTCGGGAGAGTGGGAAGTGCTCACACTGCTCAATCTCCTTCTCGCTGATTTCCCTCAACTTATTCACCTGCGCTGCACTCCCTGTCAAGGCTCCCTTGGCCACCTCCAAACCACGCCCCAGCATGGTGCTCGTGGCAATCGCATAAGTCGCCGTCTTGGCGTTCACTTTGATGACGCCAATTCGCGGGTCCTCAGGCCCTCCATCATGCGTGCCGTCTTCCAGATCGCCCAGCCAGGCTTTTAGAGACTGAGAGTAGTATTTGCGGACAACTTCGCGGTCGGTAATGATCTCGGCTTCACCCGAGATCGAGGCCCATTCGCCCGTAGGGTTGAGGAAAGCGATGTTGATCTTGGGGTCGGATTTCAGATCGTCGGTCTTTCCGGATTCGGTGTTGGTGTGGAAGAGGAGATCAAGGCCACCGCCTTCCTATATGATCGAGCTTTGAGTCAGCATCGTGGAGCAAGGCCTGAAGGATTGAAGTTTGTGGAGGGGCAGGGTTTTAGTACCTTTGCGGCCACTGCCATGCAGCGAGAGGTGAGCAGACCGCTGCTGCCAATGCGGGTGGTCATCATGCCGAATTTACATGAAGAGACGAAGTTCCTGAGGTCCTCGACTTTCTCCTTGAGCTCCGGCTCGCTCTTGTTGGCGGCTTTGTAGGGGTCGGCGGGCTTGTCGCCGGGCACGTCGGCGTTGCTGAAGCTGGAAGACATCCTGAATAGCTTTACGGATCTCAAGACGTGAGTTCTTGGTAGTGTATGGGTTGGGTATGTGACGGTAGCGTTTCTTGGACGTGGTTGTGAACTTGAATATGAGGAGTGGCAGCGGACGGACAATGACGAGATCCGAGGCGGGGTGGAGTAACGTCGGCAGAAAGGAATGAGGGGCTTGCATTTGGACGACATCTCCTACCCCAACTCAAGCAATGGTCATCAACTCCGACTTTTCGTCACTTCTGACTTCACTGAGAATTACGGGCGTTTCCATCCTACATTGCTGTCTCGAAGTTCATCGTCATCGAAGAGCTTACATGAAGGACGCCCGGTTAGCCCACCTTGGGCCTAGCTTGGAGGAAGCCTTGCAATCAAGAGCTGGACTGAGAGTCAGACGGGGACAGGATAAAGCTCAAATCAGTATGCCTTACTACATGGCCTACTCAGGCCAATTTCTGCTGGAATGCGGACGCAAGAGAATTTCAACTTCGAGTTCGACAATCGCTTCGTGTTAGAAAGGCTCAATAACGCTTTGTCTAGGTGCCCGAATTGGTTGGATGGCCAACGTGGTATCGTGCAAACGTTGATCTATGTCGCGCCCAACTTTCTTCATCTTGTTCAATGTTATATCCGGCGAAGGTGAGCGCTCCAGAAGATCCAGGCTGAGTACCATCATCGCAGAATCCACAAGCCAAGTGCTCAAATGAGAGTTCCTGGGCCAGGAAGCGTACGATCTGGCCGCCACGGATCCATTCAAGGCTAAAGGAGAAGCAGTCTCACCCTCACCCGATCATACCATTGCAACTTAGACACCGTAAGTCTGCCCTGAATTGCTCCTTGCTCAATGGATGCTCTGGATACGAGCGGTTTCCAATGACCCCACGCATCAGCTTTGTTGCTGTCTTCGACCCCAGGACATCTCGGATTTTGCCGGCTGGTCTTTGCCCGTCTGTACTAGACCTGCAATCTCTATGCCAACGTGGCGCATGCGAATCAATCGACCGATCCGAGTATGGGGGCTCGATCTGTTCACCAATGGTCACCAAAAGCACGGAGAACGTTCTTCAACAGTGTGATGTTACTTTAATGCAGTGACTTGTCCGGGGAAAGGCCACTTAATCTCCGAGGCTTTGTCCGGAGAAAGGCCGCTTATCTCCGAGGCTTTATCCGTTCTATATCGCCAAGCTAAAGTACGGATACTTCGAAAGCTTAGGTTGTTATAGAGATGGAACCCAACCACCTTACGGCGTGTGAAAACGCGGTTCGGTCCATTGTTGAACGTCTCGAGCGTCCTTGGACCACGCGACATCTGATTTGATATCGTATTATGAGCCGTTGACCCTCCTACTACTCCTCTAGCGGCGGGATAGAGTTATGCTGTGCTTATCAATCCAACTCCCGTTTCGCGCATGTTTTTCGCCGGTACTTTCCCTTCTCGCAATATCAAGCGCTTATCCTTTGCCTTCACTCTTCTGCCCTTGCCATTGGGCCAGCGTTGCATTTTCTCTGTAGATTCGGTCTTTGTGAGTCATGTCATCTTCACAACAGCCCTAGTGGCTTTCCTTCTCTTCAAATGCTATCTCGTAAGCATCGCGCCTGACGAGCCTTCTTATATCAGTCTCTGAACCCTTCCGTCCTGACTTGAGCAAGTAACTCCTCGCAAACCTTTTACACGTTGCGGTACTTAGCCTGTTAACTACTCTCTTTGGCATGACAATGGCAAACATGGATCATCAAAACGGAATAAAGCTGGAAGAGAAGGCTATACATGAAGAGAAGGATACCTCATCACCGCCCAGTCTCCTCAAGCCGGACGGCCCCTTCTCACCAGGGACTCCGTCTGGGAACTCCAATTTGAGTGATGCCGCGTCTGCTGAGAAAGCTCTCGAGCCTGTCGAGGAGCAAAAGCCACCACGCGACGTTCATGGCATTGCCTGGGCCCTTGTCGTGCTCTCCATCTTATCTTCGACGTTCCTGTTCGCTCTTGACAACACCATCGTTGCTGACGTCCAACCGGCCATTGTGGAACGCTTCGATTCGATAACGAAGCTGCCGTGGCTTTCCGTGGCTTTCTTAGTCGCTGCCGCCGGCACAAATCTGATATGGTATGTGGTTCGTAAGTACCGCTGCAAAGTTGGCATAGTAACAAGTATGCAGGGGTAAATTGTACGGTCAATTCGAGACAAAGACCTTATACCTGATCTGTGTCTTCCTCTTCGAGGTCGGCTCTGCCGTTTGCGGGGCTGCTCCAAGTATGAACGCTCTCATCATTGGCCGTGCAATCTGCGGTTGGGGTGGTGCCGGCATGTACACAGGGGTGATGACACTACTTTCCGTAACTACGACGGAGCACGAGCGGCCTACATATTTCGGTTTTACTGGCTTGACCTGGGGTGCAGGTACTGTACTCGGTAAGCTCGCCTTATAAATTCGCGGTTGCATGAAAGGACCAGCTAATGCGTACAGGTCCAATTATTGGGGGTGCATTCACTGATAGCGGTGCTACCTGGCGATGGGCTTTTTGTTAGTACCAGAGCCCCAAACAGAAATATGATCGAAGGGGCTAATCACGTACCAGATATCAATCTCTGCGTCGGAGCACTCTTTGCGGGTGTTTGGATCTTCCTTTTGCCTCGCCATGATCCTCGCCCCGGCGTCCCCACCAAAAACCGCATCACCGAAATCGACTACGTCGGAACAATCCTGATCGCAGGTGCTTTCGTCTCAGGAGTGATGGCTATCAACTTCGGGGGCTCAGTCTATGCCTGGAACAGCGGCCGCATCATCGGTCTCTTCGTCGTAGGTTATCCTTTCCGAGCTTCTTTACCCCTTTTCGAGCACTTGAAGAGCCTCAAGACACGTCCAGCGAGCATTCGCTCGAAAGACAGGCGTTTTGTCTCATCGCCAAAGTTTAAGAAAGAATGCTGACTTCGACATCATATAGTGCTCCGGCGTCCTCTTCATCATCTTCGGCATCCAACAAAGCCTCGCCCTCCTCACCACCACCGAACGCCGCATCTTCCCCATCGAATTCCTCAGCCGCAAAATCATGCTCATCCTCTTCGCCGAAACATCCGCCGCCAGCACCGCCACCTTCATCCCCATCTACTTCATCCCGCTCTTCTTCCAATTCGTGCACTCGGACTCCGCCCTCGAAGCCGGCGTGCGCCTCCTCCCCTTGGTCGTCTTCCTCGTCGTCGCCTGCGTCGCCAACGGCGCCATCATGAGCGCCACGGGCTACTACTTCCCCTGGTACATCATCGCCGGTGTCCTCAACATCGTCGGCGCCTCTCTCATGTACACCGTCACCGAGTACTCCAGCACCGCCTCCATCTACGGCTACACCGTCCTCATCGGCATCGGCTGCGGCGCCTTCATCCAATCCTCGTTCGCGGTCGCCCAGGCCAAGGTCGACCCCAAATACATCCCCTCCGTCATCGGCTTCATCACCGCGGGCCAGATATTAGGCGCTACCATCTCCCTCGCCATCGCAAACTCCGTCTTCCTCAACCATTCCACGACCTCTATCGCCAAGATCCTGCCGAATGTCCCGATGTCGGATATCCAGGCTGCGATCAGCGGCGCAGGGAGCGCGTTCATCAAGGGGCTGGACGCCGCCACGAGGGAGAAGGTGCTCCATGCGATTGTGGAGAGTATGAGCAAGGTGTATATCCTCACCATCACGGCGGGGTCCCTGGCGCTGGTGTTGGCGTTCTTGATGAAGCCGGGCGACAAGCTGTTTATGAAGCCCGGGGCTGGTGCTTGAAGTGGTGGTTGGAGAGATCGTACGGAAGAAGACGCTGGCTGCCGTGATCGCGCTTGTTCCTTGCCTACCAGGGATGCCGATGTGGGGAGGAGGGTTGCATCATTGGGGATGAATAGTGCTGTCAGTTGCAAATTCAGATGCGTGGCGTGGGCATAGACACGCATTGCTAGAGCTGCAAGGCTTGTGCCGCATTTGATGAGAATAGACAATACCCACTCAATATAGATAGACTGCTATAGTACCACTAGATTATATAACAAAAGAACAAGAATTCTCTGATGATGGGTCCTCGAAGCACCAGATCATGGCAACTTCAGCTACAGAGGTCCCTCTTTCCTAGTGCGTTGCTGTCCGTCCATCGAGGCAGCAAGAATAAAGAATGAAACGGGCAGCTGGACAATATGTTAACCTCATCCTGTCGACTACAGCAACCACATACGCCAATAATCCACCACATTTACCATAGCTTTCAACCCCCAATAGATACGCATCCCCACACCCACAAAATCAAGCAGTCGGCGATGGCTTTAACGGCGAGCTGAGGTTGTGGATGAAACCACTAGTAAACCAATTTCATTGTAATCGTAACCTGGATGTATGTCAGGACTCATAGTCAGTAGTCGACTGTTTCATTTTCATTGTCGCAGGTCGAGTGTTCTTCTGGAGACTGCTATCGTCTCTTGTCGGTTGGGTGATCTGACTTTGATCGGGGGGGGGCCCGCCCCCCCCCCCCCCCCCGCGCGGGGGGCCCCCCCCCCCCCCCAGATTAATAGATGTGCGCCCTCGATGGATGATATATAACGCATGGAGACACGTCTGATCTTGAAACGTCGATGACATAACGGTCAGATGTGTGACTACTCCCGCCTAGAACAGTTCGAACATCCATCGTTCACCAAACCCGGCTGAGAAACCTTATGCGGATCTTCAAGCATCACATGTCAGCTTTCTTCTCCCGCATCTTGCTTTTTTGCAAGCGAACCGTCCTCCCCTGCCATCCATTTACAGAGCCATCAACCACCTACCTCCTCCCCAAACTCTCACCCCACCGGCATATTAACCCCAAACCCCCCCGTCCCCCCCGCAACCACCCTCCCCACGCAAATCCTCGCACTCGGCCCCTTCAAATCATCCCAATCGCCCTCCAGCACCGCATCCCTCAAAAACCCCACCGTCGTCTCAAAGCTCATCTTCCCGAACGGGCTCGTCTTCTCCCTCAGCCCCACCCTACTAAACGGCCGATACGACCCCGCCTGCGTCATGACATCGGCGATGAGGTTCAAGTGGCGGTTATCGACGGCGATGCTGTGGCCTTTGAAGACGGCGTCGAGCTCGAGGATGATGAGGGCGCGCGCGGCTTCGATGCCGTAGGTCTGGTGCGCGTGGTGGATGCTGTTGGTGGCGAGCTTGTGCGGGTTGAGAAGGGATTGGTAGGCGTGCATGGCGGGGAGGTTGACGCCTTGGGTGTGGATGAGGCTGGAGGTGGTTTCGGTGCCGGTGGTGGGGTCTTTGGCTTTGGAGGTGCTGTGGACGGCGCTGCCGAGGCCGGGGATGGATTGGATGATGGTGGTGCGGCAGATGGATTCGATGAGGGGGAGGAGCAGGAGTTTGGCGCTTGTGATGTCGTATTCGAGGCTTAGTGTGCAGAGGTTGCCGGTGGTGGTGTCGAAGGTGAAGGAGGTTAGGGGCGCGTGTTTCGATTTGAGGCGGTCGAGGCGCTCGGCGGCGAGGGTGGAGGCAAGTTGTGACGGGGTGGGCTCATCGTCGGCGTCGTCTTTGTCGGGATGAGGTGAGCGGGGGCTGCCGCTGAAGCCTTCGTCCTCGGGTTCGAGGTCTGGGGTTGATTGGCGTTGGGCGTCAAGAGCAATGGCCTCTTCTTCTTCGTCCGGTGCGGCGTAGGAGATGGCTTCCCGCTGGTTTTGCTTTTGCTTGTTGTTCGTAGTATCGTCATCACCATCGTCATCTTCATCATCATCACCCCCTTCGTTTTCGGCTTCCGGCCGTGAAGGTGCATCCCTGATGGTGCCGGACGATTTGCCCACTTCGGGTTTCGAAGCATTTGTCTTGAGCACAGTCATGTCGCCCTTGAGCAGCAACTCCTGCTTGATCGCTCTGACTAATTGGGGTATAAATTTGTATTCCAGAGTTTTCAGGACGTCGTCGATCTCAATGGCATACGTTTCTTGATATTCTTCCGATGGGAAGAGGTTCAGTCGAATGTCGTACCTCTTTGCCGACTCGTGTCCAATCCCAGTGCCTATGCTCTCGCTGACAGTGATACTATCAATGATCTCTGCAAGTGTAAGCTTGGTCAGAGCTTTGGCGAACCTTCGGCCAGACTCCTCTGTCAGTTCGGGAATCAAATGCAGGGTCATTGTGGGAGTCGAGATGAACTTGCTCGCGGTCATGACGATCTCGCGCAGTCGCGGGATACCCAGCGTAACGTTTTTGGCTGAGTGACCTGCCAAATGGAATGTGTTCAGGGTCATCTGAGTCGATGGCTCACCGATAGATTGCCCTGCTACTATGCCAACTGCCTCACCCGGGTCGACAACGGATTTCATGTACTTCATGTCAAGTAAAGCCGAAAATGTCTTCTTAGATATGGTGGTAGCATCGGGAGCCCTTTTCTTGTCTTTAAGAAGTTTTTCCGGATTCTCATCACAGTAGGCCTTCAAGGCAGCCGCAAACCTCTCAGAGGTACTGCCCATTGAGCTCCCGGGGTTGAAGTGTGCCAGGACAGGATCCATGGCGTCTAGGTCTCCGGTTTTTCTGACCTTCTTCATCGCCGTTTTGTGCCAATCGGCAGCTCCGCTATCGCCCAGCCTAGAGTACTCCTCCTTCACATTCAGCTGCGCAACCAGTGACAGATAGTTCTCAGCGAGAAACTTGAAGTCCGTAAGATGCTTCTGTTTCGTCACATCCAAGCCATCCTCACCGTAAAGAAATTGGACCATTGTGCCGTCAGAGTCTCTGACCGAGCTGTCATACTCCACTTTTAGACCCTCCATGCCTTTGATCAAGCATCGCTGCAGGTAGCCTGATCTAGCCGTTTTGATTGCAGTATCAATCAACCCTTCGCGTCCAGCCATGGCATGAAAGTAGTATTCTTGTGGTTTGATACCCGTCAAGAACCGATCAGTAACGTAGCCTCCAGCGCGGACATTTGTCTCGAAAGGCTTGAACGATGGTAGTGTCTTCCCGCTAACCATTACAGGCACTCGCCTTCCTTCGAGCACTTGCTGGCCGAGGTTGCAAGATATTAGACTTGCATTGACCGAAGATCCCTTCGCGCCTGACGTAGTCATAGTCTGCATCTGATTCCAGGGGAAAGGTTTGCTCAAGCCGTCTGGTAAGCAAGTAGAATTGATCTCGGACGTTAATACGGCCGTTCGAGAATTGTAGACTACGTCGAGCCCTGCCATCTTCTCTTCGTCTCTCAGGAGCTCTTCCAGGCGAGAAACCAACTCTTTGTCATTATTATCACGTTCACCCTCTAGTGTCACGTACTTCGAAGCAACTTCCATTCCTATCTTGTCGGTATCTTGGAGCTTTTGGCGTCGGAGCTTGTTCCCCTCATCGGTCAAGCCTAGATCATCCATTCCGCAGGAGAAAGCACGCATGTGAAGAAGCCTCGTCAGAAGTCTACCCAAGACGCTCAGAAGCTTCCCCGCTATCGTGTGGCCGTAAGCCTCGTACACTGCATGAATGAACCCACCCGTGGTCGGTCCAAGCTGGGCTTTATCGAGGATCCCGCACAGGAAGTCGCCATCTTTGAACAGGACTTTGCCTTCTTCTGACTTGTCCCCCCACCGCTCAGCCGAAGTGGAAGACTTGCCCTCCAGAGTAATTCCAGGGTGCGATATCGGTGTGATATTTTTCAAAACAGATGTGATGACTTGCTTACCTGTCCATCTTGGCGAGGGTTTTATCACTGCAGGCGGTATAGTCTGGATCCTATCAGAAGTAGTATGGTTGTCTTCGACCCGCAAGCAGCTACACAACAGCTGGTAGTAGTCATCCCGATTGAATGAAGTGTCTCGATTTGTTAACCAAACCCCCATGGATATGTGATCTTGAATCAAGCCACGAAGTGGCTTGCCCGAGGTTGCTACCAGATATTGGTGATCTGTATCTGCTATACCTAATGCTTCCGCTCTAGCAATCTCATTTTGTGGGAAGTGCATGTTCATTTCGTCGCCGTCGAAGTCTGCGTTGTAGGTGTTGCAGTTGGCGTAATGCATGCGAATAGTCTTCTCCCCGGGTAAAACACGGGTACGATGAGCCATGATGGAAGGTTTGTGCAATGTAGGCTGTCGGTTCATGAGAACAATGTCTCCGTTATTCAAATGCCTATGGACCTTCTTGTTCCTAGCACCATTGACACCGATATTAGACCGCGCTAGTAATTGATTGGCCAACGCCTGACGCTCTTCGCCATTTTTCGTTCGGAGGTTGATGACTTGGCCGTTCTCATTCTCGATTGCAGAAGCGCCAGGCCATTTCAGAGGCCCATTGAGGACAGCCTCCTTCAATTCGAGAAAGTTGTGGTCCGTCACGGGCTCAGGATAGGTCAACTTCATCGCAAAAACGGGAGGGACTCCTATTTCATTCGTTTCTATATTTGGATCCGGAGATATAACGCTTCTAGCAGCGAAGTTGACTCGTTTACCCATCATGTGTTTTCTGAAGAGACCTTCCTTTTTCTCTAGCTTCTGCTTTATCCCTTCTTCGTTCTGCCTACCAGCAGCTCCTTGGATGGGACTCCGACTGGAGTCGATAAGTGAGTTTACAGCGTCCTGCAAGCGTACCCAAGCGTTCTGGAGATCTCGGAAGTCTCGAGGCGTGCGGTCAGCCTTTGATTCAGCTGCGCTTATGTCGTTCCTAATCATTGCCATCGTCTGACACTGCGTCAGTATCTGCTTGTAAAGAGCATTTTGCTGTGCTTCTGCAATTTCTCCTTCGCCCGTCTTGGCTTCCGGCCGGTATTTGTTGGGTGGTACAAGCAGGTTTCTAATAAAGAACATATCTGCTGACAACGGACTACTGTTCTTCATGTTCCGTACGTTGTAGACTAATTCGAATATCTCCCGCTCATTATCGAAAAGCTCCGATATTGCTGCGTGAACCTCATGCGCATTCATGAAGACATCGTGCTCCTCGGTCTTCGATTTTGACTTCGCTGCTCCTTCTTTTCCCGTGTTCTCTAGGTCAACACTGGCATTGCCGACATCAAGCATCTCGATATCCTCGCCCGACTCTCCCGAAGTAACATCCTCGAAATCTGCAACGATACCTTCATCCACTTCACGATCCTCCCGATTCTGCTGCTGCATAGCTTTGCGTTGATTCATAGCCTTTATCAGAGGATTGGTCGCCTTTAAGCCGCCTTGTATCGCCTTCGCATTGGCCATTTTGCTAAGAGGTTTCCGAAAGATCTTGCTATACCTATCCTTCCGGAAAGTGTGCGGAGGTCTAAACCAGTTTAGTCTTACCGTTCATGAACAGTGCAGAGCATTCCTACCCGTTGCAGTGGCCGCACGCGCCCCCGTTCGTGAAATCGCCAAGGAATTGTTTGATGACAGCTCGTCGCTGCTCAGACAAAGCTTCCACTTTTTCCTTGGACATATCGTATCTTCGCACGGTACCGCCGGCTTTTTTGACAGCACGCTTCGTGAATAGACTTCTGATCTCCTTCAAATCCATGTCATCTTCCGAGTCATCTTCACCGCCTGCGCTAGCCACCGACGCAGCCCCGTTCGGCAGGTTGTTCATGCCTTTCCGTTTTGTACCGACATTTTCCAGTTCTTCTGCTTCTTCAAGTAGGCCGTATTGTAGAAGACGTAGCTTACATGTGACTAAATTGACCTTGGCAGGATCCATCTTGAGATGACCGCAGTAGACACATTTCGCGCGTAAGAGTCGAAGCAATTGGTCCATGAAAGTAACATTATATACAGGAACCGGTAGCTCAATATGACCTGCATGACCAGGGCAAGCATAGGAATTAAGGCGGCATGTTGAACATCTGTCCGTATGAGATGAGTATTTCGTAGACAAGGTAAGGAAAGCTCACGGATAATCAGCCCATGCACCTAGTGCAGGGTCATACAGGCCTCCTGGCACCGGGTGAAGGAGGGAATCGAAGGTTGTGGGATTGGAGATATTCTTGACTGACAGGGCTTTGATGTCTTCCGACGACAGGAAGCCGAAGTCTACGCTTCCAATGTAGGAAGCTAGCGGCCGCGAAATATTCATGATGGGCTAAACAAGCCATATCACACAAACTAATAAGACTCACGGCTGGCGTTCAGTTTGCGATGGGGTTGTTCGTAAGATCAAAAGTTTTATCGAAGCTCTTCAGATTCGCAGTCTTTAGCGATTAACGTAGCCAATCACTGACAAGCCCCACTTTGCCAAGGATTCGGCTCCGGCTGAACTTTGTTCCATCCTGGCGTTATAAGAATCGTGGACTACTCCTTCTTCATCAACCACTAGCATTTCCTCCGGACAGATCGGTGCGCATAAGTGTAAGTAGACTCTCACTCCAGAGTCGATTAGCACCGCTAGATTCTCAATATGGCAGAGGCCTCCACCAACGGCTTGAAGCGCCCTCACCCGGACGAAGACCAGCAGAATGCTCAAAAGAAGTCACGCTCAAACAATGGCTCTCCACTACCTCTCACCAATGGCTCGGTGCCTACTGCGAGACCAGACCTCACTAAGGCCATCGCAGAGGCAAGGGCAAGGGCCGCTGCTGCTGCTGCCCGACTACAAGGGACCGCGAGCCCAGCAGCACAATCTCCGTCGCCGGCACCAGCCGGGAGTACTATGGACAGAATAGCACAGATGAAAGCCAGAGTTGCTGCGGCAACCCAGAAGGCAAATGCTACCACTCAGCAAAGAAATGCTCCATCAACATCAGGCCTCTTTCAGCCGCCTGGTCTAGACGATGGCTTTCCACGCGTAAGAGGTGGACTAGATGTCGGCTTGCATCCAGCGTTGATGGGTGACACCGGCAATGATGCAAAGTCATCAAGAGGCAGACAGGCTATCCAGCCAAAGTTCGCAACCACTATGGCGAACCGTCGGGCAGAGTCGCCGTCAAACCAGGTTTCGAAGCCCGCCAAAGGCAAAAAGCAGCTCGATCTATCAGGCCCTTCTCTCGAGGAGACGAGAAGCAACCCCTACTTTGACGCTTCGCTCGGCGCAAAGACAGCGACGATGAAGTCCCGCAAACCCAAGCAGCTAGTCTTCAATCAAAAGGGCAAATTCATCCTACAAGCCGCCGCTCTCCGCCGGCAAGCCGCCCTCGAAACGATGAAGAAGCGTATCGCCGAATCTTCACGCAAAGTCGGTATCGACGAAGATCTCGACACCGAGAAAGGTTTCCTCGTCGAGAAACCACCAGACATCGAATGGTGGGACGAAGGCCTCGTCAAAGACCAGAACTACGACTTAATCGAATCTTCATCGGGCTTAAAGCTCGACACCTCCGACTCCATCGTCACAGTCTACATCCAGCACCCCGTCGCACTGGAGCCCCCCTCCCAACAACTCCTCACCGTCCAGAAACCACTCCCCTTGACATCACGCGAAGCAGCCAAAGTCCGCCGCCAACGCCGCATGGAGAACCTCAAAGAAGAACAAGCCAAGATCCGCCTCGGCCTCGTCCCCGCCCCGCCTCCAAAAGTCAAACTCGGCAACCTCATGCGCGTCCTCGGTGAAGAAGCCGTCCGCGACCCCACGAAGGTCGAAGCGCAAGTCCGGGAGCAGGTCGCAGGGAGGGAGAAAACGCATCTGGATATGAACGAGGAGCGAAAACTCACCAAGGAGCAGGCGCATGCAAAACTAGCGACACAACAGGCGCAGGACGTGGCGAAGGGCGTGCATATCTGTGTGTATCGCATCGATAATCTGAGTAACGGCCGGCATCGGTTCAAGATCAACAAGAATGCCGAACAGCAGAGCCTTGTCGGGCTGTGTCTGATATCGCCGAATTTCAGCCTGGTAATTGTAGAGGGCGGTGTGCATAGTATTGCGGCCTACAAGAAGCTGATGATGAACCGGATTGACTGGACGGAGAACAGCGCGCCGAATGCGACGGTCAGGGAGGGCAACAAGGAGGCGTTGGCGAGCTGGCTGAGGGCTGAGGATGAGAGCGGGCAACTGCGGGATTTGACGGCAAACAGGTGTCAGTTGGTGTTTGAGGGGGAGGAGAAGACGAAGGGGTTCAGGCGATGGGGCAGTCGGGTTGTGGAGACGGATAAGGAGGCGATGGACGTATTGAGGAAGGCGAAGATGGAGAACTTTTGGGTGCAGGCGAAGGGCATGGCTTGAAGAGTGAGAAACGGTTAGGTTTTTAGGCATGGCATTGCACGTAAGGGCGAGACTGAGCTTTTGCGATCAAATTGCACAACTGCAAAAGCAATTTGGCGGAGATTATGGTACAGCTTTGTTGGCTGAGAATCATCAATTACATTACGTACTAGGACTTCAATGCGCATACAATACCCCGTCCGTCTATGTATACTCCATATTCACGACTAGCTTCTACCCACCGAGAAGGAATGGTTTTCTGTGATGATATTACTCTCCCATGTCGTTAATAGTGTTTACAAGCTTCACGTTCTCAGCCAGGCTTGCCACCGACGCTATTCCAACATACACTACAAGCCTCCTAGTCCTGAGGCTATAATCAATATCCAAGGGAATTGAGTATAGAACACGAAGCCAGAGGCCGCCAAAAGAAAGTTAGGCTCGTGAGCGACAAAAGCGCCTTGAAGCCTCTATTTAGTACTGGTCCTCGATCCTGTACTTAGTGGCACTGGTCTCCGCGAGCGAGGTCGTCATTGGCCAGAGCAGAGGAAGTCCTTCGTGTGTGGCCTTTCCGATGTGTGTGTCAGACATATGCCCGACAGGCATTGATGTGGATATTAAACTCATAGACCATATGGATATCCCCCGTCGGTATACACTCATTCCTTGGCGCTCGTAAATGCACGAAATGAAGGATTGTCGGTGGATTGAACGAAATTAAAGCGCAGCAAGGACGTCATCCATATCCGCGTGGCCCCATCTCCTCGTCCCACTCCATCTTGGTATACGTCCTCGAGATTGTAGAAAGGCGCTTTTGATGCCTCGAAGCGTCGATGGCCGCCATTTTCTCCAGATCCATTGTCATTTCATATATTGCCAAGCTCACGTCAGGTGGAGGAGGAGGAGGAGGCCTTCTGTGAAGACTCCAGTAAAACTCATATATTGGTATTGCGACCTTCTTCCAAGCCATTTGTGAGATCCTTCGGGTGAATCTGTTGAACGCCACGAGTAGCGCTACAACGATGACAGCAAGTGAGATGGTACCCATGTAGAGGAAGATGTTGTAAAGGCTCAGGTTCGTCGATGTGCCACTCCATTCGCGGGCATTGATCCCAAAGACCGAGGCAAAGAAGGACAGGGGCAGGAAAATAATGGTGAAGATAGTGAAGATCATAATCGAGCGAGACTGGTCGGCGGCGACCTCGGTTTGTTCACGAGTAAGGTGCGCTTCGTCGATATTCGCTTGCTTCTGCTTCATGTCCAAAAGCTCCTTGTAAGCCTTCTGGGCAGTTTGCGCACTTTTTAAACTCAGCTCAATTTGCTCTTTATACCCGTCCAGTGTGAGTTTGACTTCTTGTAGAAAATGGCTGCCATGTAACCCCTTCTTGTGACATACGTTCAGATGCTCATATTGGGGAATCATGTCCGCAACGCTCTTTTGCTGCTCCTTGAACAGCTTGTCCAATGTGTTGAGTTCGTCTTCTATATCGCGGAGCTCCAGCAAAGCGTCCAGGTCGCTAGAATTGTCAAAGTATCGCAGCCGCTTCATGGCAAGATTTGCTGGATCTTTCGAACGGTTGTTGTTTCTGAATTCCTTGAAGCTAACCGTTTGACGTTCGGTAAGTATGCTGATGTATTCTTCGAAAATTCGGAACACCTGTAAATTCAGGTCGTTTGTGTGGTCTAATAAAGTTTTGACAGCGTGGAAAACCGCAAGCGCCGCAAAATCAAAGGGATCTTCGCATTGCCTGGCGAAGTCGCCGTTGATGTCCTGATAGATATTCCCGACAAGATCAGCCTGTTTCCAAAGGCCGCCATCGTTCTCGTCTTTCTCTTTAGGTGATGCGAATGTGACTACAGTCTCGCCATCCAAGACCCACAGCCACAGCTGATCAACCATTAGGACTTTCGCGGCTTTGTCGTCTGCAAGGCCACCGGATATGGATGAGCCACCAGCACTACGGCCGACATGCTTCGGATGCTTCGCCGCCGTGTCACGCGGAGGATGGGTATCTTTGTCAGCTTTGGTACGCTTGTACAAGATTTGATCCCCATCTCTGACTGAGGTATTCCGGAGACTTGGGTAGCCGAATTGATCCAAAGTCCTGCGGCAGTGTAATGGGAGATCTGACATGAGATACTGCCAGATCAATTTGCTTTCCATGGAGTTGCCTTCTGCAATCTGGCGATCGATTGGGCGTGCACGCGATTGCTCGCGTCTTTTCTTGATGACAGCAGCACGATCTTGGAGCCGCTTAAAGTTATCCCAGTGAAGGTAAGGCATGTATATAACAAGCTGCACATCATCGATCGCACTTCGAAGTGTTGCCGATCCCTCGATTTGATTGAGATCAACTCCCTTTGGAAGCAACGATTTGACAGAAGGCCTAACGAAGCGAGCATGGGGTGACGCATGCCGTGATCGATTGTGCTGCGAAAGCCACATTTGGTCTAGCAATAGCGTTGTATGGAGGTTGAGATTGGCTTTTTCTGCTGATATGGTCGTAAGGACGTGCGGAACTATGAGGTTCGGTGTCAGTATTCCTTCTGGAAGTTTAGGGATGAAGACATAAGGCATGTCCTTCGGGTGAATGCTCGCTAGACACGTCTCAAGGCTCTTCAAACTCTCGAAAGGGGCTAAAAGATGCTCGAGAAGAATAACATACCCCAACCCGTATGATTCCACGGAACATGAATCCACCGAAATAGGTTCGAGGCCGCGCTTGGAAGTTGATAGGTGACTGATCGTTTAGGTCGCTGGACATTCTCGCTATCCTCATAAGCAAGGACATTTGGCACAGACTCAGCTAATCCGGAGTCATGAAATATTGTTTCAGCAAAGTGCACGCTTCGTGGCTGCCTTGTTGGAATGTCTTCGACGCTAAGTGATGGCCGTCTGACTGAGGATGAAGCGAACGGTATCGATGGTACCGATGGGCGCCTTGTATGTATCGTCGTCGGAGGTTCCACCTTCGGAGTAGCCAAGGTGTTCCCATACGTAGATGAGAGTCTCATATCAACATCATCTGGGGCAATAGCAGAATCGTCGCTGGTGTTCGGCGGCGGCGCAGGTGCCACTTTGATTATCGGGTTCCCTGGTTCTGACGGATGGCGAATCCGAATCTCCGGCTTTGAGACGCCATTGCTCGAAGTGCCTCCTTTCTTACCTGTCTCGAGTCGTCTGCGTAAGCACTCAGATGGGCCGTAGTCGAGGAAGAATTTGAGAGAGGGGTGGCCGGTTATTATCTTCGTAGACGCAGGCTCCCCTTTTGCGCCTGTTCGATAGAATTGATGCACGTCCACCTTTACATCGTTGAGAATGTCATTATTCAATTTGTCGTAAGCAGAACGCTCTTCAATGCTAAACCCCTCTAGAAAGAGAACAAGCTCATCCACGTAGAGCTTGCGGAGGGTTTCCTCCTTGGTGAACCTTGCAGCACCAATATGCGTAGTGTTCATTTCAATGACCTCTTCTTCCTCAACTGGTACATCAGCATTTCCAAGCTTAGCAGATCGATTATCAACAACACATAGATTGACTTCCACGATCGACTCTCCGCCTGTATCGATAGTAGACAAAACATGCAGCTTTGTATCCTGTTTTTCAACGTAGCTGTAAATCTTGATTCCCATGGCGGCAACTGCAAATTTGTAGTTCAGAAGCTCACGATGTGGACTTTGTAGTGAAAAGTCTTGCCGGAGACGCTCCGCCATCTTCCACTTGAGCCCCAGATGATGCTGCACAGTTTGCACAAATTCTGGGGAGGAAAGAACGCTTGAGCCATGGTGTGGAGTCGCTAAACCCGGGTCAGCCACGCGTTCAGAAGCCTTTATGGTCCAGGCATACCAAAGAACGTTATGCCTATACAGGCTGTAGCAAGATTATATTCCTCTTCTTTTAGTCTGTTGCTCATTGCCTTTAAGAAGGTAAGCCAGTGACCACAGAATTAGCAATACCCAAGACTCACGGACTTCACAACAATGCCTCCAGTGCTGTGACATATGTATACAACCGGCCGCTGCTCCACCTTAGAACGCTCCACTATTAGCGTGTTCTGTGGTTGGATTCAACAGATCGCCCGACGGTTTGTAGTGTTGCATACTCCAGACATCCGCCGATATTCCTCCAACACCGTGCGGAACCTCTCAGCATACTCATCGACGCCAAACGACGCAAGCGCCGCTTCAGCTGCAGCGAACTCCTTCGCCGTAGAAGCATCGCGCGCATGTTTCAGTTCTAAGCGTCGCTCTCCCGGCTCGAGATGGTCATAAAGGAGGACATTGGCAGACGGTAGCTTGCGCTGCAGCGAGCCTAGCCAGCCAATGCCCTCCTCTCCAGTGCCGGACCACGTCTTGCGAGCATCGGCTCCAATCGCAGGGACACAAATGACACTATTGATCATCAGTCTTGAGCCTCAGAAGAGACAAGGTACGCGACTTACTCGACCTTGAAATCATCTTTCCCCGCGTCGACATTGATGGTTGATGGACTCGGAAAGACGATGGCCATTTCCCACCGGCCCGTCTAGAAAGGACCCTCGGGCTTGGCACTGGAGCGCGGCACAACGCGCAAACGCAAACGCTCAAGCGACGTAACGAGAGCAAAGCCAGAATTGGGAGTGCCAGTGTCCAAGGAAGCAAGATGAAGCAGCGCAGAAGATGTAAGCAGAATGTAGAGCACAGCATCCCGCATTAGTACACTTCCAGCCGCACCATCGGCCCCGGACCATACCGCTGCCACTGCTGATAAGCTCGTGCTGCAGCCACGAGCGGTTTTGGGGTGAAGATCTCTGCTGTTCTCGCCCGCTCAAACGATCCGATCCCCACAGTAAGCGCTTGGCAATTGCAAGGCAAGGCTCCCAAATGACAAAAGTATCATCTCGCCTCTTCTGTCCTACAACATTTTCCAGGTACTAGGCAGCCATCACTGCATTGTGCTGGAGTCTCCATGGTCGCTCAGAACGTGTTCCATGCTATCCATAGCGACTACCAATGGATTTGCGATTACATGGTTATGCTTTATCGCTATTTAAGATCAGTAAAAGATGCACGGATCACATTATCGCCTATAATTGAGTAAACCATCAAAAATCTGAGACTTTACATCGAAGATATAGAGGCTCTGACTGAAAACATATTGTGACACCTGACTCGAGCCTTTCCACAACAAGATCTCCAAAAAGGCCCACGTCGCGAATACTCTGCGATGAGTGAAGAATTGAACATTCACATATCAAAGGTCGGAAAACGCAGGAGAGAAAGAACATCATTGAGAGGGTGTCGAGCTGTTAGAGGAAAGGGAGCCTCTAGCAACAGAAAGCGATTCGTAGAATATAGACCCGAACACGCCAATAAGAGAACCAACAACGAGGTACAGCAAATGCATAGTATGTCTTAGTGGAATCATAAGAACTTGGTGCACTTGCTTGACACCATTGTTATCGCAGGGAGAGCATTGTGGATGCTGGTCTATTGGACCTTGTTTCGTACACTAGCCTCATGCTTTTGATTGCTCATGATCCCCCGCTCCCCTCAAAATCCTGGGCGAAGGTCAGCATTCCTGTCTGGATATTCGAAATTCTATTCAGGTCGCTCACTCAGAGGTGTGAAGAACCACCTATTCTTCCCACTCGTGTAGCGCTCCTCCAAAGCCTTCTTCACAGTCTTCTTGGCTTCTTCTCGCTGTGAAACCTCCTTGAAGGTGTCGTTCGTGACCACGCCCTTTAGTCCTTCCAGCTCCAGAGTATATCGCGTTGGCATCAGATGGTTGTAGTTGATCGTCTTGATGAACGGCTTGACCTTGCTTCGCTTCGCTTGTCTAATGTTGGACATACGGCGTGTGATACTGGACGGGTAGCGCTCAATGCCAGCAACCAGAGCGTGGGGAAATGGGTGAGATTTTGAGCCAGTGTCGAGAGGTTGAATGATAACGACCTGCCAATAACATAATCAGTCTTTGACCAGAGGAGGGTTTCTTGCGACTGCCTTGTAAATATCCAGCACTGGGAGGACAGACCTTCTTCCCTGCGTATCTGCCCCGGGTGATGATGGCCACTCGGCCAACTTTGAGGACTACACCAATGTCAGTGCTGTCTCGATAGAGGATCATGTGCTGCAATCGACCTACATTTCATCGTGGCTGTACCTGTCGACGATTCTGACGCTTGTGGTCGAGATGCGATTTCTTGAACATGAGTGTGGGTTTCATGTACGCTAATTTGCGGCCGCTAACGCGTATTTGGCTGGCCCTATAATGCTAGCCTTTCTCACCTAGCGGATGTACGGCCCTGTATCCGTTTTGTTTACTCCCCAACATACTCGCATACTACTCAATCTCACAATTGCAAGATCTGCGAGATTTCAATTGAACGTCGAGGGGACCAGCGTTAAGGAGATCAAGCAAAAAGAAGTTGCTCAATGATTCCACTCGCCACGTGGTGATGTTTGCTGCTTAGGTCATTCGCATTCCTCGGAAACTCGGCCCTCAGATATCAGAGACACGAATTATGCCTTCGCAGGATAGGGAAGAGTCTCGTGACCGGGAACTCGTGCTGAAGCATCATCCTTCCATTTCGGACAATGGGCGATCATCGATCCCTATGTAAGTCCTACCAGCACGCGGCATGCGCTGCGCTGCTACAATTCGTGGCCTCCCCATCTGGTGTTTAATTCTGTGAAGCTAAGATCTATGCTCTAAAAATGTAGGTGGGATAGCTCAGACCCGGAACGCGCACCACCGCCTTTGCCATTGAACCCGGGCACCTCGAGCCCGGTAACGAAGCCAAATACCTCAGCTACTGTTGCAGCGGCAGCGGAAGCTCTAGCGGCGAGAGCTCGTGAGAGCAATTACATCACGAATCCATCTCCCAATAGATCACCGGAGAAGTCCCTGATCAGGGGTCAGTACCACAAGCGCATGCAATCGCAGCAGAACGGAAATGGCAGCGTAAGGGATCGCAGCAGCTTCATTGAGGGAGCTGCTTCTCCAGAGCGGTCTCCCGAGCGGTTACCACGCACTCCAAGCTTTGATCAGGACGTCAGATCTCCGGAGAGAGACTCCACACGTTCAGCAACCCCAACTCCGAGCACGAGAGATTTCGGTAGAGACACTCCGGTGTTAAGACCCACCCCTCGTTCGCCTGTCAAGGCCATACTCGGAGAGAACACGCCACCCTCAGCGACAATGCTTGCAATCCAGAACATGCCTCACTCCAAGGACACAGACTCATCGTTAAGCGATGTCACTAAGAATTCTTTCCCCACAAATCGAAGCCCACAGACCTTTGATGCGATATCAACTCAAATTCTAAGTTTAACAACAATTGCTACGAATCTTCAGCGGGAGATGGCACAACTCAGCCGAAGAAGCAAAGATAACGCGACAGACCTAATCTCTCTGAAGGAGGCCACTAATTCTCGGGACGAGGACATCCGCAAGAGTCTGCGCGACTTGGCCACAAATCTATCATCACGTCTACTAGCACCCGCAGCAGACTACTCGTCACGTGCAACTAGTCGGTATGGAGAACCAGGAGCTCTCTTTCTGGACAGCAAAGCCCACGTATCGCCACCTAGCATGTCCAAGAGCTACTCTATGCCTCGTATTGCAAGCCCGAACACATGTGCTGCAACTTCGGACCGGGAGGTATCGCCTGCTCCGTACAGTACGGATGGCGCAGCTACGATAGCGCTTCTTGAAAAGATCTTTCGAGAAATGGGCACCAAAGAGGGTCAAGAGCGTGTAATGTCATCTTTGTCGGAGCTCCAGGACCTACCAAAGACGAAAGATTTGGATGCAGCTGTAGTCAAGAAGCTGGAGGAAATTTTGAACTTCCTGAAGGATGGTAGCGCAAGTCGTGCGCTTGTTTCTCAACGAGATCAAATTAATGGGATGGGGGATGCTCCGCCAAAGCTTGAGCTCGATTTCGATCCTATGCCTAAACCTTTGGCCCGAGCCTCAAGAGAAATAAACCCGGTGACTGGCCGAGAATATGTGGGCAGTAATGGAAAAGCAATTCTTAACGATGAAATATTAAACCTACTCAAGAGAATGAAGGATAGCATCACTGAAGGTGGGTGTTTGACGGCGGAAACCAAGGCGCTCGTACGTGAGCTTCGTGGTGAGGTGCTAGGCATGGGTCGGGAAATCGGTCGGAAACTTGAGCAAGCAGAGACAACTCGGAGCGATGCAAACTCTAGGGGCGATGCACACGGTCCAGGACGTGAAGAGATTGTGAGAGTCGTCGAGGAAGGCCTTGCTGATCTCAAAGAACATATGGGAAGCGTAATGCGAGAAAGGCGACGACAATCGTCTTCATCCATCATTTCCCGAACCACAGCAGACAGTCAAGAGGTCTATACGGCCGTCAAGAATGCTCTAGCAGAGATACCGCCCCAACAGCAGGTAGCCCTTCAACAGCCAGGATCTGGTATTGAACGGGAAGAGATACTTGAAGCCGTCCGTGAGGCATGGGAAACCTACAAACCCGAGATCGAGTTACAAAATTTTGGCCTGGAGCGCGATGAGATCTTAGAGTGTCTGAGAGAAGGACTAAAGCAGTATCAGCCTCGCGAAGAAAGCAAGGACGTAGCAGGTGCTAGCTATGAGGAAGTTCTAGATGCCGTCCGCGAAGCCTTACAAGACTTCAAACCACCATCGCTCGTCGAGAACGAAGCCAGCATAACTAAGGAGGAGCTCCTGATAACTGTAAGAGAATGTCTTGAGTCGTTCGAGTTCCCGATGTCTCAAGTCGGGACTTCGAGGGAACCAGAGATCACGCGGGAGGACGTCCTTGATGCTGTGAAAGAAGGACTCTCAACCCAGGCACCGATCTCGAAAGAACTAGAATTCAACCGCGATGATCTCTTCGAAGCAGTCAGAGCAGGTCTTGAAGGGGCTCGAACTCCAATGGGCGGTCTCGGTGAGCAGGTACTTGAGAAGATGCAGGACCTTTCTGATGGCATGAGACTCGAATTCAAACAATATTCGGCTGCCAACGGTGGCGATACGGAGCAGGTTCTTGATGCTTTGAAGGACGGTCTAGAAGCCTTACGAGCAGATGTCGAGACCTATGTGGATCGAGCCGCTGATGTTACAGGCAAAGACGAAATTATTGAAGTCATGAAGGACGGGTTAGACGGTCTTCGCAACGATTTGGAAAAGACCATCGCAAATATCCCTCAAGGTGCCGGACAACACCCGAACGGTGAAATGCTAGATGCTATGGAAAAGGAATTTGAACATCTACGACAAACCATAGCCACTACAATGCTTCACTCTGAGCAGCCTCCAGATGAGAGGGAAGAGCTTCTGGATGCCATTAGAGACGGATTCGATAACATGAAGGCTGCACCCCGCGGCAGTCCGTCAGACTCTAGCGCAGAAAATCTTGTCAACGTGAAAGATGAGTTTGCGCATCTCCGGGAGACACTGTCAACAGCTCTAGTTCGCGGAGGCGCATCAGTTGACAAGGAAGAAATTCTAGACCTCATACGGGAGAGCTTCGAGTCACTCCGCGGTGATCTTGAGCGAAGGCACGAGAGACCTGAAAGTATCATTTCCAGCACTGGCGAGATTCTGGATGCCATGAACGAGGGGCTCGACAACCTGCGCGCGGATGTGGAGAAGATTGTTAATCGACCCCTGGATATGACTGTCAATTACGAGATTCTCGACACGCTCAAAGAAGGTCTTGCCGCTGTACGAGCCGATGTCGATCGCTTACATACAGCGCAAAGCGAGCAGGATGAGGTCTCGTTGAGAAGGGGGGGCGAGGTCGTTATCGCCGATGCAAATAGAGAAGCCGAAGGACTGCGACGCAACGACATCGAAAACCTCGAGATGATGATAACACAGCTAAGGATCAAGGTCGAAGCGCTCGACAATATGCCACCACCTCCACCGCAAACACCACCGGTAAATGAAGGGGCTGTAGTGAGAGAAGATGTTGAACGTATCGAAGCCATGTTGCAGGATGTCCAAGCTGCTGTTGCCGAAGTCGCGCAACGTGACAAATCTGCGGATGATGATGTGGCAACCAAGGCCGATACTGAGGCGATAGAGACTCTTGTACGCAACACGAGAGCCAAGATCGATGAGTTGTCGTCCATTGAGTCGGAGGGTCTTGCGCGAGTAGCACACCTTGAAGCTCTTGAGAACGTTGTCAAGGAGGCTCGTGATGCCATGACTGGTCTCGGGTCTGACGCTGCCACAAAAGAAGATATGGATGTCCTCGGAGCCATACTGATAGAAGTCCGTTCCGGGCTTGAAAACATGCGTGAAAATTTGGAATCTGATCAAGTGAATGACCGAGTCCGCAAAACCGATATTGATGGTCTCGAGATCCTTTGCATGGACACCAAGACCCAGATAAATGAGCTGATCTTCCCTGACGTTAGTACATTGCCCACGAAGTCCCAGGTAGAGGCGCTGGGAGATCTTGTAAAGGGCTTTGAGGACAAGATGCTCAATGAAGCTGAAGGTACTGCATTAGCTTTGGGTGCTCGCAAAGAGGAACACGAAGGACTCCTTGATATGCTTGTTGATCTACGTGCGTCCCTGGATGAGGTTCGGCACGAATTGAAGTCAAAGATAAAGGAGGGCCATCACGGCCTCGAGGACCTCTCGAAGACCCTCGAAGGGCTGACGGAAACCGTGGTATCTACTGACGCCGCTGAAACAGCCAAGGAAATACTGGAAGCGGTCAAGAGTGATTTCAAGACCGTTACCGATCGAGATGCAGAATTCAAGGAAGAAAATCATCAGAATCATAACGCAATCCTACAAAAGCATGATGAGCACAGATCTGCAGTCGTTTCCGAACTACAGTCAAAGCTCGACGACCGGTTCGACGAGATCATGATCAAATTCGACGATGCTCAGCGGGCTGCAGAAGCAAAAGAAACGGCCATCGGTGAGGTAGACCAAGAGCGGACGGAAGCCCTCAACGCTACTAGAATCGTTGCTGAGGACCTGAGAGCTCTTGTTGATACTCTTGGACCGACCTTCACAGCATCCTGCGACCGGATTGGAGAGGACTCCAAGACAGTCTTCAACCGCATTGAGGACCTGGGAGCCAAACTTGACAGGCTACTTCTAGCTGATATGAAAGTCGAGCATCAAGCTACGAGAGCGGAAATATCCAAGACACTGACCAGCGTTGAAGGTGTGCAAGCACATGCGAATGAGTACCAGCCTAAAATACTTGAAGCTGTCAAGGACGTGCTGAGCATTGTCGGCCAACATTACGAGCAAGCCAAAACGTCCACTGAAGAGATCAAGTCAAGCGTCAATGCCATCCCCAGCGCCATTCCTTTCCCAGCGATTGCAGCGCCTATGCCGTCTCCGGAGCTTCCCAAAGTCATGCCCGTGCCCGAAAAATATGATGATTCCGAAGTACATACCAAGCTCGACCGGCTTGTGGAACATGCTGCAGACGCAAGCAGAGCTAATGCGCAGTTTGACCTATTGGAGCAAATAAGAGAGCAAGTTGCCGCTTCGGCAAACGAATTCACTGCATTCATTGCCGCACAGCAAGCTAGGATCACCGAGGGCAACGAAGCCAGCGCGAAGGAGGCCGAAGAACTTGCGTTGGCTCTGCAGCAAAGGATGTCGCAGAAGGAAGGCCTTGAAGCCGACATTGTCCGCCTCTCGGATGAGAAAGCGCTTCTGTTCAACCAGATCACTGACCTCGTCCGAGAAAAAGACGACATGATGGCCCAGAAGTCAAGACTTCAAGCAGACCTCTCCTCCTTGCACACAGCCCTCGACATTCGTCGCGAGGAACTCAACGTCATGGAGGCCAGAGCAGACGGCCTCGAGCGTCGGATCCTAGACGGCGTGCTCGATCACTCTCGATCACTACTCACAACCTCCAAACCCACCAGCCTCAAAAACATGAACGTCAAGCGCGTCCCCTCCGCAGCCAGCAATACCACCTCCGTCCCACAAACCAGCACCGTAGGCACCGGCACCAGACTCTCCTCCCTGACCACAAGCGCCATAAGCAGCGGCATCAGCATGGCCGTCAAACGCCGCCCCCCACCTCGAAGCACCCCCTCCACCACCTCCAGCAAAGCCGACCGCCGCATCCTCAGTCTCAGCACCCTCGGCGCCAACAAAGGCCCCGGCGCCGACCGCTCCCTGGTCCTCGCCCACCCCGCAGCAAAAGGTACCGCCTTCGCCGGCGGCCCTCTAAAGCGCAGCCACAGCGTGAAATCCAATTTCCCCGTCCGGAAAAGTAGCTGGGGCGGCACCAAAGCCCTGGGCATGTACGCGGACGACGGCGTCGACGACGCCGGCGACGACAAGGAAAACAGCATCCTCGAGCACGACGACGAGGGCAGCGAAGCCGGCACCGAGCGGCGCACCAGCTTCTCGGGAACGTATGCCGATAGCGACGGCAGCGCGGTGTCACGGCCGAGCTATGCGACTTCCACGGTGGGAACGGTGGGGACGAGGGAGTTGCCGCTGACGGAGGAGGGCGAGGAGGAGGGGGAGAGCGAGCGCGACTACGAGATGCATATCCCCGACGCGATGGGCGCGAAGGGCGAGATCAGCAATGCGGCGGAGATGATTGTGTTTGAGGGGGGTGGGAGTGATAGCGGGCTAGGGACGGATCTGCCTACGGCGCAGATTGAGGGGGGGGGCAGTGATTGTTTTGGGAAGTAGGAGGGTTGGATGGGAGAGGAGATATATAGCGGGATTAGGAGGGGAGGGGGGGTTGAAAAAAGGGGGGATGGGGAGTTGAGGCGCTGGGATGGGTTTTGGGTTTGGTATCTTTAGCGGAGGTGTTTCGAGGTGTATGGAGGGCACAGAGTACATGGCCATGTTGTGCATAACGCTCCTTTCGGCCAGGGGGGAGTCGGGCCAATGCTCTAGAGAGAGTCTTGTGGCGGTCGGGCGTATCTAAAGTACATTCTAAAGTACCATTCCATGTTCCAATCTTTTCTGCAGTGCACCAATACTGGCTGTTCATGCTGCGTCAGCAATGAAGTCAATTGCCTTGGTATTTCCAATCCAGTAGATGAACCATCACTGCTAACTTCCCTAATCAGAAACCCCCTTTGCTCCAAAGATGCCCCCAAATCAAAAGGTCCTGCTCCTCGCACTTTCTTCCCTCCGTCAACCCCCCGCCCCACCCCTCCCCTTCGTCTCCTTACTAACCATCAACCCCACACTCTCCCTCACCCCCTCCGTGCCCCAAACCCCCCCACCACCACCCCTCCGCCACTCCCGCCCCTGCATCCCCCCCTCATCGACCCCCCACCGCTCCCCAAGCATAACCTCCATATCCCGTCTCTGGCTGCCCATCCACCGCTTCAAAAACCCAGCAGGGTCTTTACTCATGCTGTCCATGAACGCGTGTTTCGCCTTCGAGACCTGCAGCGCTTGGATCGTGAGCGTGATGGAGCTGTCGAGGGCGCGGATGCTGTGCAGGGTCTGGGAGGCGGATTGCGGGGAGAGGGGGTTGGTGCTGGAGGTGAGGTAGGGAGGGGGGGTAGGGGGCAACGGGACGGGGATGTGGTAGATGGTGGGGGGTGGGGGCGAGGTGGTGTGGAAGGTGGGGTCGACGCGGATGGTGTAGGGGAGGGGGAGGGGGGGGAGGGGCGAGGTGTGGTTGATGATGAGGTGGCGGAGGTCGGGGAAGGTGAGGGTTTCGGCGTGGAAGACCTGTAGGGGAGGGGACGGTCAGTGAGGTGGTCTTAGTGCTACTGTGGGAAGAGAGAAGAGGAAGGAGGGATAGCAGGGATACGTACGGCTCGTAAACGGTCGTCGCAGGAAAAGCGCCGCTTTTCGTCGTCTTGCTGCAGGCCCATGGCTTTGACATAGTCCCACAGCTTCATCATGATGGAGGCGCGGTCGTCGGTCTCCATGTCGAGCAAATCGGCGAGTTCGGGGCTGAGCAGGAAGCGCTCGGGTTCTTCGTCGCGGTAGAGATTGATGGTGCAATTGAGGTTCTCATCGCCTTTGCGTTCAAATTCCAGGCAGTCGAAGTCGGCGGCTGACGGGAGGGTGGCGCTGTTGAGAGGTATGATGGGTTTCTTCCATTCGATTGCTGTGGGCGTATCGGCTGTGATGCCCGCTTTGCCGCGGTCAAAGTCAACGGTGATGGCTTTAAAGAAGTGGGAGAGTTTGGTGCGGGAGCCGGGTTTGGAGGGGGTGTCTGAGTCCTGGTCCATGGCGTCTGGGACTTTGTCTTTGGAGGCTGATGGGTCGTCCTCTTCGGCTTCGCTATCGTTCTCCGAGCTTTCGTCGTCCTTGTCATCATCGTCCAGCAGCTTTCCCTCGATTTTGACCCTATACGTCGCTTCCTCCCCAGTATTGAAGTCAAACGTGTTCTCATCTAGCCCTTGTCCTTGCCACGGCTGATTCTCAACCGTATTTGAGATCGAGACTCTCAATGTTCGATATTGCTTAGTATTGTGCTGCATCGAGTCCTGCATATCCAATTTCTTCCTCATCATTATAGCATCCAATCTTCGCTCCAGCTCCCGCAACCGCTGATACTGTTTCACTCCATCACCGATGATAAGGACTTCCACGCCATCGGGCATACTTCTATCAGTAGGCCGGGGCGTCTTGCGCGAAGCTGGGTCCGTGTCCATGACTTGGGCAGCGCTCCGCTGCGCGGCGGCGTATTGAGATTGCTGTGCAGGATGATGGGGATGACCATTGACTCCTACAGGAGCTAAGTCGAGGAGACGTCAGTGGTTTGAATCAAGCCTGGGGGCCGCCTCCCGAGATTAGAGGATGAAGGACCAGGTACTTACGGGGTCCTCGTGGGCGAGGCGCGGTATGAGGTGAGCGCTGTGCCAATTGACTATGGCGGGCATATTGAGGATGCATGGAGGCATTCATCTTGATGATACGGTAAGCTGCGTTAGGTAGCGCTGTCGCTCACGGCTGACTGCAGATTATCATAGAGGCAAGCAGACGTGGTGGTTGGACGGGTGAGAAAGGTTACAGGCCCTAATCCAACCCTGATCTCAGATCTCCAGCGTAACAGCCTGTCTTGCCTATTTACCCTCTCCCATATACCCACCGAATTTAGAGCGATGATAGCGTTGTAGAGGCCTGATACACGTCGTAGCAGACGAGTCACTTCTTCCACGCTCAGAGATGAATTGTCTCTCGGCCTGCTGTTAGTCTTGTGGACTTAGCCCTAGCAATCCGGCGATTCAAGTTTGGTTCTGACACCCAAACCAATATCACCAGAGGTCAAGACGGACAGGATAGTCGAGCTTGAATATTTTCGTACTAGCTGCTGTAAAGGCCTTCAAACATGTTCAGCCACCTGTGAACCGCAAGCTCAGAACCGGAGAAGCTATGGCACTTCGTGCCCCGATTTTATGAGGTATCAAAAACCCAGGACCGTGCATGGCCCCCACTCGTTCACGCCACCGAGAACCCCATTCCCACCGATTACTGGTTGCCAGTCTTCTCCTTCGCAGCCTCCTTAGCCTGTTCCTTCTTCTGGCTCAAGAAGTCTGCCAGCCACGCGAAGGAATCGCTCGTGATTACCAGACCGCTCGTGATGACAGCCTTGCCGCCAGCGATATACCCATCTCCACCGCACTTCTTGTACTCGTTGACATAGGTGTTCAATGCATAGTCCTTGGTCTGACCAACGACGTGAAGTGGGAAGAAGACGAAGTCCAGCACGCTACCCTTCAGCTTCTGTGTGTCTTCCTTCATAACCGGGAATTTCTCGTCGGCCTTGCTCAGCACACCGTCTGCGATCTGGTCGGCCTTGTTGACGTAGGGTGCGACGTAGCCGTACGGCTTCTCCGCGTATGGCACAACAGGCGCTACGAAGTTCTTGTACCCGGCATCCGCGATATTCAGAGACTTCTGGCCATAGGGGTTCTGCTTGATGGCATTGATGGAATCCGAGACGACGGGGTACGACTCAAGGTGCTACGTGAAATATTGGATCAGCATTGTAACATTTGACTGCAGTAACCTTTCTCTAACGCGCTAAAGCCGTTCAATGGCAGTAATGGGGCAAGGGCGTCCCAGATGTGGAACGTACCGAGAGGAATTGCGACGACGCATCGCCGTTGGTCATGGTGTTCTCTGCGTGAGGCATGGAGGGCTAGAGAATGTCTGGATCCTGTCAGTCCTTGCTCTGATACAGATGATCGCTGCAGGAAGTATGGCCCGCTTAGGGAGCTTACAGTTGGTATGAGTGGTAAGGTTTCCTAAGAGAGATTCCGTGGGAGATGCAAGTTCTGTGAATGGGTAAGTGGAAGGGTCAGGACTTATGTAGAGAAGGAGCAGAGTGAAAGTGAGTGTGATAAGGCAGGAAATAAATATGGCAGGAGCAAACGCGTACCTTTGTGTTGACAGCGGGCAAAGTGTGTTGGTCGTTCTGCCTGTGAAGTAATTGATCTGATGGAGACAATTATCGGTAAAGAGAAAGGGAAGGAGGGAGATTGAGAAGCTGTTGAGGGTCAGGAAGATAGCTTGAGTTGCTAACAGAATTCACATGTGAAGGGCAGGGTTTATGTCACTCGTACCTGAGCAATTGCAACACAAGGGAGGAGTCTAACACGACTACTAGCACCTTAGTGACACAGCTTTCCGCTCTGTCATAGCTTCCGGAACACCTGATTGAGCATCGCATTCTTCTTATCGGCTGCACCAGCACGTTCACGCTCAGGCAGTGACGTGCTACGGGGTACTTTACACGTGAGTCCAACCATGTTTTGTCACTTCGCTGCTTTCTGGGCAGACCGTTGCAATGTCGCTCCTTGAAATGAGCGCCTCGGTCACACAAGGCTTAGCAAAGTGCATCCATGTCTACTTCTGCCAATCTCAGCTTCGGAAGCGCTCGACCTCGCCATCTTCCGACTGTCGGCAAGAAGCTTGGACCCTAAAGCTGTACTTTATGCAAACTACAAATTGGCATGTGACAACGCCACTCGCTATTAGCCGCAGATCCGATCCAGATAACCAAAAGGGGTAAAGTAACCTCCAAATTTCCTTTTATGAGAATGGACAGAGTTCTCATTAACGGGCTATACTGAATCGACGATGAACAGAAGTTGAGCAACGGTACTGGAGCGAGACCAGACGACTTCATAGAGTAGTAGTGCTAAGTTCAAGAATCGTTCATTCCAGCATTGACGCTTGGTTGGCATACAGCACATCCACCACATTGCCCAGCTTCTCAATCGTCTCCAACGCCGCATCGTACCCTTGATCCCTCTCCGCCTCATCGTACACAATCAGACATCCAGCACCCTGATCAAGCACTCCGACTATTACCTTATCTAGAATCATCTGGGAAAGCTTTCTCTCCACCTGCTGCGTATCCAAACCTACCATCTTCGCGATATGTGCAATCTCCACTCTGCTGAACGGCTCAATAACCTTGATCAGATTCTGCTCCAGCATAGCATCGTATAACCGTCTGAGATGATTTCGAATGAAGGTATCACTGCCAAGCTCGAATCGATAAGCTGAGAGCGCCTTCTCGTACTCCTCCAGGCTGCGGTTCGAATGTGCGCGTGCAACAGCCTTCATGGCCTCCAGATTTTTTCCTGAGTACTTCATAGCTTGTTTTGATGTCATGAGATGGTTGACGTCCTCGACCAGGTTCAGCATGATCTTGCACAGAAGCATGTATTGTAGCGCGGACGTTGCCTTCAAAGCTTCGTCTTGTTGATGGTATCCTTCCAATGCCTCGATAAAGTAGGAGAACGCGGTGTTGAAGTCTTGATCCTCGGCGTGGAGCATACCCGATTGCATGTCCAAGCCTGCCTGCAATAGTGGAGGTGTGTAGACTGAGGCGGCTGATGTACGGGCAGAGGTGAGCGCAGCGCGTGCTTTCGGTTGGTTGCCTAGGGCATGGTAGACCCTCGACTCAAGCAGCTGAACTTCGACCAGAACCAATTTGTCGTCTAAACGTTTAAGCTCTTTCAGAAGACCGTTGATGAGTGTGAGGGCATCGTAGTAGGATTGCTTTTGCATGTACAGGGAGACAAGGCGGGTTTCGAGGTTCTGACGTAGAAAGCTGCGTCGTTCTGATATGGCCCATTCTATACATGATTTGGTGACAGTGATTTGGATGTCGGTAGTATCAGGGAGGGCAGTGAAGAGGTCGAGTAGCTGGCGAACTGTCAATAGTCAGCAAGGCCGCCTCAAGAGCGTGCAGTGCATCGCCCTCACTAATCTTTGCGGTCTTCGCTTTGGCAAAAGATGACAATGTCGATTTGCTTCTGGTCACCAGGTCCGCGAGCTCCTTTGCTCTCTTGGTGTCGCGATAAAGTTGCCCCAGGTCCATCAGCGCCGTCTCATACTCGCGTAGAGCAGCCTCACCGGAGCCCGGGCCTTTAGAGAGAATGTCTTGGTAGATAGCTTCCGCCTTCGAAGGGTCTGTCCTGCTTAGCTTTTGAGCTTCGTCTATCCGTAACGAGTTCGCAGGAGCTGGCGCCATGGTGATCGGAGAAGACTGGAGAAGACGAATATATGGAAATGGTGGCTAGAGTCGTGTATCTTGATACCTCCAGACAATTATAACTTTAGAAATCTAGGAGCTAAAGTAAATCAATGCGAAGCTCTAAGTATGTGTGAAGCTTCTAGGGTATGGCGCTTCGGAGAAGTCGACGCCAAGTTCCGAAAGAAACCCAGAACAGACCTAAGAATATCGCTTTCAACGGGTTGACACCAACATATCTTAACAGTCAGTCCTCCGACCGGATAATTCTCTATGACAAATCATTCGTCGTTATCAAGGCTACATTTTTGTCACTGAAACTTCCCTCATTGCTCTTCTATCCGCGAAGCTAGGGACAGCTCACAATGCCAAGTTTTGTATTCTAGTCCCACTGTTGAAATTCCTGCCCCTGAAGGGTAATGAATATCTCTTCTCCATGATTGAAATATTCGCTACCGCATGGATCCATTATTTGTATCTAGAAAAAGCAAGTTTCATTCATCCATTATTACCTAGGTACGTCGCCTGCCTGGGACTGCTACCTTAAGGACATGAGTGGTCATACGTCCCAGCTAGCCGCATAGTAAACTATATCTACCGATGACTGTACTGCTTGACATGCAGCTTTTCCAGCGTTTATAAAAGTCGATGGTCCAGAGATATAGATCCATGTCCTGCCGCCCCCCTCCGCGATCTCTCCAAGCTCTTTCCTCAGATCCACTCGTTTCCTTCCAGGCCCAGTCAGGAATTTTCGCAGCTCCAAGCCTTCTGCCATGGGCTGGATAAAGGGTAGCTCGATGTCATCTGTCTCTTTCACACTCCATACAATAACACATCTGCGCCAACGCGATGCCGTGTGGACTTTGTCACCCTTTTCTCCGCATTCTTTAGCATTTTGAGCGAATGCATTGAAAGCAGCAGCAATGGCAATGGCACCACTGATGCCTGTCCCGGCTACCATGCATACCACTGTGTCATAGCGAGATGCGTCCGCGGGCGAGAAATATGGCCCTTCTAGCCGAAGTGCAACATCGACGCCACGACTATAGGGCATCTGGCCTGATTCCAGGTTTGAGGTTTGGGACAAGGTTGCCTGGCGGTGCGGCGTGTACTGATCAGCCAGTCCCGCAAGCCTCCCCGTCCATTGTGTACTCTGCATGCGCTGCTTCTTGCCTCTGAAAATTCGCTGCCAAAGGGTTACAGGCGGTGGAGACTCTTCGACCTGAGTCGCCGCTTTGCCACTCTTCCGAAAAAGGAATTGAATCCGAAAGTCGTCCTCGTGGATTGGTGTTATGGCATTCTTGGACGCGAGATGAGTGATAGTCGTAAAGGGATGTAACTCTCGAATGGAGGAGTTGGCATGGTGAAGGTAGAAATGTGCGAGTGGTGAGCGACATGAACAACCCGTTAATCTTGCCCGAGGCAAGGGTAAGGTGATGCTTCACATTTTGTCAGTACAACGGTCCTCATCGTCATCTGGAGTCATAACTTACCAGAACCATCCATTGCCAAGTGCGGATATGCTACCGCGCAGAACTCTTCTTAATTCGTGTAGTCGCATGCCCCAATCCAGAACCCACATTGCCAGACCTGGAGCCGTACAATAGAACATCGTACTTGCGTGGAGACATATGATGATGACCATAAGGATGCTCAGCAGGTGAGTAAAATAGAAAAGGTTGAAATGTAGCGCCCGAACCTTGGGAAACGTTGTTAGAAGTATAGCAAGCATGATCAAAGAGGCAACCGAGCCCGTAAAAATCAACGACGCTCGCCATATGCCAAGGGGAGAGGTATTGCCAGGCCAAGTCTCCACGTAGAGGTACGTTGGATTCAGGACGGGTATGACTCTACGAAGAGCGCTCGAAAGATTGCTATAAACAGGCAACCATGAGATATAGAGAAGACCATGAACAACGACCAGTGAAAACAACGTATAAGCCGTCAAGACGTGAAGCGTGAGTGTAGTCGAAACGGAGATCTGAAAGAAGGATGCCAATGCGCTATGACGAGAGATTGGGAGCAGTGCCATGCCCATAGTAACATCGCAAAGATGGCCCGTCAGTGCAACGGCTGCAAGTCGATTGCTCCCATGGTATATGCCGTTTGCTGTATTGCGATCTGTGAAGTAAGCTTGGAGCCGGATCCACCAGAGTCCAACAATGACACCGTATAGTCCGATGATCCAGGATATTATTAGCGATGCGCCGATTGTTGCTTGCTTGTGTATCAGCGGTAGTTTCCTCCTCGTCAATGGATGCGCCAGACTCTTCTGCATTTCTGGATGGAAGGCTCTTACGGCAAGAAAGGTAATCGAAATGGAGAGCCAGGCATACCAAACCACAACATGCAGTCGTGCCTGCAGAGGGAAAAGCCATTCACCGCAAGTGCCAGCATAACAGTGGTGATCCGACCGGAACGTCAAGCCAATTGAAAGGCCAAACGTAACCACCAGGCTCAGGGCCAGCGGCCAAAGGCACGTACGAGGGGTGATTCGAGTACCATGACGACGCTCAGCCTGTTTTTCGTCGTCATCCGAGCTCATGTTGAGGAATTATATGAGAGACACATAACGAAGAGAGATTCATCAGTAGGCCTTTCGAGCAAGCTATGGAATTAGAGAAGGGATCTGGCAAATCTTGAAGAGACAGGCGACAGACGCAAGAGCGCGGAGCAAGAAGCTAAACCTCCCATGGGGCCATGACCCGCATCTCAACCTGTCAAACATGACGCGGGACTAATATACAATATTGCGACCAACTGCATCTGACCACTCTCTCGCTCTGACACGGCTGGATTTGGATTAAGGCGGTCTGTCAAAGCACTTTTGCGTACTAGGTCGCAGCTAAGGCGTTGCTGATCTTCGAATTCGGAATGTTGCCTACCCGGCTGACGCTAGGGCACAAGCAGCAGCAGACCGCGAAGTGAACGGACCCGACCGAATCACAGAGCGAACGAACATCGCTTGGAGGATCGAGATGCATTACCTCAAGCGACGAGTCCTTTCAGAACCGCACCAATGCGACTCGAGTAAGCATACGATCAGACCATGGAGAAAGCTCATCGAAGATTGTCAGATATCCTTCATTTTATGTCGCCTCACCAGTAGCCGTTGGCTGGATCCATTCTCAGGCCGGTTTTTCTGGATCCACAAACAAGCGAACTTGGACAACAGAGTCCCATGCTTTATGACGGCGAAAAGACGGAATGATCGTTTGACAATGGGCCTACATTGGTTATGGTGCCCAATGGAAAGTCGTGTAATCGTTGAAGCATTCGTAATTTCACATTTATTGAGAATTTGCACACTCACTACTCACCAAGATGAGGATCCTGCAAATCCGGCCTGAGTTTCCAGTAATCCAACAGGGGGTTCTTTATGCTGCAAATGGATGCCCGCCAACCACGGCATGAGTTCGCGACGTGCGCGGAATGCATGGACGATCATCGATTTTGGCCAACCCATCAGCTGATTGACTGTTCCAAATTCTGTCATCGGGTTAAGGTGCCTGCAGTGGTATCCGTCTTAGCCTGAGGTGGATTGCAGCCTTCGATACAGCACTGCATCTCTTCTTTGGCCCAGCTCCAGTTCAAGGCGACAGATCTCTGCATATTCATCGTTCAGACAGAAACGTATTTCGTCAAGTTTGAGCGCTGTTAGAGTGAGTTGGTCGTGGGCATTGTAAAGCCAGCGTCCGTAAGCACCCAGAATGTTTCAAGAATAGAGACCTCATAGTACCACTTTCAGATGGGAGTGAGGATAGCTCCATGGGTGATTTAAAGCCTCGAATCTGACTATGGAAAGAAAATTGTACGAAACAGCCTCAACAACGATTGAGCAAAGGTAGGAAAGACGACCAGCTGACTCAGTATGATCCAGAACGTGTATCTAGAATCCTGGTCTGTTACCATGACTTTATGTCTCCTGAAGCTCGATCTTCACGCAAAGTAGTGAGAGATCACAAGTTGAGAGATGTTTGGGACCATATTGATACCATGTTTGAGCATCCCGAGGTGGCAAGCATTAGAGACAAAAGTGTTTTCTGACAGCGTAAACATCTCAATCGCCAAAAAATCAAGCTTACAGGTAGTGGATACTTAGAGAAGAGGGAAGAGCATACGATGGAGAAGGAGCGAGGAACGACCTTGGTCTTGGCGATGAGACTGCGGGTGGACCCCGGTCACTCGCTAGACGTCGATCCTGTTCCTCCACTTTTTCCCACTGCTGCCGCTCCTCTGCAGGTTGCCTTCCCTTGTGCGCCGCACAGCTTACGACAAGATGGTGAGACGACCGCACTAGTCACATCTCTATGTAAACTGACAGCATTAGAAAATCAAAGCTCTAACCCGACCCACGTCGGCGCACCAGGCCCCAGGTTCGAGTGTTGCCCGCCAGCCCCGCAACCTCGACCCAGCGCTCCACCCCTTCGAAAGAGCAAGAGAGTATACCCGAGCCCTCAATGCCACCAAGCTCGACCGCATGTTCGCCGCCCCTTTCATTGCCCAACTGGGTAACGGTCATGTCGACGGTGTCTACACCATGGCCAAAGACCCTCGCTCCCTCCAACGCTTTGCCAGTGGCAGCGGCGACGGCGTCGTCAAAGTCTGGGATCTTACGAGCAGAGAAGAAACCTGGAACGCTCAAGCGCACGAGGGCATAGTCAAAGGCATGTGCTGGACGCAAGATCAGAAACTCCTAACCTGCGCTTCCGACAAAACGATCAAACTCTTCTCCCCCTACGACACTCCCTCGCAATCCCCCCCGTTAGCAACCTACCTCGGCACCACAGCCTACACCTCCCTCTCCCACCACCGCTCCCTCCCCCACTTCGCCGCCTCCTCCAGCGTCATCTCCGTCTACGACCTAACCCGCACCTCCTCCACGCCTTTGCAAACTCTCCACTGGCCTACCTCCACCGACACCATCACCACCGTCTCCTTCAACCAAACCGAAACCTCCCTCCTCGCCTCCACCGCCACCGACCGCTCCCTCATCCTCTACGACCTTCGGACCCAATCCCCCCTCACGAAAACCATCCTCGCCCTGGCCTCCAACGCCATCTCCTGGAACCCCATGGAAGCCTTCAACCTCGCCGTCGCCAACGAAGACCACAACATCTACATCTTCGACACCCGCAAGATGACCCGCGCCCTCAACGTCCTCAAAGACCACGTCGCCGCCGTTATGGACATCTCCTTCTCCCCCACCGGCGAGGAACTCGTCTCCGCCTCCTATGACCGCACCATCCGCCTCTGGAGTCGCGCCGGCGGCCACAGCCGCGATATCTACCACACCAAACGCATGCAGCGCGTCTTCGCCGCCACCTTCACCCCGGACGCGCAGTACATCCTCAGCGGCAGCGACGACGGCAACATCCGCCTCTGGCGTGCGCAGGCCAACAAACGGAGCGGCATCAAGAGCGCCCGCCAGCGGCAGAAGCTCGAGTACGACGATGCGTTGCAGGCACGGTATAAGCATATGCCGGAGATCCGCCGCATTGCGCGCCATCGCCGCGTGCCGAAGCAGGTGATGAAGGCGGGGGAGATCAAGAAGGAGGAGTTGGGCGCGATCAAGCGAAGGCAGGAGAATGAGAGGAAGCATAGTCGGAAGGGGGAGAAGCCGAGGAGGAGCGAGAGGGAGAAGATGGTGTTGGCGACGGAGCAATGAACGTTGAGCGTACTTTGAAAAGGAAAGAAACCGGAATAGAGAGAGATCTATGTCGTGCGGTAGCGAAAGAGAACGGTGCATACTGTAACAGGCACATACAGAAGAAGCGTCCGGACGACGCTATGACAAGTTGCACAGCCAACGCAGGCCCACATCTTGGAATGGTAAATCGTCAAGCTCGCTCTCGCTGGAACAGCCATGCACCACTGGACGACCCTCCCCAAAAAGTGCACCATACCCACCGGCCTTGGCTCTCTAGCAAGCCCATCTCAGCTACAGCCCTGCCCACGACTAGGCCCACGACCAGGAACGCGAGCCCAAGGTGTAGCTTTCTAGCGCGTCATATCTATACCAAGTGGAGGCAAACGAAACGAAACGGGACAGGACGGAACGGAACGCTGTGCGAAGCGACAGCCAGGCGGTTGGAGGCTATGAGCTGGGATACCACATCAGAGGGCACAAAGCCGGGGGATGCGATGGAAGCACGCCCGCTCAAGACGGTGCGATGAGAGATATAGCACCGTTCAAAAAGAACGTGGAACTACTAGAACAAATGCTTAAGACGAGGTATGGTATGTAACATTGTAATTAGAAGTAATGCCCCGCTGCCAGGTCACAGCGAGTAGGGTAGTCTAGGCTATCAATACAGATTCTCTTTTCGCAATCAATCATGCCGCTTGCCGAAAATCATACGCATAGCGCAAAAGGTATTTCCACAATAATGACCTTTTCGTCCTCAGCCGAAGAAACGGCGAAATGTTCCCAGACTCCACGCTCAAGTAAACAAAGAAACGCTCATATCGCGCGGCGAATCGCTTAGAAAGAATCTTGAGTATTCGACCAGCAAGAGGGAAAATAGTCTAGCCACCTCTCCTGGCCTTCTTCCCCGGGAAATCGACCTCGGGATGCACCACCCGCATATGTCTCGTCAACGCATCATTGCGGCTGAACGTCTTCTCCTCAGTGCACAACCGACAGCGCACCTTCTGCTTCTTCCCATTGTGGATCGTGTCCTCGTGTCGCGTTAGGTCATAGCTCCTGCTAAAGACCGTATTGCACGGCTTGCCCGTACTCGGGTTGGTCCTCTCACACCTATGGGGCCCGGACTGCAGGTTGCGGTTTGCGGCTGCGGTGGAGGACGAGGCGCCGCTGGGGAAGGTTGCGGAGGTGGGGGTGTGTGAGGCAGATGAGGGGGGGTAGGGCGTGGAGGGTGTGTGAGGGGGAGAGGAGGGATGGGAGTCGCGGCGGTGTTTGTGCAGCTTGGCGGCGGTGTCGAAGCGCGCGGAGCAGGAGGGGGCGGTGCAGGTGTAGGTGCCGGAGTCGGCGGCGGTGTTGGAGGGGCGCTGGAGGATGGGGGAGGAGGAGGATTGGGACTGCTGGGAGGAGGTGGTGGAGGAGGGGAGGCCGTGAGGGAAGGGGTGGGAGTCGGTGAGGGAGGACTCGGACTTGGTGGATTCCATGGAGGTGAGGTGGGCGGGGAATTCAGGGACTTGGTCGGAGGTGCTGCGGATGGAAGATTGGCGGCGGGCCATGAAGGGGTATTGTGGGGGTGGAACTGAAGGAGGCATAAAGGTGTAATTGGAGCTTTGTTGTGAGGAGACGGTGGAGGCAGCGTAGTTTGAGGATTCTTGGTTCGCGTTGGAATTGATGGTCTCGTGTCTGGTGTTGACTGCAGCGGATTGCCTTGACCGCTTCTGTCGAGTTTCCTGGGGAAAGAGGGGCATCTTGGCGTCGTGCTCCGTTTCGTGGTAATCAAGGAAAGCTTCCTTTGGGGAAATGGTGTTCGGTGCGACTAGATCGTCGTTGCGTGGTTGGTGCTGGGCGAGAGCGATGGCATCCGATTCGGCTTTGGCTTGCTCTCGCATGCGCGCGGCGGAGTTTAAGCGAGTGGCGGGCGAATGTGGGTTCGAGGCCACGGCCGAAAATCCATCACTTGCAAACTGCGAAGTTTCGCGGAACGGCGACTTGCCTCGCGAGACACTGCTGGTCGGTGACGCTGATCGCGCTTGATTGGCTTCTTGCAAGCGCTCCGAGAAGACGCTGTTGTACGGCGACAGGAGATCAGGCTGATTAGCTGCGACAGGACGAGGTTGCAATACCGGTGCCGACTGTGTTATCGCAGGCTGGTACAGCTCGTCCTGATATACGTCTGTCAAAGTCCGACTGAATTTGGGAACATTGTTCTCGTAGCCCTCGCCATACGACCTCCGCGAGGGTGCTCCTCCATCCATGTTCTGGTTTCCCCGCTGCTGCCCCAGCGCTTGCTTCATTGCCGCCTGAGTCGCCATGAGCGACTCCGCATTGTATGTGGATGGGTTGTAGTTGATAAATGCTGGCGCAAAGATACTCTCGTAGGGGTAGTTCGCAGGTGCGGATGCTGATTTTGGGTGTTGAGTCGCCGAGTATGCGCCGTCGAAAGGTTCGAGCTGCTGAGAAGCGCCAGTGACCGAATCTGGATCGACGATGTACGGATACACCAGACCTTGTGTATTCGTATAAGGAGAATCTGGACCGGCAGATCCGATGGTGGATCCCGACGAGAACCTTTTGTGCGTTCGGTATGCCGGAGAAGAGTGCTGCTGCTGGAGCTGAGGGCTCAAATGATAATTGTTAGCGAAGTCCCAGTTGGCTTCAGGCGCAGAGTAATTGTCGGGCATCGACGAGGGTGCTCCGTAAAGAGGTTGCGATAGTTGGTTTGGCGTGGACGAGAGCAGGCGGATTGGTGGGTTTTGCGACGAAGTTGTCGTCATGTATGGTGAAGCAATAGGCGAGAGAGCTGAGTGATCCGATGGCGTCGACGGCCGTGAGTCGTAGGGGTAATCGGTAGAATATTGCGGTGAGTGGAAATCTGGAGGGTCGGGCGAAAGTGAATAGGATGGAGAAAAGAAGTTGGTGGAGGATGAGGATGGTAATTGCAGATCTTCTGGTCGATGATGTCTTCCAGTATTATGGACTAGCATCGTAGGGTATTCTCGGAAAGCCGAACCGAGACCAGCGGATAATAATAGGTGATGGACCCAGATGAATCTCAATGCAGTGCAATTCGAGGCAGAACCAATTTATCAATATCGTAACAAGGGACACGTCGTTTATGGAAAATAATATCTCGTCTTGCGTGGCCTCGAGGTATGGACTCGGATACTAGAGTGGCTTAGGGGGTACGAGTGAGTACTTTGAGACTCTAAAGTAGCCGATTACTCATAAAGGTTTGATGACGGAATCGGTTGGAAGCGAGTAGCGAGCGCCAGATGGTTCGAAGAGGCTGCTGCTTGTAGCTTTGTGAATGCGCTCTGGTTCCAATATTGTACCGGAGCTTTGTTGTATTGCGCTGTTTGGAGAGAGTCGTGTTGTTGGCTTTGATAAAGAAAACCCTTTGAAATATCGACAATTCGACAGCCATCTTTCTGACATCACAGGGTCCGAGCTGTTAAAGCCGGACAGGCCAGTCCAATCAGGATTCGTACAAGAACCCGGCAAGTGCGAGACGCTTATGTGGCTTTCTGCACAAGCGGCCCTCAGAGAAGAGATTTTCAGGCCCTCTCGTCCGATGCCATGCTCTCTAATTCATTTCATTTCCATAATTAGACCGATCCCGATTCTTATTGGCTCAAATGCTTTCTTCTACATCGGGCCTTCTCCTCCCGGATGTACCGTCTCCGGAAACGTGTCACTGCTGCGCCTTCATTCGTGGCTGCCCAGATACCCGAGGCCTTACGGAACGATCGGAACTATTGAACCATTCTTCTAGACGCGCAAAATATGGTCTATTCGGCATGTCTCCCTACAACTAAGGTACAGAACAATGCGACCGTTGTCCTCGTGATCTTTTGCAAAGCCCGGTGCGACCGCGGCTGAGTAATGTTAGTGTTGCAGAGCCCGTCAAGCCCATTCGAATTGTGTCCCGACAGGGGAATCAGGTGACTCGGTCAGATGACCACGAACGCAGTGCTTGTGCGGAAACTATTCAATGTGGTGCGTGAACGGACCAAGGGTTCGGCTTCGCAGTGTCGTGTCAATCGCGTAGCACATGGCCCCGTACCTTATCCATCCTACGTGACCTCCAGGTCTGTATGGTAGATGTACGAACATGATCGGCAAGACCAATACGAGCAGTGTCCATATTGGTGTAGTGCCAGAGAAGGGTGCAGTAGGTTCAGAAGGACAGTTGATGCTTGCTGCAGGAACAGCTGGTCGGGTCCAAACTCCAAAGGCTTGCCATGCTCCCCCAGATTTTCCGGGAGGGAGGTGTGGCTTATGTTGCGTATGAGGCTGAGTCTTGATAGAGATGCTTGATTGGATACCCAAAGCCGATCGCGTGGAAGTTGCAGTGATCGTCGGATTGTTCCAGAATGAAATCACACTTTACCTCGGCCATTCTCTATTGATCCTCCAAATCTTTGGTTTTCGGTGCAGTAGTCCATGATCTAGACCAAGGCTGCATATCTGGGAGTGTGGCTGGTGAGCTTTGCGCTGTCATGTATCGAAAGGTCAGTGTCCCGTTGGGTTAGTCCTTGCGACACACCACTCGATCTCCTATTACTCACAAGATTTGAAATTGGAGCACTGGCAACAGCATTGCCAAATGTAATCATATTGCTCAGCCAGCTTGACGATGTTGCAGTTCTTCAATACGACAAGCGTATTTCCGTGAAAATTGACCAAAATAGGCAAGTGCTTGCGACGTTGTGTCTTAGCTGTGAATATGAACACATCAAGTCGTAAAGTCTGCAGAACTTGCTCCGTCAGGTAGCTTTCTATTACTCAGCTACGAAGCTCAGGTTTGCGTTGAAGATCGGTATTAAGCGTGAAGTATTAGCTCGCAATTTGATAATGCTCTTGGGACCTGACACTCTGATGGGGGTCCATGACCAAGGTCCCGGGATTATGAGCAAGCTTCCTGGTAACAGTCCTATCATTGGATGGGGCCAGACAATCTCTTAATGCTGATCCACAGACTTCGCGCGCCGGATGCTTCAAAGTATGTCACCATCGACAATGTCTTATGCGCCAGTGAGACCACATGTACGTTATGACAAAATTAATACAATGCGTAATTGGATATGTACTAGCCCTAGAAAGACACCAACTGTATACATTTACTATACATATCAGAGAATATTACCACCTCCAACCCTCACGATTTCTCAAAGTGCCTCGTGAACCACTTCACCGCCTGTTCCTCTGCCTGCACCGCCTGCTCCGTCTGCTTCGGATTCGTCCGATCGATACGCACACTGAACCCATGTCCAGCGCCCTCATAGATCACCACCTCTTGCTCCACCTTGTTCTTCCTTAGCACCGCTTCCGTCTCCCTGGCCTGCTCCAAAGTCGTTAGAGGGTCCTTGTCGCCAAGCGCCACCGAGAACGGCTTCCTGATCCCCTCAATGTCCTTCGGGTACGACAGCCCCGACGGGTGTGCGGCGAAACAAACATCGACGAGAGCTTTGCTGTCGCTGGGCGCCTCAGTGGCCAGGCGGACAAGGTGCTGACCACCCCAGCAGAAACCTGCGACGCCAACTGGGAGCTTCGCGGCCTCTGCGTCGCGGAGCTCGGTGAGAAAGCTCATGACGCGTGGTAGGGAGACGCTGAGACGGTTCTTGAACAAGAATGGCCCGAAGCCATATAGTGCACGAACGATACCGGACCTGAGATGGATCAGTAGGCCTGAATAGGCAGCATATTGGTGTAGGATTTACAGGTTTCTGAAGTAGCCAATGAAAGATTCGATTCTCATGACGGCGTCGAGCGGCTCATCACCCAGAGAGGGCAAGAGTTGCCTAGTGTCACGAGTTGCAAGTCAGTGATATTTCCTTGATTTTAGATTCTGTGGTAGATGAATATAGGTTTCAGTGGCCAAGATTTGGCAGACTCCAAGCCATTCCATTTGCGTTGCATTATATCACATGTCGCTATTTCGTCAAACAGCCCTCCAAGCGCACACTACCAAGCCCCGGAAAATGAGATCACAATGTATTCGATTAATGTGATTGGATAGTACTAAACGCTTAAAGTCGTGCTTACCATTCATGAAGTCCGGTAGGTAGACTGTGAAATCTCCTGTTCGTGCGTATTCATCGACCAGCAGTCGGTTATTCACAAACTCCCAACCGAAAGCATCGGGAATTATGACAACGATTCCTTTCGGGCTTCGTCCCTCAGAGGGTTCGGCGATATAGGTAGGGAGGCCATGAAGCGTAGTCACCTTGCCCGTCGGGGTTGTGTCTGTTCTCTCAGAGCCCTTGAAGCAGTCGGGACAAGACATTGTGCTCTTGAAGGATGCTGATCGATGTGCGGTCAAGGAGTTTTCCCTGTGATAATGCAAACGGTGGATAGTAGTTAGAGGGATTCCGGAGGCACTAACTTGATGATAAGCCTGAGGGACCTAATCTATTTCCTTATGAGAACCTTAAATAATATTTCTAAAGACTCTCAGTTCCACGAAGCACTCTTGCCGGAGAACCACCTTGATTGGCATACAGTACCCATTATTTAGATGTACTTTTCGGAAACCGTCATAGGTCTGTACTTCCTTTACTTCGCTTCATCTAAATGAATGTTACAGATATCAAAGTTTGAGATATCGCTCCATCTTCAACCTAAACAGCCTCGTGGACTGCCAACCCTAGCTTCCGATGGTCTCTAGGTATATCTAAGGTAAGCTGAGATACCGTGGGTGCTATGATCCTCCATGCTCGTTTCATGATAGGACATATGTATTTTCATCAACGAAGGGAGCAGCTGTATTGACCTCTCTCCCTAATAAGATATTCTGTGATCTTTGTAGACTCTCCATCATCTATTCATCACTTAGTTGTAAGACCAGAGAGTCTTCCAATTTGACGTGTCAAGATTTGACAAGAGAGCAATATCTCCCACACCGTTCTTGTGCGGACACAGTCGCCGCTCTTTCATAAAGTATGGAAACAAGAAGCGACCTCGAAAAAACAGTCTCTTTGAGAATTAGCTTTATCTCATTGTTACGCTTGCACCAGTCGTATTAGTCGAAGGCTACTTCTACTCGAGCCGCACATAGACGGGAAAAGAGATGCAGTATGGGATTGAAGGTCAAAACAGCAAAAAATGGGCGTCAGCGCAGCGACTCCCTTACAATACTGTTTCATGTAAAACCAGGCAGCATCTACTAGCTGAGCTACAGGCAGGACAACGCCCGCTTATGGCAACGCGATGTGACTTGCCACATCTAAGCTTGAAGGTCCTTGACGCTACCGGTATGAATCAGCCCTTTCAAATCGCCAATAGCAGCAGTGCACAGTAGCAGGTAAATGATGGTCAAAAGACTAGACCCCAGCCATCCGGGTGCCAGTAGGCCGATAGAAAAAAGGATTGTCTCTTCCTTGCTTCGTCACTGCCCATTGTCATGACACCAGCAAGACGCGTCAGGGAGGGCGGAGGACAAGGGCGATGGAAAGACATAGGATGAGTCACAGAGGCCTGAAGACAAATTTAATACTTCAATGAAGCTGGAATTATCTGGTATCATTCCATGCCGCCTATGACTCCGGTTCTCCTATGATACAAAGCACGAGAACCCCGTTAACCCATCGCAACACCGCCAAGTCATCATCTGCTGTCCACGAGGAGTCCCATACCATGATGTGGCAAGCTCAGAGAAAATGTCGTAAGTATGAGAGAAGACGCGTCTAGCCACCGAAACCATACAGGGTGCGGCCTTGTCGCTTGAGGGCATAGACCACATCGAGGGAAGTGACGGTCTTTCGCTTGGCGTGTTCGGTGTAGGTGACAGCATCACGAATGACGCCTTCGAGGAAGGTCTTGAGGACACCACGCGTCTCTTCGTAGATCACTGGAGAGATTATTAGGATGGATGATTTGATGAGCACGGTGTGAGAGGGAAGATATACTGGCTGAGATACGCTTGACACCGCCACGGCGCGCGAGACGACGGATAGCAGGCTTGGTTATGCCCTGGATGTTGTCACGAAGGATCTTTCGGTGACGCTTGGCACCACCTTTGCCGAGACCCTTGCCACCTTTTCCGCCTGTGTAAAAGACGCGTCAGTGAGGTTGTCCAATGGTGTAAAGAGCATCGACACAGCCATGGCCGGACGATGAGGAAAAATACTTACGTCCAGTCATGATGATAGAGTGATGGAGTTATTAGCTTGAAGGCTGGAATAGTGGATGTAGATACGTGGTATGGTAGCTTTGGGAATTGAGATAGATGGTGGTTGGGTGGATGGGTTGTAGAGCAAGTCAGGTGCGGAGGGAGGATATTTGAAGACCGCGCCCCATTCTCTGCGTATCACTGCCGCTGTGGAGCTAAGCCCAAAGCTGAAGGCAAAATAAGAGGATTTTGGGGGTTACTGCCCACTAGTGCGCTTTTCACCGAACATCAAGAAAGAACCACCAAATCTCTCCTTTACAAGATGCGGTGACTCACTCATTCACTGTGAACCAAGTGATGCAGTAAAGCTATCAGGATCCCATTCACAGTCTTCAGTGCAAAGTGTGTCATAATTGCGCACACCATTGCAACTGTGGTTGCATATTCCATGATCCCTTGTCGCTTAAAGCAATTCTCTAAATTTTGATTGGCCAAGAAATCCCCCTGACATTATTCTGAAGTTCCCTCACCAAAAATCCGGGGGTGCGAAACACGCGAAACAGCGGCTGCTTTCCAGCACATCGAAAAGGAATATTCGCTAGCGGCCTTTTGCGGTCGCGCCTGCCTGAATCACCGCTTTCTTCGATAAACTACTTATTCCCACTTTCTTTCGCTTTCACTCCACCACTCTTACATCATCCACCGACCACCGATCATCATCCACATTTCCATCCACCACCACTTCAGTTCATCAATCTACCACTTCAAACATCATCCAACTATCACTACGGATCATTAGCAATGGCTCGTACCAAGCAGACTGCCCGTAAGTAACCCCACCACCGTTGTCGCACTGTCACCTCACCGCCGGCCTTGCCTCACTCCACCCTCAAGATCACACATCGTCTGCCCACCAAGCAACAGCCTCTCTAACAGCTCATTTCAGGTAAATCTACTGGTGGCAAGGCCCCACGTAAGCAGCTCGCATCCAAGGCTGCTCGTAAGCAAGCCCCATCGACCGGTGGTGTCAAGAAGCCCCACCGCTACAAGCCCGGTAAGGTCACATCGCAACAACTTACGCGTCGAACTCGTCTAACAACGCGTCTCAGGAACCGTCGCTCTCCGTGAGATCCGTCGTTACCAGAAATCCACGGAGCTCTTGATCCGAAAGCTGCCGTTCCAGCGTTTGGTTCGTGAGATTGCCCAGGACTTCAAATCCGATCTCCGATTCCAGTCCTCCGCCATTGGTGCTCTTCAGGAGTCCGTTGAGGCTTACCTCGTCTCCCTCTTTGAAGACACCAATCTCTGCGCCATCCACGGTAAGCCCCTGTTGCTCATCTACCCCAGCATCTATGCTAACAAATTGCCTCAGCCAAGCGTGTCACCATCCAGTCGAAAGACATCCAGCTCGCTCGTCGCCTCCGTGGTGAACGTTCTTAGGTTGTCTTCAGTACGCTAGCTACCACCATGTCAGCCAAACTTCAGCCACTGTCTCTCCATTCGCTATGACAACATGATACTTGTGGGGAGCATGGCATTTTCCCATGGCGGTACTCAGCTGGCTTGGTGCTTCGTGTTTAATGAGCATAGGGAAATGACATGGGGGTTCATTAAGGAGTTTGCTCTGGTTCGAGCATGGGCTTGTGTACATCAATCAGCCACAGCGATTATTCGCTGAATGAATTCTGCCACAGATACACCAATCTTCAGTCTCTTGGTAGTTGCTCGCTTTACAACGTGACCTTGTGCAACCATATGAAGGTGAAAAATATAGCGTTCCGATGGGGAGTTGCGATCCGGCTTGGCTCAGCCAGGTCATAGAGAGATTTCCACCTTCCCAGTCCGCACGATTTGATCAATTAAATTCCTTTCCCCTCAATCCTGGTATGCTAGATCCATGAAGATATTACAACGCTCTCTTCTCATTCCGGGTGGCCAGTATGTAGGTTTTCTAGGTGCGGATTTTTCGTCACGCATCTCTATTTTGGCATTTCCTCGTCATCCTGTCACAGTGCAACTACATGGTGGCTATATCTCCTTTCACCCAGTTTTCCTGATTTGTCTCTTATGCTCCTCCTTTCGTAGACAGGTGATCAAGGCAGGGGTATTTAGGCCTACGGTCAAGGAACATTGTGCGAATTGCACCATGTACAAAATTGTCCCCCTGCACGGTCGACCATGCCTTCGTGGAAGTCGATTTTTCATTTCTTCTGTCAGAAGACGGTCCAAGGCGGATGACACCGGAAGCATAAGTAAAGCGTCCAAAGACATTGAGAAAAAAACATTGCCCAACTCCGATAGTCAAAAACCTCTGCACCTCTGGCAACGCCTTGGCCCCGTTACAAAGGCCTTCTATGGCTACGGACGGGCGCAAGCGACTAGACCGTACGTCACCCAAGTGGTTACTTCTGTGGTGATCTACTTCTGTGGTGACCTTGGAGCGCAAAAGATTGGGGAGGATGCATACGATCCCTGGCGAGCAGCGAGAAACATGATCATCGGTGCAGTTGTTTCAATCCCAGCCTACAGATGGTACTGCTCAGCTCCATACCCTACATACAATGGCGCTAAGAAGCACGCAGGTTCATGTACCTTGGCCGCTCTTTCAATTACGCCTCCAAGCTCCTCTCAATAGGCGTCAAAGTCATCGTCAACCAGATCGTCTTCGCGCCAATCTTCCTCTGCTCTTTTTTCGGTATGCATACTCTATTGTCAGGCGATGGACTAGTGGAAGCCTGGAATCGCATCGAGCGGACCTTACCGACGAGCTTCATCAATTCATGCAAGCTATGGCCCGTAGTGACGGCTTTCAGCTTTACATACGTCACGCCTCAGTACCGAGCTCTCTTCGCTGGTGAGTCAGCGCTGGAAGCTTTGAGGTCGTGATGAAGCTTGCTGATAAGGATTAGGCGGAGTCGCCGTCTTCTGGCAGGCCTACTTGTCATGGCTGAACCAAAAGGCTATGAAACAAGATAAAATCGCGCAGTCTGCGTAGCGAATACCTCCTCAAGACCGGTAAGTCGCCAATACCGAACAATGACTCCGCTTTCAGAGCATCGGTGAACCTCCTTGGTGTTTGCGGATAGCTGAAACACTTTTCTCAGGGTGTATGGCGCGATGTTGGGTCAATCTATTGTGTAAGATGGTCAGGAGGCATCGACTGTAGACCAACTTCTTTGATTTCAAAGCTTGGGATGAGTACGGCTTGTCACTGGGAAAGCTGTACACAATTGAATGTATTATGATAGATTGTAGACTATAGAATTTGGTGCTCTTCATGTTGAGCCCCGATAATCCGACTCGTGGTTCAATTATTGAAACTTTGTAATTAGCTAAACGTAAAATTATACTGGACGGAGAATATGCCCATGTGAAACCAAAGGGCCGTTATCTTGAGACCAAGCGTGCGAAAGATTTATTCGAATGCGTGTTCCTGACACTCCGATTTAGATTACTTTGGAACAGATCCTCAGTCTTTCCTCTTATTGGAGCTATGAGCAAGTATTGAGTATCCGGTTGTGCGTCCCGAACCCTAGAAAGAATCATGATTTATCGTGGCCAACCCTAGTGCTTCTCTTTACTTTGACATGCCCTTACACCACCAATACCTCTTCTTGACCTAATATCCGCGGCATGTACTGCGAATGCTTAGGGCCATGGATGGCAAAGCCTCCGCCCAGAAGATCGACGACAGTGACTATGGCTCTGAGCTTGAGTCGGACGAAGAAGTGAGCCTGACTGAACTTCTGCAACAGGCGCCTGTCGAGCGGGGCACCACACCACCGCTTCTGTTACGAGACATTGAGGATAATGAAGGCCCAAAGTCGGCAAGGCGTCCTCGTGCTCTGGGCAGTAAGCGGCGCGGAAAGAGGTTTTTTAAGTCGAGGCACTTGCCAGAGAAGGGTCCTACAGAGAGAATCCCAGAGACGATCGAAGGCTACCGCAGCGTCTCAGCGCCTGGTAAGTCCAAAGGTGATTCACAAACGGTACTGACTGACGATGAAGCGTGTAGTAGAAAGTTCAGAAAGCCGTGCAGAAAGAGCCACGCGGGGGGCATCTGCTGAACCTTCCACCAGTCTGCCTCTAGAGCTTGAGAGACCTGATCTTCGCTCGCCACTGGAGCGTTTTCGAACGAAGTCTAGGAAAGTTCTGACTGTTACGGACTTGATCTCGCCTTCCTGGTGCGAGTTACAATACTGGTATACCCTCACCAAGCATGGAAAGAAGCGCCGTACCCCAGCCATGAAACAAGGTTCGGCTATTCATAAGACACTTGAGCGCCAAGTGCATCGTACAGTCGAGGTCAAGATCAAGAGAGTTGAAGATGCATGGGGCTTGAAGATCTGGAACATCATACAGGGTCTGCGCACACTTCAGGAAACTGGCATTACACGGGAGCTAGAGCTCTGGGGTATGATCGATGGGCAGGTCGTTAATGGGATCGTTGACGAGCTAACCTATATGTGCCCTGATCGCGAGCTTGAGGAGGCCACTGAGAAGTCGAAGAAGGATAATCTTCCGGAGGGCCAGGCGACAATTGACAGTTACTTGCAACAGAGCGGTGGTCGAGCCATAGAGCAAGGGTTGTTGACAAGGCTGAGCTCCATGCGGACGAAGACATCTCGAATCTATTTGACAGATGTTAAGACTCGGGGAGTGAAGTCTGTTCCGAAAGGTGCATCTTTCCGGCCTACGTTGATGCAATTGATGCTTTACCACCGTTTGCTCTCGGAGCTCGCGACCAATAAGGTCGACGCTACCATAATCTTTGCTCGGTACAAGGTCGACCCGCACAAGCCTTTCAGTGATACTTTTATTGCACAGATAGGCAATCTTCACGAAATAAGCTATGACGCAATAGACGATCCATCACAGTCCGTTATGGAAGACCCACCAGCCTCCACGGAGGATTTTATGCAGGTTCTTCTGGAACACAATTCCTTGGCTCAGCTCTGGCAGCTCATGATCCAGGAGTTTCAACGAACGATGCTAGATGGGGTTGAGAGCATCGGTAAAGTGCTGAAAGCCGAATACCGTGGCCAACGAGATGGAGAAGTCCTTGGCATGAAAACGTTCCTTTACGATGATGAATTATTACAGGACTACATAGACGACGAGATGAAATGGTGGCGAGGGGAAAGAGAAGCTAGGGGTGTGGACATCCAAGAAGCCTACAAGTGCGGATACTGCGAGTTCTCAGACGAGTGCACCTGGCGGAAGACTAAGATCGCGGAGGCGACTGATGCACACAGGAATAGAAACACAGGCGAGAGAACTAAAAGCTCGGTGTGATGCCCCCGGATTACGCTACCCGTACTTTGGGACCGAGATCCGTATATAGAGTGGTCTCACTTACGGCAGCAAAGCCGTTTACGTGACTGGTTATTGAGAGCACTTCGGCGCATGGCAATCGGGTGACCCGAGCTGGTTACTCTCCTGGCGCTGCCTTAATGCGAAGGACAGTCATTTAAGCTACCATTCAGGACGGACCACATACACAGATAAAATGTAAATTACTCTATTTACGAATAACGACCACGAGGTTTATACATTTCTAAGTCGCACAAGACTATCCTCAGCGAACAGTATACCGCTCCGGAAATACACTCGGCACCTCGACCAAAGAGAGCCCCGCTATTCAGTTCTTGATCTGATTCGAGTCAGCCGTGCTAAAGTGCAACAATGCGGGTGCAAGTACTCACATCAGCGAGCCGAGCATTGACGTCCAAGATATCCCATTTGTATGGGTCTAACCCCTTCTTATCCCCATTGAGACACACGTTCTTGTACCAATCCTTCCGATACTTGTCGCCGCCCCTGGTCTTCTTGAATGTATCTTTCAGATCCTCCCATCCAGGTGGCCCTCCGCAGTCTTCTGCACATGCGTGCCCTTCACCAGTAACGCAAATGAGCTTCTGATTGAACTCATTGACACCTAAGGTCTTGCCCAAGTGGTCATCTGCGCGACCGAGGACACAGATTTGGTGCTCCCAGGTGTCGCCCATGTCGTACTCATATGTCAAGCGCGTCCTTCCCTTATACTCGGCCTTGTCGAGGATATCAGCCAGGGAATATTTTGCTTCCTCTTTGACCTCCACATCCAGGCCACTAAGCGCCGAATCCTCCGCGTTTGTTTGGAGGTACAACACCGTCTTGCCTACCATCATAGGATCGATCTCGCTTTCTTCCGCAAGCGCGAACTGGTGCATATGAGAATTGGCCCAGCCAAAAGCGATCTGCAGTGCTTCGTGCAGCTTGTCAAAGGTCGTCTCAGGCGGTATCGAAAGGAGACGAGAAATGCCGGGCTCGTAGGTGTCGCACAAATGCACAAGTAGGAGGTAATTGCCTGCTTGACAATCCTTCGCTGGAGGTTTTTCAGGATTTGTTTTTCCTATGGGCTTTTCAGTCGCAGGCTTCGCCTTCTTGGATGCATTGCCGCTTGTGCGTTTGAGTGGATCATCCCGTGCTGACGCAGAGGTGGGAGCTTTCTTTGCTCTGGGCATTGTCGTCGGGTTGCGCTGCTGTGGGTTGTTGAGTGTGTAAACCGGTTCTCAAGGTTTCTGAATGTACGAACGAGATTGCAGTCTCAGGGGTCTTGGCACGCGTTCGGTCACGCTAGGCTTCACGCCATCACGTGATCTTGTAAGGTCTTTCCGAGCCCAACTTCAACGCATGGCTGAGAGATCCCCTACCACCCTCCACGGTAGTTTTCGGTATGCTCAAAATTCCGAGGATTCAGTGGGCTCTGTTCAACGGCCCCAGACTTAGCTTTTCCTTCTTGGAGTCACTGTCATTAACTACTTGCTGGATCATTCGTACCGCGCCCTAATCCTGTTTTCGGACCTCATTTGTTCCTTCTCAACGTCAAATTCAGACTTCCGTCTGCGTGTTGCGCGTCTATCCGGTGGCTTGATGGTCCAGGTTGAGCAAGTGACAGAATCGTGGCTGACACGTGTGCCGCCTGGAAGGCAATGCTTGGAAGTCCCAGCACCCACGACTTCACAGATTATGTGGCGGTAGGCAAATAGACTAACAATGACAAGACAGAGTTCGTTCGCATGAGGAGAGCCAGAGAGTGCCACAGTGCCTGTGGTCAGAGAAAGGCCAGCATGACCTCATCACGAGTTTGCTGTCATTCAGGCCTACAACAGTACCCATACTGCTATAAAAGGTTTGATATCCTATTTTCTCCTTTGTACTAGCATAGGGAAGTCGATATTCCTTCTCTCATCATTCTGTTGATTATCCTACAATCTCTGCCTGTGGCCAGCTACTTTCCTACGGTAGCGAAGATAACGACCAATCCACGATGGCCGGTTGTCAGAATCCTCAGCCGGCAGACAACCGTCAAGATGACCTGGAAAATCAAGCTCAGCCTACGCTAGCCTTCCACGACATGATGGAGAGGCAACGGCAGCTAATCCAGCAGCAAGCTGATCTTGATTGCGGAAACAGGATTCTGAGAGGCGAACGCCCTCCGAGCGAAGAGGTCGTGGATATGCTCAGCGACCCCGAAGCATATTTCCGCTGTCTTGAAGCCTCGATCAAGAAAATGACAGAAGAGAACGAGAGACTGAAGAGCGAGCAAGCGCCCAAGGAAATCGTAGAGCCTAATGCCAACGCATCAACTGCTGACACTCAGCGCCGGAAGACACAATATGCATGTGAGGGCTGTGGAACGGCCGTCTGGCTCAGCGGCCAGGAAGCGGGAAGGACTCGTTGCATAAAGTGTCGTTGTATCACTGTCAGAAAGGTCCGTAAGGGGTAAGCGACATCTCTGGCCGAGAGCTCGGCGGGCGGTCCCGAGGGACACGGCATAGTGGAGCAATAGTAGTTGGACGAATGCTGACTTGCAGGAAATAGAATCACCGAGTACGATGCTCGCTGATAGCACAAAGCTGGGCGGCCAGGGAAGGCTCCACTGTAAAGCTTGTGGAGATAACATTCTATGACCATGCGGGCTTCGTAAGTGGACTTGACTGGGTGGGGAGGTTGTCCTGGTGTCTGTTGGTATGGCAAGTTCAAGATTCTCTCATATCTTTGCTGAGTATGTCTCATGGCGCGGCCTTTCTTTCAAATGCGTTGCTTTGGGAAATAGGAATCATCGCCTGTCATACTTTTTCTGAATGCAGACCCACTGCGTTCCCATGGCCTGGAAGGCCTGTAAAAATTTCTCTGCTCCCTTAAAGTCACCACCAGGCATTGCCAGTCCGTCAAAGAACTTCCCACACGAAGCATTGTCCAGACTGCGCATGCATAGACACCCATCGTCCATCTCACCCTTTCCTTTGTCCTGCAACTTCGCAAAGGGCTTTCCGCTGCCCCCGCAGCAAACTTCTATATCACTACCTCCCAGACCCTCTTCTCAAACCTCTCGCATTCCCATCAACGCAAATCTCCACACCACAACCATGGCCACCACACCAGTCATCCACCCCCTCCGCCTCAACTGGCACCACGAACTGACCCGCCGCTTCTACACCTCCGACATCCCGAACACCCTAACACCGAAGGCGATGCACTACCAACGCCTCTTCGAAGAGTGCTTCTTCCTCCGCCACGAGAACGATGTCTTCAGGGGCACTCGTCGCCCTAACCCTCTCGACATCCTCTCGGGGCGAGACATCGGGGTGATTATCCATTTCATAGATGCGCGTATTGGGGCGCTGGAGGTGGGGGTGGAGGTGCTGAGAAGAGAGAATCGGTGGTTGAGGGGGGTTGGGGGAGCGGTAGGGAGGGGGGAGGAGAGTGTGTGGGGTTGGGAGGTTGGATTGAGGAGGTGAGGTTGGGGGAGGGGGATGGGGATGGCGTGGGGGGTAGAGCTTGGTTGGGGCTTGATGCGGGACGGGGGTGCAGGGCAGGGGAGCTAAATCTGATGTGGATGCTGTTGAGATGAGATGGGGTTTCTAATAATTGATTGTTGTTTTTAGTTTTAGAACAGAACTGTAGTCTTGATATGTTTATGATGGGGTTTCTTCGCATCCTTGTGCAGAGAGCAGGAGGGGGGTCGGCTGTGTTTTGCGGGGATTGGGGGCTCAGGTGGCTGTGGGGTGCTACGGAATCGAGTTTGTGGGTTACGGATTGGGTAGGAATAGTGGGTGGAGGGGGATGGTCTGGTTGTGGCATGACTTGGAGGATTCGGGTTGTTGAATGGTTTGCGTGATGCGGGATAATAGCAAAGAGAAGGGGGTGGGATTCCTGGTATGATAAGGCAGTAGAGGGAGGCTTGACGGAAGGTGGGAAAGGTCGGAGAGAAGAGAGAAGTGGTGCTGGGGTCGGTTATTTGGGTTTCGACAAATGCTCATTCACTTGCGCTAGGCATGAAGGTTCATAAGCGATACCGCAGACGGAGAGAAGGAAGGATAATATGGGAACACCGTCGCGGCCATTTCGCAAACCAGGTCTTGCCTTATGACGAATGGCGTCCAGATCTCACTTTAGCTCATAAGCGGATATTCTCTTCCTCCAGCCGCCAAACCTCCTCTTGCAAATCACCAGTCAACTTTCCCACGGTCATCATTGCTCTCTGCATCTCGTCAACGGTGCAGGCGCACTTGATTCCGTTGAAAGGAGCTCGCCATGTCTCATCCAAAGGATCGGGTAATGGAGGCATCTTTTCCAGGAGTCGCTGCCCTGGGGTTTTCGCCTGGTTTTGCGATTTCAGGATGTTCATTGTAGCTTGGATGGTTGCCTCCCACGCTCTTGACGCCTGATCCACGTTCATTCCCTTGCGAATGTCGACATGTTTCTGCCAGGTAGCTGCGTCGAGGCGAAGATTAACTAGACTTTGATAGCCGATTTGCAGCTCTGTGATCAGAGCTTCCTTTTCGTTGTCAGCCGAGCTTGTTGAAAACCCGCTTTGGTGGTTTCCAGAAGGGTTTATATCGTTTCCCTTTTCATCATATTTTGACGAAATTGCTGCCCTTCGCTTTTGGCCGGAGAGGGAAGGGTGGGAGGATAGGTCCATTTTGCAGGGTAGTTCAATTGCTGATGAACGGAGGACACTGCGGTGCGGTCAAGAGAGAGCTGCTGAGAGATTTTCAGAGCGCCTTTATACCGCCACCTCGCTTGTTTGCTGTCGCGCAGCTGACCGAAAGATCTATCAGGCAGTACTTACGCCTGACCCCTGTACCGTGGTCATGTTCGATCGATTCCGAGGCTCCTGGAAAGATATGGTACCAGAACCAACAATTTCCTTTCTGTATATATGGCCATCCGGCCTAGTTCCTTCGACTCGATATATATCAATCGCACTCTCCACGTAGTTTACATGCCAAAAGCAGTCCTTCAAGCCTGTCACCATGTCGCGAACCATATTGTATGTTAATGGCCCTGTTGTTTTATGCGCTTCGACTTCGAGACTGTCCTCCTGGAAGCGGTAAACGTTATCTCCTAGAGGAGAACGTCCACCATGCTTATCGATCTTAAGTCGCAAATCCGCATCGGCATGATTCAGAAGCTGCAGAATCCCCAGAAGGGGCATCCTCCGGCCATAGACCAATTTTCCGATGATAATGAACGTGTCGGTATTCGGTACCCGATACTCCCATGCATCTTCCCCCAAGGGCCCTATCGTCGTTCCGTTTGATCCATTCGAGAAGTTGGGTGCGGTCACGTTGGTCCTATTTTGTCCACTCAAAGAGCCTGAAGAGGTACTGTTCGCCCCATTCGGAGAATTTGGCGTAGTTCCATTGAGACCGTCTGTGGCAAAGTCGTCGAGAAACCCCAGGGACCCACCACCTGCCTCATGAGATCTTCCCTCAATCATCTGGCCGAGGTCTACGCTGCATTCTCCGAGGGCAATTCGCAAAAGGTTGTCCCTCAAAGCAGTGATCATGTCGGAAACCATTGTATATGTCACTTTGATCTCCTCCTCTGACATGTACTGCCAGGCTCGAATATGTAAATCACGGTGTATAAACTCGTAGTCTTCCAATAATGGGGTATTCCCACCGTGCTGACGAATCTTGCTTCGTATATCCTTTCCCGCTTGGGTTATGAGCTGTGAGCTCATTGTAAGAGGCATCCTCTTGCCGTCTTCTTCTCTGGTAATCACCATGTGCGTATCGTGTACCGTGATTTCAAGTACTTTCTCCGTGTTTAAGGACCTGCAGTGGCAATGATAAGCAAGCATAGAATGGTACGTCAGAACAGAATCTTCTTTTGATGAAAGTACTGCAATGTTGGGCACATACGGAGAGGTCAATACGGCCGCACTTGGTGGGTTAGAGCGTTGCGTAAGAGCAACCGCATTGGATGGTTGCAGGAAAGGGATCAAGCTTGATAAATGGAAAAAGATTGAAAGGATAGCCACACGATATGATTTCCCATGAAAAAGAGCCATGGTAGGTTTGGGAAACGGTTTACCAATTTCTCTTGGAGGTGGCTTGGAACTTACTATGCGTATGGTGATCTACTTATAATTGCAAGAACAACAGGGCTGTCATGTACCTTGGGCGATGTCTTGTCCTAAGCGCAAAGTGTATGCCATTAATTCTGACGTTATATCTTGCGCATAGTTTTTCTTCTTCCGTCCATGCGCTTTGGAGGCATAGCTCCTTGATGTACCACATGCGATGGTATCGCGGTACCTCATTACTGATCCCGCATTCGCAGTGGTCAATGGTCTCGCCTATATCTGCTAAGACTGGTAGATGATCGCGAAGGTGAATGAAAGATTCAATGCCTCCTGACGAAACGAGAGAAACCGTCTTACTACACTGGCAAGCGATCTATTTCCCTGTAAAGGTCGAGTACAGTCTCTGTCCATGCCGTAGACTCGAACTTCGCGGATAACCGGCCACGTTCCCAATAGCCACCAGAGTTACTATAATTGTACAGCACTGAATAGCCTCCCTCCCGTGTCCTCTACGGCTAACATCGACGATGTCGGCGCATGGACGCTCAGATGAACCCACACCCGCGCATGAACAGTCGGCTGTACCTCTCATTCTTTTACTAAGAGCAGCCAGCAAATTGCCTAGAACGTAGCTCCGCACAGCAGCAAAGGCGGAATATGGCGTGTTTGGAGTCAATGAGCGTTGCTTGCCTTAGAATCCAGAAGCGCCAGAAAGTCCAGATCCACCAAAACTGGCACCTTCCCTGATTAAGCGCTAGTCGGAAACGTAGCGGATAAGGTCCGAGGACTTTACTGAGGCAAGAACGTTACGAACGTCCACATAGTAATGATAATCATAACAATGCACGACCTCGAGAATCAGGCGGCGAGTCTTTTGGGCGAAAGACGGTGGCAAGGAAGCAGGATGTCATGCGACGTCGTTGTGGAAAGGCTTTTGAATCACTGCTGACCAAAACCGGCTCCTTGATCATGGTGAAAGTGGAGAGGAAAAGTGATGGAAGGAATCTCATCGAGAGTTTACTCGTGGAGAAAATCGACGATCATGACCATCAGAACCCCTAGAGAGCCAAGAGTATCTAAGAACAGGCCCGTTTCAGGTGAATAAGCGATTGTCATCATGCACCAAGCTGACACAATAATGCTGTCTTCAGACATGTTCGAGAAGCACTGGACGAAGGTCCTAATACCCCCAATCTCATTCTGGACGAACAGAAACCTTGTTCCTACTCAGAAATCGAACACGCCCGATACCGCTGCACACCTCGGGGACAGAGCTGAAATCAATCCATATATGCTCACTCTTAGATTGTCGGTCAAGGGGCCTGATCAGATCTCCTCTTAGGCTCCAGAGAGGTCATATGGCTACTTGCCGTTCGTTCTGGATGGTGTCGCGGACTTCTTCGAAGTTCTTGCTCAACCACGGATTCTCTCACGCCTTCTCATCGGGTTATGTAATAATCTGAAGCGTACTTTTCTCTGTTGAAAGGCCTTATACCCATTTTATATCGGTTCAAGTATGATTCTTGCTCGATCAGTGTGTTCAAAGACCGAGACATCTGTCGCTTCACTGGAATGATCTTTCCTTTTGAATTCTTCAATGTGCAGCCCAATATCAATAATCACGTGAAAAGGCCATTCCGAATCTGAAGCCTCATCTGTCCGCAGCTCAAATGACGCTCGATGTTTGCTCTTTGCTGACCCCAATATCAAGCACTGTAGGAGTCAGCAGACCGTATCTTCCTTCCAATATAACACCTATTCTGCATCGCAGTGTCGAGCATGAAACCATAACACCTATATTCATATAACAGCAAGCCAGTGAAGACTTTACTCACTAGATCATGTAACGAGAAGTGTTGTTCCCCATCTGCCATATGAACCCTCGTATCTCACCTCTTTCCACAACTTTCCGTCCAAGTCAACCTCCATAATAACCACATCCAAACACCCCAACCAAACTCTCCAGCCATCACCTCCAAACACCCTTCGCTCAATACCATCATGAACGACCCATTCTCCGCAATGCCCTGCCTCCACCTACCCACCGACCCCGTCAGCCAAACGATCCACCGCCTCCAAAACCAAGTCCACCGCTATTCCGAACTCCAGAAATCGATCATCCACCACACAAACCTCTACAACCAGCTGATCAAGCACCTCTGCGGCTTCAACCTAACACCCAAACCTGAAAACGCAGCGCTAGAACTCTTCGGTCCAGAGCCGACAGTAGAAGCTGACCACCTGTTGCCGATGACGAAGGAGTACTGGGAGGAGAAGAAAGGGGAATCCGTCGAAACGCTGGGAGCGATGGCGGAGAAGGGGAAAGCGTGTCTTTGGGTGTTTATTGAACGGGAGGCGAAGATTAGAGGGGAGGTGTTGGCGCTCAAGGAGGAGTTGAAGAAGACGTTGGAGGAGAAGGGTTTGATGGGGGATGTAGGGGAGATGTCGAAGAAAGGACGGAAGAAATAGGAGGAGGAGGGGGTATCGGAATGGAACGGCGGGGTGTTAGATTGAGGGTTGAGCCGTTTGACCATCTAGAGAGCATGCAACTGATGGGACATTGATGATCAACCGTTTAGCTGCCACCTAATATTTCGTTCCCGCCTTGTGAGCCGCGAAGACTGGCTGTTTGCGGTAGGAGCTAGCAATGAGGAGCTTTCGTTGTAAGTTCTCAATCATATGTTGTAGGTTATCCTTCATTTGTATAAGTCATCGTACTGCCTAAGTAGGTTTTGGGGTCAGCATTCCTCCTTTCAGTCAATGTGCAAGCGGATGTTGCTGAGACATGTTTTAAGCATCTTGAAGCGCTCAGAAAGGGGCAAGAGATGCTCGGAGATATACTTATCTGCCGCCATGATGCTCGTCCCAGGCGCTGAAATGAGCTGCGCTGCAGCTTTGTCCTTGTTTATGTGTAGGTCATAAGGCCATGGCAGGTGCATGACAGATTGCTATCATCATGTGTCCCAGGGGGTTTGGCGCAGACTCTTCTTTCTACAAGGCTAGATAAGACCGCATTCTGCCCTGGCTTTCCATACTTTCAAGCACAGTAGAATCTGCTACGTCGATAAGCGATATGACTTCCAGCTACAGCCCTACGCCTTCCCCGTCCTCCAAAAACCTCGATCCTAGAGGTCCTTTTATTCACCGCATGCACCGCCTTGCATACACCTACGCACTTATCCAGCAGTCCATTGAGTCGCTTATAATTGAATACAACGATGCTGCCAAACAGACCGCCCGCTTGGGAAGTGATCCCCGCACAATCATCTCCGATTTTGGTGAAGAGCCTGTTCCGGAAGCCAGCTACCTCCTGAAGCCATCGGATGAGGAGGTGGTTCAGGAGACGAAAGATTTGTCGCTTGAACAGTTGGAGGCGCCAGAGGAGCTTGGAGAGGATGGTGTGAAGGATCTTAAGTTAAGGAAGGAAAGGATTAGGAAGGGGCTGCTGAAGCTGAAGGAGGGCAACGGCTCTTTGCTCGGAAAGACAAAAATGATGGAAAGGTAACAAAGCAAAGAGAAGCTGGAGAAAGAGCAAGTAGCTGGAGACTCAGGAGTCCTCAAGGAGCAGGAGAGGGAACCCATCATAGAGCACGGTAAATAGGCGAGTCTATGCTGAGCTAGGAAACCATCTCATTCATCTCTAATGTGTATTAGTGCAGAAACTACTTACCTTGATTCTCACCTAGCGGTTGGGTAATATTTAGCGCCTGATCGGAGAGTATCATAGCATTGAGATCTCTAGCTTTAAGATTCAAAAGAGGAAGAGGCTGCACCTTTTCCGTGCTTGCTCGAAATCAAATCATGGAGTGTATCTTGGCATCCGTACCACGAGTCCTCTTCCTTAGCATTGCGCCCTCTTATTTTGGCTTTGTTTTTGACATTTTCAAACCCCCGTCAGAAAATGCGAAGACGTGCAGCAGTACATCGATTCTCGTCAGAGTATTCCGATACCGTAAGCCTATCCCCACGGACTTGAAGAATTGCTTCACGTTTCTTAAAATGAGCATGATGATTTGGTCGATGCAGAGATCTCGAGAAGCAAGTCGAGTGGAAATCGAAGGGGCTAAGTGAGATATTCTTACGCTTTGCCATTTTGGTTACAGGTTTCTAATGGTTCTCACTTCTTCACAACGTTCTCTTCATGGAAGTCCCCAAAACAGTACACCAATACTGCAAGCGCGTGGGATGATACTGGTGGAATGTGCTAGTCACGTCACTTCTTGACGAGCATGAAACATCGGTAAGCAGCGAGCTCCATGGTCAAGAACCAGTTTCGGCTGGCATTTTGACGCAAATGCTCTGTCATAGAATCGGTTAGTCCCCAGCTGGCTTCCCACTTTGGGTGTTATAATTTAGTGCTTGGATGCGTTCCCTTAATGGGCATTCAAGATCATCGGAAGCTGCTCGAACCTCTAAGTAGTTGTGTACCAGATGGTCCACCGTAAGGAAGGTAGTATAGCGATCAAATTCCACGTGCCACTTGCCTTCACTGGGGCGAAAACCGATATCCCCCCGAATACTGATTTCCTCGGGGCGACTGCGAGAAGAAGGCAGGATTGATGAAGGCTCCAGGCGGTATTCTAGACTCTGCCGTCTGAGGCTGAAAGCTTTGGTAAGGTTGTGGCGCAAAATGTTGCTGTTGGTAGCCGGAATAATTGGCTGTGGTGGCATTTGGCGGTGTCTGCATCGTTTGGGAATTGGAGGTGTACGCTTGCTGGGGTGAGTACTGAGCCGGAGAGTATACGTTCTGCTGAAGAGGGGATCCGTATGATGGCCCTTGAGGTTGACTTACGCCATTCCAAGCAGGTATCACGGAATTGCGGTTTGTGGACAGTCCATTACCGTCATAACGTATCTGACCGCCTCTTCCTCTGCCACCTCTTCCACGGTCTCCTCTTCCTCTTCCTCGTCCGCGGCCCTGACCTCCGGCGCCACGACCTTCCTTATTACCTCCGTGGGCGCTGTTGCCGTTGACATGAGTTTCTAAGGGCGCTTCGCTCCTGCCCATCAGTTCATGTAGGTTTGCGGGTCTAGCGAGGGGAGTGTATGGGCCATCAGCCTCTACATCATCATAGTTGATGGAACCACTAGCATCGTTTGTCTGGGCCTCGCGATCAGGTCTTCCGCCCCGACGACCGGGCCTGCCACGGTTTCCTCCACGGCCGCGCCCTGGTCCTCTTGAAAAGCCGTCGCCATCAGCTGGTCTTCCATCTCGCCTTGCTTGCTTTGCTTGCTTCATCATCCTCTTGTACTCGGCTTCCTTTTCGTCGTCTGAAAACTCCATCTCGTCGTCTCCGACCTCCTCATCGTGCAGGTTTGAGGCGTCGGAACCTTTGTAAGCCTTCAGTGGTTGTGTGAAGACAGTAGTAGAGTGCTCTTCCACATAGAAGATATGTGTTCCCTTCGACAAGCCAGCTTCCCCCACAGCAGCTGCATTGGTAAAACGGACTGAATAGTACGGTTGTTGAACCCTGCCTAGTGTTTCCGCGACGACACCAATGACGGATCTATCAGCCAGGCACAAGACCGAGCCAGTCTCCAAAACCTGGTACTCGCCAGATATCTTCGCCTTGATTAACGCCAGATTTCCAACTAAGACATCAACATCGCCAAGCTCCTGTATTCTCATTGCTGGGGTGACGATCAGATCTGGCTTTGGCACGACTTCGTCGGGCTTCTCATTCGTAGTTCGCAATGGGCCTAAAAGAGTTCCATTACCACCCTTCCCTGCACCTTCATCATCCGAGCCCATATCCTCTTGCATCAACCTTCGCGCTTGTTCTTCAGGACTAAGCAGCTCATAGTCTTCGCTGTCATCGGATGAACTGGTGGTATCGGAGCCGCTGTCGGACGATGATGACTCGATTGGCGATGAATCCATCTCATATTCGGGCTGTTCGTCCGTTGTGTTCGCTTGCGCGCTATCCTGGGGTATTTGGTTGGGTAGACCCATTGTATCTAACGACCGTGCGTCAACCCTGAGTTGAGTTGAGCGTGTCCCAGGCAGCCACTCCGCGTTTTCGGGTCTGGATATTTGACCTATGGTAGGCTGAGGAACGGATAGAATTGCTGCAGTATCCACAGCCAGCGGTGGTAGATTCTCAGACAATGATATCACGTCATTGTCTGCAGCTGTACCGGAGACCCTTGAAGCCGAGCGTGCTACGCTAATATCTCCTAAACCTGCCGGCATTGCGTGCTGGATTCCTGCTTCGGCAGGTATTGTCCTCGCGGTGGATGCAAGAGCAATAGATGATTCGTTGGCCACCACATCTGTATCACGTTGCTCATTGTTGACTTGTGCATCATCCTTCTGAACTTGTCCCTCCAGGCCACTGACTTGATGGCCCTTTGTGACTTCGAAGCCCAGTCTAGCATGCATGTCTTTCGAGCCATTGGAGCTGTCCAGACGCTCGGGAGAGCTATCCGGATTCTGTCGAGCATCGAGTGGATCTAATGAGTCCGCCCGGGGGCCAACGGAGCCTTGCTGCTGCTCATTGGTAGACTGGCCCAAACCGGGCAATTGAAATGTTCTTTTTACCTCCATGGGTTGAAAGGTCCCTTTTTGCTCTATTCCCGTTGATGAAATCGTACCAGAATCCCGTAGCGATTCGCCGGGCGTGCCGTAGAGATCATCCAGATCGTCGAAGGGCGTCCCAGGGGTCGAGACTTCAGCTTTGGGCTGGTACGGTCCCGTCTGGGACGTGTCAAGGCAAGTCCGCTTCGGGGAAGGGATATCGTGGGGTTCGTCACTTCGCGCCCGCTTCGGAGATGAGAGTGCAGGATCCATGGTTTGTTCCTCGATATATGCGATATCTATGGCGACATGCCCGTTAATTGCAGCCGAAATTTCTGGTAAGATATGCGAAGAAGTTATTCTGCGATCTGCAATGACGCGCTAAGCGCGCGGAATTTTTCCAGCCTTGGCACTTTTGTCCCACCTGGTCCTCTTCCATAACCCCCTTCTCGAGTGTACAACCACATAACCATGTCGGCGAGGAATCCCAAGAAGGCAAATGGCGTCAAATTTGCGCCGGATACCGTGGACACGGAGAGAACGTCGACGCCACAACAGCAGAAGCTGCAGTTGCAGAAAAACCCAAATGCACGCCCAAAGCCCCAGCAAGCTGACCAGTACCTCGTGGACCCAATATCGGCCTTCTACATCTTACTAAGTGTCAACATGCTGGCTGCGCTGTATGCGCCGATACAAGACTGTGACGAGGTCTTCAACTACTGGGAGCCGACCAACTATCTCAACCGTGGCTTTGGTTTACAGACATGGGAGTACTCCCCCGAGTTCGCGATCCGCAGCTGGACATATGTAGTGCTTCATGCAATACCGGGAAAGTTTGCTTCGTTTTTCTCGTCGAAGACGACGTTTGAGTTCTACTTTATCCGTGCAGCACTTGGCATTGTCTGTGCCCTGTGCGAAACACGACTATTCACCACGGTTTCTCGCATCCTAAATCCCAGGGTCGGGATGATGCTTTTGCTCGTGATGGTCCTGAGTCCAGGAATGTTTCATGCCTCCGTAGCTTATCTTCCCTCAAGTCTTGCTATGTATACCGCCATGCTAGGCACGGCAGCATTCATGGATTGGCGAGGTGGACTGAAGACTAATCAAGGTATCATGTGGTTCGGTATTGGAGCCATGATTGGTTGGCCGTTCTCTGCTGCCCTGATACTACCCTTCATCGCCGAAGAGTTTGTTTTGGCCTGGATGGTTAAAGATAAAAGCGAAATCATTTGGAGGTTCGTTGACGGGATTGCCAGATGCTTGATCGTACTGGTAAGCGTATCCAGCTTATATTTACGGTATGATCCTGATCTTGTTCTTTAGGCATTACAAATTGCAATAGATCTCTTTTTCTACCACAAGGTCGTAGTAGTGCCCTGGCGCATTGTAATGTACAACGTGTTCAGCGGCGCTTCTCGAGGCCCCGATATATTTGGGACCGAACCGTGGCATTTTTATATTCGCAACCTATTACTGAATTTCAATGCATGGTTCTTGCTTGCAGTGTCGGCGGGACCTTTGCTAGGTGTGCAATACCTTCTGCGCGGACGAGCTATCACAAAGCAAACTCCGGTTCGGAGCATGGTTTTTGTTGCTCCCTTCTATCTGTGGCTCCTCATCTTTTCGACACAAGCGCATAAGGAAGAACGCTTCATGTATCCTGTATACCCGTTGTTGGCTCTCAACGCCGCCATTGCCTTACACTCTCTGCTCGCCTATTTCGGGACGTCCGACCCCAAGACTGTCATTGGCAAGATACCGGCGGCGATCAAGCTGGCCGTTGTCTGCTCGTTCATCGCTTTGGCGATAATTACAGGAGCTTTGCGTACGATTGGTTTATTGACCGCGTACCGTGCGCCTCTCAAGATTTACGAACCATTAGCTCGTCCCGAATACGCCAGGTCGGAGGCAACGGTTTGCCTAGGTAAGGAATGGTACCGTTTTCCATCCTCGTATTTCCTGCCTCAGGGCATGCGGGTGAGGTTTATCAAAAGCGAGTTCGATGGCTTGTTACCCGGCCAGTACAACGAAGCAGCAATCGGGTTTGGTTTATTTCCTGGGACGTGGCTGGTACCGCCCGGAATGAACGACGAGAATATGGAAGACCCAGGCAAATACGTGAGCTGTTCTTCCGCAACAACGTTAATTGATCCAAGCTTATGAAGTCCAGGTCGATGTCGCACACTGCACTTTCTTGGTCGACTCGGAGCTCCCAGGATCGCAACCATCCGAACTCGAGCCAAACTACATATCAGACCACAAGACATGGGAGCTATTACAATGCAGCGACTTCCTAGATGCATCGCAAACTGGTCTTTTGGGCCGGATATTCTGGGTGCCAGACTGGAAGATCATACCGGCGAGGTTTCGGAGAAGATGGGGCCGCCATTGTTTGGTCAAAAGGAGAATTGCGCCTTAAAAGATGCCGAATGCTGATTCACAAAAGGCCGCACTAAGGTCCATCAAAGTCATTTCACAACTCCCATATGCGAATATATCAGGCTTCACCGACGAGGCCTGCTCGTGACTGGGCAGACCTCCTGCAACAAGCAGGACCCGACTCGATGCTGTGAGTCGCAGAAGTTTCTTCGCCAGCTTTTGGATCATTAAGCCAGCGCGTTCGCGATCGCCAAAGACCCAGGCAATTTAGGTAACGAAATCCAACTACGATGAGGCATAGAAAGGCGAGATTACCATATGACTGCGACGAAGTCCTCGGGACGCTATCCGTTGCGGAGGGCACTAAGCCTGGTTAAGGTCGGCGATCCGGCAAGATAGAATGACGAATTAACCAATTAACAACCCCAAGCTTCGAAGCGAAGATAGTCTAAATGCAGTCCCCTCACAGAACATTGCTTGAGCCATTCAATGTCCATCCGCCGAAGGCAGGTGGTACCAAACATTTTCTCTTCGCTAGCATTTCTTCTATCGTACTTTACTCTCTCTGAGATCCCCAATGTCCTTCTTGCTCTACAATTCTTATTATAAGGCTTAAATATTAAGATCGACGACCATAGCCAGACGCTCACACGAGAGATAAGGGCCTACAATGTACACCCTAAACCTCAACCACTGCCTCCCCTTCCTCTCAACCTACAGTAAACCGCTCCTCTACATTGCCCTCCTCCTATCCATTCTAGCCTACTTCACCACCACCAAACTCCTCACCCCCAAACCCCCCACCCAACGTCCGCCAACCCCCGACCTCGAAAAACCCTCCCTACGAACAGCCAGCAAGTTCAAAGCCCCTAAGCGACCCTTGGGAGTATGGACGCCCGTCGCCTTCAAACGTCCCGCCGCGCCTCCATACCCCGATTGGGACGTGCACACCACAGAACCCCTTCCATATCGTCCCTTCAAGTATGGCACGTATCACATCACGATGGGCCTGCGCACTATGCACTGGGATGACTGGATCGAGCTTGATAACCAATTTCTGAAGTTTCACGCTATCAAGAGCCAGCGCATCAAGGAGCGAGGGGAGAAATGCTGTCGGACGGCGCCGGAAGCGTATGATGGCGCCGTTGAGCTCTTGGAGGAACTGTCCGTCCCTCATTCTTCAAACCCCTCATACTTCAGCCCACTGATACGAAATGCAACATGCAGAGCCGACTACCTTTCCCAACGCTACCCCTCCCTCTACACCCGTACCCCAACCACCCTCACCAACACCCTCACCCACGAAACCTTCCCCCTCGTCCCACCTCTCCCCGAAGACCCCATGACCACCTGCGGCCGCCTAGTCCAAGACGACCTCGCCATCATGTTCGAGCGCCCCGACGGCCAGTACTACCTCCTAGCCGGCTCCATCCTCCTCGCCGGCTTCTGGCGCCTGCAAGACAAATTCGGCATGCCCCTCTCCGAGATCCACACCTCGGGCGACGTGCCCGGCTTCAAACCGAAGCTCGAGAGGGGGATGATGAGTTTCTTCCGCCGGATCCAGCCCGCGCAGCCCGTGGTGCGGAACAACTACTTCATACAAGTCGACGACGAGCTGGCGTGGAGTTCATCCATCGGGTCCGAGGACGTGGAAACGGAGGGAGGGCAGCAGCAGGTGGAGGGGTGGAGCTCGGCGCAGAGGAATAAAGCGGTGGAGCACCATCATTTTCGGTCCGAGAGGCAGAGTTTGAGGCGGCTGCCGAGGAGTGGGGGGGTGGTATTTACGATCAGGACGTATTTTGAGCTGGTCGTGCGGATTGCGAGGGAGAAGGGGGTGCCGGGGAGGTTGGCGAGTGGGGTGAGGAGCTGGGGGGAGGACACGGCGAGGTATAAGGGGAGGGAGACGTATGGGGAGGTGTTGCTGGAGTATCTGGATCGCTGCCATAGGGAGCAGGTGGAGAGGGGGGAAGTGGTTGAGGACCAGGTCAAGGATGAGGGAGGGAGGTATCCGTTTTAGGCTATGATGAAGTGAGAATAGGGCGTGATACGCCTTTCGCACGGCTTGTCCATCATACCGCCAAATCTCGGTTCCTGTATCATGGAATTAGGGATCTTAAGGGATCCCAGCGAGCCAGGGAGGGGGAACAAATTACGTCCCGGGAGACATGAAGACGTGAAGACGTTCAGCCGTGAAATGCTGTCGGCTGTGGGCTTTAGATCGATCCAAGTCTTGAGTCACACGCAGCGCCTCTGTCAGGGTTAGAGCTGCGGCGAACCATTAATCGACACTCTCTTCTTGAAAGAAGGGATGCTTCAGCGCCTAGTCATGTTTTAGTTAACGGCTTAGAGAAGCCAAATGATAACTTGAACGGTCGCTCACATCAGATGCCGACAACCGCCACGTGCTTTGATATTGCACCAGCTTCCCCACAAGATCCCTGGCAGTGACAGAGACAGCCGGCAGGATATCTGTCCAAGGCTTGGCCGGGTACTCCTTGAATTCGAATTTGCCCCAGTCGGAAAAGTTGTGCGCTTCCTGCAGCGCCACACTAAGCCTTTATGATCGCTCATCTCTTTGCGGGGGACTTACGGGCCAAGTTTCATCAGTTGGTGTGCCCAGCGTAGAAAATTGGCTCTTGATCAGCGCAAATTCACTTCCTAGATCTCCAGCATCAAACAGCTCCCCCTTCCCCACCGTCTCCGCCACTACACATCCGGCAGCCCAGAGGTCTAAGCTAGTTCCGTACGCCTTGTTGCCGAACAACAGCTCCGGTGGGCGGTAACAGGTGGTTCCGACGTCAGTGACCTTTTCGTCCGTAGGCTCGGAAGCTGGATCCGCCGGCATGTAAGCAATGCCAAAGTCGGCGAGGTATGCTGGGCCGCCGGGTCCCTCGAGCAAAATGTTGGAAGGCTTGATGTCGCGATGTACAATGCCTAGAGAGTGGATATGGCTGAGGGCTGAAAACAGAGACTGTAGGTGATTACGGGTTTGGCTTTTGAAGATGGCGTTTTTCCTTATTTTCTGCGGAGCATCCAGTAGTGACGCAAGATCTAGACGCGCGAATGGAAAGCTAAGAACAAAATAGCCGTCCGAAATCGAGAAGGTGGACAAAAGAGGTACGACCGATACATGTCTCGCTGCGGCGAGGATGCGAGCCTCGCGCCTGGGGTCGTGGGGAGCTCGGGCCTGCGAAGGCTTGGTGACCTTTAGAGCTATGAGTCTGTCTGGGATATTACCATTGCCGTTCTTTAAGGCTTTGTAGACTGTTGAGAAAGCTCCTGAGGCATGGTAAACGGCTTGATAAACGCCGATCTGTTTCGTTGGCTGAGACGAGTGGTCGAGTGTTGGAGGCCGACCTTTTTCAGACTCTTTGCCAACCTCTGCATTCCTGAGAGGATCGACGAGAGCCTGTAATTTGGCCTCTAATTGGCTGTCGTAGTCTTGCTGTGTATGTGGTCGGTGGTCAATGGCCATGGTCTTGGGAGACGAAGATTTTCTACTTACCTCGGATGTAGCATTATCATATATCTCAAGCTCAAGTTGTTGAGCTTCCTTCTGATATTTGTTATAGTCTTTAGCTTCACACGTAGATTGGATTATCTCGATGCTTCTTCCGGTCAACAATGCTAGCTTTAAGTTCTTAGGCACCTACATCTGGTGGATAGTATCTATCCGATCGGCAAAGGGAATTTGGAAAGTACCAGGCATGGTACTAGCTAATGCAAGAGGTACAAGAGATATGCAACGAAGGAGATTACAATTCTGGAGAGATGGGCTAGACTGCTAGTCAGACATTAATATTATCAGGGATGATGGGACTAGACACGCGGTGAAGAGTGAATAGGAGATGACCCTTGATGCATTCAGCATGCAGCAAGCCAGATGCTCGGGTCGAATACTATGCTAGTTGTCTTTTGGACCATGATGGAATTACGGATAGATGCTTTGTACTCATCAGTTAGGTACCCATTGAGTGTAGAACAACCACGGGACCAGAACGTCCATCCGCGGTTCCCCAATCGTTCCCCAAAGGTGGAGCTATCGGCCATCTCCCGGATAGCCGCTTCTGCCGCCCGGGAATCCGAGAATCCCCCAGCGACGAGACCAAAAGTTGCCCACGAGGGCCAGCATGCGCCAATCTGAGCTTGGTCCAGCAGCATAATAGGTCATTATTCACCTCTTCCGATGTTTGCGAATATAGCACGCTACAATGGATCTCTCACGGCAAGAGTATCCTGCGCTCCTTGTGCGTCACCTCGTCAAGTCCATTCAATCTTTCTGACATTTAAATAGCGTGGCCTCCAACCCAATCAGGCTGTCGCTGTGCTCGAAGATCGCGTCAGAGCGATTGGCAAGATTAATAATGATATAGCTGACTTCTTATCGGTACGACATTCCGCCAATCGCCATTGCGATTAATGGCTTACCATTGCGGTAGGAGCGGCGAAAAGTTGAGGAAGCTTACGTGGCTGGGTTGAGAAAGCTTGCTGGAAAGAACGTCTTGGATGGTTCATCGGAGCTTGGGTAAGGGCATGGCTTCGCAAATGGCGACAGCAGTTGACAGCTGCAGAATCTTTCAAACACCATGGCAGAGCATTATCAGCTCGACCGAAGCGCTCTCTCAGTCCCATCAATCACTGGCCCAAAAGATAGAGGCCGATGTGGAGCGTCCTTTGCGGGAATATCAGACCAAAACAAGGGAGATGCAGAACATGAGCACCATACAAGGCAATTTGGCTTCAGTAGCTCGAGAGGTCGACTTGGCTCGGAAGAGAGCGGACAAAGTTCAAAGCGGAAGGACTTCAGCGAACAAAGTTGCAAACGCTAGCTCGGACGTTGAGCATGCAGTTCAACAGTGGGATTCGCAGGCGCCGTACGTCTTCGAGCAATTACAAGCCCTGGATGAAAGCCGAGTCAACCATCTACGCGACGTTCTCACTCAATTGCAAACGCATGAGGTCGACCAAGTGGAACGAAACCGAGTCTCCGCAGAAAGCTGTCTGAACGCTATACTAAACGTCAATACTACCGATGAAATTTCCACATTCGTAGCGAGGAGATCAGGGAGTGCACCAACAATGTCGCCTCGACCAAAAAGTCGCGCTGCGTCAAACAAAACCTTACAGGCACCGTATCGAGCCGGATCTTCCGATGATAGGGCAAGTGTTGCGACAGATGCATCTAGTGGCGCTGTCCGAGCTCGATCGGGATCTGCGTCTGGTCCGGCAACACAAGAGTCGCCTCGTCGCTCGACGGGGTTTGGAGGGCTCAAGCGCTTGGGAACGGTGATTGGGCGAAAGAAAGATAAGAAGCCCGAACGTCCACCATCCCCGGAGAAGCGCATGAGGTCGAATCTTAACCCATTGCGGAGAGGAACAAGCTCGAAGAACATGCAGATGATACCCTCGCCAGATGCATCTACTGTGAATCTGCCCCCAGCGTCACCTCGACAAGAAACCCCATTACCGAAGACCGTGGTGACAGCAGCTCAAGATACGCCTCGGTCACCTATAGAGCAGCGACGTATCAACGACGAAGTGAATGGGGATACCATCTCTCCAGCACCGAGACGGTCATCTAGCTTGCCGACGGCTAACGGAGTCGCGAGCAATCGTGAGATAGCCCAATCAGAGGATATTCCACCTGTACCTCCACCACCGAGGCCAGCAGAGGTCAGTTTTCGTTAACGGTGCAAAATCCCGAGTACTTACAATACCAGGAGAAGCGCGACAACGAAGGTTACACTGTACCCCCAACAGCAAGCGATGAAATCTCACGGGTTCAGCAAGAGGCGGCCGGTTCATTGTACGCTGTTGTCCCTTGATTTGTCTAGAGCCTACTAAGGAGATTATCAGCGATCCAGATGCACCCCAATTCAAGCTTGATATTCGAGACGAGCCTATAAGAGAAGAAGGTGATGTGCAATCGGTCATGTCCAATGTTGCGAACACTCTAAGACTAGTAAGGATTACGTCTACGAATAACTATTCAGCAGAAGCTGACATGATACAGCAACAAGGGGTCACACCTCGCAAACCAAGTTCGAACAGAGGGCGGAGAGACGTGCGCAATACGGTATTCATACCTACCCCTCAAGCACCTGAAGCAGCCGCCCTCGGAGATCCCCCGATCCCAATTCTTTCACCATTCGCCCCTCGTTCGGCTCCCTTGTCGACTGAAACCCTAAGTGCCTCAGACGCACGTTCCATTCGCTCCTCGCACTCTTTAAGTAGCTTGATGCCCGTAGGCATCAGGCACCCTGAGATGACGCAACCAGGTCTCAATGCCTCAGTAATCGAGACTGTCAGTGCTTGGTTCTCAGAAGGCAAAGTGACAAGGGCGGTGGTCATCGGCGAGCTTGCGTTGGCACACCACGCTGGCGACAACCTGCAATCTTCTGGCTCGGAAAGCATCAGACTCGAGAATTTTCCGGTTCTAGAGAAAGTTGCACCAAACCCAAGCTTTATCACGCAGGCGGCTTCACGGTCTGGGGAGTACAATGTCAGCCTCTCACACATTCCTCGCACTACGGTGGCTTTCAAGTATCAAGTTCACCTAGAGGAGTCGACGTTGACCAGCCATGCGCCTGTCACGCTCGCTCCAAGCTGGAAGATCGAGCCAACGCAGACGTCTGTCATTCTGCATTACAGCTTTAACCCGTCATTTGCTTCTCCAACTGGCCGCAGTGTTTCATTGAAAAACGTCGCAGTCCTCATCAATATCGAGAACGCCAAAGCCCAAAGCTGCGGATCCAAGCCTGCGGGAACCTTCTACAAAGAAAAGTCGATGATGGTATGGAGATTGGGAGATATCACCCTCGATGGCTACGCCGCAGGACCACAGAAACTTCTTGCTCGCTTCAGCACCGATTCCGAAGCGAAACCTGGCAACGTGGAGATGCGGTGGGAGATCAGCGGAGAACATGCTGAAGGGCTGGGTAGCGGCCTTAGCCTAAGTCAAAGCTCCAGAGAAGAGGGAGGATCGGACCCGTTCGCCGACGAGGGTACGGTATCAGCATCGACGGGAGCATGGAAGGAAGTGCCAGTGACGAGAAAGATAGTCAGTGGCAAGTATATGGCTAGTTGAGCGTTTTTGAATATATGGGTTTGCGTCTGTCGATACCACTGACTATTTATTGTACAGAATTCAACGCAGCGACGCACAGGTAGACTTATATATTGCACTAAGGGAGATTTGCCTGCTCCGTATGCTTTCTGACCCTTCCCAGATCTCAGCGTCTACAATAAGTACCGGGGGAGTACGAGGTACTATCTTGTTGTAGTGACACGCCGGGTAGATCATCGTGCCAAGGCACATTTTCTGTTCATGCCATTACAATCAGAGCCTCTAGAAGTAGACGTACCTCATCCCAAGTCTTCCGCTTGGCCAATTTCAGACATGTCTTTACTCATCTTGGTGAATTAACGAGATCATACAGTGTCTGAAGCATCTGTTGTTGGTAGCAAACTCCCTTAGACCTGGGATTGATCATTGCGTTCTCTAGCTTCTTCGATGGAGCAGTTGCAATACTCGCCATGTCGATGCACGTCGAACTGCTGTTCTCTATCAGTGGGCGTCCACGCCGTAATTGCACCGCCCAAAATCACCGATAATCTAATTAACCAATCAACAGAGGCAAAAGGCGCAAAGAAAGGAGCAAATGTAATTTCGCTAAAAGTCTAGGGTCCATCAAGACTGGACCCGTCCCGTCGCCCTGCCAGAACCGCACCCTCTTCGACCTCGCTGTGGCCATCCTCACCTCCACCCATCTTCGGGCTTCCATCTCGCACACTATCACGCTTTGCTGCTCGTCGCCCTTCTTTTACCGGCGGACAGCAATCGTGTTCCTTTTTTATCGTGCGCTATTCTCATCCCTCTGTTTACTTCACATTCCACGAAAATGAATCCAGCGCTGAGACCAGCAACAATACACACCCTCAAACATATTCTCTAATTGTCCGTGATCTATCGCAGACAGATACGCTGTTGCTGAGCTTGCAGATCCACTAGTTTAATATCCAATTGCGATCATTCCTGGAGAGAGTCGCCCACGATGCCTCATCATGCCCACGCTCACCACCAACACCCTAGAGATAACCATCGCGTCCGGAACGCCCACGAGCTCTACAAGGCGGAGACGGTGTACAATGTTGTCTACGTAACTGCCGCGCCCACGTTCGATGGGCCTATTGGCGGATACAAGACCATGGATGGCTCCAACCAACAGCAAGCACAATCACAACAACCCTCAATTGCAGCTGCGCCTGTCCAGTCATCCTCCCCGCCTGCCAATGCTGTACCAGCTGTGCTCGCCCTGCCAGCTCCAGCCAACAGCCCATCTCCCTCGCCCGAAACTCAGGCTGTTCCCACCACTCCCACGACATCTCCTGCCGAATCCACAACAGCCATCCAACCCACAATCCAGCCCACCATCCCGCCAAGCATGACGCCAGCCACGATTTCAACGGCGAAAGCCACTTCGTCAAGTCCTTCTGCTGTCGTCTCATCAGTCCATGAAACCAGTAAGACGGATCATTCGGTCCCCCAGACTCTCAGCGAGATGTTGGTACCGACCAATTCGGCGACATCATCGTCTCCGAAGCTGGAGACGCCAACTGTCGTTTCCGCTGCCAATGCACAATCCACATCAAGTTCCATCCCTGCAACATCAGAGTCCGCGTCTGGAGGTATGTCTGGTGGGGCAAAGGCTGGCCTGGCGATCGGTATACTCTTGGCCATTGGTGCTTTGGCAGGCTTGATCTTCTTCTGCCTTCGACGTAGGAGGAATCATCGCAAGGAAGCGTACAGCAGAGCGAGCGACGAGAAAGCTGGGCTCGGGAGCGAAGGCGCGGCTGTCGGTCTAGGTCGCTCTGCAAGTGTTCAGACATCGAAAACATTCGCTACAGCACCGCGTTTGAGTCTTCGACCAGTCACGCAATTCTTACCGGACATTGCTGCGCAGAGAAAGAGTGGGAATAATTTCGCCGCAGCAGCTGGACCGCTTCGTCATAATGCCCCAATGTCACAAGGATCGGACGCGGAGAAAGCCGCTGTAGACAATTGTCCCAACGACCCGACCAACCCATTTGGAAATCATGCAGAGATGTCCGAGAAGGAGTCGTTCCAACGCAACCCCAAGAATCCTACTAACCCCTTCGGCAACCACGCCCAGACAGATCGTCAACTCACCGAAGCCAGCGCTGAGCCTGAGGTCATCCCGCCAGCGCCGCTAAGGATTCGCACGCCTACTCCTGATGGCAAAGCGGTTGCGATAGCTGCTGGAGCAGCTGCTGTTGGCGTCACGGCTGGTGAAGAGAGGAACGTTCCGAAACCGCTCAACCTGTCGCCAAACCGTGCGGCCTCTCCAGCTATGAATGGAATGCCAAGTCCTACTGCTTCTGATTTCAGTACCACTCCCGTCTCCCCTGGAACCTTTCCCAATGGACCGCCACCAAGTAACGTTCATCGCATTCAGCTTGACTTCAAGCCTTCCATGGATGACGAATTGGAACTCCGTGCTGGCCAGCTGGTTAGGCTTTTACACGAATATGATGATGGATGGGTGAGCAAAGTCACAGAATCATTCATGTACAATCACTAACCGGTGCCTAGGCGCTCTGCATCCGTCTTGACCGCTCACAGCAAGGTGTGGCTCCCCGTACTTGTCTTTCGGCTAGGCCTGTGAAGCCTCGCCCACCGCCAGGCGCTCGCGGTCCTCCACCACGAGGACCTCCACCGCCCGGAATGTTTTCCAACCAGCAGCGACCCGCGTCTCCAGCGAATGGTCGTGGCTCGCCAAGGCCCTACAACCGAGCTCCTAGGCCAAGCTCACCAAGCCCCGCTCCTAGCCAGCGATCTATGTCGCCAGGCCCCTATGGAGGTGGTCGCCAGCGTCCCACAATCCCCTCACCAGGAGGAAAGAGACGAAGCAACTCGGCTGGCGCAGTCCGTGAGCGACGCAACAGCCCTGTCGGGCCGAGCCCTATGAACCCGAACGTCCAGCGCGTGCCAATGCAGCTTCAGGCCGTCACCGCTCCCGGACAGGTGGGTTCTCAATCTCCACCGCAAGGCGTGGCACGGAAACCGGTTCCTGGTCAAGCCATGTAATATCGACGTTGACGAATTGCTACTTCGGAGTACATACGGGCGGACGATATGGACGGTGTTTTCCTAGATTTGGGCGCATATGTCCGCCGAATCTTCACCAAAATCTCTGCGTGCGATGAGTCCTTCAATGTGCTATTCAAATTTCTCACAAGCCTCGGCTTCTAATTCTACAACCTTCATGGCCGACTGGCGGCCTGATGTTATTCGCTTCTTAATACTCTGTGTTCCTATAAGAACTGGAGGCTTTAGATACCACTTGGTGCGTTGGGCTAGGCCGTGAGAGCGAGAGACAAGAGTCTCATCGAAATGTGTACCATAGCGGAAAAACAGCATGCTGAGTACAGGCTGCTTAGCAAGTCATATCAGATCAGACGTATCGTGAACTCGGCAGGAAATCTTTTTCACGACCATGCAGCTCGAGGACAACAACTCCCAATTAGGTAAATGAAAGGATTTACGTGATCACGTCCCCTGTTCTTCTCCAAAGCGAATGAATACAACTACTAGTAGAGCCTCGGCAGACTTTCCGTTTGCAGAACACGTTTCTGCGGTGACTTTCTCACTCCGCGCCAATTGCGACAAGACGAGCTGATTGACGTCAGAAATTCATTATGAACTCTCCCATGCGCCAGGCACGAAGGCGCAGTCAGATCTTGGATGATAACGCGTCGCCCCCGAGTCGACAGAGCCCCAGTGGTGCGCGATCGCGCAATGCGCGGGATAATTCAAGGGCAAGCAGCATATGAGTTGCATAAACGATCTTCTGTTCAATGGCTGATGTTTTCTAGTTTGCTGCCAGCAGAATCGCAAACACACAGCCTACGTACGACATCTTTACCGGGACTGCCATCCCCCCATCTGTGCAACCATTGCAGCAAAGTCTCCGGCAGTCGCAATCGCGAGTTGTCAGCGCAGGTTCTTCAGGCCTCTCCAATGTTTGTCTTGTATGCTGAAGACGATCAGATATCGGCAATGAAGACCTTCGCGCCCAGATCAAAGCGCTACAATATGAGGTGGAGTCCTTGAAGCAAGAGCGCGAATACAATAGTCTACGGCATGAGAAAGAAGTTCGTGATGCCCAAATCAAAGCTGAGGCGGACTACAAGAGGGCGCAGGTGCGTATTTAATTCTTCGCTGAATACGAAGACTCACGGGTTTCGCAGGCTTCCGAGAGCAGTCAGCACGTCAGTAGCCGCAAGTATGAGGCGCTGAGCAAAGAGTTGAAGGAGACTCAAGATAAGGCCATCAATTATCAACAAGATGTAGAGAAGAAGCTTCGTCTACTGCAGGAGGAAAATCGATCACTCAAAGAGGATGTGGAGGAGAGCCAGACGGAGCTTTCTTCACTCGACCGCCAGCACAGGCATCAACTACAGGGGATCGAGGCCAAGCACGCGACTCTACAGCAGACGCTTAATGACCTTAGGACCGATCTGGAAAACAAGACCGCGGTTCTCAATACTACACAGGAAAAGCTCTCTGAGGAAGAAGCCAAGACCGGCGACCTGGAGAGTGAGAACCTTCGGCTGAAGGCGCAAAATGGCGATGCGGATATAATTGCTGTCATAAAGCGAGAGCTGTCCGATCAAGTCACGCATATCAGGAAGCTTGAATCGACTAGCCGAGAGCAGAACTCCGAGCTCAAGCATCTGCGGAGAATCCACAAAGCTGTGGAAGTTGTCGAGGAAGAGAAGAGGGTGTTGCAGAACAAGGTTGCTCTGCTCGAGGATCTTCAAAAGGAACTACGAGAAGCTCAGTTGCAGCGTCAGATCCTCGAAGACGAGCGCCAATCTTGGACGTCTTATCTACAAAATCAAAGTGAGACGGGTCCAGTCAAGTTCAGCTCACCTGAGGATCTTGCCCGGACGCTTGTCCGAGAACGTGTGGAGACCGCGTCTCTCGCTCACGATATGGGTGTCATTAAATCGGAGCTCTTGGAAAGGGATGGCACAATCGCGAGTCTGGAAGAAGAATGCAGTAGATGTCGCGCCGAAATCGAGAAGCTCAAATCCAGCGGTGGTGGGAATGACAACCGTGCCAAGGCCCGCCTCGAGCGACAGAAAGCTTTGGCCGTGAAAGAAGTCGAATACCTGCGTGAGCAATTGAAGACGTTTGACAGCGAAGAAATCACCTACCACTCCGAGCACCTCTTCGACGCCCAGAAGCAGAAACGCATCCAGGATCTCGAGTCCTTGGTCGACCAATACAGAGGCGAGCTCCAAACCCTCAACAACGACCTCTCCGCGCACGACAACAGCCCCGCCCCATCCAATCCCCTCAAACGACCCCGAGAACCAGAAGACGACCCCCACCTCGGCGAGCTCTCCCGCAAGAACCGCGCACTCCAAGACACCCTCTCCACCCTGCAAAGAACCCACGCCCACCTCCAATCCGACCACCAAGCCACCACCCACCACCTCACCGCCCTCCAGTCCTCCTCCCAAACCCGCATCCTCGCCCTCCGCGCCAACCCCACCGCCGACGCCGAAGCCCTCAAACTAACAACCCTCACCTCCCTCCGCACCGAAAACGCCGCCCTCCTCGCCCAGCTCGAATCCCCCACCACCCACCCCCCCACCGAAGTCGTCCCCCTCTCCACCCTGCACAACGCCCGCCTCGAGCTCTCCGCCCTCGCCCAAGTCGTCGCCGACAAAGAAAAACGCATGCTCCGCCTCAAGCAGATCTGGACCCTCAAATCGCTCGAGCTCCGCGAAGCGGTCGCCTCGCTGCTGGGCTACCAGATGGATTTCGTGGCGAACGGCAAGTTTCGGCTCACCAGCATTTTCCACCCCGGGGGCGAGGAGGGAGGGGAGGCAAATGCGCTGATCTTTGATGGAGAGACGGGGACGATGAAGATCGCGGGGGGGAACGAGGGGGCGTTTGCGAGGGAGATACGGCCGCTGATTAAGTTCTGGGTGGAGGAGAGGGGGGAGATCCCTGCGTTGATGGCGGCGTGGACGTTGGAGGCTTATGAGAGGAGTACGAGGGCGGCGAGGGTGTAAGATAATGGTGATGTATAAGCAGGCGTCGGGAGCGTGAGTGTGACCCGCTGTGTAGCATTTGGTTAAGGAGATTCCCCTTCAGAGCAGTCTTAATCCTGGAATTAACGCATTCCCTTCTTGCCCACCATGCAGCCAGCGATGTCTCCCCACCCTCTGCGCCCCTCACCCCGTCTGAACCATCCTCCTTTCAACACACCCCTCCCCCATCTCTCTTATTCCTCTTATTCTCATGAGCTCTTATATCTCTTATCCTTCCCATCTCTTTGATCTCTCTTCTCTCCTTTATTCTATCTCTTCTATTTTCCTCTTTTCTTCTCTCTTGACTTCTCTTTTCTCTCTTTTTTCTCTCGTCTCTCTTTCATTTTCTCTGTCTTTCTTATCTTATCTTCTCTCTTCTCTCTTCTCTTTCTCTTCTCTCTCTTCTATCTTCTATCTCTCATCTCTTATCTCTCATCTGCTATCTTCCATCTCTCATCTTTTATCTTTCATCACCAATCTCTCATCTTCCACCTCCCACCTCCCACCTCCCATCTTTCACCTCACACTACCTAGCACCCACCCTTTCACCTCACACTACCTAGCACCCACCTCCCATTGCTCACCACCCTCCTCCCACCACCCACCTCTCCCCACCCATAGCTGCCACCACTACATAAAGCGCGAAACGGTCGCTCGGAAAGAAATCGTAAGATTATGAAATGAGGAAGAGAGTGATTGTTCAGTGAGAGCTCAGGATGAGAAAGGGGGTGGGGGTTTAGGAGTTTTCGGTGGGGAGTCTTGTAGGGGAAGGATGAGGGAGGATATCAAGCGGCTGGGTAGGGAGTATTTGTTAGTTGATGGTTCAAGGGGAGATTGGTGGTGTGTGAGGTGATGTAATATCTTTCTAATGCGGTATGGGGGGGGTTCTGTTGGTTGAGAGGTTCATCAGGCGGTTCGTTGCACATGGGGGCGTGGGATAGAGATGGTGGAGGTAGTGAGTGCGGATAGGGAGTGGGTTCGTGGTTTCACTGCTCTCTTGTCAGGAGTAAACTGTTAATAACTCTTCCTACCGACCACAACCAGGGAAATTGCTCTCATACATCATATATACATTCCCCTCCTCCCCCACACCCCCTCCTAAAACATCTTATTCATAGCCTGATGCGCCAATTCGACCCCCAAAAACGTCGCCGCATTCGCCGGCACCGCCCTCGCCATCGCCGGCGCAAACCCTGGGAAAAACGCCCTCAGCCCCCCATTAGCATACAAGCCCCTCACCGTCCCCCCGATCGTCGGCCTCCCCTCCGCGCTCTGCAACCTGCTCTTGATCGTATCCACCGGAAACACCGGGATCCACATCGCCACGCCCGCGCACGCCCCCGCCACCGTAATCGCACTCAGACTCAGCTCCCCCTGCGGCTTCCCCTCCGCGTCCTTCGGCGTCATCCTCCGCTTCGTGTATTCATAAGTCGCGAAATACGCCGCGGAGCCGGGCCCGTCGCGCGCGAGCGTCATGGCCGAGCCGCGGAAGACGCTGCGGATGCCGCCGTCCTTGTAGAGCTGGCGGACGACGTCGACGCCACCGGCGTAGCGGGGTTTCTCGCCGGGGGCGAGCGTCTTCTGGCCTTGGATTTGGAGGAGGACTTTGACGCGCTCGAAGGGGGCGGTGATGAGGGTCATGGGGATGGCGGAGAAGAAGCCGGCGGTGGCGATTTGGGCGATGGTGAAGGGGGTGGAGGGGGAGGTTTGGGGGGAGAAGGAGCGGACGAGGGTTTTGCCGACGTCGTAGCCCTGGGGGGAGGGGAGGGGGGTTTAGAGTGGATGGGGAGGGCGCTGGGAGAGGGATATAGGGAGGGGCTTACCCAGAAGCTGACGGCGACTGGGCGAGGGGTTAGCTAGGCTTTGGGAGGCGGAGTTGCGGAGTCCTTACACATTGGCGTCACGCCTGTTAATGGTGCTGAGACACCAGCGTAAAGGCCCTGGACCGCAATTCAGCATTGGAAGTGGTTTAGTGAGCTTCGACATCGTACTCGTCTCAAGCCTTCCCGCGCAACGGTTCTGCGAACGCAGTCAATTGCGCCATTGTAGACACCTTTTTCTGAAGTCTGTAATCGGACTTTGACTAGGTCGAAGGGGTGTCCCACGAGCACTGCGCATACTCCGCCTACACCACCTGCGGCGAGAGAGCGCAGGCCGGAGAGCGAGGATTTGGTGGCTGCGACGACTTCTTGCTTGACTTCTTCTGTCGAGGGTAGTGAGGGCGTCGAGGAAGAGGAGGAAGAAGAAGACATTGCTGTGAGGAGAGTACCTCAGCAATGGTAGGAGGACGAGTAGACGAAGAAGCAGGAGGGTTGGTTTACATGTGATGTATCAAGCCCTAAATCCGAGGCATGATTTCGGACTAGTGGAACAGTTCAAAGGCAGAGGGGCTGCCATCGTCCGCAGCCCTTGATTGACCTACAGCTGGCATTTCGTAGAGGATTGATTAACTGGCGCGCCGCTGGGCGGATTGGGTGCCGAAGGGGAAATCTGATAAATGCATAGCATGTTCTTGATACGCGAAAGGACGTGATTAGTACAGGCGACGAAGAGGATGATGCTTATCAGGCATCGAGGACGAGTTACAGGGACTGACTCCATACATGGAACGTACTCTACTAGATTCCCACTTCGTAAATAAATGCATTGCTCCATAATCTATCACCGTATATTACAGAGCGCCAGGTTATTCAGAAAGGACAGTGAAGTGAATCAATGCAGTAGTGATACGCCCGTTGCCCGCACCGTATTGCATCCGTGCACTCTGGCAGCCAGGTTCTGGGAGTCTGCATCTCCTGTCAATGAGCTGGAGAATTTGACTCGGCTGGCGAAGGCAGTCTTCAACGACAACCTGCCACCAAGCACCAACCCGATCGGCACCTTGGCTATATGTATATGGGTCCTACTGGATAGCACCATTCAACTCTTCGTCTCCTACCCAGCATGTTTAGATACGAAGACTCTCGTGAGCCATCGTGGCAACCTTGTGGAGATCGTCACCCATAATGAGTCTGAGCTCACCGATGACGAGACCAACAAAGAAGAGCGTAGTAGTAATCTGGATAGCAAGGATCTTAGCGTAGAGCGTGACCAAGCGGATTCTCGCAGCCCAATCGAACGTCCTCCATGCGTCAAGCATCTTCACACATCCACCTGGCTGGACTTTCCCACCAAAGGTCCGGTCAAAGGGCACAATAGGCTCGTCTTCCTCGGGCAACATCGAGGCCTGGACACGAGTGAGGGTGACCTCGGCAGGGAAGACAATGGCAAAGATAATGAACAAGCCAACGAAGCCACAGAAAAAGAGCTGAGACACGTCGCTGGCACGAACGTTGGAATCCACTGTGCGGAAGTGAGTTGGATCTTCGGTATAGCGGTGAAGGCCATAGAGGTTGAACATCACGGCGGGGATATACAAAGCGAGCTGCTCAGCAGCGGCCCAGATAGCCGTAGGACCCCAGACCTTGAGGGCAGACTTGCGGTCAGGAAGCCTCTGGTACCATTTCTTGGTGCTGGGGTTGCTGATGACAACGTGTGTCCAGGTCATGTGAATGCGGGCCAAGATGGTGTGGAAGAGGATCGCGAAAAGGGCTCGTGCCGATGGGGAGACGTAGTCGCCGGCGCAAAGATTCATGAAGAAGCCGAAGGAAAGTTGGTAGACGATGGCGAGGGAGAGACCGCGGAATCGAGACCACGGACCCGCTTGAGCGCGGAGATGCTTGACTGTAGCGCGGATGCTAGAGGTGATGGGCTTGGTCTTGATAAGGAAGACTTCTGGCTCGGCCGGAGCAGCCTTCTCGGATGGCTTCTGGTCTAGAAGCAGATCCGTCTCGTCAGACTCGGGTGCGTCGACTTGAAAAGCAGTTGCTGTAGGAGTTTCGATGGTAGTGAGCGTGGCTACCACGGCGCCGTAGGTGTATTTGATCTATGGCATGAAAGTCAGTCAACCAAATCGCGAGATCGTTCGAGCCTGACTTACTATGAACTGAAGGAAAATGAAGGCCATAAAGGTAGCCCACAAAGCAGCGACGCCCCATGTAGGGATCCGCCTGATCTGTTCATCGGGTTGGTCTTCTTGCGGGGACACATCCTGCCAGTTCTGCTGGGTGGCCTCGAAGCCTCGCCTCACGAGGTGGTGTACGACTGCGGACATGCTGCAGTGACTGAGGAGTGGACGAAGTCAGTTGACGGATGGAAGATAAGGTTATGAGAGCAGTGTAAGTTGGTATCGATGATCTTGGAAAATTGAAAATGGCAGTTGAGGACAACAGAATAAGAGTGATGGAGAGTAAAGTAGAAATAGGCAGCAGGGAGGCAGGTGAAAGGAAGCGGCTCGGTCGACTCAGCCCCCCGATGGGTCACGTGATAAATGCACTGTGAAACTGGCTTGTCCTCGACAATGCTTCAAAGAATCAATGAAGCAACTGATCCATAGCCAGATTGACAGTGCGTCGCGATCTCCCCAATCTCCCCCAATGCTCTGCACAGTCCATCAACTTCCTTACCTCCATGACCTTCCGATGGCACCGTCGCTGAAAACAATCCTGGGGTGCTCAACGTGACGCCTGCCGTACTGGTATATACCAAATACAAAAATCCGCCTGTGGAATGGGATTTTTTAAGGCAATACATAGACAGGAGAACTCGCCAGGGGCAGTCTGATGGCGTGGCGCCGAAATTGGGCTGACTGCTGAGCATCGACTCACGTTCGGAGCCAATGCGTCTGGTTGTCCGACGCTCGTATAGAAAGATGGGGTCATGGGGCTAATCATGGTAGATGGCGGTAGGTCCGACGACGAAGAAGACGAAATTGTAAACTGAGGGCTTTCACGAGTGTTTGGCGGCTCAGGCTCAGGTTGTAGAGGAAGGAGGTAGGCCTACGAGTCACTACATTTAAGGCTCCGTCGTGTATGCCTACGGGATGACTTGCTGCAATATACTCCTAATTCTCTTGAGATTTCATCTTGTCGCTTGTCATTCTACTCGCAATCCATAGAAGACACGCTTAGCTCGTGTTGACTGCAACGACAGTAGCTGAAGTCTGAAAGCTTGCTTCATCTCGATCATTGATTAATTTCCTTCCCAGATGCTAAATGCCTATCAGTAATGTATGCTAGGCTCGGATGTCCATACAGCGACGGCTGGCCTGTCCATATCACAGCATTACCGGGGCAAAGAAGCCCCTTTTGGTAAAGATAACGTAGAAAATAGACCCGAAGAATCTGTAACCTTCAACCAGCTCTCAATCCACCTCTGCACCAACACCTCCCGGATCCTTCCCGCTCCACCTGCACCAAGACATTCATCCCTCTTGTCTTCAAGAACGCCACAGCTCTTTCTTTCACATCCTCCATGTCTGCGTTCTTTGCAACGAAGACATGTATCACTCCGAGCACTCGTCTTTCCTCCCTTTCGTCGAGCCAGAACTTCGGCACTGCATAGCCGACGACGCCTTTCAGAGCGCTGACTCCGGCTAATGCCTCTCGGAGATCAAACTCGGTGTCCTCGGGGATCGTGAGTAGCAGGGTTCTTGCCGATGATTTGACAAGCGGGATGGCAGACGCGAAGATGAGGACGGCAATGATGACGGAGGCGATGGGGTCGAAGCCCGACCAGCCGTAAAAGTGGATGAGGAGAGTGGATATGATGACGGCGACTGAGCCCATGGTATCTGCAAGGATGTGGAGGAATATCCCATGCATGTTCTCGTTACCATGATGATGATAGTGATGGCCATGAGCATGCGAGTGGGCGTGCACGGGCTTCGAGGGTGTTGCTGGTATGGACCCATGGGGTGATGGCGATGGACAAGCGTGGAGATGATCGTGGAGGTGGGTATGAACATGATTGTCGTGATGATGATGATCGTGCTGGCCGTCATCGTCGTGCGAATGCCCTGAATGCTCGAGAGGAGCGGGAGTGTGTTCATGGTCATGGTTGTGGTCATCACCTCCGTGAGAGTGTCCATGTCCATGATGAGCGTGGCCGAAGGCAGTCATACCAACCAAATTCACCATCAGACCAAGACCACTGACGGTCAGTAGTTCGCCAAGCCTGTGCATCTCACTACCCTCTGCTAGTCTCTCGATGGCTTCGTATACAATCTCAATGCTGATAAGCCTGTGGGTTCGTTAGCTTGCGCACCAATCATCTTGGACCAGCGACGTACATGAGAAAGATGCCGTTGGCGAACCCGGCAAGAGTATCCACCTTTCCAAACCCATACGGGAATCTGGTGCTCGGAGGCCACTTGCTCATGACAGCGGCACTGAGGCCGACGATCAGGGCTAGGCAGTCGAAGAACATGTGTATGCTGTCGCTGAGCAAGCCTAAAGATCCAGTAGCTATTCCATAGAAAGTCTGAACGAGCATGAAGGCGAAGTTGAGTCTAAGGTAGACGGTTAGCTCGACACCGCATTAAGATCATTGGAGTGACATACATCATGAAGTAGAAGATTCTCCTCGAGTCTTTTTCTACTAGGATGCTGTGCAGTAGAGGCCATTTCTGAGAAGATCCGAGGACATATTTGGAAAACCGAGAAGGTTCATCATGGTGGCCCAAGTGCTTTTCGGGATGCTCGTGATGAGAATGGCCATGACCGTGGCCGTGTGTGTGATGCGTAGAAGAACGCGATGAATGGGTATCTTTGATCGTTGCGGCAGAAAACAAGAATATAAGAGCGGCCTGAAATGCAGATATTATCCATGGTGTAGGTCCCAGGAATTGTAATAGAGAACAAGAAGTAAGAGATCCAATCAAAAGCCCAATACCCCGACTTTCCCGTAGACTCTGCGGTTGCGCCATGGTCAACGATAGGGCTGCCGTAACTATGGTGAAGATTCCCCCACCTAAGAGGTTCATTGAAATTGCGCTAGCGCTGGGTATCGAGGAGAAAACATATGATACAATGGTGAGCAGCCCGGTCAAGGTACCGGCTGCTAGTGTCAGGTCGATGTCATTCGGACTCAGGGTCAGAGAAGACACCTTTGGATCAGGTAATATTGCGCTAGATGTCGTCGGTATTTCCTTCAATGTCGTGAGAATGCTTGTGCCGGAAGAAGGGGGAGGTTCGGCTGGGGACGTGATATGGTCCTTCTTTGAACTGTGTGCAGGAAACGGCGGCGGCAGAATAAGCACACATACAGAAAGAGCAACGAGCCCAGAAAACTTGTCAGCCAGCCCTGTGCCGCTGTTCGGGATGGCTAGATTATAGATGGCTTGGAGAGAGATCGCTGCCATCGTCCACCGCCTGGACTTCAGCAGTCGCTTCAGGCCTCCCGTACTCGCAAGATTCAGCTTGTCGCCCGAGCCCATCAGATCTGTCACCAGTGCGGTCAACAGGACCAAACCAGTCTCAACACCTCCGAGTTTTAGGGTGGCGTAGAACGGCAAGCCGATACTGAACGATCTCGCCAGTATCTTCCGGATACCGCCTATAGTCATAATTTCCGCCTGTGTGCTTCCAGTCCTTCGATGGCCTATTGCACCTGGCTTGGGTTCCGAGCTCCCGCTGAAGAGTCCGCGTATTCTAGCAGTGCCTCCCACAAGCAACAATGTGCCAGCAGTAACCGCGCACGTAGATAGTAAATTGGGTCCTATTGCTACCAGTGGTATCGATGTGGTAGGCATGACCTCCTCCTGAGCTTCCGTTCCCAGCGAACCTGATTCTAGAGCGCTTTTCAAGGAGCTCGACCCGGTATGCAGGCTATTCGCAATGGATAATAGACTATAAGGGAGAGATACAAGTATCGCGCTTGCGAGCTCAGGAACGGTGAACCAATGTCGCCTAGTCTATCAGCATGGTACTCATGCCATCACCTCATGGGGGGGAAATCATACCTCTTAACGCCCTCGCTCGAGGTCGCATACGCAGGCTTGCTCGAAGACCGGAAACCATAGTTGGTGGGCTCGATCTTCAGATGAGTGGGAAGTCCTGAACTGAACCTTCTGCCTTTGGGTCTCACACTGGGGGTATCCATTGGAGGGAGGCTTGGTGGGGGTAAGTGTGATCTCGATCGAGAATGATCTACTCTTGGTTTCTCTGGGTCCTTCTGTGGTTGTACATGTAATGACTGGCTATGCGCGTGGTGCTTGGCTTCCCTCGTATATTGATAACCATTCAGGTGCGGGCCACTGTTTGAAGATGTTGGTTCCAAAGGGAGCTTCTCTGACACTGACTTCCTGCTGTGACCCCTGACATGTCCATTACCGTGCACAGCGCCGGGTATGGCATAGCTTGTCTCCATCATCAGCACCTTCCCCATTCCAGTGGGCAGCTTGAAGGGGCAGTCGTATCATGAGTGAGGTAGGTATGGCTCAATTGCGGAAGTCAGCGCACTTCTATTGGTCTTGGATCTGTAACCTTCGAGTCTCTGACACAAGGCAGGGTATCATGCAATCGGACGCTGGTGGGTATTGCTGGTGGCTTTGTGTCAGTCTTTGGGCAACATTATAGTACCTTATACGCTTTCCTTTTCCGGTCAGGGGAAGTGTGCTGCACGTGACAAAGATCTGCCTCGGAGCAATTTTCTAGGTTGGGACTCAGCTACTTTTGGCTCCATGCAGACTGACGGTTCGCAGATTTCTCCTCTGATCGTCAACAGCAGATTCCCTGCTTTGGTTGGCGTAGAAATGACCTCTTCATCATCATGAGCAAGCTGTCATCGCTGTTGAGGCCCTACTTTGTACCTTCCTTAACCGCGTCGTTGCTACGACAGATTTCTATATGACATTTCTCGAAGGCTCTCTGCCATTCTTGGTGCTCATCTCTACTCTCATTTCCGTCTGTCTGCTATTGTTGCCCTCCCAGCATGGCGCTAGGGTGAGGAACTCTGATGGTAAAAGCAAGATCAGAGTACAGGTGCTTGTCTTGGGAGATATAGGGAGAAGTCCTCGGATGCAGTACCATGCATTGAGTATTGCTCGCCACGGAGGCCTCGTCGATCTCATAGGTGTCCTAGACAAAACCACCCTGCATCCCGACATCAAGGCGAATCCCTCGATCCAGATCTACCCTCTACCATCTCCGCCCTCCTTTCTACAGACTGGCAATAGATGGGCTATCATAATTCTCGGACTTTTGAAGGCTTTAATCCAAGCATGGAGCTTGTGCATGGTACTTGGATACCGGACGAAGCCCGCAAAGTGGTTACTCGTACAAAACCCACCTTCCGTACCTACACTTGCCGTTGCCGGCGTTATCTCGTTTCTACGCCATACTGGCTTGGTAATCGATTGGCATAACCTTGGTTACACAGTCCTCGGCCTCAAAATTGGCAGGGAACATCCCTACGTCCGATTCTCAAGTCTCTACGAGCGGATATGCTCTCGCTTTGCGACCGCTCACATAACCGTGACAGACGCAATGGCACGAGTGATAAGATGTGATTACCGCACCAGTGCTCCTGTATTCACTCTTCACGATCGTCCGACGTCGAGTTTCCGACCTTTACGCCCAGAACAGCGTTTGAGTTCCTTACAAAACTTGCCAGAGGTTGCTGATTACGCCGAAAGTATCGAGCTTGGGAAAACCAAGCTTCTTGTCAGCTCTACCTCCTGGACGCCGGATGAAGACTTCGGCGTGCTCCTTGACGCTCTTGTTTCGTACTCTGATCTGGCAATGACTTCGCATCCGTACCTACCGGAAATTGTCGCTGTGATCACGGGCAAAGGACCGCTCAAAAATCAGTTTCTCGATCGGATCCAGCTACTGAAAGCTCAAGACAAGCTTGAGATGGTCAATTTCCGCACGGCTTGGCTTAGCACAGAGGAGTACGCGAGTTTGTTGAGCGCTGCGGACCTTGGTGTTAGCCTGCATCAAAGCACTAGCGGGGTCGATCTGCCCATGAAGGTTGTCGACATGTTCGGAGCCGGCCTGCCTATAGCTGGCTACGGTGACTTTGAGGCTTGGCCGGAGCTCGTGAAAGATGGAAAGAACGGGACGAGCTTCTCCAACGCTCAAGGACTACAGGCCATTCTTATGGATCTGTTTGGCAGCAACGGGTCTGGACTGCGCTCGCTGAAGGAAGGTGCTATCCAGGAAGGTAGGAGAAGATGGGACGATGAATGGGACCCAGTAGCAGGACGACTATTTGGGCTAGTCGAGTGAGATCGGATCCAGTGGGTATGTCCAAACAAATTCGACACATAATGCAAACCGTCCGACATTTATGCGATAGCACGTTGAGCACTCCGACCAGATCGAACGATAGGCAAAGCGTCATTGAGCCTCCTCGATTCAGAATGAAAGTGGAATTTGATGTTGAAAACCGCTTGCGCCTGCGATCCAGGGGACCGGCCTGAGCACTGGGTGGAATATTCGACCCGCCTGCTTCAATGACATCAGATACTGCATTCGAAAAGGGTGGATTGACAGGCACATCGACTGAAGTCTCAGCTATCTTGTCTTTTCATTTCGCTTTGTCAATGCCACGATGCTGAGTGTCGAGGTTCATTTGATAAGAGGGTTTGGAAAGCTAGGAACGCTCAGATATTGTGTCTTGGTTGCAGAAGGCCAAGCTCGCCAAGCTGCCGCACCAAGCTTTCCTTCCCTCCCGAGATTCCCGACTGGGAAATTCATCGGCCAATCAAAGAATCACACTTCGTCATGATTCGCCACGAGATCATCATTTTCAATGTGAAAGACGTTCAGCATTGCATCATGAAGGTGGAAACCGCAAGGGTACTTGTCCAGGTTGGCGTAGCGAGCCCAAAATGGCTGCATGCGGACAAGTCAGCATTCCTGATTGGGCATGCACGTTCTCGGGGGACACATCAGGAACAACATGCATTGGCGCGTCTGAGAGTCCCCATCCCAATGGTGTGGTAATTGCGCTGTTCTCCGGTCATCCATTGCTCTTTCCCCAGCTTACATCCCATACATGTTTGCGTTGCTTTACTTCTTTCATTGATTGACACTCAGCTTTTCTTTGGACGACGCGTTAGAAGAGCTTCCGTTGACACTAGCTTCTCCTAAATTATAAGCCAAAAACGTCTTAGAGCTATGCAGTTTTCACAGCTGGCCGTAGTCCTCGGACTGGGTACGCCGAATCCCCTCCTGGACGTTAAGTAATCTTGTCAGTTAATGGAAGGCAGTGTCACTGGTTTCCGCTCAAGACCAGAAACCTTCCAACTATGACAGCGTGGTAATCGCCCATGCTACTCTTATGGGCGCCGCCTTCGTCCTCTTCATGCCCCTAGGGGTCTTCCTGATCCGCCTGACCTCCTTCAAAGGTCTCGTATGGGTCCACGCTGGGATCCAGGTCTTTGCATACATAGTCGCACTCGCCGCGTTCGGACTTGGAGCTTGGATGGCGACTGTCAGCGGGCAGTGGAAAGCTGGCAACGGTCACCCGATCATCGGCACCATTGTGATAGGGCTACTGATAATCCAGCCAGTGCTGGGCTACGTGCACCATGTGATCTACGTCAAGGAGCATAGACGTACATTCTGGATCACCGGCCACATTTGGTACGGTCGAGTGTTGCTTATACTGGCTGTCATCAATGGTGGACTGGGACTGCAGCTCTCTGATAATACGGTCAAGGGCGAGATTGCATATGGAGTCATCGCGGGCGTCATGTTCTTGCTCTATGTTGCTGTACTGGCCATCTCGTATGGACGGAAATCCAAGGGTCTTGAGAACGAAACTGGGGAGAAGATGGTCGGTGGCCCAAAGAGCGAAAAAAGCGATGAGGAGATGACTGATACACGAAACAACGGCACCTACAACAGCCATCCGACTGGGTCGCCGATCGCTGGCTCGACTGCCAAAGGCAATGGACCCGCATATGCGAAACAAGAAGATGTGGAGAAGGCCCGTAACTTTTCCGCAAACGGGGCAATTGAGAGACCGAAGACAGGACCGGTGCTCATTGAGCATGCGACTGCTGGGTATGATGCTCCGCTGTTGGTCCGGAATGTGTGATGGAATCAGTACGCCTTGAAGTAACTGCTGGAGTGTTCTGTATTTAGTGGGTCGGTGGGGAGTACAGTGTCATCGCTGGGTATATCACTAGATCGGATGTCTGGTGCAGCGTTTTGGCTCTTTCAAGGTAGCTGATGCGAATAGAATTTCTACCGAACGCTTCAAGAATGACGCTCATGAAACATTCTACCAAGGCAGAGCATGCGTTCTGCAATAGTCTTACTGCCTATTTTTCTAGAACATTACCATCCCTGGGTAAACGAGCTGTTTATGTGCTGGTGAGAAGTTTTGCATCCATCTATGTATCGGCTTACTACTATCCCATGCGTCGGGTTGGCCCTCTTCTAAGCACTCGTCGAAAAGCGATTTGACGGAATCACGGTAGGTTGATCAACCAGCGAAGACCAATAGCTGAAAAGGCGAACCCTTTAAAGTAATTGCTTTGCTCCATGAAAACACTCAACAGGAAATTGAAAACCCGCACCGTAAAAGTTCGGGACTTGATGCGGCCTAAAACAGCGAGCCTTCGTATGGGGTGCTGTGCGATGTGAGTAGGGAGTCTGCAGGCATGGATTGGCGATGATATATATGATTAAATAAAAGGCATGGATGGAAAGGAGTATGACTTAAATGCTCCGTATTATTGTTGGGAATTATGTAGAATGAGAATTAAGTAATGAGATTTCAAGTGCGTCTCAGTAGATGATGATGGATCGCGCGGGTGGAGGTCTGACCGGCGACTTTTCTCGAAGCCCCGGTTGTTCACTGAAGAGCACACAAATTGTGAAAGAATTATAAATAAAATAACGTGAAATGTTGGTAACCCAGACTAGGTGGTGCGCAACCCCTATTCGAAATCTCCTTAACGAAATACTGATTATGTAATCAAGATTTAGTATAGTGGTTAGTATATTTCGTTGTGGTTCAATCCATTTCGAATCCGAAATGACGGCGGTTCGATTCCGCCAATCGCCAACTAATTGTTTTTAAATTTTGGCTATGGAATGGTTGGATGAACGAGGGGTACAGGATGGACAAAAATGTTCACCCACCATACCCAGCCATCGACCGCTACCACTGGAAAAGCTCATTTACTGTGGAGTACATGATCTGTCCAAGGGCCAAATGCGGAAGCTCAAGAGCTCGCTTGCTCGAGTGGTGTACGGAAAGAACATAGAGCATACGCTGGACTACGCGAAGGCACTGAGGGAGCAATTAGAGAAAAGCAGAGCGTCTACTTGCATAGTCCATATAGATCTCGATTGCCTGGACACCTCCATTGGTAAAGCCAATGAGTTTTGCCGCGCCCGGTGGTCTAAGCGAGGCAACTACTCAGCTGCGTGGACGCAATAGCTGCACGGCGTCGACTTGTTGGCATTACGATAGCCTCCTTTAATCCGCCTCTGGAAGGTGGGGACGCAATTGCGGATGTTGCGGTCAACGCCATTGCACGCTTGGTGAGCAAGCTCTAGCCACTGAGATGACCACAAGGCTCCTCCCTTGAGTGGGCTGCTCTACTGGGAGTCGCACCTTCCGAACAGCGGCCAGACTGTGTGTGGTATACACAATGACCATGACTTCCTGGTTACCCCCGTCAAATTTCAACAAAGACTCGTTCAAATCGGGCTGTGTTCTTCCCTCGTCCAACCCGACCGGTATACAGATATACTCCCACACTGCCCAAAAGGCAAACAACGGCCAAGGCATTCTGTGTGGTCTGCCAGCCGGTTTTTTCGAACAAGGTACCAGCGAGTATAGGCCCCAAAGCCGTTCCTAGACCCACTGCAGAGCACAGCGATGAATATGCTTGAGCGTATGCTCCTGCGTTGCCAAAGGTTTCGGGATGGCTTTCTGCCAGGATTTCCACTTCATGAAACATATCTGCAGCCAGGGGCGCCAGGATAAGATTTAGACCTACGCCTGAAGCTGGTGTCAATACTTGGAGACCAGGAGAATGTGGGATGAACCCACCGGTCAGGAGCAGGAAGAGGCACAGCACGACCTGATCAACGATAGTGTCGTCCTTGACCAGGTCAAGCAGAACAAAAGCCGGGGTAGTAATGGCAAATCCGGTCAAACACACAAGCCTAGGGCCATAGCGATCCGAAAATGAGACGAAAAGTGGCCCAAAGATGCATGGTCCGGAGATTGCTAAGAACAAAGTGCCTGCGCTGGGAGAGCCCCACCCCAATGTACGCTTGACATATTGGGGTAGGATGGCATCAAAAGAAGTAAGCAGGAAGATGTGTGTAAACGAGCCGTAAACCGCCGCCATCAATCTTCGAGAACTGATCAGAACAGCCACCTTACCAAATGCCTGGGCCAACTTCGATCCGTGTGCTTCGATGTTGCGAGCAAACAGCGGCGACAACTCATCTGGTGCCATTGTTGGTAGTGTCGGGTACTCTCCGCTTCGGAACTCCATATCTGTTGATTCTTCGCTCGAACCGGCGTAGTCACTGTCCGATTCTGGGAAATCTCTTTCCTCTTCAACAACGTTATAATCAATAACATATCGATGATCCTGTGCCCACCGAGCGTATGCCTCCTTCTTATCGATCATAAAGAATCGTAGTACAACATCGAGCCCAATCACTCCGAAGATCATGGCAAATACTGCGAGATAGCCTGCCCTTTGGTACACGATCCCCGCGAGAACTGGTGAGACTAAAACACCAAGTTCCATGCCACTGAATACGAAACCCATCCTTCTGGCTCGTCAGCCATGCGTAGGCGCAATGGAAAGGGACTTACCAAGAGCCGATTTCATCAGAAGGGACCGCATCTGCAACAAGTGCCAAACCAGCTGTATAGACGATGCTGCTGGAGAACCCTTGTAGGGCTCTTCCTAAAATCAGAACATTCGGGTTCGTGGCCATGCAGAATACAGCGCTCGCCGCGAGCGCCAAAGCAAGGCCTGATAGGAAAGTCGTCGACAGGGACCCTCGTTCGGCAGCCCACCCAGCAATTGCTGCACGATAATTAACAACAGCAACTTCTGTTTCGTGGATAGCACTTACGAGCCCCGATGGCCAAGGAAGAGCCGTACACCGTCAAGAGCAGAGAAATCCAGAATTGGACTTTGCTTCAATCAGGCACAAATCTCCTTAGAACATCACGCGAGAGGAGCCTACAGTGAATGTTGCAACAAACGCTGTGATACCAATTATCCATTTCGATGACCGTATCTCCAGCAATACCGAGACTCTCTGCTGACAGCAGGGATGTGTGGTAGGTTCATATACATCCTCCATGGCAAATCACGCTTCATCGACTTTGGACGGATTATAAAACTCTGACGAGTTATGGAAGAGGTAAGAAATCTACAAGACCTTCACGGGCGATGGGCACCGTGACCGAAATATATATCACGCAGGATTTCCAAACGCAGAGCTGGCGCAGCCACGGGAAGAAGATAATTGCGTCGGCTGCAAGGACTGCTATGCTTGAGTGTCGGCCCAAGCCATTTCGTTCTAGGCGAAGCATCGAGGGGGCAAAAGTTGCCTATGGAGCCTAGTGCGTTGATATCATGTCATTTTCCAGGGGATATGAAGTGGTTTCCGGTTAGAGATTCAGAGGGCGGACCTCTAGCCGGATGCCGGACAAATTCCACATCTTCTCAATGGCTTGGTAACACCCAGCGATCCCCTCAAGATCTGATATAGATTGGCCTCTGTGGTTGCGGATCACACCATTGCACGCCATACATCGGATCGCGCAATGAAGCTTCTTATCACTGGCTCTCAGCATACATGGTGGGGTAAGCCGCGCATTGTTGATATCATCGCTAAGTGTAGAGTGCCGGGTCTCTCAATGTTCTACAATCGCTGATACACTCGGCCGACCATGTCCGGCGGGGCAAGCACAATGTGTCTGCAGCTTCCTGCAAGTTCGCAACTTCCCTTCGTTCTTCGGCAATTGATCAAGCAGAGCACAGAGCGCCTGATCTATGGAGCATGCTAGAAGTCCGGTTCTGCAAGATTGTGCAAGATCGTTCCAGAGTGCTCTTTTACTATCCTGAACGATATGCTGGTTAACGAACGCCGCCGACTTCTGATAGGACATCTATTTTCAAAGTATGCAGTCTTCGCAGCAACTTCATTTCTTTATGCTTGACAATCAACAGAGCATTCACTATAACCTCCTCGCAACCTCGTGGTAATAAACCTCATTGGCCGCAATCATTGTTTTATTCATAACATCAATGTCAGGTACTATTATCGTATAGTTCATTCATCCCTGACAAACCCCCTCCATCCTTCCTCGACGATTTCTTGGCCTACCGGCCTTCATACCTGTGTACCATAAGGTCCATTTCGACCGATCATGACTGTAACACCGTGGCTAGGTAGGTTCCAGGCTAGGAAATCCATGCAAATATTCCATCACAACGAAGAAGCTATCAATAGACGTCTCAGGATAGAGCACTAGGGCTTTGAGTCGGCAGAAGCACCTCAGAAGCTATACAACAATGCCACGAAAACCCAAGAACCCTTCCTTGAGCACCTCAGATCATCCCTCGAGTGGACGTCTTTATACATCACGGCGAAAGAAGGATCCCGTACATATTGATGATTTTTCTCCAATTACCAGGTAGCTTGACATCTAGTCTTTCGAAAACCACGGCCGGATGTGAACGTATGGACCATGAGTCTACTAGCTATGGAGGTCTACTGGATTTGCTTCTTTAATGTTGATTTTGTTGTGCGTCCCCGTCTATCTGTCTTCAAGGTTCAATAATCTACCTTGGAAATCCTCTCAAAATCTAGTTTCGCTAACGAGGAATGTGCATTGCTGAACTTGGCGCTTGCACTGTCATCGTCCACGCTCTCTTTGTCTCTCCTCCATCTACATCATCTCCAATTTCTTTGTTACATCAATCAACTCCCCTCATCGATCCTCGAGCACCACGCACAACACAATGGGCACACCTTACAAACCGCAAGCGGTCCTCCGCATCCGGCCACAGTACACAACATCGACGATGTCCATACACCTACGCTCCAACCACTTCCATCCACTTCCCCTTCTCCTCTACGACTTCCCGCCCTAATCATATCTTCACAACCATCCAACTCTCGCCGTCGCAATCCCTCTACCAACCACCAAACAACAATCCCCAACAATGTCCACCTCCCCCTCCCCCAAAACCGCCACAGCCTCCTCCCTCCCCCCCCTCTCCCCAGCCCCAGCACAAAAACCCTCCATCACGCCCGGCCCCCTCCGCCCCGCCCGCTCCTCCCTCCTCCTCCACGACTCCCTCCCCCCCTCCTCATCCTCATCCCCCACGCCCACCCCCGCGCCCACACGCCACGCCTCCCTCGCGCAAGACCCCACCATCGGAATCGCCCTCTCCAGCCCCCTCGCCACACCCATCCCCGCCCCCGCGCTCGCCTCCCTCCCGCCATACCGCCTCATCGACTACAACCGCACCATCGACCGCTTCTCCGTCTCCTCCGCCGAATCAGACCACAGCAACAACAGCGACGCCGAGTCCCGCTATCCGGAGGGCTCCACCGTGGGCATCAAGTCCCCGCGCGAAACGAACCGGTTCGTCACCCCCCCCACCACGGCGTCCGCGACGCGCAACAGCTTCGCCGAGATGGCGGATGTGGGGGCGCGGTATGCTGCAGGCAGCAGCTCGACCGCAAACACCCAGGAGGCAAAGAGCTGGGACGAGAACCACGCCCGCGACGAGGAAGAAGAAGAAGAAGAAGAAGAAGAAGAAGACGGGGGTGTCTTCCCCGCGAGTGAGGGCACCCCAGTAACGACGACGATTACGCATCTAGATCGCTATCCCAGCAGCAGCACGCGCGCGATCAAGAGCCCGCGTCCTCCTGCAGAGGAGGGGCTCGACACGCCGCCGACGACGGGGGGGAGCGTCGCCACGGCGGATACGAGCGCGAGGGCGGAGAGCGGGCTGCATGTCCCGTTCCTGCCACGGTTTCTGAAGCTGACGAGTCCGCGCCGGAGTAACGATACGGCGGGACCGGGTGGAGAGGTGGAGGGGCAGGGGGCACTGAAGAGTGTGGATGAGGGTGGGGTTAGTGATGTCGATGAGGGGGAAGAGGAGGGGGAAGCGAGGAATGCGTCGCGCGTGTCGTTGGTGAGACCGATGGTGGTGCAGACGGGGAGCGCGAGGAAGGTGGGGCTGAAGGAGATGTTGCTCAGTGAAGCACCTGCTAGTCAGCCCGGGCCGTCGTCGAGGAGCAAGATCGCGAAGTTTTTGGGGGAGAATATTGAGTTTGGGACGAAGAAGCGGGAGGGGATTGTGGGGATGACGAGGGGGGGTGATGATGCTGCTGGGGCGCCGGAGGAGGGGGTGCAGGAGGAGAAGGGTTTAGGGATGGGGGATGGGGCTCGGTCTGCGGGGTTGAGTGGTGCGGATGGGCCGAGGTCGAATCCGGTGAGGAGGGCGAAGACGGTGCCGGGGCTGGGGAAGAGGAGGGTCACGTTCCCGACGATGGCGCCGGTGGAAGTGGGGCCGGAGCAGAGGCAGGTGTGGCAGAGTATTGTTAGTACGCCGTATCCGCTGGGGTATAAGGGCGCTAAGGAGGGGAAGGAAGCGGAGAAGAAGACTGGGAAAGAGAATAAGGCTGGGGAGAAGAGGGAGGAGGGGCCGAGAGATGTACTGATGCTCGTGGTCTACAGCCCCAACAGCCGCGGCCCCAGGGTCAAGGAAGTGGTCATTCCTGAGCCAAAGGAGACGGTCTTGGTGGATGACAGCGATGAGAAGAAGCCGGTCGCTATGGCGACGATGAGGAAAGACTTCGATGACGAGAAGCTGTTCAAGCTCATCCGCGCTGAGTATGGCAAGATGCGAGGTTTTGCGGGCAGCATTGCCAGCGCCAGGAGCGTCAAGAATGTTGGTGTTCTTCATTACAGCAATATCGCTGAGTTGAGCCATCGAGGCGAACAACGCTTCCCAGGCATGATGTTTGGAGCCGAGAATGAGGATCTTGTTGGGGACGGAATGCTGGCATTGCTTCAAGATCCGAAAGTTGGTCGAAAAAGCCACACATGGACTGAATGGGTTAAGAGACTGCCCGGGAACAGCAAGAGCGAAAATGACGCCCGCGAAAAGATCGCCATTGAGTTCATACAGGGGTGGTCACCCACGGGGATTGTGCTCGCGGTGACGACGATCTTGATGCTGAGTATGGCCGCTATGCTCTTGTGGATCTTTCTGGGAGTGGGAAATGTTTCTAGTATTGTCCCTGAGACTGGCGACGCAGGTGGGGGATTGAAGGGGAGGACTCGAGGTGGGTTTCGCGGTGCTGGTGATAGGGTTGAGAGCGGTGTTGCATTGGGAGTGCTGGTGCTGCTGTTCGGTTGGACGGGGGTCGGGGCGTGGATTTTGGTGAGTTGGCTAGGATATTGAGGTTGTAAGATTAGTGTGAGCGGAAATGTCGTGGCCCGATAGAGTGATGCAATATTACCAATGTCTTGCTTGCAGAGATGGTTCACCTTAAGACTCCATCCACGAGCACTTCAGCGAGCGGCAATTGCCCAGCTTGTGTGAGCATCGTCATATTAAACCCACTCGAAATACTTTTCAAGAGTGCAACCTCAACCTATATACTTCCCTCCGCAGTACGGACACGTCTCAAAATGTTTGAAGAGCCAACAAGCCAGAGATGGCGCCCGCGTAGGCTCACCAGCATTTACATGAGGAACCGAATCTTCAGGCGCTGGATTGGGGTGCTCGTTGAGAAAAGTCCGTTCACACCGCTCGCAGTGTTTGGAAATACCAGGAGCGGTTATTGCGAGGAAGGTCAGGGCGCAGCGAACTGTAGACAGGACACCGTGTCAGCCTTTATCTCATGTCACAGTTGATTACATGTAAGAAACGTTGATCAAGCGCCGAAAAATGCAATGACATCTCAATTGCTGCCATGGTGCACTCCTCAAGGGTTCTTCCAGTAAAGGTAAAAATCTAGTACGTTGTTCAAGGCCCCCCGTAGGCCCAACTGTTCAGTAATTGAAGTGCTCTGACGGTTTGCCTCTTTAGCTAAGGGTCTTCACTTGCTGAGCAGCCTATCGTCATTCTGTCGAAGCGCTTTCTTACGGATGTGTGCCAAGATATAGTGCATCATCCCTTGCCACCGCAAGGGATATAATGCTTGTGTTCGCCTAGGTTAAAGTGATTCGGATCGTAGCAAACTTACCGAACTGATGGCCTTGGGAACAGGCTGCTTCGATGAGTCCCCCGAACAGGATTTCCTGACTGCAGATGGAGCAGTTCTCCTCGAAAGCAGGAACAACGTGCTCTCCGCTATCCTCCACTGGAGCGAGAAGCTTTCTGGCAGCACTTGCTGCTTGAAATATACGCCAGCTGAATGCGCTGCCAATTTGATTGTCAACCGAGTCGTAGTGAGAGATCTTCCGAAGGATATCCTTCTGTACGACGGAGACGTCCTTCACCGGTGGCGGAACATCCTGCCACGGAAACATTTCTTGTCCGCTATCGGATGTGAAAAGCACCGTCGATCGCTCCTTGGAAGGTAACGAATACTCAGGCATATCACCGCCGTGGACGCTAACGCAGGCGGCCACGATGTCGGTAATTGGCAAAGATGCAAGGCCCCAGGTTTTTAAAACAACCAAGCCTCCAAGATTTCTTCTATGATCTTCGTGGTTTAGAAAGGTTTGCAGCTTTCGCTTCAAGGGTGAGGTTTCCACCCTTTCGGTGGTGCATTTAAGTATGGTTTGATCGTCGATCTCCGTCGAGAATCTGATGGCTGCCATACGAGACATGTGAGTAGCAATATAGAGCGATGCTTTTTGGTCCGCATGATTGGTGTATGAAGCAATCCCTGGGGTGCTGTTAGCTTTATCATTTAATCGAAAACCGTCTTCTACTAGAATTTACCACTTATTGGTTCCCAGGGTTGTATAGTCCGAGGCTCTTCCTTGGGTCCATTACTCGGCTTGTTATGTATCGAATCTAGCAGAGTCGGAATCGTAGACATGTACCCTATCCATCCGCCACGCATTTCGCTCAAGTCGATGCGATCAGGACCGACGCGCACCACGAGGTCACAATTACCGGAAATCTGCAGCGCTTAGCTAACCCTTTCAAGGACTGGGAAGCTGTACTTTGTGAAACCAAAGTGTAGAGCGCTGAGCTGGTTCGAGTATATCTTGCTTCCTTGTCATGAGGTCCGAGCAAAAGCACCAGATGCTGTCTTGCTTGAGATTGGTCTGAAAGTTTAACTGCGAGAGCACTCCGTTGCGTGTAATCGTCAACATGTTATGATCTGTCACTTCACGAAAATCTCTTATCCAGGGACTCCAAGACACGTCATTAATGAAATTCACCTGGTCAAACGCAGCTGCCAAAAGAGATGGACTTGGGTTGAGGGCTTCCTGAATCTTTTGCTGCTCTATGTCCTGGTGCTCGACCAATTTGTGGCAGACCGTACCATTAGCCGGTAGAACCTGGGGGGTGTTTTCAATCATATGTCCATGGGTTGGAACGAAATACATTTCCACAACTGCGGCTTCCCAGACGTTCAAGGTGCCTGTGGAAGGACTGCAAACCTTGAGAATATAAAGACTACCACAGTCGTTGGCGACTGCAAGCATTTGCTGCGTGGTGGGCAAAGAGAGATGGTTGTCGGTTCCAGATATCTCCAAAGTACCCTTTCGATCAGAATGCGCATCATGGCGTTGCAAAGCTTCCTTCGCAATCATGTAACCACTGTCGTCGAAGCGAATCAGGTCCCTCAAGGGTGCCCAAGCCGCGCTCCTAATCCTCCTCAACCTCAGACTACTCACGCTCTTAAACCGACTCTTGAATTTCTCCTCTCTCAACGCAGCTTTGATAGCGTCATTCACCAAACAGACCCTCTCCCAACTTTCCGGCACGGCCATGTCGGAATTCGAAGCCCACAAGGAAAGCACATGGTTCGAAGTTAACACAGCAAGCACAGAGCGCTTGTGCTTCGCCAATCCTGGCGGGGACCAGGCCAGCCATGTCACGGTGCTTGGTGACTGCTCCTCCCCAATTGAGAACTCCCCAGAAGGTTGCAGCTCCTGTTCGGGCCATTCACCCCAGGTAAAAGTGTTCGTGCGGAGATGGACATGGGCCCAATGGTCTCGGGAAAGTTGTTGATTCGATTTTCGTCTTTGTGGTATCTGCTTCCAGCTCAACAACAGTACAAGTTGAAGACTGAGCCTTCAAATTGCACATACCAGGAGATGCACAAATTCCCCAGCAGCTATTGCAAGTTCCCCATCTTCAGACCATGCCATGCAATTGGTTGTCGATGGCACCACGGGAAGCTGTGCGTCTTGCAACATTTTCGGTTTCGGAGAGTGGTTTGGACAGGTTAGATGTCAGCATCATGGCATATGCTACTTTCTCGAGGAGAGATGAATCGAACATGATTCTTTATCCTATGCGTCGGTGGAGAAGTGTTGTGAATCGAAGTCCAACAATCGCGCTTTCAGGTTTGGCGGGACTATTGCTGAAAATCTTCGGGTACGCCAAAAGTAGATGGAGCTAGCCATTTCAGGGCGAGCTCGATTGATGGCACTCTCTCGATGTCAAAATATTCCTATATATCTGTACAGTTCTACGATTACAACATCGTAGGAAAATGGTCGATTGTATTACTATCATCGCTCTGTAATAGGTTAAGAGAATTTGACGAAAGGTCACAGAAAGCCGGGAGTTATTTATTGAATCTATAAGGGTCCACGTTACCTTCAAGAGGCCCTTACGCATCTACAGAAACTCCTAGACGGCATCCCTATGCAACCTCTATATGTGTTGAGCCTACTCTCTTTTGTACTGACCACCTCTCTGTTTCGTAACCCCCGTACTTGCTCCTTCCTCTGCTGCAGACCATTTGTCTTCTTGACCAGAGGATTGACTGTCTGTCACGTCCTCTCGCTCCTTGTTGTCCTCCGGCATTCGAGGTTTGCCGCCCAGACTTGCCAAGACGACATCGTTGTCAGCGGTTGGCGCATCTAGCACGCGAAATTCTTTCGGCGTGAACATTTTCGGTAGGATTTTCCAGCGTAACGGTATCAGGCAAATCATGATGACAGGAAAGCCTAGAGAGGATGATTGTCATTATATTTCCCAAAGCCGAGAAATATGTGGTAATGCTTGAATGAAAGGGAATCGTTTCATTTCAAGTAGGTGGGAGAAGGCCTTCGCAATGTAGAGATTAGTCGGCTCACCAATGGCTGCGAGAGTTTGCGAGATAGCTACACTGGATAGGACGCCAAATAGCTGGAATGAAATGAAGAGGCCTATCTTCTTCTTCGAAACCTGGCGCATTGGCTCACTTCTCTGGATATAGCGAGGCTCAGAGATAAGGTAGACTAGCTTTTGCATGATGCCGTTGGACTCGATGGAGCCCCACTGCAAGGGTCGAGGGAAAAAAGTCAGCATTGTGCTTGAAGATTGAATTGGAGTAGTGGGTAGCTGTGAGAGTGTCGAACGTACCCCAACCACGAAAAATACACCAGCAAAGAGAGATCGTGGTATGGTGTGTAGGACAACGAGGAGTGGTCCTGTCATTGTTCCGAGTATTGCAAGACCCATCAGGAAATGCGAAATGCGCTGTTCGACCACGTTGGAGGCGATCATCTGCTGTTCCCTGATTTCGTCACCATCCTCGGTTTTGACGATCTTCAGCTCGCTCTTGTACTCGGTCAGTGAATCTGTGTGTACGGGCGCCTGTAGTCACATAAGTCAGTTGTCCCTCCCGGACATCGCCAGGCGAGATAATACCTGTGGTACTAGACCATTCGGCATAGGTATGTCAAGAATGCCTGAAGCAAAGCTGGTACACCCAAGCAGGAAGAAATCCCAGTGAAAGCCTCCTGGCTTCTTCAAAGGGAATTGCTTTGCCTGGGCGGTTATGCTACTAATGTTCTAAGTAGAGTCTTAGCGCATGTCGCACTTCCCTGATGTTGGTGCTTTGACCTACATGATCGAAGTAGAAGAGAAGCATGGTCAGAAACCCGATAGGCACCGCTACGAACACCCATTTGACTGGCAGATTCCAAAAGTCGACGACCCAAGGGCGAGGCACGGTAGCGTAGAAAGCACGTGTGTGCGGCAATCTCTGAATGTCCGCTGATTTAAGTGTGCCAGGGATATGCGAGAAGCCTGTCCAGAAGATGGTAGCGATCTATTGGAATGTCAGAAATCGATCATGCTTGGTAAGCAGTAACATACGGGATACGCGTAATCCCCCAATATCTCCCTGATCCATGGTCGAAACCAAATGCGATTGCCGACTGCCTCCAATGCATACACAGTGCCAAAGAAAAGAAGAGCAATCATCACAGCCATGAAGCCATCGACGGACCCGTAGTCGGAGAACTCGGAGGTTAATTCTTCGACTCCTTTGACTGGAAGTAGGCCTTAGTTCGGCTGGGAAGCCTTGAACACTGCTTCGGCGTCGAAGAAGCTTGACTAGCTCTCATGACTTACTTATATAGATTATGCCGACGTAAGCTCCGAAGCTTTGGCTCGAGAAATCCGTCACATAGCGCATGTAGTCGCAGATATTCCAGATTGCCACCAGCCAATGAAAGATAGCAGTCCATATTGAAACCCACACCATCATTTGAGGATAGAGAGAAACGTCATGAAGCTTCATGATGTCGTAGATGGTATAATTGAAGAGAGATATGAGACCCGTGATGCCAACGATGGTGATGGGCTGGGCGCCAAGGGTACTGAAGACGATACACGCAAGGGCAGACGACAGAAGAGCTTCGTTGACACCGTAGAACCCGCCGGTCTGACGGTTCATATCCAAAATGAATGCTAAAGCTGGTAAAAGACTATATCTGCGTCAGTGCTTTCTATAGTGGAGTGAAGCACATTGATGAAGTGCGTTCCAAGATTGGCTGACTTGACAAAGAAAATTCGCACAGTGCTAGCGAAAGTGCGATATGTGAGCGCATCTGCAATGTCGCTCCAATAGTATGGCAAGCGCCTCTTTACATCGTGATACATGCCCCGGCAAGGCCGAAGCACTCGGTAGCGTCGCCACCCTACTTCGTTATCGAAGTCGTATGGGTCAGGAACTTGTTGGGCCATTCTCAGACTATGAACATATCAGAGTAAAACACTGGTGGAAAGGAAGATTCGGGGACTCCTGCCACTATCAGAGGAGATTGAATGAATCTAAACATCTCACCCGCGTCAGTATGGAGTATCTTATACGGGGTTAAAGTTTGGGCAGAATGCTCTGCATTTCTGTCGTTGCTTGGCATGACGTGGTTAGCTGCCAACGGACCGCGGAAATCTCGCGAACATGACGACGGGAATAATCTAGCACCAATTGGCAGTTGATCGGTGTCGACTTAGCTTCCGAACTTCCGAGCCCCAAGTCTGATCAATGTCAGCAATTGCACGAGTCCACACACGAATTCTCCATTTGTTCATGGTTCAACGTGTTGCATCCGCATGTGATCATAGAGGCATTCATCCTTATCGTAAACATCCACAAGAGATAATCGCTTGGGCGGTCAGCGCCATGCCATATCATTCTCCAAAGATCCTCCGCCATACACCGGGCTATGAGCTGCCGTCCCATCCAGAAGGAGTACCTGACTGCCTTCCTCCAACAGTCATAGGTACTTGATAATGCGGAGATAGGCTGATCGTACCCGTTCGATCAGATCCAGGTTCTCCACCGAGCTCTCGACAAAAGAGCACCGACAACCAGAGTCGATTCAGTCTTCCCAGCTCTTTTCGACCGTCTCCCTCACACGTTTCGTATATTCCCGTCTGTTGTCCTTATAGAGATTCGACGCTTCTACGTTTGCTGGGGAGGACGTGTTCGGATCGTTGAGTAGACTGCACAACAGGGCGTTAGGTCAGATCTGAACAGCGTGGCTCGGAGAGGCTGTACAGACCTCTGAATACTGGTCAAGATAGCCGCTACGTCGTAAGTCGGACTCCATCGATTTTGCAGGATGTCCAAACATAGCTCTCCGGTACCATAGACGTTTGGATGGAACATTTGGCTTATAAACTTGACCCCTGGTGGTTTGTTCGGATACTGCTCCTCAAAGTGCATTACCAAGCGAAAAGTCCCGTCTTCGAATGGTGTATCTGTGGGTCCGATGATGACTGCATTCCTTTCACTTCATAAGTGAATTGGTTGCGTAAAGTGGTATCGTGGTTCGTACCAGGTCATAACATTATCTGCTATCGGCGAAGCAGAGACTCCCGCTGGTGGATCGGTTTGCATACGCTATGCGAAGAATTCGATCAGCACTGTCCGTAATGATGCTATTTATAGGGACGGAACATGAGAGCTGTTGATAGAAAACCCATAAGTGGGGATCCTACCTTGAAGTCACGCATAAGCCGACGCCGTGCAGAGGTGGACATTTTTAGAGGGTTGCAGGTTGTTCGATAGGCCACTCCTCCTAGGATTCGGACCTGGTCTGCGACGTGCTCAGTCTTCCAGTAGTCTAACAGCTAACATTCCAAGGCCGATGACTATGGCGGTGCTCTGAACTTAAGAAGGTCACCGAGGTGCAAGCAATCGAGCAATCGAACTCCTCCACACAACGCGCTAGACAAAGGGCCGAAATTTATCCTCCCATTCGATTTGGACCTCGGCTCTCACGACAGACAACAATCCTCAGTTCTTAATACTTACATAGGAGATGTGCGTGTCACTTTACCTCTCTTCTCTCCTACGGCTAGGGACTTCTTCTTACAATTGTAAAGCCAGTCGACGACGCTGGGCTCTGACGCCCTTCTCTAGTATTTGTTTGCTCAATATCACATGCAAATTCTTGCTCTACTATGCACAAAGCCCTTTTGCAGTCGGGCGTCTTTTTGACCTCCTGTCATACTTCCTCACAGCATCTGGACTTTTCTCAGACACTTTAAACTCACAGAAGTTTTCTAAATGTCTGCTAACCTTTCTCGAGCCTCGACGCGCATTTGCAATGTGTCAGCGGCCCAGCGTCCCATTCACAGAGTCGACCAGGTAAGGCGGCATTTCAGCAGTACGCCTTCATTTCGAACTGAAGTCCGCGATGCCTACATACTCAGCGCGGCTCGAACAGCCACCGGGAAGGTAGCCTCAGTACCCATCGTTATTCAATCAGTCGACTGATACTCTGCATATCAAGTTCAATGGGTCCCTTATGCCTATGTCTGCCCCCGAACTTGGCGCCACTGCCATCCGCGCCGCTGTGAGCAGATCTGGCGTACCACCAGAGAAGATCACTGATGTATATATGGGCAATGTGCTCCAAGCGGGCGTTGGTCAATCCCCTGCACGCCAAGCAACGATACTGTCTGGACTTTCGCCTGAAGTTGATGCTATTACCATCAACAAAGTATGCGCATCTGGACTGAAAGCGGTGGTATTTGCAGCTCAGAACATCCAATTAGGATTGTCGGAAGTCCAAGTAGCTGGAGGCATGGAGAGCATGAGTCGGGTACCGTACTATCTGCCCAGAGCTAGCCAGCATCCGCCGTTTGGAGAAATCAAGCTAGAAGATGGACTTATTAAAGATGGATTGTGGGATGTGTATAACCAGATACATATGGGAAAGTGTGCAGAAGAGACAGCGAAGAAGTACGGAATCAGCCGAGAGGAGCAAGATAAGTATGCAATTGATAGTTTCCACAGAGCGCAGACGGCGTGGAAGGAGGGCAAATTTGCAGACGAGATCTGTCCCGTCACTATCAAGGGAAAGAAAGGCGAGACGGTAGTAGATGAAGACGATGGTTATAAGAATCTAAGAGAAGAAAAGGTGCCAACGCTCAAGCCAGCGTTCGTTAAAGAGGGCGGGACTGTCACCGCAGCCAATTCATCAACCATGAACGATGGGGCTTCGGCGCTCGTGCTAGGGAGCAAAGACATCGCGACGGAGTATGGCTCAAATAGCAGAGTTTTGGCGCGGATTGTCTCTTTTGCGGATGCGGCCGTTGATCCCATCGATTTCCCAGTGGCACCGGCAAAGGCAGTCCCCATTGCGCTGAAGCGAGCGGGGATATCGAAGGATGACGTCGCTATCTGGGAGTTCAACGAGGCCTTCGCTGCTGTCATCAAAGCGAACCAGAAGGTTAGCACACCATATCAAGGTAGTTGTCTTTACATCGTCAGCTAACATTGCGCTTCTAGATCCTATCTCTGGAATCTGCAAACGTCAATGTCCTCGGAGGTGCCATCTCGCTAGGTCACGCATTGGGTAGCTCAGGATCGCGGATCTTGACAACACTACTGCACCAACTTCAACCGGGACAGTATGGTGTGGCAGCTATCTGTAATGGAGGAGGCGCAGCCACTGCTATGGTAGTGCAGCGGATTGAGAGGCCATGAAGCGGAGACGTCGCTTCAGTATCTCATGCACCCGCAGAGAGCCAATTTTGGGTCCCCTTGAATAAGAGCCTATGCCTTTACAATCTTGAACTTCATTTGAAGGGACGGCGATAGCCCGAAGAATCAGCGATGTTCTATGGCCGAAGCAGCAAAGCGTTCAAGAAGATCGCTGGCATAGTCAGGGGACTTCGAAGGAGCATTGAAGGAAGAGTTCCACATAAGAGTTGCGAAGTGAATCCACCTGTACGAGCGCCTGAGATAGGGAGAGCGATATACAGGGGACATATGACATGCACAAATGACGCAGAGGATCCGGGAACGGAGAGTCGTCGGCCAATTAAGTTGATCATGATCAATACCAAGCGGTGCCTCGTGGACAACAACGCAAGCCAACAACGGTAAGGTAATTATGCATGGGAGCTTTGGGGAAAGCTCTGGCCACACTTTCAGGAAATGACATATGCCGTTGTTGTAGTTTTGATAAATCATTCAACTTTTATCATCGTCTTACATGGTCGCATCATCTTCCGCTGCCCAGCAACTAGATAGGTACAAAAGTCTAAGAACCAACAAGTGTTTGCATCTGCGAGATGAGACAAGATGGGCACTGGGTACTGTTGGAGATGTGCGAATTCGCTTGGGATTCAATCTATTGGTAACCAGCCTTCTTGGGTAAGTTTCTTCTTCGACATACTGCGAGTACGATTGCGGTCGTGGGCTGGAGAATTCCCCTCGTTATAGGAGATCGGTCTCCGCGGAGAGAGTGCGTGTCCAGTATATTGAACAACTTAGAGATTGTACGAGACGTCAGAGGTCGAAGAATTCCCATAACTACGAATTACTATGCACGGAAGGACCTCTCACACCTTAATTTCGGCAACCCGTTGTTTTCGAAGAGATGAGTACCTTCTCCACTTCTTCCCTACCTTATAGTCTATAGCATTCATGTCCTCCCCCCCATCTCCTCCTCACCCCACCCCCAACCCTTCTCAATCGTCACCACTCTTCAACATACAGCCCCCCAAGTCCCTAATCCACTCAGCGTGTGCTCCTTTCCCAGAGACGGGTCTACCGCATCCTCAACCACGAAGCTACAACAAACCGTAAGCTTCGATGAATATTCACGTGAGGAGGGACTTTGATCATCCGCTGTGCCGTGGCGTGAAGTAGTGCACTCGTTTTATGGAAGAATGGAAGGGGGGAAAGTTGAGGGACTGGGTTATCAGTGGAGACGCGGAGTTGGAGAGGTAGGCTGTTGAGGCTTTCGTCTTATTTGGTTGGAATATTCAGGAGTAGGGCGGGGAGAAAGGATTGAACTCTTTTGCTTTTGGTTCGGTGTAAGGGGGGGTGCGCGGGAAATAAGGAAGCTTGAGGGAGTCATCGGTTTTAAAAGGATGTATGGCTGGGCTTGGGGTGTTTGTCTGGATATGCCAACGTCAAATGGAGACGAGAAGTATCGATTGCTGGGGATAGTTCATAGATGAGGAACGTCAGACATCTCGCTGTAGGCTGTATCAACAAGGTACAATACAGCCGTCTCACAGCCCGTATCCAGGTTTCATAGCCCGTATCCACACCACTGGAAGTGTCTGAATCATGATTACTACCTCAGCAAAGCTCGTACGTGACCGTATCTATCTACACCCAAGGCAGAAAAAAGGCCCAATAATCACAGCTACAACACACGAGACACTCCCAGCCCGCTCCGCCCCCAACGTGAGCCAGAGCGCACATCCCCAATCCAGCTCCACACACCCCAACAAACCCCACAAGCTCCACATCCCAAGCCCCTCCTCTCGACTACGCAACCACCTACACCACAATACCCACCCCAACCCACCCACCTCACAGCAACAGAAGCCAAACAACAAAAACCGCCAACCCCACCGCAGCAGCAGCCACCCCTCCACTTCCGAGACCTGCACCGCCAAGCCATCCGCAAACGAGGAGCAGCGATAGAGCTACGCGCAGGATGTGCTTCGCCTTCGTCGACGCTACGTCTCGCTGGCTATGCGTTATTGGTGTGCCCAATAGATAGTAGTCAGTACTGATGGGCAGGCTAGGGTCACGGTATGCTGGCGCAGAGGGTATGGTGCGTTTGTAATCTTGGTGCAGGGTTTTGCAGAGAGTGTCGTATTGGGCGACGGTTCTGAAGCCGGGGTTTTGGTGCGTGAGGTCGTAGCGATCGAGAGATTTGGGGGGGAGAGAGGAGGTTTCGTCAAGACGGGCATGCGTGACTGGAGGCCTGGTGAGGAAGCGGAGAGGGTGCTGCAATAGGATTTTGGGGTCGGGGGGGAGGTGGCAGCGATAATGTCGTTCCTCACGCTTCTTGCCTTTATTGGTTTTCGAGTTCTCATCGTGTTCGCGATGTTGGCCGTTTGCGGTTCGTTGATTAGGCCCTGCAACGGTGTGCGAACGAGGACGATACCTCTCTGTCGGGCGCGTTACTAGCGACGGCTGGGATGCAATTCTACGATGTCCGTTCTGAGCATCGTTTGATGGCGGGTGCAGCCGGGCCATTTCCTCACGATACATCCGCTCCGTTCTTGGTCGCCGCCGCCTCGGCCGGGCCATTTCCGCACGAAATCTCTGTTCGGTTCTTGGGCGCTTCTGGGGTGTGGTGTGCTCATCCTGGCTTGCCTGTGCTATAGTGGCCTCCGCGGTCTCTTTCTGAGCAGCGCTTTTCTTCTCTTTGACTTGCTGCTTTCGGACCTCCTCCTGCCCTAGTATTATTCCAATTGCCTCATCGCGCGTGACGTGAAGGCCGTCCATAATGCGTTCGATGCGCGGGTCCTCGGGGTTGTTCTCGCGGTAGAAGCGTGACGGATCAGCGTTCAGGATGCCGCCTTGGCCCTGTGGTCCTGATCGTAGGGCGGCGATGAGATACCGGCTATGGCCAGGGCGGTAGGTGGTCCTTTGATGGATTGACAGGCTCCGGTAGTCGAATCCCTCGTCCCAGACAGGAGGCGTACCTCTGTCAGTGGCATGGGCTTGTGATGTTGTCGATGGCTGCGACTCAGAAGAAGCGGGCGTACTTGATCGTCGATCGTTTGATGCATTTCGGTGGGAGTTGGGTCGACTCGAAAGGCTAGTTGATGGACTCCCATTCCGGCCAGACGTCCTGTTCCTGGGAGTGGGAGACGCAGATGCGATTGACGATGAACGCGGTATAGGTGGAGTGGAGGTGCTCGTTTGCCGAATATTAGTTTCGCGGCCATTTGAGAGAGACGCATTCGTTGACGGGCTTGGTCTCTGTGTAGTGGCTAGGCCTGATCGACGATGGCCCGAATTGCTAGCATTTGGACGAGGCGTGCTTCTCGTTTGGTGTGGGTTCGGCGGAGTGACATTGCTTGGCCGTGGAAGATCCACCATACGAGGAGGGGACGTGCGAGCGGCTGGGTCTGGCGTCGAAGAAGCAGCAACGATTGTACGCCGGGAAATGGTTGCAATGCTGAAAGAGGCGGACGGAGCCGCGTTTGTGTGGATTTGGGGAACCGCAGCCTCTCCTACTCCTTGAGGAGGACTTTGGGTGCTACGAGAGGATTCAGTGACCGACGTTCTGGGTCTCTGAGTAGCCGGTTGATCTGTCGGAGAAGAGTTTCCCGACCTCGGTCTCTTCGATGCGTTTTGTACGTCCGAAGGGTTAGATGAAATACCAGACTTTGTCTCGGGTGAATGCACTGGACGCTCATACTGACCACGGGCGGTGCTCGGCCTGTCCCCTTGGCCTGTATGGGATTTAGTTAAGTAATGGGGGGGTTCATTAGTTGCATGAAGATTCCGGTTTGTCTGACGCTCATGAGCCCTGGTGTTCCACAGCTCCGCCTCTCGGCGTGCGAGATATGTGGCCGCGCTCGTTGCGACGACGGTCCCATGATATCCACCTTGCCTGAAGGGCTCGTCCGGTACCTGCTGTTTATATGGTGATGGATGCGAAGCACGTCCAGGTACAGACTCAGGACCCCTAGATGAGGTCGTTCTGCTAGCGCGAGTTTGCCCACCAAACTGACTCGCAGCCAGATCAGAAGCTGTAGGGATTGGGCTAGAGAACTCAGAAGGCTGCTGAGAAGCAATTGGCGGTCCAAAAGATAGCAAAGGTCGACCAGCCGGAAGGACTATATGGCCTTGAGCATAGTTTTGCTGAGCATCACCATTTCCTATCGCAGGTCCCGGAACAAGCTCCTTTACGTCAATCTCATGAGAGTCATTCCCTAGCTGCGAGGCCTGGTGACTTAAATCCCGTTGTGCATATTGACGGTGAGGTCTATAGGAACTTGGACGGCGAGGCTCGAGGAGAGGTGTATAGGAAGGTCGCTGTACCCTAGGCCGTGGTCCAATGTGAAACCCAGGAGCTCGAGATGACGGTGTCCTATCTCGAGGTAAGGATTCCCTATATCCTGGCTGCCCATAATCAAAATAAGAAGGCGGATTTGTAGAAGGAGGTGACGTTCCGCTTCGAGATGCATGTGTCTCTTCACCGGGATCTGTTTCTGGAGGAGTCAATAAACTCTTCGAAGATTTTTCATTTGACTCTCTTTCAGGGGTCTCGTCCAGCCCCAACAGGCTCCCCGCACGCTTAGTCTGTCTATAAGACTGCTGAGACATATGCTCCCGAGGTAAAAGCCTTCTTAGACTCTTAGGAAATAGATGCCCAGAAGGTCTTTATAGAATATCAGGACAATGAACGATGGGACCATAGTCTATTAGAGACTCCAGGCTCCCAAACACACCTGTAAGTGAGACCACATCAACAGTGCACGCAGAATCAGAGATTCTAAGGGGTCCTGATTGATCAGATTATTTCAACCAGAAGAATGACAAAGGAAGGCCACATCTACTTGTAGGTTCGGATTAGAGAAGACGGCGGTTGTTTGTTTTGAAGCTTGCCCATAGAAACCATATCCACCATACCTTGACCATGGAGACCAACCTTATCAACAAAGGCTAGCTTGTTGTCTGGAGCGAACATTGGACATGTCCGCCGATATGTTGTTAGCCATTACGTTGATGTGTTCGTGATAGACCCAGAAGCAAGACGGCAGTCAATCAGTGCAGCGTCGTTGTCATCAGGGTACATCCCAAATCGTGTAGGTCGGATACGAGGCATGATATGTCCAAAAGTCTTCTTAGAGAGCAACAGGCTTATGGTGATCAGCTTTTGCATCACAAAGGTTGCTAATAACTTACTTTACCATTCCGCAGTTAGATATCAGAATTCGGCGATCTCGTCTCAGTTCCGGACGCGATTGACCTTGTCCTAGGAGGCAAATTCGGATCTATGTGGATACAAAGTAGCTGCCGCCATCTCCATCGGACCTGGACTGCAGCGAGATCTTGCTACCTAGCATGAGGGTGAAGAAGGTCCCGGATCGGCATGCTTGCCACATATTGTAGACGTCCCCTATGCACGAGGCCAGCGACAACGATTACCTGGCCCATGCGCTGGTATGATAGACTCAGGCAATCTTTCGAATTCTAGATGCACAGACGATCGTTTGGATCCGTTCTTGGGGCCCCTTATTGACCGGGTGGGATGCTTTGAAGGTTTGTCACCTGAGCTGTAAGTCTTTACCAGCCGGACAGCCCGTCATCAGAACCTTTCTTTCAACATTAATGGGAGAAAGTGCAACAGTTCTTGGCAGCGCATGCGATAGAGTAGAGACAAAATCTTGACCACCTATAATCTCTGAATCGTGATATATATCCCTGCCCCAGCTTTCAGTACGAGCGTGGCAAGTCAGTACCGTTGCAGGATATATACTCAATTGTATCGTCATGCTGGCATCTACCTTCAGTTTGAGGAATCTAAAATAATCCTTTGTAGGACGTTAGTATCACCCTCTGCGAAACTTACAAACTCCTTGAAAAAAGTAAGGCCACCTCAACACCGCAGCTATTGAAACGCCTCCCTCCCGTGCTGGGGTATCAAGTTACATCTCTCAGACGTAGCCCATGTCAGCCAAACATGCTTGCCGTTACCCAATGCCCCAAATATCATGTACCTTGTGCCTCACGACCTGCGATCAAAGAACCAGCTGCTCCTCTTGCCACCTCCACCGTTGGCATCTTGCGCCTGCAGCCCGTTCAAAAAGGGTAGATTAGGCCCACCGCCGTTGAGAGATTCGCCGCCGCCCCCTCGGAGAGGTTTCGCTATTCGTGAGCCTGCGCCGCCGAAGCTGAAGCCGCCAGATGCTGTTGACGATGTAGAAAGACCACGGGTGGAGCCGAGCTTAGCAGCTTCTAATCGCTCTTTGACCGCGGAAATCTGTGCTTCGAATCTGCGAGGGTTGTCAGCTCATCATCCCAAGGACGACGGTTGAAGCTCTCATGCTGCTTACCTGTGGTTTGTCGCAGTCAACTTCTCTTGACTGTCTTGCAACAACGCTTCGAGACTCATGATCCGATCATTCCTTGCCAATAGCTTTCTCTCAGCAATGGCGACCTCCTTCTTTAAGCTGCCATTCTGCTCGACGAGCTGCCTCTGCACGTGCGTAAGCTGTTCCAGATTGCGCTCGAGGAATGCCATCTTCTTTTGCTGGGCACGATTGTTTGACGTGCGTAGGACGTTGTTGTATTGTTCCCGAGTCTCGTCTAATGATATTTCGAGCTCCACGACTCGCTCGCATCGATTCTGCAGATCGCGCATCAACGACTTCTTCATGACATCAAAATCGGCAATCTGTTGCTGGACTAGCTTGCTGTTCAGAGCGACCGGGCTGGTGCCATTCATTGCTGGGCGAGATTGGCGTTGCATATTCTCTATGGCGGTGCGCAACTTTTGGTTGTCCTCGTCTCTCTGTCCGATCTCAAGACGGAGCTCTTCCACGAAGTCGGTCTGCGCATCCCGTCTAATGGCGTAGGCGTCTGCAAGACGGCTCTTGATATCTTCAACATCCTCGTCCGAAAGATCACGCTGAAGTAGCTCTTCATATCCGTGCTCAACCAAGGCTAGGCGATCTTCGAGCTCATCCCTTCTTCTGGTACGGCCGTCACTAGACTCTGCCGCGGCATGTATGCTCAGATCGGCTTGTCGAACGATGCCTTGCGCTTCGACTAATTTGCACTTGACTTCTTCAAGCTGGTCTGGGGCAACCATCTCACCGGCAGCGCTGGTATCATGCAGGCTGTCGATCGTTTCGATGCACTCACGTATCTTGCCTTCGTTTTCCGAGAATACTTTCCCACCCAAGTCAAAGCCAGCCATCATCTGCGCCATTCTCTCGGCCTTCTTCTTGTCCTTCTCGTCAAGCGCAGCGCTTGTTTCCCGGGCGCTCATGCGTACATCCAGGAGCTGATGCTTGACTTCGTCGAGCTCCGTAGTGAGCTCCGTGTTCGCCTCCTTCAGGCCGTCCATTGTGATAGAAGCCTCCTTGCTCTCAAAAACAACTCGCTCGAGTTGCATTTTCAGCTCGTTCATCTCCGAATTCAGCCGATCATTGTCTTTTCCACTTCGGCTGCTATTCTCCTTTAGGTATCGGAGTTCTTCTCTTGCTTCGTTCAAGCCTTTCTCAGCGGCCGCGGCTTGTGACTCCTTTTCGGCGATCTGATCTTGTAGCTCGTTCTCACGACGCAGAAACTCCTCTCGCTCATCTTTCTCCAGTACCATGCTCGGTGTACTTGACCTATCGCCTATCCTTGACTCGGATCGGCTGGGAGTTTCTGATCTTGATAAATCCGACTGTAATCGCGATGGCGTACTTGGCCGCTGTGCTCTTGACTCTGCCTTAACGCCAGCTACAGCGCCAGTAGCCATGGGCTGAGCCCACTGCTCCTTCGGTACAGTGTCGCCGTTCCGCCATATGTGAACTTCACCTTCTAAGCTTGATATGTAGTTTTCATAGGTAGTGGTCTGGGTCTGGGCCTTCTTCAGTAAGTGCTTAAGTTCCATCGGACTAAGCTCAGCGTTGATCTTGGCCTTGTTCTTGATTGCCTTCGCTCTCACACCAAACCGTAGCGTGCTAGTTGTCTCCGCGTCATTGAAGCTACTTGGCGAACAGTTGATGATCAGCGTTGTCCTTGAATTACCACCTAATGATTCTTGTAGGATTCTGGTGAGCTTCGAATCTCGGTAAGGAATGTGGGTAGATTTCCCATCAGTCAGAGAGTTGATGACCATGCCCAGCGCGCTCAGACTTTTGTTGATCTTCTTAGCTTCCTCCAAAGTCTGTCCGCTCGCGCCAGTTTTGCCGACCTTTTCGCTACCCGCTAGGTCGACCAGGAAGAGCTGTCCACTTTTCGCCGAACCTGTCTCGACATTCTTTTGTGTGATTGTAACTACGAAAATGGAATGCGACCTTGAGGATTCCTGGTTCATGTTCGTAGCGGCCGTAGCTCTAGCAGCTCCTCCTCTTCTCATGACCTCGTAAACTTCCTGCACGCTTGACACATATATCTCTAATAGGCCCTTGACGTACACCCCCCTGCTCTTTTCCTCGTGTATGGGGAGGTTGTCATTCTGCGGTACCAGCAAGTCTCGAATCCGCTCCATGTAGATCTCCATGTAGCTGACTCGGACAGTGTATTCGATATTGCCCGGGCTTCGCAGTATGCTGTCAAACATCTGCTCTACGATCCGCGGTATTATGCCTCTTTGCTCCGAGTCATCGATGTCTGCCCCCATCATGGTATAGGATTTTCCTGCTCCGGTCTGCCCGTAGGCGAAGACCGTCCCATTGTAGCCATTGAGGATATCGTCAACGGTAGGTCGAATGGAGAAGTCGAAGACATCGATCTGCCGAGAGTGGGTATCAAAGACTCTGTCAAAGGTGAATGCGCCAGCTGCTTCATTGGACTACCAGCAGTGTCAGCCAGGTCTCTGTTGCCCTCACATCCTGAATATGATATATGGACAAGCTGCTCGGAAGGGCGAGTATTGGCTCACATTGATGCGGCAGGTATCCTCTGACTCGAAGTCTACTATGGATTCTCCCCCTGCTGCGATCTCGGTCTTGTTTGGTGGCCGAAACCGTGCAACAACTAGTCATACCTCTTAGTATCGTAGTCGTAAGTACCTCACAATTTTTTGATCAGCTTTACCTTTGATAGTATTGCCTGAATTCGCATTGCTCCTAATCACGGCAAATTAGCATCTCCTGCAGCCTCTGGTGAGAATTGATGAAACTCACGCCATATTGAGCGAACCCGAGCTCAACAGTGACTGCACATTGAGTAGTATAACAAGGCGAGTGCCGTGGCGTCAAGAATCTTTGCGCTACGATATTGGGTGTTTTTCACGGCGTGATATCATCGCTGACTTTGATATCGCACCAGGGTACTCGCCCGGAGTGACGCGCCGGTGTTGACGGGAGAGTTAACCAATCCCTGGATCACATGTTATGCGTGAATTGCGCTGCTCCAACCCTGACTGACACTACACCGATCACTGCAACCGACACAATTCTACAATCTACAGTGTTCTATTCTCCTGCAAACATGTTCAGATGTTGAGGTCGGAAGATCTATCTAGAGCAGCTTGCATCATGCATCCAGGCCAGATCCGGCAGCTGTCCCCATGCAGGGCAAAGGCTACCCGCATCTCGCGAAAGAGCCAAGAGAAAGCAACGAAAGAGCCAAGAGAAAGCAACGAAAGAACTAGTTCAAGAGGACCATGATAATAATGCAATTGGACATTCATTAAATATCGTCGATCCATGATGATCTGACTCCTCATTGCTGCCAAAGCACCCAACCATGCGCACATCCAAAGCCCAAGAAAAGATCTCTGAAAACCGTCGGAACTCCACCGTCTAGGCCAAAGCACCCATCGGATCCCAGAGATCGAGCCTGGAGAATCTGATCAGCTTGCACATCTAGCCACAATGGGTGAAGGGAATACACACATCTTCGGCGCCTGGTCGAGGACGTTTCGAATTTCCTTCAACACATACCTAGCGATGATCAGTCTCAGAAATTGACCAAATCAACTACGCTTTAGACTCACTTTGGGTCCACAACAGCCTGATAGACGAATTCATCCATCCAACTGTCACTCATGACAAACCAACCCTTCGTGCCCGCCCCTTCGCCCCACGAGTTCTGTACTCTCCACCTCACTGGCCTGCCATCGACGAGATGCACACCTGTCAGTACCATGGCATGCGTCATGGCACTTTCGCCTGTCATGAGTCGCTGTTCCTTCGAAAGACCAAGGCGAATATTAAAACCCAATTCGTAGTCGATGGCGTCATTATCCATGATGCCTGCAGATGATTGCAAATATTTGCCAACGTCGCTACCAAAAAAGACCGGCAGATCGCCCATCAACATGCAACAGCATGCCTTCTTCATAGTGTTCATGTTCACATTGACATAGCGTACAAAACGCATGCCAACGACGTTGCCAAGTCTGCTGACGCTTAACAATTGGCCAAACGCATTCCTCGGGTCATTGACCAGGCTGAAAAGTTCATGTACATCAGAGCCGGCGTTGGAACGTACACTGGCCTTGCTTGACAGCTCTGCAGCGAATTTCAAGGGCGTTGTTTTGACACTACCGAGTTTGTCGTCCTTGTCGTAGTATTCCCACGTGAACTCGTTGTTGGGTTTCGGAGGTGGTCCAAGCATCAGGGTCAGGATGAGTTGAACCTCCCTCATCATTCTACTTTTCACACCCCCTATCGATGACCTAGCGTCGGCAGACTTTTTGGATAGTCTTCGTAGTTCAAGCGCATTCTCACGTAACTTCGTGGTTATAAGAGAACTCATGGCGCTGGAGTTCATGGCGTTGTATGAATCGGGATAGAGATAATGAGGAACCTGAGGATGTTAACAAACGCTTCAAAGAATCAACAGGGTTGCGGATTGCTTGTTTACCAGACCGTACTTCTTCACGAGATTCGCAACCATGTCCCATTGCCCTCCATCGCCAACAGGTGAAGACAGTAAAGTCTGTACAAGTCTGCCATCGAGATCCTCATCTACCGTATCGAGTATTTGCTCCAAAAAGTAGTTTGCCTTCTCCAGCTTATCCCAGAAAAACAGATATGCTTGACTGAGCTCAAACTCCTTCAGGTTGTATCTCCGCATAATCGCCACGCGGAAGACATTTGTAGCCGCAAATAGCCAGCATCTTCCTGAAGCTCGCTGATTTGTGATGGGACTCCCCTCGAGACTGATCTTGACGTTGAAATTCTGTGTGTCCAATACGTTTGCGGAGCGCTGTGTCAGGACTGTCTTCACCTCGTTGGCGGACAAGGCCGATAGAGCGAGCCGATTCTGCAGGCTTGATTAGCTGAGCCTACATGGTCGAGAGACTCATGCCACCTGCGTACATATTGGAGTCAGCATTCATCCTTCACGTTAATGGTTCAAACAGGCATATTTTGGAAAGGGTTACTGATATGACGTCTTTCAAGCAAGAGATACTCGGAGATTAACGTACCTTGGGATCCTCCAGCAGCTCCTTCTCCCATAGCTCAGCAGCGCCGATCGAAACAGTTGGAGAATATTTTGAAGAAGAGAGCTTTTGCTCTTGGTCAACGTGGACATAGTTCTTTTCCAACTCTTGTTGAGTATCTTCCACTAGTAAAGCCTGCAGTCTCTCCGCAAGCTTCTCTTGGATGATCGGCTCTGGGAGCTTCGACTGTGAGGCGCCCATTGTGCCGCTGATATTCAGACTCGGGTTCCAGGGCTGTCGTGGTTGCAGAGGATCTGCTTTGTGGAGGCAAGTCTCTCTCTCAGCTTGGGTCGAAGGTCAAGGCGACCCGGCGTTTGGAGACCGGAACAGCTGATCGAAATCTCACGGTCACAGGACGCTAAGGACGGCTCGACGGTACAACATACATGCTGCTTATCGGGAAGCCTTATCGCCGGCATCTTGAACACATGATTCAGGGTCAAGAATGGAGCGGAAACTGCATCAAGTAAAGTAGATACGTTATGTTCATCATGCATTCAGGGCGGATATAGGTCAGCGACTCCGTCCTTTTACTACATATATACATTGATACATTTGCTGCTATGCTAAGATTTTGGCTGATCAGAGGCTATCGTACATGTACATTTGCCCGGAATATTTAAGTTAGAAGTGAATGTTGCAGGCCTCATGGTTCGCGGACTATGTCTTCTCACAACTGGGGGGAGCGCCGATGTCAATGCCTTTCTTGGTTGACACCTGCTTATCCACGCAATAGCTTGAGGATGGTTTTCCTTCACCCATCCTTCATCACTCTCTCATGACCAAGGACGGCTTCAAAGCTTGCATTGAATGCAACCATTGCTCATATTCGTCTTATTCGGCTTTCAACTCTTATTGCAACAACGGCGGGTTAGGAAGGACTGGTAAAGTCTTTTCTCGTGGATTTCTAACCCGACGTCTGTATTTCGACCTCGGTCGTTGCACCGGCGGCATGGACAATGCTTGAGGTACAACGCTAGGTGCGATGGATAGTGCTCGCGCATTGCCAAACGTCCAATGGGTAGCTGTGGGTATTTCGGAGGAAGCATAGGTGAGATCGGAACGATCCGATAACACGGAAGGACCCCGTGGTATGTCTTTTGGGGTTTTGCTGCTTGCCGAAGAGTCAATGAGCCAGGATTCCCTGGTACCCGGAATCCTGGTATTAATGTCCGGCGGCCTGTTCTTTCTCCGTGGAGGCGATTCCTTATTTTTCTCCTGCATATGGTCTGTCTTGTGTTCATGGATCGTTGTATGCGAAATATGTTTCTGTGTAGATGACGTGCGTGGGGAGACTTTTAGAGGATTCATTGGTTGTACTATCGAGGAAGAGGGCGAATTGGAAAAGAATGATATCGGGTGTCTGAATTCATGCTCCTCCACAGATTTTCGAAAGCTATCCTGGTCACCTAGGAATCGAGGCGTCGGTAGTTGAACCTCTTCAGGCAAGCTTGGTTTGCGTGCTCCCTCACTATGCCTCCTCCGATCGGGCGATTCAAAAGTCACCGTCTTGTTGGCGAGGGTCCTCGGTCTCTCAGTACTGTTGGATCTCCATTCTTTCGTCCGAGGCGGCGACGGTTTCTGCTGGTGAGAGGTACTGGTCCCTTTATGCGATAGCTTGCGAACAAATATCGGGCTGGACAGCGGAATCGCAGGGAGTTCCACAGGCTCTGTACCCGGAATGGGCGGACCCTTGTAGGCTTTCAATAGTGATTCGGTTATGGAAGCCTGACGTTCCTCATTGGTGCCGCGCAGCTTCCTAGGCACGGCCAAGGCCTTTGGCGATGAAGGTTCGGATTCGCCTAGGGTGCGGAGTACTTTCTCACTAATCCGCTGTCGCTCCTGTCGGTAACGCTGAGCTTCGAGGTCCACCGGAACGGACGCGTGAGGCCGATCAGATATGTACAATGGTGCAGGATACTGTAACTCCTTCTCGTTCAGTGTATGCGTCGACCCCCCTGATCTCAAGCTACTCAAGTCCAATGAGTTGAAACCATCAGTGTCTCCCTTTTGCAGAGCTTGAGATAGCGGAACCACCCGTCCACTCCGTACTGTGAGCTGTCTTGTAGGTCTGTCGGTGCTCTCTCGATGATGTCTTGACGTACGTTGTTTTCTCGACTTTGTGTAATGCCAGGCAAGCATTACAAGCATCAAAGCGATGAAAAACACGAGAAGTGAGACGACAATTATGATTGGTAGGAGCTGCATAGCCGCTGGAAAATTGTTCCTACTAGATGAGAATAGCTAGGTCTCCTCTACTGAACGTAGGAGCCGGATGGAATGCGTATGCTCGCATCGAAGAGATGCTGTTTTGTCGTCCGACTTGTTGATAGAGAAGACGGCTTCTAGCAGCCCGAAGTCAAGCCCTTGATGTACGCCTCAATGACATACACGTGTGCTTACTTGTGTCGAACTTTTAAATCTTTGTGTCTCAGATTGCAGGCTGTTATGGTTTGCAGATGACAGTATCGCTGTGAGGCTGACTCCTGCTAGATGTAGAGACTAAGGTCGGGGGACTCGGCAGAGTTGAGTGGCGAAAAGGAGAGAAAGAGGGTATAGGTGTATATCGTGAGCAGTGAGTGACAAGGATTGAAGAAAGGGACAACGCAACAGGGAAAGAATGATCGCAGAGACTCAATGAGGGATATATAGCTTCCAAGTGCAGCAGTAGTGTTTAAAGACAACATACATAAGCAGGGACTCGACCATGTCAGCAGCCGGCAGCGGATACTGGCATGCATATGTGGATGCATATCGGGATTTGAATGGCCCCAAGACAAGACAATGGCGTGCTACTGGCTCTGTGTGGTCGCATACTGCATGGAAGACCCGACCATATGTTCGTGCAGTAGCATGGTCAAGCGTAGATGGTCGGGAATCGGCCCTCGACTACCCCGTAAAGGATGCGATAACGCTGACAGTCCGACGGTAACATAAAGCCTAAACTCACGAAGTCGGCATTGCTTGTGCCTTTCATTGAGTACACCAGATAACGATGAAGGTTGAGCTTCACGATTGACAGCACACGGTATGCGATCCTGTTCGGACTGAATGCGTTCGCCGTGATGAAACAGGGTTATTAGACGACATCCTCGAGTTGGAAATCCATCAGCAGTCCAGAAGTACTCGTACAGCCTTACGTCGGTAATGGCTGCATTAGCATTTGAGCCGGGTGTATTGTTGGTTGCGGGAGCCTAGGTGAAGGCTCTTGTGGCCTGGCGTGTCCTTTGCTGGCGACTCTGGCGGGTGTCGCGATCGCATACAAGGATGGATTCTTGTTTCCATTCATGTGAAAGGTGGTGGGGCTTTGCTTTTCGACTAGCGATGCAGGCGACGACGAAAACGCGGTTCCGATATGATCGCTTACACGCAGGCGCTCCTTGCAATTGGTTGATGCGCCAGCGCAGGAAGCCAGCATGACTTGCATTATCTTGCCGCAGTCAAAGCATGGATGACGAAAGATCAAAGATCATCTTGGAGCTGCAGCTGGAATTATATGTGAAGCACAACTGGATGGTCATCCACTGCGGCGACCCTTTCGCCAGCGCTCTAGAAATGGTCTCTTCCGAGCTTGGAAACAGCTGGAGTTCTAAAGCCTCCTAAAGCGCTCCGTCCTGAGCAAAGTTTTCTTCTGGTCATAGGAAGCTTTGGCCTTCGCAGACCCTGCGAGCTATCGACCTTGCTTTATCAGATCAGAGATCCGCATCCTTTCATGTTTCAAGTGATCGTTCTCTGTTTTCTATTCCCATTAGCGTCAAGAAGGACTAAGGTCGCGAAGAGCCTCGAGGCGCGCCAGCGAGGACATTGTTTGACCCCTGTCTCAAAATTCAGCACCATCAAGACAGTGCTACAACGTAATCCGTCTAAGAGCCAGAACAAAGTACCGTCGTCCATCCGAAGGCTACTGGCATGCAGGCCAGGCCAAAGCGGTAAACTGCTGCTTGTATATCGCTGTACTTCAACACCAAGCTTGTACTTTTCGCTCGCAACTCCAGAGTCCAAAACTCGGTACCTGATCTGGGCAGGTTTGCAACTTCGTAGCAATGGGAGCATGAAAGTTGTACAAACTAACTGTTGCAATGAATGGCATAATCAACGATAGATCCAAGCCGCAGAACCTAGGCTAGATTAGTAATATCTGTGTGCTTGCCATAATGCAAACGCTTTCAAGACAATGGTGAATCTCCGTTCTCGCATCCTCCGACGACGGGGAAGATTATGCCTAGGTAGCGGCGTTCTGGTCTCTGTGAGTGAGTGTCTGGCACGATCGGCTATTCATGAGCGGACATGTCATGAGATGTTGATACGCCTTGGTCACAAGTAGCCGACATGCTTGGGTGGAAACCCTTTTGCGTTCGATGCACAGCGTACCCTATATTGTACCCCTCGGTATCGTTGATGGACGAGTATCTGTTTGCCCACGAAAGAAAGGAAATGGGAGGCGATACGGGGGAGAGAAGGTTCCCAGTATTGCGCAGGTAATGAATACCAGGACAAGTACCTACCTGCCACAGTACACGTCGAGCTCTGGTTATCCGAGACCAGGTGTCAGCTACAGATAATCAAACTTCCGTACTCGACACTCTACTTTGCACAATCCCCAGGCCGCGATATCGGGTACTTCTGTGACTCTGGCAGTCTGACTATGTAACATCACTGCGAATCTTGCATGCACCAGCACCTGAAGATCAGTGAGAATATACGAGGAGTTTGAAGTGCTTCTGAACGGACGGTAGAAACATTTTTGAGGAGCCGAGAACGCAAACAGAGCAAACAGAGCAAACCCGAAAAAGCCGCGGAGCCATCTCCCTTGAGGAAGGGACTGCAGATAGATAGTACTAGTACTGCGGACAAATCTTGCGCGAATAAGGCCTTGATCCTTCTGCAGCCGGTGTCAGAAACAGAAATCTCATTTCTAGGTCTCCTTGCTCGGGTGTTTTAGTAAGCGGTATCATGGCGTGAGGCCATGTTGCACACCTTGTCGAAACGCACCATGCTCGAGCGTCTCTGGTGACAGCATGTTGCTCAAGGTATTTGAGTAATCGTTGCAAGATCCTCTGGGACGACTTTTCCATGATACAATCAAGAAGTGCTGTCAGGTCTAGCACTCATGGCTTCGTCAGCTTACAGCACGCCTTGATGAGCGCTGAGGAGCGGCGCTGAGAGTGGATCTGTTGGTTATTATGGGCAAACAACCAGCCGTAGTCATTGTTGCAAGGTTGGCCATGCCAGAGGCAATCATGGTTACCACTGATCTTGTCTAGGCATGGCGCACGATTGGACGCAGCGGACAAGCAGTGGCATCTTACATCCCCAACGCCGTATGATCCGCCTTTGACATATGGCGGATGGAGACAATCCCACGCCCTGGGTGCTAGAATTGCCAGCATACTACATCAACGAGAGAATGAGGCCAATTCTCAGCCATTGAACGGCCTCCTTCAGCATCCTAGCATTGCTACCCTCGATGCGAACGATCATACCGACGATGGACACCAGGCACCAGATCGGAGAGAAGCTGGGGGAAGAAAGCATCGAATCATTCTACATACATCTCCCTTCCTGCGATGTGTCCAAACCGCAATCGCCGTAAGCGCTGGCATCTCAGAAGCCCACGAGGGTTTGAACACGACGAAGTCTCATGCCGCGCACCCTGCGCACCCTGCGCATCCGATGCATTCTGGCTCACCACACATCCGTGCCATGGAACATTGGAACTCTCCGCAGCTCTCTGCAATATCGGAGCCGGAAGAGTTCGATGAAGGACAGTCTCGGACCAGTCGAATCACTACCGGTCAGGCCTCGAAGCCACTTCTACGGACGGACGCTTTTCTTGGTGAATGGCTGTCGCCGGGTTATTTCGAGGATATAACACATCCGCCAGACTCGGTCATGATGGTGGCCGGAGCAAAGGCGAATCTACTACGCGAGAAACATCATGCGATTGAGATTGAAGGCGGCGGCAGTAAGAAGGCAGCTGTGGGAAATTTCCCTGGAGGATGGGGTGGCAGGACGATTGACGCCAACGCGAATGCCAACAGTGACGACGACGGTCCGTTGGCTCGCTTGTCAGGTCTGAATCGAAGTCTACCAAGGCTTAATCGGTCGAGCAGTCATAGCAGTGCTGGAACCCTAGCTCACCGATCCATGAACAAGCCCCAGGGTGAAATCGAGAATGCGACGAGTTCGAAAGATGGTGGATATGCATCACCAACGCCTTCGTACGCCATTTCACCTTTGGCACCCATCCCTCCAGGGTACGTAGCCTATGCAAAGGATACCTGCGTAGACGTGGACTATCAGTGGGATAGTATGCGTCCACCTCACGAGTGGGGTAATGGAGGTCAATATGATGAAGAATGGAGTTCGATGCACAAGCGTCTCCGGCACGGCTTGCAGCAAATGATATTCTGGTACGGGCAGCTTGATTCTAGGAGACTGGCGCCTGTGGGCGAAGAACCCGCAGAGCTGGCAAGGCTTGACGAGGAGGATGAAGATGATACTGACATCGTCTTGATACTGGTAACCCATTCTGCTGGGTGCAACGCGCTTATGGGAGCTCTTACGAACCAGCCTGTTCTGCTCGATGCCGGCATGGCCTCTTTGACAATGGCAGTCCGGAAACCAGAAGCAGAGGAAACATGTCTTCACCCATTAGTACCAATATCTTCAGGCTTTCGTCGACGAAGGTCATCCATAGATCTCGGTCTCTCGGAGCTTTTCGAAGTCAAGATCATGGCTTCGACTGATCACCTCAGGGCTGGATCTGTAACGTCGTCTCACCGATCAGCAAGCGCATCTATATCCCACAACTCACCACGCTATCGGTCTGCATCGCCTGCATCCACCAGTTCATCGTACAGCGCAGCTGATGGAGGATCCTTTTCGGACATGAACGGCTCACACGCGGTAGGAGGAGGTATGCACAGAAGTTCTAGTGCCGCAATCCCTCGCTCGAATGGTTTGTGGAGCAAACCCACTGGTACTACTCCCACCGGCCTTTGGGGTAGCCCTGTGACTACACCATCTGAAGCAACGTTCGAGCAGAGGCCGGCTCGGGATAAGTCGCCATTGCGTGAGTCTACTACACTGAAGCAAAATGAAAGGGAGGAAGAAGAAGCCGACACACTGCAATCGACTCAGCTCAAGGAGAACAATCGTCCTGAAAGCGGTGGATTGTGGGGCGTACCACCTACTACGCCTCCAAGTGATCGAGAAAAAGGACCAAAGAGACGATGGACCCATTCCGAGCACCGATAAATGATCGGTCTTATGACACTAGGCACGAATGCTGGAAGGATATATATGACATGACTTAGTTTACGACTACGAGCATACCTCGCCGACGGGACTTACCCTGCGACTCCACTCGCATCCTAGCGCTGGCGTTCTGGGCTTGGCCACCTTATAGATTAGAAGTCCTTTCATTCTCTTATAGTTGTTCTCGCACTTCTGTATACTATTCTCCCTCAAAAACATCCGATCACTCAACGGGTCGACGAAATCAGGTATTGACTGAATGCTAACGGAAGTGAAAGAGATACATGATTTCCCTACTGTGCCCCATCAGCTCTGATTCACAATCTTTACTTGTCTGCCTAAACTTGCTGTGTCTCTGGTCATTTTTTTGCGTTGAGAGACTCCACGACTATATTAACATAGATTTTTACGAGTGTCTGATCGCAGAGTATCTGGAACCAGTCAACAATAAGTACTGCCACTCTTACGGGCGCACCATTCTTGAGGTACGGTAAAGGAGAATACATGTACTTCTCCTGAAAGGGCCAAATTGTGTTACCGACGGGCCGCTGGGTGATCGAGTCTTTTATCGATGATTCCTATATATCTGCTGTTCATCAACCAAAGGTGTCGGTAAGCTACGATTGGTGTCCGATAGCGACCCCAATTGACTTCCCTTCGCCAACTTTATGAACGCAGCTATAGGTCCCTGCGGAACGAGCAAGCATAATTGTTTGATGGCTGGTAGGTAGGTTGCTGCTGTAATTGCTTTATTTTCTGACTGCTTGCTTTGGGGTATCTGTTCATACGTCGAATCCAAAAGTGAGCGCAAAAGGACTGGAAACTTCATCGAGAGGCTTCGAACCAAGAAGCACCACCCCAGACCAATGCACAGCCAAGCAGTGCCGAAGCACCCAGGACTTGCTGGCCCCATCCCTTCCCACCCTCGACCTTTGCCGCACCCTCCCTCCTCTCCTTCCCCAGCTTCGTTCCCTCAATAACAACCTTCTGCGGTGCCTCCTCCCTCCTCGACGCCGTCCCATTCCCCACCTCCCTCCTCCTCCTCAAAAGCTCTCCCAACCGTTCCAGATCCTCCCTCCACTCCGTCTCATTCGCAATCCCTTCCACCTCCACCCCCTGCACATTCCCAAAGAAATCCACCACCAACCTCTCCCTCCCCGCCTGCTCCCCCCCTTCGAAAAGATCCCACCTGACCCCCGGATGGCTATGAATCTTAGCCTCATCATAGCTATCAAACAAATCCCCCAACGTCCTCTTGCTCTTCCCGCCCTCCACCTCTTTCTCCAAAAAATCCAGATTATAATACGTATACCGATCAATCACCGCGACGCCCACATCATTATCCGCATGATGGCTATAGCTACTCTGATCAATCTCCGAGCTCCCCGTCGCAATGATATTCGGCGAGTAAAACCGACTATACATCGTATTCGCCTGGCACGTATCGATCATAAACAGCATCTCGCGATACCTCCTCTTCTCCCACATCTGCTCAAACGCGTCCGCAAGATCCCAGCTCCCAATCTCCTCGCTGTCCTGGAACTTGAGAAATTCATTGCCCCCATGCCCGGTCATGTAGATCAGCAGGTTGCTGCCGCTGTCGCTGCCGAGCCGCTTCCCGCGCGGGACCTCCTCAGGGAGGCGGTCGGTCAGCAGCCGGATGAAGGCCTCGACGGTGACCTCGTAGCCGCGGTAGTCGACCTCGATGTTGTCGCCGTAGAGGTCGAGCGCGCGGTCGGCGTTGTTGTAGACGGTGCCCGGGAAGGCGTTGCGCGGGTTGCAGGCCATGTCGTCGGGGAGCATGAGGATGATTTGAGAGTCCGGGATGCCGAGCCGTTTGACGGTGCGGTAGAGGGAGAGGACGTTGGCGAGGTGCCGGTAGTTGAACCAGAAGCGGGAGGTGGAGACGAGGACGGCCCAGTTGGAGGTGTGCTGGGCGGGGGTGAGGAGGGGGAGGAGGGAGAAGGGAAGGAGGTGCAGGAGGGAGAGCTTCATTGTGGCGGCGAAGAGGGGCGAAGAGGTGGAGGAGGTATCACCGCAGTGGAAGGGCGAGCGCAGCGGAGGTTGTTCTTCACAAAAGTACACCCTTGAAATGAGGTTCTCTTTATTGTAGAGTGAAGTAAAGTAGTACCTCTGGAGGGCGTAGGGCCAAGCCTTGGCAATGGCTTGGCAGTATGCGTTTCTACGATTTCCGCTGGTGCTTCCTGTATGACATCTTCTCACCGAGGATACTGTTCATCTCATGCGCTGGCGAGGAGTGCAGCACGAATTGTTAGCCAGAAAATCCTTCTGGCGAGATACGACGGCCTGATAGATCAGAAACGACCAATAGCTGAGAAGTCACCCCATCGAAGGACACGAGGAAGGTGTGTAAATCCACTTCTATTCCAGTGCACTATACCATGTGTATGGGATATCAGTTAAGAGGATGCCTCGCTATCTTCTTTCCACCGAGGCTGCCTCCCTGCCTTACGCAGTCGCTTGGTCATTCAGGTCCCATCCTCTGCTAAGATACTAAGGTAATTCCGGATCATGGCTACTGAGCCGTCTTCCTCCAGAGCATACCACACGCTCCCTTACCAAGGACCCTGCCTTACCGCTTCAACTTCTCCTGCTCTTTGAACGAACGCATAGCTATTTCTACCATCCCTGAGAAGTCGAATGCATCCACTGGCTGTCCTGCTGCTACTGCTGCTCTCTCTTTTATGCAACGAGCACACTCGCAGACCTTCCCTATATGCAGTTTGACCATACTGCGTCTTTTCTGCTCTGGCAGGTCTACATCCGTGTAGGAAATGCAGATTTCCTCGCCTTTTACGATGTTCCGATAGGCGAGTACTTCGATGGGGGCGCCAACAACAGCTCCCACGGCGAGCCACATGGCCGCAGGGTCGCAGGCATGATTGAACATTGAGAACATTGGGTTCAGGCCGCTGTGAGTCCGTCCCCCAAACCTGATTCCTTGCTTGTTGTTCTCTATTCGCAGGAACAGGGTCTGTATCACCCAAGAGTCGAAGCGTCGGTCCGCAAAGATATCGACGCCCAGAGTCTGTAAAATCTTCGTAGGAGCAATGACATTGTCCAGGAGCCTAAAGAAGGACGGATCCCTTTTCCCAAAGCCTGCCTGCATCGTTCCGATTCCGGCAACTTTGAGAGGTCTTGCATTCTTCTCTAGCGCCGTAGCTAGAATCTTGACCATGAGCAAGGGGACCGTGTCATTTCCGAGCGGATCGGCGTCCGGGTATTCTTTGTACAACCAACCCAAATCCTTACCGCATAATGTCTTGTGGTACGATCTGGCGACTTCTGCCTTGCAACTTGCGCTGCAATAACGAACATTGCAACACTCTGAAGTGATGGGGGTGCTGGAGAACGGCGCGCAACACGCATCACAAGCGTTTCTGGTGGTCTCGTTGAAGGAGGAGAAGATCGATTTGTCCAGCACAAGCCGTTCGCCCTTCGAAATGTTCCGCTTGGCAAAAAAGCCTAGACTATCCTGAGTCCCATTGCTAAGAGCACTTGCATCGAGCACGGCGTTGTCCGACACGGCTTCGATGTTTGCCTTGACCCTCTTGATGGCTTTCTTGCTCCTTGTGACTTCTTCCTGAGTGATCCATGGATACTGGACACGGTGGGCGCGGCCTACCTTTCTTACACCAGGGTTCACAATCCCCTTTTCACGGCACTTCTGGTCCAGTGCGCGTTGGTGGAACGGTAACATCTGAACGTAGCCTTTGAATATACCGTTCGCCGGAAAACGCTTCTTTGCTTCGTGTGCTACTCCAATGGCATCATGAAAAGCTCCTAAGCGCCTCAGGCCTTCGATCATGGTTATGAAGGCCCTTTCCTCCATTTCGTTGAATACAGCTGTGATTTGCTGGTGGGCTTTAGCCATTCCCATCCACTTTGATGGCGTCGCAACGCGGATGAACACGGTCCTGTAGATTTTGCAGACAAATGTATCAGCCGCGACCTTCTTGGAAAGGAAGTCCTGGAAGAATTGCTTTTCGCCCGCACGGAAAGCTTCAATAAGTAAGCGACCTCGATAGGCGTCAGCGACCGCGAGCTCGCCGTAGCCCAAGTTCAGCAAGGTCATTCCTCGGCCAATCCATGCTTGAGGATAGTAAGGCTCCAGGCGGATCTCACGATGGTCCGATATCAGGCCTTTCTTTCTCAAGATTGTCATGTATTCCTAACAAAGATTAGTGAGCACTGGTCCATCTAGGTGGTGACACTGACCTCCACGGGGGGTTCCTCGCCGATGATGGTGCTTGTTGGCTTCCAAGGCTCATTCAAAGTGTCAATTGAGTCGAGAAGGTTCTTCAACTGAGGTTGATGCGTGGGTTCGCCTACGACAATAGCGTCAAGGTCTTTAATGCTTTCTTCGAGACTTCTAGCGTTTCCTAGAGCCACTTTTAGTATTCCACTGTTTTGAAGCAAAGCTGATGAGACTAGTAATCTCTCACAGTCTTGGCTGATTTCTGCCGGGACCTGAGGAAGCTCTGGTGAGGAGGTGGACGCCATCTTGCCAAATATGATGCTCCACGACAAGCAGAAGCGATCCTATTCCCAAAGTGTGGATGGTGAGAGATGTATTCGACCCTAGATAGGGCAATCAAGAGATAAAAGTTGGCAACTGAGCACTGAGTGCAGGGCGTTCGAAGATATGATTGCCCTCAGAATGCAGGCTCTATGAAGATCTTCTGAGCTCAGCAAGAAGCTGAACCACGAGCGCAGCTTAGACAAGCTTGCACAAAGGCCACTTAGTCCTTGACCGGAGGCGTATGAGCCGTCTGATGATTGTTTGTCAAATTGGTGGAGTTACATGAAGGTGGATCTTCTGCAAAAGGCGATATTCACTGCGCCCATCATCACTCAGACCCTGACAGTGAATGAAGGCTCATTTTACCTTGGCTTTAGCCAATGGGTCAGGTCGATTTTTAGTAGATTGGTTCCCTTCCGTTCGGACAGCTCCCTGGATATATCATCTCAACGACCACTTCTACGCAATCCTCAAACGTTGTTCACCGATCAGAGCAAGCGAGCCAAGAGGTGTGTGTGTGTCAAGCCATCTGAGAAATTTGGATCTCCGGGTCCATACCGATGACGAAAATCTTTATTTTGTGCTCTCCGGCTCTCGAAGCACTACTGAAGGCCCGATAATTCCACCAGAACGATTATAGTCCCAGGCGGCCAAGGCTAGTACGGCGTTACATAGCTATTCGCTATACATGCGCCGGCACGGTGAATTTGTCAGAGCTATATCGGATCACAAGTGAGTCTAAGGTCTTCTTCCTCGAGTCCTGTTCTTGGGTAGTCTTGCTTGAGTGAGCCATACTCTTTGATGATTCGCCTCTTGATCTATGGATCTTCACTGGTGAATCAGTCTATCAACAATTCATCATTACATCCTTACACAACTACGAAGAATCGGGTACACGAAGAGAAAACCACCGAGTGATATATCGACAAAGTCTGCCTTATCGATTCGAGTCTTCGAGGACTATACCACGGTATCTAGGCGGTAGCGATCCTGGGAGATACCAACGGGTGTTTCAGGGAGTGGCTGCCCAGCCTGCCCAACTCATCCGGTGGAAAGGAAAGGGTGGAACAATCTTTTACGATCCTTTGGCAAAATGTGTGAAAGGCTTTACGATAAGTCGAAAGACCAATTGGAGATCCACCAGTGGAAAGAATTATTGTTTAAAGCATTTGCCTTGCTCATCACAAGATTCTGCAGGAGGTCCCAAGAAGGCATTGACAGTATATTTGACTCGATTGACCGCTAAGGAAGTGCACCAGGCCATCGCATAACATAGATGAACGCGAGCTCACACAATCAGCAGCTTTATTGGGGTGCTTTCACCGACACAGCCCAGTCTCAACCACCCCATGGCATGTCATGGAACGGCTCGGCTGATGCACTCGACTCAGCGGCGTCGTTGTCGGCTGCGGAGAAATGGAAGGGCATTTTAAGCTCAAAGCTACGCGGGTATTAGCTTGGCCAGACGTGAACAGAGAAAGAGAGAATCGTACGAGCGTAAATGCCGGGTGCCTGCGACCAGAAGGAAGCTGATGAGATGAGAATGAGGAAGCCAAACACAAGGAACAAATGGATCCAGTGTCCTGAAGGTTTGACCCAAGCGTCTGAACCTCCAAATCTCCTAAGACTATTAAACAACAAAGGCGCTACCCCAATCAACATCCAGCATACGGCCCAGTCGACGTTAAAGGTCGTAAGCCAGAATCTGGACCAGAGGATGCCTAGGAACGGAATCAATGGCAAGAGGATAGTGAGCGAGGTCAGCGGCCACTCCATAGCCATCAGAACCGTATTTATCTCCATCTGAGTCGTATATATTCGACACAGAAGCTCTAGAGTTGATCTCTCCTCCTCTGTATCGCTAAGCATAGGTATTCGTGAGTGGGCGACCTCCTCGGTTTGAGTCCTCCTCTTGGAGCGAGAATGTCTTCTAGATATAGCATCTCTTTCCGATCGTAATTTCCTCTTTGATGTAGCACTGTCCCTGGAGTGTTTTTTCTTCTGCACATGGGCTTCGACATCAGAACGAGTAACTCCCTCCCAATGAGGATCTTCCTCGAGCAGGGGATTAGATGAAGATGTTGGGGGCATATCGATGACACACGGTGCGTGTCTGTCGCTGCGTTGCGAGTTGTGATCCATAGAGACTCTCATGTTGAATTCAGTATGACAAGCTAGAATATCGATGCTTTGGAGAAAGAAAAACATCTAAATTCAACGCAAAAGGAGAAAACATATCACGTGCCTCCAATGCCAAGCCTCAACGACTTCGGTCCATGCCCATCCGATTGACGGGATGGGCAAGCCACGCAGAAATCTGCACATACGTGCTCTCTGAGTCCATTTGATCTTGTCTACACATTTGGAAATACACATTGTGAAAGATCCTATTTTAGTAGACCAATCTCAGCGGCGTGCTGTTATACTGTCTAAGCACGCCATCTCGAATCATCTGGTATAGCTCCTCGGGCCGCTGCTTTCAGAGCGTACTCTACCTTACGTCTTAGCAAGAGCCCCATCTAAGACATTTTAGGGCCATCCCAAGAACAGCGATATGTAGAGTAAAGCGTGAGCTAGATTGAGCGGGGCCCCATCTGATATAACGTACTCCTGCTGTACCTACTTCCTTCACTAGCACGCATTAAGGAAGGCGTCTCTTTTAGTCTTGTGTCAGGCAACAGCCTACCTCAGGCATTCTGTGATCTCTCTACAGCAGAGCCAGGTCGTGAATAGCACTCGGATTGACGATCTGGATCGAATTGAAATACTGTGCACTGTGAAAGAACTGGCCGGAGGCGGCCCTAAGCGCTGGAGAATGGTATCCATGCAGCACGAACGCTTGCCTGAGACGCATGTAGTGGGAATCATAGGGGCACACGGAGTGGGGAAGTCCGACCTCACCTATCGCGTCTGCCCCCCCTCCCTGCACCAAGAAACCACTAACTCACGCGTACCACCAGCTAGTCACCGAGTCTTTCTGCGAGGGCTATGACCCTACAATGGAGGCTCGCGATAGGAAACATCCCCTGGTAGACGACCGATCTTGCATCCTCGATCTAGCGGAATGGCCCTATTTTGGCGACTGGTCTAATCCCCATTATCCGGAATATCGGGAGAGGATTATGAAAGACAGTCAGGCTATTGTGCTAGCGTACAGCATCACGTCGCGAACATCCTTTGCTTTAATACCGCAGTATCACACCCAGGTGAATCAAGTTAGAAGCCAGCCGCCCTACACGCCAATTCCCATTTGTATAGTAGGTACCAAGGCCGAAGAGGAAGGCAAGCGAGAAGTCAGTTTCACAGAAGGTGTGGCTGCGGCGGAGGGGCTGGGTTGTGCGTTTGCTGAGGTTTCGGCCAAGGAGGGGACGAATGTCGAGACAGTGTTCTGTGACATCGTTCGCAGCATCAGGAGAAAGCGAGTCGACAGTGCTGCAAAGTCAGTTGAGAGTGCTCCGATGCGTAGGAAGTCTCGGCTTGGCTCTTTCTACCGGATGTTTAGGCGGTAAAGGGCAATGTCGGTCTTTCGCGGGCTCCTTATCGGTTATTGATAAGTACTCCGAGGGGCAGTGATACGTCAGGATCTTAGGCTCATTATACTAAGGTGCGGGACCCAAAAGAGTAGTGTGGACCGCATGGTGGTGATTGTTATGTAGCTTCGACTCTATTCATCCTGGCAGTCGTTTCGTCTTAGGGATATGATGTAGCGATGACACAATAAAGGGTTTTCGAATACTGTCGGCGCGCTCAAGCTGGTCAGGGACGCCAATGAATTCTTTTGGGAAACTGGGGCTATGATCGTGAGAAGGGGGTTATCTCTGCAAGGATCCGATTAGCAAGGGAACAGACACGAGTTGAGCCCTGTGAGAGAATATAGCCATTCATTACTTACGGATAGTATAGCTGGATCTCAAGCATTCATCTATGCGTCACGATGGTTAATAGAATAATCGCCAGCTTTTGTCCAGTTGAAGCAAAATAGTCAAAGACGCAGCGACAGATATGTCTGGCAATGCTGTTACTGGCGCGTAAGGACACCAGAACTTTTCATATATCTCCAGGCTTCTCCCAAGCCTAGGATGGACTTGTATGGTGTGTCTGTCACTTCTTCGTAAGCGTCCCGTATCTCTCCTGGACCAAACTCCAATGTCGAGTCGCCCTCACTGTCTCGGACAACGATAGGGGCTGAATCGATTGCCATATACTGCCATTTTGTGATTATCACCATCTGAAAATTGGGGTCGCTTTCCACAACCTTTTTGTTAATCTGAACATCTAGACAACAGATGGGGCAGCTTAGAATCCATGAGCACTTGACACAACGGTCCTCATCGTCTCGTAGGTGAATAAGGTTGCACAGCAGTAGCGAGCTGAAGCGGTCCTCCTCGCGACGACTCGAGTTAAAATGGTCGCAGATCGGGGTGAGAAGTGTAGGCAAAGCATACCCCCGAAACCTCGACACAAACATCCAAGTCTGAGAGCGAGTGCATACCCGATTCCGCACGAATAACGCTTCGAAGAGTCGGAACCCCCAGTTGTCCGGTACCACACCGATTAGTCGTAATAGTGGTTGAGTGATTGATGCGCACCCGAGGTATCTGTCCGCATCTGAAGAGAGGTTTTGCCGAGACAGGTTGACAGCAACTTGCGCATGCTCAATAGTAAAGTGTCCCCGCTTGAAGTAGTAGTCCATTGTACCCCTGGGAGCTCTGCATCGACTGTTGGACGTTCGAGAGAATCTTAATGCTGCCGTGTTGCTTTGTCCACGGTCTGGTAAAATAGATCGGAGCTTCTTCCAGAAAATCCAGAGTAACGCACCCTTTGAACCTTGTCCCCATGATTTCCGCATGAAAAAGTGGATTTTCTTGCAGGAAAAGCAGAAAAATGTATCCACTATGTCTCTACACAAGGCCAGCAAAAAGCGTTCGCGCTCAATAGGATTCGAATCCAGAACAGCAAGAGAAGATCTACCGAGGAGAGCGAAAAGTTTGTGGTTGCAAAGTGCTAGAGCTGCGCTGGACGGTAGCCAGGACGATATCTCCAGAACGAGTTCGGGAGGTAGTTCATCGATCAATTGGAAGCTAGCTGGACGAAGCTGTATCGTTGAAATGAGCAAATCAGCGGCATTAGAAGACGGGCTTGCAGCCCATAGGAGACTTGTTGGCGACGGTTGCGTCGTCGAGGTTGTTGTGGACATGGTAATGATGAGTGTCAGCTTCGCGGCTGACTAAGGCCTTCTCGGGCTTTCACAGCCTTGATTTCGGGTTGCTTTGCGACCTGTCCCTTCGCTATCGCGATACGAGGAGCCTAGATGGCCGCGGCGGCGTTGATCAATTTGTTGGCCTTTTTCGGTGATTTAACGGTCTTCGGACGGCTGCCTCTTAAGACTGGACTAGAGGTAGGGCCAGGGTAACCGGGGATGAGCTGTTGCCTCGACTTCTCTCAACTTGGGAACGGTTTCTTCGAAAATCTATTGAGAAGCTGATGTAACATAAGCAGCGCTGAATGGCAAGCTTTGATTGTAAGATGTAGTTCTCTTGGCCGTATATTAGTGCTCAGTCTTTCGGTAATTGAGGAAGCTTGCCAGAAGTAGACGATAACCGTGACCAAAGGTATTCCGAGGCGACCCTGATCCTACTTATGAGACTGTCAATCTGCTTGAAAGATCTATAACTGCCTCAGTGGCGCGCTAACATCTAGAACACACCGAAACAGGAAATCTTTACAGATATGTCTGGCAAACATGCACGATCCGTTGGATTACATCATCCCTGCGGGTTCGATACACCTCCAGGACTGTGCGAGAAATATAGTATACTGCTGCTCAGGCCAGATTGAACATCTTAACAAATAATCGGAGCACACCCAAATCCATGAATACTGATGAAGAGACCAAGTGCCAAGAAACTACTACTTATTGAAACCCACTGGTCAGTGCAACCCGGAAAAGCGAGCCTTAGCAGTGACTCTATATAATTATAGAGCCTAAGGATGGAAATGAGTGCATCAAGCAATGAAAAGCCCAGTTTTGCCTGGCGAGTTGTCTTACTCTGGTAGACTGTAGGGCAAAGAGGACGATAACAGCGACCAAGGTGCGTATTGTGTACTGTTCCAAGCATCATCCGTTTATAATCAGCTGCACCTGATCAATATACTTTCACAAGATGGAGGCTTGGCCATTAAACAGCCGGGAAGCTGGCTTTCTGACACCGGTTACCGAGAAGAAGATTGGGATGTTGCAGCCGGTTGTGTTCGCTAAAGCCCCCAGTCGTTATCCCATGCTTTAGCATGGTGCACTCTCCAGGAGTTTTCCCAGTTAGCAGGAATATCCGGCGGATCGTCCATATAGGGCCAACAATTGAGCAACGAAATGCTTTGACGCTTTGCCTCTGTAGCTATGGGTCTTTCCTAATTCAACAGCCCATCGTCATTAGGTCTAGACACACTTTTTCCCGAAAGTGCCGAAGAGTAGAGCTCTATTTCTTGCCACCGCATAGGCTGGTCAAGCTCCGGCATCTCAATGTCTGAGGGGCTACTGCAAGGTCACTTTGCTCCGTAGTCCGCCAGCATTTGGCCAGCTTATCCACTCTAACTCAAAGCCTCAAAAGCCGCTGCAGTCTGCGCACTACTTACTGCCAAGCTCCCGAGAGCTAAGGCAACACTGATCGTTCCAAAGACCAAAACAGCCCAGAACGTCACATGCTGTATTCTGTCTCGGTTGTCTTTCCACATATGATACCACCCCCTGGGCTTCTGGTTGTCCATGTAGAATTTGAGTTCTCGCAATCGCGGCTCAAAGCGAGGGAAGTGGCTGAAAGCACGTGTGTTGTCGCTCTCTCCGAAGTATTGAGGGTAGGGCAAAAGTATGTTCTCGAGGTGCCAACACAAATCGAGGGGATATGGTGGGCCAGCGGCGAGAAAGGTGAAGAGTGTTTGAGGAGCTAGCTTACGCTCCAGAATACCTTTCACCAACTGGAGGACACGCCCAATGCGCCACCAAACGCGTTTCGAGCTTCTGGAGATTGCTTGGATGAGTTTGTTGCTCGGATGATTCCGTTCCAGCTCGCTGGGTATCCGAGATTGAAGGAGGAACTTGAGAATTTTGCGCGCTCTAGAGCTATAAATGTTGACGCGGAGATCGTGAATCATGATTCCAGATCCTTTACTTGCGTTTACCGCACAGGTTTCCTTCGACAAGAAGTGACGGGCGTCCTTGTTATGGAAGAGTACTCGATATATAGTTCTAAGTTCTTGAAGTATCGGGATTTTGGTTGCACCCGAGCTGTTATGAATTAGTATAACTCCAGCTTATAGCGACAGCTAAGCGACACCGTCTAAAGCACATAGCAAGACCCAAAAGGCTACGTCACATGACAGGACACGTTATGCACTTCAATTCCGACGGGACTCACCTGGATTGTTTCAAGCATCGAGCATCGAACCAGAACAGGAGGGACTGATCAAGTAAGCTGATGTCCCAGAAAAGTTTCAGAGTCCGGGAGCTTGGGGAAAGGCGCAAATGGTCGTCAATACAGTCAGTCCAGATGATACTAAGACCTCCAAGCGATTTCAGCATTCCAAAATTAAGTTCTTCCATAGAAAAACCATGGCCATTAACTTGTTCCAGGCCTTCCTCGAATTGCAGTGGGATTAGCTCGTCAAGAAAATCAAGGATAAACTTGTTGCAGTCCTTGTCGCCTATCCTTGCCAAGAGATGTTCTGTGCTGGACTCCCTGTTCTTGATAGAAAGCACTATCTCGAGAATGTAGACCAACTCTGCTTCATGATAGGGTATGCTGAGGGCTGTGTGGGCACCCGCAGCATCCCACATGAACCGTCGAATTCGATTATTCTGCCAGTCCTTCAGCAATCCTTTCGAGTGACAGCGCTGGTGTAGACTGTTAAGTGTATACTGCTTGCGTATATAGTCTGGCCATTGACCGTTGGCGAAAGGCCCAACGGCCGCCGGAATGTTGCGTTTCTCAAAATCTTTGGGCCTATTCGAGTAATCGATTTCAGTGAAGAACCTCCCGACTTCGATAATAGCTGAGACAATATCACTATCCACAAAGCCTATCGGATTGTCGCATTTTGCAAACCCTACTCGACGAACAATACTCTTCAAATGATGTCGATATGAGTTCTCAAGCTGAAATAAGTCTCGGAGTTAGCATAATTTCTTAGATTTAAAACATTGCAACATAAATTAATTTGCGAGAGCGTATGCTGTTCAGAAATGTTCCAGTTTTATGAAATAATCGGAAGAGGGAAACGAACGCTCCGAAGTTCACTCACCTCCGGCCAGGACATGCATTGTATGTGATGGCTTGTTCTCAACGGAAACAAGGCTTCCATGAGCTCTGCTTTCCTTTGAAGCACCATTTTGTATGGCAACTTACCGTGCTCCGAGCGGCCATGAGCACTGGAATCATCGTTCCGGAATTGCTCTGGCAGCTCAGAAGCCCACAGCCAGGGGTCAAAGCCCAGGACTGCAGGATCACTGGCTGCTTTCTCATACACATCATCCGGGTAAAACTTGTCTGTCCTGTCTGTTCGGATTTCCAGTTCAGAACGGATACTCATGGAGTGCTTACACTGGAAATGGTATTCTCGAGATAGATATGAGGCCCCCGCACGATTGTACATATCGAGACTTAAGTTCTGCTTGTCAAAGTACATTTTCCTCGCTCTGGCATTTTCAACCTCAAATATTCGAACACCTAGAAATTGACTAGCAACATCATTGCGAGCTTCTGCGTTGACTTTGCCAGTATCACCAATATCATGAAGATGATCGTCCTCATAATTTTTGCTTGACTGTCGAGCTAGCGACTTTTCCCTAGCAGGATCTTCCGAGACATCTCGCGGGCATGACTGGTGGTGTATCGATTTCGAAGATTCTTGAAGAATGTCAATGATTATAGTAACTGATTCCTGAAGAGCTCTTTGAGATGCCAGGAGGCTTTGAAGCTGTCGACGGTTGATTGCAACCCCGTTTGTGTCACAACGAGATTCCATGAAGTATGAAGGGTCAAAATCTTAACGATAGTCAATTAAAAGGCACAACAAAATCCCCAAATCGTGGTAAGCATAAGACTGATGAGATTTCCGTTCTTGCCATACCAATGACAATGTATCAGTTGTAGAGTACAAGCAATGGTACGATAATTGATGTAGATGTCATGCTTTTGTAAGGATCACCGCGCCTGGCTTGGACGGAACCGCTCCGCGTCATTGTATCAAAATTGGAATATCCAACGGGACGCTCACGAACAGTTCAGCTGGAGTGGGCACTCGGCTGACAGGGTTGTCACCCCTCCGGAGGCGCAGCTCATCCTTGGTCGTACAACGCTTCGAGTGTCGAAAGTATGATGGCCCTTGCCATTAGGGGCGGAGGCTGAGGCAGTTTCGTAACGCGACCAAAGATGGCACAATTTAGCACTCCGACATCTGTGCCAACCTTTGTGGCGAGACCGATGTAAGGTAGTAGTGTCTTTGCAGTTTGCAGTGGTAGTTTGCACTCTCTCTAGCACTCCTTTATCTCGGCCGCTAAAGCGACATCGCTCGGGGGCGCCCCGGCGCGCCAAGAAAGATGGATAAGGGCACTTATCGGTCTTAGCAGTCAGCCCTACTATCACCGAATGCAGCCCGGAAGTACCATCTACTCCGCAAACTTGGTTGAACCACTGACAACCTGTGGACCTCTCAGTCGTTCCAGAATTAATCGTGCCCAGTCGTACAACCAATATATACTCAACTTTATATTCCAGAGACCCATTTCTCACAGATATTCAAAGTGACCGCCATGCCCAAGAAGCAAGCAGGCGAAAACACCAAAAAGGCCGCGGGCAACGCAAAGGTTCATCCCAGCTTCTCCCCCTTCAACGCAATCTCCCGCACTAAGACAATACACAGAAAGCAGAGGCAGCCGCCCAGAAATCCGCCGTCGAGAACCAGAAGGGAGCAGCAGCTGAAGACGCAGAATGGGCCAAAGGCTCAAAATCAAGTGCCAAGAAGTCCGCCTCTTCCATGCCTCTTGCAAGCCACCTCTGACCCAAGACGTCCGTACAGAGAGGACGCAGAAGCCAAGAAAGCAGAAGCTGCGCGCAAGAAAGCCGAAAAGGATGCCCTCCTCGCCGAAGAAGAGCGCAACGCCCCCTCCAAGCCTAAAAATGCCAAAACCGCAGCCAAGAAGACACGCGGTCTCGACCTCTCACAACTAGACGAACCAGATCCCTCATCGAAAGCAAGCCCCGCGCTCAACGCTTCGGGGATAGAAAATGCTCTGGATGCTTTGGGCCTGACGGCGGACAACAAATCGGATAAGGTGGATCGGCATCCAGAGAGGAGGTTCAAGGCGGCGTATGCAGCGTATGAGGCGAGGAGGTTACCGGAGCTGGAAGAAGAGCATAAGGGGCTGAGGAGAAATCAGAGGGTGGATATGATACGGAAGGAGTTTGAGAAGAGCCCGGAGAACCCGTTTAATCAGGTTAATGCGCAGTTCGACTCCACGAGGGAAGAGATCAAGGAGATGAAAGAGCGGGAGAGGGACAAGACTGAGGCGAGGCTGGTGGGGAAGTAGACGTTGGGGTATGGTTGGGTGGCGTGGTGTATGCATAGCGTGTGGATAAATGTTCTAGCATTGTTTTGCGAATAAAAGCTGCTGTGAGTTGCCCCGCTTCTTCTTAGTCTGCTCTATCCTTTTTCTTCCAACCCAACCTTTGACTTGCAGCACAGCTGTTTCCCAAAGCCCCTTCCACGCATCGCGGGATGGACGATCGATGAAGATGGCTTGTCAATGGATGGGTGCCTGGTGGTAAGGATTTATGGGGAAGTTATTAAGTTGTTGAAAGGGAGCATGTGTGTCTTGACGTCTAGGTTTGGGATATTGAAAACTAGTCATCGATACTAATTGACAGTGGGATGAAGGCAAAACAGACTTTCCCAGGGCTAGCCAATGCAAGTATGGTGTGCGGATCAAACCAACGTATGCAGGAAACGCTCATATGCTATACCCAAGAGCCAGGAACCCGCAGAAACTCCAGCATATGTGCAGGACAACAGAGGCGACCCTGAGTCCAAGAGCCCCAGTACCTACCCAACCACAGCTTTCATGCTCAAACTCTCCAGAAAGCCGCTCAAGTCCTCCTTTTTGACTTCGACCACACAGTGCTCGAAGCTGTCAATCCTGACACGAGCATTCGTCTCATCCACGACCTCCTGGAATACATTGCCGAATCGATTCTTGCCATACCCCCTTTCCTCCATGTTCTCGTTGATGTCGTCATCGCTACTATCGCCGCTGTCCTCGCTCTCAGTATCTTCCTCTTCTTCCTCCTCACCATCTTCGTCCCCATTATCGGCTCTCTCGGCAGCCTTTTCTCTTCGTTTCCTCTCTTTCTCGGCTTGCTTCTCTTCCTTCCGTTTCCTCTTGGCTTCAAGCTTCTCTTTCCGTTCTTGCCGGGCCTTCCAATCCACGACTCCGCCACCGCCTCCTGTGCCTACAACAATGTAGACCCCTCTGCTCTCATTCAGACCGGCAAGAACAAGAGGCGTGCCTTTGCCGCCTTTGCCGACTTTGCCCTTCTGCTCTCGTTCCTGCTCCGCAATAGCTTCTCCAACCCACAGTGCCAACTTCGTCAGAGCAGAAGGATGTGTGAACAGCTGGACATCTGGGCCCTCCTTGACAACAGCCATACGAAACGCTCTCAAATGCCGAATCTGTTTCTTCTCAAGCAGTGAAGTTCCAGTGCGCAGAATAGCCCGGTGAAGATGTTGCGCGACTGGCAGAGCATGCTTCAGCACCTCAATATCTCCAAGCGCGTCGTACGCTTCCCAGAATCTGGCAACCCATTCCGCGCCCTCCTTCTTGCCGTCTTCGTCTGTGAGCTCGATGCGCTCGCCGCGGCTTCTGCTGAGATCGGCAGTATGAGGACCAGCTTTGCCGACTTCGAGAACCGCACCGACTATGACGCCGACATCGATGGCGCTGAGTGTCGCTTTCCAGCCCCAGCTGCGCACGAACCCCCATCCTTCTCTGTTGCCTCGACCGCTGGCAGCTGGAGGAACCAAACCGTCAAGACCGTACTTCGGCGCGTATGTTAACAGGCGCTGTCGCAGGCCTTTCTTAAGATCCATGTCCATATGAGTATAGCTCTGCTTGCACTGACTGAGTGAGACGCCCATTTTAGCCAGAAGCTTGTGAAGACGTTTTCGCCCGACATCACTCCAGATGTGTAGGCGTGCGGAAAGGTAGGGCGAGTGGAGCATGCTGTCATATAGGGACCAATGACGGATGAGGAGGAAGCGAGGTTCAGGTGAAAGTCGAATGGAGGTATCTGTGGGTGATTTGGCGGTTGTAGGAATGACGCCTGAGACTTCACCCCGGAGCAGTTCCCGGTTCGTGTCGTTTGCATCAGGCGGATTGAGTCGACGCACTTCATCTCGTAAGATTTGCCGTATTCGTTCCCCACGCTGGCCGCCCCAGCCTGCAGAACCACCTGATTCTGAAGCTGTAGAGATGCCGACGCCGGTCATGGTACGACCGTAGAGCTCTAACGAGCTTACACCAACTATGGACCACCACAAGAGATTGTTGTCTTCGCGTCCCAGATCCTCAGCGAGGGAGTAGAGCAGCGAAGAAATGGGTTCGGAGTAGGACGTGCCAAGGTTGTAGTAAGCCTCAAGGACCGCAGAATGTTTTCGACGAAGTCGCAGGAGCCTTCGGCGCAATTTGCGAGCCGATGGCTGTTTCGGTAGAGGAGGAGAGGATGGGAGGAGAGCCGCTGATGGCGAGTGAGAGACATGTGATCGAGAATCGTGGTAGGCTTTTGTAGGGGAAGAGGATGATGGGGTGTCGGAGTTGCTTCTCCGTCGTTGGCGTGGTCTGCTATTCTCCACTTCACTGCCCTCATCGTCTTCATCCGGATCCTCCCAAGACTTCCTCTTCTTCGAACTTCTCCCACTTGTCAAAGCAGGTGCATCGCTGTCGGATTCCGAGCCATCACTCTCACCATTATCTTCAACATCTGGCATCTCTGCAAGCGCACAGTAGGCATCACGCTCCTTTTCCAGTTCTTCGTCAATATCCCCGTCATCATAGGCGATGATCCCCCCTCGCCCAGGCTTGTACGTGGACTGTATTTCACCTCTAGCAACGCCCGAGCCCCTCAGTCTTGCGTTGTCATTGGTCTCTTGCAGGGCATGATCGGCGGGATTGCCACCAAAGACATTTCCTAGGTTCCAAGGCCGCTGTGCATCGACTATCCAGACCTCAACGCCGCCTGACGGATCCTCCCCGTCTTCTGTGTCATCCAACCCTAGCATACTTGACATGTCCACCAAGCCTCCCACCCCAAGACACACGACTAACCCTCCACTGCCACCTTGCTGTACCCGCATGGGCTGGACCAATGTCTCGCCAACATACGCCAAGTCGCTATATCCTGCAATTGGCTGGATCTTGTGCTGTATGTAGTCTCGCTTGAGGAGAGCAGTCAGAATGCGACAGGCGCAAAGTGCATCTGGCTCGAGAGCGACTAGGACAAGGACAGGAGGAGACAGGGAATGGTAGGTCCGTCGGAGGTGCTGGTAGAGGTGGGATATCAGACTGCGAGGAAGGTACATGCTGGGAGCCTGGTAAACCGTAGACTGAAGTAAGAGCCGACGTAGGGGGTGATTGGCTGGATCGAGGAGTTCCTGCTGGGTTGTTGTCTGCGCACGGCATAGAGGCTGGACAGCGGACTCGCGCTTATTGATTTGCGTATACAGGCAAGGACTGCAAGCCAGCTGGGTGTATAGCGGACATTCAATGTAAATCTGTGCAAATCGGTACTAAGTCTGGACGTGAGACGGAATATTGATCACTTGGACAATGGCCTACAGTAATGTTAGACACGGCATCAGAAGACGCGACTCGCGTCGAGGCCCGTCGGCCGCTTTACTCCTTTTCACCTAGTAATGCAATTCACCCGGTAACGCAACCGCTAGGTACATGTAGTGAATATGGTGCATAAAATCCGGGGCTCATACTTTACTCATAACCACTGCAACTTTCAACATAAAGTGGAATAGAAGTCAATGATCTTAGCACTGGACAGGTTTTTCAAGACCCAATAACATGCATGAGGCCAACCCGACTCTTCTTCTATCTACTTGTATACCCTACTCCGACAGCTCTTCCAAGTACCTTCCTTGCATGCAGCATACTACCTCAGCGACAGACATGCGAGTACGAAATGTCGGAAAGTTCCTCCTTGCCAACAACGAGTATCTCTATTGGATTATATATCTGATACGGCGTTCCTGTGCCTACAAATCCATCATTAGTCCACCTGCGACTCGTTGGCAGGACGATGGTCCTCATCATGCACCCAAGTGGAATCGTGATAGCGAAAGGCATCGTCCTTTTCTGAAGTCCCTGACTCCGCTGAATTTTCATGCTCATACGGTTCTTGAGCCAGAGGCCTGTATCTGCCATGCAAAGTGATTGCAAAAGTACCAAATGTACAAATGTAGGTAAAGTAGCGACCTTTCATTCTTCGATGGAACAATGCCAGGGATCGTTTGAGGCTCGTCATGAGGAAGGAAAGTAGGATTATAGAGGTGGAGGTGGTATGTAAGGTCGTCATTGAATGTTGCACTTTATGTATGATTTTAGGTGCAAAGGTATGGACGTTCCGAGACTTTTGAAAGCTCTTAGAATGTGACCGCGGTGATGTGATGGAAGACACATTGAGTATCGGTAAGCTCGAGAGGAATAGTAGTTTTCGGCCAAAAAAATCTATTCTTGCTCAAACGCCAATTTCATGGTGGCGAAGTTACTGTACCGAAGCGTTGGGAAATCGAAAAGACATGATTCCAACACGCTGCAGGACATGCCTTTGGGCGCTTCACAAGACTACAGCGATTCGAGTGACGAGTTTATGGTCAAGAGATCATGAAAGATAATGACAGAATTGAATAATGATCGGAAATTCGATTGGCGGTGAAAGAAGGATGGACTGATGTTCGCAACGATGTTGAAAGCTTCATTACCGCGATTGATTTACCATTAATATCATTTTGTTCCATGGTTCCGCGGACGATCAAAACATTTCCCCAGACATCAACGAAGCATATCAGATCGCCAGCTTGCCGGCCTGCGCAACCTCAACGCAATCTGGATATCTGTTCCTGTACTTTGCCAGTTAGCTGCAGCGTTTCGAGAAATCTGAGAGAGTTAATAGGCACTGCAGCGTCTCGTCAACATCGATAGAGAGGGTATCAAGGATTTTCCCGGTGATGCATACAGCAAAAATCACAATCCTCGTTGATCCAGACACTCTTACGCAGGGTCGGGCTTCGTAGCTGTTAGTCAAGTCACGATCGTTTCTGCCTGAGCAACACTTGGTGCCTACGTCACAGAGCTATATGTCTGGAATATAAGCGTCGGAAGTCTAATACACTCTTTTGTCAAGGATTAAGATGCCTTTTGCATATGGAGTTCCAAAGCTCGGTAGTGAATGGACATCATGAGATACTTAGAAATAGGTTCCAAACCTATATTCCTTGCTCTATATAATAGAACAGCGAGCCAGCCAGTGTCAAAAGAGTATGACTCAACTGTCAAGTCTATGGCAACGTCACCGTACGAGCCGGCACAAGCGCGCAGGTCGCTAGCCAAACATCCCGTCCCGTAACAAGCATCCGACTGAGGTCTTTCAGGTCCTTCGAGGCTTATACAAGGCGGTCGTGGCTGTCCGCGAAACTCGTTAAGTACGGGCATGTCTGCAGTGCCGCCAACACTGATCTACAATCGGTTAGCAATGCGTGGGGCCCTCCAGACTTTAAGGACAGCCCTCCATGTTAGAAACCATGGCCGATAAGTAGACCACAGTAATTTCTGATTTGAGCACGAAGGAAAGCCGGCTTGGTCATACCGTGCGGGTAGCCGGTTTTTGGCTTTATAGCCACGTCGAGATCCAAGCCTCGCTTCAGCTCACCCGTTGTTACGTTCAATGGGTCCGAGATTGCTGGGCGATTTAATTCAGGTTGTCGTTCGATCGGACGGTGTTGATGGCGGGAGTGCCGTTGCCGCAGAGTTTTCTACGGGTAAGTTCTGTAGGCTTTTCAGACATGATATACAGAAGGAGAATTCGTGGCTACGGTAGACTGCCAGTATGACCAGCTTATGGAGAAGTTCTTGGGAAGAAAGAATAGTTCACACACGAACTATGACGGAAGTCCAGTGGGGAGTGCAGTACGCGGGGTATTTCCCTTAAAACAGTCGTCATGAGCAACAATTAGGGAGTTCTTATGCTGTATAAAAAGGTTTTGCTTATCGAGCTATGCGAGAAAGCTGTCGATAGTGGTCTATGGGGAAGAGGGAGTTATTCATCGTATGCTTGTATTGTCAGAGAGATGGAGAGTTCAACGGGAAAGCATTGAGATAGCAAAAACTGGAGATGAGGAATCTTCAGACAATCATGTATAGGTAATAAATATGACTTCAGCTTCTGGGATAAGATGGTGATTCTTCAGCTGGGGGACCAAGCTAATCGGCTTGACTCTGGAACGCTAGTAGCACAGGAACAAAGATTGTTGCGAAGCACACTATGAGCTCAGCTTCAGACGTGGGTGAAAAGTGGTAGGTGACTACTCCAGTCCTGCTGACACAGCGATGTCTGGCTTGGATCATAGTCGAGTACCGGCACTTTACAGCAACCCTTCGTCACAGAAGATTCTGCAAAGACTTTGTAAGCCTTGAGCTATGTGGTAGGTCATAAGACTCTGAGACCGTATAGACAAGAAGAGCGCACCTCAGGGTACTGTAGATGTTGGGTGATGAGCAAAATAGGCAATCAGACGACAAAGTGCACTAACCGGATACGGACCGCTTATTGACTGGACTCAGTCGGCTCCACTTTTCGCCGCTGGCCGTTTTGAACATCACATTTGCCAGATTTGTCGCTCTCGGCTTTCTACCATTTTTGAGATGTGATAATGGGACGGTTGTACCCAACAACGTCTTCGATGATGGGGCTCTCCTGTTCCCACATGCTACGTTCGACAAGTCTGCCTAGTTCAAGAATCCTCTTGTCCTACCTAAAACCACCGGATGCGGTCAGTCACAGTATGGTGGAGCCTGTCCTCTCTCTTTTCTATTGTTCGTTGAAGTGAATTTCGAGTCTTCTTTGTTCAGCATGAAACACCCCCCTTTAGCTTCATCTCCTGAATACGGATCAACAGAAATCTGTTCCAAAATGTTTCTCTTCGGTTTATCGTCCGATCTTCTGCTTCCTAAAACTTTTCACAAACTTCCTTGCTGCTGTACACCTCGAAGCTCCGCGCTCAAAAGCTTGGGCTGTTCTCATCCATATCTCTTGAGCTTTCAATTGATCATAACTGAACATGTCATCTGGAAATGACACTATACCATGGCGTGGCCGCAGTTTTGCCTACTGGTCAAAGAGAGCAGTCAACATGGCGGGTCTTCGCAACGTTATTAGCATGTATGGGAACGCCATCAACTCCAATGAGGGAACAAGGAAGGACCTCCTTCTTCGAACAATGCAGGTGTTGGACAACTACCAACCGCCGCTTTCCGATAAGGATGCTGTAGCTGCGATCCGTTTCCAAAGGAAACCCGTCCCAGGACCTCAATCCTACCCAGCTGAGCAGCCGCTAGAAGCTGGCCCCCCGACGGCTCTAGAGGGGCAACCAATTACTACACTAGCAGCACTCACAGCTTTGACCTCCTGCAAGCCATCGGCAGAAGGCGGGCTTTCCGTAAGCTCGGAGCAGTTACGGCATGATCCTGAGACGACGATTGGAGTTTCCTATACGGATGAACAGCCGACAGGTGGCCAAGCTCCGAATGCAGATGCACAATCCGTCCCGGAAAATGGAAGCACGGAAAACCTAGAGAACATATCGTCCAATGCTAGACTCACCGGTAGTTCAACGAGCGCACATCCTTCTGAAGCGCCGAATGCAGCCTTCAGTGCTGGCTTGGAATTCCAGCACAACGAGGTCACAAAGCTGCCCCAAGATACAGCGTCTTCTTCCGCTGCCGACCCAGGAACTCCTTCAACTTCGACCGCAAAGGCGCATGCCCAAAGTAGAAATCTCAATATACAGCCGTCAATAAAAGGTTCGCCGGATAGCCCGATCAGTGTCGACGATACTTCGCCGGTCGAGGCTTACATGGTAGTGTGCCAACAATCAACCTTTTCAAACGCTAGAGCAGATGATCTCAACCGCGCTGTAAGACGATACCTGTTGCAAGTGACAGACGATCGGCTGCAACCAATGGCAGGCTATCGTTCTCTCTTACCTATCCAGGACTCAACCGCCAATAAGAAGATCGTTGAGGAAAAGGCTTTCTTTTCTATCTTTGATGACAAGAATGATCCGCGCATATATTCCGTCCAAATTGCAAACGTGCAGAGGCAAGTCCCTGATAAGCATTCATACCAATGCTCAAGGGTCGGATACCCAATGCCGTACCGTGGTCGCGGCCCAGTATGGGGGGAGAATTCCTGTCACGTAGACTGCTGCATTGTAGCTGCTCGGCTCATGTCGGTAGGCCAAGTTAAAGCTGATCTGTTGGAGCAATCTCGTCCAAATCATCTCAAGGATCTGACACCGTTTCAAAAGTGTTTTAGAGACGTGCTTGCGCTTCCTTGGGAGATATACACAAGTAGAACCAATATCAGTCGACGACATGAGTTCCTGGGCCAATATTACGCCCGGCGAGCTGAATTGGGAAAGGATGGCCAGAAAGGATCCATGCAGGCTGGTAACGATTCTTGGCAGATATGTGCAGAAGGATTTGGGCAGTTCGAGTGCACTGTTTACAAGCAGACATCCTGCGACAAGTGCTCGTATGTCTCTCCTGCACCTGCAGATCCCCCCAGTACTGGTGTACTCGAATTCGATGCTCCGGATACTGCATACTGGAAGGGCAAGGAACGGGACAATATTACAGATTTCTTCAGGAAACATTTCAACCCGAAGCCTTTCCGTGGCGGCTGCAAACAGCGAGGTTGCGAAGGTCAAGTATTGAGAACCCGGATTATTCAAGGTGAACTGCCCCAGCGGCTCGTCTTGCCTACACCGACCATACCTCCGGGGAAAGTTGGTCACTCGCCAATTCCCAAGCATAGGGACATTGTTGGAGCGACGTCAAACCTGATAACCGTCACTTACCAAACCGCGACAGGGCAGGACATTGCACACTATCGATGGCTGGGAGGCATCTATCAGCGCCAAAGGCATCTCAGGCTGTATTGGTCCGATCGCGACAGTGGTGACGGAGATAATCTGATCGTCTACGATGGTATGAACCTACAGGGCTCGATTATTGGAGGAGTGCCGCCATACGAGCCACACAATGCTGTACCACCGCCGTGGTCCCAAGGCTGCGATGTGCTCTTCTATGAACGCATCTATCCAGAAAAGGCACACCTCAATGGCGAAGCAATCCGGGCGAAGATCGACGACATCCTGAACCAGGAACAGCTACCAGGCCAGAAACGTCGGCATAGTGAAGAGTCGGAGGAGTCGTCGGGATCCAAGAAAAAAGTGAGAAATGGCGGTTCGCGAAGGAGGAAAAGCGGTAATGCATAGCAGTGGGGGCCATAGTTTTGTAGCTAAAGTACAGCAATCAGTCTCTACCTAGATGATGGATTTTGTGAAGTGTATTCTGGCATCATGTTGATTCCTACTGCGCCAAGACTCTGAGACCGCTTGTACCAGAGTACCTTGTGGAAACCTTGAGAGTTTTGTCTAACGCGCGGATCTACAGCGCTCGAAGATCCTTCCTTTTACACAACGCGCCACCTGGAATAGTTTCACTCCAATGATAAGGCCTCTTTAGACTCCGCGGTGGACTTTCCATGATTATATCAGTGCAAGTGTCACGGGTAGGCGCGACACAGAGCGACCCAAAGTGGCAAGCGCGAACGCGGTCGACGCAAACCTTTCACACGGCGTCTCAGCCGCGCAATCGGGCGTCACACCGATGGTCTTGTTGTCAAGATCGCCTGCTGTAGCTTTTCAACAGTCGCTCCCCCTTCTTCGTTCATATCGTAGCGGGTACCAGAGATGATGGCCGCTCCAGCTCAGTCATCAAAGTCCACCCGCAAGCTGTCCGACCTACCAATCGAAGTACAGAAGAGCATCATACAATATGTGAATCTCTCTACCATAATCTGGCCTTTCCATATCTATGCTGACCCACATAGGTCCCGCGCAAACACCTGTTCAAATTGCAGAAGGTATCCAGTCATTTTTTCTCGTTAGCCAGCGCAGAACTGTATGCAAGTCTGAACTTTCGGTTCACCACCACTGGAGCCAAGGATGATGATACCCCGGCCACGAGATTGTCCGATGTAAGTCAAGCTCTAAAACTCTCTTTACGCGTTTCCGAGGGTTTAAGCAGCTTGAAATACGTCTCAGCGACATCCGCTCTCAGCGACCTGCTACATAATCCGACGAATTAACTACAGAGAGCAACGCTGACTTCGAAATTCACCTAGGCCCTTGAAACCTTTGCTGTCAGCGACCACGACTACGTTCAGTATGTCAAGAGCTTCAGGCTTTCTATTTCCCAGGAAGATAGCTTCAACGCCATGACTTTGACTCGGCTGTTCTGGCCCACCGGATCCGATCCAACCAAGATGCTGAACATGGCCATGTTACTGATGTTGAGGAAAGCCGTCATGATGGAGTCCTTCCTGTAAGTACTCGGTCGAAGTGGGAGAGACTGTGATAGCTTGTAATCCCGAATCCGTACCAGCGGATTGACGAATCAACGATCTACTTACTCCATTTGCTAATGTACATCAGGTGGGATGCGCCGGTCGAGCTTTCGGGGACGGTATACCGAGCTCTGCATAGAATACATAGTCTCCGGAACCTGCGTATCAAATCCGCGGGCATTCCCATCAAACTAGCCATTTCGCCATCGTACTCCACACCACCTGGAGGCTGGGCAGCAGCCCCAAATCCTGGAACTACGATTGCTCAGAACCAAGGCCAAGCAACGCTGTCAGCGGTACCTGCCTTCACGAGTACTCCAGGCTCAGCAACGATTGCAAAACGCCTAGGCAAGAAGGCTAAAGGACGTCTCGACGATGCTGGAGCTTTCGCAGGGTTTACGGGACTCGCCAGCGTTGCATTCACTGATCTTACTAGCCTTGACTATGTCACTGACATTGCCAATTGCATCAGGGCCTCCTCGACGAGTCTGAGGAGTCTTAGCCTGTCCTTGTCCTGGGACCTGGCGCAGAAATCTCGCAAAGCTACAACAACAGCACCTCCGGCCAATGACGTAGATGACGGTGACTTCAGTGACGATACGGAGGATATGCTAAATTCTGATCTCCCTCCACCACCCCCAGCGCAGCCTGTCAGCGCAGCCGACGCCAAAAAGGACAGGCTCGCTCAGGATGCCATCCTCTCCAAGATTTTCGATATGGAAGGGGTTGCTGCGGAAGGCAAGAGAATCGAGAAAGAGGTCTCGCAATCTTCGGAGAACCTCAACGGTGCGACCAACGGCAACGTCAAAGATACTGACTTCTCGCTACTGGCGGATCTGGCTAAGTCTTTGACTGCGGCCTTGATCGCAAAGGGTAGCCAGAGAAAGCAAGATATCCAACGTGCAATGGAGCTTATGAGTAAAGCAACCAACGAATTGATGCAATCACGAGATGTAGCTGGAACGGCGGGCCCGATAGACAAGCCAACAATCTTGAATGATAATGATGCCTTTGGAAACCCTGTGACGGGTGCAACCTTGGGCTTCGGTGCGACGGCAGCGACTGTGCCTCAGACTAATACATCGAGCGCAACCAGCGTGCCATACACACTAAATCCACTAACGGGCAGCCCTGACACCTCTGGACTAAATTTACACAAGTCTTTCGATGTAAGCTCATCCATATCCTGCATTCCGATGCCTGATTTTCATAATCAATACACAGGTCAACACCGCACTTTGCAACAAAGTGGATGAAGGGTTGTTGCATGGTCTCGTATGTAAATTTCCGAGCATCTCTTACCCCTTTCTGAAGTTTTCAAGAAGCTTGAGACATGTCTTAGCGGTATCCGCTCTCAAGGCATGCTTCTTTGCTGAACGCATTGACTGATAGGAGGAATACTGACTCTGAAATTTGTCTCAGGAGGGACTCACTCCAGCACAAGCAGAAAAGGCAGTCCTGCAGACACTCATGCCTGCATCTGGACCTGGATCGATCGCCTCAGCTGCGTTTCAAGCATCACTTTCGCAGAACACTACGGGAGAGCAGTCATCGACAATCCTAGATCCACAGCCTCCGATTACCGAGGACGCTAATGATGACATGGATCTGGATATGGATCACCCTGACGAAAGCACCATCGATGAAGGCCCCGATCAAGAGATGGTGGATGGGCCGGAAGAGCCAGAAGGCAGCCCAAGGAAACGAGCTAAGTTTGAGGAGTCTTTGGCGTCTGGAAATGCCCAGCAGCCTGGTGCAGCATCAGCTTCGATCGGGTCAGAACCCATTGCAGCTAGAGCGACCTCCATTGTAGAAGTCAAAGAGGATGAGAGCTCTTCCGAAAATACGATGCAAAAGTATATACGAGCGGCACACGGCTTACAGCTCGAGGAGTTCTCCCTTTATCTGATACCGCTAAAAGCTTCAATTGTCGCGCGAGCGCTCGATTTGAGTGTTCTAAAGCGTCTCACACTATTAGACGTCGGCTGCCAAGCCTCATTCTGGCAACTATTGCAGCGACTTAGTAAGAGCATGCCAGATCTTGGTTTCCACATGATCCACACAGACAACGTTTCGAATGCTTTCCTGAACTTCCTCTCTACTTCTGTTGGGCTACAGGAGCTATACCTTCACAAGAAGAAGACCAAAGACCCCGAACCTGAGACCACTGGGCCAAAGGTGGATATCAAGTCAATCTGCAAGCTCGGGCTTCGTAAGCACTTCGATACTATCACCCATTTGATGCTCAGGAACGACAATGACGACAGCTGGGACCTCGATCAATGGAGCGTGCGGACGTTCAGTCTCCGTGGCAGTGGGTTCGTGGAGCTAGCTGTCAGCATGAAAATACAGACAATGGTAATTCCTTCCTGAACCAGTAGTTTTGCTGTAGGCCACCTTCAGTATAGTACGTGCTAACCAACTTCTAGCACACCCTTGTGCAAAACATCACCTGTTTTACGTCCCTCCGCGCGCTTTACTTCCCCCATCTTCGGACCTCCACCTCCGGGACCAGCTCTATCTACGAGATAGACCCCGTCTGTTTCCTCAATGACTCCCTCATCTATTTCCCTGATCGAAAACTCAAATACATTGGGGTCTCCGAGCGCTACGCCGCCGTTGAGTCCCCTGCCGAGATTGCACGACGTGTGAAGGTAGTCGCGGAGAGAAAAGCGAGCATGCAGAAAAAGAAGAAGGCTTCCAAGGGGAAGGGCAAGGAGGCCTGGCGTGACCTGAGCGTGCTCCAGGGTAAAGGGCTTGACGACTTCATTGCCATAGCAGAGGACGACGAGGACGGGGCTATTGACCATATGGCGCTGAGGGTGAAGGAGTGTCACGTCAAGTGGGACACGAAGTTCTGGCAGGTGAAGGATTGCAAGATCTTCGAGAGGGGGATACGCTTGGGAAAGTTGAGTTGGGGAGCATGATGTGGATTTGCAGTGAGCGGGATCGTAGCGATGAGCAGGCTTGCGGAAGATGCATTAGCGAACGGGGAGCTTGTTGTCTGTTACTGGCTCATGTTCGAAACATGATTAATTGCATTAGCGAGTTGGCTCTGTGAGTATCATAATGTCAGCAATGGTAGATAAAGTAGCTTTGTGCTTTGGACATTGCTTGAGACTAGCTATAGAAGTAAGCTAGGCGGTCGATGGTGCTTTGTGCAGCCAAATCTCAAGATACCCTCCGCTCGGGGACCAGCTATAGTAGGTCATAGTCTGATACAATGCGTTTATTTGCCTCAGTAGTCAGACCCTATGAGAAAGATTATGTTTGAACACGTCGCTTCGCGATCCTAACCTTCGATTAAAATTGATAAATTCTTAATCCTAGCATAAACTCTAAAGTCTTTTTTTTTAAAAATAGACGCTTAATAAATTAATTCAATACTAAATACGAAGTCTTATTTAGTTTTTGTCTACTAATTTTAATAAGCAAAGCGCGCGCTTAAATATAATCTTTTTATAAAATTTAAGAACAAAATCTTATTTTTTTGTTAAAATAAAACAAATCAAAATTCAAAGTTTATTTTGTTAAAAGCTTAACAAATACAAGATTTTTAAAAATTGATTATAACTCTTCTATTTTACAATATTTCTCTATAGATATTCGCAATTTAATTAAGATTTTCGATATATTATTATTAAATTACTATTAACGCAAGTATCTAATAAGCAAAATAAAAAGTTGCAATTAAAATAAATATTTAATTGCAATTACAAAAAGATATATAAATATAAATTATTGTTTATTTGTTACTTAATTATCTTGAATTACAAGCTATCTTAAAGAAATTTTAAGCACAAAGAAAATATATTAAATATCGAAAACAAATTTTTACAATATTAAAGAAGCGTTGCGCATTTTTATAGTAAAAACTATCTTAAACAATATTGCTTACTCTTAATCGATCTCTCTTTTGTATTTAAACTAGATTTTTTGTTCTTTAAGTTTTAAGTTTTCTTTAAATGTTAAGTTTTTGTGCAACGTTTCTTAATCTTGTTTGCAAGCTTAATAAATTTGTTAATAAATGCAATTATTTTTTCGACTAATTCGATAAATTCGATAGCGAGCTTTGTTGTGTCTTTAACAAATTTTGTTATTTTGTAAAAAAATATCTTAAAAATATTTATATGCAAAATAAGCTTAGATTTCTTAATTGTTAAGTTGCAAAAAAAAATCTATCTCTTAATTTTAAATTATTTTGAGAAATAAATCTTGTTAATAAAATATTTTAAATTATAATAGAATAAATATATAAGAAATGTTTTTAAGTCGAAATTCTTAACTTTGCAAAGCAATAAAATATCTTAATATTAAAGATAATATTATTCTTCTTAATTAAACTTTAAAATATAATTGTTGAAATCTATAACATTAATATTAAAGAATTGTTTTGTTAAACTTGATTAAATATATTTTATAAAGCTAATTAATTATTATATTAAAACAAACAATTAAGAATACAAGTTTATTATTTAGATAAATATCAAAATTAAGTATTTTCGAGTTCAAAAAAATCTATATATTATTGATATATTTATTAACTATTAGTATATAGTTCTTGTATTATTTAAATATTAACAAATTACTATTCTTAATTTTTTTTGCTTAATTGTGATTTTTTCACTTATATTATATATAGCTCTTTGTATTGTACTTTAATTTCAAAATATTAAAGAGATAAAATAATGCAAGCATTCGATTTTTGCAAGTAAAAAAAAATTAATAAATTATTGCTATCAAAGTTCTTGTTTCTTAACTTATTTTGCTTCTTAAAATTGTTCTAATAGTAGAAGTATTAGCAAAAATTTTAATAAAGATTGCAAAAGAAAAAAATATATATAAGTTTCTAAATTAAAGCTATTTTGTTTAATATTTTTAACAAAACTTTTCTTGTACTATTGAGCGCATTTTTATTTTTCTTTGCTTTCTTAATTGTCTTCTAAAATATATTCTTAAATTTTTGAATTTTTCTTATAAACAAAAAGCTTAGTTTGAGAGCTTATATTAATTTATCTAATCTTTTTTTGTTAAAGTAGTTAATAATAGAGCAACGTTTATATTTAATATCTTGAATAAAAGATTTAACAAAGTAATAATTGTTTTAACAAAAATTCGACAATTAAGTATTATAAGACATTTAAAAGATATTAAATTCTTATTAACAATTAAAAATATCAAATTTTTGTTAGTAGTTAAAGATATCGAAGTTTTAACAACAATTAAAGATATTATCTTTTTAACAATTTTAATTGGCGCAATTTTTAGAGAAAAGTTGTACTTATCTATAATGCAAAGAATTTTGTATTAAAGAAAGCAAAATATATAGTAAAATTTAATTTGATATAGCTAAAAAAGCACAACAAAGCTCGAAAAAGCAATTATTTATTTTAAGAAAACTAAATAGATAGAAGAATTTATTTTTCAAAAAAAACTTTAACAAGACATATAAATAATTAAGTATTAGATCGAACAACAATAAGAGATATATAAACTCGCAAAGTTAACAATATTTAATAACAGACTAATCGCGAGAAACCGAAAATATCACGTGCAAACGTCAAGATTCGATTCCTTGAATTTTTTTTAGAATCGAATTGCTTAAAATAGTAACTTTTCGACTTAGCTAAACTTACTATAGTAATAAGCTAGCTTCTTTAAGCGATTCGATTTTATTCGATTTCTTGACAATTTGATTCAATTCCAAAGTTGAGATCGAATATCGAATCAACAATTAGTCTACTTAATAATAAATAAATAAAATAAAGTATTTGACAACAAATAAATATTGCAAAGTGTTAATAAGATTAAGCAAAACTTATATTAATAATTTTATTATATTGAAGAGATATGTTTTTCTAGAAGTATATTACGAGTATTTCTTGACTTATTAAATTGTTAGTAATCTTGTATTAATAAGAATCAAGATATAGATTAAAGAGATAAAAAAATAAGCAAATAATAAGAAGTAAATAATAAAGATGTATTGCATATCTTTATTTTAATAATTTGTAAATAAAAAAGTATTATATTAAGTATTTCGAATATTAATATTATTTGTTGATTAATTTTTAAATTTCTAAATTTTTCTTTAATTTTTTTTTTGTAGACAAAATTCTTTTATTTATAATAATCGACAAAAATAGATTAGATCTTGCAATTATATTTGCAAGTTTATATATTAATTTTTAAAATCTAATACAATTAATAATTCATTACAATTAACATAATATTATACAAAATACTAAGAATTAAATATTATTCTTTGCGACAAAAAAAGAACAATTCGAGATTATTATTAAATATTTCAAATATATTAATAAGTATATAGAGATTGTTAAAGAAGTTGTAAAAAAAACCTAAACTTTGCTCAAATATCGAAAGTTTTAAAAATATATTTATCGAAATAAATACAAGATATTTGCGAATTTAAAAACATTAATTTTGAAATCTTTTCGCAAAAGTTAAGAATATTAATACAAAAAATATAAAGAAAGAATTTTGTTAATTTGCAAGTACTAAAGCAATACAATAATCGATTAAAAATTTAATTACTTTTAAGAAATTAATATTTTAGCAATAGCAAAGATCGCGAAACGCATTTCAAATATAAATTAAATATACAATCTTGTAAGTTATGTTGTCTTACAATATCTATATTAAAGTGCAAAAAATTAAAAATTAAAAAAATTAATTATCTTAAATAATTGAAAAAAGATTATTAAAATATTAAATTTCGAAATAATATTTTTTCTTAAAAGCTTAAAATTAAACTTATTTAATTAAAAAGCTTACAAGTTTAATAAAGTCAAAATAAATATTTTTAATTTGTTAGAAGATTATAAGACTAAAGTTGTTAAAAACAATATCTTAATATTAGCGTTAACAACAATTTAATCGAATAAACTATTAGATATTTGCAAAAAACGTTATCGACAATTAAATTTAATATATTAAGATTTAATATTAATATTAAAGAAGAATTTGAACAATGTATTAAGCAATAAGTATAAAATCTTGCAAACTAAGAAAGTTATAACTAAAATATAAACTTCAAATCTTCTTAACAATTAATATTAATATTGCGATATTAACAAGACGTTAACTAATTATATAAGACATTTAACAACAAAAGAAGCAAATATATATATGTAGGAGCAATACTTTAAAGTTGTTTATTTGTTGTTAAAATTCTTGTCAACAAATAGTTTTAAATATATTTGTTTTAATTATTTGCAAAACGTTATTAATTTTATAAGACTTGTAAACAATAAGACAAGTATAATAGCTTCAATTATTAGAAGTTGTCTTATTTAAGTATACAACAAACGTCTTGCGCTAAATTTGTTAAAGCGCAAAAATTCGAACTAGTAAAGAATAACAAATCGATAGAAAAATAAAATAAATATCATAAGAATCTTTAAATATATTGTCGAAAAATTTAATCTTCTAATTAAGTATAATAAGAATATTGCTAAAATAATTATTATTATGATTGTAAATCTTAACATCTAAAAGAACTAATATTAAGATAAAAACATTGTGTTACGCTAGTACTTTCGTAAGAAGTTCTAGAGAGAATTATGTTATTAAAGAGATTTATAGACGTCTTTAGACAATGCAAGCAATTACTTGATAACAAGAAGTTGCAACTTAGTAATCGTAACAATAAGTAAAAACTTAAGATAAATTAAATACAATTTATAAAGAAGTTGTGTTCGAAGATCTATATATTAAAGAAGATTCTTTTTATTCGTTATATTTGTTATCAAACATGTCAAATATTACTCGCTTAACTTGTTGTTAAGTATGTCAAACATTGTTCGCTTAGCTCGTTGTCGAACATGTCGAACATTGTTTGTTTATTAAGTCGTCAAATTTGTAAATAGTTGTGCTTCGTATTACATGTTACGTCGTAGACTATATATTACATTGTTTCGAACTAGATTCGTAACACTATTTCTCTTCTTCAAGATTTTTATTTCGAAAGTTATCGTCTTTTTATTATGTCTTTTTAGCAACAAAGTTGTCTTTGTGTTGCATTCGAAATTGAACGTTACAATATATTAGTAAATATTGCTTGCAAACGTTGCTCTCTCTTTAATTGTTTTTGTATCGTTATAAAAGATATATTATTTTGTTTAAAATGTTTGAAATGTGTTTGTACGAACAAATTGTGGGTAAACATGTCTTGATTTTCTTTCGATTATAATAGAAAAGATCTTTTTGTCAAAATTGCTAAAGATAAAGTTTTGTTAGCAATCGTCATAATTTGATTACTACGAAATAAGAAAATTTTAAAGAAGATCGATGCAAAAGTAAAACGAAAGACATAATGTCTATTGTTAAGAATAAAAGAGTTGAATGCTTTCGAGTCTTTTAATTGTCTTATTATTAATGCTCTCATTAAATTGTCTCTTGTCTTCTTGTTATCTTTTGTTATGCTAAATAACTTTTCGAACGTTAATAAAACTGTTAAATAAAATTATAGTAATTATTAAGATTCTTCATTGATTCTTACGTGTTTTTTAAGATAAAATATTTTTTTTATTTAATAAAATAGTTTTGATCTTGTTATTTTAGAGTTTTTTTCACTTTGTATTTGCTTTCTTCTTAAACTTTGTAATAAAATGTTTCTTGTATAAATATATTAAAATTGGCTAATTTTAACAACGAAATATAAAATGTTAGAAATACTTTGACGTTCTTGAATAAATCGAATTTGTAATTGATTAATTTCTTGATTGTTTTAATAAAAAATAATTCGATTTTAACATAATTCAATTTTTTGCTTTTTTTCTTTGTCTTAAGATTTTTAATTAAAAAAAAATATTATTTTTCTCTTTTAGTTAAGATGTTATTTTTCGTTTTTTGTTTTAATACTTGATTGATCTTTTTTGCATAAAAGAGATGTTATTTTGTATTTTTTTTAACGTAACTACTTTTTTAATAGTTGATTGCGCAAATAGATGTTTTTGTTCGTTCTTAAAAAGATTCGATTCTTTATCGTAATTTGCGAAGAATAAGATTATCTTCGTAATATTCGAAATCTTTGAGTTTAACGTTAGTCAAGTTATAAATAATAGTAATATTTAATTGTTTTAAGTATTGTTAACATAGTATCGCAAATATTGTTTAAGACTTTAATTTGTTCTTTTTGTTTAATTATTTGTAATCAAGTAATAAATAATAAATATACGAAGTCTTGTATTTAACATTAATATAAGTGTTTTTTAATAGTTAAACGTGAAGAGCTTATCTTTGTTACTAATTAATTCTTTAAATATATTGTAATATTGTACAAATCGATTTAGTACAACGTATTTTAGTTGTTTTGTTATAAACTTCTTTGTGCATGCGATAATATATAAGTACTTAATAAGCTTATTAATTATTACTAGTATCGAATTATATCTATTTTTAATTGTTAAATTTGTCGACTTTAATAGCTTAATAATAAAGTTTATTATAACTTCGTCTTATAACAATTTAAATAATTTTTAATATTAAATTTCGCTATAGTTCGCATGTGTATTATATTTGGTTTGCTAACAATTAAGATATTGTTTAATGTATATTTCGATAACTTGTTTTATTTAAGAAAACTAACAATGCTAGCGTAAAAGTTGAAGAATTTTGATTACTTTTAAATGTTTTTGCAATAATTTATTATAATGCTTCTTTATATATTCGTCAATTTGATTAATAGATATTTGAAGTTTTTCTTTTTTTATTAAAAAATCTTTCTTTTTGTCTCTAAGTATTCGTAAAATAATATTTAGCTTGTATTTGTTTATTAATAATAATTTGTTTTTGTTAACTTTAAGTATATTGTAATTAACTAATTTTTTCGTTTTTATGTAATTACTTCTTCTATTAAGTGCGTTTGCTCTATTATTATCTTTGCTTAATATATATTGTATTTTAAACTTATATTGTTTAAGTTATTTTAATTATCGCATTTGCTTTTTGTTAAATTGTTTAATAATAATGAAGTGCAAAAGATTTTTATAATTTGTAAAAGTTGTAAGTTTTAATAATTTTTTAATATATACTTTTTATAATTCTAGAAAAATTACAATAGCGAGTAACTTCTTATTGTAAATATTATAATTTTGTTCAATTAACAAGAGTTTTTTCGAAAGATATATTATTAAGTATTATATATTTTTATGCTCTTAATTAAAGTATGCATTAATAATTAAATTTAATGCATTAATTTTAATTTTGTTTAACAATCGTAAATTGTATATCTTTAATATTAATTTTTTTAAGCATTTTAACTTAAGATTTTGAAATAATTTCTCTTTTATTAATTTTTATATTTATAACGTCTTCTTTTTCGTAAGATTCGTTAATAATATTGCGTTAATTAAGTAATTTTTAATAAATTTTTTATTATAGTTTATAAAATCTAGAAAAAATTAAACTTTTTTAACGTTAATAGATAATTTTTATTTTTTAATTGTTCGTAGCTTTTTGAAATTTATGCGTACTTTATGTCGTTTAACAACAAATTTAAGAAAATTAATTTTTTTTTAATAAAATTCGCATTTCTTTGATTTAAGATGTAGATTTCTTTTATTTAGACATTTTAGTATTTTAAAAATATAATTTATATGTTTCTTTAAAATATTTAAGTAAATTATAATGTCGTTCAAGTATGCTATAACAAATTGATTCAAACATTTAGACTGGCCGCGCTGACCCGGAAATGTCACGTGCAAATGCCAAGACCTAGGTCAAAAAAAATTCGAGGAATCGAATCGCTCAAAGTAGTTTAGTCGATTACTATAAGTAGTTTAGCGCGAAGCGCGCTAAACTAATTTGAGCAATTCGATTCCAAAAAATCGTCGCGACCCGGTCTTGGCGCCGGGTCGAGTTAGAGGGGTGATATCATAACTCGGCCCGACGGTTAGTCTACAAACATTGTTGTAATGTATTATTAATTATTTCTTAACACATTGTTAAAACGTTCGTAAGTTCGAACGACATTATTATATATTTGTATAATTTATGTTGTATGCGAAAAATTGTTTTTTACTTCTTTTTTGTTTTTATTTTAATTTGATTGTACGCTTTTCGTAAATTTAATTTGATAAAATACTTTACTTCGAATAATCGATTTTGAAGCTCGCTAATGTTAAATAATAAATATCGATTTTTTATTGTAATATTGTTTAGCTTTCGATAATCGACATATAAGCGAAAAGTTTCGTTTTTCTTAAATATAAAAAGAATTAAGTATCTTGCTTGTAATTAGAATTTTTTAATAAATTTTTCTTTTCATTTTTTGTTAAATATTTGCGAAGTGTTTTTAGCTTTTTTTTGAATAGAATATATATAAATTTAAACGTAAATTGCTTGTTTAATTTAAGTTTAATCTCGTAATTTTACGATTAATGTTTAGATAAAGTCTTGATCGTTTTTTTTTAAAATAAATGCTTTTAATTGTTGTATATTTGTAATACGTACTTTAGCGATTCTCTTGTTGTACTAAATAGTTCAAGACTTTCAAAAGATTTGCAATTTTTTTTACTTTTTTTAATTTTTTAATTTGATTTATTTTTGTTGATGTTTATCTAGTTGAACTTTATTAAATCGTTTTTTTGCAAAAATGCAAACTCGCTATTTGTAATTAAATTTCGATTTAATCTTTTATCTATTATTGAACGTTATTAATGCGTAGATTAAATATAAATTACGTAATTACATTGCGCGAATTTAAGTACTTATGTATTTTAGTTAACTTTTAAATTGTATTGCTTTAATTAAGACATTTTTAAAACAATATTATAAGTAATTATTTTTACTATATTAAAGATTAGTTTTTCGTAATATTGCTAAATAACAATTGATAGTAATTTCGTTTTTTGTTTAGTCTTTTATTTCTTGCGAATAATAAGTTTTTATTTATAATTACTAGATTGTAAGCGTTAGATTTTTTTCGAGTAAAGTATTCTTCTCTTTTTACAAAAGCTTTGATTATAAAATTACTTATTGCATTAAAATTAATTATTGCTATAAGTTAACAATCGTTAATCTTAATTAATATAATAAAACATTGTGTGTGCGTTATTAAGTTTAGTTGTTGTTATTAAGCTAACATATTGCATTTCTTTAATATGCTCTTTATTTAAAAAATTTGAATTTTTCTTTGTTCTTGTGTTGCGACTTCTACTTTAAATGTCTATTTATATTATGCTTTCTTTTGTTGCTAAATTGTTAACTTTAACTTTTTAAAAAATCAATTAATTTCGTTCTTTTCTTTTAGATAAGTTTAGCATAAGTTGTTGTAACAAACTATTTAATTAAGACTTATATATGTTGTAAAATTCAATTGTTTTATAATAATATTAAGTATGTTCTTTTTTATAATAACATTGTTTTTTTGTTTTTTTTCGCATTTGTTTATAATCTTCGATAAATTAACTAAAGTTTCGAAATAATTCGTGATGTCTTTTATGCATTTGTAAAAGTTCTTTCAATTATATTTTTTATTTGAGTTAATAATTAAGCTATAAAATTTCATAATTTTTTAAAGTGCTTAATTAATTTTTTCCGTAAATGCGAATATTTTGTTTAATAATGTTTTATCTAGAACTTTTTATAATTGATTTAAGTTCTTTATTAAATAATAATTGTTGTTCGATTTAATTTTAAGAGTGTTCGTCTTTGTGTTAATTTACTTTCTAATGTCATTCTAACTATTAAATATCTCTCTTAACATAATATTGATTTGTCGACGATTTATTAAGTTTCGTAATTGATAATTTCTTGCGAAGTAATTCGATTTGTTACATAAATAATACGTTTTTTAAAATTTGTTATTTTGCTTTCTTCTAAAGTTTTTTTCTTTGCGTTGTTAAATAAAATTCAATTTTATAGATGCAAGCTTATAATAGTTTAAATTATTATATTTTTAATTAGAACAAAATTCTTTTTAATGATATTTAATTATTGACTCAAAGAAATTTTTTACTTTTTCGTGAAATTGATTGTATTGCTTTTTCATAGCTCTTTTATATAGTTTGTTGTCGAAATTGATAACTATTTTGATAAAATCGAATATATCGCTAATAAATTTGTTATTGCGCATAATTTCGTTCTTAAAATTGTTTTTAAAATCTTTTCGAAATATTGTTATAAATGCGACATTGTTTTATTTAATAAAATTGACATATTTTTAAAATTTTGTTGCGTAATTTGTTGTAAAGATTTGTTAAATTAAGTGTTAAATTACTTTTTTTGTAATTTTTTTTTCGTTAAATGTTTCGAAAATTCTTCGAAGTTCTCTCTTGAAATTGTTGAAGTTCGTAAACATTGTACGAGAATTTTCGTTATAATTTTTTAGATATTTGCGTAAATTTGACTTAAGTCAATGTTAAGCTCTTTCTTTAAAAAATATTAATGCGAAAATTGTCTTTTGATTCGCTAAAACAAGATAAAAGATAAAATAAATATTTATTTGCATAAGTTAGTTTTTTAAATTAATACGATCTTTATAATAGATGTTAAGCTTGTTAATTTTTATCTTGTTGTTTTTATTAAACATTAATTGACGTAATGTTGTTAAGCTAATGCTTAAGATAAAGACGCGTTAATCTAATATAAACATTCTTAAAGTATTTAAAGTGTTACGCTAGTACTTTGGTAAGAAATTCTAAAGAGAATTATGTTATTAAAGAGATTTGTAAACGTCTTTAAGCAATGCAAGCAATTACTTAATAATAAGAGATTGTAACTTAGTAATCGTAATAATAAATAAAAACTTAAAATAAGTTAAACACAATTTATAAAAAAGTCGTATTTAAAGATTTATATATTAAAGAAGATTCTTCTTGTTTGTTATACTTGTTGTCGAACATGTTAAACATTTTTCGCTCAACTTGCTATTAAGTATGTCGAACATTGTTTACTTAATTCGTTGTTAAACATATCGAACATTGTTCGTCTATTAAGTCGTTAAGTTTGCAAATAGTTATACTTCGTACTACATATTACGTTATAGACTATATATCACATTGTTTCGAACTAGATTTGTAACACATTGTTGCGTCGCAATTATTTAAATAACTCTAAAATAATATTATTAACAAAAATAACTACAAATTAGAAATTAAAGATCTAATTAATATTAAGTACAATATATATCTTTATTATCTTAGCGCATGCAATAATAAATCGAATCTAGAATAACTTCGCAATATAATCTATTTTTTTACGCAATAAATTATTTAAATTAATCTTTTCTATTAACTTCTTTATATTGCATTAAAATTTAATCGAAATTGTTAACTTATCTCTTATTTATATTACGTAAAATATATTTACGAGAACAACAATATATATTTTTTATATTAATATTAATATTTTAAAGTATGTTAAGATCGACAAGAGTTATAATATAATTTAAAACCTTATATTTTTAAATAATAAATTCAAAAACAATTGCACTTTAATTATAAAAGACTTTTATTACAAAATTTAATTATAATAATTTAATATTGTAAAAAGACGCAATATATTAATTAATATCGAAAAAGCATATATTTATAGTCTTAAGAATATATTAATATAGAGATTAGTTAATGCTACAAAGTATAAAAGTCTAGAATCTATTATTTGCAATTAAGAAAATATACGTGTAATACAACTTAAAATTGTGCATAATTTAATTGCACAAGAAGAAAAAACTATTAGAAAAATAGTATTGCTCTAGTATATAGCAATTTAATTTGACAAAAAGTCTCTTAATAGCATTAAGTTAAAAAGTATTAATTAATTAATTGTTTATTATATTTAACAAATTGTTTTAATTCTATTGTTATCTAGAAAGCACAATTAATATAATCGAGTTAAAAATAAATTTCTTATATCGACTTAACTTTTCTTAAGAAATTCTATTAGCAATATTTTAGTTTGCAAAGTTAATTAAAATAACTTACAAGTAAAGATAGAAACAAATGTATTACTAAATAGCAATTGTATTGCAATTAAAAAGATTATTAATCGTTAACAAATTAATTCTTTAAGAATATCTAAAGAGATCTAAATATTTGTTGTATAAACAAAAAGACAAACTTACTCTTTAAACAGTTTTTTTAAAAAACAAGAAATAAATTTGCAAAGAAAAGTTAATCAAGAGTTGCAAGCTTTGTCTTTAGTATAAAAGTATTAATATTGTGCGATATAATAAAAATTTGTGCAAACAAAAGATAGAAAGATAGAAAAATAAACAACAATTAAAGACATTTTATTAAACAAGAAATTTAATAAATTCTAATTGCTAATTGAACAATTAAAAATGCGTAACACATCTTTAACGCTTTAAAGATCTTTGTTACTTAAGTAACAAGCTTACTTTTACTTGCATAATTAATTTAGTTTTATTAAATTTTCTTAAAAATATAAATACTTGTTTTACTTAATTTCTTATTGCAATTATCATTGTAATTAATTATAGATAATCTTTTAATATATTTCTCTTCTCTTTCTTTACTTAATACAAGTTTTTTTTGTTGTTATTCTTTGTCTCGACTTTTTATTGTTATACTTTGTGTTTCTTCTATTAAATCTCGTTAACAAATAGTCGATCTTTGTTATTATTAATTTGCAAGTTATTTATTGAAAATCGATTCTCTTTTGTTACAAATTATCGAAAATCGAAATAATTTAAATTTTAAAAAATAAAGTAGATAAATAGTTTGCTAAAGCAATAAAAATAAATTTTATTCAATTATCTTCGAAATCTTATTTGCTTTCGAAAAGACAAAATTTTCGAAAAAAAATATAAAAACTATTTCGACTTTGTCTATAATACAATAATTGACATTTTTTTTTATAAATACTAGAAAATTGCAAGAATTAATTTATAAGTTGCTACAATTAAAAGTAAATTATTAATAATTTTCGCAAAGAACTTATTGCGTTAATTAAAGATTAATTATTCGATTAATTTTGAAAGTTTATTGTAAATCTTAATTAAGTTTCTCTTATTAAACTTAGAAATGCAAAGAAGATAATAAAAATTGTTGTCTTTTGTTAGTAAAAGATTATTGTTATTGTTATTTGTTAAAACTTAGAGATAATAAAATTTAAAAATACAATCGATTAGCAACTTGTTATACTATTTACTTTTTTTTATCTTTTGCGCTCAAAATTGTTGTTTAATTTTCAAATTATATTTGCGCTTTATTTGTAACAAAATAACGCAAAACAAAGAGTAATAAACTTATTATATGTAATGCTATAGCGTCATCGACGCGCTAGCGCCTTAGAATATAATAGAGCACGTAATCTCGACTAACTACGAAAGCTTTAAATCGTACAACTTCTTTTTCTAGTTAGAAAGCAAGAAGTAGGCTTGCACATTATAACGAGTATTAGATAGAAAGAAAGTTCGTTCCTTGTTGTTTTTCAACAATTAGTCTTACTACTATCTACTCTATATAATTGGGAAATAGTAATAAAAGTTTATTATATCTTACGTCTTTTATATTTTAGTGCGTTAACAAGTAGCAAACGCACTCGCATCTTACAATTTTAATTGTTTTATCTTTCGAAGAAAAAGACTTAAGATATAATAGTATTATATTAAATTATAATAGCTCAAATTATAACAATTATTCGACTACTAAATTAAAGTTCGATAGATTTGATTTCTCTTAAGACAACAATTGTTTACAAAATATTAACAAAGATAATTGTTATTAATATAATGTTAACAAAGACAATAACTTAAATACGATTAGAACTTTAACTTTATATTAATAGATTAAAACGTTAATAATAAAGATTTAAGATCTACAAGATACTTAGCAAACTTAAACTATAATAATTGAAGAAACAAATTCTTAAGCTTCTCAAATTGCTATTGAATTATTGATAATTATATTTAAATTTCTAAAGCTCGAAAAGCTAAAACTATATAAGAGTTTAAATATAAATAAATATATTATTTAGTTTCGCAAAATCAATATTAATATAATGCGATTCTTAACATATTTTATTACAAATAAGAACAAAATTCTCTATTGTATATTATTCTTGAAAAATAACATTGCTACGCAATAATATTTAAGAACAAGCAATAGCGCTAAATTGAAGAACAAGATCTCTAAAGAATTTAAAAAGTTTCTATTGAATTTGATAACTAATTTTGCTAGTTGTCGTCTTCTCGTCTATAAAAGATAAAAGTACATTAGACAAAAATTAGATTAAAAAATAATTGTCTTTAAGAAATATCTAGATAATCTAGAGATCTATCTATTATTGCTCTTAAAAAAGCATAGAATCTATATATTTTTTATTAAACTTAAGTCGAACTTAAAAGTAAAGATTTTAAATATCAATAATATATTAAACACTTGTTATAAGCTTCTAGCTATAATTATTATGTAAAAACAAACGTTAAATTGCACTTGCAAAGCAAACTTAAGCAACTTTAACAATTAGCAAATTACAAAAGATTCTAATGTCTCTTTAGATAAATTTTACTAGAATTTTTGCTTAAACAAGATTAACAAGTTTATTAAGGGTAGAAAATTCTATATTTCTAAAGACTTGTCGACGTCGAGCAAGCGAGTCTACAAAGATTAGTAACGCAAGTTATTTAAGTTATATCAAATACTTTAAATATTATAAAAAGAAATATTACAAAAAAAAGTATTTTAATAAATACAAATAGAATTAATCTATTGTTGTTGCTATTATTATAACAAATGCAAAAAAAGATTAAGTTTCATTAACGTCTTGCAAGCAAAGCAAAAAAGACAAATAAAGATAACAAACTTAATTTTAATAAAAGATTAAACTTAACTCTTTAATAACAAACGTCAAGTTATAGATTTAATTAACTTGAGAGCTAAGCTAAATCTTATTAATTATATCTATATAGTGCAATGAGAATTGCAATTTACACTTGCTATTTTATTGATACTAGATTTTCTTAATAGCGATTGTTATTGTTACAACGTCTATAAGTTGATCTATTATCTAATTGACTTGTAAAATTAACATCGAGAATGCACTATTTTATTCTACTTAATTAAATATATAAGTTTTAATTTTATATTAAATATGTTAATGCTAGTTAAGCAAAACATATTGATTAATTCAAAGATAAAAGGCTAGCAATTTAAGATTGCAAATAACAAATTGAAAATAATTAATTCTAAGCAATTTGTCTTAGATTTTGTTAAGCATAATACAATCTATGCTATTGTTTGCGCTAGCATTCCGAAGACGTTAAACAAAAAACTAGCAAAGTCTAAGATCTCTAAGAAGTTAAAAGATCTAAAAAATGTTTGTAATAATAAATTGATCGAAATTTTATCGAAATTAGAAAGAGAAAATTATATTATTAAGTTTTAGAACAACAAAGAGTTATCTTTTATATCTTTTTATAATTTTTTATAGAACAAGCTAGCAATACTTCGACGATATCTCGATAATATATTAGTTAAAGACTAGATTAAGCATTTAATTTTGTTTGTAAATATCTCTATTCTATTTGTATTAAAATTGAATAGTAAATCATATTTATGCGTCAACTATAGAAGTTTAAATGCGATTACTATCAAGAATTGTTATCTATTGTTCCTAATTATAGAAACGCTAGATCGTCTATACAAAGCAAAGCGCTTTATCGTTTTAAATCTAAAGAACGTCTACTATTGCATTCGCATTAAACGCAATAATAAGTAAAAGACAACGTTTTGTACGCGCTATAATTATTTCGAGTATTAAGTTATATTATTTAAACTAGCAAACGCACTCGCAACTTTTTAAGTCTATATTAATAAGATGTTGCTAAAATTAATTGATATAACTTGCGTAATCTATATAAATAATATACTAATATATAGCAATAATCTAGCGAAGCACTAACGTTATGTTAGACAAGTGCTAGAACGTCTTCGCGAATATTTGTTGTACATCAATCTAAAGAAGTGTAAGTTCAACATTACAAAGATTAAATTTCTAAGCTTTATTGTGTTCTCAAAAGATATATAGATAGATTTAAAAAGAATTAAAACAATTAAGAAGTAATTTAAATTAAAAACTTATTATAAGCTTTAAATGTTCTTGAACTTTGTAAACTTTTATAGACGCTTTATATATTGCTATTCGAAAAGAGCTATCTCTCTTATTAGTTTATTAAAAGGAAGTAAGAATAACAAGAAATTTAATTCTTTTGTTTGATCGAATAAAGTAAAGCAAACGTTTCGCCAATTTTGCGACATTTTTATATTGACTTTACTACTTTGTTACTACAATTCGAGCAAGAAAATTAGAGTAAAGACTAACGCGTCTAACTTTGCAATTGCGAGCATTCTAAGTTAACAAAATAACGACAAAAACTAACGCTTAATAGCGTTCTAATCGCGAAAGATAATTTCGACGAAGCAAAATGATAAAACGCATAATTAGAAATTGCTAGCTATTGTAGTTGCTAGTGTGACCGTTGGGTCGGGTCGAACACTTTTTTCTCAACCCGACCTACCCTCTTGGGCCCCGTAGGGTTGGGCCAGGATCAAGGCGCGAACTCGACCCTAGGGTCGGGTTTCGTCGGGCCAATGCCAAGAATCCGAGCTAACTTCGTCACGTTAGCATTCGCTTATCTTATCTTATCTTATCTATGCGCTAACTCGATTGAACTAGCGCAGGGTTCACGCTAATCGCATATGATTAGCGCGTCACGTGACGTCACGTGATCGGGTGGGTCGGGTTGGACACTCGACGCGTATTCTTCGTTCGCCCCACTCTGTTGAGCTAGGAAATTTGCCTGACCCTAGGGTCAGGGTTGGGCGAGTTAACCCGATCGGGTTGAAAACCGACTCGACGATCACACTAGTAGTTGCTTTTAAGCAATAGAGACACTATTTAAAGAGCAATGCTTATTCTATCGAGATATAATTAGATTACAATAATCTTAGAAGATTTATAAATTAAAAGAAGCTAAACTTAAGGCAAGTTCGCTAAACGCTTAAATTAGTTGTTTATAACTTTAAAATCTTTTATTGTCTAAGTAAAAAAAATTCGACAAGTAAATTATTAAGACGTCTTAATTATAAAGAAATCTCGTTGTTAAATACAAGATTGCTACTAATATTGCAAAACAAATTGACACTATTGTTTAACAAGAATTTGCTAGCGCAAAGCAAACAAAAAATATTAATTAATTTAACTTTTATATCTTAAAATAAGCTAACGTTGTTATTTAACAAAAAGTTGCTAGCGTAAAGCGAGCAAGAAATACTAAGTAATTTGACTCTTGTATTATAACTAGTAGAAGTATTTACTAGTAACGCAAAGATTTTGCAATTATAAAGTAGAAAGAAAATTTTTAATAAAATAGTATCTCTATTTTAACTAGCTAATATACAAATTGTTATTTCAAGAAAAGTAATTAAAGATATATCAAAGAAATTGTATAAAAAATCTTAGAAATTAATAAAATTCTTAATTAAAATTCTTTAGATTAAAGATATTTGAGTCGAGAAAATTTGTGTTAAAATTAAAAAGTTGTTTTGTTGTTAACAAAAGACATAAACTTTAAATTAAGAAAATCTTGTTAAACATAATAGATTGCTCTATGTCTTAAAAAATGCAATTGTTAGAGAGAAATTAATTCGCAAGAATTATAACAACTCTTTCACAAAACACTTTGAAATTAAGAAAATTCTAAATCTACTCTAAAGAAAGTATTTCTAATTTGTTTGCGCAAAACAAATAAAAACGTATGTTAAAATATATAATATTTGTCAACGTATTAAAGTTTCTTGTTATAAATTGTATAGTAAGCTTTAATTCTTATTTGTTGCTAAAAAGTTATAGAAGAAAATTATTATAAACTTTGTAACAAGCTTGTTGTCAAACAAACGTTATAAAATTGTATATAACTTAATCTTCGTAATAGTCGATTGCTATACAAAAATAATTAAATATATATTTGTAACTATTAAGATCAATATTGCAAAGCTAGCGAAAATATTTTTCGATAAAATTGTTTTACGTTTTGAAACGTTAGCTAACATAGTAAGCGACAAGAAATTTGTTTTTACTAGTGTTTTCTAGTTTGCTATATGCTTTTATGCACAAATTAGAAGACAATTAAGTATTGTCTTTTATTCTTAGATAGATAGCTTAATCGAACAATAAAACTAAGCTCTTAAATACTATTTTCGCACTTACGTTAACGCGAAATAAACAAGATAGACTAATTTATTATTAATAATAGAATTTGTCTATAACAATAACTATTACGTCTTAATTAAGACTTTGTCGTTCTATCTAATGTACAATTATTACTCGAAGATTTACTATAAAGTTGAGAACAACTTTATCAAAAAGAAGATACTATCGATATAGAAATACGTAAAACAACTTTATAATTTAAGAAAAGTTCTAGCAAAGCATCTTAAAAACGCTATTGCGCAATAAACAAAATATTACAATAAAAGATGTAGATTAAAGAGCTTTGCTATAGAAGAATTAATTATGCTCTTAACTAGAAATCTAAAACAAAAGAGATTTAGCAAGAAAATGTTGCACAAGTATATCGAATTGTTTAGAATTAAGAATAAGAATAGAACGCAAACTTATTGTCTTATCTTATCTAATATCTATTAAATTTATAATATTTTTTATATTTTACTTTTAAAGTTATATTTGTATTGCGTTAGCAATAAGCAAACAAAATAAATATTGTAAGCTTCGAAACTTATTAATAACAAAGTCGAATAAAAAATTAAAAAAATTCTAGACAAGACTAAGTTAAAGAGACGAGTATAATATAAAATTAAGTAAATAAACTAAGACAAGAAGTATAATTAATAGCTAAGAAAAAAGTCTTTTGATAAGATTAATAAGTTGCAAAAGAAATTTGAAAAACAAGCATATAGCAAGCGAAGACAAAAAAAATAGCGCAACGCGTATTGCAACAACGACAACTATATTAACAATAATTTGCTTAATAGAATATTGCGTAATTGTTGTTGTATTGTTGTTGTATTTAGTTAAATTTACAATAAAAGATCTCTTTATTTTGTTATACAAGATACTAGAAATAATAGAGTTGTCTCTCTTAATATAAATACTAAAAATATAACTTGTAAATATAGCTATCTAATTGCTCTCTTTTAGTTGACAACGTATTGTAGCAACTTAACAAATTCTTAACAACTTGTCGAACTTGTTCTAAACAATTATAGAAAACTATTAAATTTATTCAAAAATAAATTGTTAAGCTTTGCAAAGTTATTTGTAAACAAGTTTTTAAAATTGCTCGAAGCATTTACGTTCTCTTAAGAAAGTCAAATTGCAAAGAATTTGCTTTGCTTAATTATTACTATTTTTGTCGCAAACTTAATCTTGCTATTTATATACATCTTCGTGTTCTTTATTTTCTATAAATATATAAATAAGCAAAGCGCGAACAAAAATAGAAGGAAAACTTGTTATATTATTATCTAACAATCTTGCTAACAACTTAGAGTCGCAAAGAGATTTAATCGCAAAATTATAAAATTTTGCAAAAGAATCTCTTAAGTTTGTTCAATTTAGATTGACGACAAGTTTAAAGACAATCTGTCTCAATTTTGTTCTTCTTTGTCTTTGTTAACAATTTGTTCTTGTTTTTGTTTTTATTTTTTTTCCAATTCTAAATGTATATTAGTATACTACACAATACATCAAAATAAACAAAAAAAAGATAAAAAAATGTATCGAAAAGCAAGCGAAAATACTTACAATTAATATATACTTTAAAAGAAGATCGATTAATTGCTTTATCTTAATAACAATATTATTTTAATTTCTCTTTGTTTTTTCGAGTTCTTGCTTAAGCTCAATTTAATACTTTAGAGCGCGAATTAAATTACGTTCGAGTTAACAAATACAAGATTGCGTTCAATTTGTTGTTAATAAAGTAATTTTTTTATTGCGTTGTCAACTCTTTATATTAAGAATAATACTCTTTCGCACGCATTTTACTAATCTAGAAATTGTGTTTTTGACTTCGAATATTTTACAATATTTGTCAACAAGAACTTCTATTTAATTTCGAAAGTATTTAGCGAACTAATAAATATTAGTAGCTATCGTACTATAGACGCAAACAAAATATATTACAATATAGCAATTTGATTTACAATAAAAAACTCTACAATAAGTGCAAGCACTCTCTTTTTCGCGAACGTATACACGCTTGTTTACGCAAGTTATACATAGAAAATTACTACAAATTGTAATATATTAGTTCTCGTAAACAATAAGATATCGAAATTACTTACTCTCTTAAATTCTTAATTTCTTAGAAAATAAAGATAAAGATATAATAATTTGATATTTGCATTATATATATAAGTCTTACGTATTGCTATTTTTGTAACAATTTATTTACGACAAGAAAGCAATTGCAATTGAGAAAAATATAGAAAGAAAGAAAGAAAAGAAAAGAAAAACAACAATATTTATATTTATAGTTTATCTAATGTTTGCGCAACGTTAACTTTACTTTAAATTCTATTTAAAATTCTAATAATAACAACAACAAAGCAATAACTTATTATAAATTGTTATTGTCGTTATTACGTTATTCTACAAACTATATTGAATTAAAGCATAGACTAATTTCTATTAAGTAAAAGACTCTTTTTCTCTTAATTCTTAAAAAGATTTAAGAAGATTTTTAACGAGCTCTTGTAACGCTAGTGCTTAATAGACGTCTTTGTCTTGTGTAAGACTAATACAACTTCTAATATTACTAAGAGTTAATATTTTAAGAGGAGAGACAACTATAATGTTATAGTGCTATCGACGCGCTAGCGTCTTAGAGTATAACAAAGCACGTAATCTTAACTAACTACAAAAGTTTCAAATCGCACGACTTCTTTTTCTAGTTAGAAAGCGAAAAATAGACTTGCACGTTATAACAAGTATTAGATATAGAGAAAGCTCGTCTCTCGTTGTTCTTTAACGATTAGTCTTACTACTATCTATCTTATATAATTGAGAAATAGTAATAAAAGCCTATTATATCTTACGTCTTTTATATCTTAGTGCGTCGACAAACAGCAAACGCACTCGCATCTTATATTATACTTGCTTAACTTAATAGTATTTTATAAAACAATATAGAATCGATTAAACAAACTAATCAACTTTCTAAAGACATATTTTATTGTAGTAAAAAAGGTTTTTACAACAATTTTGACTTATAATAATTTCGAATTTCTAGAGAATTAACAAGACAAGAGAATTAAGAGGACTTAGAAATTTAGATTAATTATATTTGTTATAATAATTTAACTTTATATTTTGACATTATATCTCTCTATCAAAATATATAAATTTTGAAAGAATATTTATTATTAGTTATGTCTATTGCTTTAACTTTAATTAATAAGAATCTTAATATTAAGATATAATATATTCTCTTTCTTTTTCTTTACGCAATATTTAATTTGACAAGATTTAAATCTTTTATATAGAGAATATTTTTCGAAAACTCTTCAAATTATTAATATAAACTTTTCTTAAATTATATTTATGCTTAAGCTTTATATATTAAAGTTGTATAAAACAAAATTATATTTTATAATATTAATTTAAAGAAATAAAAGTACAACAATTAACAATATTCTAATTATAGAAGATCTTTATCTTAAATAGATAAAAGTTAACTTAAACAGTTTTGTTTATAATAAATATCTTTGTCTTATTACAAGCAATCTTAAGACATATAAGCAAATAGAAGAGATAATTCGATTGCAAAACTATATCTCTCGAATTTTATTTAACAAATTTTATTAAATTTTGCTATTTATCGAGTTCTAATATTTAAAATTTAATATACTTTAACTTATATATACAACATATATAAAGAGAGTCTTCTATATAGATAAATTCTCTTTGCAATATGCAATAAATAGATAAAAATATTAATATATTGTTTGTCTTAATAACTTTTAAGTTATTAAAAGACTAATTCTTTAAAACTATATTATATATATTGTTAATACTTAAATTAAATGCATATCTTATCTATTATAAAATAAATTTTTTAACAAAATCGAGAAAACTATTTCTTAATTTAATATATAGTTTTGCGATAAAAACAATTTGTAAATAGCTATATTGTATCAAATTAATCGAAATCTTTATATAAAAAATTTTGCAAATTTCTTACTTTATTAACCTTTAATTATTGATTAGAAGTTTTGTAATTACTAAAATTTCTATACTTATATTAAGACATATCTAATACTTAAATATATTATTAAGATAATTAATATTAAATTGCTTTGTTATATACTTCGCAAAATTACTATTATATTTTAAGCAAAAAGAATTAAAACACTTAACTACGCAAAGACTTTGCTATATATAATATATATAATAAATTCTTTTGTTGTTATTAAGAAATTGCAAGATATTATTCTATTTAACAACTTAATTAATCTTTAGAATAAAAGTAATATTAATTTTAAGATTAATCAATTACTAGAATTGTTAAATTTAAATGTAAAGATCTTTTAACAAAAGTAATCTTAATTCTTATTTAATAGTAATTAATTGCTTAAGAATTAAGTACTTAATACTTCTTATTTAATATATCTTTAATTAATTTTTAAATTAATTTTTAACTTAATTAAAATTAATTATTATTTCGAGAAAAAAGATGCAAAGAATATATAGAGTTTGATTAAAATACTATTAATTAAATTACTAATATTAAGTACAAAAGAAAAATATATTAAGAATGTTATTGTTAATCTTTAAATAAAGAATTTAAAGATACTTAACAATAACAAAATAAAATACAATCTATATTATAGATCTCGAGTTAAATTCGATAATATTATTGAGTCTAATATTGTTAAAATCGATATTAATATTAAAATTAATATAATAGAGAGTCTTCGACTTTTATTAATTTTTATAAACTTGATACAAATTCTTTTAATATTATAATGCACAATATTCTTTATTTGCAATTTTGTTATCAACAATTTAAAAATATTGTATTAAAAATTTTAATTAAAATCTTAATACAAGATTTCAATATTATACAATATTTTTTATAAATTTCGACGTACAAATAATAGAGCAATTTTTTGTTTTATCTCTCTCTTGCGTTTGCGTTTTCGAATATTTTGTAAAGTATTAAAACTAGAGTTAAAGATATATTGCATAATATTAATTGTACTTAGATTATAATTATTTAAATAAGTCGATCTTTTTTGCTTTTTATTATTAAATAAAAGTATAATATTTATTAGCAATTTGAGATAACTCTCTAGAAACTCTATTAGCGACTTGGGACTCCTAAGATCCTTGTGTCGATATCTTAGTTCTAAAGTCATATTAGTAGATTCAATTGATCTCGAATAGATCTCGAGCATTATCAAAAATTTAAGAAATACGTTAAGCGTCATTCGAACATTACTCGTGTTGTCAAGATATGTCGAACGCAATTTGCGAGCATTATCTATCACGCGCAATTAATCACGCGCAATCAATTGCGCAATTGTAGAAGATGCTTTTGTTTGCACATTATTCTTGCATAGAAATTTCACGAATCGTTCGATTCTATTATACAAATTACTATGATGTGAGCGAGTAACAAACGAAGATCTAATCGAAGTGCTACGAGAGTTCATGCGCATTTCGAACATCAAAATTATACTTTTTGTCAAGTCTTTTTTAATTTTTCAAATGCAAGTTTCTCGTCGTTCTTCGAACGTTCTCGAGGTTGATCTTGGGTTATTCGAGTCATCTTAGCATCTTGAAATTGAGGAATTGATTCCTCGAATTGTCGATGTTTTAAGAAAATATTTTTGCGACGCATTTGATGTTATATCTCTTAATAACTATCGATATTAATAAGATATTTGCGATATTTGCAACAATCGAGAAATTTTACTATCGAAAATATTATTGTTTTTAATATCTTTTTTCAATAAGTTAACTTTATTTCTTTTAAAATTTATATCGAATCTTTGTTTATTACTTTTGTATTTTCTCTTTGCGAACAATGCTTTAAAGATATTGTTTAACAATTATTAAGTTCTTTGCATCTTATATTTTATTAAAGCTAGATTACATAATAGAAGTATTTTAATTTTCTTTGCATTAATTTTGTTCTTATCTCTCTTTATTCTTATTAGTATTTTATTGCTATTTTTATCTAATATCTAATCTTATTTTAGTATATCAAGAATCTTAGCACTATACTAGACTAATCGCGTCGGGTTGGGTCATCAAGTTCAAGTCGAATACTTGATTCGAATTTTAACGATTCGTATTAACTCGACTCGAAAGTCTTGACAATTCGATTCTTAAATTTGAATCGACAATTTGAATCGACAATTTGAATCGATTTCTATACTTGAAATCGAAACTTAACTCGAAAAAATCGATTCGAATTGTCAAGATTATTATTTTTAGTAAATTTTATTATTTTTAGTAACAATTAATTGATAATTTGATAGAAATAATTAATTTATTTAAATTAATTAATAAATATATTAGAAATTTCTCTTTATAAATGTATTACTATTGTGCGTTACCTAGTAATTAATAAAAAATCTAAATTTAAACTTAATTTATACTATTTTTAGTATTTTTGATATTCTTGACGATTCGATTCGATTTCTAATATTGAAATCGAAAATCAAGTCGAATTAAGTTGAGTCGATTTCAAAATAATAGAAATTAAGTTGAGTTTTAAGTCGATTCCTAATGTTGAAATCGTTAAGTCGAATCGATTTCTAAAGTTGAAATCGAAACCCAATCCGACAATTAGTCTTAACTATACTTTAACAAAGCGTCTTAAATATTGCTTAATTTGCATTTTAGATCTTTATTGTTAATTATTAAATATTCTTATATATTAAGAATCTTTAATATTGCATTTAATATTAATAGACTTAAAGTAAATTGCAAAAAAGAACTTTTAAGAATATTTATTATCTTTTGCTCTTTTTACTTCTTGAACTAACGTCTAATTTAAAGACGTTTAAATTTAATCTTTTCTTGTTTTAAATTTAACTTCTTATATTAATTAATCGAAATTTAATTATTTGAATAACAAATCAAATAATACAACTTTAATTTAATCTTTTCGAAATTTAATAATATTGTATTGTTTAAATTTATGTTAATAAAAAGTCTTAATTTCATCTTGTAATAATATTTGCATTTCTTCTTTAATATAAAATTAATTAATTTTTATATATTTTAAGATATATTGCGTCTTCGATTTGTTGCTTTTAAAATCTTTTTTTTAAATTTAAATTTCTCTATTTTTGTTAAATTTTCTTGCTTATTATTAGTTTTGCAATTCTTAAAATTTGTCTTTTCTATTATTAACTTCTTAATTAACGTTCGATTTAACATATCTTTTTAACTTCGAATTTCTTTATATTATTGCAAGAATAAAAAAATAAAATATACTTATTCTTTGTCGCATCGATTTGCTCTATTAAATTGTTAATATATTTTTGCAATTAATAAGAAAAGTATTTAAATATAAATTTTTCGAATATTTAAATTATCGATATCTAGCTTATACGCATTTGTGTATATTAAAATTCTTGAAAAAAAAAATTCTCAAATCTTTTTTAGAATGTATCTTAAATATACTTTTTGTTGTCGACAATTATAGAAACAAATATCGACTATACTTATTTTATTATTTTTAATAAATAGTCTAAAGTTATTATTTATTATTAAATATACTCGCATATTCTATTTATATTATTTATATTATTTATATATATAATTGTCTTTAAAATATCTTAAGAGCTTTTAACTTATATTAACAATATATATTGCAAATCTTTTATATTTTTTTTAATATATTTAATAAAACTAAATTGCAAGTATATTTTCGATCTATTTAAAGATATTTAAAATATCTTTATATTAGAAACAAATTATATTATCTCTTTATATTTTTTAGAGTTTTGTTATTAATTATAATTAATATATCTACTATTAATATTTTAGAACATAATTGCGTACTAAGAACGTTAAAATAAGCGTAATTTATTTAAAACTCTTTCTATTTGTTTACAAAATATAATTTGTTAATAGCAAATATAGACTAATCGTCGGGTCGAGTTATGATATCACTCCTCTAGTTCGACCCGACGCCAAGATCGGGTCGCGACGATTTTTTGGAATCGAATCGCTCAAATTAGTTTAGCGCGCTTCGCGCTAAACTACTTATAGTAATTGACTAAACTACTTTGAGCGATTCGATTCCTCGATTTTTTTTGACCTAGGTCTTGGCATTTGCACGTGACATTTCCGGGTTAGCGCGACTAGTCTAAGCAAATATACAAAGTCGCAATTAATAGAACTTGTAACGCAAAATATTGTTAAAAAAATTATTAAATATAACGATCTTAAGACTTGTAAATACTATTTTAATTAAATTTAATTATTAAATACTTTATATTAAATACAATAGCAATACTAATTATACGTATATTTTTTTATATATATTTTCTTTAGTGTCTTTAATTTGTTGTTATTGTCTTTTAATACTAGTAATCGACAATTAATAATCTTTTTTAATTTTTTACATTAATTGCTTTTTAAGACAAGAAAAGATATAATTATTAATGCAATTTTCGATAATAAAGACATAAACAACAACGTCTAATATAGCAAATTTTTCCTCGAATCTTGTTTTTGCTATTACAATTATATTTTTTTAAAGCAACGTTAAACGCATTTAATTGCTTCTATTTAATTTTAAATTCAAATATATTTTTAACAATATTAATAATCTTCCTCTTAATTGTTTTTGTAATTAACGTCTTGCAATCTTTTATTTTGTTTTTTATTTTAGAATATTGCAAGAATTAAGAAATAAAATCTAATAATAATAGGCAACTTTGCTCAATATATTAAATTAAGAAAGTAATCAATTTAAGTTAACAAAATTATAAAATTATAAAAAGCGCTAAGTAAGATATTAAGACTATAAAAGAAGTAATTGTGCTTATATAGAAGTTGCGATTTTAATTTTTTTTAAGATTACTATATTAAAACTAATACTATAGTCGATAGTTAAACTAATTAATTCTAAAAAGAATGTTATTAAATAGAGCATAAATAAAAGTAGTAAAATCAATAGTTGTTGTTAAATGCAAAAATTAAAGTATTCGCGATTATTAGATAATAAAGTTGCGTATATGCGTTTAAAAAATATAGTATAAGTGTTTTTAATATATTACTATTAAAGATAATATTAAAATAACGAGAAATAAGAGTTTTGTTCTCAAATTTAATGCAAAAAAAAGTAAAACAACGCTATAACAAATATTATATTCGATGCGAATGTGCTCAAATATGCTAAATGCTAGTGCTGTTATTGCGTCGAAACTAATCTCTAGTATTAGTTCTAGCGCAATTCTAACATAAACGAACTCGCTTGAATTCGCTTGAGGATTGTTTCTGTTTTTTTGCATAGATCTAACTACTGAGGCAAGCGTTTATTAGGGCTTTCCTTAAGTTATAGCTATTTTATTGATTCCTAGCGCATTGCGAGCGTGGGAGACTGGAAGGCAATGTGCATATGGTCGTGGAGCTTGTGTATGCGAGCTCCTCTGAGGGTAATTGGGCATAGCGCTCCTCCCTTATACACTGTGTTATAAAATCCAGAGCAATATTGGATAAGAGTGGGTCCTAGTGTTTAGGGTATCCGAGATCGGACGACAGATCCGACGCAACCCTAAGATAAGCCGTGTGGAGCCTCGGTCAAACAGACGACTTCCTGTCGAATGTACACCATGTGGAGCGTCTAGAACGACGATCGAACAATATACCTTCAATCAACAAATCGCATTTCCCAGGTATGCCAGCGAATGGAACAATCGGGTGGGTCTGAGGCCTATGCAGCCTCGGCATCATGGCAGACCCGTTGTACCAACTCCTGGTACCGTATTTCGATACTCCTTCCCCTCGACCACCTCCAAGCAGTCAGGACCCTGTGACTGCGAAATACTTGAGCCGCCTCTCGACGCTTCCTTTGAACGCACTTACCTCAACCGAACCTGAGTCTCTGGCCCAGTCGAGTCAATCGACCCTTCGTTCGCTACAATCTCTTTCCGCCAAATCCAACGCAGCCATTGTCACGTCGTCGGACCACCTTTCCAGTCTAACGATCAAACTACCATTTATCGCGGCAGAAGCACGCAAGCTTCAAGATGGCATACCGAAGCTGGACGAGCAAGCAGTGGCTTTCTCCACCAAGTATAGCAGGAGTGCGAAGAACGATACGCTGGATCGACGGAAAAAGGCGCTGTTGATGGCCAGGAACGTCGACCGCGTATCCGACATCCTCGATTTACCTACGCTTCTCAGTTCTGCTATCTCTTCATCAACTGCGCAAGGCGCATCGAGTACCACCAACTATGCCTCAGCGCTGGATCTTTATTCACACATCAAGAGGCTACATCTACTCTACCAGGATTCGGCCCTTCTCAGCTCGATATACAAGCAGACAGAGGAGGCTATGCAGGAGATGACATCGAGTCTCATCGCAAGCCTGCGCGTGCAGAATATCAAGCTAGCGGCCGCAATGAGGACAATCGGCTGGCTTAGGCGTGTTGCTCCCGATTTAGACAGCTTGGCCAATCAGCAAGGTGGCGCTATGAATAGAGAGGGTGCTCTTGGTGCTTTGTTCCTTGTATGCCGGCTGGCTACTCTTGTCTCAATGCTCTCCGCTCTCGACCCATTGCGAGATTTGGCAGATCAAGAAAGCGTCATTAGCCAGCGTGAGAAAGGAGTTGGTACCAAATCCAACAATTACTGGTCAGGACAGCAGACCGAGCAGTATCTGAAACGGTACATCGAAATCTTTCGTGAACAGTCTTTCGCCATGGTCTCGATGTATAGAAGCATATTCCCCGCGGCGCCGGATAATGTCACTGATGACCTAGGCCCAAAATTTCAGTCTTTGGGCTTGAAGAGTACTTTACCATCACTAGATCTGAAAGACGATCCATTACTGCCGCTACCCTCGGCGCTGTCGACCTTTCCGTTGCATCTTGTGGACTTGCTCACCACCACCCTGAAACAATACTTGCCCAATGTGCGGGATAAGTCCTCTCGCGAGAGTCTGCTAACACAGGTCCTGTACTGTGCTGGGAGCTTGGGCAGACTCGGCGGCGACTTCAGCCTGATAATCGCATCGCTGGCAGATGATGGCGAAGACGACTTGAGTGAGGAAGAGGATGCTCAAGTGGAAGGCTCTACTGGTAACGAGGAATGGGTGGAGGTCATGAGAAAGCACCGAGAGCTAGCAGGTCGCTTGGAGCTGTTGGCGAGTGGAGTTGGAGGCTCAGGAAAGTCTTTACCTAGCAGAAGTCCTATGTCGCCGACCAATGCGTAACGTAAAGCGAATTGCAGGGCCCTCTGAACAGACCATGAGATACTGCCAAAAACGAGCACCGCTCAGCCAATGTGCAAATGTGCTGATGCAGTATGCTATGATCACAACGTGAGTCGTGGAAGTAACTCCAGTTATATCCATGTAGTATCCCATGCGCCGGCACAGTGCTCTTTTCAGGGATTGCCTATATCACCTATGAGTTCAGGACCTTCTCTGAATACTGCTTTTGGGTACATGTATTGTGGTTGATTGAGAGGGATGCTTTAACCGTTTGCCCCTTTAGCGATTGGTCTTTATTGGTGAATCAGTCCATCAACTTTTCGCTTTTGCGTTCTTTCATGGATGCCAAGGATCGAAGTGCACCCCTTCGTGCCGGCGGATGGGATATAAAATCATTGGACAGATCATGTGGGAATCTAACAGTGTAACTTGAAAGCAATGGAAAACACATCCAAAAGTCACGATCTCGTGACTCAGGACAGCCTAAGGTCAGGCATCTTAGACGAGAGCTTCTATAATGCAGGCGTTCTGTATTTTTACTATTTACTATCGTGCCAAGCAGGTTTCTATGTCGCAGCCAGGAAGATGCCAAGGTTTTGATGAGATTATCACACAAATCGTGATTTTTCGCGCAATTAAATTAAAATCTCTTTCATCTATTTAATTAGCATCTTGATTAAACAGTATTTAAAGTCTTTAATATAATCGTGTAATTTGCATGTTTTGTAACTCTCTTCTCGTCATAACGTTTGCTCTAATTGACGATCAAAGAGTTGCAATAGTCGATCGCATTAAAATTGATAAAAATATTATTTAAATATCGCATCTAGAGAGTGTATTTGAGCATCAAATACGCAAAATAAAACGTAACATCAAGTTATATATCTTTGTCGTCGTTTCTTAATATCGAAGAGATTTTAACAAATTGATCGATAAAACGATCAAAAATAGTCTTCTAAATTATATTAATCTTCGTCTTATTATTTATCTTAACGAAATGTGTCTCTATTTGTATGACGAATTTAACATTATTGTCGATATCAACATAATCGCGAGAATGCTTTAAAAAGAGAAATAAATGTATAAGAGAGTCAATATATAAACGTCTCTTGTACTTGCATACTAACAAATGCTTTATAAATCTTTTATCGCGCTTTGCAAAAAATAGATTGATCGTTAAATCAAGTTTCGATTTCAACTTTAGAAATTAACTTAACTTGACGATTTTAACATTAGAAATCGACTTAAAATTCGACTCGATTTCTATTATTTTGAAATTAACTCGATTCGATTCGACTCGATTTTCGATTTCAATATTAGAAATCGAATTGAATCGTCAAGAATGTCAAGAATATTAAAAATAGTATAAACTAAGTTTAAATTTAGATTTTTTATTAATTATTAAATAACGCACAATAGTAATGCATTTATAAAGAGAAATTTCTAATATATTTATTAATTAATTTAAATAGATTAACTATTTCTATTAAATTATCAATTAATTGTTACTAAAAATAATAAAATTTACTAAAAATAATAATCTTGACAATTCGAATCGATTTTTTCGAGTTAAGTTTCGATTTCAAGTATAGAAATCGACTCGAATTGTTGATTCAAATTTAGAAATCGAATTATCAAGACTTTCGAGTCGAATTAATACGAATCGTTAAGATTCGAATCGAGTATTCGACTCGAACTCGATGATTCAATCCAACGCAATTAGTCTAGCAAAAAGATTAGACGCAACATAGTATTTAACAAATACAACTATGTTAATAAAAGACATATTAATTAATATTTTTAAATAAATTTGTCGTTTGCGAAAGAATTGACAATATAAAATACAAGTAATTGTTGCGAGATTACGAAGTAAAGATGCACACAATATTTAAACGATTAAAGAAATAATTAATATTGTTAACATTTACAATCAAAGAATATATCGTTTGAATTATTTATTACAAATCTATTATGTAAACGATCTTTAATAACTTCGTTCGCAATTACGTTCTTTCACTTATTATATTAATAATTGACGAAGATTCTAATTTAATATTTTGTTTAAATAACGTCTTTGCTTACAAGAGTAAGAAGCTTCAAGAAATGTATAATAGTGTCGACGTTATATTGACGTTTCTTTCTTTATACTTTTGCGACTTTAATTTTATCGAAATCTTCTTTGCAATACTTAAAAAATAAATAAAACATCACGAATAACTCGCGAAGAATTATGAGATATTTGAGAAGTTCTTGCAAAAAACTATTTTAATACAAGAACAAAAACACAATTCTAATAGACTCTTTAGAGTGTCAAAAATAAATTATTCGTATTGCGATAACATGTGTAACTAGACATCTAAATAAGAGTTTTGTAATTCGTAATTTCTTCAATTTCTAGTCGTTTTTATGCATTTTGTGTTAATTTCTTCTTTTTTATGTAATTAAGCAAGTTATTATTTGAGTTCTCGTTTTCGTTCGTGTCTCTATATTTCAATGTGTTATCTTAAATCTTATTTTTGTCAATTATAAAAGAAAGAGTTTATTGTAAAGAAACAATTAATATTTGCGTTTACGTTTGCGTTATAGAAGAAAAATTTACTAGAGTTTTGTTTATAAGATTCTTTGAAAACAATTGCGATGTAATGCGTCTAACATAATTTCAATCGTTTGCATAGTTTTCAAAATTCGTAGTTTAATTATTTATAGATTCTTTTAACTTTATCGACGAACGAATACGTGAAAATTAAGATTTTGCAACGACAATAATTGTAAATTAATATGTGTATACTTAGAGAAAGAATTCAAAATTTCTATACGACTTTGTCGAAGATTGCATTGACGTTAATTTAAAATTTAATGTTTGTAATGCTAAATTTTAAGTAATTAAACTTTGTCGATTCGCAATGTCGTTAGCGATAATTAATGTTTTTAAGTCGCATTATTATTATCAAAAATTCTTCTTTGAACGACGCTAACAAAAAATACGTATTTTTTGTTAATAAATGTTAATGCAAGCATTTTAGAAAGACGAACAATAATATAGACAAAAGAATAAAAGATTTAACTTATTATTTATATCTTGTATCGCATTATTAAAGCTTGCATTAATTGTCTTCTTATTGAATTGCTTAACTCTAGACTAATTGCGAAAACCCAAATTTATCACGTGACTCGATTCCATGACGTTAGATTCGAGTTCTTAGCAATTAAGCGAAAGAATTCGTTCTAAGCGAGTCAATCAAGTAGCTTGATTTATCAATCTTGGCAATTCGATTTCACGCTAAAAATTTGGGTCGAGTTTCGATTCCAACTTTTGGAACCAAAACCCGACTCGACGATTAGTCTACTTAACTCTTAAATAATTCTTATAAAATTTAATTTTACAAACAAGAGTAATGTTAATTTCAAATAATATATCGATCGATAATTATTATTTAGTATTTGTTTTCTAATTCTAGACTATTTGCAATGTAAAGAATTGCTTGTTTAGAACGTTACTTGTCTCTAATATTGCATCGCAAAGAGCATTATTAAAAGCAAGATCTTTCTCGCGAATGACTTAATCGACGAAGTTTATTATAATAGACTTATTGAAGAATATTTTAACAAAATTGCTTAATAAAGCAACGAGAAGATTGTTATTCACGTTAGATAAACATGTATAAGCTCTAAATTTGTCGCGAGAATATTCTTTATTTATACTATTAGTTACTCGTTATTTGCGACAACGATTCTTAATACGTTCTTGTTCGCAATTGAGTTTTATTTGACATTCTTATTTACGTTCGCGAATTCTAGTTTCTTGCTTACGTTCGCGATTCTTTATCATATTTATAAAACGTAAATCGAGCATCATTTTAACAAAATTAGAAATAGAACTAGTCGTCAAAGTAGACGTCGACATAAAGATAAAAGTCTTGAAAAACGCATATTTTCTTGCTCTTAATACACTTCTTTTATTATGTGAATTGTTATTAAGATCAATTATCTCGCATCGACGTTTAACAAATTTAGAAAAATTAATAAGAATACATCGATTAATTATGTGCTCTTTAATTTAGTTTTTGACGTTCTTTTGATCGAGTTTATAATGCTTGTTGTTGTTTAAATAGGATTTTTCTTTGCTCTTGTTTATATATTTACGATTCTTACATTTGTGCATATTTACAATTTTTTTTGTCGTCGCAATTTTGTTGTTTTTGAGTAAATTTGCAATCTTTGCTTTGCGAGTTGCTTTGTTCTTCGCAATTTTTGTCTTAAGCATAAATGCAATAAGCGATTTTTTTAAAGAAGAAGAATTTTTTAGATGCGATAAAAGTATGTTTGATTCAATTCTATTATATAAAAAAGATATACGAACTATTATCTTTTGCTTTTTGGATCGCGAAAGAAAGCACTATTTAATGCGCGAAATTACATTAAATAGAAAATTTGTCTTTTTTCTAAGCTTTGTAACTAGTCTTTGATTAGATTTTTATTCTTTTTAGAGAATTATTGTCTCTAATTCTAATTAATAACATAAAATGACATTGTTTTTAACATGCAACATTGCTTTATCTTAAACACGAATTTAAATTATTATATAATCTTTACTTTTAATGTTACAAACAACAACGAGCTTATTGTCTTGTTCAAAGAAGATATTATTGTCGAAGACAACAATATAAATTAACGTGTAATTCTTTTAAAACAAGTAGCTTATTCTTCTTTTTCTCTTTAATTTGTCTCTCTTTTTGTATAGCTTCGAATCTCTCATTTGAAAGACGACGTTCGCCACAATTAATAGTTTCGCTAGCAATTATTCGATCTTTCTTATTCAAAGGGATCTTCGCCACAATCGTTGCATTAATAGACGTCTTATTGTTTACATCTTTATTATTATCGAATTTATCATTACTTGCAACATCAAAATTTGTATCAAAATCGAAGAACATCTAATGAACATTGACGTTAAGAAAAGAGATTTTGTTTGCGAACTTCTTCGCGAAAACAAAGAAACTCGTCGTCAATTGTCTTTTAACTTTGAACTTCAATTTAGTAACTTTAGACTTTGTAGACGATAAAAAATTATTGAAGACAACGATGACGATCTTCTCGAAGGGCTTTTTCGTTTTGATAGGCTTGTTCATAGCGACGACGACGAGAGGAGTTAGAGAGGTCATCGACGACGAGATGAAGATAGAGGGGAATGTCGACTATATAGATATACTAAAAGCTTCACGATTGCATGCTAATTGAATAGGTGAAAGAGGTTTTAATTCAATTGCGCGAAAAACCACGATTTGTGTGATGGTCCCACCAAAACTTTGGCACCTTCCCGGCTGCGGCATAGAAACCTGCTTGGCACGATAGTTTCTGCAGGGGGATGCAGCCACCTCCCCATCAAATTTGGTGGCACTGCCACAGTAATTTCGTGAGAAGTAAACAACATCCCCGTCGCCATTTTCTGTCCACATTTTGACCTCGCCGTCGCGATTTTCTATTCGCATTTTGACCTCGCCGTCGCCATTTTCTATCCGCATTTTGACCTCGTCGTCGCCATTAAACACCACCAGAACCACCCCCCCTACCTATAGTACTATCGCCATGGGTCCTTCCTCCCCCCCCCTCTTGTTGCCCTCATCGTCGCTCAATTGGATAGTCAATTGGATAGCCAGGTCATCGACGCCTCGAACCTCGACGTCGACAGTCAATTGAGCATCGCCCACGATCCTAATGCCCTCCCCTCCTCCTCCATCGACTCCACCCTCCTTCGCGTCCTCCTGGCCTAGAAGAGGCTCGCCGACGCGTCTTCACCTCACACGATTGAGACCGATGGGCGTTTATGTTTGAGGACGATGGGTTCGAAATCTACGAATCAATCACAAAGAAGTACATCATTAAGGACATACATGAGGCTATTGGAGCTCCTGACAAGCATCTGTTGGAGATACGCGAGATTCTTAATTCAATCAAGGATCGCTACTATGAGATTGCAGAGCAGACGACAAATTGAGCAAAGGAAGAGCGTACGCCGGCCATCACCAAGTGGATAGAACAGCTGGCACACCTCATTGGTTTCATTAGAAAGAGGGGGGTGAATACAGCTCTGCAGGAACTCGCCGACGAGGTAGATGACGTCGTCGAGGGGCTTCCTCGCAAGCGAAGGCGTAGATTTGAGGACAATGAGGAGGAGAAGGGCTAAATATAAATTCATTGACTATACTACTCTATACTACTACATATAATGGCGACGATGAGGTGCCCCTCTGCTCCCCAAACTATTTGGTGGCATTGCCACCAAAATCCGATGAGAGCAGAGGGGCATCCCCCAAGGGCAGCCGCGATGACGATGAGGTCTGCATTTGGCGACGATGAGGTCAGCCCCCGTTCCCCGGAAATTAAGGTGGCAGTGCCACCTAATTTGGTGGGGAGGGGTGATCATCGCGCAGTATTATATTTTAGAAAACGCCTGCATTATAGAAGCTCCCTCTTAGACGAGCCGGTATACCTTATGGTACGACAGATTACCTTAAGGTATCATCGATCTGCCTCAAACTAACATTAATTGCCAGTGCTATTTCGTACAACCGTCCATCGTGTCTTGTTGACGTAATAGACAGCCATGACCAAGCACCCGAAGCAATGCGACGTTTTGATGGGGCAGGCTCCTCGCTTCAGGAGAATCGCGACGAGGCACTCAGTCACAGCCCCCTTCGCGACAAGCGCAGCTTTCCTGCCATATGCGAGAAACGCAACAGATTCCTACAAGACATTTCCCGATCCATTTAGTATTTGGCAGACGGAAGCTCAAAAATTCGAGTCCAGCACTCATCGCCGCAATGCACACAAAACTCCCTGACCTCCCTTTGCGAACCTCTCCATCACCATCCAAAGCCCGCGATGGCGTCTTTCAAGAGTTCATTGAGATCTCAAGTGCGCCGCAGGTCTACACTGATGCCCCGATGGTCGAAGCCATCCGCAAGGCTTACCCTGAGCTGCACTTGACCATTTCCGACTCATGCGATTATCTAGGCTTTGCTGCAGCAGGTCAAGCGACCGCGATTCCTATTGACTCCGAAGGCTCGACGCCACCGAACCTGACGTGGAAAGACTACTATGCGCCGGCAAGACGGTTAGATGGAGGCCCCGGCGGTCTTGCCGATGACGTTCAATTTGGGAAATACATGTACACTTGGCAAGAGAAGGAATTCATCCTCTACGTTGTCCTTACTTCCCACCCGTACTATCCTAGGAAGGTCAACTATCTGCTAGGTCCAGCCAAGGAAATTACAGAGGCGTGCATGCTGGCTGCCTGTCAGTATTCTAATGAGCTGCATGATCAGGTGTGGGTATTTGACAAGGGACGCTGGCAGAAGAACTCGGAGTTGTGGCAGAGCGTGAAGCATGCCTCATGGGACGATGTTATCTTGGAAGAGGGCATGAAGAAATCGATTATGGGAGAGATCAACAAGTTCTTCGATTCGAGGGAGAAGTATCAGAAGTTGAAAGTTCCATGGAAGAGAGGCGTGATCTACTATGGCCCGCCAGGTAAGTCCGTGCATACAGTGATTACGTTGCCTTATGCCCGTTTGGACGCGTAGATGGTCAAAAGATTATCTTTTAAAAGTGAGGCTGAGATTTTGATGTCTGCAAACAATGCCAAAACAGTCTGTGGTCGGTCTTCAACGTCAAACTTACATTGCAGACTTGGACAGGAGCATGTGGCGGGATGACTCTGCATGTAGGCTGATTTTTGGCAGGCAATGGCAAAACTATATCTATCAAAGCTACGATGAACGCTCTCTACAATCGTCCAGATCCAGTACCGACGCTCTATGTCCGGTCCCTCACATCAAGATTCGCTCCGCCTCAGTACTGCCTTTCGTGGATCTTTCAACGCGCGCGTCGAACCGCACCATGTTATCTTGTTTTCGAAGATCTGGACAGCATTGTCACTGACGCCGTACGATCATACTTCCTCAACGAAGTAGACGGTCTAGAATCTAACGACGGCATCTTCATGATTGGCTCAACCAACCATCTTGAGCGTCTTGATCCAGGGATCAGTAAGCGGCCTAGCAGGTTTGACAGGAAGTACTTCTTCCCAGAGCCAGATCTGGGGCAAAGAGTGCAGTATTGCGAATATTGGCGCAAGAGGCTCTCCGACAACGAAGATGTTGAGTTTCCGCAAAGGCTGTGCAAAGCGGTTGCAGAGATCACGTATGGGTTCAGCTTTGCTTACATTCAAGAAGCGTTTGTGGCCTGTTTGTTAGTTATTGCGGGACAGGACGACGGAGGTACTGACGATGATGGCGACGAGGATGGCTTCGCAACTGTCCAGCATGTTATGACGAAAGACGAGGACAAGGATCTTGATCAGTATGTTTTGTGGAGGCAGATGAAGAAGCAAGTGCGGATCCTGCGACAGGAATTGGAGCAAGAGAAATAATCACCGAATTTCAACGGGATGGAATGAGCATACAAACCATGGAATATCTCTTTAGTCAGTCCAATGAGTCTGAAGACTTCTATCATGCATGATCCTTATTCGTCCGCTACATCTACCGCCTAAGTACATGATTGATGGCCAGCTTAGTTCGAAGCCTGCGGCGCGTTAGCGTAGGAAATCAGTTTTAGGAATCAAGCTAGTCCTACCCGTTCAAGCTCGAGTAGAGAATTTTCACCTTACAATGGTTCGCAACCAGTGTCGACGGGACTCAACATCATAGCAATGGTGAGCTTTGAGTCTTCCTCAATAGACCGTTCCGTGTCCTCAAATCCGTGCATACAGCATAGAACGTGATATCGTGGATCCGTCATAAAGACCTCAAGCAACGATGCTGGTATGCCGTAGCCGCTCAATCATCATCGTGAATCACCACTCCTTTCTCCTCGACCACCTTCCCGGCCACTTCGCCTCCCTCCCCAGTATCTTCCTCTTCCCCCCATCCCAGCTCTCCGATCTGCCTAACCCTCATCATCGGCCCTTTCCTCACACCCTTCATCTCCTCTCCCTCCCCCTCACTATCTCCTCCTTTCTTCCCTTTCTTCCTCTGCCTCCTCTTCCTATTCTTCTCCGTCTTCTCCTCATCCCTTCTTCTCTTCTCATCCCTCCCCTCTTCAAACTTCTTGTCAGCTTCCTCCCGCTCCACCTCCTCATCCATCGCCTTCACCCGCTCATACTCCCTCCTCCGACTGGCCTTGTAGACATGGAACTCGCCGCTGCCAGCCCCAGCGGAGGAACCCTGCACGTTGGCGACGATCTCGGGCGGCGCGCCAATTCTGGACTTTATGACGGCGGTGGAAGAGGGAATGGGGATTTCGGTGTCGGGTTTGGAAAAGAGCGCAGTGAGGGAGGCGGCTTGGGCCGTGGTGGGGGTTAGGGCGCGGCGTTTGAGGGGGCGGTGGGAGCGTGGGTCGGCGGAGGTGGGGATAGATTCGGGGATGGGCTCTGACATCTTGAAAGGTGATCTATCATCAATTGCGGATAAGGGATGGAGTCAGATTGTTATCATATTGAAGGGAAGAGAGGTGGGAGTATCACACGCGTGGACATCAGTCGGGCCGAAGATCAGCCGGCGTGATGAGGTTCGTTCAGTTCTCTTTTCTTTATCGCGTCACAAAATGCTTTATATTTGAAGAGCACTCTCGGTGTGTCTGTGATGTTGTGATGCAAGAGCTTTACTAGTCGTTTGAGCGAAGGGAAGGGGCTTGCTCTATGCTCATTCCGTTGTCATCATGGCCCAAGTCAGTGATTTCCGTCGGTTGATTGGCCATCACTGACTTTATATACTAGTTTTACGCTGAGGATGTCTGCGCCTTCGAGTCAGATCCCTTCATCGTAGCGACGGTGGAGGTAAGCAGACCTCCGTAGCTATGGTCCGGGAAGGGGGCTGTCTGACCATTAGCAGCACACTTGGCGAGATGTAAGCCTACACTTCTCTCCTTTGGGCTTTAATACTTTCCCTATCAGCTGGGCTGTCCAGCGCTTCCTCAAGCCTTAGACACTACGCTATTCGATTCTCATAGCATGAAGAGGATTATGAACATTCCCTCATCTGTCGCTCCTCGAGGGTACGTATTGACAACCAGAAGGTAGACGGAGATCCCATTGAAACCCACAGTGTCTACTGGCATCGGGATACCCCGAAAAAGGTTCGGAAGGAGCTCATGCTAAGAAAGCGGGTGAGCTCTTTCTCTTTTCCTCCGGGCCACATGAGTACATAATTTAATGCTTATCAGCCCGCTCCTGGTTATATCGTAGTATCCTTCGCGCAGCCACACGACTTCCTTTGTCTCATTGCTGAGAAGTCCCTGATTCTAGTCGATAGAGCTTTAGCTGCGGGAGATATTGTTAAGCGACAATTATCGGATGCTCAAAGCGGTACCATCATCAGCACTTCTCTCAAGTGTGGTCTAAGACCATCATGCAGTGCTCTGACCTTCGCTGAGAAGGAACCCCGAAAAGCTCATGGACTCTGCCCAGCCTACTATGAGCACAGAAACGGGCACAGTCCTTGCTCATCGCAATGTGTTCTCCTAGAAATACCGGATCAACATCGAACGTCAATTGAGGAGCTCTACGGTGTCCCAGCATCCGAATTGGAACATTGGAACAAGTATCGCGAAAACGATTATATCATCTACAGAGATTGGATTGGCTGTATACGCTACATTACGGATGAGGTAACTATCCGCTTGAACAACGGCAGTGTTGTCGTCGTAGAGGATCCAGAAGAACTCGAACAATCGTGGTGGGTCGACGGTTCGCTCTCAAGTGAGCTCCACAAGCGCCTCTTTCAGGCCGATTACCTACTGAATTGGTCCAAGAAGAACCTACCGGGGGATATGGAAGCCAAAACTGTCGATGCTATGCCATGTTATCCAGGTCAGATCGTTAAAACGAAGAAGGGAAATCTACGTCGTGGACGCTGGAAGTTTGGGGCCTACGATCCTAATGTAATACCACAAGGCATTGTTGTTGAAGTTCGCCACGTACAGCTAGAGGTCGCTTGGAGGCTACCGAACATATTCATGCCCTATAGAGCCCACACAGACCCACCGTCAAGCATCCTTGATCTTGATGTCCTGGAGAGCGGTAAAATCACAGTATACGATCTATCAAAGCAGCCACCAGAGTCAAGTGGTCATGATCTCTCCGGCGCCTCTTACAGCCCCGACATTGCCTTTGGCGGGTTCGTGAGGTTTAAAGACGTTGCTGGCGCTGCTGTCAAGTACGATGGCACGCAAGTCAATCGTACCTCTCAAGATACAATCAACCACTTTAGGCGAACACCGAGAACCGCTACCCAAGGATTCGACATGAATGTGCTAGAAGTGACGCGCACTCAGACCATAGTGGTAGTCCAATGGCAAGATTCCACAATTACCAAAGAAGACTCTGTCTTCCTAGTACCATACATCAATGTGGTAAGTAATCATCTGGGCATGTCTTACCCATTTTCCCGAGGGTTTCGAGAGCTTGCAACATGTTTTAGCGGTATCCGCTCCCAAGGCATCCCTCTTTGCTCATTGCGTTGACTGAGAGGAGGAATGCTGACTCCGAATTTTGCTCAGGACGATCAAGATGTGTGGCCTGGGGATTACGTCTCTCTCCAGGCTGAAGAAGAGGTCAATGAAGATTATAACACCATTAGATGCGGTAAAATAGGTGTGGTACAATCCGTCGACGCCAGTGAGAGGATAGCTAGAGTACGCTGGTTTACAGCCACAGTTGCAACAGTGTGCATCGACGATAGAAGTACGCAGGTATCTCCAACGAGCTTTGGTCCGATCGGGGACGAGTACAGCATTGTTTCGCTCTTCGATATTACTGTCTATTCAGCTTATGGTCGATCACGAGGAGACTTGATGATAGCGGTCCCAAGCCCTCTACCACCGGCAAGTTCCCTCTATGCGGAGGAACAATCCGAAGACGTAAAGCAGGTTCTCGACCATGTGTATCACGGTTTGAACCGCCACAATGGAGACGACTCACCGTTGCACTCCGACGATGGTTCTTCGGTAGACACCCACATCACCGATACCCCCAATGACATTGATTGGCTAGGCGACGTTGTTGATATGCATCTAGATGGAGACGTGACGTTACGGCTGAGAGCAGCCTCCGAGGTTCATGATATCAAACTACCTTTTGAACGCTGCGTGGTCGCTGTGAGCGATCAAGATTACTATGATTCGTCCGAATCCTCTGAGGAAGAAGACCCGGACGTCGATGACAAGTCGATCGAGTTGTGGAGCGACTATTCTGCGGATAGCGAAGTCGGTACAGTCAATTCAGGGAAGACGATCGAAATGGAGATAGAGTATGAAGGCGGAGACCGGCTTGACAACGAATCAGACGACGAAATGTGGTCCACCGAAGACGACGAGCAAATTCCCCAATCAATTTCGACATCGTCGAAATCTAGAAATGACCAGATTAACCTAGCAAATCTGCGTTCTGACAATGTTTCAACAGCCCAGAAGTAAGTAAATTATGCCGAATATTCATCCAGCAGTCATAGAGCCTTGAGACAGTCAAATCCGCATCTAAGACATGCCTCTTGACTCGATCCATCAAAGCAAAGGAGGAACGCTGACTCAAAATACTTGTAGTGAGATGGCAGATTCACAGTATCCCCAAAATACACAAAGCGGACAAGAGAGCAACACCGCCTCAACCACCGTAGCAAACACAGAAACGCTAGCCTCGGAGCTACAGCTCTCGACCTATTCATCAATGCCGGCCCAATTTGCACTCCTAGAAGAATCTCCCCCAGCGGATCACCACTTTCTCAACCACCCTTCCCACCTCACAGCTCTCACAATGAGACGCATAGCAAAGGTAAGTAGCTTTCTGAGCATCTCTTACTCCTTTCCGAGTTGTCAAGAAGCTGTAAAACATGTCTTAGCAGTATCCGCTCCTTGCGATGCCTCGTTGCTCAATCTACTGACGTAAAGGCGGGTTGCTGACTCTGATAATTACTCAGGAACATGGCATTATGAGGTCCTCCCTCCCCTCAGGCATCTTTGTCCGGGCTTGGGAGTCCCGCCTCGACCTACTGCGCGTGCTGATCATCGGCCCTCGTGACACACCTTACGAGCTCGCACCCTTCGTTATTGATTTCCACTTTGCGGATGACTTCCCTGAAAACCCACCGAAAGCGCACTTTCACTCCTGGACCGATGGTCGTGGGAGGATCAATCCGAATCTGTATGAGGATGGAACGATCTGTATCAGTCTCCTGGGAACGTGGCCAGGTGATGAAAAGGACACCTGGAGTGCGAAAGGAAGCACGATGTTGCAGATCATTGTCAGCCTGCTGGGTTTGGTGCTAGTTCAGGAACCTTATTTCAGTAAGCCCAACCCCCCTCTGCTTTCTCGCCATGGTCCACCACCACATGATGACTTGAGTGCATTTGGCTCGAGCGTGGCCTTTCCGGTCGCCAATGATGTAAATTCTCAGCTACCTTACTATAATATGTCTGAAACCCATTCACCCGCCCCAGTTCTCCAATCTCGAAACGTCCCAACTGTTGAACGATATCGACTCTAGCTAATCGGTTGCAAATGGACAGACGAAGCCGGTTTCGACATCCTAGCCAACACCGACGAAGCATGCACCACCTCCGCGCTCTACACCGAACGCGCCTTCGTCCTCGCTCGCGGCTTTGTCCAACGCGCTCTGAGCAGCAAGCCGGGCGGCGTGGCTGATATAATTGAATGGCTATATGACAAGCCGTCCACAGAGGGCGCAGGGCCTTGGCTACTACGCACCGTGATCGAGGAAGCGAGGGCACGGATCGCCGATCGTGGGGAGGAGGCGGTGGGGAAGAAGCTGAGTCGTGGGGCGGCCATCATGCTGGAGAGGACGGTGGCCGCTTTGGAGGAGCATATGAAGCGGGGAGCGGAAGGAGATGGGGGTGCTTGATGGAAATTGTAGCGTGAAGCCGCCGGCTTCTGAATCGAAGCCTTCAGCAGGAGGTTCAACTTAGGGCTACAAGTGTAAAGGCGCCAACAGTAGGTTCAAAACCTAAGAACTGTTTACCGCATTAGCGATGATAGTCGTTGGTCAAGCACCCCATAATCTTTCCGCCAATACGTTTCTCCCTTAAGTACCTAGCTCATCATGAACCGCATAGCTGCTTCAACGATCCTACAAGCTCATATATGCTCGATACCGTGAGTTGAGTCTCTTAGTAATAACATTATACACAACCCCCCATACACCTGCTAGCTCCTCAATCCCCCATTGTTCTGCGTAGTATCGTTGTTGTCCTCGCGGCGCGATCAAAATGCTACGGATCTACGTAAGGGAGTTGCGGCTGAGACATGCAATCCGTCCCCGAAGTAGAGAAGCACATAAGAAGAAAAGTACATAGTCGTGCAGACACACAGCAAACCGACGTCGTCATGTTAACAGCTCACACCGCTCAAAGACGCTCAGTATCTCCTCTATAATTAAAAACACCACCTTCAATCGCACTTAGCTCCTCCCGACTCGTCAGCTGAATACCATGCTTCAGGCAATGCATAATACGCAAAAGCTAGCCTCGAGCTCGTATCGAAAGGAGGAGTGTTCGTATTCACCCTAGCACTCCAAAACCCCACCATTCCCCCTCTCCAAAATCGCCCTCCCTATCCCCTCATCTCCACCAGACCCATACCACTCTCCTCCAGCAACCATCCCCCCTCAACCCCACACACCGCCCCCGCCTCGCGCCCTTCCATCCCGCAAAAACGGTAAACTTATAACAACATCAATTGCGTTTTGGGTGGGCTTCCTGCTATCGTATAGAAGCGTTTCTATTACGGTCTACTGGGGTTAGTGGGGGGGGGGAGATGGGGTGGGGTGGGTAGGTCGATATCGTGGTTTTAACAGTGCATAAAGCCCGGAGGAAGAAGAGCGACGATCTCGAGAAGTGGGGCGTTTGCTGGGTGCTAAGTCGATATGCTGGCGTTTGGCTCGGGTGGTGGGATTGGGGACGGAGGCGGAGGAGGGTGAGGTGGGGACGGAGGTGGCGGGGGTGAGGTGCGTGAGCGTCTTGACGGGGCTGCAGAGGGGGGCAGAGAGGGTTGTGTAAGGCTGTGGGGGAGTGGCTGCGGGCGAGGGAAGGGGGGCTGAGGATGAGAGTGCTGGGGAGGAGTCGAGTGGAGTGTCGGGGTCGGAAGTACGTTTCCGTTAATAGACGCGGCGTGCCCGGCGTATGTGCTGATGCCTCTTTGACAGGTAGGAGGTGGGTTCACGATCCGACTCCACACTGCGCGTGTGTCGATCACGAGGTAGCCATAAAACCAAGTTCTGCACAAGGGGCTCAGCCTTAGCTTTGAGGCAGATGGGTGGAGTTGCGTTTTAGGTATTCAGTGGGTTGTCGTTGTGCGTCTTTGGGAAGACGGACGGGGAGAGGGTGAGGTTGGGGGATGGGGATGCGATCCGGGGTGGGTGCGATAGGAGAGCGGGTATATGGGTTTTGAGATCTGTGAGGGTGACTATGCTAGGGCCTTCGTGAGGATTTGGAAGGGTTGGAGCTGGGACGATCTCCTGTCGATGTTCGGGCTTCGGGGTAGGATGCATGTTAGACTTTGAGAGACGCAGGCTTTTGTCTAGCTCCCTCGCCTTCCTCTATTGCTGGTATGTATAAGGAAAATAATTGAGAAACGAAAGATAAGAAATCTGCTTTTCTGACGCGGAAATGGACAAGGTTGTTTGCACGAATGTCGGTATTGCTCGATAAGACGAGGCTCCAAGACGAAGCGAGAGGTTGTGGTGGTTGCTGGGGATTTACGGCTGACGCCTTGCCCACACGATCTGGCTTTTAGTATATGCAGCTGTTCGACGAAGGGGTGTTTAGTTAGATCACACTAGAAGAAGAAGTCGGGGGCCGCGAGACGGATAGTTGATTCATGTGTCAGTGCTATGGTGAGATAGTCGGTTGGAAGGGAGGTACGGACGGAGTGTAAGCGTTTGTGCCGCGACTGGTGATTTGCAATGTTAGAGTTTCGACAGCTGTGCTTCTGGGTACTGACCGTGGATCAAGCAGCCGGCGAAGCCTCACGATACCAATGAGTACTGGGCATGATCTAGGGCTACAAGGGCCTTTCCGCTTGAAATCGATATCCATGGGAAAGCCCATGTCTCTGAAGAACGAATAAAAAGTAAGTGGGGAAAGTGATAGGTAGGGAAGTAAAGGAGATCGAGGATGGGAAATCGATTTAGTCTGTCTTATGGAAAGCTTTGAACAGCGGCAGATTCATGGGATCATAAGAAGAGAGAGCATGTAGTGGAAGCTGTGGATATGTGGTGGATAGCGACAATCGAGGTCGCAGAGGCAGAAGTACGCATGGGTGATAATCAATGATTGCTCGTTGATTGTCATGAAATTTAAATACAGGTGAACTTAGAAACAGCACAGAAATCTGTAGAACCTGTTCATAGTCGTCCGCGGCCAAGGAAAATACAGTTTTGGGAGCAAGGAGGTCGCGATGAATCTGAGGACGCCACGTTATAGGTACTGTAAGAGAGGTTCCAGGATATGCGCCACCACTCTTCTCCAGTCTTTGCTAGCAAGAGATTGCTCGTGCAGAATAGCCTATTTGATATGGTATACAGTAAGAACGCATTCGAATTTTCGACACCAGAAGGTGGTTTTGTCTTAGAAAGCGAGACATGAAGCTATCCCTATCGTGTAGCATATCTTTCGCCCTTGTAGTTACTAAAAGAAGTTTTGATCCTAGTATATCGTCTTGTAAAGTAGTATCGTGGGCTTGATCACTACGTTGGCTGGTCCGACGCAATTGCAAAAGTTGCGCGGACCGTTGCGAACGGAGGCACGGTTCTACGGTTTTCCGTTTTCGGACGATGGGCGGAGATCCGACGCGCATGGGCAGAAACCTTGATCTGGCTTAGCCTGTCTTTGGTGCTAAGCAGCCCAGACATGTACCTTATAAAAAGCGGTGGAAAATGCGTGCGGGCTTGGGAGAACATATTCGTAGACTTTTGTGGATGCTGTAGGACGATGCCTGGGTGAAAAGCTTGCTACCTCCTCCAAAGCCCTGATGCAGTGTACACGCATTGTACTTCTTGTCATGTGACTGGCGTAGTCGTCCGATGCCTGGATGAATGTTCCGAGCGTGTCGTAGTACCATGACTGGGCATATTGCTCTGTTCGAAGGCTAGTCAGAGCTTTCCGGACGGCGTTGACTTTGGAGCACAGAGTTCAAAAGGGTATTCGGTTTCCACTGGCAGTACCTTTGCTAATGCTTGTCGTCAGTTTGACAGCATCAAGCATGTTTAATCTGGTCAAAAGGCGCTGTATCATTGACCTTTAGAGCTCCCTGGTGTTGATCAGTGATTTGGTATGCTGAGATGTTCCTCGATTAACGGTGGAATGGATCGATATCGGACGGTAACGGTGGCCCAGTGCCACCTCGCGATCGGTTGGGATGCCGTCCATACAACTTCCATGCACTCAGGACCTTGACAAGCAAATATTGCCTGGGACAGGGCGCTGTTATTTGTCATTGGAGAGATCCTGAATTTTGATGCTTCGGAACAAACCGAGCGCACTTACCTCTCTGTTCCACGGATCGGACCGAATAGTGCGGAAGCCTGCAGGGGCGCACAAGATGTTAGGGCAGAGGGAGAACAGCCTGCATCGAGATAAGTGTCCTGACAGCTTGCTGCTCGATCGTGTCGATCTATGGCCACAGGTGTAAGGAAAGACTGGTGTACTAGCAAATCACAAGAGACATCGTGAGTAGAGAAGACACTTGATAATGCCCGTCATGCATGATTTGCGTTTTTGAATCAAGCGCAGAACGCGCATGCATTGTGCGCTACCGAGATGACAACTAATTTCCACCGCCACCCACGGCACAGCTCTTGACGCACAGATGTCGTTCTTTCTCCCGATACCGGACCCTGGAGAAATGACAGGAGCGTAGGCTCTATGTTACAAAGATAGCGTGTAAATGCAGGTGACCAGAAAATATGCCAATTGAAGATAGCCCACTGGGCGAGGAATGGAAAGGTAATGCCAGCAATAAGCCACCTGAACATTGAGCAACACGCGAGAAGGGTATAAGCAAACAAAGATCAGAAGCAAAGTATGCCAAATACAGCTGTTGTACATCCGTGATCCAAGTCTCGTCACACCGTGATAGATGAGAGGCGCGCTCCGAAAAACCTTCAAGATATTGGTTCAGGCTCTCGTTTCGGACTGCTGTTTCTGATGCGTTCATTACTCCCGATAAGGTCTCGTGACGAATTCCGCATTTCTGATCCTGACGGCCGCTGCTGCTGATGGCGTGTTTCAGGTTGCGCCGAGGTCTGGCGCTGACTACTGCTTTCGGCTTCAGAAATGCTTTGGCGTCCACTCTCTGTCCTGCCTCGACGCCGAGACACTGGCTGCTCATGCCCAGCGCCACCAGCGCGAGATGAAGTGTCACTTCGTTGCCGTGAATGACCTCGACGCCGTCCCGATGTAGATGTTGAGGAAGTTTGCGAAAAGGATGGTGACGTTTCGGGCATATTGGAAGAGCTTCCCGTTCCTGGTTGATGCGATCCAGTAGTTTTGCGCTTTTTGGGCGAATGTTGATATTCGGACCGAAGATGAGACGCTGCATTTTGCGAGTACGGGGATTCATGTGTACTTTTTGTAGACGGTGTGGGCGGATCTTTCGAAGCCTGCGTTGCTGGAGGGACCCAGTGATGAAAGAGGAGCGAAGGAGATGATTGCTGGTCTTGCTGTTGGCTATTCTGGCCTTGCTGAATCGAATGCTGGCCGGGTAATGGGCCCGGAGGTGGAGGCTGGATTTGCATGTCTACAGTGTTAAGGCGCGGTAGTCCGGATGAGCCAGCTGCTGTTATTCTCGGAGCCGAGGTCGGCGGCGCAGCTTGAAGTGGCGGCTGTTGCGCCCTTGATGCTTGGTATGAAGGCACAAACGCCGTAGTCTGTTGTGTCTGCGGAGCAATATGCTGCCCAGGTTGAACGGACGGATTCGGCTGGACTTGCTGCAGCTGTTGCGGTCCGTACGGATTCGGCTGTGGTCCTGCGATCAATCGCGTGTTTTGCGCCTGATCTGATTCTGTCCGCGTATGTAGCTGAGCTTGTTGCTGCTGCTGCTGCTGTTGCTGGTGCTGCTGCTGTTGCTGGTGCTGCTGCTGATGCTGGTGCTGGTGCTGATGAGCTTGAGAGAAGCTTAATTGGGCCATATACTGCTGCGTCCACTCCAAACTGGCGTTCGCCATATTTGCCCCGCCAATGCCGGCGAAGACCATTGGCACCATATAGGGTGGAACGCCGCCTGATAGGGACTCCCGTAACATGTTCTGCTCGATCTTGCGTTGTTCCAGACGTAGTGATTCTTGCCGGGTCTTCTCCTCCTCCTGCTTTCGCCTGTCTTCTTCGGACTTTGCCCGCAGCCAATTTCGCATCGATTCATCTGCGCCTTGCCAGGACGACGGTGCGGCGGGTAATTGGCCCATGGACAAAGCACTGGTTGAGGGACCGCGTTCTGGATTGGGCAGGGTCATGGCAGCCGGAGGCGGCAGACCTCGGTGGGGAGTGCTCATCCTTCGAGGAAGTTTGTCCGGCAGAGGAGGAAGAGAGGCGGAGTTTCCCTGCGGAGAGAAGTAGGAGGTTGTGGATGTAGGTAGAGGGGACGGATACGCATGAGGGCCACCGCTACCAAAGCCGTGCTGTGTCGTAGGTTTCAGTGTAAGCAACATCGGTGCGATTGTCGCGCTGGAACGTCGAAAACATGGACAGATATGAATAGATAGGAAAGGGCAGCGTGGATTATGTACGACGTAGGCGGCGCGAAGCCATATATGAAGCCATGTGCAAGGGCGCCAGGCGAAACATGGCACACGATATTTGTGCCGGCGTGGTAATAAGCGGACAACTTACATGGAAGGAGGAGCCAAATGGTCAACAACTGGCGTGTGCAGCAGCCGGCGGAGTTGGTAGATGCGGAAGTGGTGACGGAAGGGGGAAGGATGTGCAATACACGGGTACGCAATAGGCAACGCGGCGATGCCTGCAAGGCCGATCTTTTGGGAGGCGATGAGGGCGAGGAATGTCGAGACGGCAGGATTGGCGAGTCGGCGAAGAATGCGCGCTTCTTCTCGAAGAAAGCGAAAACTCTATATGGAAGAGGCATAGGGCCGCTGCTTATGAGGGAATGATAAGTGGACGATTGACAACACTCCAACCCATCCGGTCTTATTCAGAGTCAGGGTCGATGTTTAGCGCGACAAGCCGGTGATTCCACCTGGCCGCTTGGGGCTGCACCGCCGGTGGAGGCGTGCCTTTCTTGGTAACTGTTGCGTGAGTCCCTGGATATATGCTTCCAATTCGCTGCTGGGTCAACCGGCTATCGGAGCGTTACGCTGACTACGAATTACGAAAGTTGTCAACTCAGGAAACGTTCAACGGCTGACTCTGACTAGCTCAAGCACATACAAGTACGAGTATACTCGAGTCGGGCGGCTCAAGCGAGGAGTGAAGGATCGCCGAGACCATATCCCAAATCAGCACCGCCTGTATGGATGAGGATAGTGCTCCGCTACCCCATCTTGTCGAGTCCAGGATGATCAATGTGATATCCTCGACACAGTGAGACAGTGTTTGTGGATCAAAGCAGTCTGAAGTCGCTGCAAACGTGCCCGCTGCCGTTCTGCACGCACGCCGTTGGTGAAGATGCATGTACCTCCGTACATCTATTTATCTACTTGGTCCGACTACACCTCCCAGACGACCGACCAACCTGCGTGGATACACAATAATGCTCGGCTGTGTGAGTACAGCTTGTTTGGAGAACGGAAGATGCTGCCATACGCTCAGACGGATCACCGCCGCTTTGCAGCTGCAAGCATAGGACGTCGACGCACGCTGCAATCGATGGAAATTTAACATCCGACAGCTGGCCTGTGCAATAATGAAATTTTCATGATCCGGATCACATATCGAGGTGCCTGTGTACCAGCACTTACAGCCGTTGGGCCCTCTGCAGGACATGTGCATTAGAGCTGCCACCCACAATTGGGGCATGCAGTGGCCCATGATGCTTTGAGCTTTTATCCGCTACATTTGCAGTGGAGAGTCTCCAAGCGCACAGACGGATATCGTCCGATGTACCTCCATACCTACCTCCTGCGGGTGTGACTGCTCATCTTGCAATACCCGCCTGCTGTGGTGCAACACTAAAGTATCTACCTCCCCGCAAATCTGCTGTGCTTCAGTCTTTCTTACTAGTCGTCGATGGGCTTATTTCCGGGCCGCATGACATCGAAGACTGTGGAGACAGAGCAGGCAAGATTCACCTTCGTTTACCAATCGTAACGTGTCCGCAATTGTTGACAGTTGAGAGAACGATATGAGGTATAGATAGGTCTTATCCGTACAATGATCTTTGGCAACGAAAGCGCCAGATCTCGAAGCCGTTTCGAAATCAGTTCGCCGAAGCTACACAGTCAATTGATTCCATTTCCGTACATCTCTCCTACGCCCATTGCGTTCAAGCGTCAAGCCATTCCCATAGCCTTACGGCCGATCCGTCGGTGGCACTGCCATCATCGGCTTGGATTGGCTTGAAGATGGCTTGCGACGGGCTGAGAAATGGCTGGAGATCTACAAGCCACAAGCCACGGCGGCGGCGCTTTGCGCAAGACGGCCACATGGCGTTCGTATCGTGCCGGGCGAATTCCTTGGTCGGATCGCGGAAACCCGCTACGCACTTTCGATATTCTCAGGAGTCAGGACCCTTGCTCTTACAACGCATAAAACAATACTTTAAGTTATGCAGTGTGAGAGTAAGGGCCTTCATTGAACCGCCGCCAACTGGAAATTTCGGTCATCAGTAAAAACTTAATTGGCGATCAACAGCCCCAATCGAAGGTAAGCAAGTGTGAAACATGAAACGACCCTGTTTACTCAAGTCTTGCTCAACAATGATCCAATTTGGCACAATTTCTAGATCTAGTCAGACTGCATCGCGATGCAGTCATTGATGTAATTCAGAGATAGATTGTTTATCCAGTGGCAGGCAATCAAGAACTTCTTTCTGGCACCCTTTGGAAACCCGTGTTGAATGCTTTACATATGGTCCAACTAATAGTGGAGATGCGGAAGCCGTAGAGGTAGACCGTCAAAGGATCTCTCTTGCTCAATAAGGTCACTAGCAGGAGGGTACAGAGAAGGTAATGGATATCTGTTTCATTCAAGGATCCCTGAGAAGTGCACCACGCCATCAGATGGGATAGGATCTTATTAAAAGCCAAGAGGCCCAGGACTTCCATATGTGCTTCTGAGGCAGGCCACAGGAGCTAATGTTACTTACACACCCACGTGATTCGCCGTGGACATGGTTCCATCAAGCTGCAGTATCCATTTAAGATGCTCACCAGTCTCCAGACAAGGGCTTTCCGCTGTCGAGTCTAGGCGTTCTTCAGTGAATCTTTATATCATCTAGGCAAGCTCTATTGTCTGTAAAGTCTTTCCACACTATTGGGCACAATCAGTATTCATTTTTATCTACGGTCGGACAACGTGGCCCCTTCACGAAGCAAGGTGCGGTATATACATTTCTTGCTGTGCTCAAAAGTCTATGAAACGCGAGAGACCGACACTATTATATGATCGTCGTCAAGTTTTCGCAGCATCAAGTCTACCCTCTATATCGAAGTCGCGGTCACCTCGAGCTGTGCATTTACTGTCTATGACCAGCAACATTCGCAATCCATGATGGTCTTACACGTAGACTTACGCGACGTCTTGGTGATCGACCCTCTGACGCATTCTAAACCCTTCCCAAGCTTGCTTTTTGTTTGACCTTGGTATTCGCGAACCCTATCAGCATTGTCACCGCTGATGAGCCCAATGGTAATCCGAAACCTTACCATGCGACCAGGACATACCACCTGCCCTCATCGAGACTAGCTTTGGTAACTATCCGGCCGGACACTCTAAGCAACAGACACTACCACAGGCTCATTGCCCTGTCTATCGTGATGGCAAGGTCTAACGATTACGACTTCTCAGAAGACTCCGGAGACTCAGGCGATAGCTAGACCCGCTCCACATTTTCCGAAGATACCCTCTTACTCCGGCGGTGCACCAACGCGCGCAGGCAGACCTGAACATCTACCTCCAACGGGCGGACGTCGCCCGAGCTTCCAACAAGAAAGACGTGCTCCTCTGCCAAGCGCCCTGGTACCACTACTGCAACGGCGGTCGCCACCACCCACCGGTGGATCCCTGCTATCCCCACGTTTCCAACGACGACGAGCATTATCGTGGCGAGGTGTCCTGGTGCGAATCTCTGCATCTCTCCGTCATTAACGCGCTATCAGAACCCCTGGCACTACCTCTCAAAAAAACAGGTCGAGAGCGAGTGACCTATTGTGGGCTTTCGAATGGAAGTGCAACGGTCATTACTAATCTTCTGAATGCAATATCATGAACCGGGTGGATTTTCGAGTGGGGATGTCCATATTTGCACTGAGTAGCCGAAGGCGCCGAATGATATCCTGTCGTTGTTTTGCTTCTAGAATACTTTGGCGTCGCTGGCTGTTTGTTGTTGCCAATGGCAAACAATTCATTTACGTACTGGTGCAATTCTTGGGGCGTTTCTGCTTTGGATAAGACCACACCTCTCTTTCAAAATCACCCTTCTTCCTCTGCCAACAGATTTCATCTACAGGGCGTTCAGATGAAGTAGGTAGTATTCATCCATAGCCCTTCTTTCCTTTCCGCGATATCCTAACGTCGGTAATGCTTCCTACAACAACCCCCTCCCCCTTTCGATATACTCCTCACCACACCCTCAAATCAAAGCAATCATCCGCTTCCTCCTTTAGATCCCCTCCATGACCCCTCCCACTACGTAAAAGCCATACCATTATACTCTGCCTCTCTAGCTACATATCGCTACAGCTGAATCCCCCCCCCCCCCGGCTTCTCATCTCAACATTCCCCCAGCAAAATTCGCAGGAATAATCGCACCTACCTTATTCCTCACCCGCGCATCGTAGTGACTACACCCAATCAACTAAGCGTCGTCATCCTGTCTCCCTCCGGTGCAAAACCAGCCATGCCCGACACATGAGGACCGCCACCCTACCCTAAACAACAGTCCGCCCACCCTCAAACAAGAACCATCCTCAGCACATACTCAAGCAATCAATCCCCCACGCGAATCCACTCTCTCCCGAAACCCGTCACCTCCCCCCTCCCCTTCCCGGTATCATCCCCCAAAGACCTGACGCGCCCCTATATTTCCCCCCATGATCACCAACCCCAGCACCGTAACCCCCTCCCTCGCCTAGAACATCTCCCCTTCCCCCCTGTATCAGCCCAGCGCCCTCTTCCCATCGGCCCCATGAGCAATTACCCGTACCGGTCCCGATGACTTGACCAGGAACCTTAACCCAACGAGCGATGTACCCTGTGTCTCTCCACCCAGAACAGACTGCCATCTCGCGAATCAACATCCTTTCAGGGGAGCATTTCGCGGAGGAGATAGGATAGGCTCGGGAGAATGGATGGGTTAGGAGAATAGGTGGGAAGGGCAGGAAAACAACAGCGCCATGCGTCCGATTCCTGCCCCGTGCCACCGAGTCTTCGGCTGCCCAACGGATAACCCTACCCACCAAGCCAGCGCATAAAGGCAGTAGTCAAAGACAGGGCCATTTTCCAAATCTCCCGACCCAGGGGCGAATAGAAACATCGATCGTGAATAATGTGCAGTGCATTGAGAAAAAAGTGGCATATAAGGTATGGCCAGGAATGAACACGCTCTATTTGTACAGGAATGATTTCAATAGTGCAGCAGGGAAATCCATAGAATACAAAACGCCTCAATTCGCCTACTCCTCCCATGTCGATGCCTCGGTATCAAAAGAGCGCCACGCTAAGTGCTCAAACAACAAGAGGCCGTGGTAGAAACGCGAGTAAATGGCTAGACCTTCTGTAAGGCAGACAGGGAGCATTGCAATGTGGAAAATTGGTATTCAAGTGAGGGTCTGGGGAAAACACGCTCTATTTGTACAAGAATACGTATATCGATAGTGCAAACAGGGGAAACTCTAAAAGTACAAAACGCCTCGTTTGCCTGCTCCTCCCTATCCATGATGCCCTAGGATCAAAAAGCGCCACGCTAAGTGCTCAGAAACAAGGAAACGCGACCAGCCGGCAAGAAATACAGGGTGGACTGGGCGAAAGGACTGGGCAGAGGATGATGAAGGACTGTGCGTCTGACTCACCACGAGGAATCTACGACGGCGCCTGATCCGGAGGAGCTCCAGGCGTTGGCGTCGTGTTGTCTCTCTCCTTCACTACTTCCGTCCCCGTGCCGAGCGCTTCCATCGGATTGCTTATCTCCTGCCTCGGCGTCTGCACCCCCGCATCCTTCATCTGCACCCGCACGACGGGCACAACCGTCTTCTCCGTATCCGTCTCCTTCAACTTCGGCCTCTTTAACTTCCCCTCCCTCGCCTCCTTAACCGCCTTATCCGCAATCTCACTCGCCGTACCCTGCAGATTCCCAACCGGCTGCGCCTCATGGTCCAGATACTCCTCCAGCATGGCTCTCAAGACTGCAGCGCGCACGGGTTTGGCGAGGTAGTTGTTCATGCCCGCGTCGAGGCACTTCTCGCGATCGCCGCGGATGGCGGACGCGGTCATGGCGATGATGAGCACGTCGCGGACGGCGGGATCGGGGTCCTTGCGGATGAGTTTCGTGGCGTCGTAGCCGTCGAGGACGGGCATCTGGACGTCCATGAGGACGAGGTGGAAGGGTTGGTCTTCGAGGGAGCGGCGGCGGAGGGCTTCCACGGCTTGGAAGCCGTCGCCGTAGGCTTCGGATTTGAAGCCCAGCTTTGTGACGAAGGAGATGGCGATTTTCTGGTTGATGGGGTTGTCCTCGGCGATGCAGATGCGGAGCTGGTCGCGGGGGATGCGGGAGAGGTCGATCATGGCGGGGGAGGAGCGGGCGGCGGTGCTGTCAGCGTCGGAGGACCATTTGGCCATGGGGTCTGGGTCGCGGGATCGGATGGTGGTTTGGGAGGCGATGGCGGCGGCGGTGGCTTTGAGGAAGGTGATGGTGAAGGAGACGTTGGTGCCGTGGCCGACTTGTGATTCTAGCCATATTCTGCCGTTGAGGACGTTGATGAGGGCTTTGCAGGTGGACAGGCCAAGGCCACTGCCTCCGTAGGACCTCTGAGTGGAGCTATCGGCTTGGGAGAAGGGTTTGAATAGGCGGGAGACTTGCTCTTGCGTTATGCCGATGCCGGTATCGACAACAGAGAACGTGACGCGGATGCTCGCGTTGTCTTCGTATTCGGTTTTAGAGCGGATGGTGACGGAACCTTGAGCGGTGAACTTGTAGCTATTGCTCAAAAGGTTCATGAAGATCTGATATAGGCGCACAGGGTCTCCTATAACGAGTAGTTGATTGTCAATGTCGAGTTCTTCGATTGTTCTTAGGTCTTTTTCAAGGTTGGTATAGGATAGTGCTCGTACGACTTCGGATATGGTGTCCTTCAGATTGAGAGGCACGCTGAAAAGCTGCATCTTTCAGGCTTCCAGTTTGGAGAAGTCGAGGATATCGTTGATTACTGTGAGTAATGTATCGGCGCACACTCGGATGCTGTCTGCGTACCCCTCTTGCTCGGGGTTCAGTGGAGAGCCCTTGAGTAATTCCGACATGCCGATAACACCGTTTAGGGGCGTCCGCAGTTCGTGGCTTACATTCGCAAGGAACATACTCTTCGCCTTAGCTGCTTCTTCCTTGAGCCTTACGTTCTCCATTGCCTCGGCCTCGGCACGCTTGGCTTTGCCCTCTGCCTCTCGTGCTGCCGCCAGGGCTCGCTTCTGTGAGTCGATCATTGCAGTATTCGCTGCAGACACTTTTTGCACTTTACGGAAGAGCAGTGCGTTGGTGATTGATATCGCAACTTGGGAGATGAACAATTGCAGGACACCCAAATTACGATCTGTGAACGAATTCGGTTGCCCTTCTAGATAGAGCACTCCGAGCAGGTCATTTCCTCGTATGATCGGCAACGACATGACAGATCGAACGGACATGGTGTTGCAGAACCGCTCGTCACGCTTAATATTCTCGATGACGAGGAGCTCTCTAAATCGAATCGTGTAGGCTATAACCTGCTTGTGGGTCTGGTCCTGGATGTCAGCAAGCGAAACTGATCCGGCATCGATACCATCTGGCGTTCCGGAGGTTGCTAGCACCCAACCGTCTTCGCCTTCGATCACCATGCCAGCCCAATCTGCCTGCGCACCGGTGAACTCGAGCGCTATCTGAGTCATCTTCACAAGCAGACGATCGATCTGCAACTCCGATGATATGACTTGGTTGACATCCAAAAGGCTTTGAAGATCTAATATGTCAAGACCAAAATCTGATACGTTAGGACGTGACAGCGCGGATTTCTTGCCAGACGCCGCTGCTGGACTCGGGCTTACCCATGTATTGGTTCGCTCTTTTGCTGTTTCTGGGGGCCTACCCCGGTTGTGCTGGCTGTTGTGCTCATCTATACGGAGATGTGTCGGTTCTGTATCACCGAGCGCGCTATCGGTTTGAATTCCGGCCTCTGCGGTCCGCGTAGTCGTTGTGCTGTTCAAAATCCATTCGTGCTTCGTGGTAAGGTATGCAACCTTTCCAATAGCACTAATCCGTGAGTACACCGCACAAGCCTCGAGGATAGCCGATCGAGCCGCACGTCTAGCACCGCGGCGAATGAAGAATTCGCCTTGTAACTCGAATGCCAACGCTTGATCTAGCATGAAATCATGTAATTGAGTGTGGTCGATCGCTGCCTCATAAGCTCGGATTGCATCGTGATATTGGCCTGTCAATTCGCATATCTCTGCTTCGAGTAACAGTGACCACATTAAGTAATTTACGTCGCACTGGCTTTGCCATTCCACAATGCGCTCTTTGTACTCCAATACTTTGTCGAGGGTCCGATTGAGGTCGTCCTTAAAATTCGCCTCTCTAGCTTCCGCAATCATTGACAATGACAGATAGAACAATGTTAGGCGGTTGTTGCGCATGCTGAAGAGTTCATCCATAGAAGAAAGGATTTCGTTTCCAGTGTCGACAGCATGCTTGTGGTGACCAAAAGCGTATTGTGAGACGATCAACAAGCTTTTATATAGATACAGCGACCTATACCAGTTAGCTAAGAAAAGGCAAGCGTGACATCAGGCCTAGCGAGATTCATGCCACTCATTGCAGTCTGGTATGTAGCATGTAATCTACAGCGATACCGACCTGTGCAAACTCCGTTCCAAGTTCATGACAGCATGTCCCGGCCAACAAGGAGCATGGATCTCGCCGCTCAATAATAAGAGTGGCTGACGTACCTGTCAGGATTGGACATGCTGGACCTTATGAAACGAATGTATTTTGCCGTGTTGTGGTTTTCGTCAGACATTACTGTCTTGGGGGAATCATTTAAAGTCTTGCCTTGCAGCGAGCGTGAGAGTTGTCTGCAGGCGATTATCGATACGCCTCCTCGAAGGTCCTGTTCCCAGTCATTGAAGTCTTCCGGAGCGACCGAGCAGTACGTTTCAATCTCGTTCATGTCAAAGCCGAGATACATACGACATAGCGCAATCGAAGAAACGGTGAACAAGTATAGGTGTTTGTCTCCAGAAACAAGGCCTAGCTCTAATGATTCCTCCAACACTTCAAAGTGCCCAGAGATCGGAGAGAACAGATGCGCAGCAAAATGGATCAAGACAGTGAGTCCCCTTCCGACTGTAGAGGGATCGTGGCACTGCCTTAGCAGCTGGAGGCTCGCATCGTACATTTGTCGGTTGAAGGACGGATCCTCGGCAAACCGCTTGGCCCCAATCATCGAGAAGTATGCATAACCGAGACCAACTTTATTGAGAGCTTCTGAGTGTGTTACGTAGTACTTGACAAAAGATATAGTAACCATTTGGAAGAACTGTAATGCACGTCAGCGCTACTCGAGCCTACCTCTACAGTGGAGCCTACTGGAGAATCATTCCACAGTGCAGCACTGATTGCTTCGCAGAGAACCTGTCCTAATGCCCGAGTCCGTGAGCTAGAATAGGTGAACTTCTGAGACAGGTCACTTCCGCTTTTCTCTCGTAGCAGCCCCCGAAGGGCTAGGTATTCTTCATGGCAATTTTTCTCTGTAGGCGTTTGGAAGACAAGACCTAATTCTGCCAGGCACGTCTTCAACGCATCAAAGGCTGCCACCAGCTTGCCTTGCCGAGAGAGAATTCTGGATTGAAGAATCCATGCGCTGGTCTTATCAGACGCAGAACGTGCGCCATTAAATATTGCGTTTATGAGATCCTGCGCTTCTGAAAGTTGGCCTTCGTGCCAATAGAGATCAGCGGCCTGGGAATAGCACTCTAATGTCTCTGCGTAGTCAACGTCTTGCCCGTTTGTCCACGGGTCAGGCTGCAATAGTGAAAGGCAAGTCTGCAACTGTTGTAATGCGGTAGACCGACTACCAGACTCTGTTGCTTTATGGGCGGCTTGAAGTAACACTTGCCGGTACTCGCGTCGTTGTTTGACGACCCTTTTGATCAGCCGAGACGCTTCGCGTATGTGTCGTGCACGCGCATAGAAGGAGAGATCGCCGCTGTTAGTATACTTCATCATGGTCCGTGCAATAAGGAAGTGCATGTTCTCTACGTCATGACACTCTTGGAGTGAGCCGGAGGCTTGGACATACCGATCGTGGGAGAAGCTGAAATGGTCGTCATCTGAGCCCGGAACGAGTACTAAGGCCTGCAAACAAGCGTTCAGACCTTGCACAATATTCGCGGACGCATTTGTGCCCATAGATTTCCCTACTGCACGGCAAGCTTCCTCGTGGCATTCATCGAAATCGCTGCATTCGCCCATCAGCAACTTTTGCAAAAAGTCGAAACTGAAAGTGCTTCCAAGTAACGAAGCCCAGGCAAGGATAGATCGTGCAGATGGAGGCAGATCTCGAAGACGCTTGGTAAGGAAATCATGATCCAGTCCATAGGTTTCGCTCTCAAACTCGCGGAATATCCTATCAAGGTCAAACTCCCAAGCTGACTGTTTCCACATGTACCAAATACATGCTTTTTGGTGACATACTTCAAGCATCTGTCGAAGGAAGAACGGATTGCCGTTGGTTCGTTCTAGGCACACCTGAAGTATGTCTCGCAGTCAGCATTGCTTTCTGAATCTAGCGCGTGGAGCTATGGGGCATGATTTTCAGAGCGGATGACAAGTTCCAAGCTTCTTACAACGATCAGTCTTGAGTAGAAGATACTCAACAATCCACTTACCATGGCTAGAGAAGAGACATAATCCTTCTCTCTGTGGAGAGTCGCTGCCACGTAGTCGATCACTTCTTTTTCGTTGAGTGGAGATACTGGTACTCTCGTGACATTGATTCCTCGAATGTCTAGCGCTGATTTGATATTGCTTGGTAATGAATATTCGTCGCGACAAGAAATTATAAGGAGTAGCCCAAGCTTTCTCGCCACAACACTCGAAAGCAGCTCGAGGCTTTCACCTTCCGCATATTGTAAGTCATCAAGACACAGGCAGATGAGCCTATTAGTAGACAGTACTCGTAGTACCTCTGCGATCGAGCTGATAATTTTCAAAGACCTGGAAGTAGCGTTCGTGCGGGTAGCATCTGTAGTTGACAAGAGTCCGTTACTCGTACTTGCATTGCGACCGCTGTGTTTACCCACGGAGCTGGAGCCATCATGGCTTAGCGAAGAATTAGCTGCGAACCTAGATGGCCTCCCAGCCTCTAAAGCTTCGGATGAGATGAGATCCACCGGAAGATCCATCATGCTGCATAACGAAGGCCAAATTGGCCTGAGCTGGCGACGGATAAGATTGTGGTAGTCGCTGTTGATGTCGCTTTCCGAAAATATCTGTCGAAATAAGGAGCCGACGCTGCGGAATACCGATTCGAAGGGATTGCTCTTCTCACGCTCGAACTTAGCTATTGCAGAGTAGCCCGACCTACTTCTGATATCGCTCTGAACATTTTGCAGGAGACTGGATTTCCCAAGACCCGCACTGCCAGAAATGATGACTACCTCGCAACGTGACCTCTTCTTGTACCTGCGGCCCACCTTCGGCCTTGTTGAAAGAGCCAGCTGCTCATTCCTTTGGCTTGCTGAAGGACCTGCGGTTGACGCGTAGCTATTCACGGAAAAGGTCGTTTCCACTGAGTGTCTGCTATCGGTAGTCTCTAAAGCAGGTTTCTCGATTGAGGATTGGTTGCTGTCTTTCCTTCCAGAGATATGAGATTGTGGAAGCCGACAGGCGCCGTTAGTGATTACCACTGAATTGGCGTTCATATTGCTTGCTTGATCATAGGAACTCACGCTGCTAGATCTCACACCCTCTTCGGCGTTGTCAAATCTTCCTGATATTGTAGACGCCGACTCCGAAACCATACTGTATATGCCAGACCCGCCATTGCGATCTAGGCTAACAGGTTGGACTTTGGCAACCTTGTCGATGACTGCAACGATCTTTTCATGGTCCTCACCCCCACCATAGATGCCTGGAGGCAGCATGAAAATAGATAAGACATCTCTCGAACCGAGCTGGAAGTTCAGCAGCGCTTCGCCATCGCCCTCTGCCAATATCCGTTGTAATTCCACAAAATCGTGTTTCAGGCCACTCGTTGAATTGTAACGCTCATCAATCTGCTTCAAAGTCATCTTCTGAATGATATTGGATAGAACATCGGGCACATCCATCCTTTTCGAAGAGACAGACGGGAGCCTTCGGTTGAGCACAGCTTGTATGACATCAATTGGCGCATCCCCATCGAATGCAGGTTCACCTATAAGCATAGTCCAGAGTAAAACGCCGAGAGAATATATATCACTTCTTGAGTCTGGGTTCCCCGACAATCGGCCGGTCTGTTCTGGGGCAATGAATTGAAGTTTGTTCTTGATGCCAAGCTCCCGAGACAACTTTGACCAGCCGGCGCTGGTAAGCCCATTCTCGAACGAACGCGGGCCCGAGCCAAAGTTGACGAGTTTGACGACTCGGGTATGCTGACTGAAATGGAAAGCGTCTGCTCGCAATTCCCCGTGTACAACCCTGAGCCCATGGTGCAGCAATTCCAAGCACTCGGTAGCACCAACGGCAAAATCCAGGAAGGTCAGAAGAGATACCTGATCGTGCGGGCTTGTCGATGGTTCTGGTCCTGGTCTTCCCAGTGTTCTCGGATCTCGACCTCGCAGCCAGGCCTGGCCGAAGTCCACTAAATCGACGAGATAGTTCCGTCCGGGTGATTCGAAGATCGAAACAACCATAGGCTCATTGTGTGCTGGGAGGCTAGGGAGCCTGACCAACTCAAGCGGCCTTACGATATGCTTGCAGTCTGGGTCTGAAGTCTGCTTGAAAGATCGACAGAGCTGGAACTCGCGCTCAAGACGGAGGGCGTGTGAGGAGATCCTCGCAATCACGGGTCTATAATCCCTCTCCTCCTCGATTCTCGCAGATGACAGATCGTCTGTAGCTGTGGTACTGCTGCTTGTATCATGGTGTCGTAAGATTGGCTGTGTGCCTGTCCTGGGGGAAGTTCGACTCGAATTTGAGGCTTCACCGTGCGCTGGGGGGAAACTTGGTTTTTCGCGGTTGATGTTCTGGATACCGAAGACATGCCAATTGTCATAGCTCTACATTGTCGACATTAGCGGTACTCTTAATACCAGATCTCATGACCTGCCGAGTGGAAAGGCTCCAAGCTTTGGTCCCAGGTATAGCCTTTCAGCTTAGCTAGTCGCTCGAATAGATATTGATGCGGTTGCAGTAGCTCATCTTCGCCGCCGCCGCTGGACTCGGTCATTTCGGCCGAGGGCAGAGCATTGTCGAGTATCTATTGAGGCTGACCCCGGACGTGACCCGCATCATATCCAAGGCCGAAAGTAGACTAGGCGGAGGCTTGGCATACATTCGCTGCCGACGATCTGTCGATCTCATGAATTGGCAAGTCCACAAGATGTTGGGTCCGCTCAGACACATGAATTACTATAACTAAAGTATATGACCTCCGTGGATGAAGAATACAAGACTAGCAGGTAAGAATACTTCTAGACTATCTGATTGACCATTAATCGTCTTGACTATTTGCAACGACCTCAAAACATATGTAGCGCCCCTTTTCTGCAAGCTATCTAGCAAAGGAGCAGTAGAGTACACAAAAGAAAATTCAACAGTGTTAGTGAACCCCTCCGTTCGATTCAAAAGCACTAATAAATACGTAGAGCCTTATGTAGCTTTCTCTCCAGTGCTCTGGCCAACGAGGGATTTGACATACGCTGCGTCGTAGCCAGCACTAGGAGCAATGCCTCCGAGGATTGCGAAAACCGTAAGTAGAATGACACCAAAGACCATGATTTTGCGCCAGGCGGGATGCTTGGCTCCATACTCCGCCCACTGTCGATTGGCCTCGGAAAATTGTGCTTTGATCGTATCGCCACCGAGCTTGAAATAGACGAGGCCGCAAAGGGCGATAGCATAACCGAAGTATTGAAGAGCCGAAACTGGCGTGCCCCAGATCATGATAGAGGCGAAAACGAGGAGAATGTCCTTCAGGACACCACACAGAGTCATGACCAGAGATGATGTCTTGCCGATCTGCGAGATGTCAACAATTCATCCTTCATCAACGATCACGTAGACTTACAAGAAAGACGACTGAGACATTCAATGCGAACGCTATCAGAGCGTTTGCCAGCAAGGTGAATACACCAAGGTTAAAAACCTCTGCCAGGGTGATTTTTGGCAACTCAAAGACTGCTGCCGCACAGAAATTCATGATGGCGCAGACCGGCGCAAAGTAGTACAGTGAGACCAGCGGATCCATCTTAAATTCTGCGGAGCTCAACAATCTCTGCACCATCACAAGTCGGGTGGCTTCGAAGGCAACGCCACCGAGCTGCAACAGAAATCCTATAAGAACGAACTTGATTTCTCCGAAGGATGCAACGATCACACCGAGCACGATGACCGAGACATTGAGGAACTTCCTCCTGTCCGGTGATTCAGTACCAAAGAAGTAGCCGACGATGAGGACTGCCACGGGCATAGTAGCCTATCGGACATTTTTAGCAACATGATAGTGTCGCCTTCTAAGATCGAGGTAGAGAGTACCTTCAGCATTTGGATAAAGGCCACGCTAAGGTACAAGTAGGTCATATTTCCGCATATCAACGACAAGCTGAACATGGCGCCAATTGGGACAATTGCTCGTAGGTAAACCTTGCCGGTCATTTTGACCGTCTTCCGCCCATCGAGTAGTCGCGTAGTTCGTGCCATGATCTGCGTCATGAGTGTTGCAAAAGCGAGATGCCACATTGTGAGTGTAATAGCTGTGAGGTTCGTTATGAAGGTACCTCTTGAAGGAATGTAGAGACTAGGGACGTACGATAATCTGCAGAACAGTTAGCAACGTCGCCGATTCAGCTGTGGGTAGTCTTTACTTACGGAAGTTGGCCGTGTCCAAAATCCATTTGTTAAAGATGATGACGCTGGAGCTCAATGTTATCCAGACACTGTGATCGAAAATCCGTGAGCCCGTATTTATAGCGTCGGCTACAGTATTGCACCTACCTAACGTAGACTGCTGGATGTAAGGTCGACGCAGGCGGTTCGCTTTTCTCCACTGCTGGGTTGACCGTGGGTAGGACTGGCGCTGTTGGAGACGCTGGACCGGAGCGCATGACCTCCGCAGAGACACGCTCTTTCTCGTTCTCTACCCCCATATTTCCGATGCGAGATAATTGGGATTGGAAGAAGGATTGGGCGTCGAACGGCCTTGACCGTGAGATACCTCCGGCGCGGAGCAGCGTGTGGTTTGCAGCAATGGCGCTGCGATGAGTCAAAAAGCTTATGAAAGCATTTGAAGTAGGAAAACTGGTGATGGCAGGTTGATCATGGACCGTTGGTGGATCTAGTTGATCGTTTCAGATCAAAGAGGCTGAGCTTCAGCTTCTTATTTTAGGGCCAAGCGTCGAAAGTCGAAACTGCGCTGCCCCGTTCGCTGCCAGCGGCAAGTCTCGGCGAGATGACTAAAGTCCTAGGCTCCTAGCCAATCTCCCCAATAAGACATCGACCACGTGCATGCATCCTTCGTACCCTAGCATTGATGTACGTACTACCTTACTTTACTTTACATGCGAGCGTCTGAGGATTGAGGCACTGAAAGAAGCGGTTTGTAATTGCGCCTGACAACAGCATGGGACGACAGTGCAGCAGAGCCAGATGTAATCGCCAAGCATGATGGGTGGGAAAGCCGTGGACAAATTTTAGAAGTTGATTATTTGCTCCCTTATATACACAGGAGGATTCATTGTCGCACTGCTCACCATTCACGAAAGCGACATCTCATTTTCAACAACCCGTAACGCCTCGCTATGCTAAATAATGCAGGAACAGGAACAGCCAAACCATGCCGTTTTAGCAAACAAACAACATCGCCACACCCGCCATCAGCGCGCCCACCCCTATAGCACTGTTTCTGGGTGCAGCTGCGCCCTGGAATGGTACTGGAGTTGGTCCCGCGTTTCCACCGTTGTAGCTAGTGATGTTCGGTTGCAGTCCGCCAGAACCAGATGCGCCTGTTGCACCTGTCGCATAGCCTGTTCCGTAGGCGCCAGTGGGGTTGTAGTAGCCACCGGTAGGGTACGCATATCCTGTAGCTGGGCTGCCATAGCCAGAGGCGACGGCAGTGGGAATGAGGCCAACAGGGAGGGGGGTAAGACCAACGTCGCTTTCGAGGATGCTGAGAGCTTGTTCGCCGACGCTTTGGGCGTACTCGATGATTTGGACGGGTAGATTCGTGAAGAAGGCAGCTTCAGTACCAGTAGCGACCTGCAGGACGAATGATGCAGGGGCTGACTGGAACTCGGCTAACGCCGATGAAGGGAGCGCCGACTCTAGAGCAGCGACGACGGAGGTGAACTCCGGTTGAGCCGTCAGCGAGGTCACATAGGCGGCAAGATCATTGATGGCTTGGGTTTCCTTGATTGAAGTTTAGTAAAGGAACGATCCATCGACCAGCAAACAGTGATGACGTACATGAGGAATGAGGTTGGCGATCGGAGTCGGAATTATTTGTTCAATTGCTGTTTCGATCTGCCCTACGTTGACGCTGGGAATGGCATTATTGGCTTGTGCGATCACAGCAGTCGAGAAGGCAGCAAGGCCGAGAAAGGTGGATGAGTGCATTTTGAGAGATGATTATGTGCTAGGAAATGAAATGCACAGACAGGAAAAAGAAAAGGGTAGATTCCCGAAGGGAGGGTAGGTTTGGTGAGAGTGAGTGAGAGCGACTTGAGGAATTGGATGTAGAGTGAAAGTATGAGAAGAAGTAATGAGAGGCCGAAGGAGGACACGTTGCTTATGTACCGCTCCAACAAGACTAATCAAATCCTTTACCCAGCCTCACAGGAAGCTTTGCCCCCGCCTTGTAGATGTTAAATTGATTCATTTTCTGTTGGGTGAAGACTGCAAAAGCTGGCGCAAAAATAGCAGCGCCATACAGACGACGAAACATGCCGTCAGCTTGAGAGAGGCGGAGTACTCCAGCCCGGCTGTACTAACCATCCTGGGCGGAGCCTTGTCACGTGTTGGTGGTTGTCTGAAGCGGCACAGAGAATTCAACGCAGGAAACCATTGATCTGGCGTTTCAAGCTTTGTGGACGTTGAAGTAGAGTCTAGAGCCTTGTTGCCGTCAAAGGAGATAACAAACAGTATGCGACGGTCCATACCGAGGCTGTAGACGATGAGTGTTGTTCCAAGGAATGATACTGCTAGGGTTCGATGAATACGGATTGTTAAGACAACCCGCTGAAAATCTGCAATAGGGATCCTGACAAACCGTGAATGCGTTATTGGGGACATCCAAACGAGACACGTCCAGCCTCCTAGAAGTATCAGGGTGAGCGATGACAGAGCTCCCACTACCTTGACTATAGCGAGAAGACAGCTCAACCACACACACTGTTGTGATCCAGCTTACGTTTTCTGATGCGTTGAGCTGCGCAACAATGACTCGATAACACAGAATCATGGATGTCACATGGTGAGTACTCCTGGTGCCGGCTTCGCTCTTGCAGGGGTTGTGTGCATGTAAAGTAGGCTGAGTCGGAGGTCCGAAGTCGCACAATTGCTGCGCCGTAGGAGTACGCTACATTTGCTGCACAGCTGAGCTTAGTACCTCAGTAATGCCCGAAAGTACTGTGCTAGCACAGCCGATGTCTCTAGAGTCTTGTCAGCCAATCAACCTCAATGCTAAGCGCCCTGGCTCGACGGTGTGAAATGGTGATGCTGTGGGAACAGGCATCGAGATCTTCAATGATTTATTGACGCTCTCTTGCTGCGCTAGATTACAATGGACGATGGCGATGGTCTATTCACAAGCCTTGTTTGAGGTTGGTAATGCCCCATCATCTACAGTTGCTTCCACTCGACTCCGTCCCGGGCTTCCAAGACGCCGCTGCCAGTAATGCCCGCCAGTGAGAAATAACCTCCTACGTACGTTATCACACCGGAATCCATGCAACTGCGGTCGCTGCGTTAGAACGTCGTCAGGCGCTGGAACAGCTGCCTTGAAATGTATGTGAAGGGAAGAGAAAGGGCTCGATATAGCCAAATACATGACCTGGTACAATTCTGAGCGCTTGCGCAATCGTGGGCGTCTTAGGAGCCGACTGTAACATAGATGGTCGGTCTAAAAGACAGCAGCCAGACCGCTTTTCGACTGTCTCTTGCTGAATCGTTTGCGCCCAAGGAAGGAATCATGGTCGGGGTTGATTTGATGCTTTTGCAGAGTATTCCGTCCTTGGCCAGTCTCGGGTCGGGGTGGCGAATCCAAGTCAAGATCTCGAGTGGACCCATTCGCACCATTTCGAGAGTCTTGGTCGCCCGCGTAGAAGCTGGAAGAGTTCTGTGAAAGAGCCATCTCACGCGCGGTCTCGATAGCATCCAGCCATTCTTGAGCTGAGGCTGACGTTGCGGATCCGTCGGAAGAAGAAGCCTTAGGGTCCTCGAATGTATAGTGTTTGTCGCGCTTGATATTCATCAGAACCTGAGGGACAATGGAAGTTTCTACCTGCGGACTTACTGTATCAATGGACCAGTGATTCAGGCCCTTGGAATCCTGCACCTTCTTCCATGCGCAGTTGGCTGCGATTAGGGATATCTCTGACTTGGTCTTCTTCTCATCACCACCAGCAGCTACCATGAGGACCCGCGCGCTCGATGTGATCATCACAAGCCTCTGCCGCTTCTTCGGTGTACCGCTGCCAAAGAACCTTGAAAACTTCCTGGGAGCTTCGCCATCACCATTTGGAGGGCCACTCGAACTTTTTGGGCTACTTGGACCTGGTGACGACAGTACCATCAGATTTCCGAGCTTCAGTATACGTTCATTGCTCTTGGTGAGAACAGGGGACCACTCGATGTCAAGCTGTGTCGGAGGGGCTAGCTCTGTAATAATCCGAGGCGAAGGCTTTGGGGCGCCATTGATCGTGGTTCCGCTTTCATAATGGGTGGCTGAGGTACTGTGTGAGGGTTGGATGCTCGGAGGATAGCTGTTACCATTGCCGCTCCGACTCGTCTGACCGTTGAGTTTCATGGGTTCCGCCACAGCAGGTACGAAGCTTCTCAGCTTAGGTGCCTTCTGCTTCCATAGCCCTCGACCCCATCTGATACCCTCGAAGAACTCATGATTCTTGACATGTTCTATAGTCAGTCGTCTTGACGGGTCCAGAACCAGCAGTCGCTCCACTAGATCTTTTGCGACCTCTGGAAATCCTCGAGGAAATTCGTAGTTTAGCGCGATGATCTTCTGGAAGGTCAAATACTCGTTTCCCGCTTTGAACGGTGGTCTTCCTGCTAGCAGTTGGTATATAATGCACCCGAAAGCCCATAGGTCACTGGCTTTGCAGGCATTCTTATCGGTCAAGAGCTCGGGGCTCACGTACTCTGCAGTTCCAACGAAAGAATTTGCCCTAGTCTGTTCTGAGCCATTAAGTATATCACTTGAATCCGTGACACCACTCGACGCTGTTTGTGAATTTTGGTTGATATCTAGGAGCTTTGCCGTACCGAAGTCAGTAATCTTGACATGAAATTGGTCATCCAGCAGGACGTTCTCCGGTTTCAGGTCTCGATGAATAACCCCTCTAGAGTGCATGAAGTCGATAGTGTCCAAGATCTGCGCACCATAGAATCTCGTGCACTCCTCGTCAAATGTGGTCATTTGTTTCAGGACACCAAGCAGCTCACCGCCGGTACAAAGGTCTAGCACGTAATACAATGATGACTGATCTTGGAAAGTATAAAATAGCCGCACGACTCCAGGATGGTCTGTTAGTCTGTTAAGGGCGTCCTTTTCAATAGTCACATATTTGACCTTCTTCTCCTTGATAATGTGGTGCTTTGAGAGAACCTTCATGGCATATTCCCGGCCTGTTTTCCGATCCGTGGCCGCCATGACTGTACTATATGATCCCTCACCGAGAGTTCGCCCGAAATGGAAGTCTTTCACACCCTTGCTTACATTCCTCAGAACAGGCTTACCATTGGCATCAATTTCCTGCCTGATACCGACCGCAGCGCCTCTCTCTTGCCACTCCTCGCTAGCTGTAAGTGGTGTGCTTTCGCCAGGGCCACGAGTACTTGAGGACTGAGGTGGCTCAGATCCATTGACCTGGCTGATAGGCCCATTGCCCATGCCCCTCGAACTTTTGCGAGGTGGTAATTGGCCACTGCCTGCGGTTATCTGCTGATTTTGCCCATACGATCGATCTGTGTGGCTGCTTTCGGTTGAGGGAACTCCGGCCTGCATCGCTGAAGAGGCTCCTCTTGAGCTGCTTCTTTTGGGTAGTCCAGGGACAGCAGACCGCGAGGATTGACGATAGGAACCATGTCTCTGGGGTAAACTGTTATTCGAACTCGATGGAGGTGTTTGAGTATACATGGCGGACACAGGGCGAGATGTTGCGCTTGGGTGTCTTTGACTGAGTGGCATAATCGTTGGGTACTGAGGGAACTGGGCTTGTTGCTGATCCTGATAGGTGAGCGGTATCGATTGGCGATTAGCTTGACGTTGGGCGTAGGAAGTTCGTTCCTTGGACTTAGGTGATTGTCGCGATTCGGCCGAAGTTGGTGGCTGGTTTGTAGATATGGTTTCGGTAGAGAAGGCATCTGGATCGAAGTCTAAAGGAGAGACAGATCTTTCCGGAGAGCGTGGAGATACAGGAGGTAGTAACGGTAGATCTGACGTGTTCTCATGCCGGCTCGGCGAAGTATTGATAGCAGACGGTGGTGATTCTGATCGTGACTGGCTCCAGGATTGTTCAGGTTGCGAGCTTGGCAACATTGCATCTGGGTTTGCGATGCGCAAGCCTCCAAGGGACTGGGATAGAAGGAGGTCGCCGTCCATATTCGACGGGCTCACTCCAGACGCAGGGAATATGCCTTGTTCGTCGCTGTACCTGCGTCGTGGAGTAAAGAGACACATGGAGATGATACCTCAGGAACTAGCGGGAAGGGCTGAACAGGGGTCCTCGTACCAGCACCAGTTGACTTTAGTGCTCCGCATCTGAATCTGATCTCTCCAAACTCAATCTTCGTCAACAAATAGAAATCAATACAAGAGGGCATAGATGCGGACCGGCGAACGCACTTGCAACATTGTGAATCGTCAACTACAAAGTACCAGTGATACCCTTCCGCTGAGGCTTGGCGCAAACGTCACCGCAGGGGACGAGACAAAGTCAGTCAAAGCTTTCTAGCCTGCTCCCTTCACCCAACTATCCGCGCAGCTGTTATATTCGACGTGGAGTTATCTGCTCAAGACGCAGGTTCGCATATCTATCTTTCCCTTGCCTGTCTCCAGGTACTGGCACTCTTCAGATTCGCCCTGAGATTACTACCTACGGAAAGTTGCATGTGTCGCCGTCTCTCAGCGCCTTGAGAAAACGCGCAACATACTTAGGTTTGGCGATTTCTTAATGTGTCTCATGACGCGATAACTTTGAATACCAAGGATACCACTCTGGAATTCGCATGAAATCACGAAAGATAGATGACTTACTGTAAGTAAGCAAGGCAGTAGCACTCATTAGCATTAGCATTCCGAGAGTCTGAACCTGTTCCCCGGCACTCCCTGATGAAAGAACGTGGTCTTTCGATCGTATCTCGGAATGAGAGACTAAAGCCTTCCATACGCAGTACATGCCTTTCACAAGCGTGGCTTAGTGCATTACTGTAGTTCCATTTTATTTTCGTGCTTCGTAAAGAATCTTGACAGGCTAACTAACTAAGGTCTCTTTGTTTACTGGGTAAATACTCTTTGATGGAAGGCCAGTATGCATGCAATGGCAATCCTGTTGTTGCAGATTGACTGCGCAATAGTGGAGTGGAGTGTCGTAGTTCAGCTGGTAACGTATCATCTGCTAAGCACCGAAGAATTACAGGCGAATTGGGTTGAACAACTCGATGATAAGGTGGTTCTCTCTGGTCAGATGATTAGTTACTATTACGTTATCATCAGTTACTCTTTCTATGCTAATTGAGTATCTACTGTTGGCAATTGCATCTTAACCCATATGCCGACATGGTGCACGTCTCCGGGGGCTAAACAGCATCTACTCCTTGACATCTTCAGAAATTGTTTTCACGGGACGATGTTGAATGGATCGGCTACTGACAGCCTGTAACTCAACGGGCAGACGCTTAAGGGGTATCGCATTTGGTCAAGACACACATGAAAGGAACCTTGAGAGGAAGGAACAAGGCAAGGTTCCTGTCACTGAAATGCATCCGTTCTTGCCGATGTATGGGACGGACAAGACTCATCCAGGCCTTCCTTCTCTGCATAAGTTTCTTCCAATACCTTCAATGCCAATTGAACTTGAAGATCGCCAGCATTTTATCCCTCTCTTTGCTCTTTGCTCGTCAACGAACATCCCTCCTCACCAAGATGTTACGCATGCGACCCACCCGAATTGAACTTGATTCAAGAGACCACCATTGGCATAATGTCCGGCACGATAACCGTCAAAGGCAACGCGCAAGAGTTTCCGAAGTGGAGGTTGCCACTATTGCGTTGCCCTACAATTCTTCAACACCATTGCGGACTCCAGAAGATCCGACTTCACCCAGCCGAAATTCAAGTCCTTCGAATTCCGAAGATTCAGGCATCGTAGCTGCCCCGCAGATGCCCTTGTTCTCCAAAAAACCGGACACGCACAGATTCTGGTTGGGCGTGATGGCTGGAGCGGGTGTCTTGCCAGAAATACGGTCCACTGATGCTGCTAGACCTGTCCTGATATCAGGGCCGTCAGACCATGTTTCTAGGATCCACTCCGCCAGAGGTTCGTTCGAGAGTGATGGGTATGAAGATACACGGCAATATGTTGAAGCGGAAGAATGGGAGAAGCCGAAAAGTACAATAGAACCCCCCAAGGTTGAGCAAGGAGACTGCAAAGACCATTCTAGCATACCGCGAAAGCCACTCAAGGTGGGAAGTACGCGTGAAGTAATCCAGGGCTTGCTCGAGGGTAACAGGACGGCCTTGCCTTCACCACGAGATCTGCACAGCCGCCGTTTGTCCGTCCTCTCCATTCGCCGACAAGGTCAGAGAGAAGACGACGTCCGCTCGCTGAGCCGGCGTGACTCCAATCTGAGGGATCTGGACGGCTCCTCGGATCCGACGCCAATGCTAAGCGAATTGCAAGAGGCTTCAACGACGGCTACGATACAGCCAGAGTCATCCGAGGGTCCATCATTCGATGAACGAGTTCAAAACGATCATAGCCAGGCTCTTGCGATCATTTCAGAAAGTCCAGGAACCAGGCCCATCGCAGAGCTGCTCCGGATGACTGGTCCCTCAGCTGAAATGTATGCCATCGAGCCCTCTGCATCAATCTCTTCGTCGCTGCCCCGCCATGTCGACAACATGCGTCGACGCTCAAGCGTATTTCCAAGGTCCCCACTTTATATTTCTCACTTAGCTGCTTCCAGCTCACCCGAGAAGCGCCCCAGACCAATGTCCGACACCAACGAGCTCGATGTGGCGGCCGAAATGGAGATGCTTAGTATCAATTCGCGCCAAAGGAAGCGGTACAAAAGACGTAGTCAAAGCTATCCCTATCTCACATCGGAAGCGGAGCCAATCTTGAATGGACACCAGTATATGGATCCTACGCCTATCAATCCTCCTATTCCCATGGGTCTTGGACCTACGGCTCTAGCTCGAGGATTCAATAAAACTCATCTAACGCCATCGATGACTGAATCAGAGAGTCATGCTATTGCCCAAGACAGTCCATCAAACACCTCGTCTTCAGCTACAGTCTCGCCAGCTCGTCTCCATATTAGGCCGGGGGCGAGATCGTTCACACCCCACTACCAGTCACCATATAGCTTACCGCTGACCATACCACCTTATGCTTTTAGTGCTGTGCGCCGTGCAGTCTCGTTCACACCCGCGCTTCCGTCGTCATCATCCTCACCAACTGCTGTTCCGTACAACACTCCATTGTACAACCACAGCGCACATTCGCACCCCTCAGTGACCCCGCCTCCACGTACGCCCAGCTATGCCGTCTACAATGATCGCTTGCCGGCTTCGACGCAGCCACAGACACCGGCAGGGTTATCCATCAATGGTGTCCATAGGGACGGTCTACCATCAATACACAGTGGAGCGTTTACTGCACCAGTTGGTATGGCCAGGGACCCCAGATCGCAGCACAGGAGGGATACCTACGATTCCGCGAGTCCAAGCAGCCGTCATGGCAGGGTGCAGGGGTTGAGGCTCGACGAACAAGAGAATGAGCGACATGGCTTGGAGACAGAGAGAAGATGGAGGAGGCAGGCTTCGCTGGGGCTCACAAGGCTAGACTCGGAGAGTGAAGGCGAGTAGCAAGAGTCCGGGAAGTATGATCAGGGTCGAGCGCAATTGCAACTTTCTATATCCAGCGTGTGATGGCGACCGTAATCGCACAGTCTTCAGTAACAGGTGATGGTGATAGCATTAGTGATGAGTGATTTGCTGTTTTCGCAATGAACCGCGAACTCTCACAGTAGATACATATACTATGCGCCGAAGTACTGTATTTGTCTTTGATGGATGAAGTTGCTCCATGATGCCAATTATTGGTTGTTAAGCATGACGTCATCACGGTTGGGACGTTGTAATTCGACCTCAGGCGAGCCAGGCTTTCATTTGCCATTGCGCCGACTGGGCCGAACGCGCGGCTGCAAGATCTTTTCAATAGCCATGGATTTAAAGCGCAAAGTTGCCCTGTCTTTCATGGTTCAATATAATCATCAACGACTCGATCTGCCCGTTAACCACAAAACATGGCTCCTCGGGCGCAGATTCCACCCCCCTTGAACATCCCGGATTCCAACTCGACCGTCGTTGTTCATGTTATCAACTCCACTGCGCGCATTCAAGGCATCCCAAGCAACTTTTTCTTCGAGCCCGAGATTAAGGGTTTCGACACTTTAGATCCCACAGCTTTCTCTTTTCTCATCGAACATCCTGCCAGCAGTCGCAAGCTCTTGTGGGACCTTGGTGTTCGTAAGGATTGGCACGATCTTGCTCCAGGGATCGCAAAAGCGATCAAAGATAGAGGGTGGAAGGTCACCGTGGAAAAAGGCGTTGCAGAAATATTAGAGGAGGGGGGCGTCAAGCTCGAGGACATTAATTCTATAATATGGAGGTAAGTTGGTTTCGTAATCAAGCTTATGATACATTCAGCTGAGTTTCATTGAAGCCACTCCCACTTCGATCACACTGGTGATCCTTCTACTTTCCCCTCTTCCACCGAACTCGTTGTAGGACCAGGATCCAAGGAGAATGTCATGCCCCGCTTCCCAGTCAAAGAGGACTCTACCATCAGGGAGAGCGATTACAAAGGGCGGGAGGTGCGGGAGATTGAATTCGACAATGCTGGTCTCCATCTTGGCCACTTCAGAGCAATGGATTACTTCGGAGACGGTAGCTTCTATCTACTCGACAGTCCAGGGGTGTGTAAAACCTCGTATCTCGTGCCCTCCCCTATATGTTTGGCTAGATGTCAGTTGAGATACTAATACTGTGGCAGCACGCGATAGGGCACATGTGTGGTCTCTGCCGCACGACGACTGCCCCAAGTACATTCATTTTTCTAGGCGGCGACTGCGCGCATCATGTAGGGGAGTGGCGCCCCACTGCATACTTGCCATTGCCGGACGAAATAACACCGTCGCCGCTGCCTGCGATACGTTCGAGTGCCTGTCCCGGCGCTCTCCTTGCTCCAATTCATCGTTTCCACCACAAGAACGCGACATCACCAGATTGCGACGCAGATGCTATGACACATCCATTCTTCACCGTAAGGGACGAGGCTTCATATAACGGCGCCGAGGCCCGAGAGAGCGTAGAACATATGTGTGAATTTGACGCTCACGACAACATTTTTACTATGATCGCCCACGATAATACGATGTTGGATGCTATTGACTTCTTTCCCAAAGCATCAGCAAATGACTGGAAGCAGAAAGGATGGCGGGAGAAAGTGATGTGGCAGTTCCTACGCGATTTTCATGAAGCTGTGGCAGAGCATGTCGATAACGAAGCCCGCCGATAAATATCCGAGAGTACGGGAAGTGCGAAATAACGATAGCAGGGTGAAAACGGCAGGGGTGCCTCGGTCGTAGAAGGTATTTACTTCAAGAATTTTCAACGGTAGAACAAGGGATCGTTGCACAACCATCACAATCAGAGCCTGGAGGCAATATCCCATTCGCTGGCATCAGTGGATGCTGATCGCTTGGCAAACTTTATGGAACCCTTCTCTGGTTACTTTCTTTGAGTTCCTCCGTCAATATCAGTGATATCTCTAATGTTTATTCGCTTTCACAACGGGCCGCCACTGGTCATTCAGTCCATCGTTATGTTGTCAACACGTTTTCCAAGTGTGATATCTGTTTTTTCTTAACCATTTCAGGGGATTCCTATTCTGTCAGTGCAAGAAGTACAGTTACTAGCATCATGTCTGAATATCCTCCGGAAATCTGCAGGCAGAGACTAGTCTGTCCGTCGGAGTACCACCATTGGAGAGCTAGGTCATCGGATGAGCCATTTCCAAGAATTACTCATATTACATCCGCGGACAGGATGAGCAGCCACGAGCATGTCAATCAGAACCATGTTCAAGTATCACCATCAAAGTTTTTACGCGGCGCTACTGAGGTCTCCACTGCCCGACTGAAGCGGCATTCCAAGCTCATCTAGGGCCGCCAATGGCAGGCAACACATCGTTCAATAAACATTGATCCAGGCAGCATCTGCTCACTTGTCTATATCCGGTGCATCTACGAATGCGTTTCCTCATACTAGAACGCCTAGATTCAACGCTTCCCAAGACATTCATCCAGAATAATATATCTCGATCATGCGAGGACGCACTCAAATTTCAGCCGAACATCCGGGACATAATTGTCAGATGCGATTTTGGAGGCTGTTTGGGAGGTCGCAAACGCCACTTCAGCAGTTGACCTGGCGGTCATGGTGACTCTGGGCATGCTAATCCTGCATGGTGGCACCAGTGGGCGCTAGTCTACTTCGCAGCTCTGGTGGAACTCATGTCTTCTCCTGCTTCCTCACGGCCCTGCAACCATGCCACTGATATTCTCTGACGTGTTGCCGATTTGGCGATTGGCCATCATTGGTCGTTTAGTGCATGGCCAATCCGTCAACATGTTGCTCTACGGTTCAAAGCAAATTCTATTTGGCTCAGCCAGCTCATGGGATTCGCAAGGCATGGGAGACTCGCGCCTGGTCATGCAGTTGAACGGAAGGGCGAAATAGCCGACGGGATCGGCACGTCAGGATGCACCTTTCCGCAAGCATTGCTTGACCTCATTCGAAGACGAGATTGACGGGAGCAAAATAAGGACGACCGTTCCTGACATTAGCTCGGAAGACACTGATTGGCTCACCCCAAACTCGGCTAATCCACGCGATGGCGCAAGATCTGCAACGCTAATAAAAACTAGTCCCGTCTCGGTGCAGCTTCGAGCCCTTGAATTCTGATTGGCGCATAGGGTCCCTTAAAAGAGCAGCTTCCACCGTCTTCTTGCTTTCCTCCTGCATCAATCCATCCGCTGTCACTTGTCACACGCGTTGCAGTCTTCGTCTGTTGCTCGCCTTTTTTCCTTTGTTGGGGGCAATCGTGCAATGGTTCCCGGTTCACATTGATCTTTCCTTACCCTACACCTCTCCATCATCTTCTCACCACTACCACCTTCCAGGTCTCGTGACCTTCTTGCCTGCCACCGCCCTTCCCTTCGACAGAATCGTCATATCATCAGTCAAGATGGGTTCGCTTCGGTTCGGTGACTTTTCCGACTCCCCTGCCATGATCTTACCACCACCCCAGCACTCGTTTGACCCAGTATCTTCATACCATAACTCGCTTCAGCAATATCATTCGTGTGCACCAATCAGGCCTATGGATATTTCCCTTGACTCCCAAATTCAGCCAGCAATCACTTCGTCGCCATCGATCGTAAATCCGTCCCCAGCCAGCAACAAGCGGAAACGGAACGATTTCAGTGATGAGACAGAGTCATCACTCCACCACCAGCATCAGACAATGACCCCTCCATCTCTGGCAGCTTGGGACGAAGCCATGTATGGTGAAGGCATGAGCCGCGTACACGCATCCCCCCATCGTCCAATGACCACAGAGAGTCAAACCGGTAAGCGCCCTACCTCGTCCATTCAACGTTTTCGCTGATTAACGTTTTCAGCAAATGGCTTCCCTGGCTACAATCATCCCAGGTTATGTTACGATACCAAGCTCGAAGAAGGTGCTAAAACCACTGCCCAAACAGAGTCTCTCCGTGCCGACGGAGAGCCAATCGCCCCACCACGCCAGAAATATCAGCGTCGCGAGTCCTCAACCGTCAAAGCCACAAGCTCGCCCAAAGCCACCATGGCTGAACCTGTCATCGACCACTTCAGCCACCTCCTCGGTGTGGGCTGGAACCGCATCAGCCCGGACCCCGACACCCAAGCAGCGACGCGGGGATGGGCGAGGTACATTGAGAACCACTACCATCTTTCGGATGTCGAAATCCTGTTGACGAGCAAAGCCTTCGAAGGCGCCTGCCTAGTATGCGCCCGCAATGGAGCACATAAAGGATATTTCCTCTTCAGCGAGGACCTCGGCCAAGCGCGACTGGTAGCGTACAATTGGGACATCTGCGTGGGGCGATTGCAGTCTAGCCCCCTTACTTTCCAGACTGAAGAGACGTTGATGGCGGCAAGGACTCCAACTCTGGGTGCTACGATGATGGGTGGTGGCGCTTGCGCTATGCTTCCGCGACCGGATATGAACATTGCGGCTTTGCCCGCGGACGATTTGATGATTTTTGATTAACAGAAATGGGAGTTATGAGAAAAAACGGAGTGTGGGGTGGTTGTAATTTTTCAGTTTTCATGTTTAGGACCGCTGCCGCACCTAGGCGTAGAGCTGGGGTTTAGCTTGGCTCATGGGATGCTGGCTATGTCTGACGGAGAGCTGCTCACGTGAGCTTTATCACGGCAATATGTAAAAGGAAGAATGGGTATAGCAGCGGGCAAGGACGGCCTGCTGGGAACCATTGACAAGTAATTGGAAAATCAATTCATTATTCACGAAATGAGTCTAAATTCCTGGGGTTTGGCAGTCTCACAAGATTTCTGAGTTCAGAGAGAACGACCAAACTGAACAAGGATATCTCCAGCCTCTGGAAATCCCCCGTTTGTCCATTTCCTCGATTATCTCAGTTGAAGGCGATGTTGATTGTGGTGTAAAGTACTTTGTAAGTTGAAGAAACAGCAATTACGGTAGGATGTAGGCACGATGATAGAAAACCGCTTGCGATTGGCTGGATGCCGAGACAAGGCTTAGCTGATGAATCCTTAACGCCGGCTTTCCGCGTGGACTGCCCCTGTCACAAATTTAGAGGTCTCATTGTTGACTTCGCCTCAAAACTGCGGGTACTTGCGTTTACACGATTACCTGTAGAGTACACGTCTCTACTTTACTCCTTCTTGCGCCAGATCCTCTTCCCTTGTTCCCTTTACTCTCCAGCCACTTCCACCGCCAGACATCATCTAATTACACATCAATTGCACCACAGATATGGCAGAAGCCGATACGTTCGTCCTGCCTCGCCACTTCGTCCACCAAGCGTTCTAGCTAACCATTTGGTAGCACTGTCGACGTGCTGATTATTGGCGCCGGTCCCACCGGTTTGGGAGCTGCGAAGCGTCTTCATCAGCTTGTAAGAAATCCCACTAAGTTCCTAGGCGTGGCTAATCAAGTGCGCAGGATGGGCCGTCATGGACGATAATCGACTGCAACGAAACGGCCGGTGGTCTGGCCTCGACAGATACTACTGCTGAAGGCTTTGTACGCCATTATTATACACCTCTGCTTTTCCAATATCCTGACCGTGCGCTTAGCTCTACGATGTCGGCGGTCATGTTATCTTCTCTCACTACAAATACTTCGATGACTGCATCAACGAAGCACTGCCGAGGGAGGCGGACTGGTACACACATCAGCGCATTTCGTATGTTCGATGCAAAAACCTATGGGTCCCATACCCATTTCAAAACAATATCTCCATGTTGCCCAAGGAAGAGCAGGTCAGATGTATGGATGGCTTGATCGACGCAGCGCTCGAGGGGCGCGTGGCCAACACCAAGCCCCAGACCTTCGATGACCATATCATGCGTACCATGGGCGTAGGAATTGCGGATGTATTCATGAGACCATACAATTTTAAGGTCTGGGCGGTGCCGACCACAAGGGTACATCGATGACATCCAAAGTCCCGGTAATGGATCTAACTTCTGATAGATGCAATGCGCCTGGCTGGGTGAGCGAGTAGCTAGCCCAGACCTCAAGACAGTCACAAAGAACGTCATACTACAGAGAAGCGCAGGCAATTGGGGGCCCAATGCCACATTCCGCTTTCCAGCCTTCGACGGAACAGGAGGTATCTGGATTGCCGTTGCGAAGACTCTGCCCGAGGAAAAGATGTGTTTCGGCAAACATGGTGCCGTCAAGTCGGTCGACGCGGAAGCGAAAAAAGTCACTCTGGAAGATGGCAAAACCATCTCCTATAAAAAGCTCGTTAGTACCATGGCCGTGGACTCGCTTGCCGAGAAGATGGGCAACCAAGAGCTCGTCTCCCTAAGCAAAGAACTCTTCTACTCTTCAACGCACGTCATCGGCGTTGGCGTCCGCGGCGAGCGTCCCGAGCGCATTGGCGATAAATGCTGGCTCTATTTCCCCGAAGACGACTGCCCCTTCTACCGCGCCACCATATTCTCTAATTACTCGCCGAACAATCAGCCTCCATCCTCCAAGAAGCTTTCGACCATGCAGCTCGCCGACGGCTCCTCGCCCTCTTCCACCTCCCCTCAAGAAGGCCCCTACTGGTCCATCATGCTCGAGGTTTCCGAATCCAGCATGAAGCCTGTCGACCACGACAACATGCTCCGCGACTGCATCAAAGGGCTCCTCAACACCGAAATGCTCCGCCCAACCGACGAGATTGTCTCCACCTACCACCGCCGCTTCGATCACGGTTACCCGACCCCTACTCTCGAGCGCGAAGGCGTTCTCAAGCAACTCCTGCCCAAGCTGCAGGACTTCGACATCTACTCCCGCGGCCGCTTCGGCAGCTGGCGCTACGAAGTCGGGAACCAGGATCATAGCTTCATGCTAGGCGTCGAGGCCGCCGATAACATCGTGAACGGTGCTGCGGAGTTAACACTGAACTATCCGGATTTCGTTAACGGGAGAGCTAATCATGAGAGGAGGCTTGTCGATGGCGCGCAGTTCTTCAAGAGCATGAAGGGTATCCGAGACCCGGAGAAGCCGCTGAAGCCGTATACCACGGCAGGGGCGAAAGAGGAGGGGACGGTGATGGTGAATGGGAGTGGGGTCAAGATGAACGGCATGGTCAATGGAGTAAAATAAGATACGCGAGTTCGAAGACAGGGTGCATAAAGGAATAGAGGAAAGCCTGTTGTTGCTGGGTGTGTGGCCGCTGTGAGTTTGAGGTGTATTTGATGGCTTGGACTGGAGGACGTGATACCTTTGCATGTTCGCACATTCCTGTTGCCTGCTGTATATTAGAGTCAACTGCAAATAGACCGTAATACGTAAGCAAAGACCATAGACGTACTTCGCATAGGCCACCACAATGGCCTCCACTATCATCCTGCCAGAACCTTACATATCTGATGGATCCAGCAGCACCTTGGGTTTTTAGAATGAGATGTCAAATCGATACCAGCGTCAAGTCGGTAAACCGTAAGATCGTTAAGCAGTAGGAGATAGTCCAACCTTTCCCCTCCGACCGTCCTCTATTGCTATCTACATATTCTGATTTAATAGTCGGTATATTACGAAAGCGCCAACGACCGCGAGCACAAGAATATCCAATTGGTAATCTTCACGACCTAGATAGTACCTTTCTCTGAACGTAGTAGCAATGCCGCACCCCGTCTTTGCTTCCTCCAAAGTTGCTCTCATCACAGGAGCAGCCTCCGGCATTGGCTTCGCCGTCGCAAAGCTCTGCCGCAGCCATGGCATGCACCTCGCTCTCATCGACAACAATGCGGAAGCTTTATCGCGTGCGAAGACGCATTTCGCAAATGATGAAGCCATCACAGAGACCTACGCTATGGACGTCAGCCAGCTCTCGGACTGGAAAGATCTACGCTCGAAAGTGGAGAGCAAGTTCGCACATATAGATTTCCTGATGCTAAACGCAGGCATTGGTCCTAAAGGTACATGGACCGACCCGGAGTACTTCGAACAGGTACGAGTACCCCAATTCGCATCTCGTCTCACCCTATGATGGTCTACGATTCCTTCGACTTGAATTCTAGAACGCTTACACTATTCCACTGTTCGCCCCATCTAGATATTCGCTACCAATCTCCTCGGCATAACCCACGGCCTCTCAACCCTCCTCCCGCTGCTACCCTCATCCACACCCACCGCCGTCGTGATCACCGGCTCAAAGCAAGGCATCACCAACCCGCCCGGCAATCCCGCCTACAACGCCTCTAAAGCCGCGGTCAAATCCCTTGCCGAGAGTCTGAGCTATGACAAGCGCGAGACCCAGACGAGCGTCCACTTACTAGTGCCTGGGTGGACGCATACGGGGTTGACGGGCGGTGGGGAACAGAAAGAGAAGCCTGAGGGGGCGTGGTGGCCCCAGCAGGTGGCTGGGTATCTGGAGGAGAAGATGGGAGAGGGGAGGTTCTATGTGATATGTCCGGATAATGATGTTAGTGTGGAGAAAGATAAGAAGAGGATGTTGTGGGCCGTCGGCGATGTGGTCGAGGGAAGACCGCCTTTGTCGAGATGGATGGACGAGTGGAAGACGGAGGCGGAGGAGTGGATGGAGAAGCAGAAGGTGTAAATCCTCGAACGTGAGGACGTTGGGAAGGATACGATCGAGCTATAGAATGAGCCATGGTGGCAGAACATCGAGAGGGAAAGCGTAGCACAGCTAAGTTTATCGACTCTATACCTTAGTCGTGTTCTTCCTGTTCCACCTTTGTGTGGTTCATTTTCATCTCCATACCATTTTTTCTGCCCAAGGTATCTGTCGCAGTCCTGCCTCTCAATATTTTTGAGCTTCTCCTAATCTCCCAACTACTTGCTGGCTTCGAGCTTCTCCTATGGCTGCCTTGTTGCGCTTCGTCGAATTGATTGACTGCATCGCCCGTGGCGTTGCCGACATTGTGACGATGGCGCTATAGCACGTTGAGCCATGCTACAGACAGATGCCAAAGAGACAGAAAGCATTAAGTACGCATGCCTAGGTAAGCTACGAAGATTGCCCTTGGAAGTAGTTCATTATCCACACATCAGGCCTTAAGTCTTATCCTCTATTTCTGAAATCTCTTGCTGTACGAACACGGGGATTTGGCAAGGCGATCAAACGCGTCTCTCTCAGGGTATACACCGGTCTGTATCTTGAAGCCGATTGCAGGTCAATAGCCTGCGCCTTCCACCGTGCTACCACATTGTAAATGATACAGAAGTAAGCAAACAATAGCCAACCCAATGGAATGATTCAAATATCACAGTTCTCCATTTCTTTCCTTTCGAACCTTAAAGCCACAACAAGTTTGTAAGTCGGCCTCAGTGGCCCTCACGCACCGCAGGCTTGACATTTGGAATGATTTTGCAATATGACACTACTAAAGTCTTTGGTTGCTGACATCTGCGGTTAGCCTCTAATTCTAGATCTATCGTACAGTAGTCCGGTCTTAGATTGTCTATGGCCATTGCCAGGTCAATGAAGCAGATGATGCGCATCAAGTCGCAGATCATCCATTGATCAATGTGGTAAAAATTCCGTTGCTTCTTAGACAGAAACACCAGCACGGTTCTACTACCACTACAGCTCAATTCTCTATGTGTCGAATTCCCACGTCTATCCCCGTAACAGCACTTCTCGCGTAATGGCATAAACCACCCTATGGCAGCCCTTGTTTTTGTCCTTCGAACTCTTACTTTAGGAAGCGGGAAACGTGCAGGGTCAGAAGCGGATGGCATGCGTCGAATCGTCTAACAGCAATTTACATGTTTGGCAATCAGCAATTAACGCAATGCAGGGGATTCGCCGATTCTCTACCATCGCAGATATCAGCGTGCAGGGGGCTACTTCTAGAAGTCTGACAGGAAAATCGGAGATATATATTGTCGATCCCCAAGGCACATCAATGCCTACCACAAGAAATACGTTTGCGAACAAAGTGGCATTTCAGTAAGTGCGACTCATAGCTTTCAAGTTGGTGGTGTTGTGCAATCTAAGAGCTATGCTCGCCGTTGATGTTCTCCAATATGAAGGGCAAACATCCAGCATTGTGCATAGACAGAATTCTGCTTGCTTCCCTTCTAATGCTCCGAGTCTGCACTTCTGCCACTCCTCAATGCCGCTGCTTCCCCAGAGACAGATGCTGGCCCACACCAAGAGACTGGGCGAAGCTCAATAGCTCCGTAGACGGGCAATTGATCGCAACGATCCCTCTTGAATCTCCATGCCATGATCCCACCTACGACGCTGCAAAATGCCAAATCGTACAGCAGGACTGGATGGACCCCAGTGAACAGTAAGCCCTCCTTCGAGGTCTCCTTACTCTATTATAAGTTCATCTCATGTTAGTTCAGTTTCAATACTTCATCCTCAATCATGGCCCCTTACTTCTCCAACAAAAGCTGCGACGCCTTCACCCCCCGAACAAGTCCCTGCACGCTAGGAAATTACAACGACCACGCCATCAACGTCTCGCAGCCGTCCGATATCGCCAACGGCATAACCTTCGCAAAGAGGCACAACATCCGGCTCGTGATACGGAACACAGGTCACGAGTAACATAGCCCCTCTCCACCACCTGAGCCGTCCGATACGCTGACCATCCTTCGAAGCTACAATGGTAAATCCGTAGGAGCAGGCTCCCTGGCCCTCTAGACCTACAACCTGAAAGACATCCAATTCCTCGACTACAAAAGCCAGCACTATACCGGCAAAGCATACAAGATCGGTGCTGGCGTCCAAGGCTTTGAAGCCCTTGCAGCCGCCCAGAAAGTCGGCCTTACCGTGACGTCTGGCGAATGCCCCACCGTCGGCATAGCAGGGGGGTATACGCAGGGCGGCGGCCACTCTCTGTAAGCCTTTTTTTCCTGCACACTGCTCGACCGCCGTACCAGAGGCGATCGCTGATCCCCATCTCCAGCCTAGCCTCCAAATACGGCCTCGCCGCCGACCAAACCCTCGAATTCGAAGTCATCACCGCCACGCCCGGCAGCGCCGGCGCCCGCCTCCTCAAAGCAAGCCCCACGGAAAACCGCGACCTCTACTGGGCCCTCTCCGGCGGCGGCGGCGGCACCTACGCCGTCGTCTACTCCCTAACCGCAAAAGCCCACCCCGACCTCCCCATCGCCGCCGCGAACTTCTCCTTCACCCCAGGAACAAGCCAGGCTGCCCTCATCGCCGGCATAGCCGCCTACCACGCCTGGGCGCCCTCGCTCATCGACCAAGGCGCCACCATTCTCGCCTTCGGCTCCGCGGCGTCATTCAGCATCGAACCCATTATTGCGCCTGGCCTGCCTCTCGCAACACTAACAGAAGAGATCACAGCGCTCACGGACAAGCTGAACGCACTGGGCGTAGGATACGCCCTCCCCAATGTGCAGCTCTTCCCGGGGTACTGGCCCGCTGCACAAGCCCTCATGCCGCCTGTCCCTGTGGGCACGTCGCTCTATGGCGGAAGATTGATTCCGCGCTCCGTGGTGCTGGAGAACGGGCAAGGTCTGGTGGATGTGTTGGGGGATATCACGGGTGGGGGGGAGGGCGTGAGCTATGCGACGCTGGGGGTGAATGTCAATCGCAGCGTGGCGGGCGAGGTGGACAATGCGGTGTTGCCGGCGTGGAGGGAGGCGTTGCTGGATGTGGTGCTTGTTGTGTGAGTCCGCCCGCCCACTCTGCATCTACACTTTCATAGTGCTGGTGTCAAACTTGGTTATCCTGCGAGGAATGGAGATGGGGATAAGCTGCTAATAAAGGTGTTGGTGTGTGATAGCCCTGCGCCCGGAACAGCATCCATGGCCGAGCTCCTGGCAATCCAGCAGAAGATGACAGGCTGGGTCGCGCAACTAGAATCCATAACCCCGGGATCGGGGTGTTATCTGAACGAGGTAACCCCCCCCCCCCCCCCTCCACCTCCAACTGCCCAACAAATTGTCAATCTATACGCTCTCATCGTTGGAGAAAAATGCAGACTGCTGACCCCTTTTTCTTTTCTGCTGTAGGGCGACTTCCTCGACCCAAAATGGAAAACCACATTCTACGGCGCCAACTACGATCGCCTAAGGGGGATCAAGGCGAGGTGGGATCCGGATGGTGTGTTCTATGCTAGTACGGCGGTGGGGAGCGATGAGTGGGTGCTTGGGGTGGGGGGGAGGCTGTGTAGGGCGTGAGTGGAGAGGGAGATTCGGGGGGTGGGAGGAGGTTGTGGAGGGGATGGGGTGGAGGTTGGGAGGGGAGCGATGGGTATCGAGAACAAGGCCGTAGGGGGGCTTTAGATCTCTGATGTTTTGCGCTCGATGTTGGAGCTTTACAAGCACGGATCTAGTCGAGGGAGTGGTCCTCAGACTTGGAATTGCCGGGATATGCTCGAATGACTGGGTCAATGCAGACAACCAACCCCGCGCAATCGAGCAGAGACGGCTGATCTTTTTCAATTATCCCATGCGCTGGCAAGGAACGATACACTCAACTCCTCGACTTCTGAAGCAGGAAGCACGCTTCAGCGAAGTGACCCACCGGGAAAAAGTCATGATCTAAGAAGGCAGACCCAAGAAGGCGGACCATTGCTGCCCACTCGTCCATCGAAGCGTTGCACATCTTCCTGGATTGTATGAATCTCTGAAATGAGTCTTACTGATCTATCGTGCTTTCGCTCCTGTTGGGATAAGTTGACTTTACTTTTGGTGCGCTCGGTCGTGTCTATTGTTGTCGTTTGCTTGTGATCTCTGGTCTTTTTTCTTCAATGTGTTTAGTCCAGAGATCGCCTTGTAAAATATACAGCGCGAGAACATTTTGAACAGAGCTATCTACTGCGTTCTGGTCCATTCCTCCCTGGCATCCGTGGTTGGCATTGATATAAACTGGACTCCCAATTGCGCCGGAAGTGGTATTGCTGATAGCCGTTTATGGTCCGGCTCGAGTAAAGAGAACAAGAGATCTCATGGCAACAATCAGCTATTCCTTCGACCTCGGTTATGAATCTACAGGCAGAGCTACAAATCCGTCCTCGCACTTCGGCCAACGGCCTTGCTGATGATCGCGCTATACAGAGACAGCGAGACCACTTATCGATTTCAGTCAAACCGGCTTCGAAGTCCACAAAGCCACCAGAAAAGGCAACACCCCCTCATGCGATGGCAAGATGTCGACTGGCATGACGCAGAAGCTACTAGTACACTACTGAATGCTGAACTAGGGCAGTCTCAAGACTCTCACACCACTCGCAGGGAGCGCCCTCAGTAGTCATCGGCCTCTACCAGAAAATGAAGCAAGAGCTTCACAACACCACAATCCCCTGAAGGACTGACTTGTATTTCTCGCTTGATAGCTGAGCGAGTCTTCCTCCTGGGGGGACATGAGAAGGGCGTGGAACAGGTCGTCGAGTCTTTGGGAGTGCATGAGCTGTTGATAGACTATTTCCCCAAGACACGGAAGCCCTTCAGGGAAGTACTAGCAGCTATTTGTTATGATGTGATGGTCCGTTCCGAGTCTCTCTTGCGGATGGGAAGAGCGTGATGCATGACGCTACAAGGACGGCCCTCCCATCGATGATGGAGCGAGGCATCTTCTGCGGCATTTGGGCCTTCCTTGACGACTATTGCAAGACGTAGGGCGTAGGCAGCGATAGTGCCTTGACGAGTTCAAGGCAGCGAGCTCTTAAGAAACGGAGTTGGATCACTAACGCAGCGAGAGTAAGTCCCGGAACGCCAAAGAAACGGTACTTCAATTGCCTTGGCTCGTGACCGTAAGTGCCTGCCTCCTGCTGTCGCTTGACGCTGGGCTTAATATAATCAAGGTTCATCCATGAGGATAAGAAGTACAATTATGTTAGCAGCCGTCTTCCCTCCTGATGCTGCATTGTTAGCCGAGAAGTTGATTGCTCTGGTCAACGTAGTCACTGATGCAGGATGGAATGGAACTTTTAAGGAGTCTATGTTGTATTTATATGATGTATGAAGGAAGGGAATATTGGCTTGTTCGACCACCACGAAACTTCTCTTTATAGGTTTTGGCTATCGCGACGATTTATTGTAGTTGACTCGATCATTGACTCGTAATGTACGGGATTGATCCCATGCAGCGGCATGGATGGAGACTTACTTCTACTTATTCGTCAGTCCAGTCATCAGATCCATCACCAACCTGATACCATGTGCATCAAAGCCGATCTGATTCGTATCTCAACAAACGATGTGATAATGGATCAACAGTTTGCCTCAATGACACTGGGTATTTACAGTGCTATCGATCGGTCAGCAAACCTATATTACGTTTCCCAATGGGCTTGTTCGCTTGGCAAGGGATTGGAGGTTTGTCGGTCTGCCAGTGCTGGGGATAGGTTTTCGATATTGTATGTATGTTTAGTAAGGCAATGCTCGATAAATTGGCCACCATACCGCTTCTTTTTATGAATACTGAGCTTTGGCACATCGGCCGTGCTTTTGAGGTTGATCATCAGTAACGCCATATTTTAGCACTCTCGAGACGTCATGCATGCCTCGCTTTTTCGTTTCCGTCGCTATGCATCCAACTTGCCTCTTCAGTCTCGGCCAACCTGTGATATTCAACCCGCGATTCCTCCCGCACTCATGGGTGCTCCGTTCGGAGTCTCAGGACTTGATTCCTGCTCTTCAACTCCTCCCGACTCCTGCGCCAGGCCACTAACTTTCGCCTTCTTGAGTTCCTTCGTATTCCTATCCTTCTCCGCCTCAAACTCATAAAGGAAATCCTTGCCGTTTCCCCCATCCTCCTCATCCTCCGGCGCCAAGTACAAAGGCCTCTCTACCGCCCTGGTCCAGTACATAAGACTCCGGGCACCGATCCTTCCTGTCGTGTTATACACATCTTCAACAGCTCTAAAGAAAGCCGTCGCCTCGTCCTCCAAACCCAATACCCTCAGACTCCGGATGATCCTCGTAATGCGCAAGTGGTTGTGCGTAAAGCCCGAGACCCAATTCGTCGCCCTAGAAATGTCGCGATCCTGAAGCCTCTCGATACGAACGCCTTCGAACTCGTTCGAAGCCTGGAAGTCAAAGCCGTAAAATCGGCAGATACGCTTTGAGGAATCTCGCATGCGGTCTCGGAGTTCTGGGCGAGTGCGAAAGGCGTGGAAGGTTGAGCGGCTTACGACGGGGGCAGAGTAAGACATCGAGGAGCGTTCGGGGAGGGGAAAAAGCCACTGGATGTAATTATGGCAACCTTCGAGCTTATGATCGTCCCAAGCGAGGACTGAGCTGAGGGTGCGGCCTTCAGAGTCTGGGGCTTGGAGGGTTGGATCGTAGAAGCGAATAATCGGGGACGTCGATGGATTGGTGGTGGTTTTGGCCATAGTGTATGTCTGTCTTGGGTATGGCTTGATGCTTGAGGTTGCTGGCAGCAGAAGTCTTGTCTTAGGGGAGTAGCCAGATTAGGGAGCTGAACTAGCTACAGTGTGTGTCAAGGTAAACAGGTGGATGGCGGGAGAATTAGGTTTCAATGTGCTGTGTGAAAGCAACTTCTTCATTGATGTGAATGCTCCATGCCGGATTTGCCACTTCACCACCCTGACATGAGCGATACAATGATTTGGTGAGCCAGAAAGTTGTTACCCATGTGATGCCGGTATCTCTGTTGATCTAGGAAGTGACATCGTCATCATTGGTTGCTCACTACAAATGATTGACCGTCGCATCATGACTGTGTAATGTCATGTGTTGAAGGAAAGAACGTTTGACATCGGCCGCCGAGCTCTCCGCTAGCCGCCCCCCGGGTAGTGCCGTCGCACCTAAAAGGGCCCCGAAACGCCACTGAAACCAGGGACAAGCGCCCTTGGCCGGTACCTGGAGCTCTAAGCTAATGTAGGTAATTTCGACCGCAACAATGTCAAGACTGTTCTCTATCTCCAATTCTCTTCACGTCTCTGCGTTGATTCAATTCTGTTGTTGACTATTCACCGCATTCTTGATTTCAAAGCCTGCGCAGGCGCAGCCATCATGTCCTCACCCACCACTACCGCGACCAAATCTTCCCAGCATCCCGATCCAACTCTCCACCTCCACCCACTCCCCACCGCACGCATCACATCCTCAACTCTCCCAGCCCAAGCCGACCCACCATGGTACGAGCATCTAAGTATCGACACCATCCTCCTCGTCCTCTCACGCACCCTCTTCCATCCCTTCGCCGTCTGGATGCTGCCTCTCTCCCTCCGCGCCATGGCTGCTCCGTACTCCTCGAGCTCATTCATCGCGACATTCACGTATGCGAGTATCGTTAATGTAATCTTCCTTCTGGGAGTCCTGAGTGAGAAGTATGCGTACGGTGCGCCGCGAGAGGTGGATCTGGAGGAAGAGGTCGTGGTCGTCGTGGGCGGGAAAGGTGGGTTGGGAGGGTGCATAGCAGAGGTATATGGAATGAAGGGGGTGCGGACTGTGGTGCTTGATGTGGCTGTGAGTAAGGATGAGGAGGGGAAAGATGAAGAGGGTGGTGGCGTGAGATACTACAGGTGTGATGTTGGCGATCGGCAGCAAGTAGAGGAGGTGTGGGCGCGTGTCAAAACGAACGTGGGGACGCCTACTGTATTAATCAATTGTGCGGCCGTTGTCGGCGCAAAGCGTTTTGTCGATTTGTCTATGGATGAAGTAGAGCGGTACGTACTGCCTAGATTCTCATCCATTCTCCGCCATCTTCAGCTTCCATCCCATGTTTCCCCCTCGACTTCCGTCCTGTCTCTTCCTCCCAGCTGTCGTCCCTAATTCTCCACGGCGTTCATGGCATCTTTCATCCAGCTACCATGCGTCTCCCCCAAGCTTTCGTCCCATCTCCGCCGCCGTCCCCCCAAAACGCACTTATCGCTGACCCACCCCACAGCATCTTCCACACCAACCTTCTCTCCCACTACCACCTTACATCCCTATTCCTTCCTCCGCTCCTCACTCGCCCCTCAGGCGGCCATCTCATCACTACCTCCTCGGTCCTTGGCTCCCTCGGAGCCTCCCACCTCTCACTCTACGCATCCTCCAAAGCCGCCCTCTCCACTTTCCACAGCTCCCTTACCGCCGAACTCCGGTCCAGCGCCTACCCGCCCAACAACATAAAAACCATCCTTGTCGCCCCGGGTCAACTCGATACGCCAATGTTTGCCGGTATTAGGCAGAATTGGTGGAGAAGGTTCATGGGGCCGAGGGTCGAGGTAAGGGAGGTGGCGATGAGGATTGTGGGCATGGTAGATAGAGGCGAGGGAGGGGAGGTGCGCATGCCGGCTTATGCGAGTTGGATTGGGGGGATGGGCGGCCTGCCCGTGGGCGTGCAGAGAGCGTTAAGGGAGTTGAGTGGGGTTGATGAGGAGGGGAGAGGGGTTGCAAAGAAGGCGGGAGGGGTTAATGAGAAGGCGGGAGGGGTGGGCAATGGCTTTGAGGAAAAGGAGCGAGGGGGTGATCATGATAGGAAACGTATTGTAGGTGTTTCGACTATCTATGATCAATACCGCAAATTGTCATATAGATAACGCAGCCAGTAAGGACGGGTGTACTTTAGCTCGGCGAGACTGTGCGGGTCACTAAAGCCTTGTTATAATGTTGAATGCTTCGTTAGCTATGGGTTAATTTTAATCAATCAGTCCATCATCGTCAGAGGCGTCTATGCCGTTTCCCTTGAATGGTTTGTGTAATAAAGATTCATGATTATCATTTTCATACGCGCCTGGCGCCTACTGACTGTATTTCGACGACTTCCGTCACAAATACGGATCATGACTTCATCGTCCGGTCAAACGTTTTCTGCATTCACCCAAGATCAACGCTTAGCCTGCATCAAAATTTGGATGACTGTACAACAACAGAGGAGAAGAATCTGGTCAAGGCAATGCTCTAACTTCCCCCATATACATGATACAACACAACCGCTGCTGATGTCAATATCATCTCACTTTTCACAGCCAGCGAATTAGAGACTTGACCCATCCTGCCTTTTCGCACCCTCAAGTCCCAAGCCTGATACTCCTCACACAGCTTTGCTAACTCTATCGATGGCCCTATGACGCGCAGCGGTTATTAACCTTCCCCAAGACAGGCTCAAGCACTCCAGATATGCGTCATGGCCACACCGAACAGCCATGGGAGAGCTCAAGTATGGAGGTCAAAACCTGGTACCATACTCGCGGTCTGAAGCAGGCCCGTCGCGTATACCTAGCAGCAAGCTTAAGTAGCATGAGCTAGAGAGCACGAGCCGGAGGACAATATCGTCGAGCGGCAACGCAGATCTTGGGAGACTTCCGAACGTACAACCATTTGGGGTGTCGGGGCAATTTTCGAACATTGAGGGCAGTCTCTATATCTTCGCAGGTCAACCCGGGCGTCGAGGAGGACTAGAATAGCCCCAAAATTCGTCGACGGGCCTCAATCAGCTACCTTCCCTAGGCCATGTCCGGTTAAGTTGCTGCTGTGCATTGCGGCCCGTCTGGCCCAATGGAACAACGCGATTAGGCGCCTCCGGGATGGGGACACTAACAGAACTTCGGGCGAAGCTGGTTTCGAACACTGAGGTCCAACAGTTGAAGTCATGAAGATGCAGCGCCTATCAACCAAGCAAGCACGGAGTGATCAGGGCAAGATCCAAAAGTGAGGTTTGAAACATCATGCAATGCCAGCTTCGACGGGTTGTTGTGGCGTTTGCCTCCGGTGGCGTTGGGCGAAGCCTGCTCCGACGCAAAGCTCTCCATTTCTTCATACCCAATCACTGATTTCTCAACCCGATCAGATGGGTAGGTAGAAGATGGCGGGACTGCTTTTACATGCTACAGAGTCATCGAGGTGTTCGAGGAAACTTGCCCCTTACCTGGGACCATGGCGGCTCCAGATGCAGGGGTGGTAAGGCACACAGAAGGTACGTGGAGGGCTGCATAGCCTTGTCTGAATCGAGTGAATTGCTCGCCCATCCCGACCAGGCTTTTGGTCCAGGCTACAGCGGCCGCTTGATCGGCTTGCGGATCATTACACTTTCTTTCTATGTCTACCTTTTGTTATACAATATCTACCAAATCCTTTTTTCATGGGCGCCGTGAGCAGAGATACTCGAATAATCAATCTACAATTCGATAAGCATGGACCCAGCAACAGCGGCCGGGCTCGCTCTCGCAGTGGTGCCTCTTATGCTATTTGCCCTCGAGAACTACGAATATACATTTCAACCGATCATTATTTTCACCCGCCATTATCGGAGAGAAGTTGAGAGATTCCAGATTGCACTCAAGGTTCAGAAGGTTGTTTTCCAGAATGAATGCTGCCTTCTGTTGGACCGTGTCCAACTCAGCCAAGGCGACGTAATGATTGATGATCTCACACACCCGTTATGGCGAGATAGTAACCTGGAAGACCGCATAAGATTGCAACTAGACGAATCTTATGACGCATGCATATCTTCTTTGTTCCTCATCAATCAGATCTTGGCCGAGATACTGAAGGAGACAGGCACTCTTGAGATATTGGCACAGCAGGTATTCAACCAAACATCTAGAAGCACGGTCTGACTACTTCACGGTGTTCCACGCGCTTGGGGATGTCACATATTGCGAACACATGGGAACAATCATTGATTACATAGCTAATGCGACTACAGAAGCACAGTATACCTAACACGGATTGGAAAGACTGGCTTAAACGTTTCAGGCAACGAAGCAAGATTAGCTTCTCGAAAGACCGTTTTGATGGGAAGCTCGAGGAGCTTCAAAATCGTATCGATGGCCTGACTAAGCTCCGCAAGCAAGTCGAGCGCTTCAAAGCGGACAGACAGATGGTAAAAGTTACACATACAGCTGCTGAAGATTTAGCCCACTTTCGTCTCGTCCAAGGCGCCTCGCTCAAGCTCTATGATGTCCTCTCAAACCTCTGGCATTGTGACCTATCGAATCAGCATTCCGCCAACCTATCGCTAGGAGTCAAGGGTGTCAGGGCTTGCGAAGATGGAAGTACGCAGAACGTCCAATTCGAATCGGGATGGTCATGTCTTGCATCAAACCTGCCCATGAGCCAACAGGAAAGGTCTCTTTGGCTATCTATAGAGGCGCGTTCGAAGGGACCGACAGTGACCGAGAATGCTGCTCGAAGGCTTCATCAAAGTCTGACGGCCGCGCTCGAGCGATCAAAAAAGCCTCAGGCCTCCTTGCACAGTCAAGCACAGTCATGCAGCGCAACCAATACCTTGCTTCCGGATCTTGAGAAGATACCGAACCTGTGCAGCCATCTCCTTGGACAGTCACCTCACCCGGATCCGCCCACGTGCGCTGGATTCTTGCAAAAAGGTAAAACCGATGAGCACCTCCTCTATGCGGATGGTGATAGGACCATCAAAAGGGATGGGTTGAAGTCTCTTGAGGACGCACTGAACGCAGCCAAAACAGATCCAGAAGGTATCCCGTACCCGGAAAAGTTGACTCTGGCAAAGCTGCTGGCGCTCGCCGTACTACGGTTCCACTCCACACCATGGCTTAACAGCGAGTGGGGAAGCCGTGATATCGTCTTCTATGGTATCACAGACTTTTCAGAAGATTCGCTGAACGGACCCTTTCTCAAATCCATGGTAGCAAGTACAGCAGGCAGCACAAATCAGATTATAGTCGCGCCAAATGTCGCATCCCAAACGACGATGTCACGTCAGCATTCGCCGATCTGCAATCAGACGCTGTATAACCTGGGCGTCATGCTTGTTGAACTAGCATATAATCGTCCGCTGCAGGACCTGCAGAAGCCGGAAGACGATCAGGGAGATCCTTATACCTCATACTGGACGGCGACGAGAATGGGAGATAAAGTAGGGCGCAAGCTTGGACCTGTGTACGCGGACGCTGTTAACATATGTTTGTATGGGGGCTTTGGCCCATCCAGCGACCTCAAGGATACGCAAGTGCAGGCACGATTCTTCGACGAGGTCATAAGGAAGCTGGCAAAGTGTGCTGAGGCAGTCATGATATGAACGCCAACATTATTAGGGTTTCATCGTTGAGCAACATGTTGCAATACCGTGTCAGGGGTCATACTTCAGGTTTGGTTACATAATTGACAGCTCAAGAGGAGGGGATGATCTACACGACAAACGAAGAGTCTGATAGTACGAGTCACGAATCGAGTCATGACAGGTTCACCATGAAGACAGTCACCCATTAATTTCATTGTTCCACACCGTTCGATCCTCGGTGATATATCGACTTCTTTCCCCACAGCCAGGCATCATCAACAACTCTCGCTCACAATGAAGGATCCGGAAATAAACCTCTCCACCACCCAGCACACCGCTTCCCCAGCATCCAACGAAGCCCACGAACCCCCCGACAACCACGCCATCTACCTCCACACCACCATCACCGACTCCCTCTCCGCCCCCGTCTGGGGCAGTTGCCTAACCAGCGATCTCCACCACCTAGCCCGCCTCCTCAACCTCCGCATCAACGCCGACAACGACGCCCAAATCGACGCCTGGCTAGACCTCGAGATCGAAGAGCGCATCCTGCTGATCCAGAGCTACGACCCGGACTACATCACGACACAGATACTGAAATTGGAAGCGGAGAAGGGCGTGGAGATGCTGAAGGCGGCGAGAAATGCGTTGAGGTATTGCATCCCGGAAGGTGTCAATAGGGAGGTGGAGGGTGTTATTGGGCTTGTGGATGGGTTGGTGGTGAGTGTGGAGGAGAAGTGGAATATGGCGTTTTGGCAGGATGCGAGGAGGCAGTTGCAGGGGCTTGGGAGGTGATGGGGTAGCTGGTAAGGTCTAGCTTGAGACGGCTTGGGGATGTACGTGAGGCTCACTGTGAGAGCCGGTGAGGCTCGCAGGGGTATAGGCTTCTGGGAAGGATTGAAAGAGGACATGGACGAGCTTTACCTTCAGGGAATATCCTTTGTCGGTCAAGTGAACCTAATCAAACTTGATCAAACCAAAACATGGCGTTGGATGCATAGTGTTGCTGATACCAACCCGTTCCTTCCCAAGCCAAGCTTGATGAATTCTCAGCATCCATCATCCGCTCAAAGCTCCAGTCACTCATACCAGCAACTTTCATCCACTAATCACCCATTGCGACTATGCACCCACTCACCAGATCCGCGAATAACACTATTGATCAGCCTCATAGTTGCCGAAAGCAAATCCATCAGCACTAGGACCCCTCCTTCATGGAACGTGAGTCTGCCATAGCATAATATACCTCATCCTGCATCCTACATCCCTAGTGACTAGCACTCCACCTCTCCTTCCCTCCTTCTCGTCCCTTGCTCTCTCTGACAGCGCGTACGTGCACGACGCCACCAACACAGCCCTCTCCGAGCATACTAGATTCACATTGACTTGACTGCCTTTGAGCACCTATTACCCCCTACCTTCAACAACAAGAAACTGACCCCCCTTCCAGCTTTTGATCCATCGTCCGGAGCATCTACTTGCAACGCTCGCTACTGTGCGAGGTCGTCGTTATAGTAATTCACGTCGGCGTGTCTCAACCGCTGTGATCGAATCGACTGGGGGGCGCACTGGCTTGAGATATCGGCTGTGAAGCAGATTATTTGCCCTGCCGCATATGCACGACCCAACCCTGGAATTTTCACTTATTGACTATCCATCGAGAAACAAGCCGCGCTGATGGAGAGATCGGTGTTCGTTGTGGATGCAGAGATCAAGGTATAGAAGGTGTGTGAAGATGTCGTTTCTCGAGGTGGTCCGAGACACTGCTGCTCAGGCAAAGAACTTTCGATCCAAGAAAATCAAGAAGGAGACGGTGCCAGAAGTCGAATTCTCGGCAAGTAGCGCGCGATATGTCAATCGCTATACCACTGGGAGTGGAGATGTAGCAGGGCAGATGAGCAGGGCAGCGCTCTCGTTGCTGAGGGCAATACCTTCTAGGGGGGTCCTCAAAGGATGAGGAATACCGGCCGCGGCTCGAGGGGTAACGAATGAAGTATATACGAGCCGAGTTCGCGGATTCTGTATAGAGACGCAGCAGGGCAGTGCGAAGTGCGTCAAAGCAAGATTGTGAGAACCTTTGAGGTTGGCCTCGAGGTATGAGGGTTCAAGAGGGGGCAGAGGGAGGGATGCTTGTGCAGAGGGGGCATTGATCGTGCATGGTCACTTCGTTTTGGTTGAGTTGTTGATGTCTTGAGGTGATGTAAACGTAGTGGTGCGGAATTGTTATGTCGTTGAAGCTGCTCTGGGGAGGGTTGGCTCTTTCCCTACCGAGGAGTAAGGAGTTGGGTGGGGTTGGACATGCGAAAGCAGTAAACAAGGGGCTGCAGAAGGGGAAAGATAATATGAGATCTCCATCCTCGAAAAAATGGATATCAGTATGGGGGTATGGCCGATGTAGGTATCCGGCGTCCACCTAACTCAGAGATAGTGAATGGCTCGCCGCTAGCCCACGAATATCAAAACCGAATCAATATCCAGCAACTCCTGCTGTGCACAAGCGGGATCCCGTCTCTCAAGATCACTGACCGCATGAGCACTCTAGGCCTTAGCCAAGTCGACTCCCGCCTCAGTATCATCAGCCTGGGGCCTTGCAGGCCGAATCGCAACCGGGTACCAAATCCACCAGACAGTCATCGTTGCCGCCATCAGCACAGCGTCGAAAACATAGATCGTCCATTCGACCCTCAACAATGGGCCATTACGTCCACCAATATACTCCACCACCCTGATGATATTCCTCACCATGATAAGCGCGCTGACGACGTACAACACCAACATGGTCGTCTGCCACTTCAAGGCTGCAACGGACGACTGTCTTGTCGGCTGCTTGCAGAGCCTCAGGTGGAAGATGATTGATACCAGGCCGAACAAGCCAAAGAGGAATATCTGCAGGAACAGGCCGCCTAGAATGACGTTCTGGCCCAGCTTCACCTTGGAGGAGTCATGGGAGGAGGCCAGGATTCCTCCGCCCCCACCTTGGACGAAGAATGTGAAGACGTCACCGAAGACGAAACACTTCGTCAGCCAGGTCACGCGGATGACCGAGTAAGATTCTGCGTGCGTAGCGCGTATGACTCGGCCGAGAGTCATGTAGATCGATGCGGCGAAGAGGGCTGGCGCGACGAGGATGAAGAGGGTCTGAATGATGTAGGGAGGGAGAGATTCGGAATGACTGTGACCGACAGCACGGCCAATGTAGCCAATGAATTCAACTTTGAGAGGTCATTCTGTCAGCCGAGTGCTTTGCTGCATACTCAAGGAAAGGGAACCAGTAAGTCGCCAGCAGGGGAAAAGCGTACATATGCCCCCAACGGTGAAGGGTAAACAGAACCATAATCTTGTTCTGATCAAGCGGTAAGTGTGGAGGATGGTAAGAACGGCGAAGATGACGATAAAAATGGCTGCAGCGACAATAGAAGGAGTATACTGATAATGATCATGTCCAGTCTTGGCTGTAGCCATAGTTTTTGATCTCGGAGATTAGTGGATGATGCGATAAGCGTGCTTGTTGAGGTTTAGACTCTGAAGAAAGATAGACAAGAGGAAAATGTGCTACAAGGGTTTTCAGGAGATGTTCTTGTAGCATGTAGATCGTGCTAACGCTGCGATACTGGGGTGGAAGTAGAAAGCATGAGAATCCTCACTCTTATATCAGGAACCTATGCCTGAGTGTCTCATTCAAACCTTCATAGCTGAATGGCAGGACCCGTGGGTGGATCTTTCCTAATGTTCCGATTGATTCAACTGCGCCTAGCAATGGAAGCAATACGCGTATATGCAATACATACGCGTTTAGGCAAGCCAAGCCCTGCCCTCATCCTGGTACCAGAGCACCAATATGGCTTAGCCTCTGCATTCGCAGATCATGGGCATGTTTCGCAAAGCCGCGTATTTAGTATCCGCGTATTCCAAGCTTCGTCATTGCAGGGCAGCGTCCAAAAATTTCGCGAGGAGAAGAAGAGCGCCTAGGGTTTTGACGAAGCTGTTCCCTTGACTTCGATTCTTTGTTTGACTTCGCCCACATACACTGCGTCGTGCTTTCTCCAGCCTCGATCAACAATGCTTCACAGCCGAGAACTGACATCATCCGAGTCTCCAAGGCAAGCTGTGAGTGACATGAGCCTTCGAGTAAGCACGTCGGTGACTGACCCTGCTGGATGAGCGACTGGAAGCATGGACGATCACTATGAGAAAAGTGTGACGACTTTCAACGGGAAGGAAGCTGGCCTGCAAGTCTTGTGGGGAGGTTCTTCTGACAATGGCGCATACAATAGATGGTACCTCAATCAAGCAAGCTGCTTTAATGCGGATGATAATTATCGTTCAATGATAGGAGATTTCCTTTTCAGGGGTATTATTCGATTTGGGCCTTGGCGACCGCAGACAAATGTGCTTGTGAGCTTTTTTCTCATGGTGTTCATGTTCTCAATTATGATTGAGCGTCCCTTGTTCCAGGCCATGGATCTTCTCGTAGGCGTGAAATTGCTTCCATTCGGGCTGGCCAACTCTCAGAATGAAACTACGATCTCACGGTTCGGCGTTGGGCACGCCATGGTCGTCAGACCCACGATCCGCCCACGGTGCAAGAGTCAAAGCGTCGAAGCCGAACTGTAATCTGCATCATGCCAAATCGTTTTTGTCATGCGGTAATAGTAACAGTACGTACCAGACAGCATTCACTCGCAGTCGATTATTTGCATTGGCCATAGCAGCCAACGGCCCCAATAATTGCCGAGCTGCGCGTTGATAGCTTCGATCAAAGCTGCACCGGAGTTACCAATGGCCCAAGCCTTGCGATAGGAGTGCAGAACAACACCATAGTAGGCCAAGATGATCAGAGCTTCGGGTCGACGTTGATTGAGAAGCTTGACATATTCCTCCGGCAACTGCACAGGCCAAGCGAGAATCCACCGAATGGTGAAATGTGAGGTTGATGGAACATGGGCCCTGTCGAAGAGCCAGAACAAACGATCGATGGCCGTGCTGTAGGCTTCAGTTGATGAAGGTTGAAGTTCGGACTCATGGGTCAAGTCAAAGAGCTTTCGACATTCGCTTGGGATATTGTCGTAAGGGGGTTGCGGATGACGACCCGAAACCCTCGTCAAAGGCTTTATTTCAGAATCGCGAATGTAAGACCACCACTCGGCAATTACTAGGCTGCGCACACTTCGCGTAAGGCTGATGTAGCGTTGTATATGATCGAGGTACTCGCTGGAGCCAAGGCTTCGCGTACCTTCACGATCGGCGAGGAGATGCAGGCCCAGAAGAGAAGAGAAGAGCAAGATAGCAACGCAATTTGACTCGCTTACCTGCTTCTGGACACTATTGAATTCATTTAAGGCAAAGCTCTGAAGCTCCGTGGCTCGCGTGTGATAGAAGCCCTGTCTTTCCGGTCTGCATATCGCAAGGTGCATGGCTGCAATGGCCAAGATCTCATTCAAGAGGAAAGGATGGGATAGACCGATCTTGACGGTAGTAGTCTGCCACATCTCCTGCTGATCTGACTCAGGACTCATCGTTGCATAAGTGACAGTAGACCAATGGTGAAGGAGTTCCATATTGACTAGGTCCGAGTGAGGTATCGTCTGCTGCTGTACTGGGTGAAGAGAGGGTGCTCTCAACTCGCTGTCCATACCATCGCCGCTGGATGTACTGGCATTTAGCGTGTTCGAAAGATCATTGACGTGAGGTCCCGTAAAAGTCGGGCTAAGCCTAGTGGGCTGCTTTGACAGATACTGGCATTGCAAGTCTGCCGTTAGGCAGCTCACACATCGAGGCTTTGTCTCATCACACTGCGGTCTGAGATAAGCTTATGAAAACGGGAGAGATGATCCAATGAAGGCCCCATACTTTGACATGGCGCTTCTTGCATTGCGCGCAGCCAGCCCTCGATTTCTTATGCGATCGTCGCGGCATGACTCTCGCTCGAAGCCAAACAGTGGAGTAGCTCAGTTTTGGTACCAACCATCTCTGCTAAGCCCTAAACTTGAATTGACGATGTCCATCTCATCTCAGGATTCGGGTGGAATGGCGTGTCAATCCCTAAGTATACAGTCTTCGGTGACTACACTTCATCTGATGGTGGGGATCATGTGAGTATCTTACTCAAGAACCTTAAAGTAAGGTACTTGTATTACACGAATATGTCCCCACGAGCGGCTCCCGGGCCGAAAGTGATGGCTTGATCGGGCTTAGTGTTTGTCATTCTCTTGGCGTCGAGGGGCGTCTCACCAAACCTGGATGGATCGACGACGAATTTTGGTTGCTATTGCTATCAGCGCAAAGTATCCTTACGAAATCGTGTCTTGTATGAGCTTTGTATACAATCGCCTTTGATAGATCTCTACGACGCGATACCAAAAAATAACGCGTAGTGTCATGCAACGTAATGCAGGCGAGATTCAAACACATAAATCCAACTCTATGACCAAGTCCAAATATTGGTAGATTTTTATCGAAGGTGTGCGGCTCACTTCTCGGTGTCTGATGTTGATATGAGCCACTCTCAAGTGTGTACCGTCAAGGTGAGTCCAGCATCTATCATGAGTCCGGTACCGTTGATATAGCTTGCCGACGGGCTGCACAAGAACACGATGTAATCTGCAACCTCTTCCACTTCCGCAGCTCTTCCCAGCGGTGATGCAGCTTTGATAATCGCCCCGAGCGGAGGTATGCGCTTAAGGCTGGCTTGCATCATCGGTGTATCGACCCAAGACGGACAGACTGCGTTCACACGAATATGACGGTCGATATTGTCGATAGCTGCGGCTGTCAGGGACCATGTCATTCTTCCTGCGAAGCTTGGGACTTACCTGCTGTCTTCGTGAGGCCGATCACGGCGTGCTTAGATACGGTGTAGGGCATCATTCCTGGAGCTGCACAATATGAAGCTACGGAACCAAGATTGACGATAGAGCCTCTTCCCAAATTTCGACTGCCGTGTCTACCCTCATACCTGAGCGGTTCCTGGCTTGCCATAGCTTTTGACACAGCACGGACGCATAGCATAGTGCCTTTCACGTTCGTTTCGAGCGTTTTCGAGAACATGTCAACCTTCAAATTGGGTGTTGTTGCACCTGAAAGGTTTCCAATCTGGTTCAAGGTCATATCTTAGCCATGGAAGATGTTATGATGCAAGCCAGGGAGTCTCACGCCTGCGCTATGAACACTGTAATCAATCCTACCAAAGGCCTTGACTGCTGATTGTACCATGGATTCGACACTATCTTCGTCCACGATATCCACCTTCACTGCGATGGCACGGAACTGAGGATGCTTTGAAAATTTCTGGCATTCCTCTATGGTGGCTGAGGCACCGTCGTGGTTGATGTCCGCAACAACCACACCGCTAGCACCAGCTTCGGCGAATGCCAGAGCGGTTGCTTTGCCGATGCCTGCTGCGCCCTACAAAGGCTCTCAGTATCATACCGATCGTTTGATGATGGTGTAATGCTTACGCCAGTGATCAGGGCAACCCCGTCAACGGAAGCATTGACAGGCATGGTTACGGTAAGTCTGTGGATTTGTGCTATTACACTTTTGAAAATCAGACTCAGAAACGCGAAACGCTCTTGGAATGAAACAAGATCTCAAATTTGCGAAATCATTGTTGGTGAAAAAGACCCGAAGACCCAGGCAACGCTAGGAAGCTTAGCCTAAAGCCTGCTACTGGTGTGGACACCAGCTCTGTCGGAGTGGGAGCAGTTGTCCCTATCTCCTACTCCTCCACGTGCTTTCCTATCAAGGTTCGCACGGACCCTATCAACACGTAGCCCACAGAGGTAGGTACAGTGAGGCTAGGTGCATGCAGCAAAGCTGTTGCCTACAAACGCATTCCGGTGATTCGTTTGCTGTTTCGGATCCACAGGCACGAAGGATGGCCACTAATGCATGTTGTTCCTACGCCGCCGTCGCCCGCTTTCGTTCGACTCTGAGATGTAATGTTCTCGGTTAATACACATCTTCCTGATCGCAAGGCAAGGTTTCAAGGTCTTTCAATGTTGAATCTGTCTCATCAGTATGGTAGACACCGCAAAGGATTTCACATCCGACCTCACGACCAATGGAATCCAAGTGGTGGAAATCGTGTCAGCGGCACTGTTGCAGAACCCATTCAATAGCACTGGCGCCAGCCGAGGAGGAAATCGATGTCTGCAGGCCGCTGCATACCTACGGCGTGGACTTGCAGCTTGCGCTCGAGCTACGGAACTGGTTTGCGAAAGTATTCAGGGACAATGTTGCCGTTCTTGATATCACGGGCCAGCGGAGTATCGAGGCCCTGGTGCGTCACACGGTGGAGAGGATCGAACCCGGTATGAAGAGGAAAGCACAGGCGTCAAGATTGATTGCTCGCGGTCAGAGTGCCGAGTTTGGGCTCTGCAAGAGCTCAGTCTACACCTAGTAGTTATCCAACGAGATCACATGTAAGTATATTCTCTAGATCCAGACCCTCTCTTTAGTAATTCACTACCGCAATCATTCGACGAATTCAAAAACAGAAACCTCGAAAGGCCATCATTCTCGGCCTCCGCTCTTCGGGTAATGCCCCTTCCTCTTCTCGATAACTTCACCCCCCCCCCCCACCCCCCGGAACCATACTTGTTGTTGCACCAAACCATCACATCTTCCTAGTCTACCTTATCAATCTTCGAAGCTCCATCTACAGCTTCCCATCAATATCAACCAAATTTCCGAATACACCCCCAATTCGCACGACAAACCACTTGAAGATCCCCGATTTCCAGCCTAAAATGCATCCCCTTCTTCACTCTTCTCTACCTCCTCCAACATCGACTCACCC